>Ga0335078_10000046_pt1 | contig 231064 bp, 217 predicted proteins | sample Lox_Sample_32_FD_206711 | JGI IMG/M metagenome (GOLD analysis project Ga0335078, IMG submission 206711) | Soil microbial communities from Loxahatchee National Wildlife Refuge, Florida, United States - Lox_Sample_3.2 | ecosystem: Environmental > Terrestrial > Soil > Wetlands | place: USA... | reverse complement strand
CCCGTAGGAGTCTGGACCGTGTTTCAGTTCCAGTGTGTCCGTGCGCCCTCTCAGGCCGGATACCGATCGTCGCCTTGGTGGGCCATTACCCCGCCAACTAGCTAATCAGCCGCGACCTCCTCTTCCAGCGAATTGCTCCTTTGATCAACGGAATTTGCATTCCAAAGATGTTATGCGGTATTAGCTCCGGTTTCCCGGAGTTATCCCCCACTCGAAGGTAGATTGGTCACGTGTTACTCACCCGGTCGCCACTGTACTCATGGATTGCTCCACTTTCTCGTTCGACTTGCATGTGTTAGGCACGCCGCCAGCGTTGATTCTGAGCCAGGATCAAACTCTCATTTGAAACCTGTCGTCTGCCGACGGGTAGTAGGCAGACTGCCATCGCGGCCGCTCGAAAGAAGCCGGATGGTCGCCGCCGGATCCAAGGATCCAGCGACCTATCTTGTGAGATCGCTCGGATTCAAACCCGAGTCTTCCATCTCACGACTGGCACGTTCAACCAAGTTGTCAAAGACCGAAGCCGCCATCCGCCTGAGCGGGACGTATTCAGTCCAGGCGGAGTTGCTACAAGAGCAAATCCGACTGTCCTCGAAACCCGTTAAAGTTACTAATTGCGCTGGCCGGGTGTCAACTGGCTCAATTCACAGGATTTCCACCGGTCAGCTCTGGGTATTCCCAAGCACTTTAGCCCGCGGAATCTGCTTTTTCGGCGCAATAGAACTTGTCTTCCGTTGGCTCAAGCGTACAAAAGGCGCGAACCTGCACGGAAGATTCTGACTAATTAAAGATCACTTGGAGGTTCTTGCGACCTGCGCTTAAACCCTTCGGGGTACTCACGCCCCGAATCCAACCCCGTGGCCGGGGCTATTTGGCTCTTTTCAGCCGTTAAACACTTAGATGCCGGACGAGCCACGAGAGATTCGGATAAAACGCCCGGCTAGCCACACTGCTCTCGACGGTTTTTCTTTTATACCATTTCTCACGAAAACATGCAAGGGAATGTTTACGAAGTTGGTTCCATTGCACCGGAGGGCTTTTAGCCATCACCTACTTCTGAAACTCCACCAGCACCATCCGGGCTTTTTCTTTCCCAACATTGGTCACGGTGTGGGTGTAGTTTCCGGGCAGCCACTTCACGTCTCCGGCTTTGAAACTTGCCGGCATAGGGCCTTGCCCCTCGACGTCGCTACGGATTTCCAGATCGCTGACCGCAATCAGTAGGTGCGGCCCAGTGTGATGGTGCCTGGGCACGGTCGCTCCCGGATTCAACTCGACTTCGGAAATGCGCGCGCCATCTTTTACAAACAAAATCTCCTGCGTTCCGCCGTCGAAGACGTGCAGGCCGCGGTCTTCATCCCACGCTGGCGGCGCGGTCTTGTGAGCGGCTTCATCCTGAAGAAATTCGACGGTCACATTGCGGAACGGCGTTTCGGCGTTGTTGGTCACCGCGTGCACCAGTGGAGCTGCGCTGAACCGGGTCTCGCCGTCCTGCATGGTGAGACTCGCGGGCGCTTTGCCGGCGACCGTGTTCGTCAGATTACTCGGGCCCAGCGAAACAAAAATGTAGTCGTTACCGTGGTGGTGCACCAGGGTTGCGGCGTGAGGAGCGACATCCACTTTGAACACGCGAATGTAGCTGTTTTCCAGTACAAAATGATGATGCGGTTCGGAAGTGATTTCCACTTCGCCCGAGTTCTGGGCAAAAGTGGACTGGCACAGCAATACGAAGGCTCCCGCCTCGATCACGCTACAAAAAAGATGGAGAAGAGTCCTGATGTGCATGACGCGGATTGTAACATTCTGGACTACCGCTGCTCTGGAACCCTCTAGAATCAATCCGTGGCAACGCTCTGTACCGTCGGCCATTCCACGCGAAGCTGGCCCGAATTCGTCGAGGTTTTGCGCGCGCACTCGATTGCCACGCTGGTGGATATTCGCGCCTTCCCGGCGTCACGCCGCCTGCCCCATTTCAACCGCGAAGCAATGGAACAAAGCCTGCGCGAGTCCGGCATCCGCTATGTTGGGATGAAAGAACTGGGCGGGCACCGCAAAAAAATCCGCAACGATTCCCCGAACGCCGCGCTGCGCAACGCCAGTTTTCGTAACTATGCCGATTACATGTTGACGCCTGAGTTCGAATCAGCCGCAAACCACCTTATTGCTCTCGCGGAAGAATGCCGCACCGCTTACATGTGCGCCGAGCGTTTGTACTTTAATTGTCACCGTATGCTGGTGTCGGACTGGATGGTCGCCCACGGGCACAAGGTCTTGCATATTCAAGATGCCAAGCCGCCCAAACTGCACCGGCTCATGGCTGAGGCGCGAATCATCGAAGGAAGGTTGATCTATCGCGGCGATTCATTGTTTTGAGGATCAATCCATTTCGAGGCGCCCGGTCAACTTTCGAGGATGACTTGAGCGATCGCATAGTCCTCGGTATGAGAAAGTGAAAGAGAAATGCGCGTGGTCCCAAGCCGGGCAGCGAACTGCGCAGCTTTGCCGTGAAAAGCGATGGTTGGACGGCCTCCGGGTTCGCGGCAAATTTCCACGTCGCGGAACGCAACCCCGTAGTTCCATCCCGTGCCTAGAGCTTTCATCGCAGCTTCTTTTGCCGCAAAGCGCGCGGCATAGCGTTCCACCCGGTTGGCTTTGCCATCACAGTAGCGCCGCTCTCCCTCAGTGAACATGCGCCGCAGAAAGCGCTCGCCAAAGCGCTGCAGCGATTCCTCAATCCTCGGCACCTCGGCGATGTCAATTCCTGTGCCAACAATCATTCCGACAAAGTAGCACAGACGTGAAGCGCGTGGGAAAAACGCTCTTATCCGCACCTGTTGATCGTCCTCACTTGGATTTCGCCTTCTTCGCGATCCTTTGCGTCCTTCGCGATTAAGGGCTTCCATGCCCGCACTCAGGACGCCACACGAAGTCTTTAGCGGCTGTGTTGAATTGCTCGTCTCGTCCTCTGTTAGACTGTCGCATTCCCATCGCGGATTTTTCCAATGAACGAACCATGTCATTGACTGAAACCGCAGTCGCCGCTCCAGCACGCGAGTTTACTTCGGCCCGAGAACGCCGCCTCCTGGCAGGAGTGGGCCTGGCGAGCTTCGCGGCGCTGCTTCTTGAACTTTCTCTCACGCGGCTGTTTTCAGTGGTACTGTTCTATCACTTCGCTTTCCTCGCCATTTCGATCGCTCTGCTCGGTCTCGGTTCCGGAGGAGTATTAGCCTACATCGCTCGCTCGTGGCTAGCGCGCTTCGAAACCCGCCGCCTTCTTGCATCCCTGTGCGCGGTCAATGCCCTGGCCGTGCCCATGGTACTTGAAATTGTCCTGCACGTTCCGGTCTCGCTACAGTTGTCGCCGGCGAACTTCCTTCGCCTGAGTGCGATTTATCTTTCTTCCGCTGTGCCTTTCTTCATCACTGGAGTCGAATTCTCGTTGCTCTTCGCCCGCGAGCAGGCGCACATTCCCCGTCTTTACGGAGCCGACCTGGCTGGCGGCGCCGCAGCCTGCCTGGCGGTAGTTCCGCTGCTCAACTGGCTGGGCGGCCCCAATACTGTGCTGTTCGCAGGGGTAATGGCCGCTCTCGCCGGCTTAACCTGGAGCGAAACCGCAAGTCTGCAAAGAAAAGCAGCTCTTCTGGCCGTGGGGCTGTTGTGCCTTATCGCGGCCAACCACTCCAACCGCTGGATTGACATTATTTATGCCAAGGGGCAGTTGCGCGATCCGGCATGGGTTGAGTTCGCGCGCTGGAACGCGATTTCGCGGATTGAAGTGGACCGCCAGGGCGGCGGCAAGGCGATAGTCATTGACGCTGACGCTTCCACCTACATCATGAATGCCGATCTCGGCCAGTGGCATGGTTCGCTGTGGGAGAAAAACCTGATGTCGGCTCCGCCCGCGCTGGCGAACGTGCTGCGTCCCCATGGCGACTACGCGATCATCGGACCGGGCGGCGGAGTGGATGTGCTGCGCGCCGTCGCCAACGGCAGCCGCAGCGTCACCGGAATTGAGATCAACCCCATCATCGTGAATGCGGTCATGCACGGGCGCTATGCGGATTACTCCTATCATCTTTACGAGCGGCCCGATGTGCAGATTCACGTGAGCGACGGCCGGTCATTTATCCGCAATGCGCGGCAGCAGTTTGACATCGTGCAGATGACGCTGGTGGATACCTGGGCCTCGACCGCGGCGGGTGCCTTTGCCTTGAGTGAGAACAACCTTTACACAGTGGAGGCGTTTCAGGAATATTTCGACCATCTCAGGCCGGATGGAATGATCGCCATTACACGCTGGGAGTTTCAGCAACCGCGAGAAGCGCTGCGCGTGGTTTCGGTAGCCATGGAAGCCTTACACCGTCTTGGAGTCAAGGGCCCCGCGACGAATTTCATGGTGATCTCCCAGGGCGCGCTCGATGCCGATGGCGTCCCTGTCGCTGTGCTGGCCAAGAAAGACGCGTTCACATCGGCGGAAATAAATTTGGTGCGGGCGTACTTGAGCGCGCACCACGAACTGCGTGCACTGTATCTGCCTTCGCCTGCGGAGGAACGATCAGACGACAATGCGTTCACAGAACTGATTGCAAGCGATGATGCTTACGGTTTCGCCCGTCGCTATTCGTACAACATTGCGCCGGTGACCGATGACGCCCCATTTTTCTTCTTCACGCTCAAGCTGAACCACTTCAAACAGAGCGGGCTTCTGCAAAGAGGAATTGACTGGAAGGTGAATCTGGGCGTGGCCGTGCTGGGAATGGTACTGATCATCTCAGTTGCGGCGGTGGCGATGTTCCTGGTGGTGCCATTGTTGTTGCGCGGAGGACGCCGCGAAGCGCGGCAGCGGAGCCTGCTCTACTTTGTGGCCATAGGCTTGGGCTACATTCTCGTGGAAATCGCGTTCATCCAGCGCTTCGTGCTTTTTCTGGGGCATCCCACTTACGCCTTGACGGTGGTGGTGTTTCTACTCCTGCTTTCTAGCGGCTGCGGAAGTCTCACATCCAGGCGATGGCAGGCAGGGGCGCGGGTTACGTGGCTACCGCTAGTTCTGATCGCCGCAGCCGTTCTGCTTTATGTGCTCGCTCTGCCCGGCGTGCTGAACGCTCTGGTCGGGTTGCCATTTGCTGTCAAGCTTCTGGTCAGCGCAGGCCTGCTGGTTCCCCTGGGCTACGCCATGGGCATGCCTTTCCCCACCGGATTGCGTATTCTCGCGGAGTTGGCGGCATCAGGGGTTGGAGTGGGCGAGAACGCGCTTGAATGGGCGTGGGCCATGAATGCGGGGGCCAGCGTTCTGGGTTCCGCGCTGGCGATTGTGATTGCCATTCAATTCGGGCTGAGCGTAGCGCTGGCGTGCGGCGCGGCGGCTTACCTTCTGGCGCTGGCACTGGCTCCGGGGCTGCAAAAGCGCTAGCGGCGCAATCAGACCGCACCACTACCGCCAACGCGTGCCTTATGAAGCGCAGCGTGGTCCTCTGCTATGATGCAAGAAAACTGTCCGCGTCCTGACAGCGGGAAATCAGCACTACGAATCATGTTTCTGGGAGAACAAGTTGCCTAGCCAGAAGCAACTGAAGTGGTCGGAACTGAAGGTCGGGATAACGGTAATTGTTGCCAGCATCACTCTGGGCATTCTGATTCTGCTCATGAGCGGCACCGGCGGCTGGTTCACATCAAAAATCATCATCCGGTCGTATTTCGACAACGCCGGCGGACTGCGAGTCGGCGCACCGGTGCGACTGCAAGGCGTGGACATTGGCAACGTTACCGGTATCCGCATCGCTTCTGACCCAGCCCGGCGCTTGACCCCGGTCGAAGTCACCATGAAGGTGAGCACGAAATACCTGGACAATCTGCGCGAAGATTCTCTCAGTTCCTTGCAGACCGCCGGCGTTCTCGGCGAAACCTACATCGACGTTGACAGTTCTCTGGCGAAAGGGCCTCCGGCCAAGAAAGGCGACGTACTGCCAACCCGCGACACCCCCGATATCCAGGATGTAGTGCGGGCCAGCCAAAGCACGCTGCAGAACCTGGATGCGCTGGAAAAGCGCGTAGACCGAATTCTGGCTTTCGTCGAGAGCGGACAGGGCTCGATCGGTAAAGTGATTTATGATCCCGCGTTGTATAACCGCTTGAACGCAACCGTGGCCCAGTTTCAGGAATTGGTGGGGCAGGTCAGTGCGGGCAATGGAAGCCTGGGCAAATTGCTGGTCAGCGATGAGCTATACCGGAACGCCAATAACACCATAACCAAGCTGGACACGACCATTGACGAACTGAACGCAGGCAAAGGGACGGCCGGAAAATTCCTGAAAGACCCGGCGCTTTACGACACGGCCAATCAAACCATTGCCAATGTAAAGAAGCTCACCGATGACGTTAATGCCGGCAAAGGCGCTCTTGGCAAACTGGCGGTTGACCAGGACTTTGCCAACAAGCTGCAAGATACCATCAACAAGCTTTCCGCCATCAGCGACCGCCTGGAAGCCGGTGAAGGCAGCGCGGGGAAATTCCTGAAGGACCCGGCCTTTTACGACAATACAAATCAGCTGCTGACGGACACGCGCGAGCTAATCAAGGCGGTGCGGCAGAACCCGAAAAAGTATCTGACCATCCATCTGAAAATTTTTTAGGAATTAAGAAACCGACGCCGGTGCGCTGGTTGCATCAGCCTGCTCGTGCGCATGATAACTTGAGCGAACCAGCGGCCCGGATTCCACGTGGCGGAAGCCGAAGCGCAGAGCCTCCGCTTTGAGGTAGTCAAACTCTTCCGGCGTGTAGAACCGCGCAATGGGCAAATGATCGCGCGACGGCCGCAGGTACTGGCCGACGGTGAGAATATCCACGCCGCGGGAGCCGAGGTCGCGGAAAACATCCACTAATTCTGTGATCGTTTCGCCGAGCCCCACCATAACGCCGGATTTCGTGACCATGCCGGGCGAGAACTTCTTGGCGTTTTCGAGCAGCCGCAAAGTGCGCTCATATCGTGCCCCGGAGCGGACGGCGCGGTAGAGCCGCGGAATGGTTTCAGTGTTGTGATTGAGCACGTCGGGCTGGGCGTTGAGGACGATGCGCAGGGCTTCGTCCATCCCCTGGAAATCAGGGATGAGAACTTCGACCCGGCAATCCGGAGTTAACTCGCGGACCTGGCGGATGGTTTCGGCAAAGATTCTTGCGCCGCCGAGGTTGTCGTCGTCGCGGTTCACGCTGGTGATAACTGCGTGCTTCAGTCCCAGCGTCGCAACTGCTTCGGCTACGCGGCGGGGTTCGTCGAAATCAATGGCCTCGGGCTTGCCTTTCGGCACAGCGCAGAAGCCGCAGCGGCGAGTGCAGATGTCGCCAAGAAGCATGAAAGTCGCGGTGCGATGGTTCCAGCATTCGCCGATGTTGGGGCACTGGGCCGATTCGCAGACCGTATGCAAACCTAGTCCGCGGGCAAGTTTCTTCAGATTGTGAAAGTTCTCGCCGACGGGTGCCTTGGCCTTGAGCCATGCAGGCTTGGGCAGACGGATGGGAGGCCCGGTTTCGATTTGAATAAGTTGGGACGAATCAGCCATGTGCCTATTGTGATTTTACATGGGCAGAGATGATGTTGAGCCGCTATCGGTATTTTGATCCAGGATAAGCGGAGCGGTTTATCGTTTTTGACACAGGCCTAGCTGTTTCCTACACTGAGGTCATGGAAGTGCGCCTGCGCCCTGAGACGGAATCCCGCTTGCAGGATTGGCTGCCAGAGCTGGCCGGGCGACGGGTGAACTTGTGGAAGACGCCATGGCTGGATACCTGCAAGAGCTCGCCCAGACTCGAAAGCCGCTACGATGATCTCAAGAGCGGCCGTGTACCGCCGCTTGACTGGGACCAAGCATTCGCCGACTTGCGTCGCAAGAGGCAGGAACGCCGCAACCGCACATGAGCGGATTTGTCCTCCATCCGGGCTTACTCTGACCTCGGCGAAATCTGGGCCGGCAACGACCTACGCTCCCACACACTTTCGCGAGCAGCACCATCGGCCTAGCGGGCCTTAACTTCCATGTTGCGGATGGGAACGGGTGGCTCCCACTAGCCCTCCAGGTACGCTTCCACCCATTCCTTGATCCGTAAGCGGCGGTCGTCCTGGGGATCGAAGCGCACTCCAAAGGTTTTGCCGGCTGCGACTCGCCAGCTTACGTTGCCGCGCACCCAGATGCGGGGGAGGGTCAAAAGGGCAAAGGAAAGTTCGAGCGGCTGGCCCACGGTAAGTTCCTCTGAACTCCGAAGCGACATGCCACCGCCGCTGATTTCGACGCTGGTGGCGGTGAAACTATGGTTGCCGGGCAGGGTGATGGAAATTTCGGTAATCACCGGAATTCGCACGTAGCGGCGGAACTCGTGCAGCACGAGCATTTGAGTGGCGCGAACTAGTTTGAGTGCGGCGGGACGCTCCAGCGGCTCATGGAATACAGCGTTGATGCCATATTTGGAGAATTGCAGCGAATCCTGCGCGCTGCCTCCGAGCCCGTAGATAATCATGCGGCTGTTCGAAGGCGAAGTGCGGGCGGCTTCCATGACCGGGTGCGCAGCCGAGCCCAGGCGGACTACGCAGGCTTCGAACTTCTCTGACTTGAAGCGTTCCGCGGCCTGCCCGGAGAGCGCTGCCGGCTCAATCCCGAACTGGCGGAAGCAGTCGAAGAGAATGCTTTTGGCGGGGTCCTTGATCTCCACCAAAGCTGCTCTGGCGGAGGGCTTTCTGCTGGGAAGAACAGCCGTTCCAAGGGCTTTTTCCATAGGCGGCGTATGCTTGAATCCCCATTCTGAGGCCCGGTTCCGGGGGTTGGCAAAGGGTTAAAAGGACATATCCTGAGTACAAAAGTGCCATACCCGGTTCCGGAGCGAGGATGAACCGAGGTGCTCCCTCGATTGTAAAGTGCCTGCTTTTAGCGGGTTGGTGAGGGTACTGGGGTTCTATTGCTGCCATCGCCGGAACAGCAATGCCCCGTTCGTTCCGCCGAAGCCGAATGAGTTCGACATGGCGTATTCAACGTCGGCTTTGCGCAGAGTGTTGGGGATAAAGTCCATACCCGCAGTTCCGAGGTCCTGATTCTCGAGGTTGATGGTTGGCGGCAGAGTCTGATCGCGCAAGGCGAGAACTGTAATGCCTGCCTCCAGCCCTCCCGCTCCGCCCAGCAGGTGTCCGGTCATAGACTTCGTGGAACTGACCGGAAGCGCCCGTTGAAAACAGTTGCGGATGGCATGGGCTTCGAGGGTATCGCCAATCGGCGTTGACGTACCATGTGCGTTCACATAGCCGACCACCTCGGGGCCGACGCCGGCGTCGCGCAAAGCATTGCGCATGACGCGGAATCCGCCTTCGTGTTCCGGGGCAGGCTGAGTCATGTGATAGGCATCGGCAGACATGCCGTAGCCGACAACTTCCGCCAGCATGGGCGCGCCGCGTTTGCGCGCGTGCTCGAGCTCTTCGAGGATCAGCACTCCGGCACCTTCGCCAATCACGAATCCATCGCGGTCTTTGTCCCAGGGGCGGCTGGCGCGTTCCGGTTCGTGGTTGCGGGTGGACAAAGCACGCATGGCGCCGAACCCGCCTACTCCCATGGGAGTGATGGCGGCTTCCGAACCGCCGGCGATCATGACGTCGGCGTCATTATGCTGAATGATGCGGAAGGAATCGCCGATGGAGTGAGCGCTTGTGGTGCAGGCGGTGGCAGTGGCCTCGTTCGGTCCTTTTGCGCCGTAGCGCATGGAAACGTGGCCGGCCGCAAGATTAATGATGGCCGCGGGGATAAAAAAAGGAGAGATCTTGCGCGGGCCACCTTGCAAGAGGGCGGTATGCTCGCGCTCAATGATATCGAACCCTCCAATGCCGGAACCAATGTGCACGCCCACGCGTTCGGCGTTTTCAGGAGTGATCTGGAGGCCCGACATCTTGAGCGCCTCATCCGAGGCTGCCATGGCCAGGTGGATGAAGCGAGCCATTTTCTTGACTTCTTTTTTTTCGATGAACTGGAGAGGATCGAAGTTCTTGACTTCGGCGGCGATCTGGCAAGCGAACTGGGAAGCGTCAAACTGGGTGATGCGGGTGATGCCGCTTTTTCCCGCAAGCAGGTTCTTCCAGACCTCTGTGGTGTTGTTTCCCACTGCACAGATCAGTCCGATCCCAGTGACTACAACTCTTCTCTGCAATCTTACTTCCCACCCTTCGAGTGCTTCCCGATGTAGTCCACCGCGTCCTGCACGGTGCGGATTTTTTCCGCATCTTCGTCAGGAATCTCAATCTCGAAGGCTTCCTCGAACGCCATCACCAGCTCCACCGTGTCGAGCGAATCGGCGCCCAGGTCATCCACAAAAGAAGCGTTGGAGGTCACTTCGCTCTCCTCCACGCCGAGCTGTTCCACAATAATCTGCTTTACTTTCTCGTCCACCGCTGCCATGAGTTCTCCTTGCAAATCGCTTTATGTCGCGGGCTGAGCCCGCCGTCCTGCGCGTCCAAGCTCATGCCGACGCAGAATGCCCGGTGGCCTTTGCCACCTTAGCGTGTTTTTCGATGTAGTCCATGGCATCCTGCACGCAGATAATTTTCTCGGCATCCTCATCCGAGATCGCCAGGTCAAAAGCTTCCTCGAGGGCCATGACGAGTTCCACCTGATCCAGAGAATCAGCCCCCAAATCATTAGCGAAGGAAGCCTTGGCCGTGATCTCGGATTCATCCACCCCCAACTGCTCGCTGATGATCTGCTTCACCTTGTCAGTCAGTTCTTTTTTCCCGGCGAGAGCCATGTGAATTCGCCTTTCCAAAACCTGATGAGAACAAGTAGTGTACTGGTACGAGCGAACGACTGTAAAGGAATCGCTCCAGCTCGCGGGGCCGCGGCTGAGCAGCCCACAGGAATCCTATCCGCTTGCTCTGGCCGGGTCAAACCTGGACCCCGCGGCGGAGTTCACTAACAGCGACAGGGCTGCATTTGGCCAGATGATGCGGGGGCATCCATGCGAGCGGTAGTGCAAAGAGTAAGCCGGGCACAAGTCACGGTGAGCGGCGAAGTCACGGGCAAAATCGCGCGTGGACTGCTGGTCCTGCTGGGCGTGACACACGCTGACAGCGAAGCCGATGCCGATTATCTTGCCGAAAAAATCGCAGGATTGCGAATCTTTGAAGACCCGAATGGCAAAATGAATCTCGATGCGCCTTCGGTCGGAGGGGCCGTCCTGGTAGTCTCGCAATTTACCTTGTATGGCGATGTACGGAGAGGCAAGCGGCCGTCGTTCGATGAGGCTGCGCCGCCGGAGCAGGCAAGGCGGCTTTATGAATATTTCGTGGAGCGCATTCGCGCCGCCAGGCTCCGCTGCGAGACCGGGCAGTTTCAGGAGATGATGCAGGTGGAACTGGTGAATGACGGGCCGGTGACAATCCTCCTTGATTCGAAGAAGGCCTTCTAACGAATCTCAGCGATATCCGCTGAACAGGACCACGTCGGAGTCGTTGTAACGGGCGCGAGTGACAGCCAGTTTCTTGCCATCCTGCGACCACGCGCAGGCAGACACAACGCCCGGTTCGGAGTTGAAGTGGGTCAACTGAACGTCCGGGCCGCCGGACAGCGGCTGCATGTACACGTTCTGCACATTTCCGACTGTATTGCGCACATAGGCCAAGGCGCGTCCATCCGGAGTCCAGCGCAGGCTCCCTAGCTGGTATGGCGCTTGGAGCTCCTGCGCGGGCGGCCCGCCATCCATCTTTTGCACCACAAACTTCGGCTTCGCGCCTGCTCCTTGCCCGTCCACCCGTACGTAGGCGACCAGGGAACCATCAGGAGAAATGACCGGCGGGGAGATATTGCCGTGTGCCAAATCCACTGGCGTACCCCCCTCGATCGGGACCTTAAAGATGTGTTGCACGTTATCGGCCTGACTCAGGCCGACGTAAACCACCCATTTTCCATCCGGACTGCAAGAGGGATTCTCGTCGTTCTTGCCGGAGGTCACCGCCTTGAGTTCTCCGGTCGCGGTGTTGAGCCGCCAGATCTGGGGTTGATTACCTACCAGGCGATCGAACACGACCACATTGCTTCCATTACAAGAAGTGACGTTCCAGGCGATTTCGTCGTTTTCGAACAATCGGGTTCGCCCGCTGCCATCGGCTGCCGTCATATACATGTGCAAGGCGGTATCCTGTTGCACCAGCTTGCCGGAGGCGAGCCATGCAAGGTTGTATCCGGTCGCCTGTTCGGTCGAGATGGGCGTTAGCTTCCAGTCAATTTTGTCGTTCAGAACTGCCGGAGAATCTCCCACAAAAATGGTCGCGGCAGGGCGCTCCTGAGTGGTAACGAACGACTTGCCATCGCTGGTGATACTTAGCGACGAATACGTATTCAAGTCATTGCTGATCTTGAAAAATTCTCCTGCCGGATAAGGCTGAAACCAGATTTGCTCCCGGCTGGCGGAGGATTTCTGAGCGGCTACCAGAAACAACCCCGATGAATCGGGCAGCCAGGCCAGTGTGTTCAGCAAAAGGTCAATGGGCAGCCGCTTTATCACCTTGCCTTCCGGCGACAACACCTCGATTTCGCAAATGGCCTTTCCCCCGGGGACAAAGCCCGCGATCGCAATGTAGTCTCCAGAGGCGGACCAGGAGGGGTCCGTAGCAAAACCATCTTTTGATTCGGCGATGACCCGTTCGCCGGTGCCGTCGGAGTTGGCAACCAAAAGTTGGTCGATCCCTTTTTCGGAAATACTGCGGCGGAATGCCATGCGCTTGCCATCCGGTGAGAAAGTACTATTGCTGTCCACATTCGTGGCGATCTGGCGCGACGCCCCGCCCAGCGCCGGAACCGCGTAGAGATTGATATTAGCCGGGTTTGCCGGATCGTGGTGCGTGTAATAAAGGTAGTTGCCGTCGGGAGTAAACGTCGCTCCCGCGCCGAAGAATCCGGTCTGCGGCGGCACCACGGTCACCTCGCTGCCGGTCTGGACCTGCTTCACGCGCAGGCTGCGCTCGCCTTCGCGGCGGCCATAGGCGATCATTTTGCCATCACCGGAAATCGCCGCGAAGCCAACCGCCTGCCCGTGATCGGTAAGCTGGCGAATATTGATGTTGCGGGTGTCAATGGCGGGAGCGCTGTGGTTCAGTAACTTAAATATGCCAAATCCAGCGGCAACGACCAACAGCACCACCAGCGCCGCGATGCCGAAGAATGAGCCTTTATGCTGTTGGGGTTCGGCGGCGGCAACACCACTTGAAGATAGCCGTGCGTGACTCGGCGAGCTTTGTCCGGCTGGAATCTGTCCCGACGCGCGTGGCAGCGCCGCGCCGCCGGATTCCTCGGGGAGAGCGGCGACAACTTTGCCCGAATCCGTTTCTCGTTTCAGCCGCTTCAGATCGGCCCGCATTTCAGAGGCATGCTGATAGCGCAGGTCGCGGTCTTTTTCGAGCGCTTTGTTGATGATGCGTTCGAGCTCCTGCGGAACTTCGGGATTGAGACGCACCGGCGCGACCGGAGGCTTGTGCAGGATCGCGTCAAAGATCACACCTGAGGCTTCGCCGCGGAACGGGACTGCGCCGGTAGCCATCTCGTAAAGAACCGCTCCGAAAGAAAACAGATCGCTCCGGGCATCCAGGTCTTTGGCGCGCACCTGCTCGGGCGACATGTAAGCGACGGTGCCGAGGGTGGTACCGGGACTGGTCAGGTCGCTGCTGCTGACGGTCGCATCGATGGTCGCCTCGGCTCCGTGACCTGTCCCCGTGACTTTGGCGAGGCCGAAGTCAAGAACCTTGGCATGTCCGCGCCTGGTGACGAAGATATTTGCCGGCTTGATGTCGCGGTGAACGATGTGTTCGTTGTGCGCCGCGTCGAGCGCGTCAGCGATCTCAATCGCCAGTGACAGCAGGATTTCGGTTTCGAGCGGCTTGCCCGCGACCAGGTGCTTGAGCGTGTCGCCGTCGAGGAACTCCATGGCGATGAAGGCCTGGCCCTCCTGCTCGCCAATGTCGTAGAGGGTGCAGATATTGGAATGGTTCAGCGCGGAGGCGGCGCGGGCCTCGCGGCGGAAGCGCTCAAGCGATTGCGGGTCGTGCGCGACCTCAGCGGGCAGAAATTTCAGCGCGACAAAGCGGCCGAGGCGCAGGTCTTCGGCCTTATACACCACGCCCATACCACCGCCGCCGAGCTTTTCGACGATCCTGTAATGCGAGATGGTCTGGCCGATCACTGCGGATCGAATGTTACGTGGGAAAAATGAGGCAAGTCAAACCGGGGAACTAGCGTGACTGCCACAGGATCGCTAAAAGTGCGGCGCCAGACGATGCTAGGAGCAGCCAGAAAGCAAAGCGCCTCAACAGCAAGAGTGGGCTGTTCGGAAACAGTTCCTCGTACGCGTCGGCAACCCGATCTCCGCCCCTCCGCCACCACGCGATCTTGTCATAAGGCTCTCGCTGCGTTATGCGGATCCTCATAATCAGGTCGCCGCAAGCCCCCAGGACGGCGATCACGATCAAAATTGAATAGAAAACGGCAAACATAGCTTATTCTACGCGTGCACCGGTTCCGCCTTGCTTGAGAGCAACTGCCGCAGCACGAACTGCAAGATGCCGCCGTTGGCGTAATACTGCGCCTCTTGCGGCGTATCAATGCGGACCACGGCTTCGAATTCGTTGGTCTTGCCTTTCGCTATGGCACGGACTTTGAGGCGGCCTCCGGAGGAAAATTTCTCGATCAGCTCGCGGATACCCGCGATCTCGACGACTTCTTCGCCGGTCAGGCCGAGCGATTGCGCGGTCTCGCCTTCCGCGAATTGCAGCGGCAGAATGCCCATGCCGACAAGGTTCGAGCGGTGAATGCGTTCGTAGCTTTCGGCGATCACGGCGCGGACTCCCAGCAGGCGCGGCCCTTTGGCGGCCCAGTCGCGCGAAGAACCGGAGCCGTATTCTTTTCCGGCGAGAATCACCAGCGGCACGCCTTCGGCAACATATTTTTCGGAGGCTTCAAAAATTGTCATCTCAGCGCCATCAGGTAAGTGGCGGGTGAAGCCGCCTTCGAGATTGGGCACCATTTTATTGCGCAGGCGCGTGTTGGCAAAAGTTCCGCGCACCATGACTTCGTGGTTGCCCCGCCGTGAGCCGTAAGAGTTGAAATCGGCGGGCTTGACGCCATGCTCGATCAGATATTTTCCCGCCGGGCTGTCTTTTTTGATGGAGCCGGCCGGCGAAATGTGGTCGGTGGTGACGCTGTCGCCAAGTACGGCGAGAACGCGGGCCTTCTTGATATCGGCGACCGCTTCCGGCTTGACTGTCATGCCGTCGAAATACGGCGCGCGGCGGATGTAGGTCGAGTCTTTTTCCCAGGCATAGGTGTCGCCTTTGGGCAGGGGCAGAGAGCGCCAGTGCTCGTCGCCGTGATAGACCTCGCCGTAGCTCTTGCGGAACATGTCAGAGGAAATGGACCCCTGCATGGCGCGCTCGACCTCGCTGCGCGACGGCCAGATATCAGCGAGATAGACCGGCTTGCCTTCTTTATCTTTTCCGAGTGCATCTTTACGCATATCAAGATCAACGTGGCCCGCCAAAGCAAACGCCACGACCAGTGGCGGCGACATGAGGTAATTCGCGCGAACCTCAGGATTGATACGCCCTTCAAAGTTGCGATTGCCGGAGAGCACGGAAGCGACCACGAGATTTTTTTCGTCAATGGTGCTGGCGACTTCTTCCGGCAGCGGGCCGGAGTTGCCGATGCAGGTGGTGCATCCGTAGCCGACGATGTGAAACTTCAATTTTTCGAGATAGGCGGTCAGTCCGGCGCGTTCGAGATAATCGCGCACGACTTTCGAGCCGGGGGCTAGCGACGTTTTCACCCACGCCGGAACTTGCAAGCCGCGCTCGACCGCTTTTTTCGCCAGCAGTCCAGCGGCGAGCATAACGGATGGGTTGGACGTATTGGTGCAACTGGTGATGGCGGCGATGACCACGCTGCCGTGGCGCAGGGCTTTTTTGACGTCCGGCGGAACGTGCTCTTCAGCGCGATGATCTTTCACTCCGACTGCGGTCGGGCTGCCGCCTTCCTGCTCCCAGCGGGCGACCTGCTTCGGACCGTTGTTAGGAGCGCTGGTCTGCGCTGCGGCCTTCGGCTTGATGAGCGAAGGCAGGGAAGTGGTAAACGACTCTCCGGCTTTTGAGAGCACCACGCGGTCCTGCGGACGTTTCGGCCCTGCAAGGCTCGGCTCGACAGAAGCGAGATCGAGCGAAAGAAGCTCGGAATATTCGGCCTCGGGAGTTTTTTCGTCGTGAAAAAGTCCCTGCTCGCGGCAGTAGGCTTCGACCAGAGCGATTTGCTCTTCGGAGCGTCCAGTGAGCCGAAGATAGTTGAGGGTTTCCTTATCCACGGGAAAAATGCCGCAGGTTGCGCCATATTCGGGCGACATATTGCCGATGGTGGCGCGGTCGGCGAGGGACAGTTCCTGCAATCCGGAGCCGAAGTATTCGACGAATTTCCCGACCACCCCGTGCTTGCGCAGCATTTCGGTGATGGTGAGAACCAGATCGGTTGCGGTCCCGCCTTCGCGCAGTTTTCCGGTCAGCTTTACGCCGACGACTTGCGGAATGAGCATAGAAACCGGCTGGCCGAGCATGGCGGCTTCGGCTTCAATTCCGCCGACGCCCCAGCCCAGCACGCCTAGACCGTTGATCATGGTGGTGTGCGAGTCAGTGCCGACCAGCGTGTCGGGATACGCTACGCGTTTTCCGTTTTCTTCGTTCACAAAGACTACGCGAGCGAGAAATTCGAGGTTGACCTGGTGGACAATTCCGGTATCCGGCGGGACGATGGCCATGTTGCGAAATGAGCTCTGGCCCCAGCGCAGAAATGCGTAGCGTTCTTTATTTCGAAGAAATTCGAGCTCGGCGTTGAGCTGAAAGGCGTTGGCGGAGCCGAACTCATCCACTTGCACGGAGTGGTCAATGACCAGCTCGGCGGGTTGCAGCGGATTGATGAGCGAAGGGTCACCCGAGAGCTGCTTCATGGCGTCACGCATGGCCGCGAGGTCAACCACGGCGGGAACGCCGGTGAAATCCTGCATGAGCACTCGGCTGGGCGTGAAGGCAATTTCTTTGTCGGATTTCGCTTTGCCGTTCGTACCTCTATTACTCCCGCCTTTGGTGCTCCAACCGGCGAGGGCGCGAATGTCATCTTTGGTGACGTTGCGCCCGTCTTCGGTGCGAAGAAGATTTTCCAGCAGAATTCGCAGCGAAAATGGCAGATGCTTGGTCGAGATGCCCTGCTTGTCGAGGGCGTCAAGGCGAAAGATTTCGTAATCTTTATTGCCAACGCGGAGTATTGAACGACTGCCAAAACTATTCATAAAATTGCTTCCTGAAGAGAGATGTGCATCTGACGCAATCGCATCGGAGCAACCTTCAAGGGGCCGCTAGGCTGCATCTTCTGAAACCCCGGGAGGCAACGGTGGCTCGCCGGAAATTCCCGCCCGGCGCCGTGCGGAAAACATCGAGCCGCGAGCGGCGACCGTCGGAGCAAACTTCATCAATCCCAGCGGTTTCGGCACGTCATCGTAAACGGCTTCGATGCCGCCGCGCATGAAATAGGTCTCGTGCCAAAAGCCGGTGCCGCCGGAGTCGCGCAAGAATTTCTGCCACCACAATTTGTGCGGCTCCGAGCGCGACCATTTCTCGAGCGATTCAAAATCCTGCCAGTATTGCCGCATGCCCACGTGTACCGGGAAAAGCGAATAAATGATTTGTTCGTGGAGAAGCAAGCCCTCGGGGTTTTGCTCAACTGAGGCGGTAATTTTCGGGCCGAACCCGAGCAGAGTCTTCATGCCCGCCAGCGCGTTCACGCGCATCCCGAGATAAATGACGACGAGATTGGGATACTGGCTGAGGTTGACTGTTTTCCGGTCCACCTTACCGTTCATTCAACACCCCCGGAGCTTAACTTCAGTTTAATCGTTTCCCGGAAAGATTGCGCAGCGCAGAAGGATGATGAACTCACGCTGACTTAGGCCATGACGGACAACAGTACCCGTCCCACATGGGCTATTTACCCGCGTACGGCTTGCACCAGCAGCCATCCGTTTAGCACAGCGATAAAGATCGCGGTTGCCCACGACAGCGTTTTCAACCAGCGCGCATTCACGAACTCGCCCATTCTTTGCCGGTCGCTGGTGAACATGACCAGAGGAAAGACGGCGAAACTGAGTTGCATGCTGAGAACCACCTGACTGAGGACGAGAAGATTGGCAGTGCCGCGCACGCCCCAGAAAGCTGTGACCACGACTGCCGGAATGATGGCCAGGGCGCGGGTGATGAGGCGGCGCAGCCAGGGGCGAAGGCGAATATTGAGAAAGCCTTCCATGACGACTTGACCGGCGAGGGTCCCGGTGAGGGTGGAATTTTGGCCGGAGGCGAGCAGCGCAAGAGCAAATATGGTACTTGCGCCGGCGACCCCGAGCAGTGGCGAGAGCAGTTTGTAGGCATCCTGAATTTCGGCGATCTGGTTAAAACCACGGCGGTAAAAAGTGGCGGCGGAGACTAAGAGAATTGCGGCGTTGACGAACAGCGCGATCATGAGCGCGACGGTCGAATCAATGGTGCTGAAGCGGATGGCCTCACGCTTGCCTTCAGGCGTGCGGTCGAAGTTGCGCGTCTGCACGATGGCGGAATGAAGATAAAGATTATGGGGCATAACGGTCGCGCCCAGAATTCCGATCGCGATATACAACATGCCGGGATCGTGAAGAATCTGCGGCGAAGGGACAAAAAAGTTTTGCAGAAGCCCGGCCCAACTGGGGCGCGAGAAAAGAATTTCGAGTGCAAAGCAGGCGCCGACGGTGGCGATCAGAGTGACGACGAGAGCTTCGAGGAAGCGGAAACCTTTCTGCTGAAGAAACAAGATGACGAGGACGTCAAGCGCGGTAATGCATACACCCCACAGCAGGGGGATATGAAAAAGAAGATTGAGCGCGATGGCGGAGCCGATGACTTCGGCGAGGTCGCAGGCGGCGATGGCGATTTCGGCAAAGATCCAGAGCGCGAGGGAAACCGGGCGGCTAAAGTGCTCGCGGCAGGCCTGGGCGAGGTCGCGTCCGGTAACGACTCCCAGCTTGATGGCCAGCGCTTGCAACAGAACGGCCATGAAGTTCGAAAGCATGATGACCGAAAGCAGGGTGTAGTTATATTTCGAGCCCCCGGCGAGGTCGGTTGCCCAATTGCCGGGATCCATGTAGCCAACGGCGATGAGAAAGCCGGGACCGGCAAAGGCGATCAATTTGGCTATAAAGCCAGCCGACCGAGGGACCTGGAGGCTGCGGTACACCTCAGGAAGGCTGGGCGTGGCGGCTTGGGCCTGCCAACTCTCTCCTTCGCCTATGGTGTTGGTTGCCATGACCCGCAGCCCCCTGCCGAAAAAAGCAAGGCAAAGGTTAGCGGAAGTATACACTATGAGATAAACTATGGTTAATTACTTTCGTGCGAGCCTGGAGTCGGGAATTGGATTCTTACGGGAGTGGCGCACCGCCCCGCTTTCCGCGTTGACCCAGACCCTTTCCGCCGCCATCCCGCCCAGAGAGACTGCCCCGGCATCGGTCAGAAGGCTCAAGGTCTGATCGTAGTTCTTTCCCGATACCTGGATGCGGGCGCCGGGGCGGACGCCCCGCGCTTCCAGAAACTCCAGCAACTTGCGGTCGCGTTCATAGATGCCGCTAACGGTATAGGTTTTGCCCGGGTCGGCGTGGGCGAGCAGCGCAAGGCCACGGCGGCGGCGGCTGGCGGGGCTGTCGAGCTCGCTCAGATTGCCATGTGGGCACCGGCCTCCGCGGCCCAGCTTGCGCAGAAGTTTCGCCTCGAAATCGGGCGAGACGGCGTGCTCGAGCCGCTCGGCTTCATCGTGAACCTTGTACCACTCCATGCCGAAAAGTTCCGCCAGCATGCGCTCAATGAGGTGATGGCGAAACGTCAGCTTGCGCGCGATCTTGCGGCCGGCGGGAGTCAGCCCCACGCGGCCGTCCGGGTGCACACGCACTAGGCCATCTTTTTTCAGACGTCGTAAAGCCATCGTCACCGCAGGCGGCGAAACCGAAAGCCAATGGGCCAGCGTGGCGGAGATGACCGTCTCGCCTTCGCTCTCGGCCCCAAGAATGGCCTTGAGATAATCCTCTTTGGAAACGGTGATCACTAGGAGGGATTATACATGCAAGGGTTAAGCATGATTAACGCCGCTGGCCTGAGCGACGGGCTAATGGCTATAATTCCGGGCGGCATCGCTTATCGCAAGCTAGCAACTTGTGGGGATCAAATGATAAAGAGATTTGCTTTGATTCTGCTTCTTTCTCTGACAGGTACTCTGATTGCAAAAAACGCACCACGTGACGAGCCAACGACTCTCTGGCTCACACACGTTACCGTGATAGACGTAACCGGCGGGCCGGTTCAACCCGACCGAACTGTCATAACCGAAGGCGGGCGAATCACCTCAATCAGCAAGAGCTCGAATCTGATACCGCCTCTTCCCTCCGGCGTCAAACTGCTGGATGCGACCGGCAAATTTCTCATTCCCGGGCTATGGGACATGCACGTGCATTGGGGAGAAACCGGCTACCTGCCGCTGTTCCTCGCCAACGGCGTGACGGGAATGCGCCTGATGTGGGGAATGCCGGCGCATTATGAATGGCGGCGGCAAAGCGCAGCGGGAAAGCTGCTTGCGCCGCACCTCGTGATTGCGAGCGTGCTGATTGATGGTCCGAATCCTTTCTGGCCAGGTTCGGTATCAGTTTCAACCCAGGCGGAAGCACGGCAAGCGGTGGATGACGCCAAGAAGCAAGGCGCGGAGTTTGTCAAGGTTTATACCTTCCTTCCGCGTGAAGAATATTTCGCCATCGCGGATGAAGCAAAGAAAGAGGGAATCCCTTTCGCGGGGCACATCCCGAAATCGGTGACCGTCGAAGAAGCGTCGCGCGCGGGACAAAAATCGTTTGAGCATCTGCTCGGCATTCTGCCGGCATGCACCAGTCGGAGCGAAGAGTTCTATGAAGCTGCGAAGGCCGACCTAGTTGACGATTTGGCCGGTCCGCATCCGACTTTTTGGGGAAAGCATTACAAAGCGCTGCGGCAGGCGGAAATCGACGCCTACAATCCCCAGAAAGCAGCGGCGCTGTTCGCGCTGTTGAAAGCCAACGGCACCTGGCAGGTCGGTACTGGTGCCGTTTCGCGTTCACAGGTAAACGGATTGGCAAACAGCTTGCCTATTCATGGCGGAGCAACCGTCGCATAGACTGGGACAGGGGAGGCTCTAGTCTATGCCGAGATGGAAGTCCTTTCGCTATACCGTTCGCTCTATCACTCGCTGGTCTCTCACCGTCAAGATTGGCGGCGTTGTCATCGGCGTTTTCTGGTTCCTTCAGCTCGCTAAGGATGAACTGCTGCCAGAAGAATGGGAGGAACACTTGCGCCTCCTAAATCTGCTGCCACATTTTCATTGGTACATTTGGGTGATTATCTGCCTCAGCCTGGCATTGGTGGGGACGCTTGAGGGAACTATGCGTTGGAACAAGAACGAAATCGCACCCATGATTGGTTGGCCTGGGTCTCTAACACTTAAGGACAAGCCACAAAAAGGTCATAAATAGACAATATAATGCTTGACATTAGCCTTTATAGTGCTACTATAAAGGCATGAATCGGCTAGGTACCACCAAACGGACTCAGATCATAGCGGCCTTGATTGAAGGAAACTCCATTAACGCGATATGCCGGATGTTCGGTGTAGGGAACCATACCGTGCTACGTCTCTTGGAAGATGCCGGGTGTGCCTGTGCTGCCTATCACGATATGAACGTCCGCAATCTTCAAGTAGGGCGTGTGCAGTGTGATGAGATTTGGGCCTTCATTGGAGCAAAGATGAAGAACACCAGCGCGGAGAAGATTCAACAGGGGTGGGGTGATGTTTGGACATGGACAGCGATTGATGCCGATACGAAGCTCATCATTTCCTACACAATCGGAAATCGCGGTGCAGGTACCGCTCACGCTTTCATGCAGGATGTTGCCAGCCGAATCAGTAATCGGATTCAGTTAACCACAGACGGCCATCGTGTGTACGCTGAGGCGGTAGAAGATGCCTTCGGTGCGGATATTGACTATGCGATGCTGGTTAAGATTTACGGCGCGGCAAATGACAATCCAGAGTCGCGCTATTCTCCCGCAACCTGTATCGGCTGTCGGACTGGGGTTCTTAGCGGCGACCCTGACCCGAAGCACATTTCTACCAGCTACGTGGAGCGCCAGAACCTTTCGATGCGAATGGGAATGCGCCGTTTCACTCGACTAACGAACGGCCACAGCAAGAAATTCGAGAACCACGGCCACCAAGTTGCGCTGTATTTCTTTCACTATAACTTTTGCTGAGTGCATTCTTCATTGCGCGTAACGCCTGCGATGGAAGCAGGACTAACAGATCACGTATGGACGCTGGCAGAATTGTGTAGCCTGCTGCCTGAGAGGAAACCGAATGCCCAGATTGACAAGGCACTCGTATTGAAAGCATTGGCGAGAGCCTAGAGAGGACTTATGGCGAAAACGAATCAGGTTTCGATTCCGTACCTAGACCCGAATGTGCAACATGTCGGCATCAGTCGTCTACGGGCGCTGAACGTGACGCAACTTCGGGAACTTGATAAGACGTTAGTGATTCAGGATAACGACAAACCGCTGGCTGTGCTGCTCAAATATGAGCACTTTCTGGCAATGCAGGAACGGATGCCGGATGGGGAATAGCTATTTATTTTCCGTGGCTTCGCGGACGATCCGGAGGGCATTCTGGCTGCTATCTATGAGCTTGCACTTGTGGGCGTCGAATTTCGCTTGCATCTCGGCCTCAGCATCAGACTCGACGGATTGGCTGGACTTGAACTGGGTATTGCAATGTTCGCAGACGCCGATGGCAATAGGGGTCAGCTTTACTATCCTGAGTTTGCGCTTAAGCATGGTCTAAGTCTAGCGCACTACGGGGAGTAACAGAGAGACGGTGGAAATCAAATGACATCAGTACCGGCAGGTCCCCACGCTGACGCTGCTCCGCTCCATCGCCTACGTGGATGATCCGTTGTTTACCAGTGATTTCCGTTTGAAGTACATGCCCTCTGGGCTGCGCAATTCGTGGCAGCCATCGCAAGCCGTGAATGACTACGGTCCCCGCTCCGCCGAAGATCTGGCGTTTGCGAAAAAGGAATTTCACCAAGATCTCGAAGTAGTGGGCGGTGCAGAAAGCGGGAGTCGGCATTCTTGCCGGAACCGATACCTCGAACCCGTTCTGCATGCCAGGGTTCAGCCTGCACGACGAACTTGGCCTGCTGGTGAAAGCCGGACTCACGCCCCTTCAGGCGTTACAGACGGCGACGTTAAACCCGGCAGAGTTTCTGGGGAAAGAAAAAGAATTTGGCGCGATTGAGAAAGGCAAGGCGGCCGATCTGGTGCTGCTCGACGCCAACCCGCTCGATGACATCGCCAACACCACAAGGATTTCTTCAGTGATTTATGGCGGCAAGCTTTTTTCGCGAAGTGATCTCGACAAGATGCTGGCAGATGTTCAGGAGCTGGCCTCGCTTGGGGACAGTCTGATGAAGACGATCGCAGAGAAAGACGTGACTGCGGCGGTGAAGCAATATCATGCCATGAAGGCGGCCAAGCCGTCGGCGTTCGAATACGCGGAAGATGAACTGGTCGGCTTGGGTTATCAACTGCTGGGAAACAAGAAGACTCCAGACGCCATCGAAGTGTTCAGGCTGGCGGTGGAGGAGTATCCGCGATCATTTAACACCTGGGATAGCCTGGCCGAAGCCTACATGGACCATGGGGATAAGGACCTTGCGATTAAGGACTACAAGAAGTCGCTTGAGCTGAATCCGCAGAACTCCAACGCAGTCGATATGCTGAAGAAACTTAGCGGGCAGTAAGTCGGGACTAACATTTTCCGCTGAACGCCCCACCTCTGCGGCATCAGTTTGACTAACTCTCCCGTGACCTCCTAACCTTGTCTTTCTCTGCTATGAAAGTCCTGGTCATCGGCGGTGGCGGGCGCGAGCATGCGCTGGTGTGGAAGCTGCGGCAGTCGCCGCGGGTTACGAAGTTATATTGCGCTCCGGGTAATGGCGGGATCGCGCGGGAGGCCGAATGCCTGCCGGTGGATGTAAAGGAGATCGAGTCGTTGGTAGCGCTGGCGAAACAGGTCAATCCGGATTTGACTGTGGTCGGCCCGGAGTTGCCGTTGCAGCTCGGCGTGGCGGACGAACTTGTGCGGCAAGGATGGAGGGTTTTCGGCCCGACGAAAGCTGCGGCGCAGCTTGAGTCAAGCAAGAGTTTTGCCAAGGAATTCCTGCAGCGGTATCGCATTCCGACCGCGCATTATGCGGTTTGCAACTCAATGGATGACGTGCGTAACGCGCTGTCGCATTTCTCTTTGCCGATTGTGGTGAAAGCCGATGGCTTGGCAGCGGGCAAGGGGGTGGTGATCTGCAAAACCAAAGATGAAGCCCTACATACCGCGGCCGAAATGCTGAGCGGCAGAATGCTCGGCGAGGCGGGGGCGCGCATCGTGCTGGAGGAATGTTTGCAGGGCGAGGAGCTTTCGTTTCTGGTGTTCAGCGACGGCGAACGGGTCGCTCCGCTGGTGGCGGCGCAGGACCACAAGCGGGTGAACGACGGCGATACCGGGCCGAACACGGGAGGGATGGGCGCCTACTCGACTCAGGCGATTGTGGATGAGCAGATGCGGAACTGGCTGGTACAACACATCGCGCTGCCCGTGGTTCTGGGGATGAAAGAAGAAGGCGAGGAATACAAGGGCGTCCTGTATTGCGGATTGATGATGACGGCGCGCGGCCCCATGGTGCTGGAATTTAACTGCCGCTTCGGCGATCCGGAGACGCAGCCGATTCTGATGCGCATGGAAAGCGATCTGCTGGAAGCAATCGAGGCGGTGATTGAAGGGCGCGTCAGCGAGGGCGATTTTCGCTGGTCGAGCGATGCGTCGGTGTGCGTGGTGATGGCTTCGGGCGGATATCCGGGAACCTTTGAGGCGGGGAAGAAGATCAGCGGAATGGAAGACGCGGGACGGGTGGAGGGAGTGAAAGTCTTTCATGCCGGAACGACGCGGCACGATGATGCATACTTCACTTCGGGAGGCCGTGTGCTGGGAGTGACGGCTCGCGCCCCGGACTTGAAAGCTGCGGTTGCGCGGGCTTATGAGGCCTGTGGGAGGATCTCGTTCGAAGGGATGCACTACCGGAAAGATATTGCGGCGCGGGCGCTGCGAAAATAGTGAAGCTGGAACTGCGGAGCTTCGTTCAACTGGACAGCCGGGGTCGGCTGTCCCCACGCAAAAAGTCGGCGATTATTTGGTAAAAGTAATTTTTTAATCAAATTCAAGGATGGTTCATGAGCAAACCGCTGGTTTCTATTGTGATGGGAAGTGATTCTGATCTGGAGATTATGCGCGAGGCGGGCAAGGCCCTCGCGGATTTTGGCATTGAATATGAAATAGACGTAACTTCCGCGCATCGCTCTCCCGACCGCACGGCCGAGTTCGCAAAAAATGCCGCCGGGCGCGGCATTCGAGTGATCATTGCGGGAGCTGGCGGAGCGGCACATCTGGCGGGCGTGATTGCGGCGCACACGACGCTGCCGGTGATCGGCGTGCCGATTCCTTCAACTTCACTGAATGGACTTGATTCGTTGCTGGCGACCGTACAGATGCCGGCGGGGATTCCTGTCGCGACGGTGGCGATTGGGAAGCCGGGCGCTACGAATGCCGGGATCCTGGCGGCGCAGATGATTGCGCTGGCGGACGCGGCAGTTGCCCAGAAAATGAACGCGCACAAAGAGAAGCTGGCGAAGGGAGTGGAAGAGAAGTCGAAGAAGCTGAAGGCGATCGGCCCTTAACCCCACGGGCGCGTTCAGCAGCGAGAGTCAGTTCTTCGCGCTTACTTGGTCCTTGATTCGTTCGTATTCCTGTTCGGTGAGAATCCGGCGGCTTACGAGTTCGTGCGGTTCACGATAAGGCCGCGCCGCAATGATGCGTTCGGCGCGCTCATCGTTGATTCCCGGCAAGCTCAATAGATCATCTTTGCTGGCAGAGTTCAAGTCGAGCGGCCGGTCGCGGTTCCACCCTTCCTTGACGCCCTGGGCGAGAGCTTTCGCATCGCTTTTGAACTGGGCAGTGGCGTCAGCGGTTTTTTCGCGCAGGTTTTCCGGCTTCTGTTTCGGCTGACTGCACCCCGACAAGACTAATAGCAGAAAAATAGCAATCGCGATTCGCACACGCCTAAGATGCGGGCGATGAAGGAAAGGTAGGCCCAAAGGAAAAGGATGAAACTAAAGCAACGCAGCAATGGCGAACAAGCTTCCCACCTGTCGAAAACCACGACAGGTGGGAAAGCTGTGAAGAAAGTACAGGCTATGGAGTGATTTCGAAAACCACGCCGCATCCTTCCGGACACAGGCCGATCTGGCCGCCATCGAACGTGGTGCCGAAAACGTGGCCGGCAGAATCAACCGCCACCCGATCCTCCAAAGGAAACCCTCCGTCGGCTCCCCCAGTGAAGCGATGAAGGACCTGCTCGGTGAAAGTCCCATCTGCGTTGGCTGTCAGTTTAAACACAGCACCGTGCCCTACGCCGTCGCCGCCGCCCCCGCCGAGATCGGTTGTCCCGTAAAGGTTGCCGGAGGCATCGATGGCAATGCCGTTTTCGGGATTTGCGCCGTCGGTGCAGATCGTTCCACAGACGGTGAAGGGATGGATGATCGTTTCAGTAACTCCGCCGCCTGCCTGGGGCGTCAACTTGAAGACCGCGCCGTTGCCGCCTCCGCCGTTCGTCGTCATGCCGTAGAGGTTGCCGGCGCCGTCAATGACCAAACCGTCCCAGGGATTAAAGCCGGTGCTTTCTCCGTCGAATTCAAACAGCGTGCTTTCCACCCACCGTCCATTTGCTTGCGGCGTCAGTTCGAAGACGGTTCCGCAGCCCGTTACATCCAGGAATTGGAGACATGCCTCCATGTTGCCGCCGTTCTGGGTTGTGCCCCAGAGATTGCCGGCGCGGTCGAATACCACCCCTCCGTGCGGATTCTGCCCGTCGGTGTTGCCCTTGGTACCGGGGAAGCTGTGGATCACGCTTTCCGTCCAGGTTCCGTCGGCATTAGGAGACAGCTTGAACACCGCGCCGCAGCCGTTGAGACAGAATGTTCCGCCTATGCCGCCTCCGCCCTGGTTGGTAGTGCCGTACAAATTTCCAGCGGAGTCGAAGGCCAGGGTAGAAAACGGTTGCGTTCCATCGTTGCTGCCGAAAGCTCCGAAAACGTGCAGAACACTTTCTTTGTATGTGCCGTTCGCCTGAAGGCTGAGTTTGTACACAATGCCCGAGCCATTCCCGCCTGCCATGGTCGTGCCGTATACGTTCGCGGCGGCATCGAGAATCGGGGCTCCGTAGGGATTGGCGCCATCGCCGGCGAAGCTGCCACGAAATTTGTAAATTGTCTGATACAGGAACTTGCCGTTGCTTTGCTTTACGAGTTTAAAAACTGTTCCACAGCCCACAGAGCAGGACGTTCCAAAAGTTGTGCCGTACACGTTGCCGCTGGCATCCATTGCCAGGCCGGATATGGGACCGCCATTTTCGTTGGTCTCAGTATCAACATAGGTGTGTAAGACGGATTCGCTGGCCGCCCACGAGTTGGCCACGAGCAGCAGCAACACTGCCAGCGCAAGAACCTGGCTTGCAGCGCGGATTGACTTGTTTGATTGCATCTCAGCTCTGGCAGTCGGTGTGACTGGCGAGCCGTTCAAAATGCCGATTCTTCTCATGATTGTCTCCTTATGAATGATTTGATGGGAACGGTCATGGGGCCCTGTGCGACGTAATTAAGACCGCGCCGGAGACAAGCATGGCTGGAGAGACTGCGGGAAGTGTCTGTCCGCTGTAAAGGTTTTGTAAACTTAGAGTTTCAAGGCTTTGAGATAGTCCCGCAGCGGCCCCCCTAAATCTTCGCGCTTGAGGGCGAATTCGACGGTAGCTTTCAGGAAGCCCAGTTTGTCGCCGGTATCGTGACGCCTGCCTTCATACACGTAGCCATACATTTTTTCCTTTTTGAGTAGCAGCTTCATGCCGTCGGTGAGCTGCAGTTCTCCGCCGGCGCCGGCCTGAATCTGGGAAAGAGTGTCGAACACTGTGGGAGTGAGGATGTAGCGGCCAATGATGGCCAGGTTCGACGGTGCCTCTTCGAGGCGGGGCTTTTCCACCATGCTCTTGATCTCATAGAGGCGGCCGTTAAAGCCATCGACCGGCTTGGCATCGAGCACGCCGTAGGCGGAGATGGCTTTGCCCTCGACTACCTGTGTGGCGATGACCGAACCTTGCATCTTGTCGAAGACGTCAATCATCTGCTTGAGGCAGGGTGGCTCGGCATCAATGACGTCATCGGCAAGAAGTACGGCGAAGGGTTCTTTTCCTACCAGCTCGCGCGCGGTCAGCACCGCGTGGCCCAGCCCGAGGGCCTCTTTCTGGCGGACGTAGGAAACATAGATCATGTCCGAGATGTGGCGGACAATCTTGAGCAGATCGGTCTTCTTCCGGTCTTCGAGCATCTTCTCGAGCTCGTAACTCACATCGAAGTGGTCTTCAATGGATTGCTTGCCGCGTCCGGTCACGATGATGATCTGGTCGCACCCGGAGGCGAGCGCTTCTTCGACGCCGTATTGAATAATGGGCTTATCCACCAGCGGCAGCATTTCCTTGGGTTGAGCTTTGGTGGCGGGCAAAAAGCGCGTGCCCAGGCCGGCGGCAGGAAAGACAGCTTTACGGACTCGAAGGGTCATAGGTTGCGCTGCTCTGGCAGTCGAGCCATTGAGATGATTGTAAACGACGTTGTGGCCGGTATTTTGGAACGAACGCGCGGCACGGAATCTGGCCGGATGAGTCGTCGGTCTCGCCTATAATCTTCAACCATGAACCTCGAACAGAAGCGGGAAGAGCTCCAGAAACGCGACCGCATGGCCGAAGATGGCGGAGGACAACAGCGGCGCGAGCGGCAACATAAAGAAGGCAAAATGTCAGCCCGTGAGCGGATTGAGTTTCTGCTCGACGAAGGCACGTTCGAGGAGACCGACAAGCTGGTCACCCACCGCTGCACTGATTTTGGCATGCAGGAACAGAAATATTATGGCGACGGCTTCATCACCGGCTACGGCCGGATCGAAGGACGGCTGGTGTTTGTCTTCGCCCAGGACTTCACCGTGTTCGGTGGGTCTTTGTCGGAGGCCAACGCGGGAAAGATCGTAAAAATCATGGATCTTGCGGCCAGGATGGGCGCGCCGGTAATCGGGTTGAACGATTCCGGGGGGGCGCGCATTCAGGAAGGCGTGATGTCGCTGGCCGGTTACGCCGATATTTTTCTGCGCAATACGCTCTATAGCGGGGTCGTGCCGCAAATCTCGGCGATCATGGGGCCCTGCGCCGGAGGGGCGGTGTATTCGCCGGCGATCACCGATTTCATTCTGATGGTGGAGAAGACCTCCTACATGTTTATTACCGGCCCGGATGTCATTAAGACGGTGACGCAAGAGGAAGTCACGAAGGACCAACTAGGCGGGGCGGCAACGCACAATGAAACTTCCGGCGTAGCCCATTTCATGGCGCATGATGATGCCGAGTGCCTCTCCATGGTGCGGGAGTTGCTCAGTTTTGTGCCCTCAAACAATCTGGACGATCCGCCGCGCAAGGCCTGCACCGACCCGGTTGACCGCGCCGATGAGAAGCTGGACTCGATTGTGCCGGCCCAGTCGAACTTGCCATATGAGATGAAAGACGTGATCCACAGCGTGGTAGATGACGGATATTTTTTTGAAGTGCAGGAGCACTACGCGACGAATATTGTCGTCGGGTTTGCCCGGCTGAACGGCAAATCGGTGGGAATCGTTGCCAACCAGCCGGCCATGCTGGCCGGAACCCTGGACATCAATGCTTCGATCAAAGGGGCCCGTTTCGTGCGCTTCTGCGATTGCTTCAATATCCCGTTGGTCACGTTTGAAGATGTGCCGGGATTTTTGCCGGGAACGAACCAGGAGTACGGGGGAATCATCAAGCATGGGGCGAAGCTGTTGTTTGCCTTCGCCGAAGCGACTGTGCCCAAGGTGACAGTCATTACCCGCAAGGCCTACGGCGGGGCGTATTGTGTGATGGCCTCAAAACATATTCGCACCGACGCGAACTATGCCTGGCCCATGGCGGAAATTGCCGTCATGGGGCCGGAAGGCGCAGTGGACATTGTTTATAAGCGCGAACTGGAAAAGGCCGCCGACCGGGCGAAACTGCGTGAGCAAAAGATTGAAGAATTCACGGAGCGATTTGCCAATCCTTATGTCGCCGCCGAGCGGGGTTATGTGGATGCCGTGATCCAGCCACGAGAGACGCGCCAAAAGCTGATTCAGGCGCTGGAAATGCTGGAGACGAAACGGGACAAGAACCCGGCCAAGAAACACGGGAATATACCGCTGTAGCGTCTCGCACCGGGATTGCCCCGGCCGCAGCCGGATGCCCCAGCTCTTTCAAGAATGGGGAAAGCGGGGATGGTGGTTGCGGGGATGCATCACCTGGATTTTCTGGTCTCACTTAATGAGGACCCTCTTATCTGTTTCATCCCTTCTTTGCCGTGCCTCGAACGTTCTCGCGCAAAACGCCCATATCCATAAGCATGGGCAGGGCTTGGCCGCGAAGCGTCGTACCGGCTAGGGACCCGAATTCAAGTCCCACTCCACAAGCCTGCGGCACGCGACTTGCTCATCTCCGACATGCTGTCGTGCGCAGCGGTTATTGCAGCCCCGACATAAGCGGACTCTAATTTTCCAAGATAGAAATGGCCGCGCCAGCGCTTGCAATCGCACCTCCGAGCCCGGCTCCGGGCGGTTCGGCCTGGGTCAGGGTAGCCAGGTTGCGCTGCGGGCTGAGCGTGGAACTGCCGCTTCCGGGGGTCACGGTGTCGGACTTGCTGCGGCTGCGGCGCCAGTCGGTGATCCGCTCGCAGTGGCACGTCGGCGCGGACGTTCCGCTGCGGCTGAACGGAGAGCTGATCGCCTACGGGGAATTTGAGGTGGTGGAAAACCGGCTGGCGGTGCGCATCACCGAGTTGGCGTAGGACGGGAAACGCGAAAACCGGTAAAGCGGCGGAGCGCTCGGCAAGACCCAGCAACGGGGAGAGGCGTTTTCTGGCGGTCATTGAATGGGAGCGTCAGAAGTTCCTGATCGGAGGCGGCGCAACCTCGATGGCGCTGCTGGCGCAACTTTCCGGCTCGGGTTCGAACCGCGAAGGGGTCACCCCAAGCAAAGAAGAAGAGGAAGGCGACAGCGAAACAATGCCGGGGATGGCATGGCTAAAGGCCGAGCCGACAGGGCAGGGGCGAAGATGAAGATCAGGGCGGCAGCACGTCGGATCACGAGCGGGCTGGCGGCGGCCGCGGTCATGCTCCCCTTGCCGGCCTTGGCGGAGTGGCTGCGGCCGCAACCGCCCGGCGGGCTGCCGTGGAGCGGCGCCGGAGGCGCGGGCGGGTCGGTGTCATGGAACATCGTGGTGCTGCTCACCCTGCTCACTTTGCTGCCCGCCCTGCTGCTGGCCATGACGCCGTTTGCCCGCCTGCTGGTGGTGTTCCATTTTCTGCGCCAGGCTCTGGGAACGCAGACCGCGCCGAGCAACCAGACCCTGATCGGGCTGGCGCTGATTCTGACCTTCTTTCTCATGCAGCCGGTCGGCATGGCGATTCATGCGGCGGCGATCGTGCCCTTTGAGGACGGAAAGCTGAGCGCGGTCGAAGCGGTCGAGCGGGGGGCAGGGCCGCTGCGCCGCTTCATGCTCAAGTATGCCCGCGAAAAGGACCTGGCGCTGTTTGTCGAGCTGTCGCGCCAGCCCCGCCCGGCGCGCCCCGAGGACCTCGAGATGCGGGTGGTGCTGCCTGCCTACATCCTGTCCGAGCTGAAAGCCGGCTTTGAGATCGGGGCGGCCCTGTACCTGCCGTTTCTGGTGGTGGACATGTTGTACACCGTTATTAATATGGGGACCTTGACGACATGAGCCCCACCCGCGTCAACCCCTACCCCTTGCCGGACCTGCTCTCGGCGCTCGAAACGTTGCAGCAGGAGCAGGAAAGGGCCTCTCTGCAACTGGCCACTGGGACTACGATCAATTCCCCTTCTGACAATCCCACCGGCGCAGCCGAGCTGGCGCAGCTCAACAGTCAAAGCAGTCAGGTGGATTCTTTTCAGCAAAGCGTGAGCAGCGTTCTCGGGATGCTTTCCACCGCCGACTCCACCCTGAATTCGGTGGTGACGTCGCTGCAGCGGGCGATCAGCCTCGGCGTAGAGGGCGCGAACGGGACGTTATCGGATTCCGACCGGGCCGATATTTCCGCAGAAGTGAGCGGCATTCAGAGCGAACTTATCAGCCTGGCTAACACCTCCTATCAAGGCCAATACCTCTTTGCCGGAACGGCAAACGTGCAGCCGTATGTGGATGACAGCGGTTCGTCATCCGGAGTGACTTACCAGGGCAACACGGGCGTAAACCTGGTGACGATTGGAAACGGCTACCACTTGCAAGTCAATCTGCCGGGATCGCAGATTTTCAACGGCACAGGCGCGGATGTATTTCAATCCATCCAGGATTTAATCAACGCCTTGAATACAAATACCGGAATCAGCGGTGCCGTCACCGAACTCGGCACAGCGTACAGTTACGTAACTGCACAGCGTGTGTTTTATGGCAACGGCATGAACCAAGCGACGAACCAGAGCACAAACCTGAGCACGGAAAAACTCGATCTCAGCCAGCAGGTCAATACCGTCAGTGCTGCAGACATCACCGCGGTCGCGAGCCAGGTGGCGAGCGACCAAACTGCAGCGACCGCCGCCATTGAAGCGATCGCACGAATTCCTCAGAACAGCTTGTTTGACTACTCGCGGTAAGTGGCAAACCGTTGCGCTCAATACCCGTGTTACAATGAGCCGCACCCAGAGATTTTTTCGAGCTGTGGTATCCATCGACTCGGTAACAAACAATCCTGCGTTTCGAAAAAGTGGGCCCGCTGACCGTGGCGCAAGATCACGTGCAAACCGATGAAATAGTCACCTACGCCGATGCCGGCGTGGACATTGATCTCGCCAACAAGACCAAACAGCGAATCAAATATCTTGCCCACAAGACATTCACTCGAGGAGTTCTCAGCGAGATCGGGGGCTTTGGCGGGCTTTTCTCGATTGATAAAACCAAGTTCACCGATCCGGTCCTGGTCTCCAGCGTGGATGGCGTGGGAACCAAGCTGAAAATCGCTTTCGAGATGAATGTGCACCACACCATCGGCGCTGACCTGGTGAACCACTGCGTCAACGACATTGCAGTGCAGGGAGCGACACCGCTGTTCTTCATGGACTACCTTGCCACCGGCAAACTCGTTCCCGAAGTGGCGGAGAAGATCGTGGAAGGCCTGGCCGACGCCTGCAAGCAAAATGGCTGCGCCCTGATTGGCGGGGAGACAGCGGAGATGCCCGGGTTCTATCCCGAGGGCGAATATGACCTGGCAGGCTTCATCGTTGGCGCAGTTGAGCGCGAGCGCGTCATTAACGGAAAAAATGTTCAGCCGGGCGATGTGATCATTGGCCTTCCCTCCAATGGGCTGCACACCAACGGCTATTCGCTGGCACGCAAGCTTCTGTTCGAAGTCGCGGGCTACACCTCCGATACCTACGTGAACGAACTCAAGGGAAAAGTCGGTAACGAACTGATGAAGACTCACATCAGCTACTGGCCGGTATTGAAGCGGCTGGTTGCGGGGGATTGTGTCTCCGCCATGGCCCACGTTACGGGGGGCGGGATAACGGAAAACCTCCCCCGCGTGCTTCCCAAGGGGGTCGGCGCGGTGATCGAAATGGGCTCCTGGCCGGTGTTGCCTATCTTCGAGCACCTGCAACACCTGGGCCACGTGCCTCAGGATGAGATGCTGCGCACGTTCAACATGGGATTAGGAATGCTGCTGGTCATACCGACCGAGAAGTTCAAGAAATCGCAAACCCTGCTGGACCGCACCGGGCAGAAGGCCTACACAGTGGGACGAATTGTAAAGGGCGAGCGCAAGGTGATGTACACGTAGGCAAGCCCCCGGTACCACCAATCCCGCCAGGCAGCCGTTTCCACGCAAAATTCCAGCGATTTCTTAGTCCAATTGTGCTAACATATTGGCCTTTGGCGGCAGCTAGCCCCCGGCCCGTCACCCGGTCTCCCCGGCCTATCATTTTGCGTTGCACAAAAGCTTGAAGGAGCACTGCCTTATGCCGCTTTGTCGATTCCGCCGAGTTGGGCTCGCCGTTTCCGTCCTCATTACCGCCGTTTTCCTGAACCCCGGCGCGATGTTCGCGCAAGGCTCCGCGTCGATCACGACCTATCATTATGACAACTACCGCACGGGCTGGAACCAGAACGAGAGCATCTTGACTCCCGCCAACGTGAACACGTCTTCATTTGGCGTGCTGCACACGGTGCCCCTGAATGATCAGGTGGACAGCCAGCCCCTGTATATGCCCAACGTGAACATCACTGCCGGGCAGCATCAGGGAGTCCACAACGTGGTCTATGTGGCGGCGGAGAGCAACACAATTTACGCCATTGACGCGAACAGCGGCACAGTCCTGCTCAGCCCCAAGTTTGGAACGCCGATTCGCTATCCCCTGGGCTGCGGCAACAACGGACCGAATGTGGGCATCAACTCCACCCCGGTAATCGACCCCACGACCAATACCCTCTACGTGCTGGTGTACAGCCTGATCAGCAAGACGCCCACCTATGAGATCCATGCCCTGGACCTGGGCAGCCTGACAGATAAAGTCTCGCCGCAGGTGGTGACGGCGTCGCACACCTTGAGCGATGGCACAACTTTCAACTTCACTGCAAAATATCAACGCCAGCGGCCCGGCCTGCTGCTGGCAAACGGCACCATTTATGCGGGCTTCGGCAGTTTCTGCGATTTTGCAGCCAATGTTTCACGGGGATGGCTGCTAGGCTGGGAAGCCAACACACTGACCCCGCTGGCGGCGAACGAGCTCTTCGACATGCAGGCGACGACTCCGGATGATTTTTTTCTGTCTTCCATCTGGATGTCGGGTTACGGGCTGGCGGCGGATGATTCGGGCAACATCCTGGTGGTGACGGGAAACTCCGATTACTCCGGGACCACATATGATGGCGTTACCAATATTCAGGAAAGCGTGATCAAAGTTTCCTCTGACCTGGGAATGATACTGGATTTGTTCACGCCGGATGACTGGTCGTCTTTGGACCAGACCGATAACGATTTTGGGTCGGGCGGCGTGATGGTGTTGCCCGATCAGCCGGGAAGCATTCCTCATCTTGCCGTGGCCGCGGGCAAGGAAGGCACAATGTTCTTCATGAACGAAGATGCCCTCGGCGGCTACAACGGCAACAGTAACAATGTGCTTGGCCAATACAACGTCGGCGGGTGCTGGTGCGGGCAATCCTACTATGTTGACCCCACAGATGGGATTGCGCGCGTGGTGAGCAGCGGGGGAACAACGCTCGAGCTCTGGAAGCTGCAAACCTCGCCGACCTACGCCCTGAACAAGGTAGCGCACTCGTCGATTTCCAGCGGCCAGGATCCCGGGTTCTTCACCAGCATTTCTTCGAACGGCACCAGCAACCCCGTTATTTGGGCGTTGTCGAGGCCTGCTTCGAGCAGCGCTCCGCAAATCTACCTTTATGCCTTCAATCCCGACGCAGGCTCGATGAAGACATTATTCAAGAGCAAGGCCGGCATCTGGACCAATCAGGGTGGAAACTCGAATCTGGTTCCGGTGGTCGCCAACGGCCAGGTGTTTGTGGCCAGCGACAAGAGCCTGGTGATATTCGGACTAAAGGCCGGCAAAAATTAGAGCCCCTCATTCTGTGACAATGACGTTGGGAGGGTATGACAACCTCCTGGCGCGAACAGTGGTAAATACCAATTTCGCAGCCTGAGAGAGATTCTACCGTCAGAGCTGCCGATTAGGAACCTAATTGCCGTATTTGCTGCTCAGATACTTGGCGACTTCGCCTTCGAGCGAGCCGTAATCGGAATGGATGATCGCGCGCAGCGCGGCTTCGGTTGAGCTGCCTTCGCCAAGGCGCTGCAAAATGCGTTGCAGGTCGCTCATGCCGTAGGTATCTGCAATGTATTGCACCGTCGCCAGAGATTCCTCGTAGGCAAGCGCCGCCTGCCCCGAATTGAAGCGCATGAAGCTGCCTTCCAGAATGTTGAAAGGGATCTCGCGCTGGGTCTGGAAAAGATTCCCCAGCAGGCGCCCGCTTGAGACCTGTTTCGGCTCCATGGCCTGCGCCACGCCTTCGTTGAGCCACTGCGGGCAGCGCCCTGCGGTAAGCTGATTGATGAAGCAGTGGGTCAACTCGTGCTTGAGCACGCGGGCCAGGTCGGAGCTTATCGAGCTCACGCCCTGGATTGGAATGCGCAACTTGCCGTCGTAAACGGCCCCGCTCCATGAAGGCGCCTGGGTAACGTCGAAATACTGCTGCTCAGTGTAGAGAATAACGGTGATGGTATTGCGCGGTGCAATGCCAAGCTCGCGAACCAGGTCGTCGTATTCCGATTCAAGAGTGGCCAGGAGCTGGCTGCGCAACCCATCCGAGGTTTGCCTGCCCTCGTAGTGCAGGCTGAAATGGCTGCTTTCCCGCTCCGAGTAGCTGGCTTCCGCGGTCGCGTCGCGCTCGGCCTTCTCGAGATACTTCTGCACGGTGGGATCAGGGCGGATTTCCAGCGCGTGCTGCCAGGTGCGGATGGCGTCTTGGGTGCGATCGGAGGCAAACTGCGCGTAGCCGAGAACGGTTAACGCATCGGGCGAATCGGGGGCGAGCCGTACCGCGCGCTGAGCATAATCGAGCGCTTCAGAAGCATTCCCGGTACGCACCAGCAAGGCGGCATAGTAATTCAGGACAGTGACGTTCTGGCCATCAAAGCGCATGGAGCTCTCAAAATAACTGCGCGCCTGCGCGAAGTGCCCGCGCTCGAACTCATACTTGCCAGCGATGAGGTAGCCGGTCGCGGCCGCAGCCGGGTTCCCGCCTTGCTCGAGGGCTGCAAGCGCTTCAGGGTCAACTTTGCTATCGGAAATAATCTTGCCCATCAAGGCCGGATCAGACTTTACGGTTTCGCTCGGCGTGAAGGCAGGAATTTCCCGTGGTTCCCCGCTACCGGGTGGCGACGAAGCATACTCGGGAGGAAGGCCGCCGGCTTCTACGCGTTCGACGAGCGACTTCGGGATTGCGTAAGTATCTTCCCCCACGTCATATTCGATATGATTTCCGTTTTCGCGCACGTGGTCGGCCCAGATGGTTCGTCCATTTCTTAAATGGATTACTTCACCCGCCGCGCCGGCTGCGGCAAAGGCAAGAAAAGAAGCCGATAATAAGAAGAATGTGAAATGTCGCCGCACTGAAGCGAATTTTAGAAGAGCGAAAATCGGGAATATAGGTGACTAAGGATAATTGACCACGGTAATGAAGCTGCCTCAAAGGACGTTGGATCAAAAGATATTCACGATTGTGGTGGCGCTCGCGATGGTGTGGTTCATTGCCGCAGCGCATGGCCAACAGGTCCCCCCGACGCAGTTCTCGCTTCAGGAGATCAGCGATACAACCGCACCGCGTTATGGCCCGGCCGGAAATCTTTACCTCCAGCTCAGCAGCGTTGGCCTCGATAAGTCGCGGGTGTACAGGGTACGTGGTCTTACACTGAACCGGGCCGCCATACACATCACTCTGGATGACGGGATCCTGGCATTCACGGAAGAGGTGGCTGGTCATGTGACCGGCGCGTTTTTTGAAGGGGATGGGGAGGTGTTGCTGTCTCCACCCAACCAGCTCGAACGCGCATCCCTGGCGCTGTTCACCGGGGCTCCCATTCTAGAGGAGCGTTTTCTCACAGCCTATCTCCGCTTCAACGACGATACCTTCGCCGAATTAAAACCGTCATTGCAGGGCGTCGATGACACGGCGGAATTCGTGTCGCAATGGAACGAATCCGCGCGCAACCTTGCCGAAGTGGATGCTCTGCGTCTGCTGGCAAGTTTCAGCCGGCTGTTGCCGGTGGCCGAGGGTTCGGAATCTCCACCTTCTGCGCCGCCGGCAGCCATAAGTAAAGACAGCGACAAACTGCTTCACGTTCGGGTTCAAGGCAGGCAACTGGGAATCTTCGATCTTTATTATGATTCCGCCGCCGCGGAGCAGATTTGGGTTGGGCAGCTGAAGAACGCCCCGGAGACAACTTATTACGATGTCTGGACCGCATTTTCGGTGAATGAAGGTGAACGATCCTCGTCGGCCAGGGGCGTGGTGAATCCGCAAGATGAGAGGGCCGGGCTTGCTGACATCTCAGACTGTAAGGTGAAAGCCATGCTAAAGCCGCCCGTGCAATGGAGCGCCGACGCCTGGCTGCAATTGCGAGTGCGGCAAGCGGGCATTCGTACACTGTTATTTGAGTTATCGAGATTCCTCAAGCTCAAGCAGGTAGAAGCGGACGGCAGGGAGCTTGAGTTCATTCAAAACCAGGCCATTGAGGGAACGCAGCTCGCGCGCCGGGGAAATGACCTGGTGGCGGTGGTGTTTCCCCGTCCGCTGGAAGCGGGGCAAAAAGTAGAACTGCACTTTGTGTATGCCGGGCAAGTGCTTTCCGAGGCTGGAGGAGGGCTTCTCTATGTGGGCGCTCGGGGCACGTGGTATCCGAATCGCGGACTGGCGATGGCGAATTTTGACCTTGATTTCTCCTATCCCACAGGATGGACCCTGGTAGCCACGGGAAAATTGGCCGGTGAAAATAACCCAGCAGGGTCGCATCATGACGAAGTCACCAGCGAAACGCCTCCCGGATCCCAGCAGAGCCGCTGGGTCTCCGAACGGCCCATACCGCTGGCGGGCTTCAATCTCGGAAAATACAAGCGCGCGTCCGCGCAGGCCGGCGGGGTTGAAGTTGCCGCCTATGCGGCTGCGGGGGTCGAACGGGAATTTCCTAAAGCGGAAACCGAGACGGTAATTCCCCCCATCAGTCCTTCCCCGCACGCTCCTCGCTCCCCGCCCGTGCTCAACACGGTCAGACCATCACCAGCCCGCAATGCGCAGGCGGTGGCAGCCGCGGCAGCGCGCGCCATCGAGTTCTATTCTGCGCGCTTCGGGCCTTATCCCTACAGCACCTTATCGCTTACGCAGATGCCCGGAGACTTGAGCCAAGGATGGCCGGGGCTGATTTTCCTCTCCAGTCTCTCGTTTCTTACGCCGGAAGAGCAAGCGGAATTGCACTTCGGTTCCGTGGAAAAAGTGATCATAAGCCAGGTCATCGCGCATGAGACCGCTCATCAGTGGTGGGGAGACCTGGTGACGTGGAAGGGCTACCGTGATCAATGGATCGCCGAAGGGCTTGCGAACTACAGCTCGATGATGCTGCTGGAAGCTGATACCCCCCAGGCCTTCCGCTCCGTCATGGACCAATATCGGGACGATCTGCTGCAGAAAAACAAGAATGGCGAGCCCCTGATGAATGCCGGGCCGGTTACGCTCGGCGCGCGCTTGTCATCATCCCGCTTTCCCAGTGGTTATGAGGCCATAAGCTACGGCCGGGGCACCTGGCTCTTCCATATGCTGCGATGCATGATGCGCGACGCGGAGAGAAAGGGCGAAAGACAATCCGCAAAAGGATTGTCCACCGGGGGCAAGGACGAGCCTTTTGTGCGCGCTCTTCACCGCCTGCGACAGCGCTATGAAGGGAAAGCCATCAGCTCACGCGAGCTGTTGCAGGTATTCGAGGAAGACTTGCCGCCGCCGCTGTGGTATGAGCACAAGAAGTCCCTGGATTGGTTCTATGACCAGTGGGTAAATGGGACTGCGGTGCCGCGCCTGGAGTTGAAAGCAACGAAATATACGGACAAAACCAGCGCAACCGTGGTCAGCGGAGTAATTACCCAGAAGGACGCGAACGAAGAACTAGTCACTCTCGTGCCGGTGTATGCAGTCCGGGCAAGTAAACTGACACTGCTGGGTCAGGTCTTCGCCGAGGGCAGCGAAACTTCATTCCGTTTAGCGGCTCCTGCAGGAACAAGAAAAATCGTGCTCGACCCTGAGCAGACCTTGTTGACACGTCGCTGAGTATAACTGGAACGAGTTTCGATTAGGGACATTATTCCCGCCGACGATCATTCTCTTCCCGTAAACGATCTCTCGTTCTCCGAAAACAGTCATGGGACGCCTCCGACTGCAGCGGTTCCGGTCGCCCCAACAGATTGATCGCGAAAAACCCGCCATTGTCTCAACGTCCTTTCGTGTGTGACGCCGTGTGGGCATTGGAGGAATGTGTGCAACGCTGGTCATAGGAACGAGCGTGAACCACTCGGAGACAACCAGGAAACTTCCCCAGCGTGAGCCCTGGCCAACACTGGCTGCCAACTCCGGCACTATTTTGTTGGTGGAAGATGAAGGGTTCGTGCTTGAGGCGGCTTTCGAGATCCTGAACGCGGCCGGATTCAATGTCTTGAAAGCCCGCACGGGAGAAGAAGCTCGGTATATTTTCGAGAAGCACACAAAACGCCTTGATCTGTTGCTCACCGATGTAGTGCTGCCGGGGCAAGACGGCCGGGATCTGGCGAAATATCTAACGCGGGTCCAGCCAGGGCTGAAGACGATTTTCATTTCCGGTTATCCCGTAAATGTGGTCAGCAAGAATGGCGACGAGCCGAATGGAGTCCTGTATCTGGCAAAGCCGTTCTCATTGCACACTCTGCTGGATAAGGTCAGGGAGGCTCTTCGAGAAAAAGCCTCTGACCGCGCCCGCGGAGCCAGATAGGTTGCCTCCAGTGCGTCAGTTGGAAGCCGCGTGGTGCGTTTGCGCCGCAGTTACATCCGGCGCAGGCTTGTGAAGGACAACTACATCCACTCGCCGATTCATGGCGCGCCCGGTGTCTGTGCTGTTGTCGGCAATCGGATGATATTCGCCGTAACCGGCGGCGGAGAGAGTCTCGGGCGGCACACCATATTTCTGGATCAAGAGGAGGATGACCTCGGTTGCCCGCGCGGTTGAGAGCTCCCAGTTCGACCCATATTGTGAGTTGTGAATAGGCACGTCGTCGGTATGCCCTTCGATGCGCAGATTGAAATGGCTTTCCGCCAGAACCTTGGCCATTCGGCTGAAGGCGGGCTGGGAAGCGTCCTTCAGTTTTGCGGACCCGCTCTCAAAGAAGCCGAGCTCACGCAAGCTGATAACCAGGTCATCCGGGCCACCGCGTACGGCTACTTCGCCGCGCAGAATTTCAGGGGCCAGAGCGCGCTCGATGTCCTGGCGTAAGCTCACTAAGTCGCCATTCCCAACCGAAGCCGGGACCGCTCCTGCTGGCGGAGGATTGGTAAACAAGCCAGGTTGGCTGGGATCAATCCGCGGGGGATTGCCGGTGGTGGGAAAAGGTCCGAGCTGCTGAAAAGCTACCTGTATGGCAGTAGCCAGTTGCCCAACCCTGCGCTTATCCACCTGTGCGGCCGAATACATCACCACAAAAAAGGCGAACAACAGAGTAATGAAATCAGCGTAGGAAACCAGCCAGCGCTCAGGGCTGGAATGCTGGGCGAGTTTTTTTCTTCGGCTCATTTTACGTGCCTCATTTTCTGCGTCATCTTCTGCGCCTCACGGGGAAGGGGCTGGTTCCGGTTTAGTTTTGGCTGAAGGCTTGCCGGCGGCGAGAAATCCCAGCAAGCGGGTTTCCAGCATACGGGGATTCATCCCCTCCAGAATTGAAACCACCCCTTCGAGCGTCATCTCACGCAAAATCTGTTCCTCGCGGATTCGGATCCGGAGCTTGCCGGCGGAGGGTAGAAATACGAGATTGGCCGCCCCGACACCGTAGATGGTAGCGACAAATGCTACGGCAATTCCGCGCCCGACCTCATCAATTTTGTCCAGATGTTGCATAACCTGAATCAAGCCGAGGACCGCGCCGATGATGCCAATGGTCGGCGAGAATCCGCCCGCCGATTCGAAGACGAGGGGAATTTTTTCTTCCCGCTCGGCGTGATTGTCGAGTTCCAATTCCATCATTTTGCGCAGTTCCTGTGGCTCGGTCCCATCCACGGCAAGCATCAGCGACTTCTTCAAGAATGGATCGGCAATTTTTTCAATCTCGCTGTCGAGAGAAACAATCCCTTTCCGGCGCGCGCGATTGGCATATTTCATCAGGTCCAGAATCACGGCCTGGAGGTCGATGCTGGGCTCACGAAACACATGGGCAAGACGCCGCACTGCCTGTATTACCGTCGGTAGCGGGAACTGGATCAGCACTGCGCCCAGGGTTCCGCCAAACACGATCATGGCGGCCGTAGGCTGCAGAACTTGCGAAAGATTGCCGCCTTCCAGCAGCAGGCCCCCGACAATCCCGCCCAAGCCCAGGACCACGCCGCCCCAGCTGGCCTTGTCCACAAGCGCTTACCTCTCGACCTGGACGGCTGGCGCGGATTCTGCTTCGGCGGGAGACCCGGGCGTCTGGACCGCGATGGGCCCCCACGCCGGGAAAATCCCCTGCAGCACCGAGCGACGGAACTCGATCACGCGCTGCATAACTTCGTCCACAGTTTCGCGCACCAGGATTTTTTCTCCGTTGATCAAAGTGATGACCGTATCCGGAGACTGTTCGACGAATTTGATCAAGTCCGAGTTAACAGTGAGGGAGCTGTTGTTCAATCGCGTTAGTGTAATCATGCCGGGCCACTCCGGGCAGACGCAGAAAAAGGCCGGTTCGCTCCTTAACTTCTATCGGTCGGGAAGCCCGGGGGTTGAATCAGAGAGTCATCGCTGCACAGTTACGCGCGGTTTGGGGCTTCCGGCGGTTGGAAATTAAAGGCAAGCCGCGTTCTGCCGATAGAAGCTGTGAAAGGCAAGAAGGTGTTCGGAAACGAAATCGCAGGAGCAGCGCTTCGGAGAAGCTGGGGGCGTTTTCTGGCGACACGGCACCTTTAAATCATAAGGAGCGAGGCTATGCCACTCGGTATTTTGAATAACATTCCGTCGCTGGCGGCGGAAAACCAACTGACACTTACCAATAATGCTTTAAGCGCGACCCTCGAGCAACTGTCCTCTGGATCGCGCATCAACACTGGCGCCGACGATGCCGCCGGATTGGCGATTGCAAACGGATTGCAAGCCAACATCACCGCCCTGACGCAGTCGGTGAGCAACGCCAACAATGGCGTTGGCGAACTGCAACTGGCAGACGGCGCTCTCGCCCAGGTCAGCAATCTGCTCAACCGCGCCGTGACCCTCGCCACTGAATCGGCGACGGGTACGGTTTCCGACTCACAGCGTACCGCGCTGCAGGCGGAATATTCCTCGATTCTGGACGAAATCAACCGCATCGGAAGCGCCACCACGTACAACGGGCGGGCAGTGTTTCAAAGCAGCGCCGGCTCCAACCTGAACGAAGTTGTGAGCAACGGTGGAGCAACCACGGCACTCACGGTCGCAACTGCGCTGACGAATGGCGACACTACCAGCTTCTCCGCCGGCGGGAAGACTTTCACCTTTACTGCGGGGGCAACTTCCACGGTCGGCGACCTGATCAGCGCTATTGACAATCCCAACACGGACCCTGCGGGTCTGCAGGCCTACATTGCAACGACCGGTCCCAACACGGGCGAACTGGTAGTGACAGACTCCGAGAACAACAACGACCTGACGGTGCAGGCCGCGGACCCGGCGCTGGGACAGTTCAGCAATCCAGCGCTGCAAAACCTCAACCAGCTGGCGAGCAACTCCGGGACGGCGCTCACACCTGAGACCGCTTTGACCGACGGCCATGTCACCAGCTTTTCGGCAGGGGGACAGACCTTTGCATTCACCGCTGGCGACGCCTCAACTGTGGCCGATTTGATCCAGGCGATCAACAACCCCAGCACCGATCCTGCGGGGCTGCAGGCTTATATTGCTACCAGTGGAGCCGAGGCCGGCCAGCTGATCATCACTGACCCCAATAACAATGGCGACCTGGCGGTCGTCGGAACCGTGGACGCGGCCCTGGGCACGGCCTTTGCGAACACGCCTCCGACAGCGGCTTCAGGCACGACTAATATCTTTCTTAGTGACTCAACGGTGGAAGGCTCGAGCACCATCGCGGTCACGATTGGAGGACTGTCGGCTTCCGCAATCACCAACGGCAGCGGCGGGAATGCTATAGACCTGAGCGTCACCGATCTCAGCACGCAGTCTGACGCGCAGACTGCGCTCACCGCTATCAACTCCGCGATTGCCAACGTCGCCAGCGTGCGCGGCACTTTGGGCGCCAGCGTCAACCGCCTGACCGCCGCCAGTAACGTCATCAACAGCCAGCTGCAGAATCTGACCTCGGCAGAGAACACGATTACGGCTGCGGATATTCCATCTGCCGTCGCCAACCTGACCAAGTATTCCATCCTGGAACAGACCGGCATTGCGGCGCTGGCCCAGGCCAACCAGCAACAGCAGCTTGTGCTGAAGCTGTTGCAGTAATCGGCAGAAGGAGGCGGCCCGCTCCGCCTCCTTCGACTTGCACAAGGCGGTCCGCCATGGTTGCCAGTTCATTAGGGATTCCGGCAGGCCTCGTTCCAGCACCGGACTCAGCGAGCGCACTGTCGCCGTCTCAGAAGCCTGAATCTGCCCTTCAGGCGGGAGAATTCTCCCCCAACCCGAGCCTTTCTCCCGTGCCCGAGGATGAAGTCAAAGTGCAGGCGGATACGCCACCGGATGGAATCATGATTTACCGGTTTGTGAACCAGCAATCGGGAGCGCTGATTCTGCAAGTGCCCACCGAGCAAGTGCTCAGCGTCGCGCATGGAATCGAGGCGCAATTGCAGAGGGTAGAGGCGCAGGTGGCTTCCGCCGGCCAGTCTGGAGGAAACAGCCATGGGCATTAGCCTTAATCCAGCTACCATCCTTTCGGGCCAGGGCATTGACGTAAGTTCGCTGGTACAAGAGATCATCAACAAACAGAGCGGTGTCTTAACCGAGTGGCAATCCGAAGCCTCGACCCTGGCTACGCAGGCAGGCCTGCTCGAGGGATTCAATAACAATCTTACGAGCCTGGCGAGTGCGGTGAGCGTGCTGGCTGACCCGGCGGGGCCGCTCTCGGATTTGACGACCGACAGCTCACAGGCGGTAACCGCCGTGAACAATTTTGTTACTGCCTATAATACGCTGATCAGCGACATCAACCAGCAGTACGTGGTCGATCCCGCCACCGACAACGAAGGTCCTCTGGGGTCCGATATTTCCGTGCGTTCCCTGCAATCGAGCCTGCTCACGGATGCCGCCTATGCGGTTACCGGCAATGATGGATACGTCAACCTGGCCACTCTAGGCATCAGCACGAACGATGATGGCACGCTCTCGGTGGACACCACGACCCTCAATAATGTCCTGAGCAAAGATCCGACGGCATTCCAGAATTTTTTCCAGAACTCCTCGGGAACGGGCTTTGCCAACAATTTCAACACGGACCTCAACAATCTCACCGACCCGGTTACAGGTGTTCTCAACGCGGACCTGGCGCAAAACAGCGCCCAAACACAGTCTCTGAACAGCGACATCAGCAACTTTCAGACCAACCTGGCTGCCGAGCAGCAGCAACTGACGCAGCAGTACGACGCGGTGAATGCCTCTTTGGACTCCTATCCATTGCTGCTGCAGGCAGTGACTGAGGTGCTCGGGTCGCTGGGCACAACCGTCTCTTCAACCACCGGAGCGACCGTTCCGGGATCGCCGATCCTCACCGGGGGGCTATGAGAGCATGAATCCCAGGTTCGCATACAGGGAATCGGCGGTTCGCGGCGCCAGCCCGGCGCGGCAGGTCGTCCTCCTCTACGAACAGATGATCCACGACTTGACCCGCGCAGCAAAAGCCATAGAACGATGCGACGTCGAATCCCGCACCAACGAAATCAACCACGCGATTACAGTGATCGCCTTCCTGCAAGGTACGTTAAATATGGAGAAAGGCGGACAGGTCGCCGCCAACCTGGCGCGCTTCTACAATAGCCTGCGCACCGCCCTGATTGAAGCTCAGGCAAAAGCTTCGATTCAGATCCTGACGAAACAGATCGCGTGTTTACTGGAACTGCGCGAAGCTTGGCTGGAAGTGGAAAAGAACGCTGCATCTGCGCCCGAAGCGGCAGGGACTCCAAAGCTGAACGCGCGGCCTCAACCGCAAAAGAGGTGGCAGGCTTGACGACAGACCAAGCCATTGGAGTTGTGCGTTCGGCCAACCAGAAGATCGAGCTCGTGCTCGCGGCCGCGAAGGGAAACCTGGGCTCGATTCGACCCTACGACTTCATAGGACTGGCAAAAGAACTACTGCAGTCTAAGCAGGCTCTCGGCCAGATTGGACTAGAAACTGCCGATCCGGAATTACGCGCAGAAGTAACAGATCTCAGGATTGGCCTTGAACAAGTCGGGAAAGTTTTGCCCAGCCTGCATGGGCGATTGTTGGCCGAGAAAGAACGGCTGGAGACCGCGCGTGCCCGGCTTGCAACCACCGCGGATTGGATCCGAGCCCGCCGCGTGACTTTGTAGCGACGCGGCCTCATCGGCGTGTCAAGCGGACGCTAGCGGGTTACGTAGGTCGAGAAATAGTAAACCAGCACGCCGAGCAGAGCTAATCCGGAAATTCCATACGCGGTGAAGACCCAGAAACCACGGCCTTCATGCCGCGTCGCACTGGCGGTCTGAGTAGTTGCGCTGACCGAAGAATCAATAGACCGATCTTCCACAGCAAGCCTCCGAAATTGAGCGCCTGGGCGAGTGCCAGAGTCCTAAGGCATAATCCCCACCCCCAGGTTTGACGTGCGCGATTTTACTACAGGTTGCTTGCCAAAGGCCTCAAAATTTGAGTTTTTCGACAAAGTTGGTGGCGCAGCTAGTCTTCATGCCCATCCGGAGGTTGGGAGGAATGGGCCTTGCCGCAGTGCGGGCAAATGACCTGCTCATTTTGCTCCGCTATCTGTTGAAGGAACGCAGCGAAGGTACTGCCACAGTGTTTGCAGAGGACATCCACTTTTTCGGGCTGCTTGGTCTGATCCGAGTTGCGTACATCCATGCAGTCAATTCTATGGTATCCGCCCATTTTCAGACGGGTGGATGGTGGAAAGGCCCAGAACCAGACGGTGATTTGTCGACCGGCTGAAAAACTAAGAGACTCCCACGCCTCCATGCTGGCGCTTTTCGGCAGCGCCAGCTTGCCAGATGCCGCAATATCGCCTCTACTTCGACTGCAAAGACGCGACATATCGCGCGATATTGTGCATGCGCTGCTCCGTCAAACCCTCGCCTTCGCCGAGCGACGAAAGCAAAGGCAGCCAGATGGGCATATCCACCGAGCCATGTGCCAGCGTCGGCGGTTGCGTCCCAAATTGCAGGACCGTATAGAAGTGGTCATAGGGAAACTTACCACCGTGGGTCTTGGCCAGCATCCGCAAATCTGCCGGCTTGACCGTGCAGGCAGCCGCTGCGGGTCCTGCTCCGTCGGCGTTCGTTCCGTGGCATGCCGCACAGTACTGGTGGTACATCTGTTGCCCTGATGCCCATGGGGTGGTTTTGATGGGAACCTGGTGAATCGTAGTCTGTTGGGCTGCGCCCACCAAGCCAAACGAAAGCAGAAAAGCAATCGCAAGGACTGAGTTGCGCATAACGAGCCTCCCGGCTTGCTGCTCTGCTTTTATTGCAAGCCAAATGCAAACTTGTCGCTATGAGCCGGATCACAGAAGCATGTGAGATACGGGCATCTAAACCAGGAATGGCTCAGTGGCCTTCAGCGTCAGTCGGGGCGGACATGCCGGAAACAATTTGCCAGGCTCCGTCGCTGTTGCGCAGCCAGGTGTGGATACTGCGGATGGTTACAGGTTGCTCGGCTCTATTCTTGTCCCCCCAAGTCATCTTGACGCGATACGTCGTGGTGGCGGCGTTATCCAATATCTGTATGGGGAGCGGTTCCAGGCTGTATGACTTCAAGGACTCTCCTCTGGCTGCGCGGTCAGTCATCCAGTCGGTGATATGGTCTTTGCGCACGGTTCAGGGCTGATGTAGGGCCAGCCGAGAAACTGTGCATGCCACAGCCCGCGATAATGTTCAAGATCGTTCGCCTGCACAAAACGCCAGTAATCGTGCTCCAGAGACCAGATTTTCTGCTCGTCGGCGGAATGATCCGCGGCAAACAAGAGCGGGCTAAACAGGGCAGCTACGGTTAACACAGATAGGAACCGGGTCATGTTTCCTCCTTATTGGGCGAACCGAGTATAGCTGTTGTGAATGGAGCTTGCGCCTGGAAAGCGCTTGAACAAAGCAGGCAAACTACTGCCCTTGAACGGAGGGCATCTTCGCGACCGTGATGACCATGTTGTCTTTGACACGCACAGACGGGACCCTAAAGGGATGGAAATCGGTGTCCCCAATGTCGCGTCTTGGCGCTTGTGCCATTGCGCAACCATCGGATAATAATTTATGACCTTCTTGCTACGGCCACCTTGTGTGCATCATAGAAAAAGGCAGTTCGCCAGGTCCTGACGGGTCCTCAGGGATTCGGAAACTCTGGCTGAGCAATCCCCCGGGAAAACACAGCGGTTTTTACGGGACTACGAGCTTTATGTTCTTGCCCACGTTGCTTTCCCCGATGTCGCAGCGATACGTCTGGCGGCGATACCTGGTCGCCTTGGCAAGCGCCGCTTTGGCCGTGTTGCTTCGCGCCCTGCTGGAACCAGTCATCGGACATGCCGGTTTCTATGTGACCTTGTACGTTGCAGTGGTTTTCTCCGCATTGGTTTGCGGGCTGGGACCTTCGATTCTGACTGCGGCCTTAGGCACTACCGGTGTTGTGTATTGGTTTGTTGATCCTCGGCATTCGCTTCTAATCACTGACAGGCGAGAGATTCATGGCCTCACCGCATGGCTTGCGGTCTGCCCGATTCTCATTGCGCTTTGCGAGACGAATCGGCGCAAGCAGCTGCGGATTAACGAAGCTCGCGATGAGCTGGAGCAACGAGTCCGGGAGCGCACCCAGGAACTGTCTCAGGCGCTGCGGCAACGCGAATTCACCGAGGAGGAGTTGCGCCATCTCACGGTTCGCTTGATGACGGTTCAAGATGAGGAACGCCGCCGCATTGCACGCGATCTGCATGATTCGGCGGGACAAACCCTTTCGGCAATCAAGATGAGCCTGACCATGCTGCGGCGAGCAGGGTCAGAATCCACGCCGGGCGAGCGCTTGATGGATGACTTGAATGCTCTCACAGATGAGGCCCTGCAGGAGATCCGGACGACATCCTACCTGCTGCATCCGCCTTTGCTGGACGAATGTGGCTTCGCTTCGGCAGCGCGATGGTTTGTAGAAGGGTTTACGAAGCGCAGCGGCATTCAAGTGCACTGCGACTTCCCCAGGCAGATGGAGCGCTTTCCGGCGAACCTCGAATTGGTGCTGTTTCGCATATTGCAGGAGGCATTGACGAATGTTCACCGCCACTCGGGGGCCACCTCAGCAACAGTGAGCCTGCGTACCGAAGGGGCCCGGCTCACCTTCGAGGTAAGTGACGACGGGCACGGAGTTCCGGAGGAGCATCTAACGCGTCTCCGCGAGTCGGATGGAAGCAGCGGAGTAGGTCTGGCGGGCATGCGGGAACGAGTGCACGAATTGGGCGGTGAAATGTCGATACACTCAGAAAAGACAGGTACGACCATCAGCTTTGTGCTCTCAAAGGGCAAAACCCTTGGCGCAAGTGCTGGTGACACTTCCGCCGCGTGAGAGCAAGAGCAATGGTCGGGACGGGCAGATTTGAACTGCCGACCCCTCGCACCCCAAGCGAGTGCTCTACCAGGCTGAGCCACGTCCCGACGGCAGGAAATCCGCTGCAACAACATCCGCAGCGGCGGGGTTGACTTCTCAATTCTACATCAGCCATAAGCCAGAGGACGCTGGGCCCTCCGCTATAATAAATAGGTTGGCAGCCGGGCCGGACGGTCGCCCCGCTCATTCTGGACGGATTCTTTTGATCGGGCGAGGATCCTTCGAGAATGGGCGGGGAGGAAAGTCCGAACTCCGCAGAGCAGTGTGCCGGATAACGTCCGGGACGCCGGGTTCAAGCCCGGCGGACGGAAAGTGCCACAGAAAACATACCGCCCCGCTCATTCTGGCAGGATCCTTTTGATCAGCGAGGTTCCTTCGAGAATGGGCGGGGTAAGGGTGAAAAGGTGCGGTAAGAGCGCACCGCCGCGGCAGTAATGCCGCGGGCAGGGCAAACCCCACACGGAGCAAGACCAAATAGGGAGGAACCCCGCCCACTCTGGTGAGAGCACGGCAATCGCTGCGGCTCTCGCGAGAATGGGCGGGGACGTGCCGGCTCGGTGCGTCAAACCTCCGGGTAGGTCGCTAGAGCCGCGCCGCGATGCGCGGCCCAGAGGAATGACCGTCACGTCGCAAGACGGACAGAATTCGGCTTACAGGTCCGGCTGCCACAAACCTTTCGTTTCAACGGCTTGCACAATTCAAAATCTGATTGTGACGCCGGTGTGACGCACTCCAATCCCTCGGGATGAAGATGATGGTCGGAATCGGCTCTGGCTCTGATGGCGAACAAGCAGCAGGCTTACGGTTATTGTTATCAACGATCACGTCGCAGTGGGGAGCGCCTTCAGCGGGCGCTTCGTTTGCCAGATCTCACAAATGTGGCCAGACCATCTCGCACGAGCGCACTGTGGACAAACTCGGCCGTGGGGGGATGTCGGGCCGCTCTATTTCTTCAGTTCCGCCGGCCAATTCGTCAACAAAGTAATGGTTGTGGTTTTGGCACGATCGCCGGTGAGCACAGCGAAATGTTGGCCATCTGAGCTCACATCATAAAGCGGGGAAGTGCGGTCGGGAGGGTTGGGGAAATCCAATTGAAACAGCGGACGAATGGAGTCAACGCCGAATGTCGGTTGGGTGTGGTACTGTGCCGCCATCAGTCGGTTGCTTATGGTCACATAGAACAATTCCTTGCCGCCAAAACGGGGCAGCCATCCACCAGTGGTAGAAACCTGTGATTTCGACCCTGCTCCCGGAAAAGGGACGACGTACACTTCGGGGCGTCCGGTTTCGTAAGAGAAAAAAGTCAGCCATCGCCCATCTGGAGAAAACTTGCCTTCGTACTCACTGGACGTTAATCCGGCCGTGGCCTGCGGTCGAAATGCCGGACCTCCAGCCAGTGGCAGGCTCCAATTAGAGAACACTTCATCCTTTGTGCTCATGTGCATGGAAAGGTATTTCCCGTCGGGCGACCAGTCGATGGGCAGCCCCCAGGCGTACGCCCCATTCGTATACATGCTCTCTTCGGCACGGCGGCCGTCGAGCGGACGGCTTCGGATGGACCACTTGCCATTTTCAGTAACGAGATAGGCCAACTCCTTACCATCCGGCGACCAAGTAGGGCAGCAATCATTGGGTCCGAAGGTCATCCGGGCAGGCGGGCCGCCCAGTACTGGGTATACCCAAAGATCTTCCGTACCCGACTTGGGATCCGTCACGGTAACAGCAATAGACTTACCGTCGGGAGAGAACCTGGGCCAGTCATAGAGTGCCGACGGGCCCGGCGTGGCGACGACATTGCCGCTCCGATCAAAGACTTTCAGTTCTGATTCGGCGGAGCTCTCATGATAAGCGAGTACGCCATTCGTCGAGACCGAAAAAAAACGCGCGTTCCCCAAAGTTTGCGGATCACCCGAGACTTTCCCCGAGCGGGGGTCGAAGCTCTGGGCCAGGATGTGCCCCTCGCGGGAAAAGAGCAGGCGAGCGGAGGCAAACTGTGGCATCTGACCGGGTACAACGGCCACTCCATCCTGATCCGGTTTGTCGATGTCCCCCACTCTGATTTCGGGAGGAGCGTTCGAACGGGACACGCTGTAAAGAAAATGTTTGGCGTCGGGCAGGAAGGATGGCTCGTTGTGCGAAATCTCCGTAGCCTTCAGTTTCGTCGCCGGTGGAGCTTCTCCGCCAGATGCATTCACCCGGTAGATCGCGCCGGATCGCTCTTTGCAGAAGAGAATCGTGCCCTCTGCATTCCAGGTTCCGCCGCCGCTCTCACTTGCCAGTCCCTCCGCCAACACCTGCGGTGTTCCACCCTCAACACTGATTTTCTTCAGCTTTCCGTCGGCATTGAACGCGAGATACTGCCCGTCGAAGGACCAGAAGGGCTTGCTGGCATCTTCGGTCCCGTCGAGCACGGTGGCCTGCTGGGCATTCAGCGCGCGCAGCCACAACTTGGTTACACCCCGTTCATCCACGGCGGTGAATGCGAGAGTCTTGCCATCGGGAGAAACGACCACCGGACCAATCTCCAATCCAGATAACGGAAACGAAGTTCCTGGCGGTGGCGGAATGTAAGACCGCACAGCAGAAACGGGAGCATTGCCGGGTTTCAGGATGTAGGCAATGGTGGCGCCTGCAAGCAGCAGCGCTATGGCCGTCAGAGCCAGAGTCAAGGCCCCCGGGCGCCAGGCCTGGGCCTGTGTGTTCGCAACCGTAGCAGACGCCGTTAAGGAAATGCCTTTCAATTGCAGCCGGAGGTCGTGAACATTCTGGAATCGTTCCTCGCGGTCTTTCGCGATGCACGTCGCCACCAGGTAGTCGAGTGCTGCCGGACTGAGAGGCTTGATCTTGCTGATCGCTTCCGGATCCTTTTCCAGAATTGCCGAGGCTACGCTGATTTGATTCTTTCCCTCAAACGCACGCTTGCCCGTGACCATCTCATAGAGCACCGCTCCGAAAGCAAAGATATCGGACTGAGCATCGGCATTCTTGCCTTCGATCTGCTCCGGAGACATGTACTGGACCGTCCCTAGAACGCTGCCCGCGGAGGTCAGGGGACTCATCGGGCTGGCCCCGCTCATGGTTCTTGCCGCCGATAACAGTGGCGCGAACCCTCCGCCGGAAGGGGCCAATGTAGGCTTCGCCAGGCCGAAGTCCATCAGCTTTGCGCCCGCTTTGGTCAGCATGATGTTGCCTGGTTTCAGGTCGCGATGCACAATCCCGGCCCGGTGCGCCGTCTCCAGCGCTTCAGCGATCTGCATTCCCGTCTTTAGCAACTCGGGCAGTGGCATTGCTCCCCTTCGCAGCCGGTCGGCCAGCGTTTCGCCATCCAAAAACTCCATGACCAGAAAATCAGTGCCCTCGTGCGAGCCGATGTCATAGAGATGACAAATGTGCGGGTGATTCAGCGAGGAGATGGTCCTTGCCTCACGCTCGAAGCGCTGCCTGAACTCGGGGTTATCAGAAAGACGAGCAGGCAGAATCTTGATCGCAACTGTCCGGTCCAGGCGGGTGTCCCTGGCGCGGTACACTTCGCCCATCCCGCCTGCTCCTAATGGAGACTGAATTTCATAAGGACCGAGTTTCGTGCCGGAAGTAAGCGCCATGCGTGCCAGACATTATAGCTGTGGGTAGAAATTTCGCCCATGCCGATACCATTGACACTTCACCGCTGCTGATTTCAAATAGCATTTCGTTCGCAGAGCAGCCCGGCAAATTCAAACTTACAAGCGGGGCTGCGATGGGAACTAAGAGATGTCGAACTAGGAAATGTTTTGGAGGATTATGTCAGCTCCCAGCCGCCGTCCCGAAATCCGCCGCCGCCGCACCCGCAAAGAAAAGATCCGGGCTCTGCGCAAACGCTATGCCGCCGCCACTTCCGATAACGATCGCAGCCGTTTTGCCGCCAAGCTGCACCTCCTGAATCGGATGTCACCGGGAAACCCGCTGCTCAAGAACGCTTAGTTTTGGCGAAAGAAACTTCCTGCCGGCGTAGACGATCACCACGCGCCTATACGGCTTTCTCATAGTGTCGCTTCCCGCGTTGCGCCCCATAAACCTCATGGTATGTGTTGAGGATTTGCCGCGCTGACGCGTCCCAGGAAAACCGTTTCGCCTGCTCGTAGCCTCTCTGCTTCAGTTTGTCGCGCAGGCCCTGGTCCAGCAATACCCGGTATAAAGCGCGCATGATATCGAACACGTTCTCCGGATTGACCATTACCGCGGCGTTTCCTACCACCTCAGGCAACGACGAAGAGTTGGAAGTCACGACCGGGGTACCGTGCGCCATGGCTTCCAACGGAGGCAGACCGAATCCTTCATGGAGTGAGGGGAATACAAAAATCTTGGCGGCGTCATAGAAGATGCGCAGCATCTCAATTGGGACGAATCCCATAAAGCGAACGTCGTTCTGCACGCCGCTGCGAATAACCGTCCGGCGTAGGTCGGGATGCTTGGACAGTTCGTCTCCAATGATGATGAGTTTCAGATCCGGAAACTTCGCTTCCTTCTCCAATTCTCCCTTCAGCGCCGCAAAGGCTTCGATAATCCGAATGAGGTTCTTTTGCGGGCTGATTCTCCCCGCGTAGAGCAGAAAAGGATAAGTCACGAGATAGCGTTCCGTCAGTATCTGCCGTTCTACTTCTGTCGAATGGCCGTGCAGAAAGCGCTCGTCAATGGCGTTATAAACAACTTCGATCCTGGCGGGGGAAATGCCGAACAGCTTTTCGATTTCGCTCTTGGTATATCTGGAAACCGCGAACAGCCGCGATGCGCTGCTCAAGACCCTCCGCGTCAGTTGCAAATGCAAAGAGCGCTTCAGTCCGGAAACATCATGTGCCCGGTACATGTGCTCAACCAGATCGTGGACGGTCACCACGTAGGGGCAGGGCAGGTTTCGCGGCATCCAGAAAAGGTGAGGCACGTGCACGAGGTCGCAGCCCAGCCTCTTGAGGACCGCCCTGCACTCGAACAGTCCACGCAGGGAGTTCTCATCGTCGGACAGCGAGACGGCGTTAAAGTTGGCGGGCAAAGGCCCGATCTCCGAGATCTTTGGGATGGGGCCAATCAGTGCATACTGGTTCGACTGGTCGAGGCGCGACAGTGCCCGCACAATGTTGCGAGTGTAAGTGCCAACGCCGAATTCCGTGAGACGCCGGAGGTCGAGCGCGATCTTCACCGAGATGATTTAACCATAGAGAGAAGATAGAAGCGAAAAAGCTTAACAGCCGGGGCGCGGCACGAAATGTACGCGCCGTCCAAGTGCGTCACAGGCACAAAGTTCAATCGCCGGTTGGCGTTTCATCGATTAAATCGGTGTTGATAGCGGCAATTTCCGGTTGAACGCCATCCTCTTTGGACACCGAGTCATCTGGTCCATCGTCCGCCTCGGCCTGCTCAAGAGTGCGCAAGTACTCCGGCCGCGAATGTTGGTAGTGGGCGGCAGGAACTTTGCCGCTGAGCCAGGCTGTGTCCATGGGATACACCTTCGGATCGAAGATCACCATGTAGAAATGCCAGAGCAGAATGGAGAACGTAGCCAATATGGCTTCATAAAAGTGCACGGCGGTGGCCGCGTCTGCGATCCACTTGGGGAAATGGCGCAGGGTGAAGTTGTTGAACCAGAGCAGGCAGCCGGACACAGCCATGACGATGGCGCCCCAAAGAAGCGCCCAATATTCGAGCTTTTCGGCGTAGTTGAAGCGAGCGAACTGTGGAGCTTTCTTGGAAATTCCGAGGTTATAGGTGAAGACCTGCAACAGGTCTTGCAAGTCCTTTCCCTGAGGCAGCATCGCCACCACGAACTCACGCTGGCGGCGGTTAATGGCGAGATAAATGAGGTGATAGGCCATGGTCGCTATCAGAAGAACAGCGCCGCAGCGGTGCAAAACCCCGCGAAACGCAAAGCGCCCCTCCCAATGCAAGAGCGGGCGCGCCCATACCGCGTCGGGGTATTTCAGGGCGAATCCTGTCAAAACCAGGACAAGAAAGCTCAGCAGCAGACCCCAATGAACGATCAGGAATGGGCGATCCATGCGGACGACCATCGGTCCGCTGTCATGGCGGTGCTCGCGGCGCCTGACTTTCGCCACGAGATCCACGAGATTGTGCAACAACATGAAGCCGAGTGTCAGCGGGATGATGCCCCAATAGAACCAGCGTATGGACTTGACCACCGGGTGGGCCGGGCCTGCAGCCGTCTGCACATGCACCGGCCCGATGGCGAAGTGCTCACCAGCTCCAGCGTGACATGCTCCGCAGGTTTTCGACAGATTGGCCGCATTTACGGTCGAGCGGGCATCACTGGCCGGGAAAATGTTATGCACTCCGTGGCATGAAGCGCAGTTAGCGACCGTCTGGGACCCTTCGCGCATGGCCAGCCCGTGATAGCTGTCGGCGTATGATGGGACCCGGTCCATGGGGAGGTTGTAGCGAAGCGCGAGACGTTCATCGTTGTGGCAGCGTCCGCAAGTGACGGTGGAAACCTTGGCCGTGCTGACCGGCGACGAAGCGTCCTTGGGGCCGAGGATGAGGTGCTCGCCGTGGCAGTCGGTGCAAACCGGGGCATCGGCGGAGCCGGCCTTCATAGCTTGACCGTGAACGCTTTCAAGGTAAGTCTTGGCGATTTCACTGTGGCACTGGCCACAGGTGGCGGCGATGTTGAAGTGATTGATGGTGGAACGCGAGTCTCGGCCGGGAAGAATGCGATGGCTCCCATGGCAATCCGAGCAGCTCGCGGCGGCGCCATCGCCATCCACAACCCCACGTCCGTGAACGCTCTGGCGATACAGTTCGACAGGGTGAGCAAGAGGGATCTTGTGCCGCGCAAGAAAATCACTGTTGCTGTGGCAGGCGGCGCAGGTATCCGGCAAGTTTTTCTTGGCGACGGGAGAATTGGCGTCGCTCGAAGCCTGGATCTGGTGCACCGGACCGTGGCAGGAGAAACACTTCGGCGCGTCGGGATCTCCGGCTTTTGCTGCGGCGCCGTGGATGCTGCCATGAAAGTCCTTTACCTCCTGCTCGTGGCACTGGCCACACTTGAGCGGAGCTGACTGCGATGCCGCGCTGACCTCATGAGCAGAGCCATGGCAAGACTGGCAGGCTGCCTCGCCGAGCACAGCATGAACGCTTAGCGCCATGTGGGAAGCTTCGTCCGCATGACAAGTTGAGCACTGGACCTTTGGCACTTTGGCCGGGTGAGGGTACTCCTTGATTGTCGAGTGGCAGTCGGTACAGCCGAGGATGCCCCCGTGAACGCTGGCAGAGTGCTTCAGCGGGTCAACCGAGATGGTTTTCCCGCTATCAGACTTGAAATCTGGCTGGCCGTGGCAGGCCAGGCAGGCGTCATCCTGTTTCAGAGGGCGAGCCGCCTTGGTTTGCGCCGCCAAGGCAGCAGGGATCGGCGCCAAGAGGGAAAGAAGCAAGAAAATAAGATTTAGCCATCCCTGACTCGCGAAGCAAACCTTGGTCCAACCTCTTGGTAACATGACCGTTCCCAGTCGCTAGCTCTCGGCATTCGGTTTACGGAGTTGTGCCGGCTAACAGCCCATCGTTCCATCCTGGCGGATGATCCACAGTGCGGTTTGTCACGAGGGATTGTGACGGTCGTCACGGGAGCGCTCACGCTGCCAGGAACGCAGCGCAGCGATTCGCCTGCCTGCAGGTTACGCTGGTGGTCTTGCAAGCGTCATCTAGACTGGGACTGCGAAATGCGCCAATTGGCTCTTCACTGCCAACGACAAGCGGCGAATTCCTTCTCGTATCCGTTCCGGCTCGCAATAAGAGAAGTTCAGGCGCAGATGGCGGGTGCTTTCAAGGCCGTTCTCGGCGTAAAACGAGTCTCCCGGCACGAAGGCCACATTTTCGGCCAAAGCTGCCCGGAAGAGAGTCTGTGAATCCATGCCTTCCGGCAGAGATACCCATAGAAACAGACCACCCTGGGGATGAGTCCAGGTTACTTCGGGAGGGAAAAATTCGGCGAGGGCCTCCAGCATGGCATCGCGGCGTTCCCTGTAGACCTTGCGGACCTCTTTGACGTGCTGATCGAGAGATCCTCCCGACGCAACCTCATAGGCCACGCATTGCGTGAAAGTGGAAGTGTGCAGATCGGTGCCTTGTTTAAGCTGAACCAGTTTGCTGATGACGTCTACGGGGGCGACAATCCAGCCAAGCCGGAGTCCCGGGGCCAGGGTTTTGGAGAAGGTACTCAGGTAGATCACGTTGCCAAGCGAGAAACCGTTGTCGCGGCGCAGATTCTTCCGGTCGAGCACGACCAGAGGCGTGAGGTGCTCGCCCTCATAACGCAGCTGGCCGTAAGGATCGTCTTCGATAATCGGAATGCCATACCTGTCGGCCAGCAGGATCAGTTCTTCTCTACGACCTTCTGAAAGCGTGACTCCCGCTGGATTCTGGAAGTTAGGGAGGATGTACATGAACTTGGGGCCGAGGCGCAGACAGGCCTCCAGAAGATCAGTTCGAAGACCGTCATGGTCCACCGGTACAGAGAGATAGTGAGCGCCGTAGGCGTTGAATGCCTGGAGCGCTCCCAGGTAAGTTGGCGCTTCCACCAGAACCCGGTCGCCAGAATTAATGAGCAGCTTTCCGATCAGGTCGAGCGCCTGCTGCGAGCCGGAGGTGATCATTACATTTTCGGCCTTGGCCAAAATGCCATAGCGGGCCATGTGCCGCGCGATCATGTCGCGAAGGGGCGCGTAGCCTTCGGTGGCACTGTACTGTAAGGCAGAACCGCCACGCTCACGCAGGACTTTCCTGCAAGCTTCTTCGACCCGCTCAACCGGAAACACCTCCGGCGCCGGCAAGCCGCCGGCAAAGGAAATCATGCCGGGTTTTTCCGTGATCTTCAGCAGCTCACGAATGGCAGAACTCTTCACTTCCCGGGCGCAGCGCGAATAACGAGAACTCCATAACGTGGACATGATCTCTCCTTCAAATCAGCGGCCCTGCTTGGCGTAGGCCACCAGCCGGTGCTGCTGAAAATCAGATACATCGAAGTCATCTGATTTCAAGGCGGCTTCTTCCTCTGCCCAAAGATTGGATGCTTCCCTTTCCGCTTTGAGAACCAGGGTGACAGCGCACATGGAACAACAGAATCCTTTTTTCTCTCGGGCCTTTCCATTTTCGTCGCGAGAATGGAATTCGTAGCTGAAAATTGGTGGATCAAGCGTACAGATGTCGCAAGCCTCCGGGACTTCGTGGAGAGGCTCAAATGCCGAGAAAAATACCCTTGGTCTCATGCGGACATCTCCTTGGAATGAATCCGGGCCCCAGCGCATGCCCACGCCTACTCCTTTGAGCTTCTGCGCCATAGTTGCAGATTGGGGCTCCAATGGTGGACGTCGTTGGCAAATTGCCCGGCCTTCGACCTCGGCGCTTCGGACTTCAGCGAGGCGAGTTCCCCCAGTGCTTCTTCGATTCTTTCGCGCAGATGGTTGTCGCGCAGCAAGTCCTGGAGCTCAGAGCGGTGCAGGTGAGCCAACCCGTTGCACAGCGGGCATTTGACCAGATCATCCATTTCCATAATCGCCGCCTTTGGCGCAGAACGACTGAATGCGCCCATAACACCATTAGACGAGGTCGCGAAAAACTGAGCAGTGACGTTAGTCTCTGCCGCTGGTGATGGGGGTCACAAGCCGCGTAGGAAAACCAGTGGGTTCCCTGATTACCACTGACCGGTGGTGAGGTATTGGTGAATCGACTTGGCGGCGCGACGGCCAGCGCCCATGGCGAGAATGACCGTGGCGCTTCCGGTTACGATGTCCCCGCCCGCAAAGACGCCTTTCCGCGTGGTGCGTTGAGTCACGGAGTCAGCCTCAATATAGCCACGCTTATTCGTACGCAGGCTCGGCGTGGTGCTCTGGATCATGGGATTGGCGGTTGTGCCAATGGCAAGCACCGCGACGGAAAGCGGCAGGTCGAACTCGGAACCTGGGATCGGCTCGGGACGCATGCGCCCGGAATCGTCGGCCGCTCCCAGCTTCATGCGCACGCAGCGGGCGGCTTTCAGCCATCCGTTTTCATCGGAGAGAAATTCAACCGGGCTGGTGAGCATCTGAAATTCGACGCCTTCCTGGCGGGCATGTTTCACTTCCTCTTGGCGGGCCGGCATCTCGGCGTCGCTGCGGCGATAAATGATGTAGGCCTTGCGCGCCCCTAAGCGCAAAGCAGAGCGGATCGCATCCAGGGCGGTGTTGCCGCCGCCAATCACCCCCACGTCCTTACCGCGGAAATCCGCCATGGGCTGGTCATATTTAGGAAATTCATAGGCATGCATGAGGTTGATGCGGGTGAGAAATTCGTTGGCCGAGTACACGCCGTTCAGGTGCTCGCCGGGAATATTCATGAAAACCGGGAGCCCCGCCCCGGTGCCGATGAACACGGCGTCGTAAGCTTCATCGTTCATCAACTCGTCAATGCTGACGGTTCTACCCACGACGACATCCGTCTCAAATTCCACGCCCATGGTCCGCAGATAATCCACCTGTTGGCGGATGATATGTTTCGGCAGGCGGAACTCGGGAATGCCATAGACGAGGACCCCGCCGATTTCGTGCAAAGCCTCAAAGACATGCACGGCGTGACCTTTTTGAATAAGATCGCCAGCGGCACTGAGACCTGATGGCCCGCTTCCGACGATCGCGACCTTTTTTCCTGTCGGCGCCGCCGTAACCTGGGTATGCACACCCAAGCGCTGTTCGTAATCAGCTACAAATCGCTCAAGATAGCCGATGCCCAGCGGTTCGCCTTTCTTGCCCAGCTTGCAGGAACCTTCACAGTGGTCTTCCTGTGGACAAACCCGGCCCGTAATAGCGGGCAGCGCGTTATCTTCGCGGATTTTGGCCGCCGCGCCCTGAAAATCACCGGCAACAATCAGGCTCACAAATTCCCGTACCTTGACCCCGACCGGACAATTGTCAACGCAGGTGGTTTTCTCGCACTCCAGACAGCGCAGGGCCTCCTGCCGGGCGAGTTCCTCGGAGTAGCCCAGATTGACCTCGGTGAATTCATGGGCCCGTTTCAGAGCCGGCTGTTCGGGCATCGCTTGTCGCGGCAATTTGATGCGCTCTTTCAGATTCAGAGGATTAGGAGACCGGGAAATTGCCGTCATAGTCTGCTCTCCTCAGCCTGGCAACGGTGGCTCTCCCGGAACTCGTCCATAGATGTTTTCTCCTCAGTACGGTAGGTAGAGTTTCGCCGGGTCAAGACGGCGAAATCCACGCGGTGCGCGTCGAATTCCGGGCCATCCACGCAGGCGAACTGGCTCTTGCCATCCACCAGGACGCGGCAGCCTCCGCACATGCCAGTGCCGTCAATCATGATGGGATTGAGGCTGACGATGGTGCGGATCGCGAGCTTTCGCGTCACTTCCGCGACCGCCCGCATCATCGGAATGGGGCCGATGGCCAGAACCAGATCAAGACGCTCGCCGCGCTTGATGAGCTCCTGCAATTTGTCGGTCACGAAGCCTTTTGCAGCATAGCTTCCATCGTCGGTAGTGACCATTACCTCGTCGGAAACCTCGCGCATGTCTTTTTCCAAAATCACTAACTCTTTGGTGCGCGCGCCGATGATCGAGATCACCCGGTTGCCGATGCGCTTCAACGCGGCGGCCGTGGGATGGGCCATGGCGACTCCCACTCCTCCGCCAATGATTGCCACTGTGCCAAATTGCACAATCTCGGATGGCTTTCCCAGTGGGCCAACGACGTCGAGGAGGGTTTCTCCAGCGTTCAAAGAATTCAACAAGTGGGTGGTTTTCCCCACCGATTGCACGACTACGCTGATGGTGCCACGGGCAGGATCCGAGCTTTCAATCGTGATGGGAATTCGCTCACCCCGCTCATACAGCCGGAGAATGACGAATTGTCCGGGCTTTTGTTTTCTGGCGATGCGGGGAGCTTCAATGACAAACCGTTTAATGCCGGGGGCAAGGAACTCAGCCTGCGTGATTTTGAACATCGCGTCTCCGGAACTCAACTATTCATGTTCCGTGACGAAGTGGGAATGGCGCTGTGATTACCATCACCGGTGGGTGTGTCTGATGAACCGGGGGAACAGCAAACGGGAAAGCGGGGAGGCGGGATTCATACCGCCCCCATAGACTCGACGGCAGGTTTAGCCCAGGCAATGCTCCGTGCGGGAATGCTACTTTGCCTGGAGGGTTTCAATGTAGCGGTCCAAATTGACAATCCTTTGTTGGACTTCGCTCTCGTGGCCGCCACTGATCGCCTGAAACAGACTTCCCCAGATCGGCATTTCCTTGCTGCCATGGGCCGGAACGTTGGCGTCGCCGCCAATTGCCGATTCGACCTTAAGCGACGGGTACTTGCCGCCATTGTTCTTGCTTAACATGGTGAGGTCGGCGGGCGGCATCTTGAGCGCACTAGCAGCGGGTCCGTTTCCCTTGCCGTCGGTGCCATGGCATACCGCGCAGTAAGTGGTGTACATTCCTTTGCCCGAAGCCGGCGACATGGATTTGATGGGCACGTGCTCGATGGTCTTGGATTGATCCTGCGCCGGCATGGTGAGCGCGAGCGCAATCGCAACCACGGGAATTCCAATTAAATCTCTCTTACGCATAGCCTCCTCCTTGCGCAACCATGAAACCACAACGGCGGCCAGAATGCACGCGCAGGGAACGTCTTGGCCCCGTCTTGCCTGGAGATGTCTTTGGCGCGAAGGCCAATCAGTAGGCAAAACCGTCCGGCTGAGTCATGGCCTCGTCATGTGCATGCTGGTCAATAAACTTCCTGCCGGCGATCAGCGCCTGCCGGTCAATTTCAAGCAGGTTGAGCTTTTTGACCTTGTGTTCCAGCACCCTCAAGGCGGTTGCCGAGGTCAGGCACTCGGTCTCTTCGAGAAGTGCTCCCAGCATCACGATGTTTGCCGCTTTCGCGGAGCCAAGTTTGTCGGCCATATCAGCCGCCGGCACGCATACCACCCTGGCCTCAGGGACGGGCATATCTTCCGGCAACCTCTCCTGGTTATAGAGAATCACTCCGCCGGATGGCACTTCAGCGGCGAACTTGCGAAGGGAAAGCTCGTTCATCGCGATCAAGACATCAGGACGCGAAACCAGCGGCGACCCAATGCGTTTCTTGGACAGGCACACATGGCAGTGCGCGCTGCCCGAGCGCATTTCAGGACCATAAGAAGGCAGCCAGCTTACTTCAAGGCCTTCGCGCATGCCCATCTCGGTGAGCAGCTGACCCAGCAGCAAGACTCCCTGGCCGCCGAAGCCCGCGATCTTCAGCGAGAAATTGTCGAAGGGATGGGAATGCCCGGTCCTGATATCGGTGGAATGCAACTCCTCGCTTCCCACGATTTCGAGAACTTCCGAAACTGGGCGCTGTGGCACATTGACCAGGGTGATTTCGGGTCTCTTGTCGCGGAAGACAGCCAAGGGGAACTCCGGGATCATTTTTTCGGCGACCCAGCGCCTCGCGTCAACCGGATCAAGATTCCAGATCGTGGGACACGGCGAGAGAATTTCGACCAGCGAGAATCCACCACCGTCGCGCTGAAGCTCGAGCGCCTTTCGCACCGCTCGGCGCGCCCGCATGATGTTTTTGTTGTCTGATAGGGCCACACGCTCGATATAGGCCGGGGCTTGCAGCGTGGCGAGCATCTCGGAAAGATGGAGAGGAAAGCCTTCATTGGAGGGACGCCGCCCGAAGGGCGAAGTGGTGCTCTTTTGGCCGACTAGCGTGGTCGGGGCCATTTGCCCCCCGGTCATTCCGTAAATCGCGTTATTGACGAAGAAGCAGGTAATGTTCTCGCCACGATTGGCGGCGTGAACGATCTCGGCGGTTCCGATGGCGGCGAGATCGCCATCGCCCTGATACGCCAGCACAATCTTATCCGGGCAGGCGCGCTTGATTCCGGTGGCGGCGGCGGGAGCGCGGCCGTGGGCAACCTGCACATTGCCGACGTCAAAGTAGTAGTAAGCGAACACGGAACATCCCACCGGACTGACCAGGATCGCTTTATCCTGTAGGCCAAGCTCCTGCAAGGCTTCGGCGATCAGTTTGTGAGCCACGCCGTGGCCGCAACCCGGGCAATAATGGGTCTGGTGCTTCAAATCCGACTTGCGCTCGTAGAGGTCGTAAAAGACCGGGGACTTGGAGTGAATTAATTCGTACTCGGCTGCGGTTGGCGCAATAGCGGAGTTGTTTTCGTCTGCCATTTTCGTTGCCTCCCCAATCTTCAGACCCGGATGGTCATCCGGTCCAACACCTGCTCGTAAACTTCTTCCACAGAAGGTACGTTACCGCCGACGCGCCCGTAAAATTCCACCGGAATGGCGCCGTTCAGAGCCAGGCGAACATCCTCGATCATTTGCCCGTTGCTCAATTCGACGACCAACACTTTCTCGGTCTTAGCTGCCACGTTGACCAGCGCCTTTGAAGGATACGGCCAAAGCGAGATCGGGCGGAACAAACCAACCTTCAACCCTTCCCGTCGGGCCTTATCCACGGCGGAGCGCAGCACGCGCGAGACGATACCGAAGCCGATGAGCAGAATCTCGGCATCTTCTGTTCGATAGGTCTCAAAGCGCGTTTCCGTGTTCTGCGCGCGGATATACTTGGCTTCCATCTCGCGCTGGTGTTCTTCGAGTTCGTTCGTCTCAAGGTAGATCGAAGTCGCCAGATTGTTGCGCGTCTCCGGAGTGCCCTTGACCGCCCACGGCTTTTCGGGCGCTGCCATTTCCTGGTCCTCGAGATCGAGCGGCTCAATCATTTGGCCAATGAACCCGTCAGCCAAAACAACGGCGGGATTTCGGTATTTATCCGCCAAATCAAAGGCCAGCATGGTGAGGTCCGCCATTTCCTGCACCGAGGCGGGGGCCAGCACAAGATTGCGATAATTGCCGTGACCGCCGCCTTTTACCATGGCGAAATAATCGCTCTGCTCGGGAGCGATATTGCCAAGACCGGGGCCGCCGCGGACGACGTCCACAATGACGCAGGGCAGTTCTGCGCCGGCCAGATACGAGATTCCCTCCTGCATGAGGCTCAAGCCGGGGCCAGATGAAGCCGTCATGACGCGAACCCCTGCCGCGGACGCGCCATATACCATGTTGATGGACGCGACCTCGCTCTCAGCCTGCACAAAGGTTCCGCCGACCTGCGGCAGGTACAGTGCGGCGGCCTCGGCGATCTCGCTGGCGGGAGTGATGGGATACCCATAGTAGGCGCGGCATCCTGCGAGGATGGCGCCCTTCACAACTGCAACATTACCCTTACAAAGCTGCCGCATGTGCGCCTCCCTGGGCGGTGGCGAAGGCCTTGCCCGTGGCTTTAATCCGGTAAACGGTGATGGCTCCGGGTTCTGGGCAGCAGTAAAAACAAATGCCGCAGCCGGTGCAGTCCTGTCCGGTGTAGCGCGCCGGATGCACGCCGTACCCGCTCAGCTCGGGAGCCAGTTCAAGACACTTCGGAGGACAGGACTCGACACAAAGCCCGCAACCCTTACACTCATTGACGTCAATTGTGATTTTTCCGCGCGCCTGCGTAGTCATAGTTCCCTCGGGGTGGCTTTTTGCCTGGTCTCAGGACGTTGCAGCCACTTGGTTTGTTCGCAGTACTCGTAAAGCTCGTTCCTGAACCTGGGGTGGGCAATCTCAATGAGCGCTTTGGCTCGCTCCCGGATGGACTTGCCGTGCAGATAGGCAACTCCATACTCGGTCACGACAAAACGGACCAGGCCGCGCGAGGTGACCACCCCCGCGCCGGGACTGAGCATGGGTGCGATCCGCGAAATTGTCCCGCCCTTGGCCGTGGACGAGATAGCGATGATCGGCTTTCCGCCCTTCGACCGGGACGCGCCGCGGAGAAAGTCAACCTGACCGCCAATTCCGCTGTAAAACTGGTTCCCGATCGAGTCGGAGCAAACTTGGCCGGTGAGATCAACCTGAAGCGCCGAATTAATCGCAACCATATTGTCGTTTCTGGCAATCAACTCCGGGTTGTTGGTGTAGGCCGTGGGGTGAAATTCAAAAATCGGATTGTTGTCCACAAAATCGAACATTTTCTTCGTGCCCAGGGCGAACCCGGCAATGATCTTTCGCGGCTTGCAGTTCTTGCGCGCCCCGGTGATCACACCCGCTTCGATCAGAGGAATGACGCCTTCGCCAACCAGCTCGCTGTGAACCGCCAGATCCTTGCGATCCATTAGCAACGGAAGCACGGCGTCCGGAATGCCTCCGATGCCTGTCTGCAACACGGCGCCGTCTCCGATAAGGCCCGCTACGTTGCGCGCGATCGCGACATGCAAATCAGTGATTTCTGGCTGCTTGAATTCGCATAGCGGCCGCGACGATTCCACCACCGCATCTATGTCACTGATGTGAATGAAACTATCGCCGTAGGTTCTCGGCATATAGTTATTGACCTGCGCGATCACGTAGCGGGCACACCTGGCAGCGGTCAGTGTGGTATCCACACCTACGCCGAAGCTGCAAAATCCGTGTGAGTCGGGAGGGGAGACCTCGATCAGCGCGACGTCAATCGGCATCTCGCCGCTCTCGAACAATTCCTCGATCTCGCTGAGATAGATCGGCGTGTAGTCAGCGCGGCCGTCATTAATGGCATCGCGCACGTTGGGTCCGATGAACATGGCGTTGTGCCGGAAGTGCCCAGCCATGTTCGGCGCCACATAAGGCGCAACACCCATGGTCATCATGTGCACAATCTCCACATCATGAAGGTCGGGGGCACGCCGGATCAGCGTCTCCACCAGCGTCTCGGGTTCGGCACAACCGGGCTGGATATACACTCGCATTCCCGACTTGACGCAGGCGAGTGCCTCGTCAGCCGTTCGCAGTTTCTTGGTGTATTCGTGTTCCCAGGACATGTTTTCTCCTAGCTCAACTTGCCTGCAGTTGTGGTTCGCATGCCATGCTCCGCAATCGCCCGCTCGTATCCTACCGCGGCGTAGTAAATGGCCCGGTCGAAAAACTGATCCAGCAGTTGCAACATCTCAAGCTCGCCGAAAACCTCTACCGGACGCTCCTCAACCGATTCCTTCTGGATAAACCACCATAGATTTTCCTTGGTCAGGACAATCGTCCACACCAGTTGGCTCAAAGCTACACCTTGCTCCGCGCGCCTGGCGCCAATCTCCAGATAGCGCCCCTCGAGGTCGAGTTCGTCCTTTGTTATCAGCCAGTCACCGAGATGGCTGTAGATCTCAGTGACGCGCTCTTTGAGCTCTTCCGGCGGGACTTTCTGATAGTCCGAAGTGGCTTCCGAATTCTGCACCCGAGTCAACAGGCAGGCTGCCAGCGCCTGGGAATGGGTTTCGATAAGACGAACCAGCCGATAGAGCATCATCATGGGGCTCAGCCCTCTACGCCATACCCAGTTTCAATAAACCCGCAGAGAGCAGCCATGACAGGGGCCACAGCCGAATGTGACCTAGATCACATGGCATACACAGGAAACTTTTGGAAGGATGCAGCCTAGGACTGCACGTGCGCCAAGTCCTTTATTGCCCTCATATATTGGGCCCGCTCGAAGGCGCCAGGATCGGGGCAACGCAACTGGCTCATGCTGCCCTGCATTTGATGGACGGATTCGTACTCGTGTTCTTCCATCCACTCGCAGATCCCGGACTCAAGGTTGCACAAATGCCGGATGCCATTGCGCAGCAGGGCCGAACAGAGCATCGTGGCATCGGCCCCAACCATCAACAGCTTGATTACATCTTCTGGCCCATGAATCCCACTGGTCGCCGCGAGGCTCGCCCTGATGCGCGCGTACAGGATGCCGATCCAGGTCAAGGGCAGACGCATGGCTTGGGGTGTGCTCAGCAGAACGCTCGGCTTTAACTCCAGTTCGTCCAGATCAATGTCGGGCTGGTAGAAACGATTGAAAAGGACGAGTCCATCGGCGCCCACCGCATCCAGTCGCTTAGCCATGTTGGCCATGCTGGTGAAGAACGGGCTTAGTTTCACCGCGACCGGGATATGCACTGTAAGCTTTGCCGTTCTCACGATATCCAAAACGGTTTGCTCCACGGCAGCCGAAGAAATGTCTGGATCCGACGGAATGGAGTAGATATTGCACTCGATGGCATCGGCTCCGGCGTCCTCAATTCGCCGTGCGAAGTTCGTCCATCCTCCCAGGGTCGAAGCGTTCAAACTGGCAATGATAGGAACATTAACGGCGTCTTTAGCCCTTTGAATGTGGCGCAGGTATTCTTCCGGCCCCGTGTGGAATTCGCCTCCTTGAGGGAAATAGCTGAGTGACTCGGCGAAGCTGTCGATGCCGTTTGAGAGATAATGTTCAAGCTCAGCCTGTTCCTGCCGCAGTTGTTCTTCGAAGAGCGAGAAGAGGACGATCGCCGACGCGCCGGCATCCTCGAGGCGGCGAATGTTATCGAGTTCGTGCGAAAGCGGCGAGGCGGAGGCGATGAGCGGCGTACGCAGCTTCAGGCCGAGGTAGGTTGTGGTGAGATCGGGCATGGTTGCGGTCCTTTCGCATGGGCTCAGGATTTTGATGCACTGGCCGCAGCTTTTTCCGCGGCTTGCGGCTCCGCGATTGGTTGCGCGTCGTGGCCAGAGTTGCGCTGCGCGAGATATTCGTACAAACGGTAACGTTGTTCGGCATCTTCTTGCGCCTGGCGCCACAAACGTTTGGCGTCCTCGGGCTTGCTTTTGGTAAGCATCTTGAAACGCGTCTGCTGCAACAAAAACTCCTGCACCTTCTTTGTGGGCGCCCGGGAATCGAGAACGAGCGGGTTCTCGCCCGCCGATGCGCGTTCCGGATGGCAGCGGTAAAGCAGCCACTGGCCCGAATCTACCGCGACTTTCTGGTCTGACATCGCGGTTGTCATATTGATCCCGTGCGCGATGCAGTGGGAATAGGCGATGATCAGGCTTGGCCCGTCATACGCTTCCGCTTCAAGAAACGCCTTGAGCGTGTGCTCGTCTTTTGCGCCCATGGCTACGCTGGCCACATAGACGTTGCCGTAGCTCATGGCCATCAGGCCAAGGTCTTTCTTGGGACCGGGTTTGCCTCCGGCGGCAAACTTGGCGACGGCGCCGCGCGGAGTGCTCTTCGAGGCCTGGCCGCCCGTATTGGAGTAGACCTCGGTATCGAGGACCAGGACATTGACGTTGCGCCCGCTGGCGAGCACATGATCGAGGCCGCCGTAGCCGATGTCATAGGCCCAGCCGTCCCCGCCCACGATCCAGACACTCTTCTTCACCAGCATGTCGGCGACGGCAAGAAGCTGGCGGGCTTCCGGCGGGTCCAGCTTTTGAAGCAACTGCTTCAACAGCCCCACCCGCTCGCGCTGATCGTGGATATCCGCTTCATCTTTCTGTGGCGCGGTGAGAATGGCTGCGGCAAGGTCCTGGCCGATGGCCGGTGCCAGGCGGCGCACCAGCTCGCGGGCAAATTCGGTCTGCTTGTCAATGGAAACGCGGAAGCCGAGACCGAACTCGGCATTGTCTTCAAACAGGGAATTTGACCATGCCGGACCGCGCCCCTCAGCGTTTTTCGCCCAAGGAGTAGTGGGAAGGTTGCCGCCGTAAATGGACGAACATCCGGTGGCGTTGGCAACCACGGCGCGGTCGCCAAAGAGCTGAGAAACCAGCTTCAGATAGGGCGTCTCGCCACAACCCGAGCAGGCCCCGGAGAACTCGAACAACGGTTCCTGAAACTGTTGCTGGCGGATGCTTGAGACTTTGATCTTGCGGCGGTCGAGTTCGGGAATCTTCAGGAAGAAGTCCCAGTTTTCCGTTTCTGGCGCGCGCAACGGCGGCTGCGGCGTCATATTGATGGCCTTCAGCCGGGTTTCGCTTTTGTTCTTGGCGGGACAGACGTCCACGCAGATACCGCAGCCGGTGCAATCTTCCGGCGCGACCTGGATGGTGTACTTCATCCCCTTCCATTCTTTGTCGCGCGCATCGGTGGACTTGAAAGTCGGGGGCGCGCTTTTCAGTTCGGAGGAGTCATAGACCTTGATTCGGATCACCGCATGCGGGCAAACCATGGCGCACTTCCCGCATTGGATACAGGTCCTGGTGTCCCAGACAGGGATCTCAAGCGCGATGTTGCGCTTCTCCCATTTAGCAGTCCCGGTCGGGAAGGTGCCGTCCGCCGGGAAAGCGCTGACGGGGAGTTCGTCGCCCCGGCCGGCATAGATCGTCCCAAGGACATCCCGCTCAAATTGCGGAGCGTTGGCGGAAAAGGGTGCAGGGATGCGGGCATGACTGGTCGCTTGGACAGGGATTTTAACTTCAAACAAATGCGCCAACGTCTCATCCACGGCTTTTAGATTTTTCTGGACAATCTCTTCGCCCTTCTTCCCGTAGGTATCGCGGATAGACTGGCGGATCGCCTCGATAGCCTGTTCTCTTGGGAGCACCTTGGAGATGGCGAAAAAGCAGGTTTGCATGATGGTGTTCATGCGTGATCCCATGCCGGTATTGCGCGCTACCTGATAGGCATCGATTACATAAAACTTAGCCTTCTTGGCGATCAACTGCGACTGCGCTTCCTGCGGCAGATGGGCCCAGACTTCTTCGGGCCCGAACGGGCTGTTGAGCAGGAATACCCCGCCGGAAACCAGGGCGCTCAGCATGTCGTAACGTTCCAGGAAAATCCACTGGTGGCAGGCAACGAAGTTGGCCTGTGAAATCAGATAGCTGGAATGGATCGGCTGCGGGCCAAAGCGCAAATGAGACACCGTCATAGCCCCGGACTTCTTCGAGTCGTAAACGAAATAGCCCTGGGCGTAGTTGTCGGTGTGCTCGCCGATAATTTTGATCGAATTCTTGTTAGCGCCAACGGTGCCATCCGCGCCGAGGCCATAGAACACCGCACGAACTACGTCATCGGACTCGACGGAAAAGCTCGCATCGTAGTCAAGGCTGGTGTGGCTCACGTCATCCTGAATTCCGACCGTGAAGTGGTTCTTTGGTTCTTTGGCTGCCAGATTGTCGCAAACCGCCTTGACCATCGCTGGTGTGAACTCCTTGGAGGAAAGGCCGTAGCGGCCGCCCACGATGAGGGGTGCGGCTCTCAGCGAGCCGTAGCCTTGGTTCATGCCTTCGTGGATAGCGTTGACTACGTCGAGATAAAGCGGTTCTCCCGCCGAACCAGATTCCTTGGTGCGATCGAGAACGGCTATCTTCTGTACGGATGCCGGGAGCGCTTCGAGAAATGCCTTGACTGAGAAAGGACGATAAAGCCTCACTTTCAACAGCCCTATTTTGTCGCCCGATTTATTAAGGTAATCCAACGTCTCATGCGCGGTCTCTACGCCCGATCCCATCATGACCAGCACGCGCCGGGCATCCGGCGCGCCGGCGTAATCGAACAGATGATAGGAGCGGCCGACTTGCGTGGAGAACTTCTCCATCGCGGCCCGCACCTTTTCCGGGCAAAGCGCATAGTAGGGGTTCGCGGCCTCGCGGCCCTGAAAATAAACATCGGGGTTCTGGGCGGTGCCGCGGAGCACGGGGTGGTCGGGAGAGAGGGCACGCTGGCGGTGTTCGATGACGCGGTCCATGTTGATCATGGCCCGCATATCATCTTCGGTCAACAGGCGAATCTTGTTTTCTTCGTGCGAGGTGCGAAAGCCATCGAAGAAATGCAGAAAAGGAATGCGGGACTCAAGCGACGCCGCATGCGCGATCAGGGCCAGATCCATGGCTTCCTGAACGGAATTCGAGCACAGCATGGCAAAGCCGGTAGTGCGGCAAAACATCACATCCGAGTGATCGCCGAAGATCGAAAGCGCGTGAGTCGCGACCGTGCGCGCGGAGACGTGAAACGCAGTCGCCGTAAGTTCGCCGGCGATCTTGTTCATGTTAGGGACCATCAGAAGAAGGCCCTGGGACGCGGTAAACGTCGTTGCTAATGCGCCCGTCTGCAGTGCGCCGTGCACCGCTCCAGCCGCGCCGCCCTCGCTTTGCATCTCGATGACATGGGGAACGCTGCCCCAGATGTTGGGTACGCCCTCCGAAGCCCACTGGTCCGCCCATTCCCCCATGGGGGACGAGGGAGTGATGGGGTAGATGGCGATCACTTCATTGAGGCGGTAGGCGACGTAAGCCACCGCTTCGTTGGCGTCCATGGTTTTGAATTCTGGTTTCATTACTGCTCCAGGCGATCGGAAAATTGTCGCTGGTCAAAGCATGAAGCAAGCCCAGGCGAGTGTCGGGGATAGAAGTCACGGGGCTCTGTGACGTACATCACATGAAGTTACGATATTACTCCAGACGCCGGACTTCCGGTGATCCTGCCTCAATCGAGGGACTGCTGACCTAACCCTTGGCCGGCAGGCTTGGCTCAGACACGCGCCTTGCGTTTTGATGCTCCACAACCCAGCGTTCGGCTTCGCGTTTCACCAACCTGATTGCGATAATGCGGATCAAGAGAATACCGGGCGAGAAAACCGACCAGTACCGGCGAAACTTCCGCTGCCCAAGGGGGTCAGTCGTGACCGCCCGTGTTTCGCTTCGAAATATAGATTCTCCGGGGCCTGCGGGATCAGTCCGCATAGTCCACGCGATTTTCACATAGCCTGCCTCGTCAAACTTCGCGAACTCTTCTGAAGACAACGCACGGAAAACAACGTCGGGAACCCAGGGCTGCGTAACTGTCCCGAATATGGTTTCGCGACCTGGAATCTCGGCCAGTACTCTCCACCCGAGAGCTCTTATTTCCTCAATAAACGATCCCGGTGCGTCCGATTTTTCCTGACGATTGCCCCGGAGGAGGAGTTGGCGGATTCGGAATATGGCACGGACCAGCCGTGACTGCCTGAGATTCAAGGCAGATGCTGCTGCGAAGGTGGCCTCCGGTGGAGCGGCGACGCGCACACAGTGGCGTTCCGCGACCTCGTACCTAGGCATGCAAGGGTCGAGGAGGAGATCGGCTTCATCGGCACGGGTAGGAGCCGCCACGCGTCCGTATTGCAGCCATCGGATCGCGGCATAAGCAGCGTAGCAGGCCACAGCAAACGCCATACTCCCTGCCACCCATTCGCCAGCCAGCCGAATCCACTGTGTCATGGTCATTGCCTCCGAGCAACTTGCTGTCGTTCCACGAGAAGCGGCATCACGGCAAAAAGGACGAGGGCGGCATAGTAAACGCTACCCGCTACCGGATCGCGGTCCGCCAGGTACTGGCGGAGGGTCAATCCTCGTAGCCAAAGCACGAGGGAAAATTCCGCTAGCAACATAAGCACCAGCGCAGCGCCGCCCATCCCCAGCCGAACCGAGGGAAGGAATGGCAGCGCCAGCCGCCGTACAATCCAACGCGCAGAGAGCAGCATTGCAACGATCATCAACGGTGTTTCCATCAGTTCAGCGGTTCTCGTGCCGACCCTCGGAACCATCCAAGTGGTCCGAATAGCGCCAAGAAAGACGCCGGTGCCAAACACGCACGCGAAATAGAAGACGCCTGCCCTTACCACAGGCGTCCCAGGCTTGGGTTGCCCGATTATTTCGGCCTGCATGCCGCCCCCGGAGGCAACGCCGTCATAGGTCGAGAACCGCTTGCACCGAAGCCGGATCTCCGACCAGGCGCAACTGAAAGCCAAGCCGCTTGAAAATCGTCTGCATGGCGACATTGTCACGCAACATTTCCGCCACCAGCCGCGTCTCCTTCTTGCTCTGCGCGAACTGAATCAGGCGGCCTATCATTTCTGAGCCGAGGCCGTTCTTCTGGTACCCGTCGGAAACCAGCACCGCCAGCTCTGCCTCGCTCTTTGTCTCCGGCTGCACCTGATTCAGGCGGGCAACGGCGATGATTTGTGGCTCTCCGGTCTGCGGATTCTCCTTTTCCGCGACCAGCACCATCTCACGGTCGTAGTCCACGGTGCAGATTCGGACCAGCCGCTCGTGCGCGGTTCGTCGCGACAAACTCAACGAGGTAAAGTAGCGCATGTACACCGTGCGGTCAGAGAGGGTTTCGTGGAACTTGACCATTAACGGCTCGTCATCAGGACAAATGGGGCGAATGAGAACGCTGAGCCCGTTTCGCATGGTCCACGGGCCCACATATTGCGCGGGGTAAGGATGAATCTGCCGATCCGGATTCAGCACAGACATCGCCATCCGAGACTTCCACTAGTGTAATTCTCTTCTAGCCGTTGCCGTTCCAGACCATTGCACTAGCGGCGGACCGTCAGCACCGGGCAAGCGGCCTGGGTGAGAACCTGCGCGGTAGTAGTAGACAGGTGTGTCGCCAGCGACAAGCCCCGCCGCATGGGACGCACGCCGAGAACGATCAAATCTACGGCACCGTGTTTCGCAACATTCAGAATGGCACGGGCGGGCGCAGCGAACAGCTCGCCGAACTCCACCACACAATGCGGATGGCACCAGGATTCGGCTTCCGCCGGAACCAGGCTCCTGAGGCGGCGAAGCAGCGCTTCCCTGAAACCGCGCACCTCCGGAACCCCGGCCGCTGGCTGCTCCACCACATTGAGCAGGGTAAGCTCCGACTCATCTTCTTCGGCGAATGAAATCGCATAGGGTAGCGCCGCAAGCGAACTTTCGCTGAAATCCGTCGCAAACAATATATGCTTGAGGGAAGCATCCGGATCGGGTTGGCTGCACACATTCGGGCCCACGCTTAGAACCGGACAAGCGGCGCGCCGAAACACGTCCTCGGCAACCGAACCCATCACCAGCTTGCGAACCCCCGTGCGACCGTGGGTGCCAAGTACCATCAGGTCTATTTCCTGCTCCTCGACAATTCGCGAAAGCTCCTCCGCCACCCCGCCTTTGGGCGTCATGACCCGATGCGTGACTCCCTGAAGCTGTTTCTCCATTTGCTCAAGGTAATCCCTGACTCTTTGGTCTTCGTGCGCCGCCGCCTCCACGCCGAACTCGGGCGACATTACCACCATATCGGCTACGGTTGGCAAAACATGGGCGACGTGCAGGGTCGCTCCGTAACGGCGTGCGAAGAGCAGCGCATATTGTAACGCCGCCTTGGAGCCGGTTGAAAAGTCCGTGCCGAACAGGACGTTCTTGACTTGGATCCGTTTTCCCGCTTCGACCGCGAGCGTCATAAATCACCTCCTACGCAGTCACCTCTGTCAACTCTGGGGACATCCGCGCCGAAGCTACTCGTACCTGCGGCTCAAAGGCTGGCTCCTCTACCAGTGCTCGAGACACGAGGCATGCGGTTTTGGCCTTCTCCAGCAAGCGCGCGGCTTTCGATTCATCTTTGGCGTCCTCGATGGTTAAGGTTGGGCGGATCATGAAATCGCCAAAGCTGTACCCCTGGTCAGCTTTCCTTACCTTGCCCTCGACCTCTACCCCCAGGTCTAGGTATTTGAGCTTCGAATATTCGGCGATGGCGCGGAAGCTCGTGGTGTAGCAACTGGCGATCGCGGCCAGCAACAGATCCTCCGGCGTCCATCGGCCTTGCATACCGCCGAACTGCGGCGGCGCTGTGAAATGAATGGCGTTCGGCGCGGAGTCAGTTCTTGCCAGCCCAGTCTTCTCCGAACCCCACCACGCGAATGCGCGATAGCTGTGTTCAGTTGACGCGTAGGGAGATGATTCGTCTTTGTTCTGGACTTGCGCATGCATAGCGGACCTCCTGGACTTATCTGAGAACAAACGTTACGGTCACAATCGTTTCGACTTCGACGGGTTCACCGTTCAGCAGGTATGGGCGATAGTGCCACTGTCTGACCGCCTCGATGGCGGAGGGTACGAGCATGGGGTGCCCGCTCATCAGAGTGAGATTTTCAATGTCTCCGGTTTTGGAAATGATGGCGGTCAGTATGACCTGGCCTTCGATGTGCGCCTGTTGCGCAATGAAGGGATAGCGTGGTTCGACCCTGCGGATCAGTAATCCCGACGTGACTCCTTGCGAGACGCGAATCGGCTTAGCCGGGACTGCGAACTTCGGGACAATGGTTAATCCGGAGGTCTGGTTGACAATGCCTCCAATGACCCCACCCAGCTGTCCGCCGGGCACGCCTCCCGGTACACCACCAATCACCCCGCCCGTCACCGGCATCGGCGGCGGCGCTTCTTCCTCCTTGATCATCTGCACCTTCTGCGGAATGCGGCTGGGTGTACGCAACTGGCCGCTGCTCAACAGATCGCTTTGAATCTGGCGGACAATTTTGGCCACAGCCTCAGCCGCGGCTGGCGGAGGAGGAGGCGGCGGCGGTGGCGCAACCAGGAATGTCAGCAATTGTTGCGTCGGAAGGGCCTCGGTAAACATCAGAGGCAGAATGAGTAAGACACCGATGAAGGCGCATTGTAGGATGAAGGAAAAGACCGTCGAAAAACCGCGGCGGGCTTTTTCCGACCCTGTCGTATCCAGCAGGCTGTCTGCAAACATGGGCCGCGGTGCAGGAAAAGGCTCTCGGATTGGGCTCGGCCGCCGTGGCTTGGCCGGCAACGCCGTCTTGAGCTCATCTACCTTGTGCTCCTGAACTTCGGTCGCCGTCGCCATGTTGACCTCCCGGACGAACACCCTGTTTTCAGCTTCATTGTCACGCTGGGGTCAGGCCTGAACCGTGCGTGAAGTCACGGTTTTTCGTGACGACGGTCACAATTGGAAGGAGTCGGAAGGCTGAACTGAATACCGATAGTGAGTTAGGGACTCACACCGCCGCTATGGCAGTCGTTGCAGGAAACCTGGGTCAAATCACCAATATCAACCGGGTGCTGAAATTTGTGCTCTTCCTCTGAGATGACGCGAACCGCTCCCTCCTGCTGGGCCAGCACCGTATGACAGGTATCGCAATCTTTGGGGATGGTCTTCCCCTCAGCGCTGAAGTGCTGCCCATCGTGGCAACGGAAACATCCGCTGAAGTAAAGATGCCCGATGTTATTGGGGTGGGTCTGCCAGTTCACCTTCATCTCAGGGAAGGTGGTTCGCTGATAGATTTTTTGCACCTCATCCACGGCATTGCGAATTTCCGGCTGCTTGCTTTTGGTGAGGTCGGGATACTTGGTTTCGTAAAATTTTTGTATGCTCTGGGCAATCCCGGTGAGAGCTTCATCGGTCGAGGAATAATTTGCCGTCAGGGCGGCGACAGATTGCTGTTTCAGGAATGGCAAGGAAACATCGAGGCGCCGGCTGAGTAAGGATTGGTCCACGGCCTGGTCGGGCGGGACGTAAACGTGGGTGGGCCGGTTGTGGCAATCCACGCAATCCATGCGGCGGCGCGGGCTCCTGGCAATTTGCTCACGGCTCAAGGCAGAATCCTTGGCATAGTATTCGGTCACGCGTCCCTGCAGATCACGAACATGGACGTAAGGAATGACCTGGTGTTTTTCGTCCGCGGATACGTATTCGATCTGGTTCCCGATATTCATGTGCCAATGAATGCCTTCTGGGGCTCCGGTAGCAGGATCACCGCCGCCGGTGCGAATCAGCATCTGAATCTGACGCGGAGTATTCCTCTCATCGCTGGCGTAGTGCGTGAAGACCTTCAGTTGGGCGCCGTAAAACTTCTTCGGCCAGTGGCACTGCTCGCAGGTTTCCGGCGCGGGCCGCAAATTGTGAACCGGAGTGGGAATGGGACGAGGATACGTGCGCAGCACCGCCGCGAACACCTGCCGCGTGCCCGACAACTTGGATTTGACGTACCAGGTTGCGCCAGCCCCCACGTGGCATTCCACGCAGCCCACGCGCGCATGCGGAGAAAGTTGATAGGCAGTGTACTCAGGGTGCATCACGGTATGGCAGGTAAGACCGCAAAACTGGACTGAATCGGTGTATTCGTAGGCTTTGTAGCTGCCGGCCATGCTGAGCACAACGAAGACCACCAGGAATGAGACAAAGCCGAGGGCTGCGCCGCGCTGCGCCGGGTCATTGAGATCAATGCGAGGGAAAAGCGCGAGTTCGCCGGGGGACTCAACCACTTTCCGCCGCCGCTCCCGCCACAAGCCGGCCGCAATAAAAAGCAGCGCCAGGATGAGAAATCCTGGCGCCACCATGTAGCCCAGAATGCCGACGTAAGGATTGGTGCTGCCTGAAATGAAGTCGATGAGGGTAAAAAGGACAATGTTCCCCAGGCTGACCAATCCCAGCGCAACCCCAGCCAGACTGAGGCGGTTGCGTAGAATCAGCCGCATCGAACCCTTCATCACAGGCGACTTCTACTTTCCCTTGCCAAGTTGACGTACGTAAGCGACTAGGCCGCTGATATCGGACTCGCTCAGCTTGTTAGCGTAGGCCGGCATTTTGTTTTTGCCTTTGGCGATGATCTGGGTGAGATCAGCGTCGGACTGCTGCTGCACCGCCGCTGAACTAAAGTCGTGCACGCCCATGTTCTTGCCCACAGCCGTGTCGCCCTTGCCATCCGCGCCGTGACACATCGCGCATTTGGCTTTGTAGGTGCCGGCTGCATCCTGGGCGGCCATTGGTGCGCAAACGAGGGTGATGGCCAGTCCCAATCCTAGAATGGAACTGAACAACTGTTTCTTGCTGAAACTTCTCATATTTTTTCTTCCTCCGGTAATGAAGTTGCTTTATGATCTGCACCAGCGTCGCCAGCAATCTTTTCCTACGCTGGCACACAGGGAATGCGCACAACCTACTGTTTTTCTGGAGTCGGTAATGTGACCTCGAGCACATGGCCGCGACGAAACCTCGCCGTGTGTCGTGTCCCACATACTACTTCAGGGTTACGAGTGTTCGTCAAGTATTGAAGCAGGCTGACCGATGGAAAATGGTGGGGCAGGGATGTCGAAACGAAACAAGTGGCACGCAAGGAAGGGCAGCTTTCCAGAATGGGAAAACAAGGAACGTGGAGAGCGTAAATGCGAATCGCTCAGTTAACAGTTCGAAGCACCATCTTTTTTGTGATGATCGCGCATTTGGCGGCGTGGCCGGCGAAAGCCAGCGAGAAGGGCGAAAGGCCAGCCGCTCCGTCAGCCGCTGACGCGGCCCAATACGTAGGGGCCGAGACCTGCAAGACCTGCCATGAAGATCTCTACAACAGTTGGGCCAAGACCGCGCACTGGAAAACCACCCTGAACAAAGAAGGCGGACCGGCCAAGCAGGGGTGTGAAGGCTGCCACGGGCCGGGCAAGGCCCATGTCGACGGCGGAGGCGACGTTACCAAGATTTTCACCTTCAAAAACGCCTCGGCGGCCGTCAGCGAGCGCTGTCTTAGTTGCCACGCCGGCGGCAGTGAGCACATGAATGCGCTCAACTCCGAGCACACCAAGAACGGGGTGAGCTGCCTCAGTTGCCACTCGCCGCACCATGCTGAAGCCAGGGAGTTTTTGCTGGTGAAGTCGCAGCCCGAGCTGTGCTACGGCTGCCACCTGCAGCAGCGGGCGCAGTTCGAAATGCCGTTTCACCACCGGGTCAATGAGCGGCTGGTAGAGTGCAGCGATTGCCACAATGTACATGGAACGGTTGGCCCGAAGCAGGTACGGCAGTCGGGCACGCAGGATGCGGTTTGCTTCACCTGCCACAGCGACAAGCAGGGTCCGTTCGTGTTCGAGCACGAGCCGGTCAAGATTGAGGGCTGCTCCTCCTGCCATATTCCGCACGGGGGCGCCAATCCTCACATGCTGCGGGTGAGCAATGTGAACTTGCTCTGCCTGCAGTGCCACACCAACGTTCCCAGCGGAACCGGCGCGCCGGGAACGCCATCGTTCCATAGCCAGGAGACGTTTTTCAAGTCCTGCACGCTCTGCCACATTCAGATTCACGGCTCCAATTTCGACAAGACATTTTTTAAATGAGTCGGCATGAGAATGAAGTGGAAAATTCGACTGCATCTCTTCCGGCTGGGTAGCCCGAAACGCACTTCGCAAAAAGCAGGTTGAAAATCATGGCAAATACTGCACCTGTCAAACTTTTCGGCTTTTCTGTCATCGCAGCCGCCTTGTGCCTGCTGTCGGCCTCCCAGGCGCAGCAGGATGCCGGCGAATCCAAAGGCATCGATTCCGGCGGCTACCATATCCAGCAGTCGGTCGAAGCCGGGTACCGTACCGACTGGATCAACGGCAACCAGAGCACCTATGACACTTTCGTGGACCTCAACCAGGGCCTGCGCCTGTTCGACTACACGCTCGACATGCGCTCGCTCGACCACAACGGTCTGCTGTTCGACAATCTTAGCTTCGCCAACTACGGCTATGGCGGCGACCCCAACGACGTAAGCCGGCTGCGGATTGAGAAGAACACGTGGTACAAGTTTTCCCTGCTGTCCCGGCGCGACAAGAATTTCTGGGATTACAATCTGCTCGCCAATCCTTTCAACCCATCGCCCTCGAGTCCGCAGATTGGAATTTCTACCTCGCCGCATTCCCTTGACCTGGTTCGCCGCATGCAGGACTACAACCTGACATTATTTCCGCAATCGAAGGTGCGTCTGCGGCTGGGCTATTCGCATGACCGGGACGAGGGGCCGGGCTTTTTCACCACCGACGGCGGGACCATACCCGCGTTCAACCAGAATTACAGTTACACCACAAACGCTTACCATGTGGGGGCGGATTTCCGGCTATTGCCGAAGACGACGATTTCCTTCGACCAGTTCCTCACGTACTTCAAACAGGACAACGTGGTCACGGACAATCCGGCCAGTTCCGGCTACCTGCTGCCGAACGGCACCCCGGTTGACCCGGGAATTATCTGGAGCACCGAAGGGCCGGTCGAAATCCTGCCCTGCGCCACGCCCATTCTGACCGCCCCTCGGACATTCAATCCCAATTGCAACGGCTACCTTGCCTACAGCCAGGTGGGGCGGCCGCGGGATTTCATGCCCACCGAGCGCATGCAGTTTCAATCGAACTACTTCAGGAATTTCGAGATGTCGGGCGGGTTCGGCTACAGCAGTTCGAACAACGAAATCCCTGATTTCGACGAAATCGTAAACGATTACGTCTCGCGCACCAATACCCGCGGCAGTACCACGGCCGGGCCGGCGACAGCCAAGCGGGTTTCGGTCAACGCGGACTGGTCCGGCACCTATTCGGTTACGCAAAAGTTCCGCATTGAAGATTCGTTCCGATACAACAACTGGCGCATTCCCGGAATGTGGGACGCGGCTGAGACCAGCGTCTTTCCCCAGATGCAGCCGGGCCTGGCCGGCTTGGGCCAGCCCCAAGCCCTGTTCAACGCAGCGACATTTCTTTCCACCTGCCCGCCGCCGTACACCGCGGCAACCTGCCCCAACCACAGCGACAGCTCGCCGGCGGATTCCACCAACGGGCCGAGCTACACATTTCTGGGCCAGGATATCCGCTCCAATACATTTGAATTGCAATATGACTTTACTCCGCGCCTGACCGGGCGCGTCGGTTACCTGTACACCGACCGCACCATTGCCGATTTCGGGGCGACGTTCTTGTCGGCGGAAACCTATTTCCCGGGAGGGCCGATGGCGACCGCTGCAGACGACTATTTTGCTGCCCGCGGGGACTGCGCCACGCCCAGCGCCTGCACCGAGACAGTCGATCCCAAGACCGGTCAGCTGATTTCGTTGACCTTCACTGGACCCGCTCCCGGCAACGACACCTCGCGAAATATCATTGACATTCATGAGAACGCGCTGCTGGCGGGCTTCACTGCGCGGCCAACCGAGAACCTGCGCGTCGCCGGGGACTTTGAATTCGGCTACAACGACTACGCTTTTACCCGGATCAGTCCGCGCCAGATGCAGAGTTACAAAGTCCACGCCAGTTACAAGCCGCGCGGATGGGTCAATCTGGATGGCAACATAGATATCCACGAAAACCGAGATAATGTCACGACGGTGAACGATCTTGAACACGGCCGAATGTACGGATTTGTAGCGACTTTTCTGCCCAAGTCAAAGACCTTCTTCGATCTCGGCTACACCTATACAGATATCTACACTCAAGCGCAGATTTGCTATTACCAGAACGCATTCGGGCCACCTCCGCCCATTACCTGTCCTGCCACCCTGGGCTATGTGCCGCCAGCCGTTCCGGCAGTTGGGTCGTACTCAAGCCGGCAGCATTTCCTGTACGGGACCATCACGATGAAGCCCGTTGCGCGTGTGACCACCCAAATCGGTTATGCCGGGACTTATGTTGGCGGCAGCACGGCCGACATAGACGCCCTGCAGGTGCCAGGCACGCTGGCTTTCAACTACCAGAAGTCATTCGTCAGCGCGATCTTCGACGTGTACAAAGGTCTCAGCTATCGCATGACGTGGAATTACTACGGATATGACGGCCGCGGATTGCCTTCGAACGCGGTCCTGGGACTGGCCCCCATCCTCACGCCGGACTTCAACGGCAGCACAACCGAATTTGCGTTTCGCTACGCTTTCTGAACGGCCGGACCTGCAACGCCGGGGGAACCACCACTCCACAAACTTGCTCCCCGGCAACGCCAAGACATCAGTTCTGGGTGAACGCCAGAGTGAGCAACGTCTTCTGCTCCATCTCGTGCGCTTTGGCTGAACCAGTGGCGGGACTGGCGCTCGCTGAGCGCTTCACCGATAGCACGGACCGTTCTCCGGCCACATGCCGCAGGCGGGGCATGATATAAGATAAAGCCCCCATGTTGGAGGGTTCCTCTTGCACCCATACAATGTCCCGGGCACTCTGGTGCTTTCCCAGTTCGGCCGCTAACTCAGCCTCCGGAAAAGGATAGAGCTGTTCCAGGAAAACGATCGCGGTTGAGGCATCGCTTCGCTTCTTCCGCTCGTCCCGCAGTTCATGCCCGATTTTTCCCGTGCAAAGCAGGATGCGCTTGGCCTCGCTGACGTCATGGTCCGGCAACACCACTTGGAAGCCGCCATTGCTGAAATCCGTGACCGGCGAAGCTGCATCGGGATGCCGCAACATGCTCTTGGGGGTAAACACAATCAGAGGTTTGCGCCAGTGCCGCAGCGCTTGCCTCCGCAGCAGATGAAAATATTGCCCGGCGTTTGAGGGCTGGCAGATTTGGAAGTTGTCCCGCGCCGCCAGTTGCAAATAGCGTTCAATACGCGCGCTCGAATGCTCCGGGCCCTGGCCTTCATAGCCGTGCGGCAGCAGCAGCACGAGTCCTGAAAGAAGGTTCCACTTGTCTTCCCCGGCGCTGACAAATTGATCAATCACTGCCTGCGCGACGTTGGCGAAGTCGCCGAACTGCGCCTCCCACAACACTAACGCCTCGGGGTAGTCGCGCGAGTAGCCATATTCAAAGCCCAGAACTCCGGCTTCCGAGAGCGTCGAGTTGATAATGTCGCAGCGCGCCTGATCCTTCGCAATGTGCTGCAAAGGCACAAATTCCTGCTCGTTTTCGATGTCAACTAAAACCGAGTGCCGCTGGTTGAAAGTTCCCCGCCGCGAGTCCTGCCCGCTCAGCCGGACCGGCACGCCGGACTTCACCAGGCTCGCGAAGGCCAGCGCCTCCGCCATGCCATAATCCACCGGGCGCTTGCCCGCGCCCATCTCGGCGCGCTGCTCCAGCAACTTCTTCACCTTGGGATGAATATGAAAACCGTCGGGAGAGCTTGTAAGGGCCTTGGTTAATTCGCGCAGCTCCTCTTCAGCCACAGCCGTCTCGACCTCATATTGCGCTTTGTAACGCCCGCCTTTGTAGCTGTCCCAATATTTCGGCAGTTCACGCAGCGTCGGCTTCTTGGAGATCGAGCCGGCCTTCTGCTGTGCCTTTTCGTATTCAGCACGCACCGCCTGCGCCCGCGCCTGCACGTCCTCCACTCCGATATCGTCCGCGTAAATCTCCCAAAGCGGCGGATGCTCCTTGATCGCCTTATAAAGCAGCGGCTGGGTAATGGTCGGGTCGTCCACCTCGCTATGACCGTGGCGGCGGTACCCGATCATGTCAATCACTACATCACTGCCGAACTTGTAGCGGTATTCAACCGCCATGCCGCCTACGCGCACTACCGCATCCACGTCTTCGCCATTGACGTGAAAAATCGGAATCGCCTGCCGCCGCGCAATCTGCGCAGCAAAGCGGGAGGAATGCAGCTCGCCCGGCAAGGTCGTGAAGCCAATAAGGTTATTGGCGATGATGTGAATCGTTCCCCCCGCAGTGTAGCCGGGTAAGTCGGCGAAGTTGAGCGTCTCGGCGAGAATTCCCTGCCCCGCAAATGCGCCGTCGCCGTGTACCAGCAACGGCAAATACTTTCGCCATCCCTCCTCGCCTGCGCGGTCCTGCTTGGCGCGGGTACGGCCGATCATTACCGGATCCACTGCTTCCAGATGGCTGGGATTCGAACCTAGATGGATGTGAATCTTCGCCCCGCCGCGAGTTACATACTCACCGGTCGCGCCCATGTGGTACTTGACGTCGCCGCTGCCCAGCACGCTGCGCGGATCCACATCTTCAAAGCCCGCGAAGACCTCTTCCGCCGGACGCCGCGCCACCTGCACGATCACGTTGAGCCGCCCGCGATGGCTCATACCCATCACCAGCTCGACCGCGCCCTGCTGCCCCGCGCCTTCGAGAATTTCATCCACCAAAGGAATCAGCGCGGTCACACCCTCGAGCGAAAAACGCTTGGTGCCGAGATAGCGTTGCTGCAAAACCTGCTCAAACAACTCCGCGCGGATAAGTTGATCGAGCGCAGCATCCTGGTCCACCTCCGCCTGTTTGCCTTCCATGTGTTCTTCAATCCAGCGGCGTCGCTCCGGGTCGGCAATGTGCATGAACTCCGCGCCAATGGTTCCGCAATAAGCGCGGCGGGCTTCGTTGGCAAAGGCGCTTTCAAACTTAAGATCAGGCTGGACTGCAGAGCCGAAAAATCCCAGCGGGTCGAGATCGGCTTCGAGATATCCCCAGCGCCGGAACTCGTCAAAGATTTGCTGCCGTTCCCCGTCGGCGGAGTGAATCAGTTCCGATGCAGCCTCTGTAGTAAAGCGGGTGGCCATCCTGCTACTAGCATAACGGATGAAAAGCGCTTCGCGCCGGATTCAGGACCGGAATGCCCGCTCAATAAAAAAAGCGGCAATCATTCGCCGATTGCCGCCCGACTTGCGGAGCCCCACTAGAAAGTAAACATATCCGTCAGATCTCCAATGGCCGGCTGATTTCCCGGTACATAAGGGGTCGGACCGGCAGTGGGATTTGGCAAGTTATCCCGCCCATAGCCGGTAACCGGCCCAAGTCCCCAGTTGTATTCAATGAACTTGAGGATCGAAACGTGGTCATAGTAGGTGTGCACCACGCGGCCGCCGGTGGAGTAGGGAGATACGACAATGAACGGTATTCGGGTTCCATCGCCGAAGAAATCAATCGGCTGGACGTAACCGGAGTCCCAGTTACCGCCCTCGTCAAAGGTGATGAAGATCGCGGTGCTGGCCCAGAGCGAAGAGTTGGCCTGGACCTCATCGATGATCTTTTTCACAAATCCTTCCAGCAGGTCGAGCTTGGAGGAAGCCGGATGGCCATCCAGAAAGCCGGAGGGCTTTACAAAGGAAACCGCGGGCAAGGTATTGTTCTCGATGTCGTTGTAAAGGTCAGTCACGTCCTGCAAGTGCTCGGTGCGCACCTGCTGGTTGGTCATGATTGAGGTCTCGTACTGGGCGAAGTTGCAGATGTCGCAATACCAGTCCCAGGGGTTCTGGAACTTCGGGTCCTGCAAATACACGTCCCAGTGGTCGCCGTAGTACTTCCAGGAGACGTCAGCATTCATCATGGAATCGGCGATGGTGGTTTGCGGAACCGGAGGAATGGCAAATTCGCTAGTGTTTACCGTGCCGTCGCCGTAGTAGCCGGGGCTGTAGTTGTTGAGCAGGTAGTAGGAGTTGGGCTGGCAGATAGTCGTGCTGGTTGCGTAGGGCAGGGTGTGCAGGTAGCGAGAGACAGCCGTCACGCCGGGTTGGGTGTGGTCAGCGCAAAGGCTGTAGCTGCCGCCTGAGTAGCCGTCTTCGGTGTACCAGTTATTGGTTCCGGCTTGCGGATTGGGATTCTCGATCTCATTGCTGGGGGGCACTGCGAGGGTTCCATTCCCGTCGGTGTAAGCGAACGCGGTGCCGGAGCCGAGCATGATGTGGTTGGCTCCGGTGCCTCCCATGACGGCCTGGTGCATGTTGTCGGCAAGAGTATAGTTCTCAGCCAGGGAAGTAAAGTAGGGAACATCCCCCTGGGCCACGTTGAAGAACTGCATGGAGATTGAACCTTCTTCGGTGGTTTCGAGGGTGAAAGGATCGGGCCTGGGTTCGCCGTTTCCGCCGGTGCCGGTGAGGACTTCGACCCACGGAAACAGATCGGCGAGACAACCGCTCGGGTTGGCGGTAGTCGCGTTGGCTAGGTTGCAATCCAACTGCTGCCACATCTGGTAGAAGCGATGAACCGGGCTGCCGGCATAGGCGTCATAGGGAACGCCAGGGGGTCAATTGATAGGGGCCATTCGCCAGGTGATAGACATTCTTGATGCGGGTATCCACCACGCCATAGTTAAGACCGGTGGCGCCGGTGGTGAGTTTCACATAGTCAGCCTGTTCCAGCCCGGGTTCGGCCAGTTCAGCAGCGGCCACGGTTTGGAAAGGAGCAGGAAATTCGTCGCTGGCCGCCGGAGGCGCACCTTGCGTGTTAGTGGGGGGCAGGAGCGACCATGGTTGCTTGCGGCTGGGGCTGACGGTGTAGAGGTTGAGGTCAAGCGCCTGGTTCTGGGCGCCAAGGGCAAAGTTCGGCCCCGGGGACCCGTCAATGTTCACAATCCCCTCTGAGAGTAGATTGTTCACGGTTTGGCCGGCAGGCGGTACATAAGTAGCGAATACATGATCGAAGGTCCGGTTTTCTCCGATGATCACGATGACATGTTGAATGGGGGTAGTAGTCGCACGCGTATTCTTGGTTTGTGCCGCCATCGGCGGCGGTGCAATCAGGTTAACGGTGGTAGAGAGCAGAGCCGCGCCCAAACCCAGATACTGGCTGGTAGCGCGCAACAAATTTCCTAACCGCATGGTGCGTCCTCCTGGAAAATCGTCTTTTGCCCCGGCGCAGCCCCCGGCGTTACTGAGCGTCGTGAACCTCCGGTGACGGCTGTTTGAATGTTTCTTGAAAATTTTCTGTAGGGGTGGAAATGTAGAAGCTGTACAGTAAACCTTTAATGAAAGTTCCTAATCCCGTCGCATGACGAGCAATCTCGAACCAGAAAAAGAAGCCGCAGCGCGCGCCAGCTTGCGCTTTGTTAAGGAGGGAAACATCGTCGGCCTGGGAACCGGTTCTACCGCCGCATATGCCGTCAAGTTTCTTGGCGAGCGGGTTCGGGAAGGATTGACCATCCGTGCGATTCCGACCTCCAATCGCACTCAGGAGCTTGCCGCCAGCGTAGGTGTCCCACTGGCCACTCTCGACCAATTCCCTCAGATTGATGTCACCATTGATGGAGCCGATGAATTCGACCCCCAGTTACGTCTTATAAAGGGCGGCGGCGGCGCATTGCTGCGGGAGAAAGTCATTGCCTACGCATCCCGGCAGGTGGTAATCATTGCCGACTCGAGCAAGCAAGTGCCGGCGTTAGGGAAATTCCCGTTGCCGGTGGAGGTGATTCCATTTGCGCAGGCAATTGTGGCCGGCAAAATCGAGGCCCTGGGCGCGACGGTGACTCTTCGGCAATACGAACACGGCATCCCTTTCGTGACCGACGAGGGCCATCATATTCTCGACTGCAACTTTGGCAGGATTTCCGATCCCCCAGCTCTCGCCCGCGAACTCAAGTCCATTCCTGGAATCGTCGAGCATGGCCTGTTCATCAATTTGGCCAGTGTGGTGCTAGTGGCAAATGGGGAAAAAGTTACTGAGATGCGACGGAAGAACTAACGAGCTTCCGCAGCGCGCTGAGGAAGCGTTCCACTTCTTCCGCCGTGTTGTAGTGCACCAGCCCGATGCGCAGGAACCCGCCATCCTTTTCTACGTTCAGCCGCTCGGTGAGGTTCAGAGCGTAGTAATTTCCGTCCCAGGTAAAGAAGCCCCGCTCTCCCAGCCTGCTCGCAAGTTCAAGCGGAGTGTGGCCGTCCATCCGAAGCGCAATCGTTGGGCACCGCCGGTCAAAGTGTTTTGGTTCGCTTATCCCGTAGAGCTTCAATCCCGGCATCGCCAGCAATCCCGCGATGAGTTTTTCGGCGAGCTCGCGCTCATGGCGCTGAATGGCCTTGTAAGCAGCGGTAATTGCCACGCGCCGGGCCGACGCCGAAACCTCAACTTGGCGCCCCAGATCGGCCAGATACTCCACGCAGGCGGCAATCCCTGCAATGCACTCGTGATTGAGCGTTCCCCATTCCCAGCGCCAGGGAAGCGCATTGGTGTTGGCGCGAATTTTGTATGAATGCAATCGCTGCAAGTGCTCGCGCCGGCCGTAGAGCACTCCCATGTGCGGCCCGAAGAACTTATAGGTTGAACATACCAGGAAGTCGCAATCCAGGGCGCGAACATCAATCGGCCCATGCGGCGCGTAGTGCACTGCGTCAATGTAGGCCATTGCGCCGACGTTGTGCGCCAGCTCTATTATCTTTTTGACTGGATTGATCGTGCCTACGGCATTCGAAGCGTATCCCACCGCCACGACTCTCGTCCTCTCAGTGATCTTGCGTGCCAGGTCCTCCATATCGAGCGTGCAATCGGCCTCGTGAATGTCCGCGAAGCTGATCTTCACGCCGCGTTCCTCAAGTGCCCTCCATGGAGAAATATTGGCATCATGATCAAGCTGCGTGACCAGAATCTCATCGCCCGCGCTGAGTTCTCGGCCGATCGAATGGCTGATCATGTACGTCAGCGAGGTCATGTTAGGGCCAAAGACAATTTCGTCGTGGTCACAGCCGAGAAAATCCCCCAACGCGGAGCGCGCGCCCGCGATCATAGCGTCCGTCCGGCGGCTGGTGGCATAAGCTGCGCCGGTATTGGCGTTGCTGCTCGCCAGATAATCGGAAATCGCGTCAATCACGCGCTGGGGAACCTGCGTTCCTCCCGGGCCGTCAAGAAAAACAGCCGGAGCACCGCTCACGGTTTGTTTGAGCGATGGAAATTGCGAGCGCACTCGATTAAGGTCGAGAGCAGCCGCCATCTCCGGCGGCGAACTCAGGTTTGAAGGCATATAGGCTTGCGGAACCGCTTCCTACGTAAACTCGGGCGAACCAATCCAGTCTTATCCCATCGTGGTGGCATGCTCAGGTTGCACCTTGTACATCACCCGCACTTCGCCCGGCTGGCGATAGGGATATTTATCCACTCCCAGATATTTCTTTGCCATTTTGTCTATGTGCTGGTCGGCGCCCTGTTCCGTAATTTCGACCACCCGGCCGCGAATCTCCAGATAGCGGTAAGGATTGTCCGGGTCGATGATGGCCAGCGCCACCCGGGGGTCGCGGCGCACGTTCTTGTCTTTTTGCCGGCCCTTGGCGGAATTGAAAATCACCAAATCGCCCTCTACATCGCACCATACGGGAGTCACCTGTGGGCGGCCATCGGGCATTAGCGTACTCAGGCTGGCGAACGCGCGTTTGCTGAATAGATCACGGTATTTCTGCGGGATAGCATCAGGCATAATACGATCCTCCTTGCAAATGATCAGGTGTAACGCACCCAAGATTATAGCCGTGCGCCTGTCACTCTGTTAGCTGCTGCCTGTGCGCCGGGATCGCTATCTACCGGGCCGCAGCATAACAAGACCCGGGTCCCCGATGTACCTACCCCTGCGGCGCGGGGATTTGCCACACTAGTACCATCGTAACCTCGTTTCCCTCCCCCGGCAGATGTAGCATTCTGTGCAATCGGCTGAGGGAGGTCTCTATGTGTTACGCCCGTAAAGGTCTTGTCTTGGGCATTTTCGTTCTCGCTCTGTGCGGGCTGAGCCTTGGCCAGTCGCTGGGCGATGTGGCTCGCGAGCATCGGCAGAAGCAGCAATCGAGTGCCAATCAGGCCGCTCCGAAGGTGATCACCAACGAAGACCTCCCCAAAAATGGCGGGCTCAGCGAAGCGACGGTAAAGCGAGACGATTCCTCATCGCGCCCTTCTTATGGTGGATCATCAACCAGCGGCTACAAAAAGCCTGCTGAGCAGTGGAAGTCGGAAATCCAGGCCCAAAAGTCCGCCATTGCTTCCATGCAAAGACAAATAGACGACTTGAACGCCTCAGTCCACTATGTGGAAGCGAACCGCTACTGGAACGGTGCGCAGTATAACGAACGCCAGATGCGCAAGCAGGAAGAAGTGCAGCGGATGCAACAGCAGCTCGACCAGCAGCGCAGGCAACTGGAAGACATGCAGGACGGCGCGCGCCGCGACGGCTACGGCAACTCCGTTTACGATCCGTAAACTCCCGTCCCAACCGTAGAATCCCGGAACACCCGCCCGCTCATCAAGCAGAGACGTCCCTCTGGGCCTGCCTTTCAAAATAGAAAGCTAAGCCGAGGGCCAGGATCACCGCTGCCACGCCTAATAGAGTCATGCTCGAAACATTGTTGGGTTCAAGAATAATGACCTTTCTCGCCATCGCAATCAGGGCCACTTCCAAAACCAGCCGGACCTGAATCACATCCTTCTTCACGTAAGCCTTCAGCGTCTCCAGCAATTCAACCCCGATCAGGACTACCAGGAAAAACGAGAAGATCTCCAGCAGGCTTTGCACCGGGACGAGAAAACGCGGAGGCTTCCAGATGTCCTCCGCGATGGTGAATCCCAGATGCACGGTGGCAAGCGCTACTACGATGATCAGCAGAATCGCCAGCGCCAGGGCAATCAGCTTTTGAGCTTTGGCCAGCACAGTGTCCATGTGATTTCCGTTCCAAACAACATTCGAGCGACGATGATTTTACATGACCGGGAAATTCGACGCGCGCAGATCGCATGGTCATCAAGATGGTACGCTGGAATCCTCATCAGTGCGGCGAGCGGAGGAGCATGGCAATGCTACGGCAGAATATTTCGAGCGGTACGCAGTGGGAGCCGGTCGTTGGCTACTCGCGGGCAGTGAAGGTCGGTAATTACATCCACGTTGCCGGGACAACGGCGACCGGGCCGGATGGCAAGGTCGTTGGCGTGGGCGATGTTTACGCGCAGACAGTACAGACGCTGAAGAATATCGAATCGGCGCTAAAGAAGGGCGGCGCGGCGATGAAAGATGTAGTCCGGACGCGCATGTTTGTGACCAACATCGCCGACTGGGAGAAGGTCGGCCGCGCGCACGGCGAATTTTTCCGCGACATTCGGCCGGCCACGTCCATGGTCGAGGTAAGCAAACTGATTTCGCCGGAGATGCTGGTGGAGATTGAGGCCGACGCGTGGCTCGGAGAGTAGGAAGCCTAACCCTGGACGCGGCATTGTCATTCTGAGCGAACCGGCCCAATTCAAGCCCGCTTTTTGGCTTGAATGGGTAGGAGCGAAGGACCTCTGCATCTTTGTGGAGTAGAATTCTTCCCAAATTTTGTTTCGCTGCGGAGATATTCTGATGAACAAAGTGCGCCGGACAATCGGTCTTGTGGTGAGCTTGGCCCTAAGCACGGCGGCGCAAACGAACGCGCCCCCGCCGTCTGTCACCGTCATCCGGGCAGGCACGCTCATTGACGGCAAGTCTTCGACCGTGCGGCACGACCAGGTGATCATCATCCGAGGAAATCGCATCGAGGGCGTCTCCGGCTCGGGTGCGAAGGTTCCCGACGGCGCCAAGGTAATTGATCTCTCCCACTACACCGTCCTTCCCGGCCTGATTGATTCGCACACCCACATTTTCCTGCAAGGCGAAAACCCCGAGCAGGGAGGGTACGACGTCAATATCCTGAAGTATCCGCTGGCCTACCGTGCGGCGCGGGCCGCGGTAGCAGCGCGGCGGGCGCTGGAACAGGGCTTCACCACCCTGCGCGATGTGGAGACCGAGGGCGCAGGCTATGGCGATGTCGGCATCAAGATGGCGATCAACGAAGGCTACATTCCCGGGCCACGGCTCTTTGTGGCCACGCGGGCCATCTCAACCACCGGTGGCTACATGCTGGAAGGCTACGCGCCCGAGCTGGAAATGCCGAAAGGCGCCCAGATTGTGGATGGGCCGGTCGAAGCACGCAAAGCAGCCCGCGAACAGCTTGACCATGGCGCAGACTGGATCAAGGTCTATATGACCCACCGGTCCTGGGTGGGCAAGAACGGCGAGCTCGTCTCGCAGCCAACACTCACCGTCGAGGAGCTGCAGGCAATCGTGGATGAGACCCATGGCTGGGGCAAGAAAGTCGCATGCCACGCGTATGGAGGAATCGGATTACATCGCGCCCTCGATGGCGGATGCGATTCGATTGAGCACGGGCTTGACCTGGACGATGCTGCCATTGCGCAGATGCTGAAACAGGGGACCTGGTATTGTCCGACTCTGGCCGCGTATTACCACGATTGGGCGCCCGCCGATACTCCTGAGGGCCAGCGCGACCGCAAGCGGGTTGCCGTGCATGAAATCTCGTTTCCCAAGGCGCTGCACGCGGGCGTGAAGATTGTTTTTGGCACTGATATGGGCGGCATCCCGTGGACCGAACCGATTGCGCAGGAGTTTTCGCGCATGGTGAATTTAGGCATGTCGCCGATGGATGCGATTCAGAGCGCGACTTCTCGTGCAGCGGAGATGCTCGACATGCAAGGGCAAATCGGCAAGATTGCGCCCGGAGCATTTGCCGACATCGTCGCGGTGCAGGGAGACCCCTTGCAGAACATCAAGGTTCTGGAGAATGTGCAGTTTGTGATGAAGGACGGGAAGATAGTTAAAGAGTAGGGTTTGCCCATTTTGGCGGACAAGAGCGTCGCCCCACATTAAGAGTTCCAAATCCAGAGCTTGTGTGCGCTTTGCCCTTGACTTTGAGCGGGGCAGGCGCATAATGCCCAAATCCTCGAAACCATGCCGGGAATCACGTGGCCCGGAAGGCGATTGCCTGGCCGGAGGAGGGCGAATGAGCGTCCTTGAATTTTGTGATGCGGTAGCTGCGGCCGTGCCGCTTGACGCGAGCGTGGCCGAGGCGATCCGGTTGATGCTGGAGCGCCGTGTGGGCGCAGTCGCCGTCGTGGATGGCGAAAAGCGCGTGGCCGGAATCTTCACCGAGCGCGATGTGTTGCGCAAGCTGGCGTTGAGCGCAAAAGATCCCGAGAAGACCCCGGTGCGCGAGCTGATGACGACGCCGGTCGAACTAGCCACCCCCGAAACCGGGCCAGGAGAGGCGTTGACGACGATGGTGGACCGGCATTTCCGCCATCTGCCCGTGGCCGATGGCGACGGCCGGCTGTTGGGGATGCTCTCAATCCGCAATCTGCTGGAATGGCGGATTGAAGATCTGAGGCGCGAGCTGGATTCGCTGGAGCAATATGTGAGCAATGACGCGCCGGGCGGGGACTAGACGCGCAGCTCGCGAATCCGGCGCTCGTCATCTACTGAATCATCGTCCCGCTCGCGGCCTCGGTCATTTCTTTGGCAAGCCGGCGTTCACGTTGAAAAGCGTGCCGCCGCCAAAATGCCCAGAGGCAACCACTCCGCCCGAGCCCACACCCCACTGCTTTCCGTCGTTCGCTTCGATGATTTCGACCGGCGCAAAAACGGTCGAACTGAATGGTGAGAGCGTCTGAATCAAAGTTCCATCAGAAGGCGACAGCGTGAGGATGTTTCCAAATTTGCTGCTTCCGGTCGTCTGCGGCGCCCACAGATTGCCATCGCTTCCGAGAAGCAACTGGACCCCGGGGCCGAGAGTTGTGGTGAATTCTGAAAAGAGCTGCAGGTTCGTGCCATCGGTTTGGACGTCAAACAGCCCGCCCGAACCAGCCTCATCGTAAACAGTATAAAAGCCGTAAAGGTCCCCGTTCGTGCCAAACGCAAAGGCGTTTGTCGCGAAGCACGCATCGCCGGGGCAGCCTGCTGGTACGGGAAAAGCTAAAGTCGTTGATTGAAACGCGCCAGTGGCGGGCGTGTATTGAAACAGTGCGTTGCCCTCGATGGTCAGGCCATAGAACGTCCCGTCCGGACCCGCAATCATGCCAACCGGAAATCCCCCCGCATCGGAAGAAGTGAAGCTCAAGACAGCTTCATAAGTTGCGGTAGAGGGGGTCACGCGGAAGATCTCCCCGCAGCCGCCAGCGGCGCAGCCGCTTCCGCCCCCACCTTCGTTCGTCACGCCATAAATATTGCCGTCGCTGCCGGCCAGCAGGGGGCCTGCGCTGTAGGAGCCGTCAATGCAGTAAGGCTGGGTCGAGCAGAAGCGGTGAATTACCTGGAACCCGGAGCCATTTTTGTTGATGCGGAAAACAACTCCATACCCGAAGAACTGGCCACCAAAATCGTTGCCACCCTGCGACGTGAGCCCGTAGAGTTTGCCGTCGGGACCTTCAGTCAGAGAAATTGGCGTGGCCCCGTTCGTGTACTTGCTGTTCGTTCCGGCGGTGAAGGTGTGCAGCAGCTTGAACTTCCCGGCGGGCGTCAGCGAAAAAACTGTGCCTCCGAAAATGACGTGACCGTTTGACTGGTCTCCGGAGTTGGCAGCCGTGCCGTAAAAATTTCCGTCCGAGGCCTGAATGAGCGAGTTTGGACTTCTGCCCTGGGGGCATGAACCGAACGTCTTGCCGTTGCATATGAAGCTGAACGCGATAACCGCCTGTGCGTGGGCGAAGGATACTGGGCCCGCTAACAAAACAGCCGAGACTATCAATGCGAACTTTACCTTCATACCGCCCTCCTTTTTGATTGTCCAGATTCACGCGAGACGGCAAACGGCAAGTTATAAGTTGAGAGCGGGATGGAGTTGTCAAGAGGATGTAAAAAAATATAAGAAAATTAGGGGGCCAGTGCGCTATGGCCCGGCGCCCTTTGCACCGGGCCATTCGTAAGAACGCTACTGAATCAACCCTCCCTCATTTTCTTCTTCCGGCGGAATCACCACTGCTGCCGCCACCCGGTCTCCCGGCTCAAGCTGCAACAGCCGCACGCCTTGCGCGGCGCGGCCGGATTCGCGAATCCCGCTCGAATCCATGCGGATGATCTTGCCGTACTGGCTGATCAGCATGACTTCGGAATCTTCCGTGACCTGCGCAATGCCGACAACTTTGCCGTTGCGCTCGGTGGTCTTGACGTTAATCACGCCCGACCCGCCGCGGTTTTGCAGCCGGTACTCGTCAGCAGGCGTGCGCTTGCCGTATCCGCCCTCGGTGACCGAAAGAATCAGCGATCCTTTCGGCGGCACCAGATCAGCGCCTTCCGCCCCCGCTTTTTCCTCTTTCGCGGGCGTCCGCGCCACATCGCCCGGTTTCGGCGTCGTCGCCATGCCGACGATGTAATCTTTTTCATCCAGTTTCATGCCCCGCACCCCGCCGGCGTTGCGGCCCATGGAGCGGACGTCGTTTTCGTCGAATCGAATCGCCTGCCCGTCGTGTGAAGCCAGAAACACAATCTGCTCGCCGTCCGTCAGACGCACCGCAATCAGTTCGTCGCCCTTGTCAATATTGATCGCGATAATGCCCGACGAGCGCACATGTGAGAAATCTTTCAGCTCGGTTTTCTTGACCGTGCCATTGCGCGTGGCAAAGAAAATATACTTGTTCTCTTCTTCGAGCTCCCGTACCGCCAGCAGCGTCCGCACCGTTTCTCCCGGCTGCAATGCAACCAGGTTGCCAATGTGCTTGCCCTTGCCCGCAGCGCTGACGTCGGGAACTTCATATACCTTCAGCCAGTACACGCGCCCGGTGTTGGTAAAGATGAGAATGTAAGCGTGCGTCGAAGCAATAAACAAATGCTCGACAAAATCCTCGTCGCGCGTCTTCATGCCGGTGCGCCCCGTGCCTCCACGGCGCTGCATGCGGTAGGTTGAAATCGGCGTGCGCTTCAAGTAACCGCCGTGACTAACGGTAACGGCCACTTGCTCGTCAGCGATCAAATCTTCGAGCTTAATCTCCGCTGCTTCGTCTTCAATCACAGTGCGGCGCTCATCGCCGTAAAGCTTCTTGATCTCTTCCAGCTCTTTGATAATGACTCCGCGCAATTTTTTCTCTGAGCCAAGAATCGCTTCGTACTCGGCGATGTTCTCGCGCGTGAGGCCCAGCTCTTTATTGATTTCATCGATCGAAAGCCTGGTCAGGCGGTGCAGTTGCAGTTCGAGAATCGCGTCCGCCTGAATTCCCGTGAACGGCTTTTCCGGATCAAGCTTCGGCGCGCGCCCCGTAGTATTGATATCAATTTTCTTCCCGGCAAAATACAGCACCAGGTTCTCGCGCGCTTCGGCGCGGTTAGCGCTGGCGCGAATAATCACGATCACATTGTCCAGATGATCGAGCGCGGTGATGTAGCCTTCCAGAATGTGCTCGCGCTCCTTCGCCTTGGCCAGCAGGAACGACGTGCGCCGCCGCACCACATCCACGCGGTGATCAATAAACAGCTGGATGGCCTGAATCAGCCCCAGCTCTTTCGGCTGGCCGTTGACCACGGCGAGGAAGATCATGCTGAAACCTTCCTGCATCGAGGTGTGCTTGAAAAGCTGGTTCAGTACCAGTTGCGGCTCGCCTCCGCGTTTCAACTCAACCACAATCCTCATGCCGTCGCGGTCGCTGAAATCGTTTACGTCGGCCACGTCGTCAATGACTTTGTTGTTGACCAGCTCGGCGATGCGCTCGATCAGCCGGGCTTTGTTTACCTGGTAGGGAATTTCCGTGATGACAATCGCCTGCCGTTCTTTGGTGAGGTTCTCAATTGCCGCCTTCGCGCGCATCACGAAGCGTCCGCGCCCGGTTCGGTAAGCTTCCAGAATTCCGCTTTTGCCGTGAATGATTCCCGCTGTCGGAAAATCCGGGCCTTTGACGATCTTCAGAATCTCCGGCAGCGCCGTCGCTGGACTGTTCACCAGCAGGATGGTCGCATCCACAATCTCAGTCAGATTGTGCGGCGGGATGTTGGTTGCCATGCCCACGGCGATTCCATTCGAGCCATTGATAATGAGATTTGGCACCCGCGTCGGTAAAACCAGCGGCTCGAGCGTGGACTCGTCGAAGTTCGGGACAAAGTCCACCGTGTCCTTGTCAATGTCGCTCAGCATCTCTTCAGCAATGCGCGTCATGCGGCATTCGGTGTAGCGGTATGCCGCGGGCGGGTCGCCATCCACCGATCCAAAATTTCCCTGGCCATCCACCAGCGGATAGCGCAACGAAAACGGCTGCGCCATTCGCACCAGCGCGTCGTAAAGCGCCGTGTCGCCGTGCGGATGATATTTGCCGAGACATTCGCCGACGACCTTTGCGCACTTCACATATTTGCGGTTGTGCAGAATGCCCATGTCGTGCATGGCATAAAGAATCCGCCGATGCACCGGCTTCAATCCGTCGCGAACGTCGGGCAGTGCGCGGCCGATGATCACCGACATCGAATAGTCGAGATACGACCGCCGCATCTCCTCTTCGATATTGACGGGTTGAATGTTGAGCGCGCCGGGACCGCCGGCGCCACCATCGCCAGGTGGAGGAGTTAAGGGAAGTTCTGGATTCTGTTCATCAGGCATAAGTTTTGACTTCTGGCTTTCCGCTTAGGCTATTGACAGATTGCGTTAGCGTGCCTCCCGCAAACGCCGTAAACCATTGTAATTATTAGATTTTCTCGACTGGTTTGATATCCCAAATTATATCATTTTTTCGTGCGGTTTGCGGGCCTGGAACCGGGAACGAAAACACTAGGCAGCACTTTGAAATGGGTGGCTCCAGCCCGTCCCTGCCCTTCGGACTATGGATAGCCGAGGGATCAATGTGCCTGAAGGCGCATTCTTCAAAACTTCTGTTAGAAGCGACGTTTTTTCGTCTAGAAGCTGGCCACCACGACATTCGGCGCAGTCGGCAGCAGGAATCTCATCCCGCGTTGTTGGTTCGCTTCCACGGTGGCCGGGATATCCAGGGCGGAAACCCGGATACTCTTTGTCCCGCTTGGGTAGTTTTCATAATGCACATACGCCACCCCCTGAGCGATCGCGTAGTCCCGGACTTCCTCGCGATGCCCGTCAAGATAAACCAGCACTGTGCGTTGGTGTTCCGGCGCGGCCAGCCCTGGCTCGCCCGCACCTTGCGAAGGAATCTCACTCTTTACGGCCAGCGGAACGTACTCGCTCCCCTGCAACTCAATGGTCAGGGGATCGGCTCCAGTTTGAATTGCTCCCGCCCAGGCCGCCGCAGGCTGCGGCGTCACGAACTGCGGCGGAGCTTCGATGTAGGTTTCAGTGGGATACCCAGTGTAGAGAAAGGGGTCGCCGAAATACGCGAACCCTCGACCGTTGCCGCGACCGTGATTTGCGGAAAATCCTGGGCCGAATCCGCCGTGGCCGAACCCTCCCCTGCCGCCACCGCGTTGCGCTGTCGCAGGCAGGACAAGAACCGAGGCTGCAATCGCCCCAATGACAAGGTACCTGACCATTGCCCCTCAATTTTAGACCATTTCAGGAGCCTGGCATTGAAAGATTGGAGCCCCGGGTAGTGGCTGAATCCAGCCACCCGAAGATTGACCAGGGGGCAGAAGGGTCGCCCGCTCCGTACTCTCGAAGCCTAGTTCGTGACCGGCTGCGTGGGAAGCTTGAAATCCACCCCGCGAGCGCCGTTTTGCTTGACGGTCGCGTCTACATCAACATCGGCCAGAGCGAACTTCTGGTGCGCGCCTTCGCTCATGTCGATTAGGGTTCCGCCTACAATAGCGTAGTTGCCGACTGATACCTCGTGGCCGTCTTTGAAGACCAGCAGAACATCGGCCTGGGGTGAGCTGGCGGATTCGGCAGCTCCGCGCATTCCGTCGTTGGGCGTAGGGTAGTAGCTGCGGTCATACGACTCCACTGTTGGACGAGGCATACCGTTTCCTCGGCGGTCGAAGATCGTTGGGCCGCCGTTGTACTGGTCTTCCGGCGCGTAGCTCGCGGCCGGGTCGGGATCGGAGCTTCCCCAGCTCATGTACGGATAGTACGGAGCCCAAACTTCGCCATAACGACGGTGGCGCGGCTGCGAACCCGTTGCAGGGCGGGAAGTCGTGCGGGCCGGGCTCGAAACCGAACCGTGGCTACCTGAGGCCCTGCTTCCCGAAGATCCATGGTTCTGCGCTCCCGCCACCGGGGCTAGGCATAAGGCAACTGCGGCAAAAACCGCCAAGGACGCCGGATTCCGCTGAGACATGACTTCCCTCCTGCGCCCTATTAAAGCATGGGAGTGATGAATTCAGTCATAGCAGCGGTGCAAATTGGTTTCGGGGTGTGATTACCGAAGACACTGCGCAGTCATCCAGAGCTAAGCCATTCCGCCGCACCAAGTTAGCAGCGTGACCCCTGGTTACCGCTCGGCTATTACTACACTCCGTTCCGCCGCAGCTCGACGCTGCCGTTTACCGTACTGACCCTCAATTCCCGCCCGCCACTTCCAATACGCCCGGAAACCTTGTGGCCTCCCAAGCTGCCCTCCACCGTGAGTGGGAAATCCGATTCCAGCCGGCCATTGACCGACGAGAACCTGATGTCAGCATTCAGGTCGCTCGGCAGCGAAAGGTGAATCGAGCCGTTGACGCTATCAATCTTGAGCGTGTCGGTCCAGTCGGCCTTTCCCATGCTCACTTCGACGCTGCCGTTCACCGATGAGGCCTGCGCCCATGACTTTGTCGAGACCCGCACCGATCCATTCACCGTCACGGCATGTACAACCCGCCCCATATCTTCGGCCATTACCCCGCCATTGACATTTTTGCCCGAGAAACGGATGTCCGCCGGCACCATTACGTGAAAAATTACCTTGGCATGTTCGCCGCTGTCGTGGCTGTGCCAGTGCTCGCTTTGTTCACAGTTCCCCTCATCGCGCATGTTGGGATAAATCGCGCAAATGACGACGCCATCCGGCCGCTTGGCCACCTCAATCTTGACTTCGTCGGCGTTGGGACCACGTTTTTCGGCGTTCACTTCGACTTCCTCGCCGCTGGCAGCCTGGGCCTCGATGTCGCCGTTGATGTTCCGGATCTCAATTACATTGTCAGGTGCCAGTTTGCCGGTCCAATGGAAATCGCGGTTGGAATCCTGCGACCATGCGAAAGATGCGGCGAATGCTACCAACAGCAGGGGAACAAACAGCTTGCGAGCGGGCATAACGATAGGTCTCCTCGTGATGAGACGCCGATCGAGTGCGAGTGTGAGCAAGCGACCGCGATTTTTCCGCAAAACGACGATAAAACCCCTTGGCGAAGGACCTATGTAACGTGACCGGGTGCCCAGTCTTGCCGCTTTTGCAAGGGCTGAAGGCTCGGGTTGCTAACCCACTTCTCCGTGCCTCCGTGGCGAAGAGCTCTGGCTTTTTTACCCCCTCCCTACCCGCGCCAGTTCGATCAGATTCAGCAGAGCATTCGCCGCGAGCAGCGACCAGACGCCCGCCTGCACCGGAATATGATGGGAAGTCTCCAGCAGATCAGCCGCCACGCCAGAAACGAAAACGAAGAGGAACGGGACTGCGACCAGCTGAAATCCCAGGCCAGGATAGTGCGGCGAAGCTAACCCAAGGAGAAGAAAGAGGGTAGCGGTAAGCAGCGGGGCAGTGTTTCCGAAATAGCGCGATCGACGCCAAATCGCGTACGTGATTAAGGCCGCCGGAGACGCGAGCAGCAGAGCCGGGCTGTCCTGCTGCAAGTGCCGGAAAAGCATTTGATAAGCCTGAGGCATGGAGAACGCAGCCCAGGTGTAGCCAAAAAAGCTGGCGTGCCGGAAACCGGCAAAGAACAATGCCGGACTGAAGGAGTAAGAAGCAAAAAGCAGCAAGCCTGCGATCAGGCAGGCTGCGGCCCAGATGGCCACTGCCGCGCCCCGCCGCGCAGGGGCGAGGTAAAGCATGAAAGGCAAGGTAAGGGGCGCAAGAACAACCAGCGAAAATTGCGACCCGATCGCAAGGGCCAGCGAAAGGCCTAGTAACAGAATCCTTCGCCAATTCCACAACACCACTTCGCGAGGAGCGTACAGGGTATGGGCGACAGCAATGGCGGTAAAGATCGCGCCGAATGTCGCCCACGCCGCGCCAATTTCAGGCTGGGTGAGCCACAGCGTGCTTGCTCGAATTATCCCCGGCGAAAAACAGTAAAGCGTGAGCGCGATATAACCGCCCGCATTCCCGTACAACCTGCGCGAAACGTACCACAGCGAGGCCCCGAGAAAAACGCCGAAGATCAGGTAGGGCACTCGCGCCAGCCATCCCCAGTAGCGCAACGAGTTGAGTTGGGCCGAGCCGTGCCACTCGAGCAATGGCGCAGCCGCAATGAGATACCACAGCGGCGAATGATTGGGGTCATAGCCCTGGTTCTCATCAACTTCAGGAGGAGGATTCACGCCGGCTTCAAGCCGCGCATCCGAGGGCGTTCCCGCGACCGTCTGCCCGCACCATTGCATCAACCCTTCCTGCACGCGAAAAATCTCGTCCGAATCCACATCTAACGGTTGGGTTCCGCGTACCAGCAGCCATGCGCACTGCGCCAGGAACACGCACAGCAGTCCGGCGGCTAGGACCTGAGGCCGGCCAAAGCGTTCGCGAGTAAAAAACTTGCCCATAGCACGAATCAGGGTTTTACCATGTCCGGGGATGCTTGGGGAAGTTAAGTTGGGGTGCTGAGCATGACTGACGGCCAAGGTAATCCATTATCAGGAGAGGCAGAACGGGAGGAGGCGCCGCATGAGGAAGCGGCGGTCACCTCTCCGCCATCGCGCCGGCTGCACAGGCTGTTCATAGGGCCGCACGGCCTGCGTGCCGGATGGCGTTTTCTGCGCTACGTCGGAATCTTTGGAATAACGGCGATTGTGTTTTTTGTCGGGTTCGCGTGGCTCTGCCCGCTGGTGAAGCTCAAGTCGCCGCCAGTGTGGGTCAACCTTGTCAGCGAATTCGGATTACTGTTGTCGGCCTTCGCCGCCGCTGTTGCGATGGGAAAATTCGAGCACCGTCCGCTCGATGACTACGGCTTGCCGCGCCACAAAGCCTTCGGCAAAGATTTCTGGGCCGGCGTGATCTGGGGATTCATTGCCCTCAGCGTATTGCTGCTGATGATCGGTGGCGTCGGCGACTTCACCCTCGGAGGCCTGGCCCTGCACGGCTTGCGCATCTGGAAGCTTGCCGCGTTCTGGGGCTTATTTTTTCTTTTCGTCGGCTTCTTCGAAGAATTTCTCTTTCGCGGCTACACGCTTTTCACATTGACTCAGGGCATGGGGTTTTGGCCTTCTGCGCTGCTGCTCTCGGCGATCTTTGGCGGCGTTCACCTCGGTAACGCCGGCGAAGCCTGGATCGGCGCGCTGGCCGCGGGCATGATCGGCCTGTTTTTCTGCCTCACGCTGCGTCGCACCGGCAGCCTGTGGTTCGCAGTCGGCTTTCACGCCTCCTGGGACTGGGCGGAAAGTTATTTTTATTCCGTCCCGGACAGCGGCGAGGTCTCACCCGGCCATCTACTCAATTCATCGTTTCACGGGTCGCGCTGGCTCACCGGCGGATCAGTCGGCCCGGAAGGCAGCCTGTTCGTGCCGGTAGTGATCGTCGCGTTGTGGATTGTGTTTGAGCGCGTGTATGGAGATGCGCGGCAGGAAGTGGGAGGGTTTTGATGATGCTTAGTGGCGCGATATGCGCTCTCGGATCCACTTGGCGAGCGCGGCTTCGGATAAGCGCCCCCCAGCCAGACGCGTGATCGTTTCTATCGCGTCCACAGTGTCAGAAATCAGAGAAAATCTATTCAATTCTAGAAAAAGGCCGATGGCCAGGAATCCGGTTCGTTTGTTGCCATCATTGAAAGGATGCTTGCGCACGATCCCGAATCCATAAGCTGTGGCCAGGCGAGCCACATCGGCTTGCGGTTCGTAGGCGTTCACATTGAGTGGGCGGGCCAACGCGCTCTCAAGTGCGTTCTCATCGCGCAGCTCCGGCAATCCTCCGTGCCCGGCGAGCGATTCCTGGTGCAACAACAGAAGTGCCCGAGGGTCAATCCAACGTGGATGCTTCACTTGGCCAGCGCGCGAAACGTGTCGCGATATTTCGCCATAAATTCACGACCCTTGGTGAGCTGGCGTTCGACCTCAGGATCGTAAGGCGTGAGCAAATAGCCCTCGGGAGTTTCCACAGCGAACAACGTATCGTCTTTCTTCACTTTCATCCGGGACAGCATTTCCTTCGGCAAAAGAATGCCGGTGGACGTACCGACGGAACGGAGTTTCAGTTTCATAGATATTGTTATTATAATGCGGCACGCAAGGAAATAAAATCGCAGACAGGAGTGCCCGGCACGTTCTACTCCCATCTACGCGGGCGAGGCGCCCGCCCAAACTAGATATCCAGATTCTTCACATCCAGCGCGTTGTCTTCGATGAATTTGCGGCGGGCTTCGACGTCTTCGCCCATGAGCGTAGTGAAGATCGCCTCGCACTCCGCGATGTCTTCCAGCTTGACTGAGAGGAGGGTGCGCCGCTCGGGATCCATGGTGGTCTCCCACAGCTGTGGCGCAGTCATTTCGCCCAGGCCTTTGTAGCGCTGCACGCTGAAATCTTTCTTGCCCTCGGCGAGAACGTACTCGAAAAGATCGCGGGCGGTGGTTTTCTCCACCAGTTCCGGCTCTTTCTTTTTGACCACCGCCTTCGGCGGAGCTTCTTTGGTCTTCTTCTGAATTTTTTCCACGTCTTCGCGCTCGGCGTCGCTCAACTCTTCTTCTTTTTCCTTGCCATCGCCGTTCTTCGCGGCCGTCTTTGGCATCACCTCGATCACAAACGGCGGCTCGAGGTTCGCCTCAATCTGTTTGAACTTGGTCAGCAGCTGCCGGTACTCGGGGGTGGAAGCCAGCTCCCAGTTGACGAGGTGCTCGGCGCCCTGCGAATTGACATAGCGCACTTCCCACAGATTGTGTGCTTCATCGAAGCGGCTTTCGACTTCTTTGAAGCCGCGCTCTTTCTGGATTTTCTTCAGCTCTTTTTCCAGCTTCTCAATTTTCTTCGGAGCTTCCTTCTTTTCGCCTTCGAAATCCGCCCGCTTGGAAAGATCAATCTTCGGCAGGATTTCGACCACGCGTTCGTCGCGCAGCCGCTTATCCACCTTGTCGAAGAAGCCGAGATATTCGTTGAGCACGGTGATGAATTTCGCCAGCGCCGCCCCTTCCAGCTTGGCTGCGCCCTCGCCGTAGCGGACCGTCAAACCGTCAGACGCACGCTTCACCATCACCTTGACAAACTCGCGGTCATCTTTGATGTATTGCTGCGACTTGCCCTTTTTGATCGAATAAAGCGGCGGCTGCGCGATAAACACATTGCCGCGCTTGATCAGCTCCTGCATGTGGCGGAAGAAGAACGTGAGCAGCAGGGTGCGGATGTGGCTGCCATCCACATCGGCGTCAGTCATGAGGATGATTTTGCCGTAGCGCAGCTTGGCGATTTCGAAGTCTTCCTTTGAAATGCCGGTGCCGAGGGCGGTAATCATCGCGCGGATTTCCTCGTGCGCCAGCATCTTGTCATACCGGGCTTTTTCGACGTTGAGAATTTTGCCCTTCAGCGGAAGAATCGCCTGGAAGCGCCGGTCGCGGCCCTGTTTGGCCGTGCCACCTGCGGATTCGCCCTCCACCAGAAACAGTTCGCAGCGGTCGGGCTGCCGTTCGGAGCAATCAGCAAGCTTGCCGGGCAGTCCGCCACCATCCAGAGCGCCTTTGCGGCGGGTCAGATCACGGGCTTTACGCGCGGCTTCGCGGGCACGCGACGCTTCAATGGCCTTATTGATGATCTTGCGTGCGACGGTGGGATTCTGCTCCAGATATGCGCCCAACCGTTCATTCACGAACGCCTGCACAACACCCGCGATATCGGAATTCAACTTTCCCTTGGTCTGGCCTTCAAACTGCGGCTGTGGCAGCTTGACGCTGATCACCGCAACCAGGCCTTCACGCACATCGTCGCCGGTCAGGTTTTCTTTCACATCTTTAAACAGGCCCATCTGCTGGCCGGCATAGTTGATAGTTCGCGTCAGCGAAGTACGAAAACCGGAAAGATGCGTGCCCCCATCCACCGTGTTGATGTTATTGGCAAAGCTGAACACGGTCTCCGAGTAGCCATCGTTATATTGCAGTCCAATCTCCATGGCCACGCCATCGCGCTCGGCTTCCATGTAGATGGGGCGGTCGTGCAGCACCTGCTTGCCGCGATTGAGGTGCTTGATGAACTCGGCAATCCCGCCGTTGTACTTGAATTCCGCGCTCTTCGGTTCGCCGGTCTTGGGGTCGGTTGTGCGCTCGTCGGTGAGCGTGATCAGCAGGCCTTTGTTCAGAAATGCTAGTTCGCGCAGGCGTTGCGCGAGCGTGTCGTAGTTGTACTCGGTAACGGTGAGAATAGTTTTATCGGGAAGAAAGTGGACCTTGGTGCCGGTCTTCTGCTTCACCGCGCCAGTCTTTTTTAGCTTGCTGGTGGGCTCGCCCTTGGAGTAGGTCTGCTCCCAGGTGAATCCGTCGCGCCAGATTTCCAGTTCCAGTTCTTCGCTCAAAGCGTTCACGCACGAGACACCAACCCCGTGCAACCCGCCGGAAACTTTGTAGGAAGAAGTGTCGAACTTTCCTCCCGCGTGCAGCTTGGTCATAACGACCTGGGCGGCGGGGACTTTTTCGCCGTCAATGTCCATGGAGTCCACCGGGATGCCGCGGCCGTTGTCCACCACGGTAATCGAGTTGTCAAGATGAATGGTGACGTCAATCTTGTCGGCGAATCCGGCGAGGGCTTCGTCCACCGAGTTGTCCACAACTTCATAGACGAGATGGTGCAGGCCGAGCTCGCCGGTCGAGCCGATATACATGGCGGGACGTTTGCGAACCGCTTCCATGCCGCCGAGGACTTTGATCGACTCGGCTGTGTAGTCGCCGTTTCCGCCATTGACGGCGGGCGGGTTTGTGACTTTGTTTTTTGTCTCGGCGACAGCCGCAGTGATCTCTTTGGTGGCCATTCAGCTCCGTGGAAAATGCCGGGTTGTTGTGAGCCTTGTTCCGGCGTGCCCGGCGGTGCGGGAAATCGAACACAAACTACTGAAATTACAAATACTTACTGCATCGCCAAGTGAGTCAATTATAGCACATTTGGAAGCGTTTTTTTGGCCCCGAACCGAGGCCGTAAACGGCCTGCCAAAAGCGGCATTTTCGTGACGGGAAATTGTTATTTTGGAGGGGGTTGCGGGTGGGACTTCGCGGCCGGTTTGGGCGCATTAAAACTCAGGCCTTCAATCAGAGCCGTGACCTCGTCGTCGCTGCCGCCAATGAACGTAAAAGAGAGCACGTAACCCCTCTGAAGCATGGCCAAGGTGCTCTGGTACATCGTCAGGGAAGAGCGTGGTTTTTTGAAGTCTTCGCGGACGATCGGCTTGGCATCCACGGGAAATTCGTAAGGCTCGTTGAGCACATTGAAGCCTTGTGCAGCAGTAAGTTCGTTGAACGGCCCGAAGTATTGCGCGGCGGTTTTCAGGCCAGGGTAAGACGAAACATTTTCGGCAGCGATGATGACGGCGGAATTAATCGTATTGCCTGCGGCTTCCGGCGGCCGCTCGAACGCAGCCAGCAGAACGTAGGCTTTAGCCGCGCTGGTCTTTCCTGAGGCTTGGCCCGATTCGTTGGGATTCTGGCGCATGTCTTCAGTGCGGTCCACCCAGCCATAGGGAAGTTTGTAGGTGAACCCCACAACGGCGTTGCGGTAGAGTCCGTTAGAGAGCTCGCCGGAATCAACGGCTTGAGCATACAAGAACTGGGCCAATGCGAGGCCGGCCACGCAAAGCAGTCTTTGCAGCGCTACCGTACTTCTCACCTCAGGCGGCCTTTCCGGCTGCCACCGGCTGGGCGCAATGGGCGCAGCGCCGCGCTTCAATGGGAATCTCGCTCAGGCACTCGGGGCACTTCTTGGTCGTGGGATCAGGCGGCTTCTCGCCCTTGTGCATGCGCGCGATCAGCGCATTCACCGGCAACACAACGAAAAAGTACACGGCCCCGGCAATGAGCAGAAACGAAATGCAGGCATTGATCAGGTCTCCGATAGGGAACACAGTGCCGTTGATGGTGAACTTCAGGTTGGAGTAATCCGGCTTGCCCACCAGCAGGGCGATCAGCGGCGTGAGAAACGCCTTGGTCAATTCTGTGACCACTCCGCCGAACGCGGCGCCGATCACCACGCCCACCGACATATCTACAACGTTTCCGCGCAGGATGAACTTCTTGAAACCGTCGAGCATGGAAGGCCCCTCCTGGGATGTTGAGCGCACTTTACGTCGGGGATGAGAGCGGAGTCAAGGACGGGTGAGGGCAAAGCAGCGGGTTAGTTGGTGATCGAACCACGTGAGATTCCTGCCCCGCCGGCGAAAATAATAATGACGCCGCACTTTTTATGCGCGGAGACCCCGACGAGCACCGCAAGAAGTGCCGAGCACCTCAGATTCTCATCGGCATCACGATATAGCGGTATTTATAATCCTCGCCTTCGACCGGGCGGAGCTGGCCGGCAGATTGGGCGTCTTTCAGCTCGAGTTTCACATCGCCCGCGCCGACTACTTTCAGGAAATCAATTAGGTATTGCGCGTTGAAGCCGATAGCCAGCGCGTCTCCGGTGTAGTCGGCTTCGATGGAGTCTTCCGACTCGCCGGCTTCGGTAGATGACGCCGAAAGCTTGAGCTCGCCTTTTTCCAGGCGCAGGCGGACGGCGCGCGAGCGCTCGTCGGCAAACTGGGCCACGCGGGCGATGGCTGCTCCCAGTTCGTCGCTGTGCAGGTTGATGCTTTTGCTGTTGTCCTTGGGAAGCACGGCTTCAAAGTTGGGGAACTGTCCGGTGAGTTGGCGCGAAGTCAGCAGCCGGCCACCGATGCGGAAATAGAGCGTGGATTCATCTTTGGCGAACTCGACCGTCTCGGTCTCCGTTGAGTCGAGCAGAGTTTTCAACTCGTCCATGCATTTTTTGGGAACGAGGGTTTTCATTTCGCCGGAAACGCCTTCGAACTTTTCTCCGCTGCGCTCAACGTGCGCCAGGCGGTGGCCATCGGTCGCGACCATCGTGATGGATTCGGGTTTGAGCACCATCAGCGCGCCATTCAGCGTGTAGCGCGATTCTTCGTGGGCAATGGCAAAGCCGGTGCGGGCAATCATGCCTCGCAAGACTTGGGCTGGAATCTTAATTACCCCGGCTGTTGGAAACACCGGCAGGGTGGGAAAATTCGCCCGCGCCATGCCGACCATCTTCGTATTCGACCGTCCGCAGCGAATACTCACCCAGTGATTTTCCAGCAGCTTGATGGTGATATCGGCATCGGGCAGCAGTTTGACGTAATCGTGCAGCTTCCGGGCGGGGATAGTGCACGATCCCTCTTTTTTGACTTTCACTTCACAGGATGTGCGCAGGCTCAGGTCAAGATCGGTCGCAGTGAGATTGAGCTTATTATCGGCGGCTTCGAACAAATAATTCGAGAGAATAGGAATCGTCGTCTTGCGCTCAACTACACCCTGGGTCGCGGTGAGCTCACGCAGAAGGTCAAACTTACTGACGGTGATTTCCATAACAGAAGTGGCAGTGGCCGATGCGATTGCTTCTACGGGCATAACCCAAGTCCCCCGCGGCGTTGGCGCTACTTTGAATACTTCCCTTTATATCAAAATAAAAGCTTAAAAATCAGTAGTAACAGCAGGTAAAGCGAAAAAGTGGAAATCTTTCCCAAGTCAATGAAAGCCGCTACCTTCGTGCCATTCCGGCATTTCTAAAACCAGTCCCGGATTTGCCGGATGACTGACTACATCTTCTCTTCCGCCTCGGTCTTCTATCCAGCTGTGCACAGCTTCCACAATCCGTTCACAGCCGGGCTAAGGGAAGACTCGTCTCCACCGTGGAAATCAGCGGCAGAACCGCGATTCATCCGCCTAATTGCTCGGTCAATTTATTGAGCAGGCGGTTCAAATCTTTGTCGGTTTTGCGGACCTCATCAATCTTCTCGACCGAGTGCAGCACGGTAGTGTGATGCTTGCCACCGAACTGCCGCCCGATCTCCGGCAGGGAAGCTTCCGTAAGATGCTTCGCCATGTACATGGCAATCTGCCGGGGATAAACAATCGCCCGCGCATTGTTCTTTGCCTTGATTTCCACCAATCGCAGCCCAAACTGCTCGGCAACGGCTTTCTGGATCGACTCGATAGTCACTTTGCGTGCCTGCGAGTCAATAAAATTCTTCAGCACTTGCTGAGTGTAGGGGAGGGTAATCTCTGCGCCGGTTAAAGACGAGTGTGCCACCAGGCGAATCAGCGCGCCTTCCAGTTCCCGCACGTTGGAGCGGATGTTATGCGCGATATATAGAGCGACATCGGTCGGCAGCGAGACTTTTTCCTGCTCTGATTTCTTTTGCAGAATCGCAACCTTGGTTTCAAGGTCAGGAGGCTGGATGTCGGCGATTAATCCCCACTCGAATCGGCTGCGCAGGCGGTCTTCGATTTCCGCCAGCTCTTTCGGCGGACGGTCGCTGGCGATGACAATCTGCCGCATGGATTCGTGCAGCGCATTGAACGTATGGAAAAATTCTTCCTGCGTGCGTTCTTTCTGGGCCAGGAATTGAATGTCATCCACCAAGAGGACGTCCACTCCGCGGAACTTGTCGCGGAAGCTGGTCATCTTGTCGTAGCGCAGCGAATTGATCATCTCGTTGGTGAACTTCTCGCTGGAGACATAGCAGATGGCCGATTGCGGCTGGCGGCGCTTGATCTCGTGGCCGATCGCCTGCATCAGGTGGGTCTTGCCCATCCCGACACCGCCGTACAGGAAGAGCGGGTTATACGCCTTTGACGGCCGCTCGGCCACCGCCTGGCACGCGGCGTGGGCGAACTGGTTCCCGCTGCCGATCACGAAAGCATCAAACGTATAGCGCGGATTAAGCTGCGCGGCTCCATCCCAATCGAACCGGCCTTGCGAGCCATGCAATCCGGCGGGAGTCGAATGGGCAGAAAGACCGCCGTCGTGACGCACCGGCGTGGCCGATGGGCCGTCGTCGGGAGTAACGAACTGGACTTCCTGATACTCCATGCCAAGATTGTCCAGCGCTTCCTGGATCAGGTCGGCGTACTTGTCGCCCACATGGCGGAACTCGGCGGTTGGCACGCGCACGAACAACGTGCCTCCGCTCGAGTGACTGTAGCGCGTCGGCTTGAGCCAGGTGTCATAAGAGTGCCGGTTGATCTTTTTTTCCAGCGCGTCGAGGATGCGCAACCACGGATCGGGAGCTAATGATGGGCTTGGGACGGACATGATAATTAGTTCTTCGGTGGAGCTGCCTGCCGTGAGTCAGCGCCCGGTAAAGAAATTCATCGCCAAAATGCCGAAATCCCCAGCGTCCGAACCGTGCACGGCGCAACGGTTTTCGCTGGAGCAGGACTAACCTTGATGAGCAGGGTCAGTGCGGCATACTAGCACAAATTATTTGTTTGTGTGGAAAACTTTTCGCGTGCGATCTCTGCCCTTTGAAATTTCAACTCCCGGGGAAAAATTCTGTCAAGTAGCAGGCTTATAACTGCCGCGAGAGCGGTGCAAATTGCCCGGCATCGAGCTTGCAGTAGTTCGCGAAAAAATAAAGTACCAGGTCGAGCGCATCGATAAGTAGAACCTGTCATTTGCACACGCCCGCGCTGACCGGCCCGGGTAGGTCTATAATCGCAAGTTTGCGCGGTGATGCTTGCGAATCCTTTTTCTAAGCGACATTCATAGCAACCTGGAAGCGCTGGAGGCCTGTCTGGCGGCGGCGCCGCCCCACGATCTAGTGCTGAATCTTGGGGATCTGGTTGGCTATGGGGCCTCGCCCAACGAAGTGATCGAGCGTTCGCGTGGCTTGGGGCATACCTTTGTTCGGGGGAATCACGATAAAGCCGTCAGCGGTGTCATGGAGATGACTGACTTTAATCCCGTGGCGGCAACGGCGGCCTTGTGGACCCGGGAACAACTGAAGACGCAATACACGGAATGGCTCCGCGATTTGCCGCAAGGGCCGATTCTGTTGGATGAGTTACCGGAGATGCAGCTGGTGCATGGGTCTCCACTGGACGAAGATGAGTACGTCGTGACCCTGGGCGATGCGCTCGAGCCCCTGATGACGAGTGCGAAGCGCGTGACGTTCTTTGGGCATACCCACCTTCAGGGAAGCTTTTCCATTAACGGCGAGCACGGGGACTCGTTTCGTCCGATGTATGCCAGCGTGGGGCGAAGTGAAATCTGCGAATATCCGCTGAAGTCGGGCGTGCGATACATGGTGAATCCGGGGTCTGTAGGCCAGCCGAGGGATGGGGACTGGCGGGCGGCGTTTGCGGTGTTTGATTCCGAAGCCGCAATCGTGACCTTCTGCCGGGTTCCCTACAACCTCAAAGCAGCGCAGGAGCGCATTATGGCTGCGCGGCTGCCGGCACGCTTGGCGACCCGGCTCGCGGCCGGCCGATGAGGCCCAGCGAACCGCCGAAATTCTGAACGGAAGCCTGAGAGGACGTAATGAAAACAGCAGCAAAATGGGAGCGGCTCGCAGTAACGGCGTTGTGCGTCACCGGTTGCGCATTGGTTCCGGAACCAGCCCTAAGCGCAACCCAGGCGGCGCGGAGTTTTATGCAAGTGGCGGTTTCGCCCGAAGGAACGCGGCTGGCGTGGGTGGAGGGCCTAACCGGAGAAGATGGAACGCCGACTGGAGGCACAGGAATTTTTCTCCTCGACACGCGAACCGCAAATTCCAGGCCGCGGCGCATCTCGGCAAGCGCGGCCAATCCTAGAACCAGTGACCGGGATGCGGTCTGGTCCCCCGATGGCAAGCGTCTGGCCTTCCTGTCCGATGCGGAGAAGAGCGGGCAGGAAGAACTATATGTCGCCGACGTGGCTACGGGCACCACGCAGGAGGTGACCACCTTGACCGGCAACCTGGCCGATCCCGCGTGGTCGCCGGATGGCAAGCAGATCGCGTTTCTCTTCATTGAGAATGCGCCGCGCGCCTCAGGGCCGCTGATGCCCATGACTCCCGAGACCGGCGTGGTGGAGAACAAAGTTTACGAGCAGCGGTTGACGGTTGTGGATGTTGCTTCGGGCACGGTCCACCAGATCTCGCCCGCAGATATCTACGTTTACGAATTCGACTGGTCTCCCAATGGACACAGCTTCGCGACCATCGCCGCACACGGCGAAGGCGACGCCAACTGGTACGTCGCGCAGATTTATACGCTGTCTTCGGCGGGCGGAGAGATGAAGGCGATTTATAAGCCGCCCTTGCAGATCGCGATCCCGCGATGGTCTCCCGATGGCAGGAACATCGCTTTTATTGGAGGCATCATGAGCGATGAAGGCTCCGTCGGCGGCGATATTTTTCTGGTGCCGGCCGATGGAGGCGAAGCCCGCAATGTGACTCCCGGGATCGAAGCTTCCCCTGACAATCTCTACTGGGAGAATCCGGACCGGATTCTGTTTGCCGAGAACATTGACGGACAGCCCGGATTTTCCACGCTCCAGCTTTCGACCGGGAAAATCGCTCTGCGATGGACCGATGCCGGAACCGCCGCCAGTGCAGGGTACGGCGCGCCATCCATCGCGCTGGCAGCTGATCACGAGACGTCGGCGGTCATCCGCAGTTCCGCCTCACAACCTCCTGAAATATGGGCGGGTCCGATTGGCAAATGGGTACAGCTCACGCATGTGAACGACTCGCTCCATCCCACCTGGGGCGAAATGGAGAGCCGCCACTGGAACGACGGCAAGATGAAAGTTCAAGGCTGGCTGATGTATCCGGCGCATTACGACGCCAGCCAAAAATATCCCATGATCGTGGTCGTGCACGGCGGTCCGGCCTCCATGGTGCGTTCCTCCTGGCCGGGACGCTTCTACAGCATGTACGAGCTTTCCGAGCATGGCTATTTCATCCTGTTCCCCAATCCCCGCGGAAGTTATGGCGAGGGCGAGGCTTTCACCCAGGCAAACGTGAAGGATTTTGGCTACGGAGATTTTCGCGACATTTTGGCCGGCGTGGATGACGTAGTCAGAACGCTCCCCATTGACACGCACCGGGTCGGCATCACCGGCTGGAGCTATGGCGGTTTCATGACCATGTGGGCGGTGACGCAGATTCATCGCTTCGCCGCCGCGGTTTCCGGGGCCGGCCTTTCCGACTGGCTGAGCTACTACGGAGAGAATGACATTGATCAGTGGATGATTCCTTACTTCGGGAAGTCGGTGTACGACGATCCCGCCGTCTATGCCCGCAGCGCGCCCATCAACTTTGTAAACAACGTCAAGACCCCAACCCTGCTGCTCGTGGGCGAACGCGACGGCGAATGCCCCGCCCCGCAGTCGCGCGAGTTCTGGCACGCCCTGAAGACCCTGGGAGTCGAGACGCAGTTGGTGATTTATCCCGGCGAAGGGCACGTGTTCTTCAAACCGGAAGATCAGAAGGACGCGCTGGACCGGCTTGTTGAATGGTTCGACAAATACCTGAAGCCCGCTCCGGCTGCGCAGCGTGTAGGTCAGTAAGTTCGGCGCGCCAAGCAATTCAGCCAGCTAGCCGAGAACGCTGGATTCCCGCCGAAAAGCGAATTTCTGTGCTAACATGCTGGCCGTCCGTTTGGAGGCTGTAGATGCCGCTCCAGTCGAACACAAATAGCTGATTCCTCGGCAAGCTGAAGACCCCACCGCCGTCACCCCGCCGCAAATCGACAAGAAAAAACCTAGCGTCTAGAATCCTCACATGGGCGGCTTGATCGAACCATCCCCACAGACGCAGGAGCGCGAATCGAACCTGCGTCCGATTCTGGTCGCGGTTGCAGCCGTCGTGGTGGTCGTCGGAATCCTGTTTGTGCTTTCGCGCTTTACCCGCACTCCGCTTTCCGCGCCGCATCCTTACGCAGCCAATCTTAAGATTTCTGGGCTCAAGCTCAGCGCCGCCGAAAACTTTGCCGGCTTCAGCGTCACTTACGTTGACGGAATCGTTGCTAACACCGGCGACAAAACTGTAATCCACGCAGTGGTCCACATCGCATTCAGGAATTCTCTCGGCGAGACTGTGCAGGCGGAAAACGTGCCGCTGCAGATTCTCCAAACCAGCGGACCCTACCCCGATACGGTTGATCTGCGGGCGTCCCCGCTCGCCTCAGGACAGAGCAAGCAATTCCGCTTGACCTTTGAGCACATCAGCACCGACTGGGACCAGTCGTATCCCGAGGTGCAGGTGACGGATGTGGCGCTGAAATAACCTCCCAACCGCATTGTCACTTCCAACCGCTGACCGGGGCCGCCACCGCGCGGTGTTGGCGCGATGATGTGGTTCAGCGGGAGGAACCCGATGCTCCAGATGGCAGTAAAGCCTGACTTCGAGAGGGGTGCTCATGGAAGGTTCAATGGGCCGAACCGAGGGCGAGTACGCCGAGGGTGCCGGCGTCCGAAGCCGCCGCCGCGTCGTCGGCGGTTCCGGTTGTCTGACCTGCTTTGAGCGGTTGGTTGGCGATGGTCTCATAGGCGTATCCCGTCAACCCGGCAACGACTCGGGCGTTTGCGACCTTCACGCTGAGGCGCGCCCATCCGTAGTGGGTCTCGCCATTGATCTGAAACCTCACTCCGAGATAGCGTCTCGTGACATTGGCCCACGGCAACCCGATAATGGTCGTCCCTCCGTAAGCCCGAAATCCGAACGCCATAAAGCCAACGATGGAGAAGGCGCCGCTCGACCCGATTGGGGCGCCCGCCGGCAATGCGAGAGCGAAATTCGTATGCGATGTGATGACGGCATTCTGCTGGACGCCGCCGGAGGCAAACAGTTCGTCGCTCCGGCTGGAGGTGTTAAGACCGATCTCGTTGTTAAGGGTGATGTCCGCGATTCCGTCGTTGTTCAGGTCAATGGAAAGGTGGTGGTTGGGTTGGAGCGTTCGGTGAACCGGCGTATAGACGATCTCAGCTTCGGCTGGCAAAGCCAGCGCCAGCAGTCCGACCCCGCCTGCCCCAGCAGCCAGCGCGTAAGCGCACAATCGCTTTTCGATCCCTGTGGTGAATGGGGCGGAATTGGCGCTGCGCTTTCTCCCGCCTGATACCAATTCAGGGTTGGTCATGGGATCCATCCTTTTCGGCGAGCGGAAGTGCGTGAAGCACTGAAAGTATGACCCCGTTGCGAGCAGGTGTCAACATGCTTTCTGCGTTGTTTGTCGAGTACAGGCTTTTGGCAACAAACAACTAGCAGGCACGTTGAACACCAAATTCGGACGCTACCCGAAGAACAGAACCGTAATACGCAGCAGCGTAATCCTCTACAATTGATCGCATGTCTGAAGTCAAGAATGTCCGCCTTACCGCCTCGGTGAAAGCGGCGGGTTGAGCTTCCAAGCTGAGTCCGGCGGCGCTGGACGCGGTGCTTGGGAAATTAGCCCGGCAACATGACCCGAACGTGTTGGTCGGCTTCGATCACGCCGACGACGCCGGAGTGTACCAAATCGCTCCCGACCAGGCGCTGGTGCAGACCGTGGATTTTTTTACCCCGATCGTTGACGATCCTTACACCTTCGGCCAGATCGCCGCGACTAACTCCCTGAGCGACGTTTATGCCATGGGCGGACGCCCGTTGACTTCGCTGGCCATGGTCTGTTTCCCTGAAAAAGCTGATCTCGCAATTCTCGAACGCATTCTTGCGGGTGGGCTCTCGAAAATGATGGAAGCCGGATGCACGGTGATTGGAGGTCATAGCATTCGGGACGAAGAGATCAAGTTCGGATATTCGGTCACCGGGCTGATTCATCCGGAACGCGTGCTGGCCAATGCCGGCGCGAAGGCGGGCGACCGCCTGCTGCTGACCAAAGCCCTCGGCACCGGCGTCATTGCGACGGCAATCAAAAAGGGCGTAGCGAAGCAGGCATGGATTGATGCCGCCGTTGAATCAATGACAACGCTGAACAAGAAAGCCGCGGAGGTCATCACACGGGCGAACGGCCAACGGCCAACCACCAACGACGGTTTGGCGGTTCATTCCATGACCGACATTACCGGCTTCGGCCTGATCGGGCACGCCCGGGAAATGGCGCTGGCTTCGAATGTTTCTGTGCGGCTTTGTGCCGGCCGAATCCCGCTGCTCGAAGGCGCGCTCGATTGCGTCCGCGCTGAACACATTCCTGGCGGATTGAAGGCCAATCGCGAGTTTGCCGAGTGCGCGGTTGCGTACGAAGACGGGATCAGCGACGAAATAAAGACGATTCTCTTCGATCCGCAGACCGCAGGAGGACTGCTAGTTTCAGTTGCCGCCGCCGATGCGCGGGAGCTGGGGTCTGCTTTGATCGCAGCCGGAGTGAGCTGTGTAGAAGTTGGCTGGGTCGAAGCGCGGGAGAAGACGCTGATTACGGTCACCGCGTAAGTTGCACAGGCATTTTCGATTCGATAACAAAAAGGACGGCCAAGGTGGCCGCCCTTTTCAGATTTCAATCTCCCTAAGCCCGCGCCGGACTCTCACCGCCCTTTGCAATTCCCGGGCGTCCCGGCTCCGGCTTTAAGACCTGCTGCACACCGCCATCATCCGACTTCGGCGGAGGAGTGATCTTCGGCAGCTCTTTGCCTTCGATAATCATCTTGATTTCGTTGGCATCGAGCACCTCGCGTTCCAGCAGAGCGAGAGCGATTCTCTTCAGTGTTTCCTTATTGTCGGTGAGCACGGACTTGGCAGTGTCATAGCCCTGGCCGACGATGCGGCGCACTTCCTGATCAATCTTGATCGCCGTGTCCTCGCTGTAATCGCGATGCTGGGCGATCTCGCGTCCCAAAAAGATTTGCTCTTCCTTCTTGCCGAAGGTCAGCGGACCTAACTCGCTCATACCGAACTCGCAGACCATCTTGCGGGCGAGTTCGGTGGCGCGCTCAATGTCATTTCCGGCCCCGGTGCTCATCTGGTTGAGGAAAATCTCCTCGGCGAGCCGCCCGCCCATCATGATGGCGATCTCGGTCTCAAGATATTCCTTGGTGTAATTGTGCTTGTCGTCAATGGGTAATTGCATGGTCACGCCCAGTGCCATTCCGCGCGGAATGATCGTGACTTTGTGTAAAGGATCGGAATTCGGCAGCTTGGCCGCGACCAGCGCGTGTCCGGCCTCGTGGAATGCCGTAACTTTCTTTTCTTCTTCCGTCAGGATGAGTGACTTGCGCTCCACCCCCATCAGAACTTTGTCTTTGGCCACTTCGAAGTCATATTGGAGCACGGCTTTGCGGTTCTGCCGCGCCGCGCTCAACGCAGCCTCATTTACCATGTTTGCGAGATCGGCGCCGGAGAATCCCGGCGTGCCGCGCGCCAGAACGGAGAGATCAACATCCTCCGCCATGGGAATCTTTCGGGTGTGAACGCGCAGAATTTCTTCGCGTCCGCGAACGTCCGGCCGATTGACAACCACGCGGCGATCGAAGCGTCCGGGTCGCAGCAAAGCCGGATCGAGCACATCGGGCCGGTTCGTTGCCGCCATCAGGATGACGCCTTCATTTGACTCGAAACCGTCCATCTCGACCAGCAACTGGTTCAGAGTCTGCTCACGCTCGTCGTGGCCGCCGCCCAGTCCCGCCCCGCGATGGCGTCCCACTGCGTCAATTTCGTCAATAAAGATGATGCAGGGAGCGTTTTTCTTGCCCTGCTCGAACAAGTCGCGCACGCGGCTCGCCCCCACCCCGACAAACATCTCCACGAAATCGGAACCGGAAATCGAAAAGAACGGAACATTCGCCTCGCCCGCAACTGCCCGCGCCAGCAAGGTCTTGCCGGTTCCGGGAGGCCCAACCAGCAGAACTCCCTTTGGAATTCGTCCACCCAGCTTCTGGAATTTTTGCGCCTCGCGCAGGAACTCAATAATCTCGCGCAGCTCTTCCTTGGCTTCATCCACTCCGGCCACGTCCTTGAACGTGACTTTCTTCTGCTGCATAGAAAGCAGCCGCGCCCGGCTCTTTCCGAACGACAGAGCTTTATTTCCGCCGGTCTGCATCTGGCGGATCATGAAGAACCACAATGCTGCCAACAAGATAAGCGGGGCCAGGTTCAGCAGCCAGCTCGGCCAGCTTCCACTGTTAACGTCATGGAAGGTCATGACCACGCCCTTTTCCTGAAGGGTCTTGATCATGTCGGGATAGTTGACCGGCGCGGTGGTGTGAAACGCAGAATTGTCGTTCTTGTAATGCCCTCGCACTTCCACGCCATTGATGGTGACCTCTTTAATATTGCCCTGGTCCACATCGGTCATGAACTGCGAGAAGTTGATCTCTTTGTCCTTCTGCCCCGCTCCTCCAGCCTTCACCACCTGCCAGAGAAGGAATGCAGAAAGAACAATGACCAACCAGAAAACCACCGTCTTGACTGTTGAATTCACCTAAAGGGCTCCCTGAGAATGTGGCGTCTTTCCTAAACGCCGTTGGCTCCCGGCCTCTTCTTTAGATGCCAGCCACGCGGTTTGGATAGAGGAAATTGCCAGCCACCCCTATTCTACGCCGTCCTCATAGAAAATGAAGGGCGTTCTTTCTGTGACTTAAGTCATTCAGTCACTCAACCCGCGGTAGCCAGGTAGGGCAGGTTGCGCTCGGTCTGACCGGCTGAACCCAGTCCATATCCGAAGAGCATTGTCTCATCGACCAGAAAGCCAAAATAATCCGGCTGCAATGGCACGCGGCGGGCGGACTGCCGGTCGAGCAGCGTCGCCACTTTCACCGAAGCCGCGCCGCGCCCGCGCAGGTCGTTCATCAGGAACTCCGTGGTAAGGCCGGAGTGAATCAGGCCTTCGATTAGCAGGATGTGCTCGCCGGCGATGTCCGGCTCGTAGCTGAAGAATATCTCGATCACGCCGGCCGGGGCGCCTTCCTGTTCCCTGCGATACCGCGGCTTGATGAACTGGCAGGTAACAGGGACATTCAGTCCGCGTACCAGGTCCGCCATGAACATGAAACCGTTTTCCAGAAGCGCGAGAATATGGATGGTCTTTCCCCGGTAATCGTCGGAGATCTGGCGCGCCATCTCGCCCACGCGCTTCTGGATCTGCTCCGTCGGAATAACGGTGCGCGGCTGGTTGGGCTTCAGGACTTCATTCATACACTTCGCGGAGGCTTCCTCAGCGCCTCGTATCCGATGGGCTGCTCCAGCGGCACTTCTCGAATCAGAACTTGCTCGGAACACTCCGGCTGCCGCTCCCATGCACTGAAGCCGCGCAACCACACCACAGTCTCGCCTGTGCCGCTGACCACCACCGGCCACAGCTTCCGCTGCGGACCTCTAACGCGGCGCTCTTGCAGCAACTCTTTTATCTTCTTTGGAGCCTTGGTGTGTGCCGGCCAAAAGCGGTCCCCGGCCCGCCAGTTTCGCACCCGCAAGCAGCCCTCCAGCGACGACCGTGCCACCAAATCTTCCCGATTATACTGCCCGGCCTGAGCGCCCGGAATGAGAACGGTTTCAAAGCGCGATCCAGTCTCGCGAACCTCGACCACCCCAGGCACGGGCAGGCAATACTCGTAGTCGAGTTCTTTCGAGCCGCCTGCCAGCGCACGCTCAAAGCGCAATTCGTTCCTGACGCGGGACACGATCCAGCCGTGGGGCAGAACCGCTTTCTCGCAGGCGGACGACACAAGATCAAGCACCTCCTCGACGTGGCGGAACTCGGGCCTCAAATCGAGCGATTCACAGATCGCCCGGATGACTCTGCGCCGGAGCGCCAGGGGCAGATCCAGCAGCGCAGCGATATCCGCGCCCCCGGCGCGAACTGCTGAATCTGCGTGCCAGACTTGCGGGGTAAGGCGCGCGATCTGGCTTATCCAGAAGGCTTCCTCGGCGCGGGCGATTTCGGCGCTTTCAGCCAGGGCCTCGCGTACCGAAGGGTTCAGGTCCCGCTCCAGGCGGGGCAGAATCGCGTGCCGGATGCGGTTGCGGGCGAATTGCAGGTCGCGATTGCTCGAATCTTCACGCCAGTTTTGGCCAAGGCTGCTGAGGTAAGCTTCCAGTTCTTTGCGCCGCGTTTCCAGAAGCGGACGAATGATGTCGGCGGTCGCCGCTGGCGATTCCTGGCGGGCGATTGACAGCCGGGGATAAATTCCTGCCAGCCCGCGCGTCCCCGCCCCGCGCGAGATTCGCAGCAAGACGGTTTCCGCCTGGTCGTCGAGGGTATGGGCGGTGGCAATGCGGGTAAGACGGGCTTGCAGCAGCAGTTCGCGGAACCAGCCATAGCGGAGATTGCGCGCAGCAGCTTCAATACCGGCCTTTTTCCGTGCCGCATGATCGCGCACATCGCCCGTCGCATGATGGAACTCGAGTTTGTGTTGCTTTGCCAGTTCCGCGACGAATTGCTCGTCCTGTTCGGACTCGGCTCCGCGCAGCCTGTGATTGAAGTGGGCGACCGAAAGAACGATGCCAAGTTCGCTGCGCAAATCGAGCAGAAGCCGAAGCAGCGCGACGGAATCGGCGCCCCCGGAAACCGCAACTCCGACGCGGTCTCCGGGCTTGAGCAGATCGTGCTTATGAATGTAGGCCGTTACTTCTTGCGGCAGCGTCGGCACAGGGACATGGTACATCCAGCACTCTGGTTTCGCAGTCCAGCACGAAGGGAGCCCTGCGGCTGAATTCTCTGGGAAAGTCGGACTTTGGGAAGTGCAAGAATGGGTGCTGGGATCGTTCAAATTGTGAAAATGTCATGTTCGCCCCCCGGGACTCCCTATAATTGCGCCGAGGTAGCTTTTATGAAAATCACGATCGCCGTTATGCTCGCGCTCATGTTACCCGTCTTGCTGCCGGCCCAGAACAAGACGCTCCATGTCCAGGACGCGACGAAGTTAAAGGTCAAGATGGGTTCGAACGACGGATTCTTCAACGACGCCACATGTGACACAAAAGGGAACATTTACGTGACCATTTTCGATCCTCGCGGCACTCCGTCGGAGCGGCCGTTACTCAAGTTTGATAGCGCGGGCATCTTGCAGGCACAATTTGAGTCGAGCCGAAAGGACCTTGGGCTATCCGAATACGAAGACCACAACGAGCCCTCGGCCTTGCTCCCCGACGGCGGCGTCGCGCGGCTGGCCTGGTCAAAGGACACGCTCTACGTCACGAAATTCTCTTCCGATGGCACATTCGTCTCCCGCATGAAGCTGGATTCACCTGCTTTTCTTCCGTATCAGTTCCTGGTCTTCCCCTCCGGCGAGATGTTTGCCGCAGGCCTGGAACACTCGCACAGCGTGCGCTCAATTTCTCCGTACAAGAGATTTACTGCTATCTATGACGCCAAAGGTCATCTCTTGAAGCGGCTCGTGCTTCCCGGGGATGCCGAAATCGAAGCTGCGATTGAAGCCGGAGATTCGAGATACGCCATGGCGCCCATGTCCGGAAACCGCGCAGTCACCCGGGGCCGGGCCCGGCTGGGAGAGGACGGTAACGTTTATTTGATGCGCGGAACTTCCCCGCCACTGTTCTATGTGATCTCGTCTTCAGGAGAGCTGGTGCGGACAGTCAAGGTGGAACCCCCGTTCTCCGGGCAGGTGCCGTCTGAGATGCAGTTGGTTAAGGGGCGCATCGCGGTCGAGTTCTGGCTCGGGTGCGATGCCGGCGGGCAGTGTTCCGGAGTGAACCTCGAAGTGGCCGACGCGGTCTCCGGTGAAGGCCTGGCACGCTACGATCATGACAATTTCTTCGGATCTTTGGCGTGTTATAACTCAGGACCTGACCTGCTGACTTCGCTCACGCTGGACAATAACCAGCCGCAGATGACCCGCTGGGCTGCCAAGCAGCCAGTTGTAATCCATCCATAACGAACCATGAACGGTGAGTATGGAGTTGCAGCGAGCTGGCACCTATGGCTCAACTGCATTTCTCTTTTTTCATCTTCTCGACAAACTTTCCCTTGTTGACGACGGCGCGGCCGACGGTGCCGCGCCCGATCTCCTGCACGTCGTCGCGTGCCGTGACTCGCACGGTATAGAAGCGGCCATCGAACGATTCGAGCACAGCTTCGGCATGGATCTTCGCCCCAATCCCACTCGCAGCCCGGTGCTCAATGTTGATGGCTGTGCCGACCGTGATCTCATCGCCTTCGCAATAAGGAGCGAGGGCGTGAAAGGCGGCAGTTTCCATCAAACGGATCATGTCTGGCGTGGAATAGACAGGCGGCAGTTCAGGATGATGCGCTGTCAGTGTGTGCTTGAACTCGACAGTTTCCTCCGCTTCGCCGCGCGCACCGATGGGGATGAATCTGGCCATTAAGGGTTGTGAAAAGGTGGTTAATTCTAGCGCAGCCTGCGGCTTGCGGGCAGTTACAGAGTACAGTAACCTTCGCGGGGCGGCCTGACTTGGGCAGATAGGCTCTCTATCAGCCTAAATCATCAACCTTTGCCCCAGCGTGCTTTTGCGGCACGCTGGGCTATTTCTGTTCGCTCTTGCTGCGTTAGTTTCGCGGCTCGTGCTCTGCCGCCTTTCATCCCGCCCAGCTTGCCCAACGCGACGGCTGCCGGATTCTTCTTTTTCGGCGGGAACTGTAACGGCCTCTTGCTTATCTTCAACGGCCCACCTATGGCCTGCTCCACCACCCGTAGCGCGTTCTGCGCCACATCGCCCTTGCTTGACCGTCTAGGCATGGCCTATTATGTATCATCATGGCGAAAAAGTCCAAGATAATTGCGCACTGCCCGTGGTCCGTTGAGCTAGAAAAAACGTCGCACACAAAACAGCTCAACAATTGATGTGGAATTAGAAGGCCGAAAAGCTGGGAGCCTTCGCATTGGGCGCGGTTCCGTTGAATGGTGGCCCAGTTACAAGAAGGCAAAAGCTCATCGCTTTAATTGGGTGGCAGTTCGTTGACCTTCTCGAAACCAAACCAGAGCGACGGTCTAAAAGATAAAATTCAAAACAGCCCACTACCCAAGGGTTACTAAAGGATGACGGCGTGCCGCGGAGCGTAGAGGACTTGGTAGCCCTCTGGGAAGCCTACGAGCAGCGGAGGGCGGAAAGAGCGGCGTGAGTGAAATATACACGTCTAATGCTTCGCATTTTAATTGCTCTCACATTCGCTGCCATGGGGTATGCTTTGGGTCTCCTTTTGCCCCTGTCCATTTACGCGCTTATTCACGGTGACCCTGGGATGCCCGGAGGCGCAGGATTGGTAATCCTCGGGATGCCGCTTGCCATAATAGGAGCTATCGTTGCAGGGTTATTTTCATTTGTTACATTCCCTGCATGGAGACAAAATTCAAAGTAGCCCACTACCCAATTCGTTCAAACCTTTGACTCAAACGGTACCATCGGTCAAATCGGCTACATGGCAACGCAAGGACAGGTCACGTGCGGCCTCGGTACGAGCAATCGCACATTCGCGGTCAACTTGTCTGGAACCGTAGTTGGAACGGGGCCGATCGGATACACGGGGCAGTTGATCTTGAGCGCGACCGGCAGCGTCACTGGCACCATGACCCTGAACGTGAACGGAACAGTTACTAATAAGGTTAACGTCAGGGGAACCTATACCGAAGGCAGCAATTGTATGGGAACGGCGGCAATCACCGCCGGCACAAGCAAGATGAACTTCGATTTCGTCGTGGTCAATAGCGGCAAAGAACTGTTGATGCTCGAAACCGACACGAACACCGTTGTCTCAGGGAACGCGCAAATGTGAGCTCAAATGGCGAGCCGCGAAACGCCCCCCGGTGGCGCCCTGCTGGTTATGCGGCGGCTAGCGCCATCCTACGCTCTTCAATCCCATCCAGCGCGCGCCAAAGGGCTTTGGCGGCATTCTCGGCTGCGTCCAGTGCTTTTTCCGTGGCGGCAGGATTTTTTTTCAACCGCTTGGCCAGCTGGCTGCGCCACACGTTCGAGTGATAAATGTCGGCGGTGGTGTGCAGCGTAAAGTACCCACAAGCACGTTCATTGGCCCCGTACATTTCTCGCAGGCCGCGCGCTTTTTCTTGAGCTACTCGTGGCACCTGCGACTCATACGCATAAAAGGCGGCGAGCGCTTCTTCAGCGGTTCCCTCACTGGCAATGCGCTGGAAAAATGCAATCAGATTTCTGACCTCGGGAGCAGGCTGGTGGCCGCGGCGGTCGCGGCGCGCGCCCATGCCCTCGGCAAAATCCAGCCACAGCTCCGAGTGAGCAACCGAGGGCTCTCCGAAAGCATCTTCGAGTCCTTTTTCATCCGCCATATTAGCCAGCACGGCGCGGCGTAGCTCGCCCTCGTCAAGGCGAATGCCGAGAGCGGCAAGGTAGCTGGGAAACGCCTCCACGTGGTGGTAGTAATCACAGGCGTACTCGCGCAGATCCTCGCGTGTCAGCTCTCCGGCAGCCCATGCTTTGTAAAAAGGATGGCAAAGCAAATCGTATTTATGAATGCGTTCATCGAGTTCTTGGAAGAATTGTTCGGTGGTCATGATCGCCTCCCGGGAACCCTTTATCTTACGGGTGCCGGGATGGGATGGCAAATGTTGAATTTGTGACGGCAATCACATGATCTGGCCCACCTACTGAGTAGCCTGCACGGATGCATCTACCAGCAAAGGCATCAGTGTTTGTGGTCATGATTTGCCTGGCCGTGTCGGCCGCGCAGAGCGGATCGCCCGCCCGCGATCCACGCATCCCGGACGAAGTCAAGTTCAAGTCAGGCTACATCAACCCGGCGCCCCCACCCCCCCGGGTTCAACTCTGCAATGCTCTGGGGCATTGCCATTGCCGACACACGGGTGCCCCGCCACGAATCGGCGGAAGTCGAGGTGGCATGGACCCGACTCACCTGCCGCGTGGATGGAAAACAAACTGTGCTCAACGAGGATTACGGCAAAGTGCGGGGAGGGCTGTATCGAAGGCATCCCTGGTTCGGAACGGACGAGCACGCGCCGATGCCAATGGAACACGACTTGGAGAGTAATGCCGTCAGTCTGCGGGTCGGGCAGGACGCCAGTTACGTCTGGCATTTCTGGGCGGCGTCGCCGCGAGCGACTCTGCCGCCTGGCAAAATCGAGGGGTGTACCGTCAAGATGCGGATCAAGATCTCGCCTGGCGCGCTGCTGCAAGTTGGCTTCGACTATTGGCGCAATACGACCGTCGCCTGCGGCGCGGGTGGAAACAACCACGAGGCTGGCGCCAGCGGGTGGTACTTTCCATCGGCGGACTGGCAAGAGGCAGAGTTTAGCGATATCGGCAGACAGTAGCGACTCAGGTGGGGACGGCGGCTGTCCCCACGCGAACGTCGGTGTGACTACGCGGCGTGCGGGTTAGAATGAAAGGACCTCGTGCCTTACACCAGACATTTCGACGTGGTAGTCGTTGGTGCTGGACACGCCCGATGCGAGGTTGAGGCGTTTGCGTGGTGTGCGAGCCGCGCGCCGAAATCCCGAGCGGAGCGAGGGACCTGGCCGAGCAGGCAGTCATGGGGTTCACAGAACAATTCGATATCGTAGTCGTTGGCGCCGGCCATGCCGGATGCGAGGCTGCTATGGCCTCCGCGCGCATGGGGCTGAAGACTGTGCTTTACACGCTGAACGTTGATCTCATCGCGCAGATGTCCTGCAATCCGGCGATCGGCGGGATTGCCAAGGGGCACCTGGTGCGCGAAGTGGACGCGCTCGGCGGCATGATGGGCGAGGTCACCGATGCCGTCGGCATCCAGTTCCGTTTGCTTAACACTTCGCGCGGGCCGGCTGTGTGGTCTCCGCGGGCGCAGTGCGACAAGCAGGCCTATCGGCTCAAGATGCGCGAAATGCTCGAGTCTCAGCCGAATTTGAAAATCAAGCAGGCGGAAGTGGGGGGTGTGTTAGTGGGGTTAGATAAAAAAAGCCCCCCCGAGGGAAGCGGAGGATAGGCAGAGGGGGCGGGCGGGGGTGGGCGGGCGGCGGCCCCCCATTCAATCGACGCTTGTCATTTCGAGGAGCATAGCGATGAGGAATCTGCTTTTGCCAACGGCCATCGACCAGCGACCAACGACGGGTTTCGCGTCTGCCGTGGCGTCCGCCTGCGCGATGGTCGCACGGTGGGCGCCTCTGCCGTCATCATCACAACCGGAACATTTCTCAACGGTCTCATTCACTGCGGTGAGCAGCAGTATCCCGCCGGACGCTCGGGCGAGCCGAACGCAGTGCTGCTGGGCGAGGCGCTCAAACTGCTTGGGTTGCGTGGCTGCCGGTTGAAGACGGGGACGCCTCCGCGCCTCGATGGCCGCACCCTTGATTGGTCCCGCTTTCAGCTTCAGCCGGGGGATGACGATCCCACGCCGTTCAGCTTTCGCACCAGGCGGGTCGCGCACCACGATAAGCAAGTCCCCTGCTACATTGCGTGGACTTCAGAAGAGACGCAGCGGATTATCCGCGAAAATGTGCACCGCTCGCCCATGTACAGCGGCCAGATTCAATCCATTGGCCCGCGATATTGCCCTTCGATTGAAGACAAAATCGTCAAGTTCCCGGACAAGGCCACGCACCAGCTATTTCTTGAGCCCGAGGGCTTGAACACGCACGAAATTTACGTCAATGGTATGAGCACCTCCCTGCCGGTCGAGGTGCAACTCGAGATTTTGAAGTCGGTGCCCGGACTCGAGACAGCGGAAATGCTGCGGCCAGGATATGCGATCGAGTACGACTCGATTGATCCGACCGAACTGGAGCGCACCCTTGAAACCAAGAAAATCTCTCGACTTTTTCTCGCCGGGCAGATCAACGGCACGAGCGGCTACGAAGAAGCGGCGTGTCAGGGAATCATGGCAGGCATCAACGCCGCGCTCAAGGTGAAGAATCAGCCGCCGCTGGTGCTCGACCGTACGGAAGCGTACACGGCGATCCTGATCGATGACCTGATTTCGAAAGGCACAAACGAACCCTACCGCATGTTCACTTCGCGGGCGGAGTTCCGGCTGCACTTGCGCATTGACAATGCCGACCGGAGATTAACCCCGCATGGGCGGCGCGTGGGGTTGATCAGCGACGATGCATGGGCTGACTTTCAGGCGAAGCAGTCGCGGTTGGAAAAGATGAACAACGTTCTGGAAACCACGAAGCTGACGACTGCGATGACAGAAAGAATTCGCGCGGAGACAGCCGCCCTCGCCTGTCCGGCGGAGCGTAGCGCTCCAGTTTGCCATCCCGAGCGAAACGAAGCCCAGCCGGGCGCAGTCGAGGGACCTTGCGTTTCGGCCGACCTTTCATCCTCGATCGGCCAGCCTCTTGCGCAACTCCTGAAACGGCCTGAGATCACGATTGAGAGTCTTGTTCCGCTCCTTCGCGAACTCGCTCCAGCATTCTTTGCGGACGGCGAACGACCAACCGCCAACGGCCGGCCGCTGCCTTCATCTGTTCGCAACGAACTCAAGTCCGTCGAGACTGAAATCAAGTACGAAGGCTACCTGCAGCAGCAGGAGCGCGCCATCCAACGGCTGAAAAGGGCCGAGCAGCGGACAATTCCCGAATGGTTCGATTACGCCTCAGTCAGCGGGCTGTCGCGCGAGATGAAGGAAAAACTGCTAAAGGTTCGCCCGCGCACGCTGGGCCATGCCTCGCGCATTCCGGGAGTGACCCCGGCAGCCGTGTCCCTGGTGAATGTGTTCATCGAGATTCAGGCCAAGCGGCGGGATGGGGCGGTGGCGCCGTGACCTCGGCACCCCGAGCAATGGATCTCCGCCTCATGTCCTACATCCAGATCGAAAGCCCGTGCGGGCCGCTGTTGCTCGCGGCAGATGATGCCGGCCTGCGGCAGATTCTGTTCGTCAATGGCCGATCGTCGGTACGTCCCGATCCGGCGTGGCGGGAAGATCGCGGCGCATTGGCCGAAGTCGTCCGCCAACTGCGGGCTTATTTTTCCGGAGAACTGCAACGCTTCGATCTTTCACTTGCTCCGCAAGGCACGCCGTTTCAGCTGAACGTCTGGCAGCACCTCTGCGAAATTCCTTATGGCGAGACGATCTCTTATGGCGAACTCGCGCGCCGCATCGGCAATCCCAACGCCTCGCGCGCAGTCGGACTGGCCAACGGCTCAAATCCTATTTCGATTGTCATTCCCTGCCATCGCGTCATCGGCAGCAACGGCAAGCTCACCGGCTACGGCGGCGGCCTAGAAACAAAGCAGAAACTCCTGGAACTGGAGCGGCGGCAGTTGCGGCTGCTGTAGATGCATCACCGCCGGAACTCACCGGTTGCCGTCTGCGCATGGTATCGTCGGTCTCATGCGGCGTGCCGCGCTTTGCGCACTCACCATATTCCTGGCCTCGTCAGTGTTGGCGAAAGAAAAATATTTGAAAGCCGCCCCCATTCATCTTGATCGCGCAGGCGAAAAATGGGCAGAGAGAACTCTCCACAAACTCACACTCGAAGAAAAAGTCGGGCAGCTTTTCATGATCTGGGCGCGGGCGCAATACATGAATGCCGGCAGCCCCGATTACGCGGAACTGCGCGAAACTGTGCGGAAGTATCACATCGGATGCCTCGGCATGACGGTGCGCTGGGATCCCCCATTTCTTTATCGCAGTGAGCCCTATGAAGCGGCCGCGCTGCTCAACCATTTGCAAGAAGATTCCGACCTGCCCCTGCTGGTCGCTGCTGACTTTGAGCGCGGCGTCGCCATGCGCCTCGACGGCACAACGACTTTTCCTCACGCCATGGCGTTTGGCGCGGCTGGCAAGCTGGAATACGCTGAGGCCTTCGGGCGTATCACGGCAGAAGAAGCCCGCGCCATCGGGGTCCACTGGAACTTTTTTCCCGACGTCGACGTGAACTCGAACCCGGCCAACCCCATCATTAATACGCGTTCGTTCGGCGAAGACCCGGTCCAAGTCGGCGACTTTGCCGCAGCTTATATACGCGGCGCTCGTGAGCACGGCATGTTGACCACAGCCAAGCATTTTCCCGGACACGGCGACACGGCGACGGATTCTCACCTCGGCCTGGCGCAGCTCACGGGCGATATGGCGCGGCTGCGTTCGGTCGAACTGCCGCCGTTTGAAAAGGCCATCGCCGCGGGAGTTGATGCCGTCATGGTCGCGCACATGACGGTGCCCGCGCTTGATGCCGATCCGAACCACGTGGCGACAACTTCGCCGGCAATTGTGACGGGGCTTCTGAAAGAGCAGTTGGGATTCAAGGGCATCGTCGTCACCGACGCGCTTGATATGGCCGGGCTGATGCGCCTGTACAGCACAAACATTGGCCGCGCGGCAGTGGATGCGTTCAAAGCGGGCAACGACGTACTCATTATTCCGGCTGATCTGGATGCGTCATACAAGGCGATACTCGATGCCGTGCGCAGTGGGGAAATCTCCGGGCAAAGTCTGAATACGTCAGTTCTCAAAATTCTGAAAGCCAAAGCATCGCTCGATCTTGAGAAAGCCCGACTGGTGGATTTGGCCGCGCTCTCCGAGCGGGTCGGCAAGCCTGAAAATGTCGCTCTCGGCCAGCAGGTCGCCGATGATGCTATTACGCTGGTCCGCGACAATGGCAAAATTCTGCCACTGAAAAAAGCTGGAACCGGCGGGCCGGGCCTTCCGTATCAGAAGGTGGAAGAGGTGCGTGACAACCTCGTCGCTGTGGTATTTTCGGACGATGTCCGCACCGAAGCCGGGCGCGTGCTGGAGCGCAAACTGCGGGAGCGGGTGCCGGATGCGCACATAATATATGTGGATACGCGAATCGCCGAGGCGATGACGCCGCAAGTTGTGCAGGCGGTAGACGAGGCGCATGTAGTGATCGCGGCAGTGTATGCCGTCCCGGCAGCCGGAAGAGTTGCGCAAACGGCGAATGGGCAGACAAACTCGATGCTGGCCGAGCCGAATGCCGCCCTTCTGGGAAAGATTCTTGCGGCTGCGGCGGAGAAGACGGTCGTGCTCGCTATGGGGAATCCATATCTGGCGCAGGATTTTCCCGGGGTGCAGAATTATATGTGTGCGTTTTCCAATGTTGCGGTTTCGGAGATCAGTGCAGTGAAAGCGCTGTTTGGTGAGATCGCAATTCGCGGCCACTTGCCAGTGACCATTCCGGATATCGCGCGCCGGGGCGACGGAATCGAGCGTCCCGCACAAGTTCAATGAGGAGCAGTACATGCTAATCCCCAAGGTTCTCGACAATAAAAGCAAGTTCGTCATCGCCGTGGCTTTCACTTTGTGGATAACTTTTCTTGCGTGCAGTGTAGATGTGAAAGACGGCAAGAACGGCGAGAGCAGCAAAGTGGATATTCAAACTCCGGTCGGTGGCATCCACGTCAACGAGGAAGCGGATGTGCACGATACCGGTTTGCCCCCCTATCCGGGCGCGCGGGTCAAGCCCAAGGCGCACGATGGCGACAGCAAGAGCGCCAATGTGAATCTTTCTGCAATGGGTTTCGGAATTAAAGTTGTCGCGCTGGAGTATGAATCCGACGACGCACCCGCAAAAGTGCTGGCGTTTTATCGCGACAAGCTGAAAAAGTATGGCGACGTGCTCGAATGCCACACCAACAAACACGGCGGCGATCAGGACGTTGACTACCACGGCGACGACTCCGGCTCAAAGCCGGTCAGCTGTAAGGGCGACAACCATGGCAGCGTGATCGAACTCAAAGTCGGCACCGAGAATAACCAGCACATTGTCTCCGTCGAACCGGAAGGCAAAGGCACGGATTTTGCTGTGGTAATGGTGCAAATCCACGGGAAAGAGACGATCTAGGAACTCCTGGCGTTGCACTTCAACTTGTCATCCTGAGCGTAGCGAAGGAACTGTGAACGAGGATTAAATTGCCTTTGGCCTCGCTCGGGGTGGCGTTGTGTCAGGGCATGGCTCTAGCCATGCCATTAAAGCTCATGCTAGCTTGCACGCGCCCATGGTGCGCAACTGCCTGCCAAACCTGTGTGCTGTAATGGTTGAGCCGGGCTCCGGCGGGCGCTTGTACGAGGGATCCTTCGACTTCATTACCCGATTCGCAAGTCAATCGGCGATCTCACTTAGCATAGCAGTTCTTGGCGGCGACTCCCCTTTTTTTGCGACAACAACTCCTTCAAATACATTTACTTCCGCTAGCATCCATTTTTCTTGCCCCTGCAACTAAATATTTAGGTGACAATCCAGCAGTCATCGCGTCTAATCAAATTAGTTGGAGGAATGCACCGTGCCACGGGTGAAATCTGAGACCCTGACCCATGCCGAACTGAGGCTGATGGATGTCCTGTGGCAAAAGGGTTCGGCGACCGTACAGCAGGTGCTGGAGGCGTTGACCGCCAAGCCGGCGCTGGCCTACAACTCAGTTCTGACCACGATTCGCGTGCTCGAGCAAAAAGGCTACGTCAAGCACGTGAAAGACGGCCGGGCCCACATTTATATGCCTGTGGTGGGCCGCAAAGAGGCCACGCGCTTCGAGATTCGCCATCTTGCCAACCGCTTTTTCAAAAACTCTCAAGACCTGCTGGTGCTCAACATCCTCGAAGACCGCGGCGTAGATGCCGAAGAACTGGCCCGCCTGCGGCAGTTGCTGGAGGAAGGTAAGTGAGCGGACTGGCAGCCATGAATCTAGCATCGGTCGCTCCCACGCTGGCGCTGCATCTGTTGAGCTGCATAGTGGAAGGCGCGGCGATTGCCGGGTGCGCGTGGCTCGCGCTGAGAATGATGCCGCGGCGAAACGCGGGTACGCGCTTCGCAGTCTGGATGCTGGCATTGCTTGCGATTGCGGTGTTTCCGTGGATGGACCTGCTGGTTCCGGCGCAAACTGGCGCGCGCGCAAACGCGGCATTCCTTTTGCCACTATCGTGGGCGATCTACGCGCTTGCCGCCTGGGGAGCGATTGCCGCGGCGGGATTGCTGCGGATCGGCATCGGACTCTGGCGCGTGAGAAAACTGCGAAGATCGTGCCGGCGGTTAGATGACGCGGAACTTGATCCGGTTTTGCAAGCAACACTTACTGACTTTCGTTCGCTGCGAAAGGTGTCCCTGTGCGCATCCGGCAAAGTTCAGGTCCCAACCGCCATAGGATTTTTGCAGCCCGTCGTAGTGATTCCAGACTGGGCGTGGAATGAGCTTCCGGCGGATGATCTCAACGTGATAGTGCTGCACGAGTTGGCGCATGTGCGCCGCTGGGACGACTGCAGCAACCTGGTTCAGAAATTCCTGCGTGCAGTTTTGTTCTTTCATCCCGCGGTGTGGTGGATTGAGAACCGGCTTTCGCTGGAACGCGAGATGGCCTGTGATGATCTGGTGCTGGCGCAGACGGCGAATCCCCGCGCGTACGCCAAGTGTCTGGTCTCGGTGGCCGAGAGAAGTTTCCTGCACCGAGGTCTGGCAATGGCGCAGGCTGCGGTGAGCAAAATCTGCGATACGTCCTTGCGGGTTACGCGAATTCTGGACGCGACACGCCCCGGCGCAACACGAATCTGGAAGCCGGCGATTGGGCTCGTGAGCGCATTCGCCGTGGTCTGCGCAGTTTCATTCGCGCATGCGCCTCGGTTGATCGCGTTTGAAGATCAAACGCCGCAGCTAAGCGCCAACCTGCGTGTGCCGGCAGTTGCTCCGGCAGCTCCGCTTGCAAAGGTCGTTCCCGTCAGCGCGGTCCATAGGAAAATGCCCGCCGCTCCCAGGGTTGTGAAAAATTCTCCGGCTCAGGGGGAAGCGCAAGCCGAGTTGGCGCTCGCGCAATCCATGATTTCTGACTTCGTCCCGAATTTCGTGCTGGCGAATTTGCCGGCTTCGAACACACCGGCGCAAGCTGTGTTCCTCATGGTGCAGGGCGCGCAGTTCGATCAGATGGGCCCGGTATTCTGGACCGTCACCGTATGGCGGCTTCCGGTTCAGAAGTCCGGCAAGCAGGCGGTTCCGGCGCAGGGCCCCGCGAAATCGATTTAACGAGTTTGCGGCAAAATTTTTTTGCCCAATAAAACTAATTTATTAGTTGTCAAGGAGATGAAAATGAAAGATCGAATCGGACAAACCTTTAGAAAATTCGCAGGCCGCCGCTTGGCGGTGACGCTGTGCGCCGTTGCGTTAGCGGCATCGCTCGGCGCCTACGAAATCGCAAAACCGGCCATGGCCCGGGCAGCGAATCCGTCGCCTGCTCCGGCTGCGGCCGCGCTTGACGACAACAACGTCTCCACTTTGCTCGCGCTCGACCGCGACATGGAAGCGCTGGCCGCTCGTGTCACGCCGGCCATTGTCAACGTTGCAGTAACGTCGCATGAAAAGACTCCGAAGATGGGCGAGGGCGACATGCCCGAAGGTATGCAGCAATTCTTCGGACAATTTTTCGGCCATCAGTTTCAAATGCAGCCGCCGCAACCGCGCGTGGAGCACGGAATTGGAAGCGGCGTGATCGTCTCGCCCGATGGCTACATCGTCACCAACAATCACGTTGTGGATGGCGCCGCCGATATTCGCGTTACTATGCAGGACCGGCGAATCCTTACCGCGAAGCTCATCGGTACCGATCCCCTTACCGATATCGCGGTCATCAAGGTTGACGGGAAAGATCTCCCCAGCGTTCCCTGGGGCGACTCGACGAAGCTGCGTCCGGGAGAAACAGTGCTCGCCTTCGGCAACCCCTACGGTTTCCGCTTTACGGTAACGCGCGGAATCGTCAGCGCGCTGAACCGTCCCAGTCCGTTCCGCGATAATCCGCGGCGGCCGGGAGAATTCATTCAGACTGATGCCGCCATCAACCCCGGCAACTCCGGCGGGCCGCTAGTGGATGCGCGTGGCGAAGTGGTCGGCATCAACACATTCTTGTTCTCGCCTTCGGGCGCATTCTCCGGCATGGGCTTCGCGATCCCGACTCAGATCGTGCGGCCGACGGCAGAAACCCTTATCAAAGACGGCAAAGTCACTCACGGCTACATCGGAGTTGGGATCACTGACCTGACCCCGGAGAACTCGAAGTTCTTCGAGATGAAGAGCAGCGCCGGCGCAGTGGTTACGCAGGTCGAGCCGGATTCGCCGGGAGCGAAAGCCGGATTGAAGGTCGGTGACGTGATCACCCAGGTTGACGGCAAAGAGGTCAGCGATTCCGGGCAGCTGCAGGTCGAAGTCGGCCAGACTAAGCCGGGAACGATTGTCAAGCTGGAAGTGGTCCGTGACGGCAAGAACATGAGCGTTCCGGTCACGCTGGAAGCCATGGGTAGCCGCGACGAAAAAGGCGAGGAGACGTCGGAAGACGCCAACGGCAAGCCGCGCTGGGGGCTGGGTGTTTCTGATCTCACCTCCGATGCGCGCGACCAGTTGCAGGCGCCAGGTGACGTTCACGGCGCGGTAGTGGAGCGTGTCGTGCCCGGCAGTCCGGCCGACAATGCCGGATTGCAGCGCGGTGACATCATAGTCAGCGTGAACCGGCACGAGGTGCAGAACGCCGCCGAAGTGCAGAAAGCGCTGGCCAATGTTCCCAAGGGCCAGGATGCGCTGGTGCTGGTGTGGTCAAACGGCGGCAACACCTTCCGCGTGCTGCATTCCGAGCAGGGGTCGTAAGCCAGAGTTGGAGTGAAGGTGAGGGTGCCCCACCCAACGAGGCTCGTTGGGTGGGGTAGTTCTGCTCCGCACTGGCTGCCCCACCTTTCGTGGTTTTCGAAAGGTGGGTGAATCACCGCCGGTACACAACCCCGCCCTTCATCACGAAGCTCACGTTCTCCAGCACCCCAACGTCTTTCAGCGGATCGCCGTGTACGGCGATCACGTCGGCAAAATATCCTGCTTTCAATTCGCCGATCTGTCCCTCCCAGCCCAGCACCTTCGCGCCATTGAGCAGATCGGCTTGCAGCGCGGCAAGAGGAGCCATGCCGTACTTCACCATGAGTTTGAGTTCCTGCGCCTGCGTGCCGTGAGGGAAGGGGCCAACGTCAGAGCCGACGGCCATGGGTACGCCCGCCGCGACCTGCTTGCGGTATTCGGCGATCTTCAGGTCGAGCAACTCGCGCTCCCGGGCCATTTGCGCCGCAGTCGGCGCGTGGTCGGTGAAGTACTGAAAAATCGTCAGCGTCGGTACTGCGAAGATGCCCTTCTGCTTCATCAGGCGGATGGTCTCATCGCTCAGCTGGTTGGCATGATCAATGGATACCACCCCGGCCCGCGCGGCATAAAGCGTTCCCGGCTCGCCGGTGGCGTGCACGGCGACCTTCTTGCCCGCGCGCGCAGCTTCATTCACCGCAGCGGCGAGTTCGGCTTCAGAGTACTGATAAATCGTCGCGAGCTTGCCGTCATGCACCCGGTCGGGACCCGTCTCGTAAATCTTGACGAAGTCCGAGCCCTCCTTGAACTGCTCGCGGATGACCTCGACAAGTTCATCCGCGTTGTTCGCGTAAGTCGCGTTGGAAAGAACGTGCTGCGCCGGATTGAAGTGATTGGCATCTTCGTGTCCGCCCAGAATATCCACTGCATTCCCGCTGATGCGCAGGCGAGGGCCTGGAATCAGGCCGTCGTTGATCGCGTTACGCACGGCGGTGTCAGCGGAGCCGGCGCCTTCGGTGCCCATATCGCGCTCGGCGGTGAAGCCGGCCATCAGATCGTCGCGTGCGGCTAGGCAGGCGAGGATAGTGCGTTGCGGCACGGATTCTTCTACGGTTTGCAAATCCTCAGCTCCGGGATGCAGAAACAAATGCACGTGAGCATCAATCAGTCCCGGCAGGAGGGTCGAGTCGCCAAGGTCAATCGTTTCTGTGCCTGCGGCATGCTTGACCGATGAGCCCGCCTCGACAATGCGCTCGCCCTCCACCAGCACTTCGCCCGGCGTGACGATCTTTCCGCTTTCAATGTCGAGCAGCCGCGCGGCGTGCAGAACGATGGGATGTGGTGCGCCGGATTGCGATTGAGCGGCGGCAAACGTCAGCAGAAACGCGCAGGAAATACCTAGGCGAATGCAGTTTTTCATGGCGGAAGGATGGTAACACTTCGGGGGAGAGGTTGGGTTTTACTAAATCTATTTTAAAAAGCTTTGGCGCCCCAGGTCCCGCGAGCGGTCTTTGCGAGCTGACCTGGGGCGATTCTCCGACTCCCGTTTGACCCCTCGCTTTCCCGCACGTTAAAATAGTCCAGTTTGCCTGTACCTGCGGCTCCGTTCTGGGGCCGCCCGCATTCGTTGCTCAAAGCGCCGACGCGGAAAGCAGCAAGCACAGAGAAAGTTTCGAGTTCCCCACATGGTGTCAAGTGTGCGAGGAAGAGACTTCAGTTGGAGGCACAAGCATGTACGCGGTGATCCGCGCTGGCGGTAAGCAGTACCGGGTGGCGCCCGGCGATGTCATCCGTGTGGAGAGCCAGGGCAACGGCGCTCACGGGCACGTCCAGTTCAGCGACGTGCTCGCAGTTTCGACAGGAGAAGGACAGATCGGCAAGCCGCAGTCGGAAGCTCGCGTCGTCGGCGAAGTGGTCGAGCAGGGACGCAGCAAAAAAGTGCTGGTCTTCCACTACAAGCGCAAAAAGCAATATAAGAAGCTGCGCGGCCATCGCCAGGATTACACCGCGGTGCGAATTACCGAAATCGCCTTCGACGGGCAGAAGTTCACCGCGCCTGAATTGCCGAAGAGTGCCCCGAAGAAAGAGGCCAAGCCAAAGAAAGCTGCGACTGTAGAGGTTGAAGCAGCGCACGAAGCGAAGGCAGCGAAGGCTCCGGCAAAGAAAAAGACGGCAGCGAAGAAGGCTCCGGCAAAGAAGGTCGCGCCTAAAAAGGGCAAGAAGTAAGGATCCTCGAGGAGAAGCAGATTCCTCTTCGCTGCGTTCCTCGGAATGACAAGAGATTGAGAGTCCCGAGGGTTCTCGGGCAGGGAAAATTTTATGGCACACAAAAAAGGACAAGGCACATCCAGAAACGGGCGCGATTCTAATTCACAGCGACTCGGATTTAAAGCGTTCGGCGGGCAGGTCGTGCATGGCGGAACCATCATCGTGCGTCAGCGCGGTACGCGCGTGAAGCCGGGCTTGAACGTCGGCCGTGGCAAAGATGACACGCTCTTTGCCAAGATCACCGGACGCATCAAATTCACCGACCGCGGCTCAATGGGCAAGTTCGTGATGATCGAGCCGGTCGAAGCAAAGTAGGTGTGGCGCGGAGACTCTTGTCCGCGACTCCGTCATCGGCCTCGCCTTCGGGCGAGGCATTTTGCTTTTGGAAGCGGCGAGCGGCTGGCAAACGACGACGCGCGACGCGCGGCTTTTTTTCATGTTCATTGATGAAACCACAATCCGGGTAAAGGCCGGCGACGGCGGCAACGGCTGCCTCGCATTTCGCCGCGAGAAGTTCGTACCTCGCGGCGGCCCATCCGGCGGCGACGGCGGCAAAGGCGGCGACGTTCTCATGGAATCGAGCGAACGCCACAATACTCTGGTGCACTTCCGGTTCAATCCCGAATACAAGGCCCAGCGCGGACGCCATGGCGAAGGTTCGAACAAGACGGGCCGCGAAGGCGAAGATGTTCTGCTGAAAGTTCCGGTCGGCACCATCATGTACGACGCCGACACTGGCGACAAGATCCACGATTTTTCGCGTCCCGATGAGCGAATTGTAATTGCCCGCGGCGGCCGTGGCGGCCGCGGCAATGCGCAGTTTGCAACTTCCACCCATCAGGCCCCGCGCGAACATGAAGATGGTCGGCCCGGCGAAGAGCGCACCTATCGCCTCGAACTGAAGTTGCTCGCCGATGTTGGCCTGGTCGGTTATCCTAATGTCGGCAAGTCTACTTTGATCTCGCGCATCTCGGCCGCGCGGCCGAAGATTGCAGATTATCCCTTCACCACTCTGCAGCCGAATCTTGGAGTGGTCGCTGTCGGCAAAGGCCCCGAAGAAAAAAGTTTCGTTGTCGCCGATATTCCAGGGTTGATCGAGGGTGCGCACACGGGCGCGGGCCTTGGCATTCAGTTTCTTCGCCACATTGAGCGCACCCGGCTGCTGGCGCATCTGGTAGATGTTTCCGACTCGAGTGGACGTCCCGATCCGGTGAAGGATGTCGAAGTGATCATCGGCGAGCTCAAGAGCTTCGGCGCGGGGCTGGAAGAAAAGCCGATGATTCTGGTGGCTTCAAAGATTGATGTCGCCAACAAAGAAAAACTGGCCAAGCTGAAGCGGTATGCAAAGAAAAAAAACCTGGAGCTGTTTCCAGTCTCTGCGGTGACTGGCAAGGGGATCGAAGAGCTGAAATACGCGATCGCCGGAAAGATCGAACAACTACAATCGAAACCGTCGGAAGCCGACCCTTCACTACAGGGCTCTTTGCCTGCTTAGTCTCACAAGTAGCTCAGCCACCAGTCTTTCCTGCTGCGCTTCAGATCGGCAAACCATGCGCAAAGCGGATAGACGATGACCAGAACCGCGAGCCACACTCCATAAACTGTCCCAAGGCTGTAGCCGTAGTTCGCAGGATAGTCACCGCCCGCGCCTCCGGGCAAAGAGGGTAACGGACTCAGCAGGAACTGTGCTCGGCCGTAGTGCGCCAGGGCTATGGGGAAGCTCAACAGGTGAATCAAATAGAAGTGCACAACAAAATAGAAGAATGGCACTCGCCCAAATACAATCAGCGGATTCCTCGCTGAAAAGTTCATCCGGTCAAACCACGCCAGCAACAGAAAAGCCGGCCCAAGTGTCATCAGCAGAAAATCCAGCGACGGAGGATATTTCGTGCAGCGCAGGAACGAAAGAATGACCATCCCTGGAACCTGCGTTGACCATGGCCGCGGATCGCCATAGCGGTTAATCCCGCGTACTGCCAGAAACGCCAGAACCATCGCGATTCCAAGGTTCACGATTACGCGCCGACGCTTTGGCGCCTCCAACACCATGACATTTCCAAAGCAAAATCCGAGCGCCATCACAGCGAACCATGGCATCAGGGGATACGCCACTAGTACCGGAATACTGCCGGCGCTAAAAACTCCATTCTGATGAAGAATGTTCCACAGCCAGCCGTAGGAACCGAACTGCGAGGCTGAAACTGTATCGGCGAGATTGTGCAACACAACCACAGCCAGGCTCGAAAAAGCCAGCCAGCGCACCGGAAGCCGGACCAGTCCAGCCAGACAGATCATTGACAGCCCCAGCATCCAAAGCACGTTAAGGATGACCATGCCCTTCAGCATGCTGAACGTCAAGGCAAACCGCATGACCGTGAGCTCGACAATCACCAGCCACACTCCGCGCTTCCACAGAAAGCCTGAAAGCTGGGCGGGCATGCGCTTGTTGTGCATCCAGAAAAATGCCCCCAGGCCGGCGGTGAATGCGAAGACTGGTGCACAAATGTGAGTTACCCAGCGGGTCAAAAATAGCGCGGTGGTAGTTCGCGTAAGATCTTCAGGCTGAAAAAGCATGGCGCTCGAGTTGAAGAACTCGCGGGTGTGATCGAGGGCCATGATGATCATGACCAGCCCCCGGAGTGCGTCGATAGAAGGCACACGCGACGCGGCCCCCGTTACCTTCGGAGGAGGCCCCCCCTCGAAGGCGACGAGAGGGTTCTCACCTCGAAACTGGATCGGTCGACACTAGCAGGCATCATTCGTGCTAGAGATTATCTCTCAGAACCTGTCTTTGAGCGTATCGCCACAGCTGGCGCGGCGAAGGTTCGCTGCCAACTGTCTGACGTGATTCTCTCCCGCCGGTTAGCAGGTTTGCCCGCTTGGGCGCTTACGCTTCCGCCGCCAGTGCGCCGTGCTGGAAATGATACTGCAGGATCTTTGCCGCCAGCGCCGGGCTCATCGAGGGACTTTCGGGCTCCATCGCGCGTACGATCTCGCCCCGGCACACAACTTCCGCCGCCGACAATCCCGCGATCTCGGGCGGCAGCACCAGGCTGATCTCAAGCTGCACGTTCATGGGCACGATCTCTTCCGCGCGAAACAACATTCCCGAACGGCTGATGTTTTCTGTGGTTCCTGCGTGCCAGTCGTTTTGTCCCAGCCTGCGGTATTTCAGCGGCAGGTGAAGTTGAAAACGTTGGGCGCGGAAGGGCGACAATTTCTTGCTCCGCGCGGACTGGAATTCTGTAGCCAGGCGAGCTGCCATTACAACCTCCTGAGGGAGTGGGGTATCGAGCACCTCCCGCACCTTTGCCTTGAGCGCGGGAAGAGTAAAGGGTTTTTGCAGCAGGATGAGCCCTGCGTCCAGGGTGCCATTCGTGCCGATGGCGCCTTCGGTATAGCCCGACATGTACAGCACTTTGATCTGCGGCCGCACCGATGTGATGCGCTGTGCCAGGTCGTGACCATTCATCCCCGGCATGATGACATCCGTCAGCAGCAGATGAATCGGCCCCGAGTGTGCATTTGAAATCTCGATGGCGGCGGCAGGATCGGCCGCTTCGAGCACGGCATAGCCCTGACTTTCCAGATAGTGGCGGGTGAGTTCGCGCACATTGCTTTCGTCTTCCACCAGCAGCACCGTTTCGCGCCCGCGTTGTATCGAGGCAACCGAGCCCGTTTCTGCCTCCTGGGCCTCTCCGGCAGTCACCGGTTCTCCGGTTGGGGTCACGCGTGGAAGGTACACTTTGAATGAAGTTCCTTTCCCCGGTTCGCTGTAAACCCAGATGTAGCCCCCGCTCTGCTTGACAATTCCGTAGACCGTCGAAAGCCCGAGCCCCGTTCCCTTCGGTCCCTTGGTAGTAAAGAAGGGCTCAAAGATCCGGCTTTGGGTCTCCGTGTCCATGCCGGCGCCCGTATCGCTGATCGCCAGCATCACGTACTCGCCCGGTTCCACTGGCGCGTGGAGGCGCGCGTAGCTTTCATCGAGAGACACATTGGCGGTTTCAATGGCCAGCTTGCCACCCTCGGGCATCGCGTCCCGCGCATTGACCGCGAGATTCATAATGACCTGCTCGATCTGGCTGGGGTCCGCCTTCACCGAACCCAGGTCACCCCCCGGCGCCATGATCAGTTCGACGTCTTCCCCGATCATGCGCTGTAGCATTTTGAGGTGTTCGCTGACCACCGCGTTCAGGTCGAGCACTCGCGGCTCCAGCATCTGCTTGCGGCTGAAGGCCAGCAATTGCCGTGTGAGCGAAGTCGCGCGCTTGGCGGCGTTGGCGATTTCCTGCGCCGGTCCGCGCAACTCGGGATCAGGCCCCAGCCGTTCCAGCAGAAACTCGCAGTATCCGGAAATCACCATTAGCAGATTGTTGAAGTCATGCGCGATCCCGCCCGCCAGCCGCCCCACCGCTTCCATCTTTTGCGACTGGCGGAGCTGGTGCTCCAGCGCTCGATGTTCGGTTACATCCTCGGCGTAGAGGGTGAAGAAAGGCGAGCCGTTGTTCTTGTGGATTGTGCTGCCGGAGAGGCGCACCACAATCGGCTTTTCGTTCTTTCCCTTCCATTCCGCCATCAGGCCGCTGAATCGTTGGGCAGAGCGGAAGTGGTCGGCAAGGGTGAACCATTGCTGCGAATCGGCATAAACATTGGCCAGATTCCTCCCGACCAGGTCTTCGGCCGAGCCGTAGCCCAGCATGGCGACCAGGGTCGGGTTGGCGCTCAAAAGGATTCCCGCCGAATCGCACCGGCAGATGCCGTAGGGCGCGCCATCCACCAGCGACCGGAAGTTCAATTCCGACCGCCGCAGGCCTTCTTGCGCCGAGCGCAGGGCCGCGTTGAAGGAACAAATCAGCAGCGCCACAAAAACGAACAGCGCCAGATGTATGATGGCTTTGCGGTAGTCGCCGGGCGGATGATGGCCGGCCAGCGAAAAATAAGCGCTCACGGTAAGCGCGAAGGACGTGGCTACAAGACCGGGTTTCCAGCCGCCATACCAGGCGCTGACCATGATGGCGACCGCAAACACCACCAGCCGGCTCTCGACCACGTCAGAAAGCAGGAATGCTGGAATCAGCGCCAGAATGATGCTGAGGACGGCCACACCGTACCGCAACACAGGCGCGCGGGCCGGGGGAATGAAGCGTCTGCGGAGAAGGGGGAGCTTCACTCGCATACGAATTCAGCATAGTTCCATATTGGGAAGGCGGCGAGTTACGGGAGTTCAAGACAAGTTCGCAGGGCCGCTGACCATAAGGACAGGTCGGAAGATCGGCCATTTTCCCACGCGCTGAACATTGACTATGAACACTGATTGCTTATGAACACTGATCTATGAACATTGGCCTTTTCGGCGGCACGTTCGATCCCATCCATAACGGCCACCTCGCGCTCGCCCGTTCGGCAAAGGAAGCGTGTAAGCTCGGTGTCATTTATTTCATTCCCGCGCATCTGCCACCGCACAAGCGGCAGCCCTCGGCTTCCTTTTTTCATCGGTACGCTATGGTTGCGCTGGCCACGCAGGAGGAAAAATGTTTTCAGCCTTCCTTGCTCGAAGCCCCCGGTCCCGCATTTTTCCCGGTCTCAAAAAAAAATCCGGAGTTGGCCCCGAGCTATTCCATTCATACCGTCCGCCGCCTGAAACAGAGCTTCAAGAAAGCCGACCGGCTCTTCTTTCTCGTCGGCATTGACGCATTCGAGGACATCGCAAACTGGCATGAAGCTGAGGCGCTGTTCCGCGAATGCGAATTTGTCGTGGCCAGCCGCCCGGGATACTCCCTGGCCGACGTGGCCAATGCGCTCCCCGAAAAATTGCGCCCGCGGAAGGCGGTGACGGCTCCATTTGCCAAGCAAGCCGCCAGTGGCGATCTGGTCCTTCCCGGCGTGACCCTGCATTTACTGGAAAAGGTTCATCAGAACATTTCAGCGACCGCGATCCGGCAGGCCGCGGCAACCAAGAAGGGGTTGGGCAGGTTCGTTCCTGCATCGGTTGCCGAGTATATAAAGAAGATGGGATTATACATGTAGCGCGGACGCCTCGCCCGCGTAATCATCATCCGGTAGAATCAAGCCTGAGGGTTGAAAATCCACCCTTCCGGTTTGGCAAACAACCGGCAACCAACGACCGAATGAAACTTCCCAGCCTGAAGCGGCAAATCTCGGAAGCCATCTCTGCCTGCAACGAGAAAAAGGCGGAGGAAATCACCATTCTTGAACTGGAAAAGAATTCTGGCGCCTTCACGGATTATTTTGTGGTATGCAGCGGCGCCAATCCCCGGCAAATCCAGGCCATCTCGGATGAAGTCGAGCTGCGGCTCAAGAAAAGCGGCCTGCGCCCCGCCCATGTCGAGGGTTACCGCCAAGCTGAATGGGTGCTGCTTGATTACGTGGACTTTGTGGTACACATTTTTTCCGAAAAGGCCCGCCGCTTTTACGACCTCGAACGCCTCTGGAAATCGGCCAGACTGGTGCAGGCATCCGACTTCAAAGCCCGGCCGGCAGCCAAGCGGACAGCAGCGAGGAAGCGCGCATAGCAGGCTGCGGCGGGAACAACTGCAGATTCCTCGTCGCTACTCTCCTGGAACGACAATCCCGGGAGAATTGTGGCGATCTGCCGGTCAAAGCTGCGTCGGGGAGGTTTCCCTTATTGACAAACTCACTGCAGGATTCGGACTGGGGCTCCTCATACCGCCTCAACGCGTCTGAAAAATGGAAAGCTAAGTCGGCTGCCATGGGTCGCGACGTCACCGAAACCTTGGTAGCGTATGCGCAGCCACGGCCCGGTATGAAGGTATTGGATCTTGCCAGCGGAACTGGGGAACCTGCCATTACTCTGGCCTCGCGAGTCGGTCCCACCGGGCACGTAACCGCCCTCGATCTCAGCGCCGAACTCCTGGAGATCGCGGCCGACCGCGCCCGCCTGCGCGGTTTCTCTAATCTCGCTACCCATCAGGGTGATGCCCATAGTCTTTCGTTTCCGGATAAAACCTTCGATCTCGTGACCAGCCGTTTTGGCGTTATGTTTTTTCGCGAACCCGTTTCTGCGCTGGCCGAAGTGCGCCGCGTCCTCAAGCCGGGCGCGCGGGCTTGCTTTCTGGCATGGGGTCCGTTCGAGCAGCCTTATTGGTCAAGCACAATCGGAGTAATCGTCAAACATGTTGGAGGACCAGCAACTTCCTCCGGCGGTCCCGACCCCTTCCGCTTTGCCGTGCCGGGAAGCCTCTCGGTGATTTTGCGCGATGCGGGGTTCGGTGAAATTCACGAAGAAACACGCACTGTTCCCTGGACCTGGCCGGGAACCGCGGAGGAGGTCTGGGAGCTGTGCCGCTCCACCGCGACTCCGTTTCTACCGCTCGTCAAGCGGGTGCCAGAGGAGAAATGGCCGGAGGTGAATCGCGACGTGTACTCAGCGGTCAATAAACACGCGCACGGCCGCGAAATCAGGTTCGGCGCGACCGTCGTGCTTGCGTCGGGAAGAAAGGATGAAACATCGGCAGTGCTACAATTTCCTCAGTAGTATGCCTCGCCGACGCGCGCATCTCCCGCTTCTGCTTTTGCTCCTGTTGCTGACGCCCCTCTATGGAGCAAAGAAAAAGCCGCTCGAAAAAGAAATCAGCTCGCTTCTTTCCTCGCCCGAACTGGCGCGCGGATTCTGGGGCATCGAAGTTGTCGCGCTCCCGTCCGGAAAAGTCTTATACGCGCAGAACGCGGACAGATTATTCACGCCCGCCTCGAATACCAAACTTTTCACTACCGCTGCCGCTCTCGCCCTCATCGGTCCCGACTACCGCTTCCGCACCACGGTGGAAACCAGCGGAACGCTCGACAAGTACGGCCGGCTCAATGGCGATCTCGTTCTCGTCGGCCGCGGCGATCCCAACCTTTCCGGGCGCGAGCTACCCTATGCTTTGCGCACGCAGCGCAACGATCATCCCATTCAGGTGCTTGAGCAGTTGGCCGATGAGCTTGTGCAAAAGGGCGTGCGCTATGTGGATGGCGACGTCGTCGCCGACGACTCCTACTTTGCCTTCGAGCGTTACGGTGAAGGCTGGAGCCAGGACGACCTGGTGTGGGCCGACGGCGCTCCCGTTTCCGCTCTCACGATTAACGACAACGTGGTCTTCGTAAGTATTCTCCCCGGAGACCGGGCGGGCGAGAGGGCTTTCGTCAACGTCCAGCCATTTGCCGATTACTATCAGATTGATAACCGTGTCATAACTACACCGCCGGGAACCGGCCGCAGGATTTTTATCAATCGCGAACCTGGTTCAACCCTGCTCACGTTATGGGGCAACCTGCCCCTCGATGATGCCGGCGCTAACGAAGCTCTGGCGATTGAGGATCCGGCACAGTTTGCCGCTCCGCTTTTTCGCAGGCTGCTGGAGAAACGCGGTGTCGTGATTTACGGCAGGAACCGCACCCGCCACACCGAACTGGCTAGCCTTTCCACGTTGAGCGTGACCGTATCTGTCCCATCGCGCGGCGGCGATGCTCCATCACAGCCTTTGCAACCCCAAACTCTGGTGCTGGCCAGCCACGATTCCCAGCCGCTGGTGCAGGATGTCACGGTGATCAACAAGGTCAGCCAGAATCTTCACGCCGAAATTCTTTTGCGCCTGCTGGGCCGCGAAAAAGGAACTGCCGGCACGGTCGAAGGCGGCCTGGAAGTATTGCGGGGATTTCTCAATCGCGCCGGAGTCTCCGGCGAAGAATACGCCTTTTATGACGGTTCCGGGCTTTCCCGGCAAAATCTGGTTTCACCGCATGCCATCGTGCAGTTGTTGCAGTATGCTGCCACGCAACCCTGGAGTGGTGCTTTCCGCGGCAGCTTTCCCATCGCCGGGGTGGATGGCTCCTTGTCAGACCGTCTGAAGGACATTGACCGGCGCGCGCACGTCTTCGCCAAAACCGGCGCGCTGGGCGGGGTGAAGGCTCTATCTGGCTATGCAACTACTGCGCGGGGAGAAACCGTCGCGTTCTCCATCCTCTCCAACAATTTCAATTCCGGCAAACCTGTGCTTGACGCGATTGACCAGATCGTCGCGGCCGTCGTGAATGACGCAGGCCCGCAAAAATAACGTCAGAACCCGCCGATTCTGATATTGATTCCGTGTTCTAGAAAAACTTTAAGCCCGCACAGGAAGTGGACCCACCCGTGCGTTTGCTCGACCAGCCGGGCGATTCCAGCGTCGTCCTTCGCCCAGCCACCTTCGGTGATTTTTACCCGCGTCGCGTTTGGCGTGACAGCCTCCAGCGTTATATCCACGAACGATTCTTCTACCGGGGCGCCGGTGCCGCTGGCCGACCAGACAAATGAAATGTTCTTGTCCGGTTCGATCCGCTGGACCTTGACGTCGGCCTTGACATTTCCATAGTCGGCCCAACTCCATGTCACCGTCTTCCCCTCTTCCATTCGGCCGCTTCCCGTGGTGACGAAGTACTGCGACATCAGCCTGGGATCAACAATCGCCTCGAAGACCGCATGAGCCGGCTTCAGAATTTTCAACGTAACATCGGCGTGAAGTTCTTTCGTGAGGGGTTTCATTTTTCCGGCTCCACGGTCGGAGCGCCGCTCAGCGCGGCATCCGTTTCGCATAGTGTCCCCGCGCCGCTCTCACCGCGCCCGGACCGGTGCCGGTCGGCGGCTTGCGCATGCCTTCCAGCAAATCGCGCAGCACGGTGGCGTTGTTGTGGTCTTCATTCCGCGAGGCAAAAAGCAAAGTAACCTTCTTGCCGCCACTGGACAATTTGTACAGTTCCGCGAGCGCGGTCGCAGCTTCTGCTCCCGCCAGTTCCTTCAGGTAGCGCTTGCGGAACGCGACCCACTCATCGGGCCGCGCGTGGAACCAGTGGCGCAGTTCTGTAGAAGGCGCCAGGTCGCGCAGCCACGTGTCCACGCCGGCGCGGTCTCTACTCAGTCCGCGCGGCCACAAGCGGTCCACCAGCACCCGCGTCCCGTCCCCGGATGCAGGCTCTTCATACACCCGCTTCACCGTCACGCGTTTGGCCGCGCTGGGCATGGCTTTGCTCTATCATTGTACTGCTGCCAAATCTTGAACGTCTGGCCTCAGCTTGATCGCACACTCGAAATCCAGAATTTGCCAGTTATTTTCTCTGTGCCTCTGTGTTTCTGTGGTGAACGTTCTCTTCACCGCCTGTGAAGTCGAGCGCCGCCGAAGTGACGCTGAGTTGGGTCTCAACGCCCAGCAGGCCGCCGGACGCCGCATTTACGACAACTACTGCGACCGCTGCCACGCGCCCTACTCCTCGCGCGGCCGTCAAGGCCCCAGCATGAAAGCCGTGTTCAAAAAACAATACCTGCCGATGAGTGGCATGCCCGCCAATGACGATCGCGTGACCGACATCGTTCGTTTCGGGCGCAACAAAATGCCCGGCTTCGGCCAGGTTCTCACGCAGCCACAGGTGGACGACCTGCTGGCCTACATGCACACGTTATGAAACGCGTTGGCGGCCGAGTTCGCAGTATGGGATCCGCCGTACGCGGGAAGGCTGGCAACAAGAAAGGCCGGCTCGCAGCCGGCCTTGATCGCATCAGAACAGAACTACTTCTTTGCGGGCGGAGCGATGGCATCCTTGGTTGATTTCGCCACGCGGAACTTGACCACGGTCTTCGCCTTGATCTGAATTGGTTCGCCGGTCTGCGGGTTGCGTCCCATGCGCGCCTTGCGGTGCGCCTTCACCAGACGGCCCAATCCAGGGACGACGAACACGCCGCTCTTCTTGGTTTCTTTTACTGCGGTATCTGCGAGGTGCTCCAGAAATGTCGCGGCGGTCTTGTTGTTGGTCCCGACTTTCTCCGCCAGATGACGAACGAGCTGAGTCTTGGTCATGCCACTAGCCATGAATCCTCCTCTTGTGAATCGTTGATTTTTCCTGCGATAAACGCATCCTATACCACGCTTCCTGTGGAAATATAGCGTTTTTCCCTTATTTTACGCGGTTTTTTCCACTCTGGAACCACCAAAGCCCACAAAAATGGGCATTCTTGCCGATCGGAAGCTGGGAAGTCGCCCTCGGAATCGAGTTGGCGGACTTTCTTGCCCGCAGGGCCTCGCCCCGCGAACCATCGCGAAGCGGGCGTGGAATCGCGTGTAATAATAAGTTCCGGAGCTCCCGGCCGTGAGTTGTTCCATCTGCGAAAAACGCAAGGAGAAGCGCTTCTGCCCGGCCGTGCATGAGCGTATCTGCCCACAGTGCTGCGGCGAGCAGCGCGAAGTTACGCTCGACTGCCCTCACGATTGCGTCTATCTTCAGCAGGCCCGCGAGCACGAAAAGCCGCGCACTCTCGAAAATCTGGACCAGATCGCGCTGTTCCCTGAAGTAGAAATTCCCGAGCAGTTTCTCTACGAGCATGAGCACTTGATTGTGGGATTGAGCTTTGCCCTGGCGCAAAGCGCCCGCTCCGACCGCGCCCTCGCCGACCGCGACTTCCTAGCCGCGCTGGGCTCGGCCGCGAAAACCTATGAGACGCTGGTCAACTCCGGGTTGGTTTATGAAACGCCGCTCGCCGGCCTGGGCCAGCAAGGCGTGGTGGCGCAGTTGCAAAAGATGGTCAAAGACTACCGCGACGCCGAGCAGAAGAATCTCGGCTACAGCCGCCTGCGCGATTCCGAAGTTCTGCGCGCGCTGGTCTTCCTGCTGCGCATGGGTCACGCCCGCACCTCCGGCCGTCCCAAGTCGCGCGCCTATGTGGATTTTCTGCTGGCCCAGTTTCCTGCGAAAGATTCGGCCATTGCCGCGCCGGATGAGGCCTCCAGCAGGATCGTGGTGCCGTAATCTGGGGTGGGTACTCTAGTCCGCCGAGTTCAAGAGCAGCTCGCGGATAATAACGCTGCGGCGATGCTCGCTTCGTGCCAGGGTACGGCTTCAGCCGTGCCGTCGAGCCAATAGACACGGCAGCACCGCGGCGTCACCCACGGCTTTACCTGGATGCCCCCCTCCCACAAAAAATGACCTTCGCCGCTATATCTTCTTTACTTCCTTTCCTGGCGGCAGCGCATCCTTCAACTCCCGAATCGTTTCCTTGAGCACCGGATGCCGCACCTCCGGTGCGATCTCCGCCAGCGGTTCGAGCACAAAGCGCCGCTCGTGCATCGCCGGATGCGGAATGGTCAGCCCTTTCGCATCTACGATTGAGTTGCCGTACAGAAGAATGTCAATGTCAATGGTGCGCGGGCCTTTCTTCTGCGCACGCTGTCTTCCCATCTGCTGTTCGAGATGAAGGATCCCAGCCAGCAACTGCTTCGGCATTTTTTCGGTTTCAAGCCGAACCGCGCAATTCAGGAACCACGGCTGCGCCTCGAATTCCACCGGCTCGGTCTCATAGAAGGACGAAACGGCGACAACGGTCCCTAGCGTGCGCAGGCGTCCGATTGCCGTCGTCAGGTTGGCGGCACGCTCGCCGACATTCGAACCGAGCGAAAGATAGACCGTTTTCTGCAAGCCATGAATAGTCTCAGGTTTCTCGTTTCAAGTTTCCAGGGAAATCGAGGAACCCAGCTTGCGACTTGCGGCCGGGCCGGCGCTTCGAGAACCTTGGAGGATACCCAATCAGGATGCTCCGATAATGCTCTCGCTTCAAGCTCGCATTGACCGTGCCCAGCGCCTGGTGCGCATGCTGGAAGAAGACGCTCCACTGCTCGCCCTGCGCATTGCGCCCCTGCCTCCTGAGCAGCAGAAGTCAGTCAAGAGCTACGCCAGCCGATTGAGGGAGCAGGCCCGTGCTGAACTCGAGAAGCTCCTCGTGCAAGGCTCATTCCTCGATTTCAATAATTCCCCCCAGGCCGCCGACTGATTCCTGCTCCGCTGCATCGCCAAAACCCGCCGTTTTCCGAATTTTAGATACGGCTTTCGCTTCCCAAAAAACGTGTCATGAATCGTGTAACCAATTTCCAAGCCCATTTCCCCCCGCATCCTTAATCTCATCTGCGCTCAGTGACCTCGGTAACAAGAGCCATCATTAATCTCGCCTTAGAATGAGCGCGGGAGTTTTCTGTCTCTATGTCGCGGCGGGTGCGATGGGCATTGGCTGGCTTGTTTGCAGGCGCCTACCTCGTCGTGTCGCTCACGGTCGCGCGCGGCTATGTGCTCACCGCCTTCGGCGACCTCACCCAATGCGGTCTTCTTCTCTTCGTTTTTTCCGTCTTTCTCCGCAACGCTTTTGCGGGCGAATCGCGCGTGCGGCTGTTCTGGGCTTTTATGGCGCTGGGTTGCGGCATGTGGTTCGCGGCACAGGGCCTGTGGACGCTCTTTGAGGTCTTCCTTCGCAGGGAAGTGCCCAATCCCTTCGTCGGCGACGTCATTCTGTTCCTCCACCTTGTGCCCATGATGGGCGCACTGGCATTGCAGCCCCATCTCGAGCACGATGAGCAGGCCAGCCGCCTGGGCGCGCTCGACTTCATCATGCTGATCGTATGGTGGCTCTATCTTTATGTTTTCGTCGTAATTCCCTGGCAGTATGTCAGCCCGAACGAAGCGCGCTACGGAACTAGCTTTGACCTGGCCTACTTCCTTGAACATTTCGTCTTCGTGGCCTGCGCTGTCACAGCCTGCGTGAGAAGCAGCGCCGCCTGGCGTCCCGTCTATCGAATCCTCTTCGCCGCCAGCCTGGTGTATGCGCTGGGATCTATGGCGTCGAGCGTTGCCATTGACTTCGGCAAATATTACACCGGCAGCTATTTCGACATGCCGCTCGTGATTTCCATGCTGTTATTCGCGGAGCTTGCCCTGGCGGCCGGCCACACGAGCCTTCGGCCCGTGGTTCCTCATGAAGCCCATAAGAGGATCGAAATGTGGGTCTCTGGGTTAGCGATGACAACCATCCTCTCGCTGCCGCTCCTCGCGGGGTGGGCGTTTTATCTCAGCGATGCTCCAGCCGAAGTGCGCAACTTCCGCCTTCTGGCAACCCTGGCCGCCATGTTCATCATGGGCACGCTGGTGTGGGTAAAGCAGCACCGTACCGACGAGCAACTGGCGCGGCGGAATCGCGAATTGCGCGAGGATTCGCTCACCGACCCCCTTACCAGGTGCCGCAACCGTCGGTTCTTTGACAACACGGTTGAACCTGACGTCCGGCATGTGATCCGCTCTTATTCCCGCGTACGTGGAACCCCGGAGAAGCGGAACCAGGACCTGGCCTTCTACCTGATTGATTGCGACTCTTTCAAGGAAATCAACGATCTCTACGGCCACGATGTGGGCGACCGCGTGCTCGTGGAAATGACGCGGCGAATCAGTTCCGCGATCCGGCATTCCGATGTCCTGATTCGCTGGGGCGGCGATGAGTTCATGGTCGTCTCCCGCTACACCGACCGCGCCGAAACGGCTACCCTCGCCAATCGCGTTCTCAACAATGTGGCCAGAGAACCGTTTGACATCGAGGGCGTGGTCGAGCTCCCGCGTACCTGCTCCATTGGATGGGCGGTGTTTCCCTGGTTCGCGCACGAACCCGATCTCATTACCTATGAGCAGATTGTGCGGCTTGCCGATGGCGCTCTGTATCAGGCCAAGGAAGCGGGCAGAAATTGTGCCGTGGGCTTGCTGCCTACCCTCGAAGCCTGCCCCGAAAATCTTCGCTGGGTCAAAGGCGTAAAGAGCGAGAAACTGGCGGAACATCTGGCGCCCCGAAGACTGGTCAGCGAAGGCCCTGGTGCCCGGCCCCGCCGCGAGACTCCCGCCGGCAAAGCCGCCTCAGGGTCGGCGGTTGCCGGCGCCATTCTCGAAGCCGGGCTGGGATTGTCATAAGCCGCTCCCTGCCGAAACAGCCGTTGCCGTCCCCGCGTTTTCCGCATTTGCTCTTGCTTCCTCAGCCTCGGTAGTTTCTTCCCACATACTTCGGTCGCGCAGCAGTCGCGATACCAGTGCAGTATGCATGGCGTGCCCGGCGCGGTCGGCGACTACGCTGCCCAGGATTTGCCTCCCCAGCAATGACAGGTCGCCAATCAGATCCAAGACTTTATGCCGCACGAACTCGTCGGGATAGCGTAAAGGCGGGTTCATCAAACCGTTAGCCGTCAGCACCAGAGCATTCTCCGTCGATGCCCCTCGAATCAGTCCCTGCTGGCGCATGGCCTTGGCCTGGTGCAGAAATCCAAAAGTTCGCGCCCGCGCGATCTCCTTGACGTAATTGCCGTCGGAAAGGTCTACAGAGAAAGTCTCTTTTCCGATCAGCGGGTGCGGAAAATTGATGGTGTAAGCAACCGAATACGTGTTGGACGGATAGACCGCAATAAACTTATCGCCCTCGCGCATCTCCAACTCGCGCCGGATGCGCAGGTACGTGCGCGGGCGTCGCTGTTCGCGGATGCCTGCGGCGCGAATCAGTTCGATGAACGGCGTGGCGCTGCCATCGAGGATGGGCAATTCCAGGTTATCCAGCTCAACCACGGCGTTATCAATGCCCAGGCCAATGAAGGCCGAAAGCACGTGCTCGGTGGTCGAAATCAACACCCCTTTTTTCATCAGGCTGGTGGCATAGCTGACCCGGGCCACGTTGCGGCCCACCGCTTCCACTTCAAAGCCATCAAGATCGGTGCGCCGGAACACGATTCCCGAACCCGCGCGCGCCGGAAGAATGCGCAGGCGAACCGGTGCTCCGCTGTGCAATCCAATGCCGGAACATTCCACCGCTCTCCGAATTGTCTGTTCGTGTCGCAACTATTGACTGGACGAATGTAAGCCGCGAGAGTGTTGATGCGTCATTCGACAGACGCGTACACCCAAACTATGTCGTGGAGACTCAGTAGATTACAGGCGGGAGAGAAACTGCGGCTGTGGCAAATTAGCCACACTTGCCCACTCCGCAGACCGGAATCAGTCGGTAACGCTCGTTCCACCATGGAGTTAGCCGGGAATGGCCGGAATCATTTTCGGGGCGCAATTTTGTTGGGATCGTAAGTCACGTCGGCGGCAAACAGCGAATCGGCCAGCCCCCGGTTGTAACTGACATTGTTGAGAAACCGCTGGTTGGCCATGTCTCCGTTGTAGAAGCGCGTAACGCTGTAGGGCGTCATGATGCCGTCCACCGGCCGGTAGTTGTCGTAAACCTCGTCTTCTTCGTTCCGCTGCTTGTCGGTAGGGTCGCGCCAGAAATAAGTCTTTTTGACCGGCAGATGATTGCGGCTATCAATGTAGAGGGTCACCGCTTCGTTGTGCGTATTCATGATCGTGACCTGTTGCACGTCTTTTTGGGCGGCAACGGATGAGCCCTCATAAAAGAGGGCAACCCCCGGTTCGTTGAGCCATTTTCGCAGCACCCAGTCAAGAGAGTAGTGCCGCCGCCGGAGATAGTCGGCCAGATCTTTGGCATCCTGGGAGCGCGTGCCTTTGTAGGTGACTTCAAATCCCTGGTCGCCGCGGAAGATCTCAACTATATCGCGCTTCTTGGTAAGTTCGATGCGCTCCTTGTCGGGAAACTTGTAAAAGCGCCAATAAATGTTTCCCGCGGTGTTGGGTGAGCCCAGGTGAAACCCGTAGCTGCGGCCTTCGGAGGAAATATCCTGAATGCTCAGGTAGGCCTGGCCACCGAGGGCCTCAATCATCTGGTCGACAAGGGCCCTGGCCTTGCGTGCGTTCTCCTGGTCAACCGGGATGGATTGGGTCGGTGGCGCAGTGCCCTCCTGCTGCAGGGCGAATGGCGTACCAATCAATCCAGCGGCCATGGCGAGCGCCAGGAAAAGTTTCATGATTCCTATCGAGTTAGAAGCGTCTATCCGCTTCGCGGGCTGCCTTCCATTCCAACTCCTTACCCCACCAATACCGCTCCTCCATTAACATTAAAAATCTCTCCCGTGATGAACCCGGCGTGCTCGGTGCACAGAAACAGAATTGGGGCGGCCACTTCCGCAGGTTTGCCAATCCGGCCCAGCGGAATCGTGCGCAGCACTTTATCGTGGGATGGCGGGTCGTTCATGGTTGACTCGGTCATGTCCGTGGCTACCCATCCCGGAGCCACGCAGTTGATATATATTCGGTCCGGGGCGAGCTCCGTCGAAAGCCCTTTGACCATGCTGATGATGGCCCCCTTGCTCGCCGCATAGTCGCAATGAAATGCCTCGCCACGCTGACCTGCGGTAGAGCTGATCAACACAACGTGGCCGGCCGCGCCGGACGGACGCGACTGTCGCTTCATTTGCGCAACCGAACGCTTGACCAGGGCGAAAACACTATCCAGGTTCACCGCCAGCGTTGCCCGCCAGTGTTCGTCGGGCATCTGGTCCACAGAAAGATCGTCTGCTGGCCAAATCCCGTGATTGGCCACCAGAATATCGAGCCGTCCAAAGCGCCCGATGGCCGTCGCCACTAATTCTTCAGCCGTCTCAGTCCCCGTGAGATTGCAGGCAGCGGCCGCGCACTTCTCCGGTCCCAGCTCAGCCACCAGCCGCTCCGCCGCTTCTTTCGCCTTTTCGTAGTTGAACAATACCTTTGCACCGGCAGAAACGAACATCTGCACGGTCGCGGCGCCAATGCCACGCGATCCTCCGGTGATAAGCGCGACTTTACCTTCGAGCGAAAGCGATACAGGCATGGAAGGATAGTTTCCGGTTTCCCGGCGGAAGTTGCAAGGGGTGCTGCGGGAAGCCGGCTACGCCCCCAGGTTCGATGAGGCCCGTTCCGCTCGCAACTCCCGCATCAGCAAGCGGACCAGCATCCCGTCATAGCGGACGCCGCTCATCCGTGAAAGTTCGGCCAGGGCCTGTTCACTGGTCTTGGCCGGAGCGAAGGAACGCTCTGTGGTCATGTTGACATAGGCGTCGGCAATGCCGATGATGCGCGCCCACAACGGAATCTGTTCCCCCTGCAACCCGGCTGGATAGCCGCCTCCATCGAAAGCCTCATGATGGTGCTCGACGGCGTTTTGCAGCTTGCCGCTCTCCGGCAGCACACTGAGGATCTCCGCCCCCAGGTGAGCATGCAGCTTCATCATGTAATACTCATCTTCGGTGAGCGGGCCTGATTTCTTCAGAATCAGCTCGGGCACAAAAATCTTGCCCACATCATGGACCCGCGCCGCGTAGGAGATGTCCTCGATTTCGTCGGCCGGCAAACCCAGGGCCCGGGCCAGAATTTCGCTGTAGCGGGCGACCAGCTCGCCGTGGCCGGAGCTGTTCATTTCGCGCAATTCTGCCGCGTGGGTCAGAAGCTCGATGGCATCCCGGAGAAATCCGCCCGCGCTGTCCTGATCATCGCCGCTCAATTTCCTCAGCGTGGCCAGCAGTTCATCGAGATGCTCCGGCCCGGTGTGCTCGCGCCGCAAAAAGCCTTCAATGAATCCGGATACTAGCTGGCGTTGCAAAGCTCCTTTTTCATCTCCCCGAAACTCTTCCGTGGTCGAGACCCGGTTTCCGCCGGCGCGCTTGGAAACGTACATCGCGGCATCGGCAGCACGAATCACCTCCTCGACCGAGAATCCTTGCGCGGGAAAGCTCGCCACTCCAAAGCTGCCGGTGATGTTCCGTTCCTGGAGCGTAGGATCATTCGCCAGCCACAGCCGCAGGCGTTCCGCCAGCACCTGCGCCTGTTCCATGCCGGTTTCCGGCATCAGAATCATGAATTCGTCGCCTCCGTAACGGGCCACTACGTTGGATTGCCGCGATTTCTGCTCCAGCAGGCGCGCCACCCGGGCCAGCACCAGGTCGCCTTCCAGGTGGCCGAGATTATCATTCACTTCCTTGAACTTGTCCAGGTCTACCAGTACGACGGAGAATGGACGGCCCGAGCGCGCCGCCCGCTTCCACTCTGAAGACAGCGCTTCCCAGAAGAACCGCCGTGTCTTGATGCCGGTAAGACTGTCAGTAATGGAGTGCTGCTGCATCTTCTGAAACACAAAAGCATTGTGCAGGGCCGTTGCCAGCAGGTCGGCAAGCGTATTCATGATGAGCACATCGCCGGGCGAGAATGCGTCGTCCCGCTGGCTCTCCACATTAAGAACGCCCAGAAGAGTTTCCGCGTAGGTGATCGGGATACACAAAACCGACCGCGAGTCCGGCAAAATGCCCTGCAGGTTCCCCTCGCCGGTCGTCTGCACCATGGCGCTCTCGCCGGTTCGCGCCACCCTTCCCAGGATTCCTGATCCGATGGGAATTCGCTGGCCCAGGGTTTGAGCGGTTGTCCCGGCCTCCGCCTTGATCTCGATCTCTTTGGTGACGTAATCGAGAATGCCGATGCCGATGTGATCGAAGCGGAAGTTCTTTTGAATGTGCCGCACGATTTCCGCCAGCATCTGCTCGGCATCCTCGCTGGAAATCGCCGTCTTGGAAATTGCGTTAAGAAATGCGAACTGCCGTGTTTGGCGTTGCTCCTCCGCAAAAAGCCGCGCGTTTTCGACTGCCACCGAAACCTGCCCGGCCGCGGTCTGCATCACTTCCAGATCGCGTTGCTCAAACACGAACTCGCGCTCCGTGCTCCGTGCGCCCATCACCCCCGCGCATTTTCCGCCCAGCAGGATCGGTGCCGCGCAAAAGCATTTCGCGGGGTGTGCCGGCGCGTACGTTACTCCCAGACGTTCCCGCGCCTTTTCCAGATCGGCGCGGATGAGCAGAGGCTGGCTCGTGCGGATGACATATTCGGTCAAGCCGTTTTCGTACCGGCGGCTTCGTTTGGGCATGATTTGCCCGTTTTCGACCTCCAGTTCGAAGCGAATCTGGTCTGCCTCCACGAACGCAACGTAGAAGTCATTGGTGCTGAAGATCTGACCCAGCTCGCGCTGCACGGTGCGCAGAATTTCATCCTGGTCCAGCCGCGAACTGATCGCCTGCCCGATCTGCGTGAGCAATTCGTATTCTTTCGTCCGCCGCTGGGTATCGTGCATGACCACATAGTTCTCAAGCGTGAGTCCGATCTGCAAGGCCAGGCCGATCAGCAGCCGCAGGTTGGATGATCCGAACATTCGCCGTTCGGCATGAGGAAATAGAATCACCCCGAAGTTGTGCTCCCGCGTCTGCAAACTCACCGCGGTAAAGTGCCGGATGTGTTCCTCCGCCAGCAACTGGCGGAAGCGCTCGAAACGCGCGCCCGGAAATGCCGGCAGCGGCTCCGACATCTCGTCCACGTTGCGAAAGGCGACAAACCCGCCCCTCCGGTATGCCAGTTCGGAGATGTACTCCCCTGCTCCGCTGGTTTCCAGCTTCTTCACTAGTTCCGGCGTAAAGCCGCGCTGTACCGAAGGCAGAACCGTGCGCCAGCGTTCTGAAATGCAGATCACCGCCCGTCCCGCCGGCAACGGTGCCACCAGGCGGTCGAGGACATTTTGCATGCTGGGCGCCAGTTCCTCGGCGGTGAGCAACTTCGTCGGATTCACGCCCAGCGTGGAAAATGCCAGCGCGTTTTCCTGCACCGCGTTTCGCTCGGTTTCAAACAGCACCATGACCATGGCGATGCCCAACAGCATTTGCGGCACCGGACCCAGCAGCTGACCGGCTGCTCCAAAGGCCGTTACGAAGGGATTGCGCAAGTCTGCAAATACCGTCAAAACCGCCCACAGCGCCAGGGAAAATCCCAGCAGCTTGAACGCCAGCGAGCTCTTGCGGTAAGCGTAGTGATAAAAATACAGAGAGCAATACAGCAACACCACGCCAAGACCGATATCCAGGCGGAAGCGTGGATCGGGAAGTACCTCCAGCTGAAACATCCCCGCCACCATGTGTGCTTTCAAGTCCCAGTAGGCAAGGGCAATGCCGGCGCCGGCCACGGCCACGTCGTACCAGCGCGGCTTGAATTTTTCGCGCATCAGACGAGTGGAGATGAAGATGCAAATGGCCATCAGAACCATCAGCAGCGAGCCCATCAGGGAAATAATGGCGGAGGGCTGGCGGAACGTGTTCCACGCGTCCAGGCCGTAATGCACGGTGTAGGCCGCCCACCCCAACTGCCACGCCCGGAAGTATTGCTGGCGGCTCTGTTCGTAGAGATAACTGAAGACGAGAAACAACAGCAGGGCAACAATGCCCGGCACGATCACGATGCCGATTGGAATACTGTTCATAGCGCCGGATACACTTCTGCCGGACTCCCGAACCCTCTGCACGGGGTACGCTGTTATGTTTTCACACGAAACCCGCCAAAAACAATAGCGTTTGATGGCGCACAACCATACTGAAGCCACATTTTTTTCGCCTGACGTCGCAATACTTTCGTAACTTGGCGCAGCTTCAATGGCACGCATCCGAACTCAATCCTGTGGTGGTTATAAAATAGAACATCCCATGGATCCCTCTACCTCCCAGGCCGGAACCGCCGCAGAAAATGGCCGTGAAACCGTGGCCCCATCGAATTTCATTCGCGACATCATTCGCGAGGATTTGAAGACCAACAAATACCAGGGGCGTGTGCAAACTCGTTTTCCCCCGGAACCCAACGGCTACCTGCACATCGGTCACGCCAAAGCGATTTGCCTGGATTTTGGATTGGCCGACGAATTCAGCGGCCACACCAATCTCCGCTTCGATGACACGAATCCTTCAAAAGAAGAAACGGAATATGTTGATTCCATCATGGAGGACGTCCGCTGGCTCGGCTTTCACTGGGACGGTCTTTATTATGCGTCCGATTACTTCGATCAGCTCCACGCATGGGCCGTGCAGCTCATCAAAGCCGGTATGGCGTATGTGGACGACCTGACTGCCGACGAAATCCGCGAATATCGCGGCACGCTGACCAAGCCCGGCAAGAACAGTCCGTATCGTGACCGCCCGATTGAAGAAAACCTGACCCTGTTCGAACGTATGCGCGCGGGAGAATTTCCCGACGGCTCCCGCGTCCTGCGCGCGAAGATTGACATGACTTCTCCCAATCTGAACATGCGCGATCCCGTGATGTACCGCATCCTGCACACCGATCATCACCGCACCGGCAGCAAATGGTGCATCTATCCCATGTACGACTACGCCCACGGCCAGTCGGATTCGCTCGAGCGCGTCACCCACTCCATGTGCACGCTCGAATTCGAAGATCATCGCCCCCTCTACAACTGGTTCATCCAGCAGCTCGGCATCTTTCCTTCGCGGCAAATCGAATTCGACCGCCTGAATCTCACCTACACGATTTTGAGCAAGCGCAAGCTGCTGCAACTGGTGCAGGAGGGCCACGTCAGCGGCTGGGATGACCCGCGCATGCCCACGCTTTCCGGCATTCGCCGCCGCGGTTATACGCCGGAAGCAATCCGCAATTTCTGCAACGCCATCGGCGTGTCAAAGACTACGGGCGTGATCGAACTGGCCATGCTCGAGCACTTCGTCCGCGAAGACCTGAACAAGCGCGCCCCCCGCGTGATGGCCGTGCTTCGTCCGCTGAAAGTTGTAATTGATAACTATCCCGAAAATCAGACCGAAGAGATGGACGCGGTGAACAATCCCGAAGACGCGAGCGCGGGCACGCGCAGAGTTCCGTTTTCACGCGTGCTCTACATCGAGCAGGACGACTTTCGCGAAAATCCGCCCAAGGGCTATTATCGCCTCTCGCCCGGCCGCGAAGTGCGCCTGCGCTACGGATACTTCATCACCTGCGCCAGCGTCGTAAAGAACGGCGAAGGCGAAGTCGTCGAAGTGCATTGCACCTACGATCCCGCCACTCGCGGCGGCAACGCGCCCGACCGGCGCAAGGTGAAATCCACCATCCACTGGGTCTCAGCCGCCCACGCCATCGAAGCCGAGGCGCGTCTTTACGAGAACCTCTTCATCAAAGAAGACCCCAACCAGGTGGAAGAAGGAAAAGATTTTACCGCCACCCTCAATCCGCACTCGCTGGAAGTGATCAGCAACGCGAAGCTCGAACCGTCTCTGGCTAATGCGGTGGCAGGCAGCCGCTATCAGTTCGAGCGCCTGGGATATTTCTGCGCGGACCCCGGCTCAAAACCCGGCAGGCCGGTTTTCAACCGCACCGTCGCGCTGAAAGACACCTGGGCAAAGATTGAGAACAAGCGCTTTTGACGTCGCGGCCCCTGGAAATCTTGCCGAGATCAAACCGAGGTTTTTTATTGTTGTCCTCGCATCCGATCCCGCCATGTCGGGCGGGCCAACCTAAGCCTGCCTCTGGTTGAGCGAGGCACTTCCATGTTCTTGACAGCACTGCCCAAAATCCTCTACTGTGGAGCTCGGGGTGGTATATCTAATTGATAATAAGATGAATTAACGATTAACTGATTGTCATGCAGGATGTTACCCGCAAGCCCTTATTCCCCAAAGATGTGCGCTCGTTCTTCGCGCTAATCCCATGATTCCAAAGATCTGGGGGTAGAAAATAAATCGCCGATCTGAGTGTTCCACGTGGAACATTTCGCGAGTACTCCACGGAACCGTTCCCGTACCCGCTCTCATCCAATCCCCCGAGGAGGCCATAAGCATGCACCGCATCCGCCAGGAGAATCTGCCGTTCGTCGGCAGTTCGCACGAGTTTATTGGCGCCGAGCAGGGCAACACCGGCGTTTCGGTGTTGCTTTTCCAGGGAAAGCCCGGCTCGGGGCCGGGGCCGCACCGCCATCCTTATGATGAGATCCAGTTCATCCGTGAAGGCCGGGGAGTTTGGACGGTCAACGGCCAGACCTTCGAAGGCGGCGCGGGAGATATCTTTGTCATCAAGGCCGGCGAGATTCACAGCTTCAAGGCGAGTGGCGATTCGCCGCTCCTGCAACTCGACGTTCACCTCAGTCCACGGTTTATTCAGGAGAATCTCTAAGCGAAGGCGCTCGTGGCAGCTTAGTTTCGCAGTCGCCTTGGTTGCGATTGAGTCTCTATCCCACGCCTTCGGTGGCCATAAAATATGCCTTGACACGCATATGCCGTATGGCGTATATACAAAGATATGGAATCTGCCTTCGAAATCATTGCCGAGCCAAACCGGCGGGCGATCCTGAGTCTGCTGGTCTCATCCGAACAGTCGGTGGGAGAGATCGAGCGTCAATTGCGCATGTCACAGCCGACCGTGTCGAAGCATCTCAGGGTGCTGCGCGAGGCCGGTTTCGTGGAGTCCACTGTGGATGCGCAACGCCGTCTCTACCGGCTAAGACCTGGACCGTTCCAGGAGCTGGATATCTGGCTGGCCCAGTTCCGCCGCTTCTGGTCGGCCCACCTGGATGCTCTCGAACGCCACCTTGATCGCATGGATCGCTCTTTAACCAAGGATTCACCACAGAGAACGACCAAGACCGCGCGGCCAAAACCGCGAATGAATAAATGACGAAAACCGTGTAAAGGAGAAAATGCGATGAAAATCAAAGTAATGAGCTTATATGTTGACGATCAGGAGAAAGCCCTTCGCTTTTATACCGAAGTGCTGGGCTTCGTGAAGAAGACCGATTTCAGCAACGGCCCATATCGCTGGCTGACCGTGGCCTCGTCCGAAGAGCCGAACGGCACTGAGCTGCAACTGGCTCTGAACAATAGTCCCGCCGCGAAAACATATCAGCAAGCGATCTTCCAACAGAACCAGCCCGCGGCCATGTTCTTCACCGATGACCTCCAGGCCGATTACGAGCGCATGAAAGCCCGCGGCGCAGAGTTCGCCATGCCACCGGCCGACGTAACGGCATCCAGGATCGCCATGCTGAAAGACACCTGCGGTAATTTGATTCAGGTCACCGAACTGAAGCGCGGGTAGGGAACAGTCGTTAGTCACTGGTCGCTCGCAACATGGATGTTGGCCAACGACCAGCGGCTAACGACCAACGACGAATTTAACGGCAGCAAGGAGAAGCGGATGATCGAGCGCGAGCAATACACGCCAGGTACAGCCTACGGTGCGCGCGTGAAAAAGGACGGCCCTCAGGAAGAGAAATGGACTCTGATTCTCGTCCGCGAGCTGCGCCACTCGCCGGAAAAAGTCTGGCAGGCGCTCACCGACCCGGCGCAATTGCGCGAGTGGGCCCCGTTCGTGGTTGATGCGGGCCTGGGTGCGGCCGGAAGGGTGAATCTGACCTGGCTAGGGAATCCCAAGCCGGTGCAAACCAGAATTACTCGCGCCGAGGCTCCCAATCTGCTTGAGTACGGCGATATCCGATGGGAACTCGAGCCGCGGGGCAGCGGCACGCGCCTCACGCTGTGGCACAGCATTGATCGCCGCTTCATCTCCTGGGGCGCCGCGGGCTGGCACATCTCTCTTGACGTTCTGGATCGCCTGCTGAGCGGAGGTCCCATCGGCCGCATCGCTGGCCCTGACGCGACGAAGTTCGGCTGGCAGCGATTGGTCGGCGAGTACGCGACGTTGTTTGGCGCTGAGACACCGGGCGGTAGCTGAAGGCGGCGGGTCAGGAACCTTACGCCATGGTTGGATTTGTCATCCTGAGTCGCGCTTTTTGCGGCGAAGGACCGATGCAACTCGCCGCTAAACTGCATAGGTCCTTCGACCGCAAAGACCGCGCACCGCAGCATGACAATCCCTTACTGGAAGTTCGGCAATGGAAAAGACCGCAAACCAACTTCCAAGGAGTGACATCATGGCGCAATCCGCCGTTGCAGCAAACCGCATGCAGCAGGGCGCAAAACGTTCCGGCCTCGCGCGTACGATTTTTCGCTGGATTCACATCATCTGCGGAATTCCGATACTCGGCTATATTTATGATTCACCTTCGGATACTCCGTATTATGCTCACAGTATTCGGTATTTCTTTCTTCCTGTTGTGGTCCTTTCGGGACTATGGATGTGGAAGGGCCATATCGTTCGACGGCTGATCGCGAAAAAACTGGCAGCGTAATATCGTACTGATCTCTGATTTCCCGATGCTTGCATTTCCTGCCATTAGTGCGGGCAACGGGTGCATGCGGTACCCCATCCGCATATCGGCTGCTCCCTCCGGTTTTCGAAGCGTGGGTGGCTCGCACGCTCTCGCTCATACCGCATGCCAGCGGATGCTAAACTATTCCAGTTTTGTCCAATCCATCCTTGGTGAGGAAGAGGGTTGCCCACTGATCCGGTTCTGATTGTCCACGGTGGCGCCTGGGCCATGCCTGATGATATGGTCGAAGCTCATCTGCATGGAGTGCGTAATGCGCTTGCCGCGGGATGGAGTGCTCTAAGCCGCGGCGGTTCGGCGCTCGATGCCGTCGAAGAAGCTATCGTTATCATGGAAGACGATGAAACCTTCGACGCAGGGCGGGGAAGCTTCCTCAACCGTGACGGCCGGGTGCAGCTTGATGCCCTAATGATGGAAGGCGCGACCCTTCGCGCCGGAGGCGTCGGCTGCGTCGAACACTTGCGCAACCCCATCCGTGCCGCGCGCAAGATTCTCAGCGAAAGCCCGCATCTGTATTTTGTCACGGAGGGAGCCGAACGCTTCGCGACCCAGCACGGCATTCCGCTTTGCAAGAACGAAGACCTGGTGATCCCCCGCGAGGTACAGCGGTTGCGGGAATGCCAGGCGCGCGATGCCAATCACGAGGATCTGTTTGCTCCCACTATCTCGCTCGACACGGTTGGAGCGGTCGCCCTCGATCGGGACTGCCACATCGCCGCCGCAACTTCCACCGGAGGCACGTTGAACAAGGCCCCCGGCCGCTTGGGCGACTCTTCGTTAATCGGTTGCGGCTGCTACGCCGACGACCAAACCGCAGCCGTCTCCACCACCGGCTGGGGTGAGCCCATCATGAAGCTGGTGCTGGCGAAATGGGCTGCCGACCGTGTTGCCGCAGGAAACTTGCCGGAGTGGGCTGCGGCGGAAGCCATCAACTACCTCAAAGCGCGCGTGAACGGCCACGGCGGCATCATTATTCTTGACGCGCATGGACGTTACGGAATTTTCCATAACACCCCCCGCATGGCTTGGGCGATCCAGACAAAAACGGCAACAGATTCCGGTGTTCAGCGTAATCACTGACGAAGAGTCACAGATCTCGCAAGCAACTGCCATGAACTCCGGAGGCTTTATAGTTGTATGGCCCGCCCAACTCAAGGTAAAGTCTACCTACCGTCAAGCGACCTCCGAATATCCCAAATAGTCCCTTGCGGCGGTTTGATTCTTATGCGCCTGCGCCCAATGTTGACCTTCTCCCTGCTTGCCCCTTGTTTGGCCCTTGCGCAGTCTTCCCCGACGATTGCGAGCCGCTCCCCGGAGCCGGTGGCGCAGGAGGCCATACCGCTTTTTGTCAAGGTCCAACTCGATAAATCGGTAAAGCTCTCCAAGCTTGGTCCCGGAGATGTTGTAGCAGGCACGGTCTCTGAAAATGTTTACCTGGGTCAGCGGGAAATTCTGCCTGCAGCCAGCAATGTGCATCTGGTCGTGGACCACATGGAGCGGCGCCGGCGCACGCCCAACGATCATTGGCCGTGGGTGATCAAGGCCTTCACCCCGCGCCACGAAAACCACCCGACATTTACCTCTGCGACTGTCTCTGCGGCTGGCGGCCAGGAGATCCCGCTTCGAGTCTCGCTGGTTTCTTTGCAACCCGAACGGAAAGTGTCTGCCGAAACCAGAAAAAAACCTGCTCCGGCAAACGAACCAACTTCGCAAAACGCTCGAACGGCTAAAAAAAGTTCCACTGCGTTGAACAAGGAAGCCGGACCGGTTCTCACCCTGGAAGCCTCGCTTCAAACCTCGAGCGCGGAACAGAACCAGGAGCGGATAGGACTGGCCGGTCCTGTCACGCTTCCAGCAGGCACGCAGGCCAGAGTTATTCTGCTGGGCCCGGTAAGCGCTTCGGCCAACCATGCCGGTGACACTTTTCAGACCCGTCTGATTCAACCCGTTTGGCTCGACTCGAAGGTGGTTTTGCCGGAAGGCACGCTGGTTCAGGGCAAGGTCATGCGCAGCCGGCGTCCGCGCATGTTAAGCCGCGCCGGTTCCTTGTTCTTGGGCTTCACAGGTCTCACCTTGCCAGGTGGTGCCCCTACTCCAGTCGAGGCCAGCATTACCGAGGCCGAACTCGACCAGCGCTCGCACACCCGCATTGACCCGGAGGGCGTGATGCATGGTGAACGGCCGGGAAAAGCCTGGATGGCAATCAACCTTGGTGTTACCGGCGGGATTGCGAAAGAGGTGGACGATGGCCTGCAACTGGCGGTCGAAGCCATTGTCTCTACTGCAACCGACGCTTCCACGGCTGGAACGGCGCGGATTGCCGCCACTTGCGCTTCGGCAGTGTTCATGTTGACCCGCCATGGCCGTGACGTGGTCCTGCCCAGATTCACCGAGCTGACGATCGTGTTCGACCGTCCGGTGTCAGTCTCCGAACCAAAGCCGTAATCACGTCTGCAGGGCAAGAAAAAACGCCGCCGCAAAGCGGCGGCGCTCATCCAGATTGTCCCGCTTACTGCTGCGGAGTTCTCAGCTTCTCCGGCGGAATTGGAATCTTACCCTCATCATCAAGGTAGAACGTCATCTTGTGGTCCGATTTGGCTCCCGGCACAGGCTGATCGACTTTCGAACTGAAACGCGGCGCGTCGGCGGGGGCCAGCAACGGTTGCTTCGTGGTGTACATCGCCTCATTCAGCGTGGTTCCTGAAGGAGCTTTGGCTACCGCGAATATGCCAAACGGATTGCCATTGCTGTAGGAAACCGAGATGTAGTCGGCCACCATGTAACCGTTGTCCGACAGTGGCAGCCAGGTCAACGTCATGGGCCCGGCCAATTGCACGCCGGAAGTCCACGTGTTGCCGCCGTCGCTGGAGGTGACGAAGCCCACATCCAGCTGGCAGGTGCTCGTGCTGCAATTGGAAGTTGGATAGTAGTAATAGACGATCGTCAGGTGAGCGCTTGCTCCGGAAGTGCCGGGGTCGGCACCGATTCCGGGGAGGAAATGATCTACCGTGCTTGTAGTCGGATCAATCGGGATGCGCAGCGGCGAGGTCCACGTCGTGCCGTTGGTGGAAGTGCTCATCACAATGTCATTTTCCTTGCATCCGCTGCGGAAGCGGCAATCGGACCACACCACGTAGGCCGTCCCGCCTCCATCTATCGCCGCCGAGGGCAGGTTCGGGTTGCGGACGTCGCCGGAATCGAAGTGGCTGTCAATACTCGAAACTACCACGCTCCTGTTCCACGACGATCCCCCATTGGTCGACGTAAAGGCGTCAATGCCGCCTCCTTCGAAGGGCACAATCACTGTCCCGTTGGGCTGGACGAGCGGCTCTCCTCCCAGGCCCACGGCGCGATCAGCGGAAGCCTTCCCCGCGCCCCAGGTGTTGCCACCATCGCTGGAAACGCTCATCAGAACTTCCCCGCTGCCGTATGCCTGGTCCCACTCGGTGTAGCAGTTGCCGTAGTACGGACTGGTCGAAGTGTTATCGCAGACTGTCCAGTTCTTGTCGTCAAGGGCGGTCTTGTCAATGAGAATCACGTTGCCCCAATGCAGGCCATCCGTGGACAGGTTGACGCCAACGTCACCGATCTTGCCCGAGCTCCCGCTGAGGCCGACAAGGGGAAGCGTGGAAATCATCCACACCCCATGCTTGGCATCGTAGGCAACGGAGGGATCGGCCGTCGCGCCAAACGTTCCACCCTTGTAATTCTTGGTCAACCCCGGCAGATAGCCATAGTGCCAGGTCGTGCCGCCATCGGTCGAAGTCGAGAAGCCCACATCAGCGCTGCCCCAACCGATGGATCCGGGCCGCCGGGCCACGTGGTACGCGTCCACGATCGCGGATCCCCATGCAAATGAATCGGGCTCAACCTCAGTCTTGTGAACGCTGTCAGTATTCTTGAAATTATCCACGCTGACCTGGACGAGGGTGTATTGCGCAAACACTGGCATGGCCAGGAAGAGCATTGATGTCAAGATAATGAAAAGGACGGGCAAACGCCTGCCACGCAAACCACGGAGTTCCTGAGTCATCCGATTTTCCTTGTAGCCAAGATTTGATTGCAAAGCGCGGTCGTGACCTGATGGGAGCAGATTGGGCTTCCGGCGCGGCTTGTAATGGCCGCGTGAGGCACTATAACCCGGATTTGAGAGCTTGTCCACGGAAATCCTAGAGGCGGTAGTAGAGGCGGGAATTGCCGGCGACTCGGAATGTTGACTTTCGCCGTCCCCGGCTGCCGGGTGCCTCTTCCTTTCAATCTGCAGTCCTTCATCCTCCCCCTGCCTAGGGGCTAAAATACGTACAGCGTGCAAGTCACCGAGATTTACAAATCCATCCAGGGTGAGTCCACGCATAGCGGGCTGCCCTGCGTATTCGTGCGCCTCACGGGGTGCAACCTCCGTTGCTCGTGGTGCGACAGCGAATACACCTTTACCGGCGGCCACCGCATGTCTCCGGAGGAAGTGTTTGAAGAAGTCGAGCAGTTGAGCCCCGGCGGAGGCGTGGCAGAAATCACCGGCGGCGAACCGATGCTCCAGGAGCGCGAACTTATTCCGCTCATGCTGCGTCTGCTCAATGAAGGCTACACCGTCCTGCTGGAAACGAGCGGCGAGCGCCCGTTGCGGCATGTGCCGGCTGGCGTGATCAAGATTGTGGATGTCAAATGCCCCAACTCCGGCGAGCCCGATACCTTCGACATGGAGAACCTCGATGCGCTCCATCCCCATGACGAGGTCAAGTTTGTGCTGAGCGACCGCACAGACTATGAGTTCGCGCGCGATTTTACTTCTCGCAATCAGCTGGCTGAGCGGGTGAACGCCGTTCTGTTTTCGCCGGCTTTCAGCAAGGAGGCCAGCGGCGACCGCGGCACTTCGCACTGCCTGCTCGATCCCCGCGAACTGGCCGAGTGGATGCTCGCCGACCACGTCCCCGCCCGCCTCAGCATGCAGCTCCACAAATTCATCTGGGACCCCGCGTTGAAGGGAGTGTGAACGCTGTTGGATTTTCCGGTGCCCGTGCTGAGCATGCCTGAGCGAAGTCGAAAGGCGCTTCACTAATCAAAGCGCGGCGCTTTTCGCGGAAGAGCTGTTCTTTAGAGCCACGGCACCACGCGATTCAGCGAGCAACGCCCTTTAGGGCAGGTGGCTATCGATCATCTACGCTTCCGCTCCTATCTTCTTCTCCTTCGCCCCCATCACGATCAGCCATAGCATGAACGCCACCTCACAAATCGTAAAAGGCTGAGAGTAGGTAAAAGCCTTCTTCTCATATTGCGGGAACAGAAAAGCCGTAAAGCTGAGGCCAAGATAGCCAATGCAGCCCAGTATCAGCCATATGCCCAGAATGCGGGGCAGAAAGCGCGACCGGTACACCAGCAGTCCAAGCGGGATGAGCCACAGCCCCCAGAATATTTCATTGGCCGCATCGCCGTAGTTGTGCAGCCGGAGAAACAACATGACGAGCGCGTCGCGCTGCGCTGCATCAAATACGCTCAGCAACTCGCCTCTCGCCAGCAGCAGTGCTGCAACGTCGTTAACCGCGTTGAAAAAGAAAATCGGCACTGATACGAGGCTGCCCAGGATCACCATCAGCGCCGCCAGATTCTGGTCCACTTCCCTGAACAGACGGTAAAGGACCAGCGTCACGAAGATCCACCCAGCTGCGCCAATCAGATAGCTGATAGTGCCGAGGCGGAAGAGCATCTCGTGCGCCGCGATATTGTTGGCAGTCGCGGCGGCATTTCCGTGTACGATTAACTTGCTGGGAATGTAGATCAGGCGCAACGCGCCGAAAATCGAAAACAAAACGTACAAAGCTCCCGCCACTCTGGCGTTTCGGCTGAGCGAAGACATGGTTCCCCCTTTGCGCGGAATCTAGCATGAAGTACGCGGCAGCTGCGCAATAAGTTCATCCCGCAGGAGGCCTCCCGGATGAATAAGCCCGGAAAGACGCTGGTCTTGCTCTTTGCCGCCTTGGTGCTCGTTCTGGCTGTGGCGGTCACCTTCACCATCGGATGGCGTCCCTTTGTTGGGCCGAGGGCGCGCCCTCTGACGGCCCGCAAGTTTCAAGCTACCCCGGAACGCCTGGCCCGCGGCGAGTACCTGGTTCGGAATGTCAGTGATTGCATGGGTTGCCATTCAGAGCATGATTGGACCGCGCACGACGCCCCCATATTGCCCAACGCCCTCGGCGCGGGCCAGGACATGAAAGTTCTCAAGGGTCTCCCGGGAAAGGTGTATGCGCCCAATATCACCCCAGATGCGGAAACGGGCGCGGGCAACTGGAGCGACGATCAGCTGGCGCGCGCCATTCGCGAGGGCGTCGGCCATGACGGCCGGGCCCTTTTTCCGTTCATGCCGTACCCCGATTTCCGCTACATGTCTGACGAAGACCTGGCTTCGATCATCGTGTACCTGCGTTCGGTGCCCCCGGTGGCTAAACCCCGGCCGATGACGGAGCTGATCTTTCCCGTAAAGTACCTCATCCGCAACTCGCCCGAACCGCTGGACGCCCCAGTGCCTGAACCCGATGTTTCGACTCCGGAAAAACGCGGGAAATACCTGGTGACCATCGCCGGGTGCGCAGACTGCCACACGCCGCAGGACGGACATGGGCAGCCACTTCCGGGCATTGAGTTCGGAGGGGGGGTCCTTCTCGACGGCCCTTGGGGCCGCGTGGCAAGCGCCAACCTCACTCCCGACCCGTCTGGCATTTCCTACTATGACCAGGCCATCTTCATGCAGGCCATGCGCACCGGGTTTGTCGGGGCAAGGAAGCTCAACCAGATCATGCCCTGGCACGCCTACCGGGGAATGACGGACGAGGATATCGACGCCATCTTTGCTTATTTGAAGACGCTCAAACCGGTGCGGCACCACGTGGATAACACCGAGCCGCCAACGTTTTGCAAGCTCTGCCGCCAAACCCATGGTGGCGGAAGCCAGAACTAGCCGCAGCTTCTCCCTGGGAACGGTGGTTTGCGGATTCCGCGATGCCGAGCCCTCGGGCGAAACGTCGCTCCGCCGTGAAGTTTCCGCTCGGGCACACCGCCCCTTGGCGCATGACAAACTGCTAACATCCATGTAGCGTTCCCCGACGTGCCGGCAACCGCTAAATTCCGTGCCGTGGTTCTCCTCAGCGGAGGCATGGACTCCTGCGTCTGCGCCGCCCTCGCCGCGCGCGATCACAACCCTGCTGCAGTCCATGTCAGCTACGGCCAGCGCACAGAGCACCGGGAGCGGCAATCATTCCTGAATATCTGCGACCGCTTGAACATTCGTGATCGCCTGATCGTACGCAACGAAGCTCTGCATGCCATTGGCGGGTCCGCCCTCACCGATCCTTCCCTTGCCGTTCCCGAATCTCGCGCCTTAGGACGCGGCGTTCCCGTCACTTACGTTCCGTTTCGAAACGCCCATTTTCTGTCTGTGGCAGTCAGTTGGGCAGAGGTCCTGGGAGCGGAGAAGGTTTACATCGGCGCGGTCGAACCTGACAGTTCCGGTTATCCCGATTGCCGTCCGGCCTATTACCGTGCGTTTAATGAAGTCATCCGAAGCGGCACAAAAGAAGGCCGGATTCGGATCGTCACCCCCCTCATTGCCATGCGCAAATCGGAAATTGTGAGCCTCGGCCTTGAATTAGGTGCGCCCTTCGATTTAACTTGGTCTTGCTACAGCCGGGAAGACCGCGCCTGCGGAGTCTGCGATAGTTGTGCGCTTCGCCTGCGCGCTTTTCGGGAAGCCGGCGCCCTTGATCCTCTTCCTTACGAGGAAGCGGTCAGAATGTCTTGAACTTGCGCCGTCAAGAACGGCCGTTCGCCCCGGAGGCAAAATATGAAGCAGCGTCGTATGGCCATCCTCGTCGCAGTTCTTCTTGGTCTCAGCATAGCCCCAGCCTTTGCCCAGGTCGGCACCGGCACTGTCCGCGGCGTGTGCAAGGACCGGGATGGGAAACCGATCGCGGGTGCAACCGTGCTCTGGGTGAGCAGCGAGACCGGACGCAAGTACGAACTCAAAACCAACAGCAAGGGCGAATATTTCTCCCTCGGCGTCGGTACTGGCAAATACACGGTGACGCTCCTGCAGAACGGGCAGGAGTTGTTCCATTACAACGGCTATCAGGTCACCCTTGATAACGAGAACGTTGTTGACTTCGACATGCAGAAGGAGGCTGCGAAAGCCGCGGCTGGGATGGGGCTGACTCCTGAGCAACTTAAAGCCCGCCAGGAGCAGCAGGAAAAGGTCAATAAAGAAAACCTGACGGTGAAAGCGCTCAATGAGAAGCTTTCTGCCGCCAAGCAGGCGGCTGATACCGGCGACTATGACACCGCCGTCTCGACCTTGACCCAGGCCACGGAAATGGATCCTACCCGCGATTTGCTCTGGGCCAAGCTGGGCGAGTATGAGGCGACCTCTGCCGGCAAGCAGAGCGACTCGGCCGAGAAAACCAAGCGCTACAATGCCGCCGTCGCCGATTATCAAAAAGCTGTGGACATCAAACAGAAGGCCCTTGATGCCGCCGCGCAAAAGCCCCCCGATGCGACTAAGGTTTTGGCGCAGTATTACAACAACATGGGGCAGGCGGCTGGCAAGGGTGGCAAAGTCGACGATGCGGTCAAGGCCTACATCCAGGCCGCGCAACTCGATCCTGCTACCGCCGGCCAGTACTATTTCAACATCGGCGCCATCATGACTAACGCCGGCAGAGTGGACGACGCCGTTGCTGCGTTCGATAAGGCCATTGCTGCCGATCCCAATCGCGCCGATGCTTACTATTGGAAGGGTGTTAACCTCATCGGCAAAGCAACCTTGAAGGGTGACAAGATGGTTGCCCCAGACGGCACCGCCGAAGCTTTCAACAAATATCTTGAGCTTCAACCGAACGGTCAGTTTGCCGATCCCGCGAAACAGATGCTGGCCAGTATCGGGGCGGCAGTGGAGACTGGGTACGGAAAGAAGAAACCGCCCAAGAAGTAAGCTCCGATGATCTCATGAGCCAGAGGTTCCCGAATCATCTCTTTCCATGCCTCCGCCCTCTTCTGCAATTCTCAGCTTCGAAGACGCCCGCCACCAGGTCGAGCAGCACGCCTCGCATTTGCATCCCAGCGGTAAAGAACTGGTCGAACTGCTCGATGGCGCCGGACTGGTGCTGGCGGAGCCAGTTGTAGCTGACCGCAATTTTCCACCGTTTCCTCGCGCCACGCGCGACGGCTATGCGGTCCGGGCGGCGGATACCTTAGAAGTTCCAACCCGGCTCGAAGTTGTGGGAGAGGTTCGCGCAGGAGCTTCGCCGGCTTCAATCACGTTGCAGGCGGGGCAGGCGACAGCCATCATGACCGGAGCGGCCGCGCCTCCGGGCGCCGATGCAGTTGTCATGGTGGAGTACACCTCCGAGGACTCTGGCGAGGTCACGATCACCAGACCCGTCGCTGCCGGAGAAAACATTGGTCCCGCAGGAGCCGAGGCCAAACGCGGCGAACGTCTGCTCCTGCCCGGTGCGCGGCTCGATTATTCGGCGATTTCCGTCGCCGCTTCCGTGGGGAAAACGCATCTGCTGGTGTACTCCAAGCCGCGCATCGCAGTTCTGGCGACGGGAGATGAAATCGTTGATATCGCTGTGCCGCCCGGCCCGCACCAGATTCGCAACTCCAATACCTATTCCCTGGCCGCGCAAATCCAGGCCAAGGGCGGCGATCCGCTGCTGCTTCCCATCGCTCCTGATCAGCCGCAGCGATTGCGCGAACTGATTGAAGATGGGCTGGAAGCCGATCTCCTGCTCCTGAGCGGCGGCGTTTCCATGGGCAGGTATGATTTGGTTGAGCAGGTCCTGTCCGGCCTGGCGGCCGAGTTTTTCTTTACCGGCGCTCAGATTCAGCCGGGAAGGCCGGTCGTCTTCGGCCGAATCCCCTGTGACGCAGAGGTCCCGGCCCACCAAGGCTCCAGTTACAAATATTTCTTCGGCCTGCCGGGAAATCCGGTTTCGACTATGGTGACCTTCGAATTGCTCGTCACGCCGCTGCTGGAGGCGCTCGCAGGTTTGCGGCCGCGAAAATTGATCTTCCTTCAAGCCAGGCTAAGATCGGACATCAGGACAGAGCTCGGCCTGAAGCGGTTTCTCCCTGCTGTTCTCTCCGGCGAATTCGAGGCAGCCGAGGTGGAACTGTTACCCTGGCAGGGATCCGGCGACATCGCGGCAACCGCGCGCGCCAATTGCTATGTGGTGGTCCCTCCCGATCGCGAGCACATGGCCGCCGGGGAGTCCGTGCCCATATTGATGCGTTAATCAAGAACAACCGCGGCGCAATTGATGGCGCCGCGGTCCTTTGAGCTGGTTACAAAGAATTATTCGCCAGCCGGTTTCTTCTCTTCCGATTTCTTGGGCTCGGTCTTGGGCATTGCCGGTTCTTTGCGCTTCCAGAAATCATCGGCTTTGATCCACTCATCGCTCACGTAGCTCAGGCGTGGATTGAGCAGAAAGAGGTTGCTCTCGATCGAGTCGAGCGCCGCTGCCGTAAGCTCGCTCAGCTTCCTCATTCCATCTTCACCCATGGCGGCCTCGAAATCCTTGTCCTGCATGAAGCCCTTGTCAATTTCGGATGCCGATTTCATGGGAACGATCACGACATAGGTGTCACTCGGGCTCCCGTACACCGCCGCATAGGTGGCCCAATGTGCGTCCGGTACAGCTCTTTCGTACGCCGCCTTTACCATCTTCACGATTTCGTCCCAGTCCTTGTCGTGGCCGGGCTTTACGTGGTAAAGGCTGATTTCGAAATAGCGCATGTGCGGGATGTCCACGCCAGCGCGCAGGCTATATTCCTCGCGATACACCATCGCGTGGCTGTCCACTGAATCCAGCAGCTCGCCATCTACCGTGGCGGCGTGCTCCAGAGCGGCGGTGAGCGCGGAGTTTTTCTGGGTGGCGAGAGCATCTTTCTCCCACGCCTCGAATGAATCATACGGAGTGAAAAACAGCGAGCGCGATTTGCCCGAGAGCGAATCCATGCCCAGATAATGCGTCGGCCACTTCGCTTTGGCGAAGGCCTGCACGAACGCGCTTTCATCTTTTTCGTGCATTGCGCCCATCTTGCCCGGCTTCAAATATTCGCGTGTCACGACCAACACTTTCGGTGGCTGCATGACGTTTTCCTGCGCAGCCGCCATACCCAGCCAGCCCATCAGCAACGACAATCCCAAACACAAAACTGTGAATCGCTTCATGAGTCTCTCCTTGATCGCAAACCCGGTTGTGTGAATAGAAAAAACTCTGGCGGCAGAAGGCCGCATTAATAGACGGGCGGAGACTAAACGAGACGCCTCGCAAAAGTCAAGGGTTCAATGGATTTCTCGCTTTTTCCACAGCTCTCAATCCCGCTTGCGCCTTGTTCTTGCATTCGTCGAACTCACGCCCCGGATCAGAATCAGCCACGATTCCCGCGCCGGCCTGCAGAAATGCCCGCTTGCCTTTCATCACCAGGGTCCGAATTGCGATGCAGGAGTCCAGGTTGCCGGCAAAGTCCGCGTACAGCACCGATCCGCCGTACACGCCTCGCCGTACCGGTTCCAGTTCTTCAATGATCTGCATGGCGCGGATCTTGGGCGCGCCAGTCAACGTGCCAGCCGGGAAACAGGCAGCGAAGGCGTCGAGCGCCCCCAGCCCTTCCCGCAGTTTCCCCTCGAGCGAGGAGACAATATGCATGACGTGTGAGTAACGCTCCACCCGCATCAGGTCTCGCACCTTCACAGACCCATAGTCGCTCACGCGCCCCAGATCATTGCGGCCCAGGTCCACCAGCATCACATGCTCGGCACGTTCCTTTTCATCTTGAAGCATTTCCTCTTCAAGCCGGATATCTTCCGCCGCATCCCGCCCGCGCGGACGAGTTCCAGCGATGGGGCGATACTCCAGTTTGCGTCCGCTCACGCGCACCAGCATTTCCGGCGATGATCCCAGCACATGCAGATCGCCCATGCGGAGGAAATACATGTAAGGCGAAGGATTCACCGTTCGCAGCGCTCGATAAATCTCAAACGGCTCGACCCTGGGGGTGAAGTCGAGGCGCCGCGACAGCACCACCTGAAATACATCCCCCGCCGCGATGTACGCTTTGGCCCGCTCCACCGATCGTGTGAACCTCGCCCGGTTTGTGGTGGCATGAGTTCTCAGATCTCCCCGAGTTGCGCGCGACTGCTTCCACTGACCTGCACTCCATCCTTGCGCCAGCTTTTTCTCCAGCTGCCCGATGTCAGCTACCGCCCGCGCATACGCTTCACGAGGGACCTCCCGCAAAACATCCGCGCTGGCAATGATGTAAATCTGGTGGCGTAAATGGTCAAAGACCAGCAGCCGGTCAAAGAACATGAGAATGCAATCCGGAAGGCCAAGATCGTCTTTGGTATGATCTCCTATCTTCTCAAGCTGGCGGACCATGTCGTATCCAAAGTAACCAACGCATCCTCCAGTGAACGGCGGCAACCCTGGCAAGATCGCCGGGCGATGTTCCCCCAATGTTTGCTTCACCAATTCAAGAACGCTGCCCCGCTGGCGGTCCTGCCTTGAGCCCCGCACGGTTTGAATCTCCGCCCCCTTGGCCCGAATCTGCATGTACGGGCGCACGCCAAGAAAGGTGAATCGCCCGGCTTGTTCTCCGCGTTCTACCGATTCCAGCAGGAAAGCCTGCGGTTCCCGGGCCGCAATCGCCAGGAACGCAGAAACTGGGGTCAGAAGATCCGCCGGAATGCATTTCACCACCGGGATCAGCGTCGACTGCCTGGTTAACTCGAGAAAGTCTTTGTAATCGGGTGTCATCATCTCCAAAAGTGGCCCTCATTATAGGAGATGGCTCACCCCCAGCAAGCTGCGACAGGCTCTTCACGCGGTTATGAGGGCAAATCCGCATTACTTCCGTAACCCGTGGGCCATTGACGGAACGCTGCCCGCATTGGAAGATGACATTTTGGGCCCCAGTCCGCTCGTGAGGGCGTAATGCGCATCAAATTCTGGGGAGTTCGGGGCTCCACGCCGACTCCTCAGCCCGAAAACATGCGTTATGGAGGTAATACCTCCTGCGTCGAAGTCCGCCTCGGCGACCACCTTTATATCTTCGATTGCGGTACCGGATTCCGCGTTCTCGGGCAGTCACTTCGCGGCGAGTTCGGCACCCGGCCCGTCGAAGCGCATGTTTTTGTTTCCCACTTTCATTGGGACCACATCCAGGGTCTTCCCTTTTTTGGTCCCCTCTACGACCGCACCCGGAACCGTTTCCATTTCCACTGTTCCAGTCGCACTCGCAGCCTGAAACGCGTGCTGGAAGAGCAGATGGCTTCGCCTTACTTTCCCGTCGGCTTGACTCAAATGAGCGCGCAGCAGACTTTTGAGGACCTCGAAGAAGGCAGAATTAGCCTGAACGGTATGAACATCCAGACTCTGTGGCTCAACCATCCCCAGGGTTCCATGGGCTTCCGCCTGGAAACTAAGGATGGCATCATGGTCTATGCCACCGATAACGAACCCGGCGATGCGGTTTTCGACAAGAACGTGCGTAAGCTCGCAGATGGAGCCGACATTCTTATCTATGACGCACAGTACCTGCCGGAGGAGTACGAAGCCCGCCGCCGCGGCTGGGGCCACAGCCATTGGCGGGAGGCCATCAATGTAGTGCTGGAAAGCGGCGCAAAGGAACTGGTCCTTTTCCATCACGATCCCGATCACGATGACGCTTGCATTGACAAGGTGGTAAAAGAGGCCCGCAACTATTACCCGCGGGTGCGCGCTGCCTCCGAAGGGCTGGAGTTGCGGTTGGGGACCCCGAAAGCCAAAGCGGCGTCCTCCGAGTAGCGTCCTTTCCAGAATCCGGCTCCGTGAACTCCTGGATTACAATGAATACTGCCGTGCGCTCGGAAAGGTTTGTCCGTGACCCAGTTTTCATCATCGTGGCCGCATCTGTCGCTGGTTTCGGTCATTGACATTGTCCTGGTCGCGATCATTATTTATGAGTTCCTCGCGCTGGTGAAGGGCACCCGCGCTGCCCTCATGCTGGTGGGCGTGGCAGCGCTCGGCATCGCGTTTTATGCGTCGCGTTTGGGCGAGCTTACCACTCTGAACTGGTTGCTCAGCACGCTGCTTCCTTATACGGTGTTTGCGCTTATTGTCATTTTTGCCGCGGAAATCCGCCAGGCGCTGGCAAAACTTGGCCGCAGAGTGAGCGTGGCCCGCACTTCAAGCCTCGACTCCGAGGCCTATGATGACGTGGTTCTGGCCGCAAATTTGTTTTCCCAAAACCAGACCGGAGCCCTGATCGTAATTGAACGTGAAATCGGCCTTCGTACCTACATCGAAAGCGGTGTTTCGCTCGATGCGCGGCTCTCTTACGATCTTTTGGCAACGATTTTTCGTCCCAGCGCTCCCCTTCATGATGGGGCCGTCATCATCAAAGACGACCGTATCGCTGCAGCCGCCTGCTTCTTGCCCCTGTCTATGAACCCGGTCTTGTCTACCCAGCTCGGCACTCGGCACCGCGCCGGCATCGGGGTCACCGAGGAAACGGATGCCATTGCCGTAATTGTTTCCGAAGAAACCGGAGGCATCAGTTTGGCGGTGAGCGGGAAAATTGAGCGCGACTTGTCGGTCGAGCGCTTGCGCGAACGTCTGGGAGAATTGCTGCGGCGCTATGTTTCTCCCTCGACGCTTCCCACTCCGATTCACAATGCCGGAGAAGTTCTGCAGGAAACGAAATCTGCGGATCAGCCGCTACAGGCGCGCGCCGCCAGTTTGTCCCACGGCCGGGAGAGGCAATAATTCATGCGCGCATTTTTTCAGCGGCATGTGATTCATAACTTCACGCTGAAACTGATCTCGCTCGCCCTGGCCGCCGGCTTATGGCTGGCGGTTGCTCGAGACCCGGTGGCGGAAGTTGGCGTTGACGTGCCCATCGAATTCGACAACATCTCGCCGAGCATGGAAATCAGCTCGGAAAACATTCCTCACGCGCAAATTCGTCTGCGTGGTCCCGAGCACGCGATACGCCGTCTTCAGCCTTCCGACGTTTACGCCGAGGTGGATCTCCATAACCTGCATCCGGGTGAACGCACCTTCGATCTCACTGTGCAGCAAATACACCATCCCGCTGACTTGGAGGTCGTGCAGGTGGTGCCCAGCGAACTTCACTTGGCATTTGACGAGCGGCTGGTCCGGCAGGTGACGGTTCAACCCCGGGTGACAGGGGCCGTGGGCGCCGGCTATGGCATCGCTCGAATCGTCGTCGAACCCTCTACGATTGTGATCAGCGGGCCAAAGAGGCAGGTGGAGGCCGTCCAGACCGCGACCACTGACCCCATGGACGTGAGCGGCGCCGTGGGAACTCTGACATTTTCGCGCCATCCTTATGTTTCTGATCCGATGGTCCAGGTGGCGGATTCCCACTCGGTGAGAGTCACCGTTGTGACGCAGAAACTGCCCACGCTCAGCAATCCTTCAAAAACGGAATGACCTCTCAAAAGCGACAACTCTTCGGGACCGATGGCATTCGCGGCGTGGCCGGCGAGTTCCCCTTGACCGCGGAGACCACTTATTTTATCGGCCGGGCATTGGGTCATGATTTGATTCGCGCCACACCGCAGCCCCGCGTGGTGATTGGCCAGGATACCCGCCAATCAAGCGCCTGGATCGCGGACCGTGTGATGCTCGGTCTGAAGTCCTGCGGATGCGAAGTGGAGAGCGCCGGCGTGATTACCACGCCCGGTGTGGCCTACTTGGCACGCTCCCGTGGATATGCGGCTGGGGTTGTGATTTCGGCCTCGCACAATCCATGGACCGACAATGGCATAAAAATTTTCTCAAGGACAGGCTATAAGCTGCCGGATGACCACGAACTGGCGATTGAACAGGAAATCTTCTCGCAACTGCAAAATTCTGGCGTGCAAGCGGACTCTCTCAAGCCTGCGCCCAGCCTGCCGGGAGCGGCAAGCCTTCGCCAGGCCTACATCGCGTGGCTGGCTGAAAATGGAAAAGCCGATCTGACCATGCTCCGTGTGCTGGTAGATTGCGCTAACGGAGCGGCCACCGCGGAAGCGCCGGAATTGTTCCGAGCGGTTGGCGCGCAAGCCACATTTTTGAACGCATCTCCTGACGGCAGCAACATCAACGAAAATTGCGGGGCATTGCATCCGGAAGTGGTGGCGAAGGCGGTTAGAGAGAGTGCCGGGCAATACGATCTGGGTGTGACCTTCGACGGCGACGCCGACCGCGCGTTATTCAGCGATGCGGGAGGCCGCGTCGTCAATGGCGATGCGGTTCTGCTGCTGGCGGCACGCGATCTCCAGGCTCGCGGAGAGCTCGCTGGCTCGACTATCGTCGCAACCACCATGTCAAACATGGGCCTTGAAGTCGCGCTGCGCAATTCCGGCATTCGCATGTTGCGCGCCAATGTCGGCGATAAGTACGTCCTGGAAGAGATGCTCAGGACGGGCGCGATTCTCGGTGGCGAACAATCCGGGCACATCATTTTTCGCGACGGCGAAGCCACGACCGGCGACGGGCTGCTCACGGCCCTGCGAGTGATGGAGATCATTGCGCAAACTGGGAAACCGCTGGGCGATCTGATTGCAGACCTGAAAGTTTTTCCCCAGACGATTCAGAGTGTCCCGGTGCGCGAGAAAACCCCGTTTGCCCAGGTGCCGGAGATTCAGCATGCGATTCAATCCGCCGAGCAGGCGCTGGATGGGAATGGCCGCGTGGTGGTACGGTACTCAGGAACGGAGCCGCTGGCACGGGTGATGGTGGAAGCGGAGTCGGAAGAGAAGATGAGGACACTGGCGGGAAGCATAGCCGGCGCCATCAAACGAGTCCTGGGAGCTTGATAGCGTGACAGTTGTGACTCGGTGTTCGTGATCCGTTCCGCTGTGCCCGCCTGTGGTGAAATAATTCCCCTACTCCAAATCTCTCCAGTTCCTCCCCACTCCCATCTCCACCAGCAGCGGCACTGCCAACGGATGTACCTTCTCCAAATGCTCGCGCACCAGCGTGCGCATTGCGTCAATCTCAACCTCAGGGACTTCAAACACTAGTTCGTCGTGCACCTGCAGCGTCATTTGCGATTTCAACCTGCGCTCGCGCAGGGCAGCATCAATGCGAATCATGGCCAGCTTGATCAGGTCAGCGGCTGTTCCTTGCAGCGGAGTATTTACGGCTGTACGCTCGGCAAAACCGCGCAGATTCGCGTTCTTGCTGTTGATGTCAGGAATCGGGCGAATGCGTCCGAATAATGTCTTTACCCGTTGCTCTCGCCGGGCGTCGTCAAGAGTCTTGTCAATAAACCGCCGCACGCCCTGGTATTTCTCAAAGTATGCTTGAATGAACTGCTTGGCTTCCGACGGCTCAATACCCAGACTCTGCGACAAGCCAAAGGCCGAAAGTCCATAGACGATGCCAAAGTTAACGACCTTGGCTTGACGCCGATGATCGGCTGTGACCATCAGTGGAGGCACGCCGAACACCTGCGACGCCGTGAGCGTGTGAATGTCGTCGCCCCGGCGGAATGCCTCGAGCAGCAGCGAGTCCTGAGAAAAATGCGCCAGTAATCGCAGTTCGATCTGCGAGTAATCGGCAGAGAGCAACACGTTACCCGGTTCAGCGGTAAACGCGGCGCGAATTTCACGCCCAAGCTCTGTACGGATGGGTATGTTCTGAAGATTAGGGTTTGACGACGACAATCTCCCCGTCGCCGTTCCCGCCTGGTCGAAAGTGGTGTGTAGCCGCCCGGTCGCCGGACTGAGCAGCGCCGGCAGGGCATCCACGTAAGTTGATTTCAACTTGGTGAGCTGCCGGTATTCGAGCACCAGGCGAGGCGCGTCGTGCTCCGCGGCCAGGCCTTCGAGCACGTCAACCGCTGTTGAAATCGTTTTGCCTTTGCCGTACTTCACCGGTTTGGGGAGGCCTAGCCTGTTGAACAACACGTCTCCCAGTTGTTTCGGTGAACTGATATTGAACTCCGTGCCGCAGCACGTGTAAATCTCTTTGGCCTTGGCGCCGATTTCCCGTTCCAGCCGCGCCGACATTTCTCCGAGCGCGTGGCGGTCAATCTTGACTCCGGTTCCTTCCATGCGGGCCAACACCGGTACCAGAGGCAAATCAATTTCTTCGTAAAGCTTGAGCAGACCCGTTTCCTCGACCTCGCGCCGCAGCGCAGCGGCCAGGCGTCCGGTGACGTCGGCCGCTTCCGGAAGACTCCCGCTCAGCTTCAGATTGAAGCGGCGCAACGCGACTTCGGCCAGCCTGTGCGAAGAGTAGGTCGGATCGAGCAGATATGAGTACAGCATGGGATCGTGCCGTACCCCGTGAAGAGCTTCGGTTTCGTTGAGTGCATGAATCGCAGCCTTATAGTCATGGACGGACTTTGGCACGTTGGAATCGGCGAGCGCCACAAGCACTCTTGCCCTTGCTTCGGCCACATCTGCTCCAATGGTCATCGCCGATCCCGCCCCGGCAGAAATTGCAATGCCCGGAAGCTTTTCCTTCATTGAGGAGGCAGCCGTCAACGGCAACATGGCGACGGGCGATTCCTCCTCCCCGGTAGTTTCTTCTTCGGCAGTTTCGGCCTCAGTCTCAATTGCAACCGCCAACGCATCACCGGCGCGCACCGCTTTCAACACCGTTTCGAGATCCGCAGCGGTTTTCGCGTCAGAGTAATGCGCTTCGCTGATTTCAATCACCGGCAGCAATTCTTTGAGCAGAGACGTGAATTCCAGCTCCGTGAAAAGCTTGCGAAGGGTTTCAACGTCCGGTGCGCCGGCTTTCATCGCATCAACATCAAGTTCGACCGGAACCTCGCGATCAATGGTTACGAGTTGCTTGCTCAGCAAAACGTTGCCGCGATTATTCAGCAGCGACTCGCGGTAAGTCTTTTTCTCGACCTCCGCGGCGTGGTCCAGCGCAGCTTCAACCGAACCGAAGCGCTTGATCAATTCCACCGAACCCTTATCCCCGATTCCCGGGGCGCCGGGGACGTTGTCAATGCTGTCGCCGCGCAAAGCCATCACATCCACTACGCGCTCCGGAGGTACCCCCAGAATCTCTTCGACTTTTGCGGCATCGCAGATCAGGTTGTCCTTAGGCGGATTGAGCACGCAAATATGGTTGTTGACTAGCTGCAACATGTCTTTGTCGTTGGAGACGACATAGACGGCGTAATCAGTCTCGACTGCCTTGCGGGCCAGGGTGCCAATCACGTCATCTGCTTCATATCCCGCAAGCTCAAGAATCGGAATGCGGTATGCCTCGATCGCGCGCCGGATGTAGGGCAGTTGTTGGGCCAACTCCGCCGGCATTTCCGCGCGGTTCGCTTTGTAGCCGCGGTATTCGATCTCCTGGAAGGTTTGCGTTTTCAAATCGAAGCGCCGCACGCTGGTGATGGCCTGCGCCTGCTGATCACGGAAGGTCGGAGCCGCGACGTCGAAAACCGCCGCCAGATATTGCGGAGAAAAATCATCCCGCAGCTTGCGCAGCATGTTGACAAAAACGTAAGTTGCGGCTGTGGGAACGCCGCTACGTGTAGACATCCCTCGCTGCCTCGCCATGGCATGGTAGGCGCGAAAGATGAACGACATAGCGTCAATCAGGAAGATCGCCGGGCGATCGGCCCGCAGCTTTCGCACAACAATGGCCGGCTTCGGCGGAACGACCGCTGCCTCAGCTACATCAGGCGCAGATTTTTTTCGCGCTGGCAACCCTTAAGTTTAGCAGGCAGAGAGGGCATTCTTGCTGATCGCCACGCGCAGAAAAGCATCCTGCAGGCTGATTCATCTTCAACTGGGCAGTATTCACACCGGACGGGAGAGACTACGCGTGCAGTTACAACCGCACCCTCAGTAAGTGCGACACGCTAGGATGGTCTGCGCTGAGTTGAGCGCAGCGCACGCTATGCGTTCAGGCAAAGATCGGCGTGCAGAGGTTCGTCTTTCTCTTCCTCGATCTCAACCGGTTCATATCCACTCAGGCAACGAGCGCACTTTTCAGGATCGAGAAACAATGTCTGCTCATCGCAGGCAGCGCATTGACTATTCACCACACTCAGTGTGTCCATCGCAAGTCCTCCCGGTTCCTTCCTTTCCTTAGCGCAGTCTGCTGCTGATTTCTGTGATCGCGCGCACATTACGCGCCAGAATGGGCGAAATCACGCTAAGGAGTGCCGGCGGACAACGTAAACACAGTGCGGAAGCTCATGCCATAGCACCGGTTTCCAAAACTCCATGCCGATTTTTTCGGCGACGCGCCTTGACGGCAGATTTTCAGGACGAATGAGCGAGATGAGGTGGTTCACGCTAAGGCGGGCGAAGCCGTGGTCGCGGCAGGCAGCAGCCGCTTCAGTCGCGTAACCCTGCTTCCACAGGTCGCGGCGGACGTGGTAGCCGATCTCGGTTTCTTCAACTCCGTCAATCTTCTGCCGGATCAGACCGCAGTCTCCGATCAATTCACCTGACGACTTGAGAACCATGGCCCACAAACCGTGCCGGTCAATGGCGTAGCGTTTGCGGTTGCGATCAATCCACTCGGCAACTCCAGCGGCAGTGAAAGCCGCCGGATAGAAACGCATGGTCTCAGAGTCGCAAAGAATCGTGGCGAGTGCCTCGGCATCGCCGCGCACAAATTCGCGCAGCATCAGGCGGGGAGTTTCAAGGATGGGTGTCACCCCTGTCATCAGCGGGGCTTCTCAGGGCCGCCGTCAGCACAGGTTCGGCTGGCGATCCAAATCCATAAGAGGAACGACGGGGCCCAATACGGAAAGATGCCGTACAGCGTATCGGAAACCGAATGGGAGCGCCCATCAACGAACAGGAAAACGTTGATACAGAATGCCGCCGTGCCAAGACTGATGATCCAGCCGGGAATCGAGACCGGGATAAAAACCAGGCCGAATGGTTTAAACCACCGCATGACCAGTCACCTCGATGACGCTAACTATATCGCAAGAGCGAAGCCGTGCCGGATGACAACCGGACAGGCGCGGCGCCTCGCTCCGAAATATAATCGTTCCCAATGTCTGCGGCGAAAAATATCGAGGTGAAGATTGAGGCGCTGCGCGAGAAGATCCGCCACCACGAATATCGCTACTACGTGCTCGATGATCCCCAGATCTCTGACGCCGAATTTGACCAGCTCATGAATGCGCTGAAGGGCCTGGAGGCAGAACATCCTGATCTGATCCAACCCGACTCTCCAACACAGCGCGTAGGCGGCAAGCCGCGCGAGGGGTTCGTCAAAGTCCCGCACTCTTCGCCGATGCTTTCCCTCGACAATACGTACAACCAAGAGGACCTTCGCAACTGGGAACGGAGAGTGCACGAACTGAGCGGGCGGAAGGACATCCAATACGTCTGCGAATTGAAGCTCGACGGCATGTCGCTGGCGCTGCGGTATGAAGACGGCCGCCTGGCGCGCGGCATCACGCGCGGCGACGGTTTTATCGGTGAGGACGTCACGCTCAATGTCCGGACGGTGCGCTCAATCCCGCTTTCCGTCTCGAAGGAGAAACTCAAGAAGGCCGGCATTCCCACCGATTTCGAAGTCCGTGGCGAGATGCTGATGCCGATTGCCTCGTTCCGGAAAATGAACGAAGAGCGCGAGCAGAAAGGGCTGTCCTTGTTTGCCAATCCGCGCAATGCGACCGCGGGCACGGTGCGGCAGCTGGACCCCAGCATTCCAGCACAACGGCGCCTGGATTTCTTCGCTTACATGCTGCTGAAAGATGGGCGCACCTACTTCGACTGGCACTGGGAGATGTTGAACGCGCTGGATGCAGCCGGCTTCAAGGTGAATGCCAGCCGGAAACTGGCAAAGAGTTTTGAAGAAGTGTGGAAGTTCATCGAGCAGGAGGAACCGAAGCGGGAGATGCTGCCTTACGAGATTGACGGGATCGTGGTCAAACTTGACCGCACCGCGTTGCAGGACGAGCTGGGCTACACCGGCAAAGCCCCCCGCTGGGCGATCGCCTACAAGTACGCGGCACGCGCGGGCGTCACGCAGATTGAAGACATTCTTGTCCAGGTCGGCCGCACCGGAAAACTAACGCCTGTTGCCGCGTTGAAGCCGGTGCCCATCGGGGGCACCACCGTCAGCCGGGCCACGCTGCACAACATGGATGAAATCGAACGATTAGGGGTGAAGATCAGTGACTACGTTGAAGTGGAGCGTGGCGGCGATGTGATTCCGAAGGTCACGCGGGTGGTAGAAGATAAAGACCATCCGCGTGGGCATAAATCTTTTCGCATGCCGGAGAAGTGCCCGGTATGCGGCACCCACGTTGTCCGTACTGAAGGCGAGGTGGACTACCGCTGCGTGAACGCCAACTGTCCCGCCAAGCTGCGGGAGACAATTCTTCACTTTGCCTCGCGAGGAGTGATGAATATCGAGGGCATGGGCGATGCGCTGGTTACGCAGTTGACCGACCGCGGCCTGGTAAAAAACGTTGCCGATATCTACAAGCTCACGAAAGCTGACCTGTTGTCGCTTGCGCGCATGGGTGACAAATCGGCGCAGAATGTGCTCGATGAAATCGAGGCCTCGAAGAAACTGCCGCTCGATCGGGTGATCTACGGTCTTGGCATTCGATTTGTGGGCGAGCGCACGGCGCAATTTCTCGCCGAGCACTTTGGCTCGATGGATGTGCTGATGAATGCGGGCCCGGAAGAACTGCAACAGGTAAACGAGGTCGGCCCTCGAATCGCGGAGAGCATTGCGGAATTTTTCAAGGAGCCTAGGAATCGCGAGCTGGTCAAACGGCTCCGTGATGCTGGGCTTTCATTTGAGGGAAAGAAAAAAGAGCGAGGCACGCAACTGGATGGCAAGACGTTTGTGCTGACCGGGACCCTCAGCAGATACAGCCGCGACGCCGCGAAAAAGCTGATCGAAGACGCCGGCGGGCGCGTAGCCGGCTCGGTCAGCAAGAAGACTGATTATGTCATCGCCGGGGCCGACGCCGGCTCCAAGCTGGAGAAGGCCCGCGAGCTCAAACTCAGCGTCATCGGCGAAGAGGAAATGGAAAAATTGGCGCGTGGCTGAGCGCAAACGGCAGTCGCTCAATAACTTGCGGGACTCCAACTCCGCCGGCTGTTCGTCAAAAACTTACAATCTGTTGACAATCTTCTGACAACCCCACCCTACCCTTGCACGTACCCTTGGCAAGGATAGCGGACTGTCGAACGGACAGGTTAGCGATCTGCATCCTTTTCTCGACATTTGGCCATGACGTAGGGCAGAGATCGCTCTGCGGCGTGCCAGCGAATGTGCACACGGACGCTTTGGGAGCATCAGGCTGCAACATAGCGGCATGATAGAGCGATCTGTTTGCTGCTGTCATTCTGAGCGGGGTCTCTGCCCTTCGAGGCCTCGCTCAGAGGACGGTTTCTGCAAAGCTGTTCTGATTCGTTCGTACGTGATCTCCCGGCTCTCCGGCAGAATTCGCGTTTCTCCCACCACCGACATGAAGTTTGAATCGGCAACCCAGCGTGGCAGGGCGTGCATATGGATATGCCCCGCAACCCCGGCGCCTGCGGCCGCGCCAATGTTCATGCCTACATTGATTCCGTCGGGACGATAAAGCTGTCGCAGGACGAGTTCCATCTTTTGCGACAACTCCATCATTTCACAGGCAGCAGGTGCAGGCAGTTTCTGCAGTTCGTCAAGGTGCTGGTAAGGCACGACCATCACATGGCCTGGAGTGTATGGGAAGGTGTTAAGAACGATGTAACAATGCTGTCCGCGCAGAACAATCCGGGCTTTCGCATCATCGCCCAGCTTCGGCAACTCACAGAAAATGCACCCGGGAGTTTTTTCCGCGGTGACGTAAGCATAGCGCCAGGGAGTCCAGAGATAATCCATCGCTTCGGCAGGGTAGCAGATAAGACGGCTTTCCCCCAACACGTGTCGGCGCTGCAAATGTGCCGCTCGCGCAAAGCAGGCTTTTATAATCCCTCCCAGTGCTCGTCGCGGACTTCAACTATCACCTTCCTCCCGAACTGATCGCCCGGGAACCGCTGGAAGACCGGGCGGGCTCCCGGCTGCTGCATCTCGACAAGCGCTCAGGCGAGTTTCGTGACTGCAGCTTTCGCGACTTTCCCGGCTTGCTCCGGAGGGATGATCTACTCGTCTTTAATAATACAAAGGTTTTTCCAGCTCGGCTCTACGGCAGAAGAAGCGGAGGGCGATCGCAGCCGGTCAGCTCGCGCAATCCAGCGGCACGCGAATTTCTGAAGGGACAGGTTGAGGTTCTGCTGGCGCGGCAACTCTCGGAGGAGCGGCGGGAGTGGGAGTGTCTGGTGCGTCCGGGGCGAAAGATCGGTGTGGGCGAGCGGCTGTTCTTTGGGGAGAACGACGAACTGAAAGCGGAAGTGGTGGCCCGCGGCAGCTTCGGAGAACGCCGTATCCGCTTCGAGGCGGTGTCAGATTTCTTCGGCCTTATCGAGCGGATCGGGCATGTCCCGCTGCCGCCCTATATCGATCGCGGAGACCGGGCTGCGGATCGCGAGCGTTATCAGACGGTCTATGCCCGTGAACGCGGCTCGGTAGCGGCGCCGACCGCGGGGTTGCACTTTACGCGCGAGGTTTTGCAGCGCATTCGCGACCGTGGCAATGAGACGGCCGAGATCACCCTGCACGTCGGCCTGGGGACATTCCAGCCTGTGCGCGCGGAGCACGTGGAAACTCATCGCCTGCATAGTGAAACCTACAGCGTCTCAACAGAGGCGGCGCGGAGCGTCAATGCCGCTCTGGAGGGAGGGCGGCGAGTAGTCGCCGTCGGGACCACAACGGTCCGGACGCTGGAGCACGCAATAAACGTGGGCGTGGGCAAAGTACGCGCGGGGCGGGAGGAAGCCGATATTTTTATTTATCCCGGTTACAAGTTCCAGGCAGTCGGTGCCTTGCTGACAAATTTTCATTTGCCGCAATCTACCTTGCTGATGCTGGCATGCGCGCTGGGCGGGAGAGAACATGTGTTAAGAGCCTACGCCCATGCGGTGCGGGAGAAGTACCGGTTCTATTCTTATGGCGATTGCATGCTGATTGAGTAGCCTGCATGCGTTCAAACCGCGCTATACTTGTCGGGTTTGGAGGAACCAGTCCATGAGCACCCCGGTCACGGCCAAACCTCTCGCCATCCACGACTTTGCCGCCGAGTTAAGAAAATTTCCTGAATCAGCCTTCGACCGGACGGATCGCGTGATCGAGTTTTTGAAGTCGGCCCCGGTTGCTCCGCACACGCTCACCCCTTACCTGTGCTGGGATGGCCAACATTACACTCGCAATCTGATAGATAAGACTGCGCTCTACGAGTTGATCGCCATCTGCTGGGAGGTGGGCCAAATCAGCTCGGTGCACAACCACAAGGACCAAAACTGCTGGATGGCCGTGCCGGTTGGAAGACTCCTGGTAGAGAACTTTCGCACCATTTCCCAGGACCTGAACAGCGGCAAATGCCAGCTCGAGCGCACCGACACGGTAGAGATGAATGCCACACATCCCTGCGCCGTGGATCCGCGGGAGCCGGTGCATCGCGTGCTCAATCCACGTGAATTCAATCAGCGCGCCGTGAGCCTGCACGTCTATTCGCGGCCGTTTGATTCGTGCGTGGTTTATTCGCCGGAGCACGGCACCTGCGGCGAAATCGAACTGCGCTACACCACGGAATACGGGAAGCCCGCTGGCAAGTAGGACTCGTCCACGGATCGGTTCGGAAAAACCCAACAGGCAGAGACGGCTGCAGGCAGACCCGCAGCCGCGCTCATCATTCAACCCTTCGCTTATTTCGCTGCCATCGTATTTGTGCCGGTGCACTCCCAATCCGAGGAACCGTCGTCGTTGCGCGTCCCCGAGCAGGTGCCGGAACCCTTAATACCCTTTTCTTTGCCCGTACCGGTATGGATCGTCCATTTATTGGAAGCCGGCTTCTTTGTGTCAGCTGAGCCTGATGTGGTGTAGGTGTAGTACACCATATCGCCGTTATCCATGGTGACGTTGTACCGCCCATGACCGGTATAGGTGGCCTTCCCCATTTCATCAAATTCGGTGAAGGTGCCACTCTTTTCCTGGAACGAAGGGTCGGTCGAGGTCGCCGTGCAGGTACCCTGCTGGATGCCGTAGGTGTGACCGGGCATGTCGCCCACGTCTAACTTATGCTGCTCGGTTGCCTTCGAGCAGTGCCACTTTGTCTCTATTTTGTTCTGGGCCATCGTGAGGGCTGCGAATGCCACTACGCACATGGGAACCATCCATACTCTGCGCATGTTTATCTCCTTGTTTGAGTTGGATCAGAAATCGGGGACTAACTCTAACACTTCATGCGACCTTTGTCACAACTGATGGGAGAGGAGTCCGCCGATGAGGTCGTCGGGATGCCCACAGGGATCAGGCGTAACGCCACCGCATCAGGGAATCCAGTCGGCGGGAAGGAAGGTCTGCTTACCAGCTGCGGGCGGATGTGAACGATGGCAGGTCTGAAGCCGCATCATGAACCGCGGAATGTCTCAAGCGTGGGCGCTCCCGGATTTCCTTGATTGCTGAGGTGACGATGGGAGTCCGATACTCCGGATGACAAAATTCCAGGTGCATCCCTCTTCCTACAAAACGCCGTTTCAGCATCGAACCGCCCCAGGTTGATCCGGCGATGGTCACCAGCACAGGTTCGCGGCAAAAAGTCGGGTGTCCTGAAATAAGCGCGTTGTTGTCGGTCAGAACGAGAATGGTGTAGCAGTGGTGCTGAGTCTGAATTTCCAGGATCGTCGAAGGCAATAAGTTCTTGAGGAAAACCCCTCCTTCGATTTCCGATTGGACAATATTGCTGTTTACCTCGTCGCTCAGATTAGGATGAGGGGTAAACATAACTTGACTGAAGCTCCCACACAGCCGACTTCCCAAGATGATATCAGCGAATTGCCTGGTTGCATCCATTAAAAGGAACTGCGGACCCGCTCTAAGGTCTATGTACGCCAGCATTGACTCGGTCTCAATATAGCTCTGATCGCATCCGAGGGCCCAACCTTCTTGGACGGGTCCTCGGCCAATAGGGCCCTGGGGAGAGATCGGGGCGGGCGGAGGGGAATCATATATCCTGCTCATGACGAATAACTTGAGCGTGATGTGGCGCTTAAGGTCCCGGCCCGGGTTGATTCGCTAAACCCTTGCTTCCGCCTGCGCGCGTGCCCGCCGCTCCGGATACAGGGGGAACGCCTCGGCCAGCTGTAGCACTTGCTTGCGGATTCTGCTCAACACGGCCACGTCGCTTCGGTTGTGAAGCGCCTCGGAAATCCACCGCCCAATCTGCCGCATCTCGTTTTCCTTCATGCCGCGTGTAGTCAGCGCCGGCGTACCAATACGAATCCCGCTTGGTTTCAGTGGCGGATTTGTATCGAAGGGAATGGCATTCTTGTTGACAGTAATGGCCGCTTCTCCCAGGGCTTTCTCGGCCTCACTTCCCAGCATGCCCTTCGAGAAGACATCAATCAGCATCAGGTGCGTGTCGGTGCCGCCGGAGATGACGCGGAAGCCTTCACCGGCCAGGGTTTCAGCAAGGACCTTCGCATTGGCGACGATCTGACGCGCATAATCCCGGAATTCGGGCTGCATAGCCTCGTGAAAACAAACCGCCTTAGCCGCAACCATGTGCACCAGCGGCCCACCCTGCATGCCGGGAAAAACGACTTTGTCAATCGCGGCGGCGTACTCCTGCTTCGATAAAATCAGGCCGGCGCGGGGCCCACGCAGGGTCTTGTGAGTGGTCGACGTCACAATTTGAGCGTGCGGTACCGGCGAAGGATGCACCCCGCCGGCCACCAGTCCGGCAAAGTGCGCCATGTCCACCAGAAAAATCGCTCCCACTTTATCCGCAATCTGGCGCATGCGGGCAAAATCAATAATGCGAGGATAGGCGCTGCCGCCGCCGATGATCAGCTTTGGCCTCTCCTTCTCCGCTAGTTTTTCCAGTTCATCGTAATCAATAATTTCGGTTGCTTTGGTCACGCCGTAGGGAACGATTCGGTAGGTCTTGCCCGAAAAATTCAAATGATGGCCGTGAGTAAGGTGTCCTCCATGCGCCAGATTTAGCCCCAATACCGTGTCGCCGGGCTGTATGACCGCGGCATAGGCTTCCATGTTGGCCGACGAACCCGAGTGCGGCTGCACGTTGGCATGCTCGGCGCCGAAGAGTTGCTTGGCCCGGTCGCGGGCAAGGTTTTCAACCACGTCGGTAAACTCGCAGCCGCCGTAGTAACGCTTCCCGGGATAGCCTTCCGCGTATTTGTTGGTAAAGACTGACCCCATCGCTTCCAGCACCGCTTCGCTGACGAAATTCTCTGACGCGATCAGCTCCAGGCCTTCGTGCTGGCGGCGGACCTCGTTGTCAATCGCCGCCGCTACTTGCGGATCCACTTCAAACAACGGACGTGACATCTGTAGGTTTTCCATAAGGAACCTTCTAAAGTGCACTTCTCTCGTAAATCTTCGGATCGTGCAATTCCATGTATCGCTCCGGCGACTTAAGCAGAGTAAAACCGAATTGCTCGTACAGGCTGTGGGCATCGCGAGTAACCAGGCTCCAGCGGCGCAATCCCTGTAGTTTCGGATGTCGCACAATGCACTCCATCAGCAACTTGCCCAAGCCGTAGCCACGATAACCGTCCAGAATGAATACGTCTCCAATGTAGGCATATGTCGCAAAATCGGAAATCACGCGGGCGAATCCAATCTGTTTTCTCTCTGCGTAAACCCCGAAGCAGAGCGAGTTCTCGATGGACCGCGCGACCAGTTCACGCGAAATTCCTTTGGCCCAATAGCGACTCGGTCAGAAAAGCATGAACCACATCGAGATTGACCCGTTCGCGGTCCGCGCTGATGACAAATTGCCCCCGGTGCCACTCCTCGGGTGGGCCGTTCGACTTCGTTTCTCTCATCCCTTCGACTGGGCTGGCAAACATCGGCCGCGCTGCTTGACCTTAGCCGACCTCTTCGCTCCAGTTTTCCAGCGTCTTCTTCACGAACGCCATGAACTGGTCAGCGATAGCGCCGTCAATCAGGCGATGATCATAACCGAGCGTCAAGTGGACTACAGATCGAATCGCAATGGAGTCGTTACCGTCGGCATCGGTCACAACCAACGGCGCTTTCGTGATTCCGCCAACTCCCATAATCGCCGAATTCGGCTGATTGATGATGGGCAACCCAAACACCGCTCCAAATTGCCCGGGATTTGTCACCGTAAACGTGGAACCTTCGACTTCCTCGGGTTTGAGCTTTTTCGTCCGCGCCCGTTCACCGAGATCGGAGATGCCGCGCTGCAAGCCCAGAAAATTCAACTCACCAGCATTCTTCAGCACCGGAACGATCAATCCCCAATCCAGCGCAACCGCAATCCCCACATTGATGGAGCGGTGGTAGTGAATGTTATCGCCCTCCATAGAGGCATTGACGATGGGGAATTGCTGCAGAGCGATAATCGCCGCTCGCACAAAAAACGGCATGAAGGTGAGCCGCGCGCCGTGCCGCTGCTCGAACGCCGCTTTCGTCTTGTTGCGCAGTTGCACGATGCGCGTAATGTCCACTTCAAACATCGCGTGAACATGGGCGCTGGTGCGTCGCGACTCGATCATGCGCTGCGCGATGATCTTGCGCATTTGCGTCATGGGAACAAGGTCGCCGGGAATGCTTGCCGGTGCGGGGACCGCGGCAGGTGCACGGGTTGGCGGCGCTGGCGCCACAACTGGTGGAGCGGCGGGAGCGGCCGATCTTTCGAGGAAGGCCATGATGTCCTGCTTGGTGATGCGACCGCCCAGGCCGGTTCCTGAAACCTGCCCCAGGTCAACGTTGTGTTCCCGCGCGATTTTCCGCACCAGTGGGGATGACCGCGCGTGCTCATCCTCTTCCCGCGTTGCTTGCTGTGGAGCAGGCGCAGCCGGGGCCGCCGGCCTTGCCGGCGCAGCTTGCTTGGTTTCGGGCGCGGGTTGCGCCGGCGCCGCCTTCGCTGGAGCCCCAGCGCCTTCGCCATCGCTTGCGATGGTTCCGACGACGGTATTCACCTGGACCGTGGAGCCTTCGGCAACTTTGATGTCTTGCAGAATGCCCGACGAAGGCGCGGGAATCTCGGCATCGACCTTATCAGTCGAAATCTCAAACAGCGGCTCATCGCGCTGGACTTTGTCTCCAGGTTTTTTCAGCCATTTGGTGATTGTGCCCTCGAAAATAGATTCGCCCATCTGGGGCATGACAATATCAGTCGGCATAATCTTTCCTCAGAACCTTGGCAGCAGCCCGCGCAAACCTCAATTATAGCCGCCTGTGCTGGTTGTTTAGATTGCTATAAGTCGCGTGGAGGCAGCCGCCTCTCCTGTCCGGCGGAGCGCAACTCGTCTGCATGCTCCTGCCTGACGATGATGCAGGAAAGGCAAAGCACCTCAGTCTTCGTCTTTCTTCTGCGTCCCCGGCGGCAGCGGCCCCACGCCATACGCCGTCTTCCAATACTGCTGCACCGCGGGAGGCAGCTTCTCAATCCGCGACAGAAACGCCGTCACCTTCCACATGTCCTGCTCGCTCAGCGTTTTCCCCCACGCCGGCATGCCCGTATAGCGCACACCCGTCCGGACCGCATAAAAAATGTGCCACTCTGGATCGTCCAGGGGATCCAGAACCAGCTGCGGCGCGGGCGGATAAAAAGATTTCTCCAGCGCGCTTGGTTTGTTGTCGAGCGTGCCGTGACAAACCGAACAGTTCATGGTATAGATTTTCATCCCCTCGATCAGATTATCGTCGGTGGGAGTCACCGGATTATTGACGCGCGGCCCGTGGCGGTCCATGGAGGCATCAAGGGCTCCCATCGCGATCTTGCGTTCCATCTGGGGCGGCGTTGCATCGGCGTTGGTTGGCATGTAGCCGAAATTGAGAATCGCGAGCCCGCCCAGAATCAGCACCAGCAGCGTAATTACCACTCCTAGAATAAAATTCCGCATCGTCTTTCTCCGCATTCGTAACTAATACGGCTGTCCCACCTTAATGGTTTTCGTGAGCATTCCTAATATGCCTTCAACCTCCTCGCTTCCCGCACTACATCCTTCACCTGCGGCAGAAAAAATTCCTCCTGCGGAGGCGAGAACGGCACCGGCGAATCCTGAGACGTTATCCGCACAATCGGCCCGTCCAGCTCATCAAACACCTCTTCATTGATGATCGCCGCAATCTCGCCCGCAATTCCCCCGGTCTGCACATCTTCATGCAATAAAATTACTTTATTCGTCTTGCGCGCCGTTTGCGCAATCGCCTCGCGGTCCAGCGGCGACAAAGTCCGCAAGTCAATCACCTCTAGATCAATGCCATCCTTTGCCAGTATTTCCGCCGCCTCCAGCGCCACGTGCACCATCGCTGCGTAAGTGATCACGCTCAAATCGCGCCCCTCGCGCGCCACTCGCGCCTTGCCCAGCGGCACCACATAATCCTCTGCCGGAACTTCTTCTTTGATCCGCCGGTACAGATATTTGTGCTCGAAAAAAATTACGGGATTATTATCGCGGATCGCCGCCTTGATCAATCCCTTCGCGTCATACGCGCTCGCCGGGCAAACTACTTTCAGCCCCGGCGCGTGCACAAACCACATCTCCGGATTCTGCGAATGAAACGGGCCGCCGTGCACATTTCCCCCGCTCGGCCCGCGGATCACCAGCGGCGCCGGCGCGCCCCAGCGGTAGTGCGCCTTCGCTACCATGTTCACAATCTGGTTGAACGCGCATCCGATAAAATCCATGAACTGAAACTCCGCCACCGGCCGCATCCCGGTCAGCGCCGCCCCGAACGCCGCACCAACGATCGCCGACTCAGCTATCGGCGTGTCAATTACCCGTTCCGGCCCGAAGCGGTCAATAAACCCATCCGTCACCTTGAACGCCCCGCCGTAGATGCCGATGTCTTCGCCAATACAGAAGACCGACGGATCGCGCTCCATCTCCTCCCAAATCCCCTGCCGGATTGCTTCCAGATATGTGAGTTGCATTAGAATTACAAATTGTACAAAAGCGTGATATTGTACATCAGCGAGGATGAGCGCCGATGTCAAACAAGCTTACGGCAAGTGAAGCCAGACAGAACTTCTCCGATATTCTAAACCGCGCCGCCTTCGGACGGGAACGAGTGCTCGTGCACAGAGGCAAAAAGCCGGTGGCTGCCATCATGCCGGTCGAGGATTTCGAGTTTCTGGAAGAACTCGAAGACCGCATTGACATTGAAGAAGCCCGGAAACGTCTCCACGAACCAACCATCCCCTGGTCAAAGGTCAAGAAGCAACTTGGTTTGTAGGGCGTGCATCACCCATGCGCTACAGCCTCGAATTCACCGCGTCAGCGCTGAAGGAATTTCAAACCCTCGATCGCCAGATTCAACGGCGCGTTACTGAAAAAGTCAAAGCCCTTTGCGAAGATCCATTTCCATCCGGAGTGAAAGAGCTGCGCGGAGAGGTGGACCATTTTCGCATTCGCGTCGGAGACTACCGGATTGTGTACCGGATGGATGGCTCACGCGTGGTTATTGTCATCGTGCGGATTGGGCATCGCAGGGAGGTGTACAGATAGCCGGATTTCGACCGCACGATTTCATGCGGCTCTCACTTCAAGTGCACCGCCGCCTCCGATTGCTTCATCGCGGCAGTTCCACTCTTCACCTTCGGCACTCCATACTTCGGCCTGATGTCGTGACATCCATCCTCGCAGTAGACTCCGCCCGCCGCGCTCTCCGGCGTCGGCATCGGAGAGTTCACTGCGAAATCCCGGTCCGCTTCCAGTTCGCGCTCTACATCTGCAATCAAATCCGAGTTCTCTTTCGCCGTCAGCCACTTCTTCACATTCACCAGATAATTTTCCAGCCGCGCAATGCAGTCCCGCTTGCGCCAATATTCGAACAACGGCTTCGGCACATACTCCGCTGCATCATGAATCGCGTGGCCTTTCATGCGCATCATCTTGGCTTCAATCAGCGTCGGTCCTTCGCCCCGCCGCGCCCGTTCGCAGGCTTCATGCGCCGCATCGTACACCTGGCAGGCATCCGTTCCATCCACAATCACACCCGGTATCCCATATCCAATCGCCCGCTCCGCTAGGTCCTTCACGCAGAATTGCATATCTGACGGTGTCGAATAACCCCACAAATTGCTCTCGACAATCAGCACCAGCCCCAGCTTCTGCACCGCCGCGAAATTCAGGCCTTCATACGTCACGCCCGTGGATTGCCCCCCATCTCCGATGTACGTCATCGCCGCAATGTTCCGCCCTTGCAACCGCGCGCCCAGCGCCGTTCCCGCCAGCACCGGAATCAGATCGCCCAGCGTCGAAATCGGCGCCACCACGTTGCGCCTGTCAATGTCCCCAAAATGCGAAGACGCATCCCGCCCCTTGGTCGGCGATCCCGCCTTCGCCATGTACTGCATCATGATGTCGCGCGCCGAAAATCCCCGCACCAGCAGCGACCCCTGATTGCGGATCATCGGCCCCAGCCAGTCTTCTTTATGCAACGCATACGCCGAGGCGCACGAACATCCCTCCTGCCCCAGCCCCAAATAAACTCCGCCGACCACCTTGCCTTGCTTGTAGAGATTCTCGAGCGCCGTTTCCATCCGCCGGTTCAGCAGCATCCACCGGTAGATATCAATGCACTGTTTTTTATCGAGATATTTCGACTCGCGAATCGGCGGGACCGCCGCGCTCAAATCGCCGCTGACCTCATACGCGACCTGATCAGCACGCCACACTTGCCGGACGGAGAAGCTCGGTTTCTCTAACCGATAGTCAACAATCGAATACGTTCTCTCAGACGAAGACTGGGGTGCCCCATTTCTCGTTCTTGCGAGATGTGGGGACTTCGCTCCGGGCGCTGCATTATTGCCGCGGTTGCCGTTCGCGTTCCCCTTCGATTTCTTATTAGTCATGCCGGATCTGAGTGCCCCATTTCTTGCCGGCTTTGCGAGAAGCGGGGTTCTGCACTGATGGTATCGCGAGAACAACGAGTAAGGCCAGCCAACACGGCGTACTGAAACATCACGCCCTGAACGTCTCATCTCCGCCGTGGATCTTCCGCAACTCTTCCGGCAACCTCATCGGCACACCCACCGTGTTGCCCAGCAGGTCGTCCAGCGTCTCAAGCCACAGAATCTGGCTCTGAAATACGTTCCCGAAATTGCGTAAAATTGCATGCGCTACCTCTTGCTGTTCGATTTCCCGCCCTAGCTCTCGAAACATTGAGGTCACCGGCTTGTTGGTAATTCCGCAGGGCACAATCAAATTGAAGTAGTCGAGGTCAACATTTACATTGAGCGCGAACCCATGCGACGTCACTCCCCGCGAGATATGCACCCCAATCGCAGCAACTTTCGCTTCGGGAGCGGCTATGCTCGGGTGGAGACAGCCGCCCTCGGCTGTCCCAGATTCAGCGTCACCACAGTCCGTCCAAACCCCCGTCAACCCTGCTACCCTTTTCCCCGCAATCCCAAAATCCGCGCACGTCCGGATCAAAACTTCCTCGAGCCGCCGCACATACTCCACCGCGCCCAGACTTTTTCGCTTGCCGTCGGAAGCAGGGAAGCCGCGCAGATCAAAAATCGGATATCCCACAATCTGCCCCGGCCCATGAAAAGTCACATCGCCGCCGCGGTCGCACTCAAAAACCTCCACACCGCGGCGGGCAAGCAATTCCGGCGAAGCAATCACATTGGCAGCCTTCGCGTTGCGCCCCAGTGTTATCACCGGTGAGTGCTCCAAAAGCAGTAACACATCCCCTATCCGCCCATCTTTCCGCAGATCTACCAGTCGCTGCTGCAAACGCAGCCCGGTCGCATAGTCAACCACCCCGAGTTTGACAACTGAGACCATGAGCCGGAAGCAAGCCCTGCGACCAGCATACTATTTGGCAGGCCTTATTTCGGGTTGCGGCACCCGACTACCTGTCTCGGTGTACGGGTACGCGCTGAAATTTGAGCTGATACCGTCTGCCGCCTATTGCCTTGCTTGCGTCGAGTTGTATAATCGGGGCGCGGTGCGAAACCTGGTTTTAGGAAAGGCTAGCCATGGCCGTCAACCGCAGGGATTTCCTTAAGGTCACCACGCTCGGCACGGTGGCCACATCCATTTTGGGCTTTGACCTCGCGCCCGCCTACGCGCAGGTCCGCGGACTCAAGATTTCGCGCGCCACTGAAACGCGCTCCACCTGTCCGTACTGCTCGGTGAGCTGCGGCGTCATTATCTATACGATCGGCGACAAAGCTAAGAACGTCACCCCGCAGGTTATTCACGTGGAGGGTGACCCTGACCATCCCATCAATCGCGGCACGTTGTGCCCGAAAGGCGCTTCGCTCCAGCAGGATATTCTGAACGAGCGCCGCCTGCTCAAGCCGCAAGTTCGCCGCCCAGGATCCGACCACTGGGATGACATCGCCTGGGACCAGGCCATTGACGAGATCGCCCACCTCACCAAGAAAACACGCGACGATACTTTCCTGGAGACAGACGCAAACGGCCACACTGTAAACCGGTGCGAAGGCATCGCTTTCTCCGGCGGGTGCACCGACACCAACGAATTCAATATGTTGGTCGTCAAGACCATGCGCAGCCTGGGGGTCTGCTACCTGGAAAACCAGGCGCGGGTTTGACACGGCCCCACGGTCTCAAGTTTGGGACCAACTTTTGGAAGAGGGGCCATGACCAATGGCTGGGTTGACATCAAGAACACCGACATGATGTTGATCATGGGCGGCAACCCGGCAGAAAACCATCCCTGCGGCTTCAAGTGGGCAGTTGAAGCCAAGCGCCAGCGCAATGCAAAAATGATCGTGGTGGATCCGCGCTTCACGCGGACCGCATCCAACGCCGATCTTTTCTTGCAGATTCGCGCCGGCAGCGATATAGCGTTTCTCGGTGGCCTGATCAACTACGTACTCTCGAACGATCGGATTGCCAAGGAGTACGTCACCAACTACACGAACTCCGCGTTCATCATCAAGGAAGGCTTTAAGCTGCCCGAGGATGGCCTGTATTCCGGGTTCAACCCTGAGACTCAGGCCTATGACAAATCCACCTGGAACTATGAAGAAGGTGGAGACCTGAGCGGTGCCGCCGCAGCCAGCCCCAAACCTGCGCCCACCAAACAAGCGGCGGCCAAGGCCACGCCCGGGCAAGCGCCGCCTCCGCCTGCGTTGCCGCCCAATATCGCCTACGACCTTAGCTTGCAACATCCGCGCTGCGTGTACCAGCTATTGAAAAAACATTACTCGCGCTATACCCCGGAGATGGTGGAGCGGATCACGGGCATCCCCAGGGATCAATTCCTGAAGGCGGCTGATTTATTCACCTCGGTTCGAAAAAACGGCGATACCAAAAAAGTTGCGACAGTCATTTACGCCGTGGGCTGGACGCAGCATACCTTCGGCACGCAAATTATCCGCACGGCCGCGATGCTGCAACTGCTATTGGGTAACGTGGGACGCGCAGGCGGGGGAGTGAATGCGTTGCGCGGCCATTCCAACATTCAGGGAGCCACGGATATGGCGGGAATCTTCGACATCCTGCCCGGTTACCTGAAGATGCCCAACCCGGCAATGGATACCGACTTCCAGGCCTATCTGAATCGAATCACGCCTAAAACTGCGAAGCCAACGCCGTGGGATTCGTTCAATTACTGGTCGAACACGTCGAAATTTGCCGTGTCTTTCCTTAAGACGATGTATGGCGATGCGGCAACCAAGGACAATCAATGGGCGTTTCAGTACTTGCCGAAAATTGACCGCAACTACGGTTGGGTCCAAATCTGGGACAGCATGTACCGTGGCGCAATCAAGGGACTATTTGCCTTCGGAATGAATGGAGTCATGGTTGGCCCCGATTCGCGGAAGAACATTGACGCCCTGAAAAAAGCCGACTGGCTGGTCGTAGGCGAAATTTATCCCGATGAAACCAGCGAGTTCTGGAGAGCGCCCGGAACCACTCCGGATGAAATGAAGAACATCAAGACTACGGTTTACCGGCTGCCGTGCGCCGGTTTTGCGGAGAAAGATGGCACTTTCGTCAATTCGGCGCGCTGGCTGCAGTGGAAGAATGCGGCTTTACCACCGCCGGGAGAGGCGAAACTCGATCAGGAAATCCTGGCCCGCATTTTTCTCAAGGTGCGGGAGCTCTATCAGAAAGAAGGGGGCAAATTCCCGGATCCCATACTTCACCTGACGTGGGGTTATACCGATCCTCATAATCCATCGCTTGCCGAAGTTGCGAAAGAAATTAACGGCAAGGCACTCGCTGATCTTACTGATCCGAAGACAAACCAGGAAATCAAATCCGGCCAGCAGCTACCCGGATTTGCCTGGCTGAAAGACGATGGCACCACGGCCTGCGGAAACTGGCTCTACTGCGGTTCATGGACGGAAGCAGGCGCGATGACGCAGCGGCGCGGGACGGATGATCCATCGGGGCTGGGAATCTATCCGAACTGGGCATGGTCCTGGCCGGCGAATCGCCGTGTGATGTACAACCGCGCCTCCTGCGATTTGCAAGGCAAGCCGTGGGATGCAGATCGCAGACAGATATGGTGGAACGAAGCCGCCCAGAAATGGACGGGCAACGACGTTCCTGATTTCAAACCTGATTCAGCGCCCAAGGATCACATGGGACCATTCATCATGAATCCTGAAGGCGTGGGCCGTATCTTTGGGCCGTTGGCCGCCTTTGCTGAGGGCCCGTTCCCGGAGCATTACGAACCCATTGAGAGCCCAGTGAAGAATCCCCTGCATCCGCAACAATCCAACAACCCCGTGGTCAAGAAGCTGACTACGCCTTTGGACAAGTACGGCAGCGTGGATCAAGGGTTCAACGTGGTGTGCACCACTTACCGGCTCACCGAGCATTACCACTACTGGACCAAGAACAATCCCATGAATGTACAGCTGATTCCCGAGCCATTTGTGGAAATGCCGGTCGAGCTGGCGAGTGAGCTGGGGCTCAAAGGCGGAGACAAGGTCAAGGTGACAAGCGCGCGGGCTTCCTATGTAGCCAAAGCCATGGTGACGCGGCGCATCAAGCCCATGCAGATTGACGGAAAAAAGGTTTACCAGATCGGGATCCCGATTCACTGGGGATACCGCGGCATCGCAGAAGATGAGGGCAAGACGGCGCTCGACCCTGCCAATCTCCTTTCGCCCACGGTCATTGACCCGAACGCCTATACGCCCGAGTTCAAGGGATTTCTGGTGAAGGTCGAGAAAGCATGACTCAGGCCGCATTACAAGTCGTGAGGATTTCCGGCCACGCTGGCCCAGTTCCTGGCGAGAGTGTCGAGCGCGCCGAACAAGTCTGCAAGCTGGTGGATACCACGACCTGCATCGGCTGCAAAGCCTGCGAAGTCGCCTGCCTCGAGTGGAATGGCTACACCTTCACCGAGACAACTTTCGACAACAGCTACCAGACCATGCCGGAAACGGCGTGGAATTACTGGAACCTGATCAAGTTCAACGAGCACGAGCGCGAAGACGGCACCTTGATGCTGCTGATGCGCAAGGATCAGTGCATGCACTGCGCCGATCCCGGCTGCCTCGCCGCCTGCCCTGCCGACAGCGCCATCGTGCAGTATGCGAACGGGATCGTAGATTTTCAGCAGGAGCACTGCATCGGCTGCGGCTATTGCGTGAGCGGCTGCCCGTTCAACATTCCCAAGTTCAACTCGCAAACGAAAAAAATGTTCAAGTGCACGCTGTGCTCCGACCGGGTAAGCGAGGGACTCGAGCCGGCATGCATCAAATCCTGCCCAACCGGCTGCCTGCACTTTGGCACCAAAGATGACATGCGCGAGCTGGCTGAGAAGCGCGCCCATCAGCTCCGCGAAAATTACGGCATCTCAACCGCCGGAATTTATGATCCTCCCGGGGTCGGCGGCACCGGCGTGATTTACGTGCTGCACGACATCAACAATCCCGAGGCCTATGGTGGCCTGCCCAAAGACCCACAGATTCCCTGGGTGGTCAAATTCTGGAAAGGGCCCGCCAAGTGGATTGGCAATCTCGCCATGTTCTTCGGCGTGGTCGGCGTGACTCTGCACTACCTCCGCTTTGGCCCCAAGCAGGTTCATGGACCAAAGCTCGAAGGCCAGGTCCGATCGAGTGGGGAGAAGACCGATAAGAACGGAGGCCGTTCGTGAGCGCGTCGCGGGCCATTCCAAATCAACGCGTCGGCGAACAGCACGGCGACCGCATTCTCCGCTACACCCTTGCCGAGCGAGTCAACCACTGGATCGGCGGCCTTACCTATGTCTATTGCCTTATCACGGGCCTCGCCTTCTGGTCGCCGTATATGTTCTGGCTTTCAGATCTTGTCGGCGGTGGTTCGACTGCCCGTTTCTGGCATCCGTGGCTCGGCCTTGTTTTCAGCGTGTCGGTCCTTTGGATGTTCAAAATCTGGCGCTCTGACATGGCGATCAACAGCGCCGATCTCGCCTGGAAAAAGGCGATGCCGCGTTACATCCGCAATGAAGACGAAGACCTGCCGCCGATCTGGCGCTTCAACTACGGCCAGAAACTATTTTTCTGGGTCATGCTGTGGGGAATGATTCTTCTCCTGCTGTCGGGTTTCGGCCTGTGGTTCGTGGAAGGCATTCCCTGGAGCCTGCGCTGGCTGCGCTATCTGTCAGTCGCCGTTCATGTTGCCGCTGCGCTGGTCACGATCGGTGCGTTCATCATTCATGTTTACATGGGAACAGCGATGGTGCGCGGCGGGTTCACCTCGATCATTCGCGGGGAAGTTTCTGAAGACTGGGCCCGCCTGCATCACCGGCTCTGGTACGAGCAGGTCACCGGCAAGACTCCCCGAAAATGAAGCGGTCCAAGTGGGACCAGCGAATCGAGCGCGCCGAAGGTTTGGCGAAAGCGCATCCTTTTGCAGCGGATGTTCTGCGCTTTTATAAATCTATCGCCGGATTCCAGCGGGCGCTCTATCTCCAATTCGAGAAGGCCAACTCAAACAGCCGGCCACCTTCTGCATTCCCACAAGAGCCAGACTTCCAGCTTTTGCTTTCCAGGTTTCCTCAATTTCTCGGTGATATTGCTTCCATCACTCCATCCCAACTCGCCTTTTCGGCAACCCATCTGAAATCGCAACTTGCTAACCGTTGGGATGACCTGCTCGCCTCGCTTTGGCGAAATCCTTCCGCTTTCCGCGCCGACCCCGGCCAAAGCGATGCCCTGCTCGCCTGGATTTTTCTTCAGCCCTATGCCGAATTTCTGGCCGACCACGCTGCGTTCCGAGAGCACAGTGAGTCTGTTGCGGTTTGTCCTTTGTGCTCCGCCAGGCCGCAAGTTGGCGTGTTGCGGCAAGAGGGCGACGGTGCTAAGCGCTCCCTGATCTGCTCGCTCTGCTCGACCGAATGGACCTACGCGCGCCTCGTCTGCCCGGCTTGCGACGAAAAAGACGTCAAGAAGCTGGCCGTTTATACCGCCGAGCAATTTCCTCACGTTCGCGTTGAGGCCTGCGACAGCTGCCACCATTACATCAAGACCGTGGATCTGACCAAGAATGGCTTAGCCGTGCCGGTGGTGGACGAACTGGCAACCATCCCCTTAAACCTCTGGGCGCAGGAAAACGGCTACCTCAAGCTCTCGGTCAATCTGCTCGGAATCTGACCGCTACTTTTCCCCGCGCTGCTAGACTCTTGTTATGAAAGCTCTGGTCATCACCCGCTCGGGTGAGCCTGACGTGCTTGAGCTCCGCGATGTACCGACGCCCGAGCCGGCAGCCGGGCAAGAATTAGTGCGCGTTGAAGCCGGCGGATTAAATTTCGCCGACGTCCTGACCATGCGTGGAGGCTATCCCGGTACGCCCAAGCCGCCGCTTATCGCCGGGCGCGAGTTCTGCGGCATGCGCGAGCGGGATGGCCGCCGCGTCATGGGATACACCCAGTGGGCGGCATTTGCCGAGCGGGTTGCAGCCTACTCCGAGTTGCTGTGGCCCGTGCCCGAGAGCTGGACGCCCGAAGAAGGCGCAGCATTCCCGGTCAACTACTTCACTGCGTACTTCGCGTATTGGAAAGCCGGACTGTTGCATCAAGGTCAGGATGGGCCAAACCCGCGCGTTCTCATCCATGCTGTCGCCGGTGGCGTAGGCACCGCTGCCGTCCAGATCGGCAAGCTGCTGGGAATCGAAATGTACGGAACTTCGTCTTCCGAGGAGAAGCTGGCGCGCGTGAAACAGCTCGGTTTGCAGTACGGCATCAACTACAAGCAGCGTAACTATGAGGAAGCGGTCAAAGATCTGACTGGCGGCGAAGGCGTGGACGCGGTTTTCGAAATGCTGGGCGGCGAGCACACCGCCAGGAGCGTCCGTTGTTTGCGCGATTTCGGCCGCGTAATTGTCTATGGCTCGGCCACGGGACAGAAACCGGAACTTGACACCCGCATACTGTATGCCAAAGGCGCAAGCGTCCATGGGCTTTGGCTCACCTATCTCTCTAGGAACCGTGAACTGATGGCCCAGGCCGGGAAGCAGCTCTCCACCTGGACGGCGCAGGGCCATCTGCATCCCGTGATCGGCGCGGCATTGCCCATTCAAGAGGCTGCCGAAGCCTATCGCCTCTTGGCCGAAGGAAAGAACTTCGGCAAGGTCGTCCTGAAGATCGCCTAGCCCAGCTACCCTTTGACACTCGGCGGGCGCCATTGACTTCCACAGCCCGCTGCGAGTAGATTGACCTCCGCTTTTCAGTTTTGCTCTTTCTCAACTGCTTAGGTTCGCGCATCTTCATCAGCATGATGAAGAGGGAAGCGAGTGCAAATCCCGCGCTGCCGCGCAACTGTAAGCGAGGAAACTGGCAGCCGCCACTGGAGCCTGCTCCGGGAAGGCCGCTGCCGAACACCGGACGCTGAATCGCGCGTCCTTACTCGCAAAGCCAGGAGACCGGCGCGAACCGTCCACACCAACCCCTTTCGCGTGAAAAAGGAGGAGTGCATGCGGTCTTCTGGCGTTCTCGCTTGTTGGCTTCTGCTGGCGGCAGCGGTTTCCGCCGCTCAACTGAATATCAGAATTGTCGATCCTCAGTCGGCCGCCGTCCCCGGCGCGCTGGTGGAGTTGTTTCAATCAGGAGCGACAAAGCCCATCGCTGTTCAAACCACTTCAGCCGAAGGTATAGCCGCTTTTCCCGCAACAAGTTCCGGCCCCTACAACGTCCGCGTCCTCGCGCGAGGTTTCGCGGAGCTGACACAAGATGTTCGCTCTTCGTCCGAATTGACCACCGTGCAGCTCAAGCTCGCCCCCGCGGCACAGACCGTCGTCGTAAGCGCCACACGAACCCCTGTTTCCGGCGAAAACTCCGGCGCAACCGTGGAAAGCCTCAGCGGCAATCAACTACAAATCGTGAATCCGGCCGCGGCGAATGACGCATTGCGCTTTCTGCCGGGTGCGATCGTTAACACCGCCGGCCAGACCGGAGGCTTGTCCTCGCTTTTTGTGCGCGGCGGCGACTCCACCTACAACAAAGTTATAGTGGATGGCGTTACCATCAACGTTCCTGGAGGCACGTTCGACTTCGGGACCCTCCCACTTACCGAAGCCGATCGTCTGGAGTTTCTGCGCGGCGCGCAAAGCACGCTCTACGGTTCGGATGCCATGACCAGCGTCGTCCAGGTCTGGACGCGAACCGGTAGCACACCCACTCCCGAGTTGCGTTTTGGCGCCGATGGCGGTAATTTCGGCACCGCCAGCGGCTACGCATCTCTTTCCGGCGCGCGCGGGCGCTTCGATTACAACTTTTTCGGCGATCAGTTCAATACCAACGGCCAAGGCGTAAACAACTCCTATTCGGATTCATTGCAGGGAACCAACGTCGGAGTGGCGCTCAGCGATGATATTTCTCTGCGGGTCCGTGTGCGGCATTCGAACAGCCGCACTGGAGTCTCGGGCGAATGGAATTTCAACGGCGATTCCCTGCTACCGCCCGATCCCAGTGAATGGTCGCAGCTTAACAATCTGCTGGGCAGCGTCGAGCTCAGCGTGAATTCCCCCTCCGGATGGCAGCATCGCTTTACCGGGTTCGATTATCACTACCAGTACACCGAGCTGAATGTGAATGGAGATCCTGCGCGAGTGGAAGCGAATGGCTTTCCCTTCGATTCTCCGTCTCACCAATCGGACGACGTGAACCGCGCCGGATTTGAATACCAGGGAAGTTACCTTGAACGCAGCTGGGCGCAAACCACTTTCGGATACAGAATCGAAAATGAGAATGGATTCCTCGGCGACCTGGACTTTCCTCCGCTTACCCATGGCCAGCGCCTGAATAACGATGTTTATGGCCAGCAGCAACTCACCTGGAAGCGGCTGTTGGTAATCGCGGGCGCGCGCTTCGTCCACAACAGCGCGTTCGGCAATGCCGGCGTTCCGCGTATCGCCCTGACCGTGCAGGCGCTCCACGGCAGAAATATTTTCTCGGGAACCAACCTGCGATTTACTTACGCCACCGGATTCAAAGAGCCGCTGTTGGATGAAACATTTGCCAACCTTCCTTACTACATCGCCAATCCAGCGCTTAAGCCCGAGCGTAACCGGTCCTTCGAAGCGGGATTGCAGCAGAACTTTCTAGCCGGTCGCTACGTCCTTACAGCAACCTATTTCAATAACCTCTTTCACGACCAGATCGAGTTCGCCCTCAATCCGCTCAATTTTCTAGGGCAATACTTCAATGTCAACAAGTCTCTCGCCCATGGCGCGGAGGTGGGAGTGCAGGGAAAGTTGCAATCGCATCTGTTGTTGAACACGGCTTATACGTACACCTCCACGCAGATTCTTTCTGCGCCGCTTTGCACCCCTGCAAACTTCTGCGATCCGATATACGCCGCGGGAAATGCTTTCCTGCGCCGTCCCAGGCATTCGGCCGCATCGTTGCTCACGTATCTCGGCAAGCGCTGGGGCGCGAATCTTGGAGGAAGCTTCGTCGGCCGCCGTCTCGACTCTGATTTTCTCGGCTATGGCATCAATCACGCCGCGGGATATTTTCGCGTGGACGCGGGCGGCTGGTATGCGCTGACTTCACGTATGAGAGCATACATAAACGTCCAGAACCTGCTCGATAAGCAATACCAGGAAGTGGCCGGTTACCCGGCATTGGGTATAAATTTCAGGGCAGGGATGAGATTCCGGATTGGTGGAGAATAGCCGGCGGCAAGCATCCAGCCCCCCCGGACAACCTCTCAGCGCTGGCGTACCAGCGCGCGGCGGCGGCGCGCTCCATCTTCGGGATCGGACTCCGGCCCCAGGCGCAACTTGCCGTCATGGTTGCCGTCCGGCGCAGCCAGCGGCATCGGCGCGGCGGATTTTGCGCCCTGATATTTTCCGCGGGCCTCGATCAGTTTCTCCAGTTCCCGCCCTTGCAAAGGTTGCTGGCATCCGAGCAGGCGTGTGACCAGCGCAATCTGCGCAAAGTGCTCGACGGTCTCCATCTTCATATATGCCTGATGGAGGTCGGTGCCATAAGCGACCACTCCGTGATTGGACATCAGTATGGCGTCATATTGTGGGACCAGCGGTTCGAGCGCATCGGAGAGCTCGGGCGTGCCCGGGGTGCCATACTTGGCCAGCGGAATGGATCCCAACCCGATCACCACCTCACAGACAAGGGGCTGATTCAAAGGCATGCCGGCTGCGGCAAATCCGGTGGCCGTCGGCGGATGTGCGTGGACAATTCCGCGCACGTCAGGACGCAGGCGGTAAATCAGCAGGTGCATGCCGATTTCGCTGGAGACGTCTCGTCGTCCCGTAAGGTGTCCACCTTCCATATCCACCATTACCAGATCGGCAGGCCGCATCATCCCTTTGCAGATCGCCGTCGGTGTCGCCAGAATGCGTCTCTCGTCCAGCCGCACCGAAAGATTGCCGTCCGTTGCGGCAACATACCCGCGTTGGTGCAGCATCTTGCCAAAAAGCAGGATCTCGTTCCGCGATTGGCGTTCATTGGGCATAGTCCGAGGCCGGCCGGGGATCACCATCCGGTAGGGTATCGTATCGCAGCCGCGAATGGGAGAAAATCGGTATCTCCGTTAACTTATTTCTCCTGCATACAGTCTGCCAGAAAATCCTTTCTCTCTTTAACCTTCCTTTAATTGCTTTCGAGTAACCTGAGATCGGGTTTGACACTGTTCGGAAGCGATTGCTATAGTCGAGGAGTTCCCTAATTGGACGCGGGATCGCTTTTTAGTAATGACGTCCGACCGCTGGGATTGTATAGGCCCGTTCGCCAGGGCGGGCTCAACGCAACCTAAGACTCAAGCCAGCAGTCCGCTAAGCAGCCCCGCTTCCGTCCCGCACTGAGAGTGCGAGTTGCAGTAGAGAGGCCATGACCTTGTTCGACGACAACACCACCACCGCCCAGTTGGAATCCACTTTATCTACATCTACCATGACCGAGCGCGCGGACCCTGAGGAGAACGCGAGAATGGAACCCGATCCGCAAGGCGCTTCCGCGCATGCCGAGGAAGAAAAACCGCCGATTGCCACTTCCACCGAGGACTTCGCCTCGGCTCTCGAGAGCTTCACCACGGTGGCCGACGAAGCCGCGGGTGAAGACCACGTAATCAAGGGGACTGTACTCAAGCTCACGCCCACGCACGCGTTCGTTGATATCGGAGCGAAGTCTGAAGGCATGCTTCCGCTGGCGGAAATTCTGGACCATGCGGGACAGCCCAGGTTCCAGTCCGGCGATGAGATTTTTGTCATTCAGGAAAAGGGCGAGGCTGAAGAAGGTCACATCAACCTCTCTCACCAGAAGGCGCAGCGCTTGCGAGCGTGGGATGAGATCGAAAAGGCCTATCACGAAAAGAAGCCGATAGAGGCTATCGTGGTGGAGCGGATCAAGGGTGGCTTGACCGTGGACATCATGGGGGCCCGCGCATTTCTTCCCGGCTCCCAGTTCGAACTCCGGCCGACCCGTAATCTGGATGCGGTCAAGGGTCAGGCTCTGCCCGTGGCTATCATTAAGCTCAACAAGAAGCGCGGCAATATTGTTGTTTCCCGCAAGCAGCTTCTGGAAGAAGAACAGAGCGAAAAGAGGTCCCAAACCCTCGAGCGTCTTCAGGAAGGCGCGATTACCACCGGCGTGGTCAAGAACCTCACCGACTACGGCGCGTTTGTCGATCTCGGCGGCATCGATGGCTTGCTGCACATTACCGATATGTCCTGGGGACGCCTTACGCATCCCCGCGATCTCGTCAATGTCGGCGATCAGATCCAAGTTAAGGTACTGAAGTTCGATAAAGATAAGCAGCGAGTGTCGCTTGGCTTCAAGCAGCTCACCCCTGATCCGTGGCTGGACGCCGAACACCGCTATCCGGTCGGCGCGCACGTCAAAGGCCGGGTGATCAGCGTCACCGATTACGGCGCCTTTGTCGAGCTGGAGCAGGGCATCGAAGGGCTGGTTCACGTCAGCGAGATGACCTGGTCCAAGCGCATGAAGCATCCCGGCAAGCTGGTCAATGTCGGCGACCAGGTGGAGTGCGTGGTGCTGATTGTCAATCCCCAGGAGCGTCGCATTTCGCTGGGCATGAGGCAATTGGCGGCTAATCCATGGGACTCGTTGAATGACAAGTATCCCGTCGGAGCCACCGTCGAAGGGCGGGTCCGAAATCTCACCGAATTCGGCGCTTTCATCGAAATTGAAGATGGCATTGATGGCCTGGTTCACGTCAGCAATCTGAGCTGGACCAAGCGTGTCAAACACCCTTCGGAAGTGCTGAAGAAAGGGGACCGCGTGAAGGCCGTCGTGCTCGCCATCGAGCCTGATAAGCGCCGCCTGTCGCTCGGTGTCAAACAACTCCAGCCGGATGTCTGGGAGAGCTTCTTCGGTACCCACAGGCTCGGTGACGTTCTGCACGGTAAGGTACTTCGGGTGGCCAGTTTCGGTGCTTTCGTCGAACTCGCCGAAGGCGTTGAGGGCCTCTGCCACAACTCGGAGGCTCAGGACGCCGATGGCCAGCCGGTTCACCTCGAACCGGGGATGGAGCAGGACTTCAAGATCATCAAGATGAATCCCGAGGAAAAGAAAGTCGGACTCAGCCTCAAGGCGGTCACCGAGGAAGCTTCACGCTCCGAGGTCGAAGCCTATAAGCAACCGGTTTCAAGCACCGGTGGTTCTACCATTGGTGAATTGATGTCCTGGAAGAAGGCCAGCAACGAGGGCAATTAACAACTGCCCGCTTGTTACCGGAATAAAAGCCGCCCCATCGGGCGGTTTTCCTTTTGTCTGGCTGCGACCCGCGTCCCGGCCTTTATCTGGTGTCGATCCTTAGCACCAGGTTCACGACTTTGCGGTCGTCAAATTGGCTTACGGTTTTGGTGTCGCTCTTGTGCCCGGCATATTGCGCATAGACCTCGTAATCGGTATTCGGAGAAAGCTCAGGAAAGTGGTACGCGCCATCCGTGCTCACGATATAGGTCTTTACCGCCCGGTTTTGCAGGTTCAACAGATATACGACCGCGTCGGGCAGTGGGTTGTCTTGCCGGTCCAGCACTTTGCCGGTAAGCATACGGCCGCCGGCGCCTTTGTCCTTATCTTTCGGGGTATACGCGATGGCCTGATGGGCCAGGCCAGTCAGTACCACGGCAAAAATCGCGATCCGGCATGTTTTCATAACTGGTGTCCCGCCCTTATTTTAGATGGAGTCCAACATCCACACGCTCATCATTCTCGATGTGTACTTTGACTGGATCTCCGCCTTGCCATTTAACTGTGCCTTTGAAGTCCTTAAGATCAGCCCAGATCACATAATCTTGCTTTCCTGCCGGGACCCTCTGCGCAAATTCCCCGCGATGATCGGAATATTGATCCCAGCGGGCTTTGTTCTCCTTGTCTTCCTCGCGCCGAATCTTGATTTTCACCCCATAAATGGGCCGGTTATCCGGTCCCCACACCGTGCCAAAGATCAAACCGTAAGGTTTTTCCGCTGAGCCCTGCGCCGGGGAGCAACCGGCGGACATTGGATAGATGACGCAAAGCGCGAAGGTGGACGCCAGCAGGAGAAAAAAAACCATTCGCGAACTGCGTCTGCGAGGAGGCATTACAGGAAGGAAGAATCCGGAAAGCTCAGGAGAAATCACCGTCCTCGTTCTCCTCTTCCTCTTCTTCCTCCTCGTACTCCGCTTCCTCAACCGCTTTCAGTTCAAGCGGACTGGCCGTCACTACTTCAAAATCTGTCCCGCATTCGGGACAGGAGATAACTTCACCCTCATCAACTTCATCTTCTTCCACATCGAGATTGCTTTCGCATTCCGGACAATAAACCATGATTGCCTCCTTCTTATAAAACTCCCCTGATAATATTTAGTTTCTTCGGGGTCTCAGGTCAAGGGCATCTATGCACAAAAATGCTAGTCTCGAAACCAAGGGATGGGCCTTAGGGAAATCCTGTAAAGAAATGTCTGTGAAATTGCATAACGCCCTGCACGCCCGCCGATTGGAAAAGTTCTTCCTGGCAGGCATCCTCTTTGTGCTGCTTATCGGTCCATGGGCGGAAACGCCCGCTGATCCCCAGCAAAGTGTTGATCCTGGTATTGCTGGGGCACTGAAGCAGGTTTCCCCGGCCCAAATTCAATCTGATGTCGAAAAACTGGTCGGGTTTCACACTCGCTCCACACTCTCAGCGCAAGATGCCGCTTCCATTGCCGCAGGCCGCGGCATCGGCGCTGCCCGCGAGTGGATCAAGTCCGAATTTGAGAGATATTCGCAGGAGTGCGGCGGATGTCTGCAAGTCAAAACCGATAGTTTCATTGAGCAGCCCGGCGACCGGATTCCTCAGCCTATTCCCATCACCAATGTCTATGCGGTGTTGCAAGGCACAGACGCGGAGAGCGCCAAACGCATTGTGCTGGTCAGCGGGCATTACGACTCCCGCAACAGCAACAACGCTGACGTAACAAAAGATGCGCCGGGCGCCAACGATGATGCCAGCGGGACCGCCGTCAGTCTCGAATGCGCCCGCGTGCTGAGCAAGCTCAAATTTCCCGCCACCGTGATCTTTCTCGCCGTTGCCGGCGAAGAGCAGGGGCTGAATGGGAGCAAGCACTTTGCGCAGATGGCCAAGGCAGAAGGCTGGAATATCGAGGCTGTCTTGAACAATGACATCGTTGGCGGGGACCGCAATCCCGGGCAAAACACAGACGTCGTGCGCGTGTTCAGCGAAGGCGTGCCGGTTGCGGCTGGCGATGCCGACCTGCGCCTGATTCGCAATGTGGGCGGTGAGAGTGACTCCGCTTCCCGCGAACTCGCGCGCTACGTTTCCGAAGTGGCCCGCGCGTACCGTCCCGGAGTTGCACCCACTCTTGTCTTCCGACTCGATCGCTACCTGCGCGGCGGCGACCATTTTTCCTTTAACCAGCACGGGTACGCCGCCGTGCGCTTTACCGAATACCAGGAGGACTACCATCACCAGCATCAGGATGTCCGCACCGAAAACGGGATCGAGTACGGTGATCTTCCCAAGTTCGTGAACTTCGACTACATTGCCGCCGTCGCCCGCTTGAATGCGGCCGCGCTGGCATCGCTGGCTTCAGCGCCGGCTCCGCTGGCAAGAGTTCATCTGCTCACGAAAGAACTGCAGAACGATTCCACCCTGACCTGGGAATCTTCTCCCCGCACCGCCGGGTACGAAATTTTATGGCGTGATACCACGGCTCCCGAATGGGAACATGCGCAACGGGTCGGGAATGTCACGCAAACCACCGTTCCAGTTTCGAAAGATAACGTGATCTTCGCCGTGCGCAGCGTGGATAATGAAAACCACCGTAGTTTGCCGGTGGTTCCCGTTCCGGAGCGGTGACCGCAAACCTGATAGGATGGGCGTTACAGCGTTACCTGAAAAGGCCGCCCCGGCCCGATGAGCTGACATCCCAATGTATCGCGGACGAACTTTTTCGCTCAGTTTGCCTCCCTTCACCAAGGCGGTGAAATGGCTCGTCCTGGCCAATGCAGCCGTATTCCTGTTGATAGCGCTGTTGCAGGCCTTCGCTCCCGACCTCGGTGCTGTCTTCTTCTACCTGATGGCCCTCGTTCCGCGCGTGGTAACCCACGGTGGGCTCTGGCAATTGATCACCTACTCATTCGTCCATCAGGGCTTTTGGCACATTCTCATGAACATGCTGGGGCTATGGATGTTTGGCTCGCAGTTGGAAATGGATTGGGGCAAAAAGCGGTTCTTTGAATTTTATTTCTTCTGCGTGATCGGCGCGGCGCTGACCACGGTTGGCGTCTCCTATCTCCATATCGGGGGCGTTTCGCCGCTCACCCGCACCGTGGGCGCATCCGGCGGGGTCCTGGGCATCCTGATGGCTTTCGGCATGCTCTACGGCGACCAGCAGATCATGCTGTTTCCCATTCCCATTTCCATTCGCGCCAAATACTTCGTCGCGGGCGTGGCGTTCTTTACCCTGGTCGCCGCCATCAATGCTTCGGGCTCCGGCAACGGACAGGATGTCGCCTACATCGCCCACATCGGGGGCCTGCTTTTTGGCTTTCTCTACGTCAAGTTCCTGCCCAAACGCGGCCTGACCCACGGCACCTCGGAACGATACTTCAGCCTGCGCAACTCTTTTTACCGCTGGAAGCGCCGCCGCGCCGCCCGCAAATTTGAAGTTTATATGCGCAAGCACAACCGCACCGTCTCTTTCGACGAGCATGGCAACTACATCCCCCCCGATGACAAGAAAAACGGCGGCTCCAAGTCCGGCTGGGTGAATTAGCGGCAGCGATGCGGGTATTGCGCCTCGGAACTTTAGGCGAGCCTACCTACTCAGCCAAACAACCGCTGGAACTCCTCTAGAATCTGCCCCGGCAATCCTTCCCGCCTTGATTTCCCTTTGAATCCCAGATCATGCCCCGCCCCTTCTACCGTCAGCAAAGCATGTTTTGCAGGAATCAGCTTCAGTGCTGCTTCAATTTCCGGGATCGCCCCAAACGGATCGCTTGTTCCCTCCACAAAGAGCACCGGAGTACGCAAGTTCGGAAGATGCTGCGTGCGCAGTTGCTCCGGTCTGCCCGGCGGGTGCAGCGGATAGGAAAGCAGCAGGAGGCCATCGGCAACGCCGGGTTCGTCGGCGCACAGCATCGAAGCCTGTCGTCCGCCATAGGATTGCCCGCCCACGAATACTTTTTCCCCTGCGAACGCCCGCACCGCGCGGATTGCGTTCTTCAGGCCTTCCCGGTCGCGCCCTGCATCGCCCTTTCCTGGTGGCCCATAAGGCCGCCTCAGGCGGAATGGCAAATTGCATCGCAGGGTCACAGATCCGGCGTCGGCGAACGCCTCCGCCAGCGCCACCAGCAACCCGGCCTGAGCGTTTCCTCCCGCGCCGTGCGTCAGCACCAGGCCGTTTCCCGAAGCCGTAGACGGATGATGAATAAATCCCCGGACCGGCGGAGTCGCCGATTCGTCGGCAAACGGTTGAGCGCTGTTTGGCATGGTAGAACCATACGCGAAGCCCACCCGCCGCGCCAACTCGCGTCCTGCACCTTAGGGTGTTTATTGTATTCCAGCGGTCTGCCCTTCCGTAGTAAAACGTTTCATGAAGTGAAGCGCCGCTCTGGGGACCGGATCATGCAGCTCTGTGCTGAGGCAGTGCGTACCACTGACATTGCCCAGCTTGATCCGCTCATGAAAGAGCTACAAAAGGCGATCCGCGACCACATCCGGCTCCTGCGACAGACGGCGGTAGCTCCCATCATTCCAGAACGCCGCAAATCGCCCCTGCTGCTTGAATCCGCTGGTATGTTTGATTCAACGCAGGTTTAGGGCACTTCCAACTTTCAGACGCGTGTTGCCACCTCGCCGCCCCGTGATGTAGATTAAGCGCTTGCCGTCAACCCTCATCTCCGTACACCTCGCAAGGAGAACGTATGGATGTGCTTCATCGCAAGCCCGAAGCAAAAGACTTCCGTATGGGTCGCGACTGCTACTTTTGCGCCCAGGCCGATCCAGCCTTCTACCAGCGCAAGCCCATCGATCGGCTCGTCCAGGCAAAAATGGATGATGTCGCCGGCGCCCATTTAACCGAAGAAGGATATGTGAGACACCGCCTCGCGGAGTTGAAGCGGAAGCCGGGATACCTCGCCTTGGCATTCAGCAAGTCAGCGTGAGCCGGTTGCAGCCAATCGCCGCATGCGGTTCAACGCCGTGCCGCCGGAATTTTGGCGGACTCAGGCGCAACGCTGGGCATCGTAGTTACGCGGCCTGCTGAGGAAGATTGCCCGGCAGCCCGGCGTGCTTTTTCTTTCTCTTCGGCTGAGAGCGGCGCGGGTTCCGGCTCGCGCGCCAGCCCGATGGCCTTTCGTACTTCCAGGTCAATGCGGGCGGCGATATCTTTGTTGTCCTTCAGGAACTGCCGCGCGTTCTCCCGTCCTTGCCCGATGCGTTCGCCCTTGTAGCTGAACCACGACCCGGATTTTTCGAGGATGTTGTTGTTCGCTGCCAGGTCCAGCAGGTCGCCTTCGCGCGAAATTCCTTCGCCATACATAATGTCGAACTCGGCCTCGCGGAACGGCGCCGCGACTTTATTTTTTACGACTTTGATTTTCGTGCGTGATCCGACTACAACATCGCCTTCCTTAATCGCCGCGATACGGCGAATATCAATCCGCACCGAAGAGTAAAACTTCAGCGCCCGGCCACCCGTCGTGGTCTCCGGATTTCCGAACATCACCCCAATCTTCTCGCGAATCTGGTTGATGAAGATCAGGCAGGTGCGTGACTTTGAAACCGTTCCTGTCAGCTTGCGCAGGGCTTGCGACATCAGCCGCGCCTGCAATCCCATATGGCTGTCGCCCATTTCGCCGTCAAGTTCTGCTTTCGGGACCAGCGCCGCCACCGAATCCACCACCAGCACATCAATCGCTCCCGAGCGCACCAGCGCTTCGGTAATTTCCAGCGCCTGTTCGCCATAGTCCGGTTGCGAGACCAGCAGGTTGTCCACGTCCACGCCGAGCTTCTTGGCATAGCCGGGATCAATCGCATGTTCAGCATCCACAAACGCTGCCATACCGCCCGTCTTCTGCGCTTCCGCAATTACCTGCAACGCAATCGTCGTTTTGCCGGAAGATTCCGGCCCGAAAATCTCTACCACGCGCCCGCGCGGAAACCCGCCCACGCCCAGGGCAGCGTCAAATGAAATCGCGCCGGTTGAGATCACCGAAATCGGCACGATGGCTTCCTTCGATCCCAGCCGCATGATCGAGCCTTTGCCGAACTGTTTTTCGATCTGCGCGAATGCCAGGTCTATCGCCTTGCTGCGTTCGTCAGCCATGATGAGCACCGCTCCTAATGAAAATGCGTAGCTTGTTTGAAGCCGGATTATACACGGTTCCGAAGGCGAATAAAAGGCGTAATACCATGTACGAGGTAATTATCCCTTGAGGTCACGTTAATGTTAAACTGGATTCGTGCTCTCCGGTCTCGAATCCGCCAGACTCAAGCTCGACTGGGCTAAGGCTCATATCGAGGGTGTAGATAGTATGAGCCGGGAGTACACAGGACGTGAACCGAGCACCACTGTCAGACAGCCGGACGGTAGCCCAAAACTGAAGTTCCAAGAGTTGCCGCCCGATGATATCGCTGTTCTCACTGGGGAAGCTGTCTATCAAATGCGTTCGGCCCTCGACCACTTGGCGTTCGATCTCGTCAAGCTCAATCCCACAAATATCGAGCTGCCCGCCGACTGGGAGGACCATTGCTGTTTTCCCATTTGGTTCCAGCGGAAAAAGTCTGGAAAGTACAACTGTTTTTCCAGAAATCTCCCTGGTATTTCCGAAGCGGCGTTTACATTCATCGAGGGAGTGCAGCCCTATCACGGAGGCAACACTGCCCTCAGGTTGGGGCTGTTGGCCAAACTGTCGAATATTGACAAACACCGACACTTGAACATCGTTAATCCGCAGGCGCACCAAAGAGAAGTCATCCGTTATCGAGGGAGTACCGAGTTCACGTCCATCCGCCGAGTAACAAGTGACACAAAACTCGATTCCGACCTTTTTCCCTCGGAAATCATGCAGGATGCAGTGAAGGTGGAGCGCGGTTTCCATCCGTATGTATCGTTTGACGAAAGTGCGCTCGGCATCGAGGCGGCAAAGCTCCCGGTCAAGGTCGTCCTTGAGATGTGCTTTGATCTTGTGCAGGAAATGATCGTCCCGGCATTCGATAAGTTTCTGCAAAACGGCTAGGTACTCTTGAGACGGCACACGCTCGCCATTTCTTCCCTTGTGCTAGACTGAGGGAGTATGGCGGGCATACGCTCATCCCGGCAAGGTAGAAGCGAACGACCCGTTGCGAGTCGAAATTTGAAACCATCCGCAGAAGTCGCGGCTAAAATGGCACCTCTTGCGAAGGCGTCATTCCGCGACCTGCTGAGGCGGGCTGCGCAGCCAATTCGGCCACACGCTTCAAAAGCGAAGTGAAAATTAAGTTCCCCTGATCCCTCCGGTTATACCTGAAAGAATACTCATTCAAGTAGCTCTGCAGATATTTTTGGCTGACCTGATGGTACACCCCGCCGATTCCGCGCTTTACCAGCGACCAGAATCCTTCGATGGTGTTCGTGTGGATGTCGCCCATGACATACACCTTCGATGAGTGATTGATGCGGCGGTGAATGTAGCCTTGACCCTTCATGTGAGTCAGGCCATCGTATCCGGTGTACTCATCCGTGAAGATCGTGCTCTTGGGCATGACGTGTTCGCGCGCGGTTTCTAACAGGGTTGCGCTCTTGGCATTCAGAGTAGTCTTGGCGATCACACGGCCTTTACGCTCTGCCACGCCAACCACAACCGTTTTGTACTTTTCGCCGCGATCCTTGCGAAGTCTGCGGCCACCAGCGTTTTTGCGGCGTCCGCCAAAATATGCTTCGTCTATCTCCACCGCTTCTCCCTCCAGTTGCATGTCTGATTCGGACAGCAACGTGCGAATCTGGCGGAACATCCGCCAAGCGGTTTTGTAGGTGACTCCGGTTTCGCGTTGAATCTGCTTTGCAGAAATCCCGCAGCGAGTCGAGGCCATCAGGTACATTGCGTAGTACCACAGCCGTAGCGACGTGCTGCTGTGCTCGAAGATCGTCCCGGCCATCGGGGAAATCTGAGTCAAGCACTCATCGCAAGCATACACGGGGCGACCCTTGACGCGATGATGTTTGCATTCCCTTTTGCACGTCTGGCAGTACGCAATCCCGTCAGGAAAACGCGATTCCCTGAGGTGCTCAAAGCAAGCCTCATCATCGGGAAACTGACGGTTGAAATCGTTAATTGTGTACCGCAAGTGCTTCGGGATTGTCTGTCTGCGGTTCATGATGTCCACAGATTAGCAAATGTCGGACGTGATGTCAAGGGATAATTACCATGTACGAGACGCTTTTCCCGCGGAAAAGTCCCGAAACAGGAAACCGCGAGCTAGATCTTATTGCGCTGGCGTCGGCAGAACCGGCGTCTCGATCACGATCGGCATGTCCCAGTACGTGTAATGGGCGTCTACTGCCCCCATCTTGAATTCATAAGGCAGTCGCGTCGCATCATCCACGCAAACCGAAGCTAATAGCGCCCCACCGTTTCCGCTCACAAAATTCCACACCCGGCAACTGTCGCTGCCCGCCTTGATCACATCACCTCGCACCAGGATGGCGCTCTTCAATGAGGCTAGCGTGGCAATCAGCGGCGTCGGTCCGGCCATCGGGCCCACTCGGCACTTATCCGACGCGGCTTTTGGCACTGACGACCACGTTGCATCTCCCTCGCGTGCGTACATGTGGTCTTGCGTTTCGATGATCTCGGAAATAATGGCGCCGGCCGCCTCGGAGCCCATGCCCCGAGTCAGGATGTGCGATTGAAATGGGCACACAACATCCTGATCGCTTTGAAATGGCTTGCCCTGAATGGTTCCGCTGGTACTGACATGCCAGGAGGTCGCGCGGCTTATCGCATACTCAATTCGGTCCAATTCACTGGCAGGCACGAACCTGCGGGCGTTCGCTGCTTTAATTCGCCCTTCCACCCACCAGCCCGCAACGGACACGACCAGAAGGGCCAAGGCCAGTTGCACAGCCTTTTTTTTCGAAGGAAGATATTTCCGAAGGTTTGGCACTACGGCTATTATGCCCGCAAGGCAGCTACAACGCGAGGGCGCGCGAAGATGGCGGGATGTGCCTCAGCTACGAAACTTGCCGGCGACCGTTTCGGGGAGGGTGTACTCCAGTTGCCGTCCCAGCCAGTGCTGCAACTCTGATTTTTGCAGCGGCGGAAGCGGTGAAAACTTCACTCCCACCACGCCTTCCTTTTCCCAGCACACGGTCGCTTCCGGCATGAAGGCAGCCTCAATACCGGGAAGCCGGAACGTGAGCCTCACCTGTAGCCCGGTCTGCAGCGGCGTGGCAAAGGTAAGCGCCATCCCACCTTCGCTCACGTTTACGGTTTGTCCCGTCGTTTCGGGAACGTCTTTTCCGCGGACCTTGACCGGGGCCGTTACCGGGCAGCGGAAGTAGCGCCGCCGCTCCCGTACAATCAGTCCATAGGCCGCTCTAAGGGTGCGGTTGACGGAATCTGCCGACAGCGGCCGCTCCAGCACAAAGCGCGAGCCTGCATCGAACGCTTCTTTCGTTTCGTCTTTGTTGTTGGTGATGGCAAAAGTCACCGCCGAAGCGTTGGAGCGCGAACCAGGAATCTCTTCGATGATCTTTTCCGCGTCCTGCTTCCGCCGATAGTCGATGATCACCGCCTCAAATTTCGACGTTTTCAGTTGTTGCAGCGCGCCGGCAGGCTTTTCGCAGATTTCCAGAGAAATAGCAAACTGCTTTGCCGATTCCTGAAGCTGTCGAATCGTGTTTTCGTCGTCGCTGATAAGCAAGGCCCTCCCGACTGAGGCCGCTGGCCCGAGCGTGCTTCCCGTCATACCCATGTCGTCTCACCCCAGCATGGAATCGTCTCTCCTACCCGTCGAATCTCGCGTGCTGCGCGTCATTCGCAAGATCCTAGAACCTAGCGACGCTGTGCGCCCCAATCTGGCCCCAGCATAATCCAGTTCATACATGATGCAACATTTGTCCAATTTTGAGACAGCGGCCGCAGATTCGTGCCTGGACCATCGCACAGCATGGCGTATCCCTCAATACGATGAACACTGTAGGAGGACAAACCTCAGTAACCAAGGGCCTCGCGTGCAGGGGCAGCAAAGGCCGTACTCGTTTACTAACTCGATACGCTTCGAACCTTAAGGGATTCTGAAGACGGCTAATCCACGTGTTCGCCTTCTTCGGCGAACTTCATTTCCGGCGGCGGCAGGATATCGTCGGGGCGCGCCCAGAAAACATAAAGCGTGGGCCAGAGGATGATGCTGATAAATAACTCGACAATCAAGCCGCCGACGATCACGATGGCGAACGGCCGCTGCGAGTCGGAGCCGATGTCGTGAGACATGGCGGCGGGCACAAGGCCGAGCGTCGCAACCAGCATCGTCATCATGATGGGACGCAAACGAAGAGCAGCGCCTTCTTTGGCGGCCTCGCGCGGGCTCATGCCGCGGGTGCGCAACTGATTGATGTACTCAACCAGAATAACGCCGATTTCGACCGAAACGCCGATCAGCGCCAGAAATCCCAATCCCGATGAAACGCTGAAGTGGGTACCGGTGAGCAGCAGGCTTAGGAACCCTCCGAGCGGTGATAAGGCCACGACGGCAAGGATCAGGAACACCCACTTCCAGGAGTTGAACGCGGAATACAAGATGAACGACATCAGCAATAGCGTGATCGGCACAATAATCGACAGCCGCTTGTTGGCGCGCTGCTGGCTTTCGTATTCTCCGGTCCAATCGAGCCGGTAGCGCTCCGGAAGCGGCACTTTCTGGTTGACGGCATCAATTGCCTGACGAACGGTGCTGCCCAGGTCGCGTCCGCGCACGCTGTATTTTATGGCGATGTAACGGGAGTTGCCTTCCCGGTAGATAGTGGAAGCGCCATCATCGAGCGTGATGTGGCAAAGCTGTCCCAGAGAAACGCGCTCGCCGGAGGCCGTGAGCAGCCGTATGGCAGCGATGTCTTCCACAGTCTTGCGAAACTCGGGCTGATATCGGACCGTGAGATCATACCGCTGCTCGCCGATAAGAATCTGGCTCACCGCTTTGCCGCCGACAGCGGTCTCGACTCCGTCCTGTATGTCGCTGACGTTGATGCCGAAACGGTCGGCCTCGGCGCGGTCGACGACGAGATTTACGTTGGGCTGCCCACGCACTTGAAAGGTGCCCAGGTCAGCAACGCCGGGAATTTTGCTCATCACGGCGGTAATTTCGTTGGCCTTCTGTTCCAAGGTTTTCAAATCCGTGCCGAAGAGCTTGACTGCCAGTTCTCCCTTCACGCCGCTGACTGCTTCTTCCACGTTGTCAGAAATGGGCTGCGAGAAATTCCAGTTCACACCGGGAAATTGGGCCAGAGATTCATCCATGGCCGCGATCAGGTCGTCTTTGGCTTTGAACTGCTTTCGCCACTCATCGCGCGGCAGCAGATCAACGAAGAATTCGGTGTTGTAAAAACCGCTGGCATCACTGCCGTCGTCGGGACGTCCAACCTGGCTGACCACCTGCGTAACCTCAGGGTAGCCGGCTAAAACCATTCGCGCCTGGTTGGCCATGGCAATGCTGCTGGAAGGCCCGGTGCTGGGGGCGAGTGTGCCGCGCACCCAAATCGCGCCCTCGTCCAGGTGCGGCAGAAACTCTGAGCCGATGACGCCACTGAACACGATGAGCAGAATGGCCGCCAAGGCAAGTAGACCGCCAGAAAGCGTCAGCTTCATGTGGTCGAAGCACCAGTCGAGCTGGCGGCCATAGGCGCGATTGAGCCAGGCCAGAACCGGATTTTTCCATTCCTTGATATTGCTGCCTTTAAACAACAGGCTGCACAGGACCGGGGCAATGAGCAGCGCAAAGATCAGAGCGCCTAACAAGGCAAAGGCAACCGTCCACGCCATCGGACTGAACAACCGGCCTTCGACCCGCTGCAAGGTGAAGATGGGCAGGTAGGAAACGATGATGATGATGCGGGCAAAAAACACCGGTTTTTGCACCTCGTGCGCCGCAACTCCGATCATCTCCATGAACGACCGTTTTCCGCTCCCGGTTTCAGCATGGCGCAGGATGTTCTCTACCATCACCACGGATCCGTCCACTACCATGCCAAAGTCGAGCGCTCCCAGAGACAGCAGGTTGGCTGGGATCTGCCGCAAGTCGAGCAGAATGGCGGCAAAAAGCAGGGAGAAGGGAATGGTAATGGTCACGATCAGCGCGCTGCGTACGTTGCCCAGGAACAGGAACAGGATAATTGTGACCAGCAGCACGCCGTCGGTCAGGTTGCGCAGCACGGTGCGCGTGGTGAAGCGCATCAGATCGCTGCGATCGAGGTGAGGAATGAGTTTCACTCCCGCCGGCAGCGTGTGCTCATTGAGTTCAGCGATTTTCCGGTGCAGCAGCTTCAGGGTGGTCTCGGCCTGCTCGCCTTTACGCAGCAGGACGATGCCCTCCACCACGTCAGGGTCATCGGTAATAGTCCCATCCGAATGACGGACTGCTTTGCCAAGCTGCCCCAGGCGGACTTTAGGGGCCTGGACAACATTGCCAAGATCACGCACCCGGACCGGAGTGCCGTTTTGCACTTTGACAACCGTGGCCCCGATGTCGGCGGTGGTCTGCATCAGGCCAACAGCGCGAACGTTTAGCGCTTGCCCGCCGCGCTCGATGAAGCCTCCGCCCGCGTTGGTGTTATTTGCTCCCAGGGCCTGTTCGACCTGCGCCAGTGAAAGCCCATAGGAAACCAGCTTGCCGGGATCCACTTGCACCTGATATTCCCGGGTCGGCCCACCGAACGGATTTACCTCGACCACGTTCGGCACTGACTTCAACTGGTTTTTAACGTACCAGTCGTTGAGCGTCTTCAGTTCCATCACGTCATATCGCGGATTGCCGCTGTGCAACGTGTAGAACATGATCTGGCCGGTCGGGCTCGAGTCCGGGCCAATGGTGGGATTCACATTTTGCGGCAAGGTCACTTCCGGCAAACGGTCGAGAACCTCCTGGCGGGCATTGAAAGTCGTGACGTTGTCGTCGTAGATGAGCGTGATGACCGACAGGCCGGCAAGCGAAACCGAGCGCAGATGGGTCAGGTGGGCAACGCCGTTCAGTTGCACTTCGAGCGGCACTGTGATTTGCTGCTCAACTTCTTCCGCCGCATGGCCCGGCCATTGGCTAATGACCTGGGCATAGGTATCGGCCACGTCGGGATAGGCCTCGATCGGCAGGCGGTGAAAAGACAGCGCGCCCCATAGAAACAAAAGCAGCGCAATCGCCAGCACAGTAATGCGGTTGCGCAGGGCAAAGTTGATCAGTCCAGCGATCAATCTTTTTTCTCCGCCACCGCGCTGGAGAACTCGAGTGCATTCCTTACAACCTTGTCACCGGCCTGCACTCCCGCGGTCACTTCCTGCATGCCGTCCTGAGTTATACCGGACGTCTGCACCGCCACGCGGCGGAAGCGGTCTGAGCCTTCCTGGCGGAAGACCCAGTCTTTATCCTGCAATCGCATCACTGCCGTGCCCGGTACAACCAGGCGGTCATGATGCTTGCGGGACTGGAATGTGGCCACGGCGAACATGCCGGGGCGTAGCGCGCCGTCGCTGTTGGCCAGCACTACTCGCACTTTCGCGGAGCGGGTATTGGGATCAAGAATGCGCGAGATGTTCGTGACCGTACCATGGAAAGTCCGGTCGGGAAAAGCATTCAGCTTGATTTCAGCCGAGTCGCCCAGGCTGACTTCGCCGAGATCGTTTTCATACACGTCGCAAACCACCCAGACTTCGCTGAGATCGGCGATGGTGAAAAGGTTGGGAGTATTGTCGAGGCTCTTGATGCCTTCAAACCCCGCAATGTTCTGCTCGACGATGGTGCCCGCGACCGGCGCCCGCAGATCAATGAGAGGGCCGGGATGCGCTGGATCGCCACCCAGCACGCGCACTCGTTGTTCGCTGGTGGCCAGGTCTACCTTGGCCTTGTTCTCCGCCGCCTGCGCGGCTTCCAGGTCTTTCTGAGGAGCGGCGCCGTGCTCATAGAGCAACTGCTCGCGGTCTTGCACTTTCTTAGCCAGCAGTTCATCGGCCGCGGCTTTTTGATAGTCGGCAACGGCGGCGCTCAGGTCGGGACTGGAAATCACAACCAGGGATTGCCCTTTTTTCACGTAGTCGCCGAGGCGCACTTTCAACTCCACTACCCGCCCCGAACCCAGTGAGGTCACATGAATGGAGCGCGTAGCGTCAGGATTCACTGTGCCGTTGGCGGTCAGCCGTGAAGGCAGGGAGCGGGTTTCGACCTGCGCCAGTTTGAAATCCTGCGCATTGCCGACCTTGTACACGCCGGCCTCGGAGGCCTCGGCCGCGCGGGGAGATTCGGGGTGCGAGTCATGCGAGCAGGCTACGCCGGCAAGCAAAGCGGCGGAAACCAATACACCTGCCGCAACATAGGCTTTTTTCATAAGCAATTCTGAGATGGTTCGCATCTCGTGTCAGGGTCAAAAGAACGGCGCAGCCTTTGGGCAGAAACCGTGCCGCCCGCGCCGTCTTTGCGGCACGAGACAAGTTATTTACAGGTTGTCACAAGGTTACTACAGATGGGAGGGGTTGTACTAACCGAGACAGCTGACATGGATTGTTCATCCTGAGCGTAGCGAAGGACCTCTGCACTTTCCCGGGGCAAGCGGTATCGTGGCTTACTTCACTCCCGCCAGCGCCTTCTCCACTTCCTGTACATCCGGCACTATGGGAATGTCGTAATTCTTATGCCATGCCAGATTGCCGTCGCGGTCAATGATGGAAATGACACGGCCGGTGATGCCTTTGTCCTCGAGATAGGCGCCATACTTGGCCGACATGGCGCCGCGCAGATGAAAATCGGCGAGCAGCGGGTACTTGATGCCCATTTTCTCGGCGTAGGCCTTGTGCGACCACACGCTATCCACGCTGACGCCCAGGACCTGCGCGTCTAGCTGCTCGAACCGTTTCATATCGTTGACGAAGCAGGCGTGTTCTTTGGTGCAAACCGGGCTCCAGTCGAGAGGATAGAACATCAGCACTACTCGTTTCTTGCCGCGAAAATCGCTCAGCTTCACGTCTTGCTGGTTCTGATCCTTCAACGAAAACTCGGGCGCAGGCGCGCCGACAGATAAAGACATAATTCCTCCGAGCACTCATCATAAATGATTGTCCCTCACTCCGAGTTCGGCATCGGCGCATCAAGAAAAGGCATGACCGCTGACACGACCGCTGCGGACGGAAAAATGTTGTAATGCGTCATGCCGGGCAAGATGGCCATCCGTGCAACGGACATTCCTGAACCATCCCAGCCTGCGTCTTTCTTGCCGCCGCCGAGCAGTTGGTAAAACTGCACCATGTGTTCGGGGCGGATCGCGTCGTTATCCCCGAATACGAGCATCGTTGGGGCTTTGATCGTCGCAACGTCCTTCTACCAGTCATAATCTTTTCGCAGAAGATCGCCCATTTTGCCCAGAAGCCGAGGGAAATCTTCCGGATGCGGCGCAATCCGGGCATAACTCTTGTAAATCGGACTGGGCTTCATCATCTCGGCTGCCTGAGGGCCAAACTGATCCATCTGTGCAAGACCTTCCGGATACCATCCGTCACGCTTGAAGACAGTCGAGACGAGGACAAGTTTCCTGACCAGCGCAGGATGGCGGATCGCGGTTTGCAGCGCGGTGCCCCCGCCAAGGGAATAACCCATGACATCGGCTTTTTCGATACCCAGATACTTCATCAAAGCCGCGATATCGTCGGCCATCGCTTCGAGCGTTATAGGCCGGTCAATGTCGGCAGTGCGGCCGTGACCCTGTAGATCCACGGCAATCACTTGACGGTTCTTCGCGGCCTCCTGCAAAAAGTCGGCGATCACCTCGGTGTTCTGCAGTCCGCCGTGCAGCACGATCAAAGGCTGTCCGCTGCCGCGAACCTCGTAATAGAGCTTGAGGCCATTGACCGGAGCGTAGCCGGTTTTAGTGGTTGTTTGTGCCATCGCAAAAGCTGACGCCGCCAGGATGGTCCCGGCGGCGGAAGCAGCAACGAAAGTTCTTTTCAGTGTCATGATTGTTCTCCGGCCAACAGCCTCATATGTTCATGCGGTGCGCTGAGCACTTGCTGCCAATAGCATTTCCAGACGATCGAAGCTCGCCGCCACTCCGGTCTCCATCGGCGACTTCAAGACGCCGTCGCGCGTGGCGCGCGATTCATAAAGCATGGTCTGCGTCAGCGTGGTCTTTCCCTTCTCTTCCACCAGGATGAAGGAATCTATCGCTTCGCCGGGATACCACGGATCGTCGAATCTCTCACTCGCCACAATCTTCTCTGGCGCGATGATTTCGCGATACACGCCGCCCATGCCCATTTCACTGCCATCCTTGTCGTTCTTCCATACGTAGCGATACTTTCCGCCTACCCGTAAATCGATTTCGCAAACCGGCATGGACCACCCCGGCGGACCAATCAGCCACCTGCGTACTAGGTCAGGCTTGGTGAAGGCGTCAAACACCAGCGTGCGGGGAGCGTCGAACGTGCGCGTCATTATGATTTCGCGCTCGCCACGCGCTATTACTTGCAGACTTCCCGGGTTCTTCATCATCTTGTCCTCATTTCTTCGTTTTCTTGGATTGCAAATCGTCAAGCAGAGCATCCAGGTTCTGGAAGCGGGCCTCCCAGAACTGGCGATATTTCTCAAGCCATTGCGTGGCCTCGCGTAAGGGGCGCGCTTCCAGTCGCCGCGGACGCCGTTGCGCATCGCGTCCGCGCGAAATCAACCCGGCCCGTTCCAGAACCTTGAGATGCTTGGAAATTGCCGGTTGGGTCATAGCAAACGGTTCAGCTAGGTCCATGACCGAGGCTTCGCCTTTGGCGAGCCGGGCCAGTATGGCTCGCCGGGTCGGATCGGCCAGCGCCGCGAAGGTCATATCGAGTTGCTCGGGAGCGGTCATAGATAACTAATAAGTTGTATAACCATAAGGTAATATTAGTTCTAGTCCTTGTCAAGCTTTTTTCGCGAGATCTTGACCTTGAAAATCCATGCCATCTGAGGCAGTTGGACATCACCGACGATTAACCGAAGCGCCACGCCGCTCATCTAAACTAGGTCGAGTGCGTCGACTGATCACATTCCTTGTGTTCGCAGCTCTCGCCGGGGGCGGATGGCTCTATTGGGCGCTGTGGATGCCGGTAACGCCGAACGGTCAGCAGTTTGTTGTGCTGCCAAGCGGCTCTTCCACCCGGCGCATTGCTGCGGAGCTCCAGTCCGCTGGAGTCATTCGCAATGGGGATGCATTCATCCTCTGGCACCGCTTACACCATCAGCGAACGCTGAAGGCGGGGGAATATCTCTTTGAGCAGCCCGCGAATGCGCTTGCAATTCACGACCGGCTGGCTCGCGGCGACGTCTACTTCCACGCCGTTGTCGTGCCCGAGGGTTTTGACATGTTCGACATAGCCAAAGCGGTGCAGGATGCCGGCCTTGGCTCCAGCCAGGATTTTCTGCAAGTGGCCATGTCTGACACGGCATTGATCTCGGATTTCGCTCCCCAGGCAAAGAGTCTGGAAGGGTACCTTTTCCCCAGCACCTACGAATTTACCCGCGCCGAGAGCATGACCGAGATCGCGGCAGCCATGGTGAAGCAATTCCGCCAGGTCGCGCGCGAAATCGGACTTCTCCCGGGGCAAGGTCCTGCAACCGAAGACACTCAACGCGTAGTCACCTTGGCCTCGATCATCGAGAAGGAAACCGCCGCGCCGGAAGAGCGGCCGGATGTGGCCAGTGTCTATTACAACCGCCTGGAGAAGAAGATGCCGCTGCAGGCCGACCCCAGTGTGATTTACGCCGAGCTTCTGCAAGGAAACTACACCGGCGCGCTTCACCATACTGACATGAAATTCGATTCGGCCTATAACACGTACGTTCATGCCGGACTTCCGCCTGGTCCGATTGCCAATCCAGGGAAGTCCTCTCTCGAAGCCGCCCTGCATCCGGCTGCTACGGAGTATTACTACTTTGTTAGCAATGGCAACGGTCATCACAAGTTCGCCCGCGATCTGGAAGAACATAACCGGAACGTCGCCGCGTACCGGCGTGCGGCAAATGGGCATCGACCGTAACCAGTTGGTGCGCGTCGAACCCTCTCCGAATTTTGCGCATCCCGCGTCCCTTATACTCATCTAAGGAGAGAATTGATTCGCCGGGAAATGTCTTCTTACTATCGTCACTCAGCGGTTTTGCTTATTCTGGCTGTGGCGCCGTTAACCGGATGTTTATTCCGCTCACGCATTGTCGAGCAGCCGGTAAGCACAGCCCCGCTCAAATCTTCCACTCAACCCGAGTTGATTTCGTATATCAACACCGAAGCCGGCAGGATCCAAACCCTCCAGGCTACCGTGGATATTGACACTGAAGTTGGCGGGGTCAAGAAAGGCAAAGTCACCGACTACAAGGAAATCCGCGGCTATGTACTCGTCCGCCAGCCCGCCATGCTCCGCATGATCGGACTTTATCCTGTGGTGCGCAATAAAGCTTTCGATATGGTGAGTGACGGCCAGGATTTCCGCCTGTATCTGCCGGGGAAGAGCCGCCTGGTGATCGGGCGCAACGACGTAGAGACCCACAGCTCGAACCAGCTCGAGAACCTGCGCCCTCAGGCAATCTATGATGCCCTTCTGTTGCAGAAGATTGACCCGCAGAACGAAATTGCTGTGATGGAGAACGATACTCGTCTGGTCACCGATACCAAAGGACACAGGGCGACCCAGGCCGATTACGTCATCGATGTGATAAGAAAAAAGGACTCCGCGTGGCTTCTCGCCCGCAAAATTGTCTTCAGCCGCACTGACCTTTTGCCCCACGCCCAGCTCATCTATGACGAAAACGGAAATCTCGCCACCAAGGCCCGCTATGACAATTACAAGGAATACAACGGAGTGAATTTTCCTGGGCAGATCGAGGTCGTCCGTCCGCAGGAAGAGTATGACATTACTCTCAACATCGTGAAGCTCGAGTTGAATCGTCCGCTGAGCAACGATCAATTCATGCTGGAGATTCCCGCCGGGACCCAAACCGTACACCTGGGTGCGCCCGGCAGCAGTTCTTCCGCGGTGCGGCAGGGGGCAAATAATTCACCGCTTCTAAGTCCTACGCCCTGATCAAACCTTGATGATGAATAAAATGATCGTCGCTAACCTGTTGCACCGGCCCATCCGGTCGCTGATCAGCGTGGTGGCCATTGCGCTCGAAGTTACGCTGATCCTTCTGATCGTCGGTCTTTCGATGGGCATGTTGAATGATGCCCGCGCGCGCCAGGCCGGCATTGGAGCGGATGTGATCGTTCAGCCGCCGGGCTCGTCATTTATGCAGGGTCTTTCGGGCGCACCGGTGTCAGCAAAAGTAGCGGGAGTGATCGCGAAGCTGCCGCATGTGGCCGCGGTTGCGCCGGTGATCTGGCAGGTGTCAACTGCCGGCACCGTCGAAGTGATTTACGGAATTGATCTCAACAGCTTTCAGGCTCTGGGCGGGTCGTTTCACTATCTTTCCGGCGGGCCCTTCGAAGGCCCCAATGATGTGCTGGTGGATGACTACTTCGCCGCCGGCAAGCATGCCAAAGTTGGCGACACCATCGAGATTCTCAATCACGATTTCCGTATCGCGGGCATCGTCGCCCACGGTCGCGGCGCACGTAAGTTTTTGCAGATGTCAACCTTACAGGATTTGATCGGCGCTCAAGGCAAGGCTTCCATCTTTTATGTAAAGCTTGACAACCCGGCCAATGCCGACCAGGTGGTGGATGAAGTCAAGCACGTCCCCGGCATGCAGGGCTATTCGGTCCGCTCCATGCGCGACTATCTTTCCATGATGACGCCGACCAATTATCCCGGTCTTTCGACTTTTCTCGATGTTGTCATTGGTATCTCGGTCATCATCGGATTCATCGTGATTTTCCAGGCCATGTATGCGGCGGTGATGGAGCGCACCCGCGAGATCGGAATCCTGAAATCAATGGGCGCGTCGAAGCTTTACATCATCAATGTGATTCTGCGGGAAACGGTGTTGCTGGCCATTGCCGGCATTATTGTCGGAGTGATCTTCAGCCTCGCCGCCCGCGCCGGAATCGTTGGCCACTTTCCCACGCTGCGCGTTGTAGTGAGCGGCGCGTGGATTCTGCGCTCCACGGTGATCGCCGTCTTCGGCGCCGTGCTGGGCGCCCTCTATCCCGCCTTCAAAGCCGCGCAAAAAGACCCGATTGACGCGCTGGCGTACGAGTAAATGGGCAAGGGGGTGGTGTTCAAAGTGACGCCGCAGGCAGTCCTGCAGATGCAGTGACGCTAGCGCCTACCGTTTGTTTTGATCTCCCGCACCGTGCATGGCTCCATCCAAGGGGCACAGCGTCGGTGGCTGGCTATTATCCACACGGTGCGAGACCGGTTTCAAGGTTTTCAGATAGGCAAACATCGCGGCCAGGTCTTCATCCGTCAGATTGCGCAGTGCTGGCCAGGGCATGGTTTTACTGAGTCGACGCGCGCCCACCGTTCCAGTTCGCATCGCCTTGATGAACATGGCCTGATCGTAGTAAGAAATCCCGGAAGCGTCGGGCGTGATATTTGCGCTTGCCACCGTGCCCCAGGGCGCACCCAGGACCTGTCCTCCTGAAAATTCCAGGCCGACGAGCGGCGTATGGTGCTTGTCCACCGGCGTATGGCAATCTGTGCAACCGATCAGGTTCACAAGAAACCTTCCTCGCTTCACCGGGTCAGAAAGGTCGGGTGCCGCAACCGGGCCTGTTATCGGCTGCGGATCGTTGCGCATGATGAAGTTCACCGGAAAAATAATTTCAGTCCGGGGCACAACATTTCTGACCGGCGGCAAGGTGCGCAGGTAGACGATGATCGAGGCCAGATCCTCATCCGGCATATTCCGGTAGTGGCTAAACGGCATGATCCCGAACAGAGCGCGCCCATCATAGCCAATGCCCTCGCGAATGGCGCGGGCGAGCATATCGTCGCTCCAGCTGCCGGCGCCGGTCTCTTTGTCCGATGTGAGATTCGGCGCGAAAACCTTCCCAGGCTCGTCAGTGTAGGGGAGTTTCTGCCCCGCGCCGGTCATTCCGGGCAAAATGGGGTCGTCCGCCTTGCTCCAGTCATGCGGCGAGTGGCAATAGAGGCAGCCGATTCCATTCGCTAGATACTTTCCTCGTTCCAGCCGCGCCGGCGTGGCCTCGAATTTTCGAGATGTGAGAGGCCTCGAACGTGGGCCTAGAAACGCTCTCGGCCCCAGGATCTTCACGGCGGCGACCGCTACCAAAACAATGAGGACGACTACGACGATCAGGGTGATTCTCAGGCCTCTGCTCATGGACCCCCTCGACGAAGGGATGATTATTGCATTTTCGCGATACTTAGTCGTGCGGGGGGGGCAGCTAGTCGGCTCTCAGAATGCCCCACAAAACGAAAGTCGCGTTGTGTGGGAGGTTGATCGAAGTTAGGCGGTTTGGGGAACCAGCGTTCGGTTCTTACATCCCCACACAACGAAAATCGCGTTGTGTGGTCCACCGGTTCGCTCTGGCGGCAGCTGCGCGTCGGGTTTCAGCTTCGCTTTCGCCAATAGCCCGGTTTCCGGTGACCGTGAGCCACTGCGAAGACAACGACCTCCGCCGGAAAATCCTGATAGATGATGCTGAATGGAAATTGCCTTAAGGACACTCTGAATAAGCACTGTTTCTTAGATCGGGCAACCTCAGTGCTTGGGAAATCTGCTTCCGGGTGCGAGTCTCCGTCTCTTTCAGCCGTCTGGCTCGGCGGATTGGATTCCGTTGCGCC
>Ga0335078_10000045_pt1 | contig 231642 bp, 217 predicted proteins | sample Lox_Sample_32_FD_206711 | JGI IMG/M metagenome (GOLD analysis project Ga0335078, IMG submission 206711) | Soil microbial communities from Loxahatchee National Wildlife Refuge, Florida, United States - Lox_Sample_3.2 | ecosystem: Environmental > Terrestrial > Soil > Wetlands | place: USA... | reverse complement strand
CGGCATCCTGCACGGATGCCTGAAGACCCGCACCCTCTACGACGAGGCAATCGCCTGGGGACACCGGCAAAATCTCCCTCAATCTTCCGTCGCGGCTTGACACTTAAGCTCCTGGGATGTCTTTCGTGTAGTGGGGCAGTGCAGCCACCGTGTTGCTGGACGTGCTGTGGGGTCCGGTCAGACGAATTGCTGCCCGCCGTCGATGTCGTACGTTGCGCCGGTGAGGGCTGTGTTGGTCATGATGTGGACAGCGAGCGCGGCGACGTCGGCGGGTGTGACAACGCGGCCGATTGGTAGCGTCGCCCGCAGCTCACTGCGGCGCTCCTCGATCTGGTCTCCGAGCAGCGATGCCGACAGCGGGGTGTCAACGAAGCCGGCGGCGACAAGGTTGACCCGAACCGGCGCAAGTTCCAGCGCGAGGGCCGCCGCGAACGGGGGCAGCGCGGCGGTAGCCGCGGAGGCGATCCCGAGACCATGCCCGACGCGCCGGCCGCCAGTACCGCCCATGAGCACCAGCGTTCCCCCTGGCCGCATCTTGCCCGCAGCATTGCGCGCGACCTCAAGTCCCAGCACGATGTGATCGCTGAGCGCGGTGCGCACCTGGGCCGGGTCCATCTCCAGCAGGGGCCCGTAGACCGGGCCTCCGGCTGTGACCATCACATGGTCGATTGGCACTGGCAGATCCTGGAAGAACCGCTGCAGGGAAGCAGTGTCATTAGCGTCGAAGGCCCTCGTCCGCTGCGCCCCGACCTCGTTGGCCGCCTGGCTGAGCCGGAGAGGATCGCGGCCGGTGAGGATGACCCCGGCACCCTCCGCCCGGGCGCGCCGGGCTGTCTCAAGCCCGATGCCCGCACTGCCGCCGATCACCACGACCGTTTGCCCGGCCAGTTCCGGTTCGTGCTGGACTGCGGCAGGAGTGCCGCCGCTCACGGCACCTCCAGGCCGGCCTGCGTCACGGCTCTGCCCGGCCGCGGTCACGACGCCACCTGTCCAGCGGCCTGATTTCCGGGCCGCACCTGGGCGAGCTGAGTGACCCGCCCGGCGCGTAGCTTCTCCCGTTCGGCTGGGACAGTGCCGCCCCACACGCCGAACTGCCCGATCGCCCAGTTGCGCAGCGCCAACTCTAGGCACTCGCCACGCACCGGGCAGGCAGCGCAGACCGCGATGGCGGCGGCCGCCTCACGCCTGGCGGCGCCGACCGGGACGCTGACCGGATACCAGTCATCCGGGTTCAGTTGGCTGTCCGAGCACGCGGCCCGCGTGAGGACGAACGGCCAAAGCCCTTTGCCGGTCATGGTGAAGCCCCTAACCGAAAGTGAATGCGTAGACCTGGGCGCCCGGATCGGAGAATGTGATCTCGAAGGTGCAGTCGATGACCGGGCCAGGCTGGCGGATCATCTGGTGCAGCCGTGGCCCGACCACCGTGCCATGGCCCGCGTCGTCGGTATCGGCCCCGTGCGCCGCACCGGGCGGTTGTCCGTCGATGCGCGCATGGAACCGCACTGGTGCACCCGGTGCTGCCGGGCCCATGACCAGGTGAAGGTCGCGGGCGTGGAAGCGGCATGCGATCCGGCCGTCGGCCTCGTTCAGGGTGACGGCCTGTTCCTCCATCGTCCAGTCTCCAGACAAGCCCCAGTGATTGAGCCGCAGCATGTCTGGTGCCAGGTAAAGGTGACGCTGGCCCGGTACGGCCCCGCCGGGGGACGCGAGGTTCGCGGTGCGCTCGTAGCCGGTGTAGGTCTCCGGTGACTGCAGGGTGGCCCAGTCTGCCGGGGCCTCCACGCCGCTGGCATCAACCGGCACCAGCTCATCGTCATAGCTGGTGGTTCCCGAATCGGCCAGCAACTGCTGGATGGCCATTTCCGACTGCTGGTACTCTCCTTCGCCGTAGTAATGGTGCCGGATGCGGCCCTGCGGGTCGGCGAAGTACAGGGCGGGCCAGTAGTTGTTCGCGAAGGCGCCCCAGACCGCATAGTCGTTGTCGACCGCGACCGGGTAATCGATCCGCATGTCATGTACGGCGCGGCGGACGTTGCCGAGGTCGTGCTCGAAGCCGTACTCGGGGGTGTGCACCCCGATCACGACCAGCTGATGGCCGGCGTACTTCCCGGCCCAGGCGCGGAGGTAGGGAAGCTGGCGGAGCCAGTTGATGCAGGTGTAGGTCCAGAAGTTGACGAGGATGATCTTCCCTTGCAGGTCCGCCGCCGTCAGCGGCGGTGAGTTGAGCCATCCGGTCGCGCCGTCGAAAGACGGCAGCCGGCTCTCGACGGGCAGCCGCGCCTCTGATGTGTGCAGCCCGGCGGGTGTTCGCCATTGTGCTGTCATGGCAGATCCTTATAGTTGTCCGGCCAGCCGGCTTCCCGGGACGACGTGGTATATCCCGGCGGCCCCGGGGCCTGGAATCTCGAGTCATTCGGCCGCCAGCTCGCGCAGGTTCGTCTTCGTGAGCTCGACCAGCTCTTCTCCGCCGCCGGACAGGATCGTCCTGGTCGCGTACAAAGTGAAGCCCTTGATCTGGCCAAAGGTGAGCTTGGGCGGCAGGGCGAGTTCCTGCCGGACCGTGCGGACGTCGACCAGGGCCGGCCCGTCGTGCCCGAACGCCGCCCGCAGCGCGTCCTCGAGTTCGTCAGCCTTGTCTACGGTCGCGCCGAACAGCCCGGCGGACTTCGCGATCCCGGCGAAGTCGGGGTTGTCCAGGTCGGTGCCGTAGGTGACAATGCCAGCGGCTTTCATCTCCAGCTCCACGAAGCCCAGTGCGCCGTTGTTGAACACCACGACCTTCACCGGAAGATGCTGCTGGCGCAGCGTGAGCAGTTCCCCGAGCAGCATCGCGAGGCCGCCGTCGCCGGACAGGCTGATGACCTGGCGGCCTGGCTGGCTTGCTTGTGCCCCGATGGCCTGCGGCAGCGCGTTGTCCATGGACCCGTGGTTGAACGAGCCGATCAGCCGGCGGGTGCCGTTCATGTGCAGGTAGCGCGCGGCCCAGATGCAGGGCGTGCCGACGTCGGCGGTGAAGATCGCGTTGGGCGCGGCGAGCCGGTCGATCGTGGCGGTGACGTACTGCGGATGCAGCGGTGACTGGTTCCGCCTGTCGTCGGCGAGCTTGTCCAGCCGGCCGCGGGCCCGCTTGTAGTGCGCGGTCATCAGGTCCAGGTGGGCCGAATCGGTCTTGGGCGTGATCAGCGGGAGCAGCGCGTCGATCGTGTCCCGCACGGTGCCGACCAGCGGGATCTGGACCGGCACGCGGCGTCCGATCTGCTCGCCGCGCACGTCGACCTGGATCACCGGCACCCCGGCCGGGTAGAACGGCCGGTAGGGGAAGTCGGTGCCGAGCATGACCAGGGCGTCGCAGTGCTCCATGGCCCGGTAACCCGAGCTGAACCCGATCAGGCCGGTCATCCCCACGTCGTAGGGGTTGTCGTACTCGACGAACTCCTTGCCGCGGACCGCGTGCACCACCGGCGCCTGCAGGGCCGCGGCGAGGTCGATGAGCTGCTGGTGTGCCCCGGCGCAGCCGGCGCCCGCGAGGATCGTCACCCGGCTGGCGGCGTTGAGCGTCTCGGTCGTGGCGGCCAGGGCGGTGTCCGCGGGGCGGATGACCGACGACGTCGGCCGGACCGGCGGCCGGCCGGCGCCGGCCGGGGCGTCGGCGAAGAAGATGTCGCCGGGCACCACCACGACGGCGACCCCGCCGCGCTCCACCGCCGCGCGCATCGCGATCTCAAGTATCCACGGGAGCTGCTCGGGGGTGCTGACCAGCTCGCGGTAGACGCTGCACTCGCGGAACAGCTCCTGCGGATGGGTCTCCTGGAAGTAGTTCCCGCCGATCTCCTCCCGCGGGATCTGCGCGGCGATCGCCAGCACTGGCACCCGGCTGCGGTTGGCGTCGAACAAGCCGTTGATCAAGTGCAGGTTGCCGGGGCCGCAGCTGCCCGCGCACACCGCCAGCTGCCCGGTCACGGCGGCTTCCGCCGCTGCCGCGAACCCGGCGGCCTCCTCGTGCCGCACGTGCTCCCAGGTGATGTCGCCGTCCCGGCGCAGTGCGTCCATGAACCCGTTCACCGTGTCACCCGGAATGCCGTACACCCGCCGCACGCCGGACGCCTTCAGCGCGGTCACCATGACATCAGCCACTGTCTTGGTCATGATCTGTTCCTTCCGTGGTCAGCCACCGGGCTGGTGGCTGTGGTGTCGGTGCCGCTCGCGGGTGTGGTTACCCGGCGGCCCAGAACGCGCAGTGGTGCCTGGCGGCGAAGTCTGTCTCGACCTGCGGCCGTGGCGGCACGAGCGACATCATCTGCATGCCGTCCGCGTCGAACGCGGGCCAGGGCAGGTCCGCGGTGGACGGGTTGCCGCTGGCCGCGAAGTTCGCCCAGGCCGCTCGCATGCTGGCCGCGAGTGCCTGCTGGTCGGGGGTGAACGGTTCCTGGAGCGGCGCGTCCGGCAGGTCGAACAGGAATGGGTACTCGGACTTGTGGGTGGCCACGGGCGGGCCGGTCAGCGTCGGCGGGTAGCGCAGCGGCGCGGTGTCGTCGTTGAACTCATAGGCGAAGGTCGGCACCCACTGGGAGGTCAGCAAGTCCAGCTGCAGCGCCGGGCAGGCGAAGCTGGCGTCGCTGACCAGCGCGCTGACGGCCACCGTCGGCGACGGGTACGCGTTGAGCGGGTACTCGGCCGCGATCGCGGCGGCCCGCGCGGCGGGCACACCCAGCACTGAGGCGATCACGCGCTGGTAGCTCTCGGCGGTCACCGGCTGGGGTACCGGCACGACGGCGCCGGTGACGGCCAGGTGAAAGCCCTCGACGAAGAGCCGTTCCTCGTCGTGGTTGGAGCCGTTGAGGATCGGCACGCGGGCGAACCGCCCGGCGGCCAATGCCACCCCGATCTGCTCTTCGAGCACCGCGCCGTCGACGACCGCTGGGACCGCGGCCCCGGGCTGGTTGCTCACCACGTCCGCGACCGGCAGGCGGCGCAGGCAGTCGGCGGTCTGGTCCGGGCAGCCCGCCTTCGCGGCGAAGGCCTCGCCGTCGGCCTCGGCGGCGGCGAGGGACTGTTGCGCCAGCGCCCAGGGTCCGACTCCGCTGTGCACGATCGCCCGGTGGCAGAGCCCGCGGGAACCGCGGGAGATCAGGTGGGCGAGCACGGACAGGCCGCCGGACGACTGGCCCGCGATGGTGACGTTGTCCGGGTCGCCGCCGAACGCGCGGATGCTGCTCTGCACCCAGCGCAGGGCAGCCTGCTGGTCCATCAGCCCGTAGTTGCCGGACGGGCCGCCGGGCTCCGACGCCAGCGCCGGGTGGGCGAGGAAGCCAAGAGCGCCGTGCCGGAAATTGATGGTGACGACCACGATGCCGTTCGCCGCCAGTTTTGTGCCGTCGTAATCCCGGCCGGCTTCCATGGTGAAACGGCCGCCGTGGATCCACACGAGCACCGGCAGGCCGCCTTCGCCGTTGCTTCCCAGCGCCGGCGTGTACACGTTGAGGTACAGGCAGTCCTCACTGGTCGGACCCGTCAGGGCGGGGTTGGGCGGCTGCGGGCTGCTCGGCCCGAAGCGGGTCGCGTCGCGGACGCCCGGCCAGTCGGCCGGCGGCCGCGGGGGACGCCACCGCAGGTCCCCGGTGGGGGGAGCGGCGTAGGGCAGCCCGCGGAAGACGTAACCCCCGGGCACGATCAGGCCGCGGACGGCACCGTTGTCGGTGGTCACGATCGGGGCGGTGCCGGGGCCCGCAGACGCAGCCGCAGACGGTTGCCGGCCGGGCGTTGCCTGCCGCGATGAGTGTGATGCGTGCATGATGTTGACTCCTTGACGGGTGGGCTGTCGTCAGCCAGGCGGCATGAGCGCCGCCCGGATCTTCGTCGTGAGCAGCTCGGGCTCCTCCCAGGCGGCGAAGTGGCCGCCGCCCCTGCCGACCCTGGCGCGCCGAGGAGCACTGGAGGTGGACCGGCCGCCTGACGCTGGCTGTGGCTTTCACTGCGGTGGTCGCTTGACTCTTCGATGCGACCTGGCTGACGCCGATGTGCACCGATCAGCGCAGCGACCTGAACGCCGCTCGCATCTCGCCCGCAAATAGTTCCGGTTGTTCCCAGGCGGCGAAGTGACCGCCCCGGTCGAGTTCGTTGAAGTAGATGAGCTTGGGATAGGCCCGCTCGGCCCAGCTGCGCGGCAGGGGGATTATCTCTTTTGGGAACCTGCTCACGGCCGCAGGGATCGAGACTTCGCCGGCCTTGGTTTTGTGGGCGCCGTTCTCCCAGTACAGGCGGGCCGAGGACGCCGCTGTGTTCGTGAGCCAGTAAAGCGTGATGTCGTCGAGCATCTCATCTTTCGTGAGGGCGCGTTCGGGTTCGCCGTCCGTGTCGGTCCATTCCGCGAACTTCTCGTAAAACCAGGCGGCCAAACCGGCCGGCGAGTCCGCGAGCGAGTAGCCAATCGTTTGCGGGCGGGTGCCCATAATCGCCCGAAAGCCCGAGCCGCGCGTGGCAAAGTTTTTGGATGCTTCATAGGCAATCGTTTCCTGCGCCGACAGGCCCGCCGGCGCCGGTTCACCGTTCTTGAGCGCGTTCGCGACCTCGGGAGGCACGGTCGTTTGCATGTTCGGCGTTGGTGGCCGTTCGATCGCGCCGAGCAACGTGGTGACGTGGATACCCACGAGGCCCTCCGGCGCCTGGCGGCCCATCACATCCGTGACGACCGCACCCCAGTCGCCCCCCTGGGAGACGTAGCGCCCGTAGCCCAGTCGCCTCATCAGCTCAACCCAGGCGCCTGCGATGCGTTCGGGATTCCAGCCTGTCGCCTGCGGCCTGGCTGAGAAGCCAAACCCCGGCATTGAGGGCACGACGAGATCGAACGCGTCCTCCGCGCGAGCTCCATGGGACTCGGGATCGCTGAGCGGCCCGATCACCTTCACGAACTCGAGGAATGAGCCCGGCCAGCCATGGGTCATGATCAGCGGCAGCGCGTTCGCATGCGGCGAGCGGACGTGGATGAAATGGATATCGAGCCCGTCGATCTCCGTGATGAACTGGGGGAGCGCATTCAACTTGGCCTCGAGCTTGCGCCAGTCATAATCAGTGGCCCAGTAGTCGACGAGCTCCTGTACCTTGGCCAGCTGCGCGCCCTGGGTGCGATCGCTGACCGTCTCACGGTCGGGCCAGCGGGGCACCGCCACACGGCGGCGGAGCTCTTGGAGCGACTCCTCCGGGATGTCGATCCGGAAGGGGCGGATGCTGTCATTGGCAGACATGCGGGTCTCCTTCGTGCCAGGTGGCCGGGCCATCCGCTGCATACGGCTGCCGTGCTGGTCACTGGATAAGCGCCGCCCTGATCAGGACCGGAACGGGCGTTCCTGTGCTCTGGCTGTCCACGGGACCCGCGTGAGGCGCGCACCTGGCTGGTTCCTACTGTCGTCCCGCCGCGTTGCTGTGTCGTTGGCGATTTGGACCAACTTGGGGCGCCAGTTTGTCCATTTAGACCATCGCCGGGCGTAGGCTGGCGGCAGTCTCTTGCTGGGGGTGGGTGGTCATCCTGCACGCAGCAGATATCACTGACCTTGGGCTCCAGGCCGCGGTGACCGCGTTTGCGCCTTCGGTCACGGAGGCAGCGACGTGGCCGCCATCGTCGTCGATTGCGCCGGTCAGCCCAGCCAGGCAGTTCCTAGGCACCTCATGACTTCAGCCGCCCACCGTGAAGCGAGCGCGGCGAACTCGGACCAGGCCGCCACCGCGACGCTGTCGTCGCTCAACGCGGTCTTCACCTTGTCGCTGATCCTGACCCAGGCGGCTTCGCCCCGCCAGGCCATCCGCCTGCTCACCACTGCGGTCCCGTCGATCACGTCCTGCCACAGGGTCCTGGCCTGGCATCCGAGCAGGTCGGGAGACTACTACGAGCGCGCCCCGCGCGGCCTCAGCAGCACGCTGGCCAGCATCACTGCGCCAGGCCAGCTCGAGCTGGACGAGTCCTCCTCCTGGTGGGCGTTCCCGCTTGCGCCTGCCCTGGCGGATAACCCGGTCTTCCTGGTCGTCGCCGGCACCGGCCCCCTATCCGGTCAGGAGAAATTCCTGCTCTCGGTCCTCGCGCAGCAGTGCGGCACGGTGATCGCCAAGCTGGAGCTGCTCGCGGCCGAGCGAGCGAACACCGCGCGGGTGGCCAGTCTCAACGCCGATCTCGAGTCGACGGTCTCGACGCTCACGAAGACCATGGAGACTCACCGGCAGCTGAACGAGATCGTCGCGAACGCCGGGGAAGCCGGCATCGCCAAGACCCTGCACCAGCTCACCAGGTTCCCGGTTCTCATCCAGGACGTGCACGGCAATATTCGCGCGGCCGCCGGTGACGTGCCGGGTGGTCCGCGGGCCAAGGAGGCGCCCGGACAGCGGCAAGAGCTCATCCGTCAGCTGCAGGTCACCCGCCGGGCCCTCTACCACCGCCGGACCTGGCTGGTGCTGGCCAACCCGCGGCCCGGCGTTCTCGGTGTCATTGCGCTTGCCGACCCCGCGCGCACGGCGACCGAGACCGATCTGGCCGCGCTCGAGTACGCCGCGACCGTGCTGAGCGTGGAACTGTCCCGGCTGCAGAGCGTCGCCGAGGCGGAACTGCGCAGCCGCCGCGATTTCGCCGAGGAGTTGCTGGCAGGCGCGGACGAAGCCACCGTCAAGGCATCCGCGCACGCTCTGGGGTACGACCCGGAGCGACCCCACCGCGTCATCATCGCCACCGGGCGGGCACGGGATGGCCTCGACGAGCAGTTCTTCCAGGCCGTCGTCCGTGAGGTGCGCAGCCTCGACGTGGCCACCCTGGTCGTCGGCCGGGCCAACTACGTCGTGGTCATCGCCTACCGCGAGGCCGACTGGGCCAAGCTGCAGGCGGGCATTACCAGCCAGCTGCGGGGCGGCATGTGCCGGCTCGCCGTGGGATCCCGCTACCCCAGCGCATGGCAAGTCGCCGCAAGTTACCGCGAGGCACAGTTCGTGACCAGGCTGCCCCCGTCCGCCGTCGGCCATCTCGCCGTCCCGGTGCTGCTGTTCGACTCCCTGGGCGTGTTCCGGATGCTCTCGTCGGTCACTGACCCCGCTGGAATCGAAGCCTTCATGCGGGAGCAGCTCGGCACGCTGCTCGACTACGACAAGCGGCATCACTCCGACCTTCTCGTCACGCTCGCGCAGTACTTCGACAGCGGCTGCAACGTCGACCAGGCGGCAGCAGCGCTGTCCGTACACCGGAACACGCTGAAGTACCGCTTGAAGCGAGTCCGGGAGCTGCTCGGTCAGGACCTGAACGACGGGCCGACCCGGACGAACCTTCACCTGGCCACCATGGTCTGGCTCACGCTTGAGAGCCTGCGCCGGGCCGGGCAGGCCTGACCAGCCTTACGGTCTGGCGGCACGTGGCGGTGCCGTCAGCATTGCGCCGGTCTCCCGCGACACCTCGTTGCTGATACGGACGCCCACCCCGTGGGCATCGAGCGGCACCGGCGCCTCGGCGAGGGTTTCAGCGAAGGCTTCCAGTGCCCGGGAGGCAAGCGGGTTCCACTTCTGGATCCAGCCGGAGACCACCTCGGCGTTCGCGGGGGTGTCCTCGATGACGTGCCGCAGCAGCGCCGCGGTCCACGCGCGATGCCAGCGCGCGTCCTCGTCGAGCGAGAAGTGGATGCTCGCCAGGAGCGGGTCGCCGTTCGCCGCGGCCAGGGTGCCCGCGATCTCCTGGTTGACGAGCCTGTCGATGCGGGGCTTGATGACCAGGTTGGTGACCGTGAACGCCTCGCCCCAGTCGTAGGCGATCAGCGCCCGTTCGAGGAGTTCGCGCAGCGGCTGGAAGGCCGCGGCGTTCTCCCAGTCCGCCCGGTGCCGCCGTGCTGCCCCGGTCTCGGACGGCGGGCCGCCGAGTTGCACGGTGCGGTAGGCAATCCGCTGGACCCGGCGCAACTCGTCGGCCGCCTGGAACCCGGCGCAGTTGGTGATCCGGGAGGCGGGTGCCATCTGTGCGACGTAGGAGGCCAGCATCTGCAGCCCGTGTCCTGGGAAGCGCAGCGGAAAGTACCAGCGATCGAGGAACCTCACCCACTCGTCGCCAAGCTCCTGGTCGTAGGCGGTGTCATCGATTTCCCGGAGCAGGCCGTCGACGACGTCTTCGCGGCTGTCCTGCAGCTGGGTGTAACCGCGGTAGGTGGTACGGCGAGGGTCGGAGAACCGCTCCCAGTCACGGGCTTGCAGCGCGGAACCTTCCCGGTAGCGGTAGTACCAGGCCACCACCGGGTTGGCGGCCGTCAGCTCGAATCGCCTCGGGTGGTTATAGTGCAGCTCGGTGCTCACCAGCTCGTACTCGGTGGGGATGCGCCGGCCCGCGGCAAGTCGGGTATAGGTCTTGCGGCCCGGCGGCGGTCCCGCCGGCGTGGTCATCGGTCACCTGCCAGTGGTGTGGCCGTTTCCGCCGATGGCTGGCGCGCGAGCCGCCAGACGGCGCCGTCTTCGGTCAGCTGCATGACCCCTGTGAACGACGACAGCACCACCTCCAGCTCGCCGGGAAACCGGACGACGCCGCCGGTGGCGGCCTCGAGTCCCGCCCGCGACAGCCGGCACACCAGGGGGACTAGCACGCGCAGGTAGGCTCCCTCGTCGTGCACGAGCACCTGGGTGTTCTCCTCCTCGATGACCGAGACGACCGCCCGCGCGAACGGCGTTGCGTGCAGCACCGGGCCCACTCTCAGGCCGGGGTCACCGGATGTGCTCATTCGTCCCCCCTACGCCCATGAAGATCCTCATCCCGTCGAGTTGCACCGGGTAGCGGTGCAGGCACGCGCTGGCCGGGTTGATCCCGCGGCCGGTCCGCGCGTCGAATTCCCACTCGTGTGCGGCGCAGGTCAGTACGCCGTCGTCGCTGAGGACGCCCTCGGAAAGGCGGTTGGCCAGGTGCGGGCACCGGTCCTCGTAGGCGACCAGCATTCCGCCGAGGTTGCACAGCAGGACGTCGACGGCTCCCAGGCTCACCGCGCGCATCTCGCCCGCCCAGAGGTCGTCCAGCGACCCGGCGTACCGCCACGCGGCCACGGCGCCGTCATCCCCGTTCGACGTTGAAGATGTCGCCATTTCCGAGCCCGGCATCGGCGATGGTCGCAGTGGGATCGAGGACGACGCCGGCCTCGTTGCGCACCGTCAGGGACCCGCCCCGATCGGGCGCCAGGCCCCAGGACACCAGCTGGCGGGCCAGTTGCGCGACGGTGCGCTCATCCGGCGTGACGATCACGCGGCCCAGGAAATCGTCGCTCGCGAAGCCGAACAGGTAGACCCGCATCGCCCGCGTCCTCAAGCCGTCGGAATGGGGGCCAGGCGCCAGGGGTCGGTACCGCGGCGCAGGTCCTTGCCGGTCTCGGCCGGCGCCTGCAATCCCATCCATTCGAGCAGGTCGATGAGGTTGCCGGGCGCCTGCCCGGCGACGATCCGGTCGATCACGCTGTGGTGATCCGCGAACCGCGAGCTCTCCTGCTGGAAGATCCAGCGGCACGGCTCGGAGCAGAACAGGTAGCGGCGGCCGCCCGTCTCAAGAGTGCACGCCGTGTTCCGCCCGGGCCGGATGAACAACGCGGGGAGCTGGCACAGGTTGCAGAGCGCGGGGAGCCCGTAGGACAGCGTGTTGGCCTCGCCGGCCTCCCAGCGCCGCTCGATCTGGTCCCAGAGTGCCCCGTACGTCTGCTCCCACCGGGGGTACTTGTGGTTCAGCCACTCGCGCTCGGCAGGGTCGGGCATGGCGATGTCGAACCACAGGGTGGCCCGGTAGGTGTACAGGCCGAGCTGGAAGCTGTGGTGCGCGTAGTCGAGCTCTTCCATGAACAGGTCCCAGAACCAGGGCTTTTCCAGGTCGAACTCGGCCAGGTTCTTCATGAACTGCTCGGTCACCCACTCGGTCATGAACTCCTTGAACGAGCGCGTCCGCGCGCTGACCGGGGCGAGGTACTCCATGGCGGTCCCGCTCAGCGCCAGGAACAGCCGCCAGGATCGCCACCACATCTTGTCGATGAGGTACTGAGCCCGCTCGCGCGAGCCGTTCTCCTGCAGCGTCCGCAGCACGGGATGGCCGATCTGGGCGTGGCGGGCCTCGTCGGTCTGGATGCTCGCCACCATCTTCTCGAACAAGTGATGATGGGCGCGGTCCGCCATGGCCGCCATGGCCATGAACTGCAGGTTGGTGAAGCCCGTCTCGAACACGAAGTTCAGCTGAATCGCCGCGTCGATGGCGTCAGCGGCGAGGAACATGTCATCGAACAGGTGCCGTGCCGCGAGCATCACCCACTCGTTAGTGTGAAACGCCTTATGGGTCCAGTCGAAGTTGCCGTCGTGGGCCAGCAGGTCGTGGCCGATCAGCAGCGGGATCTGGGCGTGGCGGATCTCATCCAGCGCCCCCAGGCTGGCCATCGTCCGCCAGGCACTGTCGCGCCCGAACCGGGCCATCCGCTGCTCGCTCACCGTGGCCGCGTATTCCGCCAGGGCAAACGCACCGTGGTGGAACTTAACCAGCTGAACCCACCCTGGGTCGAGGTCGTCGAAGAGGTGGGGCTTGCTGAGCGCCGCGCGTACACCGAGCACGGCGGCATCCTTCTCCCGCTGATTCGCGACATACTCACGGTAGGTCGTGCGGTAGACCTCGTTCCAGTTGCGCCACGCCTCGTGCGGCAGCCAGGGACGGCCGCTGATCTCCTCCGGGAAGAGCTCCCGCTCGTCGACGTAGCGGGGCGTCCAGTCGACCTTGCGCGCCAGGTCTAGCCAGTCATCACGCCGGAGAACCATTGCCCCGCCTCCGCAGCTACCGGAGTCACCGGGCCAGCAGCGCCCGGTGTCCCCTTGGCCAGTACCTGATCGGGAGTCACGAAGTGCGGGTTCTCGATGACCGCCCCGTTCACCAGCACCCGGGGATGCGTCATGACCAGGTTCATGAAGGCATCGCCCCCGAAACGGTTCATGTCGTACAGGCACACCATGACCTGCGGGTATAGAGGCAGGTACCGGTTCATCTCGGACTCAAGCAGCAGGAGCTCGGCCATGCCGGGCAGGACGTCGCGCCCCGACCACACCTGCACCGCCCGCACGAGATCGAAGTGCGTGGAATACATCACGGCCGACACCGCGGCCTTCCAGGCCCCGATCACCTCGTCAGCCGAGAAACGGCCTGACCGCAAGAGCAGGTCAGGCGCGCCGTAGACCTCAAGCTGCTTGCCGACGGTCAACGCCGCGGCTTGGCCGGCTGGCCCGAGGGCCGCGACGATGTCTCCGGGGGGTGTGCCATCGACGACACAGATGCACTTGTCGCCCGAAGCCAGCCCCGCTTGCAGGAACGGGACCAGAACCTCATCCCGTTGCGCTTCGCCGGAGAACACCCCGCAGATGTGGTCGCCCGATTCGGCTTCGAGTCCGCCGACCCCTACCACAACGCGATTTGGCATCACATCACGACCGACTAACAGAAGATCGCCGACACGGCTCAGCGGCTTCGTGCTATCGCTGGCCCCCACCCTATGTCGAAGTCGTCGTGCGTGTCACCTGCCGATTCTCCGCGGACACCGAAGCTGTGATGGCCAGGCTCCGGCGCATCCGCGCATACTTCGGAAAGCCCCTAGGCCACCTGCTGCGCATGTCCCTGTCTGCAGAAAGCCGCCCGCGCAGGAAAGGGACATGCGGCTACGCACGCGCGCTGGGTGGCGTTGGTCATGAAGAGTCACCGATACCGACTCGAACCGGATGGGCGTCGCCGCAGGTCACAGGCGTGCAAGCTCGGATCCCTAGCAGAGCGTGCTTGAAACATGGGATGCGGGCGTGGCTGTTCTCCAGCCCCGCGGGTCACCACCACGGTCACCTCCGGTATGGGATGGCCACAGCGCGGCCGCCACAACAGTGCGGCCCGGTCACCGGTGGCGAAGCGGTCGCCCCGGGGCCAAGCGCACCCACGACGCCGGCGCCTTCGTGCCCGACCACGATCGGCGGCTTGGCCGGTGATGTCAGCGTTGCCTGCGCGGAGTGGAGCGGCTAGTTTCTGCTGATGAATGGCGGCGCCGTGGGCGTCTGCGCGGGCCATGCCGGAGGAAGCCGATGGACACGCCAGCGTTTCTCGCCTCACTGAACCTGCCGCCGCGGGATGCTCACGACCTGCCGACGTCGGTACGGCGTTTTCCCGGTGGCGGGCAGTACCGGGTTGAGATTCCCTCGGTTGAGGGGCCAGAGGCGTTTGCGGCCGTGATCGAAGCGGCCGCGGAACACAGCGTCCCGGTGCACCGCATCAGCCAGGGCACCGGGATCATGTTGCAGACCGATGCTGAGATCGAGCGCATGGTGCACCTTGGCGCCGATACCGGGATCGAGGTCTGCCTGTTCACCGGCCCGCGGGCCGCCTGGGATATCGGCGTGCAGGCGGCTACGTCCTCCGGCCGGGTCGCCGGGGCGGTGCTGCGGGGGGCAGACCAGCTCGGTTACGGGATCGAGGACGTGCGCCACGGCTGCGGGCTGGGGCTGCGCGGCGTGCTGGTCGCCGACCTTGGCCAGCTGTGGGTGCTGGGGCGGATGAAGCAGGCAGGCGAGCTGCCCGGGGATCTGGTCCTCAAGGTGTCGATCTCGTTGCCGGTGGCGAACCCGGCGACCGCGCGGGTGCTGGAGGATCTCGGCGCGACCACGCTGAACCTGCCCGTTGACCTGTCCCTGGCCCAGATCGCCGCGATCCGCCAGGCGGTGGACTGCCCGCTCGACGTTTATGTCGAGGGCATGGACGACTACGGTTCGCCGGTCCGCTACTACGAGATTCCCGAGCTGGTGCGGCTGGCGGCCCCGGTGCATCTGAAGTTCGGGCTGCGTAACTCGCCGGCCCTCTACCCGTCAGGTGGCCACCTCAACGCGCTCGCGCTTTCTGCCGCCCGTGAGCGGGTGCGCAGGGCCGCGATTGGGCTGGGTATCCTTCGCCGGTACTACCCGGACGCGGCGTGTGACCGATGACCTGTGACTGGCAACGAAGACCGCTGGGGATGTGACATGCTCGCGGTCCGCTGGCATGCCAGAGGCGCGGTCCGGGTCGACGAGGTGCCGCCGCCTCCGCCGCCCAGGCCAGGTGAGGTGCAGCTGCGGGTGAGCTGGTGCGGCATCTGTGGCACCGACGTCGAGGAGTGGCTGAGCGGCCCGGGGTTCATTCCGGTCGATGCGCCGCACCCGATCACCGGGGCCCGCGCGCCAATCATTCTCGGCCACGAGTTCGCCGGGCGCGTTGTGGCCGTTGGCGACGGCGTCGCCGAACCCCAGGCGGGGCAGCGGGTCGCGGTCGACACGATCGTCTTCTGCGGCACCTGTCATTGGTGCCGGCGCGGCGAAGTCACCCGCTGCCCGCTGCTTGGCGGGCTTGGCCTGCACGGCGACGGCGGCCTCGCGGAACTGTGCAACGCACCGGCCCGGATGTGCCTGCCACTGCCTGACACGGTGGCCGACGACGAGGCGCCGCTGGTGGAGACGCTCGCGGTCGCGGTGCGGGCATTGCGCCGTGGCCTGCTCGCGCCCGGCGAGCAGGTCGCGGTGGTGGGCGCAGGCGCGGTTGGGCTGATGGCCGTGCAGGCAGCGCGTGCGTTCGGGGCAGGCAGCGTGGCGGTCGTCGAGCCGCTGGCCGCCCGCCGGAGCCTGGCCTGCCGCCTGGGTGCCGACCGTGCCGTGCCGGCGGATGACGCGGCGGTGCTCCAGGCCGATGTCGCCGTGGAGAGTGCCGGCCGCCCGCACGCCGTAGCGACGGCGGTCCGGGCCCTGCGTCCAGGCGGCCGTGCGGTCCTGCTTGGCCTGGGCGCCAGGCCGGTCAGCGTGCTGCCAATGGATCTCGTCGGCGCGGAGAAGTCGATCATCGGCTCGCTTTCACACGTCTGGGACACCGACTTCCGCACCGCGCTCGGGCTGATGGGCAGGGGCGTCGTGGCGACGGAGCCGCTGATCACGGACCGCATTCCGATCACGGCGGCGGTGAGCGGCGGCCTTGAGCTGCTCAGGGACGAACCGGAGAAACACCTGAAGATCCTCGTGCGGCCGGGCGGCACCCGGTGAGCGCGGATCACCGGGGCGTGACCCGGCCCGACCTGGCCGCGGCGCGGCTGTATACGGCGGTCGTGTCGGACATTCTCGATGGCCTCGGGCACCGCGAGCACACCCTCGAACCGGCGATCCGCCCACTCGGCGGTGCGGCCGGCGTGGTCGTCGCGGGCTGGGCCAACCCCTTTCTCGTCGCCGAAGCCGGGGAGATCCCCGCGGAGCCGTACACCGGCGAGATCGCCGCGCTCGATGACGTCGCGCCCGGGGAGATCGTGCTGGTGGCCGCGGGCGGCTCGGCGCGTGCCGCGTGCTGGGGCGAGCTGTTCTCGGCCGCGGCCCGCGCCCGCGGCGCCCGCGGCACCGTGATCGACGGCTACTGCCGCGACCACCGCCGCATCGTGGGCATGGGTTACCCGGTATGGTGCCGGGGCGGATCGCCGCTGGACTGCAAGGGCAGAATCGCGGTGACCGCGTGGCGGCAGCCCGCGGTCGTCGGCGGCCTGCTTATCCGGCCCGGCGATCTGGTGGTCGCCGACGTCGACGGGGTCGTGGCCGTGCCCGCCGGGCTCGCGCCGGAGGTTGTGCAGCGTGCGGCGGAGAAGGCGGAAAAGGAGAACGGGCTGCGTGACGCGCTGGCCCAGGGGAGCACGCTGCGCGAAGCATATGACCGCTTTGGCGTCCTGTGAACGTGACGGCGCGAGAGCGGGTCACCGGGCCAGCATGCAGTCCCAGATCGTCTGTGAGCGCGGCGGCACGTGTCAGCAGCGGCGCAATCGGTCCAGATCGATGCCGAATACGTGCCGCTGATCTCCTGCTTATTGGCGCTGTCCGGTTCGAGCACGAAGACCTGTTCGATGCGCGTCAAGCCAGGCGACCACGCCAGGCGCATCTTCATGGCCACATTGGGCGGAGAATTCCCGTCCATCCGGTATCGCGTCATGAAGACGCGAGAACGTCGTCGAGGACTTGGAGGAGAAGGTCGGCGTGTTCGTGCCGGAATACCAGGGGTGGCCGGATCTTGAGTACGTTTCCGGCCGGGCCGGTTGCGCTGAGCAGTATTCCCCGCTCACGCATCGCCTCGGTTACCTTGCGTGCGTCCCCGGCCGCCGGCCCGCGCGCCTCATCGGTCAGTTCGACGCCGAGCAGCAGGCCTTCGCCCCGGACGTCCCCGATCAGGGGGTGGCGTTCCGCCAGGGTCAGCAGGCCCTGCCGGAGGTAGGAGCCGACTTTCCCGGCGCTGGCCACCAGATCCTCATCTTCGATGATGGCCAGGACCGCGAGCGCAGCCGCGCAGGCTACCGGGTTACCGCCAAACGTGCTGAACAGCTCGACCTCCTCGGGTACGGCTCCCAGCAGTGCGGACTTGACCACGAGCGCGGCGACCGGGAAGCCGTTGCCCATCGGCTTGCCCATCACCACCATGTCAGGCACGATCCCGGAGGCCCGGAAGCTCCACAGGTGCGTCCCGGACCGGCCGTGACCGGCCTGCACTTCGTCGGCCACCACCAGCCCGCCCAGCGCCTGCGCCCGCCGGGCGGCTTCCCGCAGGTAGCTGGGCGGGGGCGGCAGGATGCCGTCCGCGGTGAAGGCCGGATCCAGGTAGAGGGCGGCGAAGCCGCGGTCACCAAGCGCCCGGGCAGCGTCATCGATGTGGGCGGCGTACCGCTGCACCCATCCATCGTCTCCCCGGCGGTACGGGCCGCGGTACCCATCAGGTGCGGGGATCGTGGCGACGTGGGCAGGCCGCTCCCCGCTAGCCCACTCCTCGGGCGACAGGGCGTGGGTAGCGTCAGTTAGCCCGTGGTAGGCGAACGCGGTCACGACCGCGCCGGCCCGCCCGGTGGCCGCGCGGGCGATCCGCCAGGCCAGGTCGTTGGCCTCGCTGCCAGAGTTCACGACCATGACGGCGTCCAGTTCCGGCGGCAGGGTGGCCTGCAGCCGTTCAGCCAGCTCGACGATGGCTTCGTGCAGATAGCGGCTGTGCGTCGCCAGCAGCCGCTGCTGCTGCGTCACCGCCTGCACGACCCGGGGGTGGCTGTGGCCGACCACGGGCACGTTGTTGTAGCAGTCGAGGTACCGCCGGTCGTCGGGGTCGAATAGCCAGACACCCTCGCCGCGGACCAGGTGCACAGGATGCTCGTAGAACAATGGCGAGCGTGGCAGTGCCCGCCGGCGGCGCTCCAGCAGATCGCTGGTGGCAGACCGCCGGTAGGGAAGCGGCCGGCAGGCATCACGGAAGCGCCGCGCGACAGCGTCCATCCCCATCGCCTCGATGGCATCGAGGAAGGCGCGAGCCCCCGGCTCGCCGCTGGCGGCGTACGCAGCGTTGTCCGGGTAGAGCCCGCACCGCCAGGCGGTGACAGTGACCTCAGTGGCCAGCCTGGCCGCCACCAGATCGGCGAGCAGCCCGGCCTCCTCGTCTTCGAGCGGCGTCACCGAGGCGTAGCCGCCGATTATCGCGTCGGCCGCTGTGATGGCATCAGCACGGCCGTGCAGCACATCGGCGATAGCGACGGCCAGGTCGCAGACCAGCGGTGCATGGGTCATGTCGCCAAAGTCCACGATCCCGCTGACCCGAAGGTCGTCGCCGAAAAGCACGTTGTCCAGGCTCATGTCGCCGTGGATGACCTGGGCGCGAAGCCCGGGCAGCGCTGGCGCGACTTCGGCCTCGAACCGGTCCAGGATCTGTTCCAGCTGAGCCCGGCGCGGGCCGTCCGAGACATGGGTAAGCAGCGGGCGGAGCTCAGGCAGATGGGTGATATCCCACAAGATCTCGTAGTCGGCCGCGGGGTGGAAAAAGCCGCGCAGCGCCCGCCCCAGACGGGCCGTGATCTGCCCATGGGACCAGATCGCCGCGGTGCTGAGCGCGGTGTTCGGCGTCACCCGCCCGGGCAGCCAGGTGAACAGCCGGGCCGGGTAAGTCCGGCTGTCGGGCCCCGGCACGTCGACCCACGATTTCCCGGCCGCGGCCGGCCGGGCACGCATCACCGGCAGGCCCGGATCCACCCGCTCGATATGGCGGAGAGCGGCGGCCTGCATGGCCAGGATGGGCGCGTCATCCGCCGGATTCGAGATCCTGAGCAAGAAGCGCTGCCCACCGGCCGTGTCCACCCGGAAGTTCTGGTCCCGTTCGCCGGCCAGGAGCCTGAGGGACGACGATTCAACGCCGAAGCCTTCCCTCAGGATCTGCCTGGCTGCAGCCTCACTGAAGGCAGGCGGCATGCTCTCCAAGGGGTCAGCGCGCTTCACCATAGGCCCGAAGGCTATCTTGCGGCCCACCGGCCGGCCACGCCCGGCCGCGCGGCCGGCTTCCCGGAGGGCCGGGGATCTGGCATCCAGCCCCACTAGTATCGGGCCATGCCCATCCCAGCCGCGTTTGACCTGTCCGGCCGGGTGGCGGTGGTCACCGGGGCGGGCGCGCCCGATGGCATAGGTTTCGCCACCGCCAGGCTGCTCGCCGAACTCGGTGCCGCCGTGCTGATCAGCGCCACCACGGCCCGCATCCAGGACCGGGTCAGCGAACTGCGCCGGGCTGGTTTCGACGCGGCGGGGATCGTCGGGGATCTCACCGGTGCCGACGTGGCGCCCGGGCTGGTGTCAGCTGCGCTGGCGCAATGGGCCCGGCTGGACATCGTGGTCAACAACGCCGGCATGATCTCCGCCGCTGACCCCGTGTTCGAGTCCGGCACCGTGGAGTCCATGGACCTGACGACCTGGCAGGCTGCTCTCGCCCGCAACCTGACCTCCGCCTTCCTGGTCACCAAGGCGGCGCTGCCGGCTATGACCAGCCGCGGCTGGGGGCGGATCATCATGGTGGCCAGCGTGACCGGCCCCGTGATGGCAATCCGCTCGGACGTCGGTTACGCCGCGGCCAAGGCAGGGATGGTCGGCCTCACCCGCGCGGCCGCCGTCGACACCGCGGGGCACGGAATCACCGTCAACGCCGTCGCCCCAGGCTGGATCGCAACCGGCTCCCAGACCCCAGCAGAGCGAGGCCAAGGGCAGGCCACCCCGGCAGGCCGGAGCGGCTCACCCGACGAAATCGCCGCCGCCGTGGCCTGGCTGGCCAGCCCCGGCGCGTCCTACATCACCGGGCAGTATCTGGTCGTGGACGGCGGCAACTCGATCGCGGAGCAGCGCGCCGCCTCCTGACGTCACGGGGGGGCAGCGTGGCCGGTAGCCGGGCGGTCAGGCCGGTGGTGAGCGCTATTGAGGTCATTGCCTCTGCGCGTTGGCAGCGTCGTTTCGCAGTTCACGCTTGAGGATCTTCCCGGTGGCTCCCTTGGGCAGCTGCTCGACGATGTTGATCGTCTCCGGGAGCTTGTACCGGGCGATCCTGGCCTGGATGTGAGCTAGTAGTTCGCCGGCAGATGTGCTGCGGCCTGGCCGCAGCGTCACCGCCGCAGCGACGCTCTCGCCGCGGACGTGGTCGGGGACGCCGTAGACGGCGGCTTCGAGGACCGACGGATGCGTGTAGAACGCCTCCTCTACTTCTGCTGGCCAGACCTTGAAGCCAGAGACGTTGATCATGTCCTTGACACGGTCGACGATCGAGACATAGCCGTCGTGGTCCATGGTGCCCATGTCGCCGCTGTGGAACCACCCGCCGCGCAGCGCTTGCGCGGTCTCTTCAGCGCGTTTCCAGTACCCCTTCATCACCCCTGGTCCACGGATCACGATCTCTCCCCAGGTGCCCGGCTCGACCGGCCGGTCAGACTCGTCCACGATCCGCAGCTCGAAGTTCTGGATAGCGGTTCCTACCGTGCCCGGCCTGCGAGCGAAGTCGTGGTTGTAGGACGCGAGCGGGGAAGTCTCGGTCAGCCCGTAACCCTCGAAGATCGGGCGGCCGAACTGGGACTGCCAGCGGGCGCCGATCTCATCCGGCAGCGTCGACGCCGCCGAGAACTCGTAGCCGATGTGTCCCAGGTCGCCTGGCGTGACACCGGCCGCGAGCAGGTTGATGTAGATCATCGGCACGGCGAAGAACTTCGTGACCCCATCCCTTTGCACCGACTCAAGCACCTTGCCTGGCACGAATCGGCGGTGCAGCACGATCGTGGCGCCGGCCCGGAGGCCAGCGTTGGCGACGAAGTTCTGCCCGAAGACGTGAAACAGCGGCAGGAACAAGATCAGCCGGTCGTCGGGCCGGTAGCCGCAATGATGGACGACCGACCAGGTGTTCGATACCACGTTGGCGTGGGTGAGCGTCGCGCCCTTCGGCTTCCCGGTCGTACCCGACGTGTACAAGATCGCGGCCGGATCAGCGGGATCCATGAACACGGCGGCGGCGGGCAGCACCCCGCCCAGCCAGTCGTTCAGCGAAGGCCGCCCCGCCCCTTCGCAAACCACCACGTGCTCCAGCCCCGGCAGGGCCGGGCCATCGATCAGCTCCAGGCCGGGCTCGGTGGTGAAGCAGGCCCGGGAGGCTGAGTCCTCCAGAAGGAATGCCACCTCCGGCCGAGTCAGCGAGGGATTGATCGACACGGCGATCGCGCCCGCCCGGGCGATTCCGAGATAGCAGATGATGAACTCAGGGATGTTCGGCAGATGCAGTGCGACCCTGTCGCCGGGGCCGATGCCGCGCGCCCGCAGGGCCGCTGAGACCCGGCCAGCGAGGTCGTCGAGCTCACCATAGGACAGCGTCCTGCCTTCGAACACGATCGCGGACCGTCCCGGGTCGTAGCGCGCCCAGGGGGTCAACGCCGAGGCTAGGTTCATCTGCCCAGTCCATCATTCCGGCCCGCCGGCCCGCGGCGGCTGCGTCACTGACATGTTCATGATCGCTCCACCGGGCCTGCCTGCCAGGGCCCAACGTCCCGAACCGCCAGAGCAGCCGGCCCGTGCGGCAGCAGGCCTGACGCTGCTGCACGGCCTCGGCTGTTCCTGCGGGCTCGCCAGGGAGTGCGTGCCAGGGAGCGCGTGCCGGGGTGGCCGGTGCGACGATAGCCGCGCGATCATTGCGGATCACGTTGACACCCTGCTCTTCGATGTGCTCGGCACCGTGGTGGACAAGGCCGGGTCGATCGGCGCCGAGCTGGCGGCCGCGCTGGACGAGGCGGGCGCGGTGGGGCAGGCCAGGGTGCTGGCGGCAGCCTGGACACGGCGCTTCGCCGCCCTGGTGTCCGCGATCGGCCCGGGCGCGCCGTGGCGATCCACCGACGACCTCAACGCCGAGGCGCTCGCTGACGTGCGGCGGACGCTTATGGTCGCCGCCCACCCCTGGGACCTGCGGGCCGCCGCCGCCCAGGGGCTGCGCACCGCTACATCCAGCGCGCAGGGGAAGGTGTCCCCGAACCGTCGGACACGTTCGGCCTCACAGTCCCCGGCCTGGCTGCCCTGGCCGCGCGCCTGCTCACCGAGGCGTGACGGCATCGGGGTCACGCTAGGCTCGGCGTGACCGGCTGGAAATACCATTAGAGCCACAGTCCCACCGCCGCATACCAGTACTGTGGTGCCCATGGCAGACGCTGGCGTGGTCGTCTGGTACAACCACGATCTGTTCAGTGTGACGTAATGACGTCGCTGTTCATTAGTCACAGCAGCCGAGACCAGGTTGCCGCACAACGGGTCCACCAGTGGCTGCGAAACGCCGGTTACCAGGCGCTCTTCCTCGATTTTGACCCGTCAGATGGTATTCCAGCCGGGCGCCGGTGGGAAGCTGAACTGTACGCTCAGCTTCGCCGCACCGACGGTGTGATTTTTTTGGCTAGCACTGACTCGGTGGCGTCGAAGTGGTGCTTCGCCGAGCTGAGCCTGGCCCGCTCATTGGGGCGCCCGGTGTTTCCGCTCCGCCTGGACCCGGGCGCATGGCTCGATCTTCTTCAAGAGGTGCAGTGGGTTGAGCTGACGGCCGACGAAACTTCCTTCCGCCAGCTGCGGGATGGACTTCACCGGGCCGGGTTGCGGCCGGGAGACTCTTTCGCCTGGGACCCTGCCCGGTCGCCTTTTCCGGGACTCGAGCCATTCGATTGGCAGGACGCTGCCGTCTTCTTCGGGCGGGAGCAGGAAATCGGCCGCCTGATCCAGCTCTTGACGAGCACGCTATTGCGTGGCCCGGGCCGGCTCGTGGCGATCGCCGGTCCATCTGGCAGCGGGAAGTCATCGTTGCTGCGTGCGGGGCTGCTGCCGCGGCTGGAAAGGCTCGCCGACCATTGGGTGGTCGTTCCGCCGATGCAACCAGGCCGCCAGCCCTTGCAGAGCCTGGCGCGTAGCCTCCAAGCGGCGTTCCGGGCCGCCGGCCACGAGCGCACCAGGACCGGGCTCCTCGACCGGCTGGATCAGGGACCCGCGTCCCTCATCGAGCTTGGTTACGAACTGGGCGAAGCAACGGGCGAGGCAGGCCGCAGCGTCCTGCTGGTGATCGACCAGGCCGAAGAACTGGTCACCCGCAGTGGCCCACGAACGCAGGAACAGTTCCTCGCCTTGCTGCGCGGCGCTTTGCGTGACGATAGCCCGATGTGGACCATCGCCACGTTGCGTGCGGAGTTTCTCAGCAGCGCTCCAGACAGGGCCGGCCTGGCTGAGGCAATCGACGACCCACTGTTGATCGAGCCGCTCAGCCGGGCTCGGTTGCCGGAGATCATCCAGCGTCCCGCGCAGCGGGCAGGACTCGACTTCGCCCCCGGCCTTGTCCAGCGGATGGTGGAGGACACCACAGGAGGTGACGCCCTCCCGCTGCTCGCCTGGACCTTGCAACAGCTTTACCACGATGCGGGTCCCGGCCCGCAGCGGGTAGTGACGCCCAGAGCTTACGAAGCTCTGGGCGGAGTGGTCGGCTCGCTGCAACGGCAGGCCGACCTGCTCACCGACGAACTGCACCGCCGGGGATACGGCGGTCTGGTTCTGCCCACGCTGCTGAAGCTGGTCACGATCGATGAAGCAGGTGAGCCAACTCGAAGACGCCTCGAACGCCGTCAGCTCCCGGCGGCGGAAGACGCCATCGTCCAAGCGTTCGTCGACGCCCGCCTGCTGACCAGCAATCGCGCGGGTGAGGCAGGCACCGTAGAGGTGGCGCACGAGGCGCTGTTGCGGCAGTGGCCGCCGCTGCGCCAGGCCATCGTTGATGCCCAAGAGGGACTGCGGATACGTGCACAGGTCGAGCGGCTGGCCAGCGACTGGGAACGCGGTGGACATGACGAGTCCTACCTGCTACGCGGCACCCGGCTGGTGGCATTCGAGGCGTGGGCCGGCCAGTACCCTGATGATCTCGGCGCGGTCGACCGCCGATTTCTGGACGCCAGCAAGGCTCTCGCTGACCGGGAGCGGGCGGCGGACCTCGAGCGAGAGCGGGGCCGCCAGGCACAGGCGCTCAGCCGGGCCGCTGAGACTGCCGACGATCCTGCTCTTGCCCTGCTGTTGGCAGTCGAGGCGCTTCAGCGCTCAGCCGATGCACAGACGGATCGGCTGGTCCGCATGTGCCTGCACCATCTGGGAACCTCAGATATCGTTCCCATCCCCGCGGAAACCGACGGAGCAGAGTTCGCTCGGACCCGGCAGCGCCTGACCTTGTCCGACTGGTCTCGTGGGCCTGGTGCAAGGGGACAGTGGCTCCTCGGCGATGCCGAAATCCAGCTTGCCGTCGATGAGCGCGGGCGAGCCCGCTACGGTGCCGGCACGGTGATCCCCATGCCCGCGCCTGTGGTGGTGGCTGCCTACGTGCGTGCCGGTATTGCCTGCCTCGGTACCGAGTCGGGTGAGCTTGCTATCTGGCAGTTCGCAGACCGCGCTGGGAAAGTTGGTGGCCGAGATCTCGGTGTGCCGATAACGTCGGTGGCAGTGAGCCAGGCCGGCCAGACGCTTGCCGTGGCGTGCGATGATAACAATATCCGCGTCCTTCACGTGGAAGATCTGTCGGACGTTGAATGCCTGGCATCTGCAGGGTTCACCAGAGATCTCGACCTCCGTGGCGGCCAGCTGGTCGCAGCCCTGAGCCACGATCGCCGAATCCGCGTCTGGGATTTGGCATCCCGGGCGCTTGCCTGTGAGTCCGCCGCTCCCAAGAACGCCCGGCGCCTGGCTATAGATGACCGCGGTGAATACGTGATCACTGGCGATTCTGAACCCAGCGGCCGTGTCCCGTTGAGCGTGCACGCTTTGACGGCGTGGGCGCGCCAGCAGGCCGGACGCGGGCTAACCACTGATGAGCGGCGGCGCTACATTGGCGATCCAGCGGCCCAGCAATCAACTGCGGCGGAGGAAGCATACTGAATGAGGTTCCAGTTGAACCGGTTGCCCAGCCCGCACCTCGTCCTTTCGCTGCCCCATAGCGGTATCTACTACAATCTCCCACGCGCTGCCGTACGACGGTTCAGGCATCATGAACGGCACCGGGTCGGGGCTCGGGTTGAAGAGCAGCAAGAAGGAGTCATCGCACAGCGGTTCACCTCGCGGGCCCGGCTCGGTGAGGGCATCTCCATTCAGGAAGACAGCCATAGCGTCTGTGCCCGGCGTGCTCCACTCCTGGTTACCCATCTCCGAGCCGGATGGGGCAAAGCAGGCGATATCCGGGAGCTTGCGGCGGCCCGCGGGCTGCCCACGGAAAAAACGTCGCCGCCGAAACACCGGATGCTCGCGGCGAAGATTAGACACCGCACAGGCGAACTCGAGCAGATCGGAATCAGCCTGCTCCCAGTCAACCCAGGAGATCTCGTTGTCCTGGCAGTAGGCGTTGTTGTTACCGCCCTGGGTACGGCCGATCTCGTCCCCGCCCAGCAGCATCGGCACCCCCTGCGAGCAGAACAGGGTGGCGAGGAGGTTGCGCTGCTGGCGCGCCCGCAACGCGAGCATCGCCGGATCGGTGGCCGGGCCCTCCACGCCGCAGTTCCAGGACCGGTTGTCGTCACTGCCGTCCCGGTTGTCCGCGCCGTTGGCCTGGTTGTGCTTACGGTCGTAGGAGACTAGGTCGGCCAGGGTGAACCCGTCGTGGCAGGTGACGAAGTTGATCGACGCGACCGGGCGCCGCCCGCTGACCTCGTACAGATCGCTGGACCCCGCCAGCCGAGACGCGAAGTCTGCGCACATTCCGGAACTGCCGCGCCAGAAGTCACGCACGGTGTCGCGGTACTCGCCGTTCCATTCGGTCCACAGCGGCGGGAAGTTCCCGACCTGGTAGCCGTCCATGCCCACGTCCCACGGCTCGGCGATGAGCTTGACCTGCGACACCACCGGGTCCTGCTGGACCAGGTCGAAGAACGCCGACAGCCGGTCCACGTCCTGCAGTTCCCTGGCCAGGGCCGCGGCCGAGTCAAACCTGAACCCGTCCACGTGCATCTCGAGCACCCAGTACCGCAGCGAGTCCATGATCATTTGCAGTACGTGCGGGTGCCGCATCAGCAGCGTGTTCCCGGTACCGGTGTAGTCGACGTAGCAGCGGTAGTCGTCGCTTTGCAGCCGGTAGTACGCGGCGTTGTCGATGCCGCGGAACGATAGCGTCGGGCCGAGGTGGTCGCCCTCGGCGGTGTGGTTGTAGACCACGTCGAGGATCACTTCGATGCCCGCCGCGTGCAGCGCCCTCACCATCGACTTGAACTCGAGGACCTGCCCGCCTGGTTGGCTAGCCGCGGCATAGGCGTTATGCGGGGCAAAGAAGCCGATGGTGTTGTACCCCCAGTAGTTGCGCAGGCCCCGGTCCGCCAGCACGCTGGAGCTGACGAACTGGTGCACGGGCATCAGCTCGATGGCGGTCACGCCGAGGCCGAGCAGATGCTCGATGACCGCGGGGTGGGCTAGGCCGGCGTAGGTGCCGCGCAGCTCCGGGGGGATTCCCGGATGCCGGCGCGTGAGCCCGCGGACGTGCGCCTCATAGATCACGGTCTCGTGGTACGGCACGCGGCGCGGCCGGTCGTCGCTCCAGTCGAAGTACGGATTAACCACTACGTTGACAGGCATGAATGGGGCACTGTCCAGTCCACTACGACGATAACGAGAGAAGCCGCGATCCTCCCCGAACACTGCCTCGGCCCACCGGACCTGCCCCTCGAAGGCCTTGCCGTATGGGTCGAGCAGCAGTTTGACGGGGTTGCACCGGCGCCCCTCGATGGGATCCCAGGTGCCGTGAACCCGGTATCCGTAGCGTTGACCGGGTCCCACCGCGGGCAGGTAGCCGTGCCAGACAAATCCGTCCACCTCTCTCAGCGGTACTCGCGTCTCGATGCCTGGGCCCTGCCCTGCGCCCTCGTCGCGGAACAGGCACAGCTCGACCTGCTCGGCCACCTCGGAGAACAACGCGAAGCTGGTGCCAGCACCGTCGAATGTGGCACCTAGTGGGTAGGGCTGTCCCGGCCAGAGCTCCATCGCACCTTCTAACAGCGTGACCCCGTCGCGAACGCCCAGGCTAGCGTGAGGCTCCATGAGGCTTGAAGGATCGGCGACGGGTGTGCGAGCCGCTTACAGAGACATCCCAGGATTTTGGATGTCAAGCTGCGACGTCAGTTCGGGGGATCTTTTCCCAGTGTGACCAGGCTGTTGCCTCATCGTAGCGGGTGCTCGGTTCCGCGGGCGCGGAGGTCGTCATGGCGGGCTCGGGCACCGGGCGAGACTTTCAGGGGCAGCTCCCTGGTTCCAGATGGCCGGCAAGTTAAGATCGGTAGTGCGTCCAGGGTGGGATCGATCGATGAGAATGCTCCTGGCCACGGCCACCGCCGCGGCGGTGGCCGCAGGCTGCAGCACCGTCCCGGCAGCACCAGCGCACCGGCCGAGCACCGCGTCAGCACCTATCACGCTCACCAAGTTCCAGGCGTGCAGGCAACTGCAGGACGACATCATGCGCCACCGCGGTGTCCCCGATGTCCCCGCCCTCAGGCGCATCGCGGATCACGTCACCGACCCCCGGATGGCCGGGGACGCGCGGACAGCCGTCCGGGACATAGGCCACACCGGCACCGCACCGGTCGCCTTCATCCTGCTCCGGGCCGATTGCGCGCAAGCCGGCGTGCGGATCTCAGCTCCCTGACCACCTGCCCCAGATCATGGATGTTCTGCCGGCCCGGCCGGGTTAGCTGACCTGGCCGGGCGCCTGGAAGGCAGGAAGCAGGTTCCTGGCCCGCGCGAACGTCTCATCGAGCTGGTCCTGGGTCAGCAGTTCGTAGGCTTCGTTGCTCTCGAAGGACCCGGTGCTGGTGACGGCGAGGTGCACTGCGGCGGCACTGGCCGAATCGGGAACGTCCACGATGGCCAGGCCATCGCGCTCCCCGAGCATCCAGTAGATGCACTCGAGGCTGCCCCCGGCCGCCTCGACCAACTGCCGCGCCGCCGCCGCGCGATCCCCCGGGCTGCTGAGCATCCGCGCCCACGCATCGCTGGTATAGGTAAAGAACATCGCGTACTTGGCCATGGGTCCCCCCGATTTACCCAACCCTCTGTCAGCTGATTCTCACGCTAGTAACCAGAGCCATGATCGTCCAGGGCACCGTCGAGCGGGCCCTCCGGGCCGGATGGGTTTCGCCGCCGGCCTCGCGAACGCCGACGGCGCCGGGCCGCCGGGCTTGGCCGTGGTGGGTCCATGAGCACCCCCGCCGCCACCGCACTGCTCGTTACGGAGCGAGCGGGAACAGCCAGCCGGTCTCGTCCGCCCCCAGCACCGCATCGATCTCGGCCGCGTTCGGCAGCCGGCCATAGGTTTCCTGCCCACCCAGCTTCGCCGCCCGGGGATCGAGGTGGTAGTCGGCTTCCGGTCCGCTGAGCGGGGTCAGCCCGAGAAACGACCAGACCGCGGAGAGCTGGGCACGCTGCGCTTCCCGGGCCGCGAAATAGAGGTCTTCGTAGCGCAGCCGCAACGTGTGGCCGTCTTGGCGGAGGTTCAGCACGGACTCGATCCAGTGCAGGTGCGGGGCCAGCTCGCGCACGTAGCGGCGCAGGTCGTCCAGGTCGAGTGGCTGCAGCGAGTCGTAATACCGCGCCAGCGGCTGTCCCGGGTCCGCGTCCCAGCGGTTGAACAGCTTGGTCTGCTTCGCGATCCGGTCGGACACCGCTGTCTGCAGCAGGTTGCGCCGGCTGATGAAGATGATCCTCAGGCCGGGCCGCAGGATGAGGTGGCGGAGCAGTTCTTCGTCGAGCTGGTAGCTGAGCACCTTGATGCCGCGGTAACGCCCGAACAGTTCAGCCAGCACCGTGTCGAGCGACTCGACGTCATGGACCCGGGCCAGGTAGTCCGGGTTGCCGGGGGACCAGCCGGCGAAGCTCTCGTTGAACGGCTCGTCGGGGAGAAGCTCGAGGCCCGGGTGGGCCAGCAGGATCTCCCACAGGCTGGAACTCCCGCTTCGCGGCCACGCGAGCAGGACCAGCCGCTCATCGGGCTTCATGACCGTCAACTACCTCGACCCGCTCCGCTCCCTCGACCTGCTCCGCGTCGCCGGCCCGGAGACTACCCACCGGCACCACCTCCCCGGCCAAGAATTAGCACGTGCCCTGGATGGACGCCCACTGGAGTGATCACCAGCGTGGCGCTAGCCTGTGCCAAAAGGGGTTCTGGGGGGAACATGACCGACACCGGACGTGTCCAGGCGGGGAACGTCGCGGCCGCGCCAGGGCCGCCGCCTTCTGCCCAAATCCAGGTCGTCCCGCTCAGGGGGCTGCCGGTCGTGGCCGCGGTCGTCGTGTTCGTCATCGTTTCCATCGCCGGCAACTGGCTGTGGGCCCTTACGTTCTGTCATGTCGTAGGCGGCGCGCTGTGGACGGCGATCGATCTGTTCGTCGGGCTGATCATCGGGCCGATCCTGGGCCGGCTGTCGATCCCGGCCCGAGCGGAGTTCGCGGCGCGGTTCATGCCCAAGATGGTCCTCCTCATGCCTACCTTGGTCCTGATGACGCTGGCCGCCGGGTTCCAGCTGGCGCTGAAAGAGGGGAACCTCGCGCCCGCCAGCCCGAACCACGCCTGGCTGATCGTGTCCTATTGCGTCGTCGGGGTGATGGCGGTGATCGCGCTCGGCGTGCTTGAGCCAGCCAACATCGCCGTCCTGGTGGAGATGCGCAAGTCGAGGCCGGACGGGGCGGTCATCGCCGTGCTGATGAGGCGGTTCCTCTACACCGCCGGGATCACCGGCTTGATGCAAGTCGCGACCCTCATCATCATGACCAGGGTGGCGACCCAGTGAGCAGCGAGCTGGCCACGGCCACCCCGGCGATCCGGCGGCGCTTTCCACCGGTAGCCGAGCTGGCCATCTGCTCGCTGGCCTTGGTGGTCATCGGCGGGATCCTGCTGGCGTCATATGCCCCCCGCCGGCCGCCTCTCGGCGGGCCGGCCGCTCTCGCGGTCATCAGCGCAGCGCTGTTGCTCACCAGCGCCTATCTCCTGTCCAGGCTGCAAATGTTCGCCTGGGAACGGTTCTTCCTGGTCTTCCGGTGGGCGCTGCTGGCCTACGTCATCTCGGCCGGGATGATCGGCTTCGCGTTCATCCATGATCACACCCGGGGCGCTCCGCTGGCCCTGCTGGTGGTGATGCTCGTGATCTTCGCGCTCGACGTTCCGCTCACCATCGCTTTTACCGTGGCGCGCTACTCCTCACCCCCGCACTCTGCGGACTGACCGCCCGCTCATGCGTTCGGGCATGCTGATCCCTGCGCGGCTGGCTCCTCCGACGCCCAGCGCCGGACCTGTTCCACGACCCGCCGGCCGAGCGGCGCGATAGCCGCGGACACCGGCTCGCTGAGCGGCGCGCCGAACATTAGCGGGCCTGCGACCTCGACGGCGAGCACTCGCGTCCGGTCCGGGAAGCCCAGGCCGAGCCGCCTGGCGACCGCGGCGAGCTCGGGTATGCCGGCCTGGTGCAGGCTGGGGGCCGTCGCCCGGCCCAGATCGTCCAGCCCGGCCTCGATGATCGTGCCCGCCGGGCTGCGCCCGGTGCGGATCGAGTCGGCGATCACCGCGTGCTCATACCCGGCCAAGACCTCGAGCAGGGCCAGGCCCGAGGCAGCACTCTCCACCATGTCGGCATCCATGGCCAGCTCACCGCGCAGGGCTCGCACCGCGAGCACGCCGATGGCGTCGTCTCCCGCGTACTCGTTACCCAGGCCGAGGACGAGCGTCCGCACGGGTCAGTCCCGCCGGATCTCATGCAGCAGCGTCCCGCCCGCGTCCCTGACGTCGACGGTCAGCGGCATGTGGCCAGGCAGGCTGTGCGTGGAGCAGCCCATGCACGGGTCGTAGGCGCGGAACGCCATCTCGACCCGGTTCAGCAGTGCGTCGTCGACGTGGCCGTTCTTGATCAGCGCGCGCGCCGCCTTGTCGACCGACAGCGCGATCCTCGCGGCGTTGTTCTGCGTGGCCACGATCATGTTCGCGGCCGTGATGAGCCCGCGCTCGTCCGTCTGGTAGTGGTGGAACAGGGTTCCCCGCGGCGCCTCCACCACGCCGACGCCCTCGCGCGGCGGGGTGGTCGGCAGCGTGCGCACCTGCGGGTCGGTGATCTGCGGGTCGGCGGCCAGTTCGGCCATCCGCTCCGCGGCGTAGACGAGCTCGATGATCCTGGCCCAGTGGTTGGCCAGCGTGTGGTGGATGGGCTTGGGGCCCAGCGTCGTGCAGAACTCCTCGTAAGCTTCCTGCGCGCGCGGGGTGGCCATGCCGTCGGCGGCGTTCAGCCGGGCGAGCGGCGCGACGCTGTAGATGCCGCTGCCGGCCCCGTCCGCGAATCCGTTCCAGCCGACGTCCTTCAGGAAACAGAACTTCATGTACGTCCACGGCTCGACGTGCTCACCGACATGACCGAGGTAGTCCCGCCCCGGGAACGTGAGCAGTTCCTTCCCGTCCGGGCCGACGACCCGGAGCGTGCCGTCGTAGAAGGTGACATTGTTCGTGCCGTCGACGAGGCCCATGTAGTGGGTCCGGTGGGTATACGCCTCGGACGTGATGAGCTCGACGTAACCGGGGTTGCCGAGCACGGCCGTGCGGAACGCAGCGAGGGCGAACTGGCTGAATTCCACGGCGCGGGCCGCCGCGGCGGCGGCCTGCTGCTGAATCCCGCTGTCCAGGGCCCGCGACACGCCCCCGGGGAGCCCGAAAACGGGATGGATCGCCTTGCCCGCCACCGCGGCCACCAGGTCGCGGAGCTGCTTGCGGACCCCGATCACCTCCTTGCCCACATCGAGGCCCACGGCATCCACGACCCCGAGGATGTTCCGCTTCTGCCGCGGCGCGTCCGGGCCGACGATGAAATCGGGCCCGCCGAGGAAGAAGAAGTGCAGCGCATGGTCTTCGACCATGAACGCGCTGTAGAGGAGCTCGCGGATCTTCCGGGCGGCGGGCGGCGGCTCCACCTGGTAGAGGTCGTCGAGGGCTTTCGTCGCGGCCATGTGGTGAGCCATCGGGCACACACCGCAGATACGCGAGGTGATCTGCGGCATATCCTCGGCGCGGCGTCCCTGGGCGAACTTCTCGAACCCGCGCAGTTCCGGGATCTGCAGGTAGGCCCGGTCGACGCTGCCCGCCGGATCGAGGAAGATCTGTATCTTCCCGTGCCCCTCGAGCCGGGTCAGCGGGTCGATGACGATCTCGCGGTTCACGGCGCCACCTCTTCCTCTTCGTGCCTGGCCGCCGGCCGCACGCGACGGTGCAGCAGTGAGGCGGGCAGGCTGTAGCGGTAGAAGGTACCGACCGGGTCGGCGATCTCGGCGACGCGGGCGGTGACCTCGTCCTCGCCGTCCGCGTCCAGGAGCGATGCGATGGCCGACAGCGCCTTCGCCCCGTAGTCGACGACACCGCTCGTCGGTCCCATGCAGCCGGTGCAGGGCATGTTCCCGCCGGGGCAGGCGGCGGCGCAGCCCGCCCGGGTCGCCGGGCCGAGGCAGATCAGGCCTTGTGCGAGCAGGCACAGATCCGGATCGATGAGCTGCTGATGCGGCCGCCGGAACGCGGTCACGAGCAGCTTGTCCGGCTTCGTCGCGGCCCGTGGGCACTCGGAGCACAGCGCCACGTCGGGCGCGAGCACGGTTCCCTTCTCGGGCAGCTTCCCCCCGACGAGCGCCGTCACGGCCGAGGTAATCAGGCCGGTCGGCGGCGGGCAGCCGGGCAGGTAGTAGTCGACGTCGATGACCTGGTCAAGCGTGCGCACGGAGGCGCTGAACGCAGGCAGCGTCAGCGTTCCCCCGGCGACCCGGCTTTCCTCGGCGGGCAGCGTCCCGTCGTCGTTCTGGACGCTCGGTGCCTCGCGGTAGGCGGTGTCGAGGATGTCCTGGCTCTCGTACAGGTTGGCCAGGCCGGGGACGCCGCCCAGTATCGCGCAGCTGCCAAACGCGACCACGGCGGCGGACTTCCGCCGCAGCAGCCTCGCCATCTCTTCCTGTTCCGACGTCCGGACGGCACCGTTGATGAACGCCGCTGCGAGCTCACCGTCCTCCAGCGCCTCGACGTCCTGGCGCTTGAAGTCGAGCGCGACGGGCCAGAAGGCGATCTCCACCAGCTCAGCGACGGCCAGCAGGTCCTCGCCCAGGTCGACGACGGCTTCCTCGCAGCCACCGCAGGAGGCGCACCAGTAGAAGGCAACCTTGGGCTTCGTCATCACGCCTCCCCAGCGAGCGCCGCGGCCTGATGCTGGGGGCGTTCCAGCCGGAGCGGCCCGAGCTTGCGCAGCTCCTCGGTCATCTCGTTGCAGACCCGCTGCACCTTCTCGCCCTCCGAGGCCGAGATCCACTCCAGGCGGAGCCGCTGGTCTTCGACCCCCAGGTCGCGGAGCACGGCCCGGAGCAGCTCAATCCGGCGGCGGGCCTTGTAGTTGCCCTCCTGGTAGTGGCAGTCACCCGGGTGGCAGCCGCCGATCAGCACCCCGTCTGCGCCGTGGTGGAAGGCCGCGAGCACGAACTGCGGATCGACCCGGCCCGAGCACATCAGGCGGATCACCCGCACGTTGGGCGCGTACGTCAGCCGGGAGATGCCGGTCAGGTCAGCTGCCGTATACGTGCACCAGGTGCAGAAGAAGGCGACGATCTTCGGCTGGAACTGATGCTCAGACACTCTTGAGCACCCCCTCGAGCTCGGCGAGGACCTGCTCGTCGGTGAACAGGTGCTGCTGCATGGCGCCCGACGGGCAGGCGGCCACACACACGCCGCACCCCTTGCAGAGCACCTCGTTGGCCACCGCGACGTTCGCCCCGGCGTCGAAGCTCAGCGCCCCGAACGGGCACAGGCCAAGGCAGGTGCGGCAGCCGGAGCACTTCGCCGCGTCGACGAAGGCCGTGCTCGGCTCGAGTTCCATGGAGCCGCGGTCGATCATCACCAGGGCCTCCGCCGCAGCCGCGCCGGCCTGGGCCACGGTGTCCGGGATGTCCTTGGGCCCCTGGCAGGCACCGGCCAGGAAGACGCCGTCGGTGAACGTGGACACCGGGGCGAGCTTGGGGTGGCGTTCGGTAAAGAAGCCCTCGGAGCTGCAGCTGATGTTGAGCAGCCGGCGGACGTGCTCGGCGTCGTCCTGCGGCTCCAGGGCCACCGCGAGCACGACCATGTCCACCGGGATCTGCCGCACCTGGCCGGCCAGCGTATCCTCCGCGCGGAGGACGAGTTTCCCCGCTGCCCCAGGCGGGCCCGCCTCGTCGGTCACGTCGGCGACGCGGCCGCGGATGAGGTGCACCCCTTCCTTCATCACCTTCTCGTAGAACTCCTCATAGCCCTTGCCCGGAGTCCGCATGTCGATATAGAAGCTGTAGACCTCCGCGCCGGTGCGCTCCTTGATCAGGTGGGCCAGCTTCAGGGAGTACATGCAGCACACCCGGGAGCAGTAGGGGTTGTACCGGGCGTCGCGCGAGCCGACGCAGTGGATAATGCCGACCGTTTGCGGCCGTTCCCCGGTGCGCAGCACGATCTCGCCCTGGGTCGGGCCAGACGCGTTGAGCAGGCGCTCCACCTCGGGGGCGGTGTAGACGTTCGGGTACTTGCCGTAGCCGTACTCGGGAATCCGGGTGGCATCGAAGGGCTTGAAGCCGGTCGCCACGATGATCGCCCCGACGTCGAGTTCGGCCTCCGTGTCCGTCATGGTCAGGTCGATCGCGTCGGCCTCACAGACCCCGATGCACTGCCCGCATTCGGAGCACAGGCCGCAGTCGAGGCACCGCCCGGCGTTGTACTGTGCCTCCGCCTCGGTCAGCGGCGGCTCGAGCTCGGCGAAATCGGCCGGCCCGGCGGCAAACTGGGTCGTCGGCGCCCGCGGGTCCAGCCGGCCGCGGGCCGGATGCTGCCGGGCCAGCACGTCGGCCTGGCCGATCATCGGCAGCGTGGCGTCGAAGCGGGCTGGATCCAGCTCCGCGCCCTGCAGCCAGCGGTCGATCATATAGGCGGCCCGCTGGCCGCGCCCGACCGCGTGCGCGATGTCGAGCGCGCCCGACACCACGTCGCCTGCGGCGAAGATGTACGGCACATCGGTCTGCAGGGTTTCCGGGTCGGCCTGGATCGTCCCGTTCGCCGCCGTCAGCAGCCGGGGGGCGAGCGCCGCCGCTTCCGGCCGCAGCCCGACCGCGGTGATGACCACGTCGCAGGCGATCTCGAACTCGGAGCCGGGGACCGGCTCCGGGCGCCGGCGGCCGGAGGCGTCCGGCGCGCCGAGCTCGGTCCGGACACAGCGCAGCCCGCGCACCCGCCCGTGCCCGTCGCCCACGACCTCGACGGGCGCGACCTGGAAGCAGAACCGGGTGCCTTCCTGCTCGGCGGCCTCGACTTCCTCCGGGTAGGCGGGCATCTCGCCGCGGCCGCGCCGGTATGCCACGGTCACTTCCGGGGCGCCGAGCCGCCGGGCCGTCCGGGCGGCATCGGTCACCATAATCTCGTCTGCCTCGCTCTGCGCCCCGGCGGCGCCGAGCCGCCGGGCCGTCCGCGCGGCATCCATCGCCACGTTCCCGCCGCCCACGACGACCGCCCGCTTCCCGTCCAGGCCGGTCGCCTCGCCGCGCTTGGCCGCCTCGAGGAACCCCAGGCCGCCGACGACGCCGTCCAGATCCTCGCCCGGCACACCCAGGCTGGTGGAGACCGGCGCGCCGGTCGCCACCAGGATCGCGTCGTACCCCTCGCGCCGCAGTCCGTCGAGGTTCCCGACCCGGGTGCTGGTGGCGATCTGCACACCGATCGCGGTCACGTTCTCGATGTCGCGCTCGACCACCGACACCGGCAGCCGGTAGCCGGGGATGGCCAGCCGGAGCATGCCACCCGGCTCGGGCGCCGCCTCGAAGATCTTCACCTGGTAGCCCTTGCGGGCGAGCTGCCACGCGGCGGTCAGGCCGGCCGGCCCGGAGCCAACCACCGCTACGTTCTTGCCGTTCGGCGGGGCAACCCCGACCGCGGCGGGTGCGCCCCGCTCGTAGTGGGTGTCTGCGATGAAGCGCTTCAGCCGCCTGATCGGCAGCGGGCCTTCCAGGCTCGCCCTGGTGCACTCGGCCTCGCACTGCGCGTAGCAGGCCCGGCCGAGGCTGCCGACCAGGGGAGTGGCGTCGAGCACCAGGTTGAACGCCTGCTCGTACTCGCCCTTCCTGATGAGTGACACGTAGCCGTGCGCCTTGATCCCGGCCGGGCAGCTGAAGGTGCACCGCGAGGTGCCCGCGCGGTCGATGACGGGGAAGGCCGGAACCGCTTGCGGGAACGGCTTGTAGGCCACCGGCCGGGTGCCGAGGCCGTGATCGAACTGGGACACAATCCCGTCCCAGGTGCAGTTCTCGACGCACAGGTTGCAGCCGGTGCAGGCGTCCTCGTTGATGTAGCGGGCCTTCCTGCGCACCTTGACCTGGAAGTTGCCGACATGCCCGGAGACCTTCTCCACCTCGCTGTAGGAGAGCAGGTCGATGTTGGGGTGCTGGCCGACCTGGACCATCTTCGGGGTCAGGATGCAGGCGGCGCAGTCGAGCGTCGGGAAGGTCTTGTCGAACTTGGCCATCTGGCCGCCGATGCACGGCTCCCGCTCCACCAGGTAGACATGCTTGCCGGCCTCGGCCAGGGTGAGCGCGGCATGGATTCCCCCGATCCCGCCGCCGACGACCAGCACGTCCGGGTGGACCGGCGCGCGGCGCCGGTCCAGGTGCTCGTGCGCGGCGACGCGCCGCACCGCGCCGGCGATGAGCGCTTTCGCCTTCTCAGTCGCGTCCCCGCTGCTGGCGGTGACCCAGCTGACATGCTCGCGGATGCTTGCCATCTGCGAGTAGAAGGGGCTGATCCCGCCAGCCTCCGCCGCCCGCCGGAACGTCGCGCCGTGCATCAGCGGCGAGCACGAGGCGACCACGACCCGGTTCACCAGGCCGTCGCGGATATCCTGCTGAATGAGCTCCTGGCCCGGGTCCGAGCACATGAACTTGTAGTCACGCGCGATCGCCACGCCAGGCAGGGACCGGGCGAACGCGACGACGCCCTCGACGTTGACTTTGGGGGCGATGTTATGGCCGCAGTGACAGACGTATACCCCGACCTTCGCGGGCAGCGCCGCGGGTGACCGGTCGCCGTCAGGCTCAGACATGGGTGCCTCCCTCGGCGCCGGCGGGCTCCGGCAGCCGCCACTGCAGCATCCGGTGGACGCCGAGCGCCCGCCGGTCAAGCCCGAGCGCGGTCCCCAGCAGCTGGGTGAAGAAGCCGACCGTAAGGCTGACCGGCTCATCGAACTTGCGGGCCATCTGGCCCTGGAACGCCTCGAGGTTGAACTGGCACAGCGGGCAGACCGTGGCGATCGCGTCGGCGCCGCGCTGCTTCGCATCCGCGAGCAGCCGGTGGCTCAGCCGCAGCGTCGCGTCGGGGAGCGCGCCGATCAGCGGCCCGCCGCAGTAGCAGGAACCGCCGCAGCAGCGTGTCCGCAGCGGCCAGTCGATCGGCTCGGCCCCGGCCGCCGCCAGCAGCCGCTCCATCGACGTGGGGGCGCGGCGGTCGTCGAACGTGGCGTACGGGCGCACCAGCAGGCAGCCGTAATAGCAGGCCACCCGCAGCCCCCGCAGCGGCTGGACAGTGGCTTCGGCGATCCGGTCCAGGCCGATGTCGTTGACGAGCACGTCCAGCGGGTGGCGGGGCCGGGCCCGGCCCTCATAGCGCAGCCCGGCTGCCCCCAGCGCCCCGCTGACCCGGGCGGCCACCGCCCCGCCGTCGGCGAGCGCCCGCTCGGTCTTCAGCAGCGCGCGATAGCAGCCTGCGCACGGGGCAATGACGTCGACGGGCGCCGGCCCGGGCCGCGCACCTTCGGCGAGGGCGAGATTGCGGGCCGAGAGAGCGACCGCCTTCGCCATGTCGACGGCGGGATATCCCGACGCCCCGCAGCAGTTCCAGTCCTTGAGCTCATCCAGGCCCGTCCCGAGCGCCCCGAACACGGCATTCAGCGACTCCTCATAGGACCGGCCCGTCCCCTTGGCCGAGCACCCGGGGTAGTAGGCGTAGTTCATCGGTCCTCCCCAGTCGTCACTTCGAGGGCATCCAGGACCTTCCGTAGCTGTGCTGGTTCGCGCAGCGAGTCAGACCACAGCGGCAGCCGGCCCCGCCGCATCAGGCGCAGCGCCACCGGCGCGTAGCGCAGCAGCTGGAAGGGACGGGTCCGCAAGTACAGAGACAGCGAGATCCATGCCTCGCTGCTGCGCCCCCGCCGGTTGATGAGCCGGACGAACTGCAGGGCCAGGACGGGGGTGACGAACCGCCGCGGGTAGACCCCGGTGCGGAGCGAGGCCCGCTTCAGCGCGTAGATCGACTCGGTTACCGACAGCTGCTTCGGGCATTCGACCGTGCACGCGTAGCAGCCGGTGCAGGCCCAGATGGCGCGGCTACGCAGAACGTCCTCGTAGCTTCCGGCCATCAGCATCGCATTGAGGACCCGCGGGGAATGTTCCATGTAATCGATCATTGGGCAGACGACGCTGCACGTGCCGCACTGCATGCAGAATTGCGGCAGCACTTCGTGCGCAGCGCCCGGTGCTGAATCCAGCGAAGACAAGCCCATCGAGCGCCTCCCGCCTCTGGTGCAATGACCAGCTTTGGGATTCTCATTGAATAAGCCGGCGCACGCGTGTGATAGGGCCCAAAGTTCATTCCGGAGAGCCCAAAGTCCCTACGGCGTGATGCTTGGCCGGCGCCTGTGGCCCCAGGTGACGGGAGAGTAGTTCCGAGGCTGGCTGCACCTAGAGCGGCCAGCGGCCTAATCATGGCTTCCGGTGACCATGGCTTTCCTGCCGGTCACCTTTCTTTGATTTCCCGGTGTGTCTGGGCGAGCCTGATGAGGCAGCTGCTGGCTGAGCTGGCCGCCGAGCGGCGCGTGACCCGGACGGGGATTTGCCGGGAACGGGCGGGTTTGGATATCCCGCCCGCCCGCCCGGGGATTGCCCTGACGGCGCGCTACTCCGGCTGCGCCTGGCCGGTCAGGACCGGCGCGAGCATCTCGGCCAGCGCCAGCACCTGGTAACTGGCCATGTTATAGACGGGAGCCTGGGCGAGGAGGTTGTCGAGTTCCTCGTTGGAGTCCACGCTGTAGATCCAGGCACCGCCATGCCCACCCACCAGGTGGTACCGCACCTCAAGCTTGCCCGCCGCCATCAGCCGTGCCCCGTAGTCCTGTTGCTGGAGCACGGCCCGGACCACGCCCGGGGTCGCCCGGCCTAGCTCCAACCTCCAGATCACCAGAAATTTGCCAGCCATCATCTCCTCCTCGGGGGAGCCGCCAGCGTTGCCGATCTGCACCGAAGCGTAACCCGCCGGGCCGCCGGCGCCGCACGCGAGAGCCCGGCGCTGGTCTGACGGTAAACGAGCTCAAGCAGGAAATCCGCGGCTGCGGGATGACTTGTGAGCTCGTTAGTCTTCGTCCACCACTGGTCGAACCTGCTTTCGCTTTCGCAGGCCTGCTTCCGGCGGCGGTGAGTTTTCCGGGCGCAAGATCAAAGTGAGTGGCAAATGGTGCTTGCGGGAGCACCGGGTTCTCGGAGCCCGCCGGATCAGGGTTGACCCGGTGGCCAGCGGGATGCATCTCAGGGTCGAACCAGGGTTGATCCCGATCGACGCGGTCAGCCAACGGCGGCAGCCTGAAGACATCAGCACGACCACTCCGACAGAAATGGAGATCGATCACCATGCTCGCGATCATCGTCCTCGTCCTCATCGCCGTCGTGGCCCTGACCGTGCTCAGCTTCGCTGTGCACGTCCTGTTCTCCCCGTGGCTTCTGCTGGCGGCGATCGGCATCCTGGCCTGGGTCAAGTTCCGCCCGCGGCGCTCCCGCCGGTAGCCGCCGCCCCGCTCAATCTTGAGCGGCGCCCCCCGGGGACTGGGCGGCGAGGTGAGGTGACCGGTACGCGAGGGCGACGATACCCACAGACATGATGATCAGTCCCGCTACCTCGGCGGCGATGGCGGCGGGGCTGCTGGCGACCTGCTCGTTCAGCCAGACAAGGCCGATGCCGATAGCTACCAGGGGGTCGGTGACGGTCCGGATGGCCAGGACCGGGGCTATCAGGGAGCTCTCCTGGAAGGCGTTCTGGTTGAGCAGGAAACCGACCGGCTCGGCGATGATGAACGCATAGAGCGGCCACTGCTGTGCGGGCGGGTTGAATCCCAGGCCGATGGTCTGCGTTATCTCCTTGAGCAGGAAGGCCGTGACCCCGAAGATTGCGCCGCAGGCGAATGCGGTGGCCAGCGGCAGGAATTTCCGGGGGCTGACACGCCACGCGATGAGGCACAGGGCGATGACGCCCGCTACACCGGCGCCTAGCGGTAGCAGGATGGCCGGCCCGACGCTGACCGCGGCGGACTGCGGTCTGGCTACGGCCAGGAACAGCACCAGGCCGCCGGTGCAACACAGCACCCCGGCGCGCACCACCCGGTCGGGCCGCCGGCGGGCCAGGGCAGCAGTGATCACGACGGCGAACAGCAGGTCCAAGACAAGGATCGGCTGCACCAGGGCCAGCGGCCCGAAGTGCAGGGCGATGGCCTGCATGACCGAAGCGGCGATGTCGACCGTGATCCCGATCAGCCAGAGCCGGTTGACCGCCAGATCAGCAAAGAGCCTCAGGTCCAGTGGAGGCCGCTTGGCCACCCGGTGCGTGGCGCGCTGCTCGATGACATCGGACGCGCCAAACGTGATAGCACCCGCGACCGCAACCAGCACGGCGACCAGCTCGTTCACGACACGCTCACTCGCGTCCACCACCCGCCAGCCGGAGGACGTCGCCATCGCCGGCCCGGGGGCCTGGCTCGGTATGCCGTCGCTGGGCCGCCAACCACAGGCTTACCCCATCGATGTCCCATCGATCCTTCAGGAGCCCACCCCCGGCGGCGACCGACTTGCCGTCCAAGTGGAGGTGACTGTGGGCCCTGATCAGTGGCCGTGGGCGGCCCCGGTCACCTCGGTCCGCGGAGAGCTGCGGGCGCGGTTCCGGCCGTCTCGAGGTCAACCACCAGCCGCAGCTGGTCGTGGTCCCACACCTGGTTATCGCCATGCAGGTCGCCATGGACCAGCACGGCCGGGCCAGCCGCGGCGAGCACGGCATCGGCCCGCTCGCACCAGCGCACGACGATCCGGCGCTGATCTGCCTGGGCCCACCGCCCGAACCGCTCCCGCAAGGTGGCCGTCGTGGCTGGCGGCAGGTGCGCGCCGGTGAGCTCGCCGACCGCCGCCTCAGCCCGCTGGCGTGCCGCCGGGTGGTGCAAAGCGGCCAGGAACTGTGCGAGCTGCTGGCCGGCCCGATCCGGGTCGATCGAGCCGATGACGTCGAACAGCGATGCTCCGGGGACGAGCCTGGTGATCAGGAGCACAGGGTCGGTGCTGCTGGCGATGACTTCCGGCAGGCACGGCACCGCTGGCTCGCGCCCGAGCGCGGTGAGCACGCCGATCTCACGCACCAGGCGCAGGGCGGCCGGACGCGACCAGGCGAACTTGACGATGAACTGCTCACCGACCACCGTGCTGGACGACCACCACAGCGGGTGACGCTGGGCCACCGGGTCCGGGCCGGGAACGGTGACCGGATCGCCGCTCAGTTCCGGCGCCACCACCCGCAGCGCCTCGCCGAGCGCCCCGGCGGAACACTCAGCCAGCCATCTCACCCGCACAACCCCGCCATCTCACGACGGTAGGACGCCAGCCAGCGGCAGCCAAACTCCTCCCGGCTAGTGCGCGAGTCTCCTACCCATGAGAACAAACCTGCAGGTCAGCGCGTTGGCACCGGCGAGATTCCATGAGCCCTGATCCTTCGCAGCCCAGGCTGGGGGATTGCGAATCAGTAGCCGACCTCGACCCGCTCGCTAGTGCTGTCGATGGTCACGGTCCCACCGCTTGGGATCACGTACTGCGGTTCGGTGTGGCCGAAGTCGACCCCGAAGACCACCGGGATGCCGGGGTGGTATTCGGCTACGGCCGCCAGCATGGCCTGGCGCTGTTCGTCGGTGTAGCGGGCTTTGGCAGCGGTGTCGTTGTGCTGGCCGGAGAGGAACCATGCTTTCGGCCGGCCCCAGAGGATGCCGGCGAAGCGCTGCAGCAACTGGCGTTCGCCCATGCACATCAGGACCCGGTACACGTAGCCGGCCGGTGGCATCTCTTCGGAGGTCTCGAAGAAGAGGAAAAGTGCCGGGGTCGGTCCAGTCACCTTCCTCGTCGCTGTAGTCGGCGGGCTGGCTGAGCAGATAACTGCCCCGGGTGAACAAGGCCCGCTCGAGGGATTCACGAGTGACCGGGTGCATGGAGCCGGGGCGGCCGAACTGCACCATGACGGCGCTCCCGTGGTAGGAGACCAGGCCCAGGTTCCACAAGAACACATGCAGGTTGGTGTTGTCGCTGTAACCGAAGAACGGCTTGGGGTTGCTGGAGAAGACCTCGGGATCCAGGTGGCGGAGGACTTTTATCTCGTCTTCCCCGCCAATGCTGGTGAACACGGCCTTGATCTGCGGGTCGCTGAACGCCGTGTGCAAGTCCTTGGCCCGTTCGGCTGGGGAAGCCTGCCTGGCCCGGGTCGTGGGGTACTCGACAGGCTGCAGGCCGAACTCATCCCGCAACCGCGTCAGGCCCAGCTCGAACGGCAGCGGGCGGACGGCCGGGCCGCCCCACGAAGGGGAGAGCACGGCGACGCTGTCGCCACGCCGCGGCTTGGGCGGGTAGGTGAACCTGCGAACCACCGGTTGCTCCCCTTTCGGCAGCTGGCCGAGGTGGCACCATCACCGCAACTTGATCGCGGGCAACGCGAGCGCGAGGGCGAACTGGCCGTCCAGAAATACAGGCCACGATCCCGGAACTCGGTGAAGATCTCCTGGCCCCTTCTGTCGGCAAGTTAACCCGCCGGGCCTGGTAAGCGCCCATGCCACCGGAACAGATACGACGTACACGGTACGCATCGAACCCGGCCCCGGAGCTGGCATCACCACGATCGGGGAGGCAAGGCCAAGACGCCGGCTGCGCCGGACCTGCTGAGCGCCGGGTCACACGAGCCAGACGTTGTGTGCTCGATGGTCTCGCCCGCCACGACGGGCCCGTCGGCATGGGCGGGCGCCGCCTGCAGGGCGTCGCGCACGTCGCCGGGCTCCTCGACGCAGATGACGTTCACGACGCGGGCCTTGCGCTGGACCTGGGTCAGCAGGTCGCCCAGGCCGAGCATGGTGAAGCCGCCGCCGCCACACAGGGCGATGGCCCGCCGCCCGGGAAAGGCCAGTGCCGCGCCGAACGCGTTCGGCGCGGCACTGGCCATCGATGCCCAGGTCAACGAGCCGAACATCCGGCGGTCTGGCGAGTAGCTCAGAATCAGCGTGCAAATGCGCGGCGGGCCGGGATTCCCGGGCTCGCCGCGCAGGGGGGAGAGGGGCTACTTGGTGGCGCCCTTCTTGGCTGCGGGGCCGCTCCAGGTGTCCAGCAGCGGCTTGATTGCCTCGAGCAGGCTCTCAGCGAACTTCCGCTGCGAGCTGAGCAGCTCCTCGGCGAAGTGATAGCTGCTGGCCACGAACTCCTCGGGCTTGGGCATCTTGTCGCTGTAGGGCAGGTCGGGCATCGGGATGGCTGGCATTACCGACTGGACTGCCTTAGCCCAGCGCTTGGTCGCGTCGACGAATGCTTCCTCGCCCTTGTTGACCGCGCCAAAGAAATCTGCCTGGATCTCCTGGCCGGTGCTACGGGTCTCAGTCATTTCTGCTCCTTGGGCCTGTCTCTCTGCTCTCATCTACTGCTTCCTATAGTAAGCAGCGCTGCTTGATTTGTCAAGCGGAGGGCAGCCCGGCCGTCGCTGGACTGGTGCGCTGAGCGGTATGACGGCGGGCGGTCGTGGGCCGGGTGGCTGCTGCTGGCGGGTTGGGTGCGGCCGGTGGCCGCTGTAGTGCTGGCCTACCGTCCGGGCACTGCCTGCAGGTCTCATTCGCCGTGCGCCCCGGGGCCGAATCGCAGCCGGGTACGGGCGCGCATCCGCTGGTCCGATGTCCCGGACCGGACAGGGGTTACTGTCAGGTCAGCCGGGACGTCGATGCGACGTTCCGGTTACCCGGTGAAGCGGATGCGAACGTCGGCGACGACGGCGCCGTGCTTGCGGACGAATACTGGGTTGAGATCGAGTTCAGCGATCTCGGGGATGTCCTCGACCATTGCGCTGACCCGGTGCAGCAGTTCAGCGAAGGCGGCCACGTCCAGCGGCGGGGACTGGCGGTAGCCGGTAAGCAGCCGGTAAGAGCGTAGCGAGCGGAGCATTTCATCGACGTCGGTGTTGCTCAGGGGAGTGATGCGGACCGCCACGTCGCCGAGGAGTTCGACCGTGGTCCCGCCCAGGCCGGCCAGCACCAGGGGACCGAAGGCAGGGTCATGGGTCACACCGACGATCATTTCCACGCCGTCGCGTATCTGCTCCTGGACGAGGAACTCTGCGGCGTGCCCGGCGATGCCAGCATCGGTCAGGGTGGCGCGGATGGCGGTCACCGCGTTTGCTGCCGCCTGCGGGCTGTCGATGCCGAGGGCGACGCCGCCGACGTCGCTCTTGTGAATCGCTGCGGCGATCTTGACTACGACCGGCCCGCCCAGTTCGGCCTGGGCGGCCGCAGCTTCGGCCGGGGTGCGGACCAGGCGGCACCAGGCGGCGGCGATGCCATAGGCGGTGAGCAGCTCCCCGGCTTCCTCAGCGCCGGCCCAGCCGCCGCCGGGCTGGCGGGCCAGAACCTTGCGGGTCAGTGCCTGCCCGCGGCGCGGGTCGATGCCAGGCGGCGTCACGACGTGGCCGGCCGGCCGGTCCCGCCATTCCGCCCAGCGCGCGATCTGTCCTACCGCAGCGGCGGCCCGCTCAGGGTAGGTGAAGACAGGGATGCCGGCGCTGGTCAGGCTGCCCGGCACGGGCCCGGCGGTCATGAAGACCGCGATGACGGGCTTGCCGGGCACGTCGGCGGCTGCGGCCGTGATTTCGCGGGCGAAGTCCTCGGCCCAGGCATCAAACGGCGGGATGAATACCGCGATGATCGCGTCGATTTCCTCGGCCGCGCCGAGCAGGCGCAGCGACCGCCCGTACTGCGCGGCGGTAGCGCTGGCGACGACGTCCACCGGGTTCCCAGTGGCGGCCTGGGCCGGCAGGCCAGTGCGCAACGCCGCCTGGGTGTCGTCGGACAGTTCCGGCACCAGCAGCCCGGCCGCTTCGCAAGCGTCGGCAACCAGGATGCCCGGCCCTCCACCGTTGGTCAGCACCCCGACCCGACGTCCCGCGGGCGTCGGCTGAGCCGACACCACAGCGGCGACGTCGAACATCTCCTCCAGCGTCCCGGCGCGGATCACCCCGGCCTGGTGGAACAGCGCCTCGACCGCCACCTCACCGGCCGCCATCGCCGCTGTGTGCGAGGACGCCGCCCGGCGCCCGGCGCCGGTGCGGCCGGCCTTGACCGCCACGATGGGCTTGTGCCGGGAGACGCGCCGGGCAATCCGGGCGAACCGCCGGGGATTGGCCACCGACTCCAGGTAGGCCAGCACAAGGCTGGTGCCGGGGTCCTCATCCCAGTACAGCAGCAGGTCGTTGGGCGTCAGGTCGGCGGTGTTGCCGACGGACACGAAACCGCTCACGCCAAGAGACGGGCCGGTAAGCAGGGTGAGCGCGGCAAGCCCAAGGCCGCCGGACTGGGTCACGAACGCCAGGCGGCCTGGTGGGGGGAAGGCGGGGCTGAACGTCGCATTGAACCGGGGATCGGGGCCGCCGTTGAGCAGTCCCATGCAATTGGGCCCGATGAGCCGCACCCCGGCCGCCCGGGCGTGGCGGTGAAGCTCGTCCTGCAGGGCCCGGCCCTCGCCGCCGACCTCGGCGAAGCCGGCGGAGATCACGCACATCGCCCGGATCCCCAGCTGGCCGGCCTGGTCGACGACCCCGGCCACCAGCGGCGCGGGCACCGCCACCAGGGCCAGATCCGGCGGCTTGGGGCACGCGGTCAGGTCCGGGTAAGCGGTCACCCCCTGGATGACCTGGTGGCGGGGGTTGACCGGGTACACCGGCCCGGTGAACCCGCTGGCGAGCAGGTTGGCCAGCAGCAGGGCGCCAATGCTGGCGGGTGTGTCGCTGGCTCCCACCACGGCGATCGACGCTGGGCGGAGGAACGGCTCGACCGCGGTCCGGGCCGCCGCGCGGTGGTCGGCCAGCACGGCATCCAGGTAGGCATCGGTTTCCTGCACGGTAAAGCTGGCGTGCACGCTGGCCGCCGTCACCTGCTCCTCGTACTGCAGGCCCAGCTCCTCCAGCAGGCCCAGCATCGCCGTATCGCTCTTGGGCACGTCGCTGGCCAGCCGGCGCACCCCGGCGTGCCGGGCGGCGTCGGCCAGGCGGCGCAGCAGCAAGGTGCCCAGGCCGGCGCGCCGCCAGGAGGCATCGACGAACACCAGGAACCTGGCCGCATCCCCGGCTGTGCGCTCGTACCGCGTCACGCCCACCACCCGCCCAGCCGGGTCGCCCGGGGCGGTCGCGACGATCCCCGCCGCATGACCTGGGCGTGGGATGGCCACGTCACGGGGACGGTCGGACGGCAGATGAGCCAGGCCGGTGAACCGGTGCCGGGCTGGGGCATCGAGGCGACGCCACAGCGCCTCGACTCCGGCAGCGTCAGCAGCCTGCAGCGGGCGGACGGTCACTACCCGGCCATCACGCAGAGTCTCCTCTGAACCGGGGACGGCGCCGGCGGTCACGCCCGGACCCAGGGCGGTTCGTGCTCTGGCGGCTCATTCGCCGGCTGGCCCAGCTCGCCGATCCCCGGTGCGAAGCCGAACGCGGCACCTGCTTGCCCCGCGCCAGGGCGCTGGATGACAGGCTGGCGGCACGCCGGCCCGGGCCGGTCGGCCATGATGTGCGGCATGCTCCCAGTCTGCACGTGCACGCCTAGCACCAGGAAGGCTGGGCAGACATTGGTCCGCGAAGCGCGACATGGCGAGCACGGCGACCGCTGCATCGGTGCCGGGCCCGCGGCGGGCGCACATGCCGATCGGTGACTGGGCTCCGCGAGCTTGACTGAGACGGCGCGGCCATCTCTGTCTCAGGAATCATGGGCACAGATCGCCGCCGGCGCTGTCGGCTCTAACGGCGTTCGTGCTGGCCAGCGGTACCGCTGGGGCATTACCGCAGTCAGCCGGCGCGGTCACCCGGGCGGCGGGCGTCGCCCAAATCCCAGCAAACGGGTGGTTCAGTACGTGGCGCGGCCACCGCTTATGTCGTACACGGCGCCGGTGGAGAAGCTGACCCTGTCCGAGGCAAGCCACGCGACGAGCTCAGCGACCTCGGATGGCTGGCCGATGCGGTGCATCGGGATGAGGCTGGTGATGTGGCTCAGCGCGGCGGGCGCGGTAGCCGCATTCATCGGGGTCTCGATTACAGCTGGCGCGATCGCATTGACGAGCACGCTGCTGGTGGCCAGTTCCTTGCCGAGCGACTTGGTCAGCGCGATGACGGCGGCTTTTGACGCCGAGTAGGCCGACATGTTCGGGTTTCCGTCTTTACCGGCGATGCTGGCGATGTTGACAATGCGCCCCCATCCGCGGGCGCGCATACCGGGCACGAAAGCCTGGCAGGTATTGAAGGTGCCCCGCACATTAACGGCAAAGGTCTGCTCCCAGCTTTCGAGCGGGATCTCCCACAGGGGGCCGCTGGGGCCCACGATGCCAGCCGAGTTGACCAGGATGTCGATTGGCCCAACTTCCGCCGCGGCCGCCCGGACACCTCCCGCGTCGGTAATGTCCACGGTCAGGTCGGCCCCACCGGCGATATCCAGGGTTACGACGGTGACGCCGTCCTGTCTCAGCCGGGTGGCGGCGGCGCGGCCGATCCCGCTGGCCGCTCCGGTGACGAGGGCAGTGCGTGATGGGTTCATGGCGTTTCTCCCCAGCGGACGTTGCGGGCGTGGGCGGCATGCTCAGCAGGATGGCAGCACCGGCGCCCGGCAGGAGCCGGCCGCATGCTGCACGGGAAGGCCAGGCTACGCACCAACCGCGGCCCTCCCGGACGCTGGACCTTGTCGGTGGCCGCGAAAGCTGGACCGTGTGCCCGCTCGCCGGCGCCGGACCACCCGAGGTCAGCGACCGAATCCGGGACCCAGCCGGCTCGCCGGTAACACCTTTACCCTGTCGCGGCCGGCCTCAACGGCCCGCTGGATCTCGCTGGGTGGCTGCGCTCCCTCGGTCAGCCGGTCCGGATGAGTGTTTACCTGGCCGATATGGACAGATTCCAGGAGATGGAGACGATTTACCGCGACTATTTCAGCGGCCCGCCGCTGGCACAGCACGGGTCCTGACGTGATGAACGGAGCCCGGGCCAGCATCCCGCACGGTGATGTGCTGCTGCCGGCCATGGTCATCAGGGAGTCATGCCTGGACAACAACCTGGAAGTGATGGCCAGGTATGTCCGGGAGCGAGGGTGCTTTCTCGCTCCGCACGGGAAGACCACCATGGCGCCGCAACTGTTCCGGCGCCAGCTCGAACACGGGGCCTGGGGTATCACGGTGGCCAACGTCGCCCAGGCCCGGGTGGCGCTGACCGCCGGTCCCGGCCGGATACTCATCGCCAACGAGATCGTCGGGCCAGCTGACATCGCCCAGCTGGCCGGCTGGACGCACCAGGCCGGCCCAGAGATCCGCTGCCTGGTCGACTCGGTGACCGGAGTCCGGATCCTCGACGGTGAACTCGCCCGGGCGGGGGTGTCGGGCCGGGTCCCGGTGCTGGTAGAAGTGGGTGTGCCCGGGGCGCGGACCGGCACCCGGAGCCGGGCCAGCGTCCGGGCCATCGCCGAGGCCGCTAACGCATCGGGCCATGTCGCCCTGACGGGCGTCGAAGGATACGAGGGCGTCATTGGCTCGGACAGGCACCCCGGCACGCTGGCCCGGGTCGACCGTTACCTCAAGGGGCTTCGCGACGCCACCCTGGAGCTGGCTAGGTCCGGTGCGTTCAGTGCCCAGTGGAATGTCGTGCTGAGCGCCGGGGGGAGCAAGTATTTCGACCGGGTCGCGGAGACCTTCCGTCCGGCTGCCCTGCCGATCGACCCACGCCCGGACGTGGTGATCCGGGCAGGCGCCTACATAACCCATGACCACGGGATCTACGCTCGCGTGTCGCCGCTGGCCGGGCCCGATGCGGCTGGCCGGTCACTCCTGCCTGCCCTGGAGGTCTGGGCGGACGTGATCTCGGTTCCCGAGCCCGGCCGGGCGATCGTCGCCATGGGGAAGCGGGACGTCCCTTTCGACCTGGACCTGCCCGTTCCGCTCCATGCGGCCGGCCGGACCGGGCGGGTTACGCCGGCCCCGCCGGGACTGGCCGTCGTAGCTCTCGACGACCAGCACTGTTACCTGGACATGGCCGGCCGGGCGGTGGCGGTCGGTGATCGCCTGGGCTTCGGGGTATCGCACCCCTGCACGGCATTCGATAAGTGGCGCCAGATCGCCATGGTGGATGCGGACTACAACGTCGTCAGCACGGTCAGCACGTACTTCTGACGATGGTGGCGGAATCGACGCGACGACAGGAACGGAAGGGGCAAGGATGGCACTTCTTCTCGACAACCTCGTGATGCGGCCCATCGCCGCGCCGGAGGTGTCACTGTTCGCTGGCCTGGTCGAGCGGGCCTTCGGCGGCTCCCGCCTCAGCGCCGCCGAGATCGGCAACCGGGCCGGGATCCTGGAGCCTGCCCGCACGCTGGCCGTGTTCGACCGGGATGAGCTGGTCGCCACCCTGGCCGTGCACAGCCTCACCATGTCGATCCCGGGGGGCGAAGCCGCCGTGGGAGGTGTCAATCACGTGGCCGTGCGGGCCGACTACCGGCGCCGGGGCCTGATGACATCCATGATGGCGGCCGCGCTACGTGACGCGACGGAGCGGGGCGAGGCGGTATCAGCGCTCTGGCCATCCGAGGCGGCAATCTACGGGCGGTTCGGATACGGGCTGGCCAGCCGCCATGCCGCCTCTCGATCGATGGCCGGGTGGGTACCACCGCGGCGGCGTCGTTCCGGGAAATCCGGCTGCTACCCGACGCCAGCATGGCCGATACGGCACTCCTCGGCCGGCTCTACCGGGCGTGGTACGCAGCCAGGCCCGGGTCGGTCGCGCGCTCGGCCGAGCGATGGCGTCAGCGTCTGGCCCCCCGGGAGGACCCCCGGGGCGGCACCGCCGACGTCGTATGCGTTCTGCACCACGACGACGAGGAGGGGGCCGATGGCTGCGCCCTTTACACCGCCCGGCCTGACTGGTCACCCGGGCAGGTGCCGAACGGCGTGACGGTGGTGCTCGAGGTATGCGCCCAGACGGCCCGCGCGCTCGCTTCCCTCTGGGGCCATCTTCTCTCGGTCGACATGATGGCCTCGGTCCTCGCCCCGGTCATCCCGGCTGATGACCCGGGAATATGGACCTTGCGCGACAGCCGGCAGTGGCAGATGCAGCTGACGGACAACCTCTGGATCCGGCTCGTCGATGTGCCGGCCGCCCTCCGGGCCAGGACCTACGCCCGGGAGGTCGACGTCGTGCTCGACGTGCAAGACGACGTCCTCCCAGCCAACGCCAGGAAGTACCGGCTGGCCGGTGACACCACCGGGGCGTCCTGCGAGCCAACCACGGCGCCGGCTGACCTACGGGTGGCCGCAGCCCACCTCGGGGCGAGTTATCTGGGCGGAACCAGCCTGGCCAGGCTGGCCCTGTCCGGCGGCTTGGAGGAGCGGACGAGGGGGGCTTTGCCTGCGGCTGCGACCGCCCTTTCGGCTCCCCTCGCCCCGTGCTGCATCGACCCGTTCTGAAGCCACCTGGCACGGCCCCGCTCGGCGAGGCAAATCTCTGCCGATGGCCGCGATACGAAGACGCTGGCGAGGCAATGACTCATTACGACCTGCTGATCAGGGGCGCGGAGGTCCTGGACCCGAGCGCTGGGATAGCCGGCCAGCAGGATCTGGCCGTGCGTAATGGCCGGGTAGCCGCGATCGAGCCGGCCATTGCGCCCGAGATGGCGCGGATTGTCATCGACGCGGGCGGGCAGTACCTCCTGCCGGGCCTGGTGGACCTGCATACCCACATCTACCCGGAGGCTACGTTCTGGGGGATCGACCCGGCGGAAGTGGCCTGGAGAACGGGCGTCACGACCTGGGTGGACGCCGGTTCCGCGGGGGCCTACAACTTCCGGGGTCTCCGGCAGCGATCGGGCAGCTGCCCGGTCCGCTGCTCCGCGTTCATCAACATCTCCGCCATCGGGCTGACCGCCCCGACGGGTGAACTCCGGCACCTGGACCTGTGCGACCCAGCGATGTGCGAGCAGATCGCCGGCGCGGCCGGAAGCTTCGTGGCCGGGGTCAAGGTGCGGATCGACCGGCGCAACGTCGGCCCCCACGGGACGGAGCCGCTGCGGCGGGCACTGGGCGCCGCCCGCGCTCTGGCGAAGCCCCTCATGGTGCACATCGGTGACGGTCCCCCCGCACTGGCAGACGTGCTGCAGCCGCTAGCGGAGGGTGACATCGTCACCCACTGCACGACGCCCGGAAACATGGGCCTCCTCGACCACCGGGGGGCCCTGAAACCGTGCGTCCGCGCCGCGCTTGACCGTGGTGTCGTGTTCGACGTCGGGCATGGGTACGGGGCGTTTTCCTTCCGCGTCGCCGAGGCAATCGTCAACACGGCCGGCCTGCCCCATGTGATCTCCACGGACATCCATCAGCTGAGCATCCGCGGCCCCATGTTCGATCTCCCGACGTGCATGTCCAAGTTCCTGGCCGTGGGCATGTCACTGGCGGACGTGGTCCTGGCCACGACCGCGGTACCGGCGCAGGTGCTCGGGCTGGCGGACGAGATCGGGTCGCTGCAGGTGGGCCGGCCGGCCGACCTGGGCCTATTCCAGCTGACCACGGGCGAGTTCACGCTCTACGACGTAGACCTGTCGGCCCGGGTCGCCGACCGGCTGCTGCAGAACACCTTGACGCTGGTCGGCGGGGTTCCGCTGGCCGCCGCGGCGGCCGAGCCCCCGCCACCCTGGGTGGAGCGGACCGCGGCGGAGACCCGGGTGGAGTCGGGCTTGATGTCGGCGCTCAGACAGCCCCGGGCAGCCCGGCTCGGCTCGGCGAGCGGGTTCATGCCCCGGCTGGCCCGCTCGGCCGGGCGCCCGGCCGGCGGCTCGGGGGCGGGCCAGGGCGCCGGGGATGAACACTGATGGCCAGCGATCAGGACGTGGCCATCGTAACCGGCGGGGGATCCGGGCTGGGCGCCGCGATCGCCGGCGCTTTCGCCGCGCGGGGAGCCTACGTTGTGGTGGCGGACGTCGCCGGGCCATCGGCTGAGCGGGTCGCGAGCTCACTCCAGCAGCGCGGCCTCGGCGCCGCCGCCGCCGAGGTCGACGTCTCCCAGGCCACCGGAGATCTGGGACACGGACGTAGCGGGCACGCTGCGGTAGGCATATCTGTGCAGCCGCGCTGTTCTCCCGGCCATGGTCGAGCGGCATCGAGGCGTCATCTGCAACATCGGCTCGGTGAACGCGTTCGCCTCCTACGGGAACGAAGCGTACAGCGCCGCCAAGGCAGGCCTCGTCTCGCTGACCCGGGCACTGGCCGTCCGGTATGGACCCAGCGGGATCCGGGCCAGCATGATCGCTCCCGGTACCGTGCGGACCCCGGCCTGGGACCAGCGCGAGGCCGCCCGGCCGGGAACCCTCGATCGGCTGCGGAAGTGGTATCCGCTCGGCTGGATCGGCCGTCCCGAGGACGTGGCGCCAAGCGTTGTCTTCCTCTGCTCCGACGCCGCCAGCTGGGTAACCGGCTCGGTGCTCGTCGTTGATGGCGGGCTGCTGGCCGGGAACCCGCTGATGACCGCGGACATACTGGGCGATGACTGGGCCGGGGGAGGCCGGCCATGACCCGGCCAGCGTCGCCGCTACCGGCAGCGAGCCGGTAGCCCCGCTGCAGGAGACGACCTGGTTCTGCTTCCTGGACGACCCTCCGACGCGGGAGTCGGCGCCACTCTCGACCGGATCGCCGCGCGCTCGGGCGTGCGCGACGTGACGGTGGCGGCCGCCTATCACAGCGCCCGGGACGTCTTCCCGCACCGCCGGAACGGCCGCGTGAAGTTCCTGCCGCCTGGAGTGATCTACTTCCGCCCGGATGAGAGGCGCTACGGCCGGGTACGGCCCACCGCCGATCGCCCGGCCAGCCAGCAGGATACGCTCGCGCTGGCGTGCCGCGAGGCAGCGGACCGCGGCACCAGGGTCAGCGCCTGGGCCGTGGCCCTGCACAACGACCGTCGTGGTTTCGAGGATCCGACGCTCTCGGTTGCGAACGCGTTCGGGGACTTGCTGCTCACCGACCTCTGCCTGAGCAACCCGGACGTGCGGCGGTATGTGGTCGCCCTCCTAGGTGACCTGGCCCGGTATCCGCTGGCGGCGATCCGCGTCGAGAGCTTGCACTTCCCCACGCTCTTGCACGGCTACCACCACGAGCGCTACCTGGAGCCGCTGGACGAGGCCACCACGTTCCTGCTCGGCCTGTGCTTCTGCGCGCACTGCCGCGCCGGCGCCGCCGGGCATGACCTCGATGCGGATGGGATCCGGGCGGCCGTCCGCGGCTGGCTGGACGCGCAGCTCCGCTCCCGGCCCCGGCCGAGACAGCGGCAACTCCGGACCGCCTCAGCAGCGCTCTCGGCGTGGACCTGACCGCGTACCTCCAGGCGCGCACGAGCCGCGTCACCTCACTCGTGCGGTCAGCCGGGCAGGCCGCAGCGGCGGGCGGCGTGCCACTGCACTTTCTCGATGTGACCGGCGCGGCGGCGGCGTTCGCCACCGGCCAGGCGGCGCCGCAGCTGGCGGCCTGACAGGGCTGGATTTATGGCATCGACGGGCCAGACATTCTGGGCACCGGCGCCCGCATCGAGGTCACCGCTTACGGCCGGGATCCCGGCCGCCTCGGTGCGGAGGTCGCCGGTTACCAGCGGGCCGCCGGAGACGCCGGGACGGTGGGCGCGGTCCTGCGGCCCGGCCATCCGGACTGCCAGTCAGCGGCCACGCTGCGGGAGAACGTGCGCAGCGTCCGCCTGGCCGGCGCGCAGAGCGTGCACTTCTACCATTACGGACTCTACCGAGAACGGTCTCTGGACTGGGTCCGCGACGCGCTTACCGGAAGTGCGGGGGCTGACCCCGGCCGCCCGTCCGGGCGGGAATCAGAAAGGGGTGACAACGCCATGGGAGCCGTACCGAAAATTGCCGTCATCGGCCTCGGTATCTGGGGTAAGAACCATGCCCTGGCCTACGCCGACTATGACGGCTGCGAACTCGCCCTCGTCTGCGACGCTGACCCGGAGCGGGCGCGCGCCACGGGCGGGGACCTCGGTGTCGAGTGGACGAGCGACATCGCCGAGGTGGCCGCGTGCCAAGCCGATGGGGTGAGCATCGCCACCCCCGATCACCTGCACACCGCGGTGACGATGCAGATGCTGGAGGCAGGCAAGAACGTCTTCCTGGAGAAGCCACTCGCCACCAGCCTGCCGGAGGCCGAGCAACTGGCGGCGGCGGCCGCCAAGTCAGGCCGGATCGCCCTGGTCGATTTCCAGAACCGCTGGAATCCCGCCTTCATGAACATCAAGGAGTCGGTAGCGGAGGGCCAGCTCGGCGCGCCAGTTATGGGCTACGTGCGGCTCAGTGACTCGATTGCCGTCGCCGAGTCGTGGCTCAGCTGGGCGGGCAAGTCCGGCCCGGAGTGGTTTCTGTTCCCGGACACGATCGACATCATCCGGTGGATCGTCGGACAGGAACCGGTTTCTGTGTATGCCCTTGGCCGGTGTGGGATCCTGTCTGGCCGGGGCATCGACTGCTGGGACGCTATTCAGGCGCTCGTCCAGTTCGAGTCGTGCTTCTTCACGTTCGAGACCTCTTGGGTGGCGCCGGCCGGATCCCCCAGCGTGGTGGACTCCCGGTTCTGCTTGTACGGCGACTCGGGCAAGGTCGACTGCGACTGGGCCTACAACGGCCTGACGTTCGTCCGCGACCGGGTCGAGTACCCGTGGATACCGATCGGGACCCGGGACCGCTACGGGCATCTCACCCATTTCGTTTACGAGCCCATGCGGCATTTCGCCGACTGCCTGGCCGGAACCGCCGTCCCGGAAACAAGTTTCGACGACGGCCTCCGCAACGTTGCTGTCATCGACGCCATCCGGCGGAGCCTGCTCGAGAAGCGGCCGATCGAGCTGACGCCCTGACCCGGTGCGTCCCGCCCGGCTCCCATCCCCGCCGGGACCGGATCCGCCGCCGGTTAGGGCAGCGGCGCGAACCGGGCGGTGAAGTGCCGTAGCTGGCTGGGCTGGGAAATGATGCGCATGCCGGGGAGCTTGGCGGCCCGGCTGGCGACCCGGGTGGCGACCTCGATGACGTAGTCGATGTGGCTCTGGGTGTAGGTCCGGCGGGGGATGGCCAGGCGGACCAGGTCCATTGCGGCGGGGGACTCGGTCCCGCCGGGGCGCATGCCGAACATCACGGTCCCGATCTCGCAGGCGCGTACCCCGCCTTCTTCATACAGCGCACAGGCCAGCACCTGGCCCGGGTACTGCAGGGGATCGAGGTGGGCCAGCAGGGCCCGCGCGTCGATGAAGACGGCATGGCCCCCGAACGGGACCACGACCGGTACTCCCGCGGTTTCGAGCGCCTCCCCCAGGTAGGCGATGGAACGCACCCGGTAGCGCAGGTAGTCATCGTCGGTGCACTCGCGCAGACCCTGTGCGATCGCCTCCAGGTCGCGGCCGGCCAGCCCGCCGTAGGTCGGGAAGCCCTCGGTGAGGATCTCCAGGTTGCGGCACTGCTCGGCGAGGCTGTCGTCGTTGAGGGCCAGCCAGCCCCCGATGTTGGCCAGCGGGTCCTTCTTCGCCGACATGGTCATCCCATCCGCCAGCGCGGCCATCTGCCGGACTATGGCGGTGACCGGGACGCCGGCGTAGCCGGGCTCGCGGGTCTTGATGAACCACGCGTTCTCGGCGAACCGGCACGCATCCAGGAACAGCGGCTTGCCGTAGCGGTCACAGACCTCCCGGACGGCCTGGATGTTGGCCAGGCTCACCGGCTGGCCGCCGCCGGAGTTGTTGGTCACGGTCAGCATCACCAGCGGGACCGCCGAGGCCTGCCCGGTCAGCAGCCGCTCGAGCGCCGCGACGTCCATGTTGCCCTTGAACGGATGCCGCAGCGACGGCTGGCGGCCCTCCGGTATGGGCAGGTCCACGGCCTGCGCGCCGGTGAACTCGATATTGGCGCGGGTGGTATCGAAGTGGGTGTTGTTGGGCACCACCCGGCCCGGCCCCCCGGTCACTGTGAACAGGATCTTCTCGGCAGCCCGGCCCTGGTGGGTGGGCAGCACATGCCGGAACGGGAACAGGCCCGTCACCGCATCGCGGAACCGGCCGAATGAGGGAGAGCCCGCGTAGGCTTCGTTGCCCAGCTGAACGCCGGCCCACTGCGCCGATGACATCGCCCCGGTACCCGAGTCGGTCAGCAGGTCGATCAGTACGTCCTCGGCCCGCAACGCAAACAGGTTGTATCCTGCGGCGGCCAGCAGGGCGGCCCGCTCCGCCTGGGTGGTCTGCCGCATCGGCTCCACGGAGTGGATGCGGAACGGCTCGATGATCGTGCGGAACGGCTGATCAGTCACTGGCCGTTACCTCCCCGCCTGGCGCAGGCCCTGGCCGGGCCAGGGTAAATGCCGAACCTGATGCTAAGTGGGTACCCGCCAGCGCTGAGCCCGAGCAGAAGAATTTTCGGTTGTGCGCCGCATCTCATTGGCCCTCCGGCCGGGCACCGATCAAGGCCACGCTCCCACCGGGCGCCTCAGCAGGCAGAGCCCAAGGTCACGAACAACCAGGGCGGAAATCCGTGACCCCCGCCCGGCCGCCTCACCCGGCGGCTGAGCGAGCGCCCGGCGGCTGGCCGCCACCAGAACCCGTCCGCTAGGCGAGGTGCAGCTCATACCCTCGGCCGACCTCATCAAGATCCCGAAAGATCGAGGCTAGGTGCTCGCCGGCCTCCAGCCGGGCCATCCCCCGCCTCTGCCCGGCGCGCGGGAGATGGTGACAGACATTGACACGGATGGGCGAACGCAGTTATACCTGTTCGCTGGTGCCCGTAGCGGCAGCGACGTCAGACGCCCGCCGGTAAGGCAACTCCCCGGCCACTTGATCACTGTTCGCATCGGCCCCAGGAGCAACTGTTGTTGCGATGGCAATCCCCCCACGTGCCCCGAGCAGGATCTTAAAGAGGGGGAGCCCAGGATTCATGACCCAGATCAATTACCGTCTTCGCGTGCTGGAGTCGCCCGAACAGGTCCGCGACCCGCCAGCGGTCGGCATGCTGCACGCGGCCGGCATGAGCATTGTGATGTATTACGGGATTCACTTCTCCCGGCCAGGCAGCAGCCCCCTCGATGAACAGGCGTTTCCTAGCATCACCGGGGAAATGTCTTACTCGGACCGGCTGAGCCCGCACGCTGGCCTGCACTACAGCGGTCTGGAGCCTATCGGTGAGATTCCGGCTCGCTTGGTAGCGGCAACGGGAGCCACCGAGGCCGGGGCTGTCCACCGGAGTTTCGTGTGGATCGATCCTGCGTTCGCTATCATGATCGTTCCCGTCGTCTTCGCCGTGCCGCAGCCCTATATTGACTGGCCCTACATTCCGATCCGGCAGCCACTGTGCGTGGATGACATCCTCGGGGTGATGGACCTCCTCGCCGAGTCCAGCGTGGTCAACGAACTTGGCCGCCGGGCCACGAAAGGCTACCCGTTGGCCGATATAACGCCTATCGAGCAGTCAATGGCCATCCAGCTTTGGGACCTTGATGGCTCCCGCATTGACGGCAGCCAGCTTCGCCCGGATTCGCCATACCGCGGCTTGGAGGAGACTCAGCAATACTGCTGGGAGCTGTCAGCCCTGCTCTCCTTCTCCACCGATCATGTGGTGAAAGACCGCCTTTGGCTCCGCCGTAATCCGAGCCAGGTCTTCGCTGAGGTCGCGGAAGCCTTTGCCTTTTTCGGCGATCATGCGGTCTTCCTGAACCGCAACTGCTGTCTTGAGGTGTCGCATCTGCCGATCCAGCTCCGGGAACGCTCCCGGTACCGGATGCGGTCGTACGGTTACGACTCGTCCTCGATCTTCATCTGGTCGCTGGAGACCCTGAGGTGGTTCGTCCTCAGCACCTTGCGCAGTCAGTACAAGCAAAGGGTACTCAACCTGCAGAGCCAGAAGGACCTGAGTGCTGCCGCCCGGACCGGGCTGCTGCAGCAAAGAATTCAGCACGGAGCGGTAATCGACCAGTTGCTCGCGATTTACGATCATCTCAAGGAACCACGGCTGCGGGCCGTGGCGGCAGAGATCGATGGGCTCTGGACGACAGATCGCATCGCCCACGACACGCAGCAGGAAATAGACAAATCCGATGCGCTGGCGGCCGATCTCGCCAAGGTGCGGGAACAGGCGCTCGAAACCCGGCGCAACACTCTTCTCGGCGTGGTCGCACTCGCGCTGGCCCTGCTCGGCATACCGTCACTTGTCTCTCAGTTCGGAAGCTGGTGGGACGTCAAGGACTGGCTAGGCCTCTCGGTATCCGCGGGGCTCATGATTGTCCTGCTGGTCGTCGTGGCGCTCATGGTAAGAAGGCGGGAATAGCGGCGCTGGGATTCGCCGCACGCACCAGCCAACCGCACCGGAAGGGCAGGAATTGAATGGTTTACCAGAAGCTTTGGCACAGGCGCGCCCTATGCTAGCCATACTGGGCGGGACGCCCGTGATCTCCGAGGGTTCGGTCGCGCCGTGGCCCCAGATACTCCCGCAGGACAAAGCCGCGGTCATGCGCGCAATGGAAACCGCCAGCCCCTGGCGATGGCCTTTTGGTGAGGTTACCCAGCTCGAATCGGCGTGGGCGCGCTATGTCGGCAGGAAGCACTGTATAGCCACCAATTCGGGAACCTCGGCCCTGCATATGTGCGTGGCTGCGTCGGGGGCCGGGCCGGGTGATGAGGTGCTAGTGCCAGCGGACACATTCCTAGCATCGGCAACTTGCGTCCTGCACGCGAATGCTGTCCCGGTGTTCGTTGACACCGACCCGGTCACCTACACGATCGATCCCGATCAGGCCGAGCGGCAGATAGGCCCGCGGACCCGGGCCATAGTCGCGACCGACTTGCACGGCCTGCCCGCTGATTTCGGCCGGTTGGCGGAGGTGGCAGACCGGCACGGCCTGTTTCTGATCGAAGATGCCTCGCAGGCGCACGGAGCGGCCTATCGGGGCCGCCGGGCGGGCGCACTCGGGGACGCGTCCGCCGCCAGCGTCAACGGATCCAAATGCCTGTCCGCCCTGGGTGAAGGTGGCCTGTTCACCACGGACGGAGACGATCAGCGCGACCGGGCGGCGCGGCTCTGCGCGTTCGACGACGTCTATGAGTCGCAGACCGTTCCGGAGTATCACTCCAGCATCATGGGCTGGAACTACCGGATGGACGTGCTGGCCGGCGCCTTCGCCTATTCGCAGCTTCAGCGCCTGGACGAGATGACGGCCGTCCGGGCCGAGAACGGCACCTGGCTCATCGCGGCGCTGTCCGGTATGTCCGGAATCCGGGTGCCTGAGGTGCCCGCGGACCGTACCCACGCTTTCTTCTTGTTCCCGATCTTGGTTGAACCCGCCGACCTTGGGCTCGATGATCTGCCTGTGCCTGCGTTCCGGCAGGCGCTGAGAGACGTCCTGCAGGCAGAGGGGGTTCCGGTCATGGAGTCGCAGACGGCCCCGCTGCCCGGCCTGCCGATGTTCCGTGATCAGCATGGCTACGGCCGCGGTTGCCCGTGGACCTGCACCCACAACATGCCGGCCAGGCAGTACTGGGCCGAGGAGTTTCCGGTGGCCAGCGACGTCTGCCGGCGGCGGCTAACGCTGGGGCACAGCTACAGCTCGTTCGGGCCGCCGAACGGCCTCAAGACCATGCAGCAGATCTCGGACGCCTTCGCCAAGGTGCTGACCGATCACCGGGACGATCTGGTCCGGTTGGTGGCGAGCGCGGCGGCGGGGGGCACCGGCCGGTGAGCGGCAGCCCCGCGTCGCCCGCCGGGCCGATGGCGATAGCGGCGGACCTGGGAGCCACCAAGCTGGCGGTGGGCATCGTCGGCGGCGCCGGCGAGCTCGCGAGCTACCGCGAGGAGCGGACGCCAGAGGGCGCTGGTGCCATGCGCCGACTCATCGAGCTGGTGGGCCAGGCGCACGATGACTGGCCCGCCACCGTCTGTGTGGGCATAGGCACCACCGGCCTGGTCGAGTGGCCGTCCGGAACGATTGTCTGGGCCCCGGCCAGCGGTTTTTCCGGGACCGCGCTGCGCGGCAGGGTCGAGGAGGCAACCGGCCTCCCGGCCGTCGTCGACACCGACGTCAACGTGGCCGCATACGGTGAGCTCCGGTACGGGGCCGCGCGGGGCGCGGCCAACGTGATCGTTCTCACTATCGGCACGGGCATCGGCTGCACGCTGGTCCTGAACGGCGCCGTGTTCCGCGGGTCGCACGGGTTCGCCGGTGAGGGCGGCCATATCAGCGTGGACCGGGCTGGGCCACTGTGCCGGTGCGGCAATTCCGGCTGCCTGGAAGCGGTATGTTCCGGCACCGCCCTGGAGGAGGCGGTAGCGCGCCTGACCGGGGTCAAACGGACGGGGGAGGAGATCATCGCGGCCGCCCGGGGCGGCGACGTTCAGGCCCTCGCTGCGGTCCGCGAGGTCGGCTGCTGGCTCGGGATTTCAGTCGCGTCGCTGGTGAACCTGCTCGATCCGGAGCGGGTCATTGTCGGAGGCGGGCTGGCCGAGGCGGGGGACCTGCTCTTTTGCCCAGCCAGGGAACGCATGGCGGAGTTCGTGGTGGGACGGCATGCGCGATCGCTACCGGAGATACTGCCGGCCCGCCTTGGCCCGCGGGCGGGCGTGATCGGAGCGGGTGCGCTGGCGCTGTCCCGGTACCAGCGAGGTGCGGATGCCGGATAGCCCACCGCGCGGGCTGGCGGACCTGGGGCAGGCCTGCCGCAATGCGAGAGTCGCCGTGACCGGCGGTGCTGGGTTCATCGGCCGGAGGCTGGTGGGCCGTCTGGTGGAGATGGCGGCGAAAGTGACCGTCGTGGACCGGGTGGAGCCGGGGGCCGCAGCGCTGACAGCCGATGCGGAGCACATCACGGCTGACCTGCGCCAGGCGGGAGCCGCCCGGCGCGCGCTTTCCGGTGCCGACATCGTCTTCCACCTGGCTGGCAACAGCGACGCGGTGCGGTCCATGGCCCGCCCGCTCCTTGACTTCGAGGCCAACGCGCTCGGAACGCTGAACGTTGCCCGGGCCGCGGTGGCGGTGGGCGTCCGCCGGGTGGTCTACCTGTCCACCGCGCTGGTGTACGGCCAGCAGCGGCAGTTCCCGCTCGGTGAGAAGCTGCTGCCCGCGCCGACCTTCCCCTACGCGGCCTCGAAACTGGCTGGGGAAAGCATATTCGAGGGCTTTCGCCATTCGTATGAGCTCGAATCGGTTTGTGGCCGGGCCTTCGTGGTGTACGGAGCGGCCGGTGTAAACAAGCGGGTCGAGGTTCACCATTATCTTGACCGTATATCAAGAGGCCACATGATCCATTCGCTGGGTGACCCGGACCGGAAGACCCGCGACTTCATTCACGTGGACGATGTGGTCAACGCCCTGTTGTTCCTGGCCGAGGTGCCAGCCGAAGCGAGGCTGGTTAACATCGGCACGGGCGTGGAGACGTCACTACGCCAGCTGGCCGGTCTGGTTGCCGAGGCGCTGGGCCGTCCGGTGCCCGGCTGGCGGGTCGTGCCCAGCCCCCAAGACGAGTTTAGGCAGGTGGCAGACACTGCTAAGCTGCGTCGCCTGGGTTTCACGCCTGCGGTAAGCCTGCGAGAGGGCATAGCGTTGCTGACCCACCGGTGACTGCCGTGGCACATTACGGGTATACAGCCTAAGAAGAGGCAGGAAAGACCCGGGCGGGGGAGGGTTTCGCCGGCGGCCTCCGGGCGGCCTCAGCTGGTTATGATCGGGAATTAGTGGCGACGCCGGCAGCGGCGCTGAATGCAGAGGGAGATGGACAATGTCCACACGTGAGGCGCTACCGCTGCCCGCCACCGGGCATAGGGCTGACCCGTCATGACCGATCGGATACGGTATGCGGTCGGGGTTCCGAACGTCGGGATATTCGGCGACCCGTTGCTGCTGGTAGACATCGCTACAGCGGCGGAGGAAGCCGGCTGGGACGGGTTCTTCGTCTGGGATCACATCCTGTACCGGGATCCCCAGTGGCATGTGGCTGACCCGGTCGTGGTGAGCGCCGCTGTGGCCACCTGCACTAGCCGGATCCGGTTCGGCATCCTGGTGAACATCCTGGCCCGGCGCCGGGTCGCGAAGGTAGCCCGCGAGACGGTCACGCTCGACCGCCTGTCGGGCGGCCGGCTGGTGGTGGGGGCCGGGCTGGGGTCGCTGCCCGCCGAGTTCGAGGCATTCGGCGAGTCAGCCGACCTCCAGACACGGGCCGCCCGGCTGGATGAGTCCCTGGCCATGCTGGAGGCGCTCTGGGCCGGCAAGCCGGTGAGCTACTGGGGGGACCAGCTGGTCGTCAGCGACGTGACCATGCTCCCAGTGCCGGTTCAGAAGCCCAGGATCCCGGTCTGGTGTGGCGGCCGCTGGCCGAACAAGGCACCCTTCCGCCGGGCAGCCCAGTGGGACGGGATGATGCCGCTGCACGCCCAGTACCGCGTGGGTGAGACCATGCCACCCGGGGAGCTTCGGGAGATCATCCAGTACACGCTCAAGCACCGCACCGCGACCGAGCCGTTCGACGTAGCACTGGAGGGCCGGACCGACGGTGCCGCTCCAGCGGAGGCGGCCCGCCACGTGCGGGCCTACGCGGACGCCGGCCTGACCTGGTGGATCGAGGCGCTGGGCTGGTGGCGCGGTGACGTCAGTGACGCGATGACCCGGGTGCGGCAGGGTCCCCCGCGCTAGGGCGTGCCCCAAGATCTGCGGGACACGCCCAGCGGGTGCATGCCGGGCCGCAGAACGGTCCGCCGTTGCGGCTCAACCTTGGCGGTTGCCGTGGCGTTAGGTGAGTCGATGGCTCGGCAGGGACCGGAAGGCGGGTGTCCTTCGAGGAATTCGTGCCGGGCTGCTCGCCGCGCTTGTTCAGGACCGCGTTGCTGCTGGCCGGGATGGACCGGGCGGCGGATTCTGGACAGCGCGGCGAATGACCGGTGCCGGCGGGCGGTCCGTCGGCCCGAGCGGCCACTGGGTCCTGGTGACCGTGGCCCGGTGGCGGAGGACCAGGCGGACGCGGTTGCCGAGCGTGATTTCCTGATCCGCCCGGCAAAGCCGATCCGGCTCCGCTACGGGCTCCCAGGCGGGATCCTGACCACGCCCTGAGCCTCAACCCGGTCAGGAGCGTGCTGCCCCGTAGCCGAGCACCGCGGCGAGGCCCAGCACGCTGCGCGGCGCGTAGGCGATGCGCCAGAGCCCGCCGTGTGCGGCGGCGTACGCCTCGTCCTGCCACGGGTGCGGGTGCGCGGGCAGTGTGGCGTTCAGGTCGTGCACGAGCAGTGCCGCCATCAGCACCCTCGTGGTGGCGGGCTCGAACACCTCGGCCCCGAATCGGTGCGCGCCGGCGTAGGCGGCGGCCAGCGCCCGGTTCTTCACCACCGACCGGGTCCGGGTCGGTGGGGCGATGTGCAGGGAGACGGTTGTCCCGGCTTCGCGTGCCAGCGCGGCCCGCCACCGCTGCAGCCGTTTGGCCAGCGCGTAATTAGGGCCTTGCTGGGCGACCAGGCTGTCATTGATACCAGGGTCGGCGCCGGGCAGATAGGCCCGGCGCAGGAGCCGCCCGCCGGACAGGGTGCGCAGTGGCCGGCCAGCCAGTTTCGCGGTGCGGGACCGGCCCGCGTAGGCGCGGACGGACTGGGCGACCGCGTCGGCTGGGACCGCGTAGACGTCGGTCGGCGTGGCCAGGAAGGCCAGCGCCACCTCGCTGCGGGCTGCTTGCAGGCGCGCGGTGAGCGCGTCTGCCGCGGCACACACGGCCACGTTCGCGGCGCCGTCCGCGTAAACGTAGTTGCCGAGCACGAGCGGGCCGTCCAGGCCGGCCAGCCAGCTGGCGGCGGCCGGGACCTGCCGCGCCAGGTCCAGGCCGGCCCGCTGCGCGATGACCTCGTCGTCGCTGTCCGCGGCCAGCCGCGCGTCAGGGTCAACCGGCACCAGGAGGGTGCCAGCACCGCGCCGGGCCACGCCCAGCACCCGCGCCCAGACGGCTGGGCTCGGCAGGTCAACGCCCACCACCCGCACGCCCCAGCGCAGCAGCGCCTCCAGCGGGCCGACCTCGGCACCCGCGCCCAGAGCGATCACCGTCCGGCCCGGCAGCCCCAGCCACTCCGGATGCGCCGCGACCTCCCGCACAGCTTCGGCGCACGAAGGCTCGATGATGCCGGCCGCCACCCACGCGGCCAGCCGGCCGGCCAGGGCAGCGCCGCGCAGCCGTTCGCCGCGATAGGGCAGCGACAGCTCGGTCTCCGGCTGCCCGGCGCCGGGCACGGTCAGCGTGGCCCACGAGACCTGCGCCGGTGCTGACAGCAGGGCATCCAGCCCGGTCTCCCTGCTGCCCGGCCCGGTGACCTGCATCCGGGCGTGCAGCGAGGCCACCCCATCACGGGCGATCGAGAGCGCGGCGGTCTTGGACGCCAGCCCCGCCTCCACCAGACGGCGGAAATGGAGCAGGTACCCCGAGCGCCAGCTGGTCTCCTGGTCTGCGCCAAGAGCGCCCGCCGGGTCCACTGGGCGCAGCGCGTCCGCCACCACCGCCCGGCCCAGCGCGGACGTGCTCCGCCGGCCGTCCGCGGACAGCGGGAAAACCACCTGCCCCATTTCCCCGCTCTCCATCAGGCACCCCCTGTCACAACCACCGTAGACCTCCGCCGCCGGTCTGGCAGCAGCAGATGTATCAGGGGCGGCCCAGGGGTCTCCATCTCGGTAAAGGCGCGGTGAATGGCAAGTTGCGGGGGCACCGCGTACCGGGGGAACGGTATGGCGCGCGGCGCGCAAACGGCGGTGTCGTTTGCGCCGAGCGCGGGGGAAGGTTCCGATGAACGGGAAATACGTTGGCTACGTCGCGGGTGAGGACCCGCTGCATGGCTTCCTCAGCAAGATCATGCGCGAGCGCCTGCAGGTGCGCGAAGCGTACCTGGCGTTCCGCGTGTTCCGGCTGTCCGGCAGCAACGAGGTCTACGCCTACGAGGAGAAGTCCAGCGGGGCCAAGGTCATCTGCAAGTTCTACGGCCCGAGGTTCGGACCGGATCTGGACAAGGCGGCCTGGATGGCGCGCCAGGAGTACGAAGGGCTGCAGACGCTGCGCCGGTACAACCTCGTCGGGTCGCCACACCATGTGATCCGCCCGCTGGGGCTTAGCCGCGATATCAACGGCGTGCTGGCCGTCGAATACTATCCCGGCGAGGAATTCAGCCACGCGATCGCGCGCGCGACGCTGGGCCGGGACGACGCGCACCTGTACTGGCGGCTGAAGGCCCTGGCGTACTTCCTGGCCACCCAGCACAACCGGACGGCCAATGGGGCGACGGTGGATTTTGATCCCGAGTGCCGCTACTTCGACATGCTTGTCGGCAGGCTCAGGAAGGCCCACCGCATCGGGCCGCGGGACATCGACGAGCTCTCCACGTTGCGCGACCGCTGGCGGGAGCGGCCACAGATGTGGCAGGACCGGCAGGTCTGGCTGCACGGCGATGCGACCCCGGCGAACTTCCTGTTCGGCCGCGACATGGACGTCGCGGCGATCGACCTGGAGCGGATGAAGCGCGGGGACCGGATGTTCGACGTCGGGCGGGTCGCTGGCGAGCTCGAGCATGCGTTCATGCGTGACTCCGGCGACCGGCACCGCGCGGACCCGTTCATCGCGCATTTCCTCTGGGAGTACAGCTGTCACTCCCCCGACTCCGAGCAGACGTTCGAGTCGGTTACCGCCCGGGTGCCGTATTACATGGCGCTGAACCTGCTGCGGGTCGCGCGCAACGGCTACATCGGCGCCGATTACGGCCGGAGGCTGGTGAGGCAGGCGAAGCGACTGCTGCATGCGGCCTGAGGGCCGCCCATCCGCCGTAGCGGGCCGGGCGGCCTATACTCGGTGCCGACGCCCTGCCGAGCGGGAGGTACTGACGCGAAGCATGGACATCCGCGCGGTCGCCTTCGACGTGAACGGCACCCTGGTCAGGATCCTGGCCGATGATGATGAGGAGCGGATCTTCCGCGCCGCGGGGCACTTCCTCACCTACCAGGGCATCGACCTGCACCGGCACGAACTCCGTGACCTCTATTTCCAGATCATGAAGGAGCAGCTGCGGGCCAGCCCGGAGAAGTACCCCGAATTCGACGCTGTCGGTATCTGGCGCAGCATCATCGAAGACCACGGGACGGACTTCACCTGCGGCCTGCCCGCCGCGAAGCTCCAGCAGCTGCCGCTGTTCCTGGCCGAGATGGCCCGCGCCATCTCACGCCGGCGGCTCGGCCTGTACCCGTACGTCCGCGAGGTGCTCGACGTCCTGCGCGAGCGGTACCCGCTCGCGATCGTCACCGACGCGCAGAGCACGTACGCGCGGGGTGAGCTGCACAAGGTCGGCCTGCTCGGCTACTTCGACCCGGTCGTCATTTCCGGTGACCGCGGGTACCGCAAGCCCGACCAGCGGCTCTTCCAGTCCGCGCTCGACGGGATGGGGGTGGCGGCCAGGAACGCGCTGTACGTCGGTAACGACATGTACCGCGACATCTACGGAGCGCGGGAGGCTGGGCTGGCCACCGTGATGTTCGATTCCGACCAGGGCGTAAAGGCCTACCGGGATTGCGCAGCTGACCACACCATCACCGACTTCCGTGACCTGCTGGAGATCCTGGGCCATGACCGCACCGGTTAACCTGGCCGGATGCGCAGAGGACTCGCCATGGAAGATCTTGGGGACCTGGCCCGGCTCCCCTTGCTCGCGGTGCTGGCCACGTACCGGCGCGACGGCACGGTGCTGCTGTCCCCGGTGTGGCACGAATGGCGCGACGGCGGTTTCGGCATCGTCACCAGCAGCCGCGACGTGAAGGCGGGGCAGCTGCGCCGCGATCCACGGGCCAGCATCGTGGTCTGCGAGCATTCCCCGCCGTACCGCGGAGTCGAGGTGCGCGGGCAGGCCCGGCTCGACAGCGCAGGCGCCGGCCAGGCGGTGCGGCGGATCGCGTCCCGTTACCTGGGCCGCGAGGCCGGGGCCGCGTATGCAGACACGGCTGGCGACGACCTCCTCATCCGCCTCGAGCCAGGGGAGCTGCGGGCCTGGGACTTCGCCGACGGCCTGGCCTGAGCCGCGGGCTTACCGCAGCCGGTTTGGCCGCGGCGACCTGCCTGGTCGGAGCGGCGGCCCGGGCCATGCTGAGGGCTAGCCGCGGTAGGCCTTCCGGGCGGCGGCTTCGTACTGCGCAACCGCGTCCCAGTTGACCTCGACGCCCAGCCCGGGCCGGGTGGGCAGGGCGACCCGCCCGCCGGTGAGCTGGACCCCGTCGTCGGCGACGTCGCGCCGCAGCCCCGAGGCGGTGAGATTGGCGGGCATGTACTCGATGTACGGGCAGTGCGGCGCCGTGGCCGCCAGGTGCACGGCCGCAGCGACCGAGATGCCTGTTTTTCCAGAGATGGGCACGACTTGCAGGCCGCGCTGGGCGGCCAGTTCGCATACCCGCCGGGCTTCGGTGAGGCCGCCGACCCGGCCGATGTCGGGCTGCACGATCTGGACCTGGCCCCGGTCCATCAGATCGATGTGCTCGAAGCGGGTGGTGAGCCACTCGCCGGCGGCGATCGGGATCGGCTGCTCCTCGGCCAGCCGGCGGTACCCGTCCAGGTCGTCGGGCCACAGCGGGGTCTCCACGAAGAACAGGTTGTATTCCTGCCAGGTCCCGAGTACGGCCAGCGCGGTGGCGGCGTCGGGAAAGGCGTATTGCACATCCACCAGGACCGCGACGTCTGGGCCGACGGCGTCGCGGACCCCGGCCAGCACCTCGGATGACCTCCCGCTGCCCATCGCCGCTGCCTGCGAGCCGATGGCCATCGTGCTGACCGGGCTGGCCCGCACCCGCCTGACAGCCGGGGACACCGTCGGTGTCATCGGGCCGGGCAGCCTAGGGCTGCTCACGGCCATCGCCGCCCGGGCCAGCGGCGCCGCCCGGGTAGTCATCGCGGGCCGCACGTCCAGTGCGGCACGGCTGGCCCTGGCCCGCCGCCTGGGTTTCGAGACAGCCCAGAGCGGCCGGGTTCAGCCCGCCGCCCGTGCGCGGGGCCTGGACATTGTCGTGGATACCACGGGCGCGCCGTCAGGCATCGGCTACGGAATCAGCCTGCTCAGGCGGGCGGGCCAGCTACTGTCGCTGGGTCTCAGCGATGATGACGCCGTCCCGGTGCCGTGGAACCTGGCCATGCAGCGCGCCATCACCGTGCAGTTCAGCCTGAGCTCTGAATACGCCAGCTGGGATCATGCGCTGTCGCTGCTCCGCGCGGCCCGCGCCGAGGTCGGGCAGCTGCTCACGTTCTTCCCGCTCAGCGAGTGGCAGGACGCCTTCCGCGCTGTCCGGCAGCGCACAGTCATCAAAGCCCTGCTGGTCCCCGACTGAGTCCCCGGCCGGGATCCGTCCCGCACGCACACCCCCTCGTACCCGCCCTGGGTACCCAGGGACGTATTCGGCTCAGTGCGGCGCGGTGGACGTGGTCACCCGGCCGCTGATTTTGGGCGGCGATCGCATAGCCGAAGGGCGGCCTGGCCGATCCAGATGGGGGTATCAGAAGGACAGCGCCTGGCTCTGATTGGGTGAGGGCAGCTGGCCGCCGAGATCGCCCGTTGCCCCGACCGTCAGCGGGTCGTTGAGGGGGTCGCAATGGGTGGGACCAGTGGGATAGAAGACACAGCCCATGTCAAAGATGAGTTTTTTGCCGGCGCGATGTACCTGTTCCACATCACCGGCTTCCCGCAGCAGCCCAGTGTGCTGTTGCGCCGGGCGGGCGCGCCGCCTGGTGCCCGGCTGGATGTCTGGCCTACCGACCCGGGCGATGCCCGGCACATTCCTAGCCCCGGCCCCGGCGGGCTGGCGCTGAGCACGCCGGCCTTCTCGCTGCAGAACAGCGGTAACCGCACCCTGCACGCACCAAAGAGGTCGTGGAAAATCATCCTGGAGCACGCCGGGCATGGCGGGAACCACCTGGCTGGGATGACGCGTGTCAATCTCAAGTCAATGTACAATGATCCCTCCCAGATGCGGGAGGCACTTGCCTGGCGGCTCTTCCGGAAAGCTGGCGTGCCTTCGGCGCGGCACACGTACGCGAAGCTCGCGTTCGATAATACTTACTACGGCCTGTTCTCAGTGATCGAGCAGGTCGACCGGAGATTCCTGAAGGATCACTTCGGTGATAATGACCACGGCAACCTCTATAAGGCCTATTGCGGCGATGTAGGATGCGCGACCCTGGAGCACCGGACCGGCCCCGACGGTGATGACAGCGGGCGGCAGTACTTCCGGTCTGACGCCGACGACCGCACCTACCGGCTCAAGACCAACGAGGATGACCGCGACGCTGGCACCTATGATGACCTGGCGAAGTTCATCGCAGTGATCAACGGCAAAGGGCTCCCCGGCGGAGACGGCCGGTTCGACACCGACGCATTCCGGGAGTCGGTGGACGGCATCATGAACGCGCGCGCCTTCCTCCGCTGGGCGAGTGTCAACCTGCTGCTGGGCAGCTGGGACAACTATTACGCCACCCCGTCCAATTACTACCTCTATAACTCGGGGCGGCTGGGGGGTGCAGGCGACTTCATGCAGTCCCCATATTTCACGTTCATTCCCTGGGATTACGACAACTGCCTGGGCATTGACTACTTCGGCACGAAATGGCAGTATACCGATATCGTCGACTGGCCCAGCAATACTGGTCATTACTGGCGGGAGCACGCCAGGTCACGTATACCACTGGTGCAGAATCTGCTCCGCAACAGGGATTACCGGCAGTATTACCTGGACCATCTGGAATTCCTGCTCGATAGCCAGTTCAACCCGGACGCTATTGGCGAGCAGATCTCGCCCGACTCCGACGGCGGCCTGTGGGGCCGCGTTGGCCAGGCCGCCTACCTCGAATCGACCACCCCGTACGGCCCGCCGTTCACCGGCCGCCAGTTCACCAACGACGAGGTCTACCTCAGCGGCTGCAAGCAGAACGAGCTCCGGCACGGGCAGGAAAAGGCCGAGGGCATCATCCACTACGTCCGCATGCGGCGCGACAGCGCGCGCCAGCAACTGGCCGAGCTGCGGAAGAGCACCCCACCCGGCACCCATGGAGCCTTCCCAGCCGCCATGGAGCAGCTGCCATGACTCGGCGGAGCGGGGAAAGCGGCGGCCAGACCGTGGCTGCCGCCCAAGCCCCGATGCAGCAGCTTGAGCTGGTCAGGGAAGCCAAAGTCTTCGACATCCTGGGGGACCGGCTAAACCCGAGGCTCGAAGCCAGCGGCGTGCTCGCCAAGGACGGGCTGTTCTATGTCATCTTCGACAACATCCCGCATATCGCGTGCCTGGGCCCCGAACTCTCCCCGGTGGCAGCCGCCAATCACGTGATCGAGCAGGACCGGGGCCATCCCCGTGGCTTCGAGGACATCGCGTACGACTCGAGGAACCGCCGTTTCTATACCCTGATCGAATCGCTGCCGCGGGGCCACGCCAAGTTCATGGCGGCGGTACAGGAGTACGACATCAACTTCGGCTATGCCGGCGCGGCCTGGCTCGACTTCCCGCTCGACCGGCCGAACAAGGGCCTGGAGGGCCTGACCTGCGTGCACCGCCAGGGACAGACGTACCTGCTGGGACTGTGCGAGGGCAACAGGTGCGAAGGAGGGGCGGCGGGCCGCGTCCCCGGCGGGGGGCGGATTCACGTGTTCCGGCGAGGCCGGCACCACTGGGACCGGGTGGGCAAGATCCGGCTACCGGAAACGGTGCTGTTCGTGGACTACAGCGGCATCACGGTGGACGGGGACCGGATCGCGGTTATCTCCCAGGTCTCATCGGCGCTGTGGGTGGGCACGCTCGCGCCGTCCAGCTGGCAGGTCACTGATGCCGGTACCAGCTACGTGCTCCCGCGGGATGCTGATGGCGGCATTCTGTACGGGACGGCCGAAGGAGTGTCGTGGATAGCCCCGGACCAGGTGGTCATGGTCTCGGATAAGGCCAAGCCGGAACAGGACCATCGGTGCCGGGCCAAGGATCAGTCGATCCACATTTTCCGGGTCCCGCCTCCGCCGGACTAGGTACCGAGGGACTGTGACATGAGGATCGCGTTCTCGCCGAGCACCGAGAGCCAGTAGTTCATCCGCTCGGCGTTGGTCAGATCCCGCCAGTGAGAGAACAGCCGTGCGGCGTCAGCGAGGGGCAGCCGGCCTTCGACCTGATGGATCTCAAGGGTGAAGGACACTCCCCGTGGGCCGCACGCCTCGACCGCACCCCGGACAATGGACGCCAGGCCGCCCGGCCCGTACATCATGCCCAGTGACCGCACGCCCTGGTAGGCGAACGGAATTGGCAGCCGGGTCAGGAACGTAAAGTGATCATGGAGACCTGGTGTGAGCGGGTGCCCGTCGTGCAGGTGGAAATGGAACTGCTTGCCGAGCCGGCCGATCGAGCGGGTGACGTCGAGCACGCACGGCAAAGCGCTGCCCACCGCGTCCTGGACCCCGGCGACGACCTCGGGCAGCCGGCTGTCGCCTGGGCCGAGGTCGCCGAGGCTCAGGCCAGGATGGCTGCGGGCGAAGCTGGCTGAGGCTTGCCTGATCCCGAGGTGGCCGACGTCGAGGCAGCAACTGATCCGCTCCGCGTCCTGCAGCCGCTCCGCCACCTCGACGAACCAGGCTGGCTCCAGGCCGGCGGCGTACTCGAGATAGACGAAGGGAGCGCCCGGCCGCTGGCACAGGCGCGCGTTGAGTTCACGCATCCCGGCGACCAGCTGATCTGTCTGCGCTGCCATCTCACGCTTGTCGTGGACGACCAGGCCGGCCACCCGGCCGGCGAAGCGGTCGGCGAACTCGGCCACGACAGCGCGGCCCGGCTCATGCAGCACGTTGACGCCACGGTCCAGATGGACCAGGGGCAGCGACGGATGAGGGGGCACGAAGCGCAGCGCATGGCCCAGCTCGTCTGGCGAGCCGGCGTACACCTCGGCGCCCAGCCCCATCTGGGCGAAGCGGAGCCTAGCCAGCCTGAGTAGCGCATCGTCGCCCGCGACCCGGCGCTGGAACAGGCCGTGCACCGGCCCCAGCGAATCCGTGCCCGCGCTGGGCCCGGCTGTGGAGAGCCCATCAAGATCCGGTAGCCGTTCAGAATCCATGATCCTCGCTCCGCTGCATCGCCAATCCCCTCTATCCTGCGCCAGGCCACCGGGGCCAGGCCACAGTGGCCCGTGTGCCCGGGTGCCCGTGTGCCCGGGTGCCCGGGTGCCCGGGTCCCGGCAGCCCGGCCGTCCGGCAGCGATGAGCCGGCCCGCGGGGAACAGTCCTGTATCCGGGTCCCCGCTCCGGCCATCCCCGGCCCGCGCCCAGGAAGGGAAGCTGTCCATGAACGCCAGCACCTACCCGCCGGTCACCGTGTCCCGGCGGATCAGCGCCCCGGCGCGGGAAATATTCGAGATCCTCGCCAACCCGGCGCGGCACCCGGAGATCGACGGCTCCGGCATGCTGCGCGGGGCCGCGTCCACCGGAGTGATCTCCGGCGCTGGGGACATCTTCGTGATGAGGATGTACTACTCCGGACTGGGCCACTACGAGATGAACAACCACGTCGTAGAGTTCGAGCCGGGCCGCCGCATCGGCTGGGAGCCCGAAGCCGGCCGCGGCCACTCAGGCGCGTCCGGCTCGGCCGCGGACCGCTGGGGACACCGCTGGAGCTACCAGCTCACTCCCGACGGCCCGGACGCCACCATCGTGACCGAGATATACGACTGCTCCCGGGCACCGGAACAGGAGCGGGTCGGCATGGACAACGGCCACGTCTGGGCCGAGAGCATGGCCAGGACGCTTGAGCTCCTCGACGCGCTCTGCACCCGGCAGGCGGGAACGAAGCCCGCCAGCAGCTGACGCCGCCCGCGGAGCCGGCTGCGTCAGCTGCCCACGGTAACGCCTGGGGCGCCGTCGCCCGGGCTTCCGGTACCCGTGATCCGGGCGCCACCGGCGCCACCAGCATTGCCGGTGCCGCCGCCGGACGGGTCCGGTTCCGGGTAGGGCAGCAGCGGCAGCCAGATCACCACCCACAGCAGGGAGGCCGCCACCAGGAAGCAGATGCCCAGGCCGAACAGCAGGTCGAGGCGGGTCAGGCCGGGGATCGTGCTGGGCACCAGGACCTGGTGCAGCGGGAGGATGGCCACCATGGCGGCGGCCAGGCCGAACGCGGCATCGGACGGCTCGAGCGGCTTGCGCTGTGCGAAGCGCTTGAACCACAGCAGCCCCATCAGGAGCAGGAACGGCATGGCCGCGACCCAGTAGGTGTAGGTGACTGTCCACGGCGGACGGCGCACGGTGAAGAACAGCTGATGCGCACTAGGCAGGTTCGCCTGCGGCAGGTGCTGGTAGGTGGCCTGATCCTGCTCCGCCTTCACCCGCAGATCCTCGTCGCGGGACATCATGACCAGCGACGACGGGACGGCCTGCCCGTTCTGGCTCTGCCCGGCTATCACGCCTACCGAGTCGTCGAGCTCGTACCAGTCCTGCGGGAACGCCCGGGGCTGGCCGAGCAGTGACACGGTCCAGTTGCCGCGGTACGCCGCGTCCTGATCCAGGTTCATCTGGAGCGGGTGCGCGCCGCACGGGGTGACCGGGGCGGCGGCCAGGACCGAGACGGCGACCGGTATCTCGAAGTTGCTGAGCCCGATGTCGCTCTTGATCACCACCGATACGTCCCGGTAACCCTCCTTCGACAGCGTGCTGAGAGCTGCGTGGCCCGCGCTCGTGACGCCGACCAGGACGCCCAGCGTAACGTCCGGGACGCTGGGATTCAGGCCGAGAAGTTCGAACGTAACGCACAGGTCGGCCGGCGTGCCGTTGCTATTGGCGGAGTAAACCTCGGTCGGCACCCCGTAATAATCGTCCCGGGGCGGGGCGAGCGTGGCCGCCTGATTTCCCAGCGGCTTGAATCCCGCCGAGTCGAAGTTGTTCTGCACCAGCAGAATGACCGGAACCACCGGGATCAGGCAGACCAGCCCGGTGAGAGCGAGCCGGACCCGCGTCGAGCTCAGCCAGCTTAAGGCCCGGCTTTGGGGCGTAGTGTACCGGCCGTGATGCATTTGTTCCCCCTCGGGCACGCCGCGACTTCTCTATGTAGCCCATAACGCGCAGCGCGCGCAACCCCCAGTAGCGGGGCCGGCCATGGGCTGCCGCCGCCCCGTCCGGAGCGCGGTTTTCCCGCCGTTTCGGGCGTGGCGCCCCGAATATCCCGGGTGGGCGGCGTAGCGTTCGGCGCGGAAGCGTGCACCGTTACTGGGGCTGCTTATGTCGGATGTGTTGCCGTGCTGGTAGCTGGGCGGCGGACTGGGGTCCCGCGCCTGGCCGGCGTGGTCGTGCTGGTGCTGGCGACCGCCCTGGGGGCGGTGGCCTGCGCCCGGGCTGCCCCGGGCGCGCAACCGTCGGTGCGGGCCGGCCCGCACCTCACGGCCCAGGTCGAGCCGGTGTCGCCGGGGGTGTCGGTGCTGGCCGGCGGGCCGGACGTGCTGGCCGCGGGAATGGCCCGGGCGCTGTTCTCGTCCGCGCCCGTCGTGGTGGTCGCCGGGGCCGGCCGTCCGGCCAGCGTGCCAGCCGCGGCCGCCTGGGCCGGGCGGGCGCACGCGCCGCTGCTGCTGGCCACCGGAACCCGGGCTGGGGCCGCGACCCGGGCCGAGATCGCTTCGCTGCACCCAAGGGCCGTGCTGGCCGTGGGCGTGCGCCGCGCGGCGCTCGCGGCGCAGCTGCCCGGCACCCAGGTCGTGACCCACCCGGCCGCGCTGCCGCCCACGAGTGCGTTCCGGCCGCTCAGCCGGGTGGTGGTGCTGGTCCACCGGGGGACGGCCGGGACGGTGGCGGCGGCGGTAGCCACCGCGCGGGCGGCGGGTGCGCAAGTGATCACGGTGCCCGGCTCCGACCCGCGGGCCGTCCCGGCCGCGATCAGCGCCCTGGCCGCCGCCCGGCCGCGCCGGGTGATCGCGCTGGGGGCACGGTTCGGGCCGGTAGGCCTGCTGCGGGCCCGGCTGGCCGTGGCCGAGACCGGGGTGCAGCTGCCCGGCGGCGGCCAGGTGCTGTTCCCGGCGCGCCGCCTGGTCGCGCTGTACGGCCATCCCGGCACCCCGTCGCTCGGCGCCCTCGGCCAGCAGGACCTGCCGGCCAGCATCGCGCGGGCCAGCCAGCTGGCCGCCCACTACCAGCGGCTGAGCAGCGTCCCGGTCATCCCGGCGTTCGAGATCATCGCGACCGTGGCCGAGGGGTCCCCCGGCCCGGACGGCAGCTACTCCTACCAGACCCCGGTGCGCGTGCTGCGGCCGTGGGTGCAGCGCGCCTCCGCCGCCGGGCTGTACGTCGTGCTGGACCTGCAGGCGGGCCGGGCCAGCCTGCTGCGCCAGGCCCGGGTCTACGCCCCGTTCCTGGACCGGCCCAACGTCGGGCTGGCCCTGGACCCGGAGTGGAAGCTGCAGCCGGGGCAGCGGCCGCTGCAGCAGATCGGCAGCGTGAGCGCGGCCCAGGTCAACACGGTCAGCAACTGGCTGGCCGGCCTCACCGCCCGGCGCCACCTGCCGCAGAAGCTGCTCGTGCTGCACCAGTTCCGGCTGTCCATGCTCGGCCATGAGCAGCGCATCGACACCCGGCACGACGACCTGGCCATCGTCATCCACATGGACGGCCAGGGCACGCCGGCCGACAAGCAGCAGACCTGGCAGGCGGTCACCGCGGCGGCCCCGCGGCACGTCTTCTTCGGCTGGAAGAACTTCTACACCAAGGACCACCCGATGCTGACCCCGCGCCAGACCATGGCCCGGGCCCCGCAGCCGGTGATGATCTCCTATCAGTGACGCCGGGCCACGCCCGCGCATCCTGCTGCCCAACGCCCGCGCGTGGCCCGGGACCCCGGGCCACGCGGCGGTGGGTCAGTGCTGGGCCGAGTACGCGGCCACCTCGGCCGCCCGGCGCCGGGCCTGCTGGTCGCGGGCCTGGAAGTACTCGCCGCCTTCGATGCTGAGGCGCGGCAGCAGGCGGCCGGCCCACCGGGGCAGGTACCAGTTGGCCCGGCCCATCAGCACCATCAGCGCAGGCACCAGCAGGCAGCGGACGATCGTGGCATCCAGGATCACGGCCACGGCCAGCCCGACGCCGAACTGCTTGACGGTCGGGTCGCCGTTGAGCACGAAGCTGCCGAACACGAACACCATGATGGTGGCGGCCGCGGTGATGACCCGGCCGCTGGTGATCAGCCCGGAGACGACCGAGCTCTTGTTGTCCTGGCCCTCGTGCACGTGCTCCTCGATCTGGCTGACCAGGAACACCTCGTAGTCCATGGACAGCCCGAACAGGATCGCGAACATGAACAGCGGCACGTACGAGACGATCGGCACCGGGCCGTCCAGGCCGATCAGGCCGTGCAGCCAGCCCCACTGGAACAGCGCGGTCAGCACGCCGTAGGCCGCGCCGATCGACAGCACGTTCATCACCGCCGCCTGCATCGGGACGACGACCGTCCGGAACGCCAGGACCAGCAGCAGGAAGCTCAGCACGATGACCACCGCTATCTGCAGCGGGAGCTTGGCCGAGATCTGGGCCGCCAGGTCGACGTAGCCGGCCGTGGTGCCGCCCACGTAGGCCGTCATGTTCGTGCCCTTCTCGGCCGCCGGGATGACAGTGGACCGCAGCGTGCCGACCAGGTCGGCGGTGGCCTGCTCGGCCGGGCCGGTGCTGGCGATGGCGCTGAAGTAGGCCGTGGTCCCGGCCTGGTCGAGCTGGACCGGGGTCACCGCGGCGACCCCGTGCGTCTTCGCGACGTCCTGTTCCAGCGCCTGCAGCCGCGGGTCACTGGAACCCTGCGCGGGGGAGCCGAGCGTCACCGCGATGAGCAGCGGCCCGTTCACCCCGGGCCCGAAGTTGTCGGTGACCAGGTCGTAGGCCCGGCGCGCGGTGGTGGATTCCGACAGCGCCGCGACGTCCTTCTGCCCCAGGTTCAGCGACAGCAGGGGGGAGGCCAGCGGGATCAGGATGGCCAGCGCGGCCAGCCCGGCGAGCGCCGGGCGGCGCGCCACGGCCGCCGCCCACCGGGCCCACGCGCCGTGCTGGCCGGGGTGCGCGTCCCCGCGCTGCGGGTGACGGCCCCGGACCCGGAGGGCGTTCAGCCGGAGTCCGGTTATCGCGAGCAGGGCCGGCAGCAGGGTGAGCGCGGCCAGCACCGCGACCACGACCGCGACCGCCGCGGCCAGGCCCATCGTGGTGACGAGCGGGATGCCGGCCACCGCCAGCGACAGCAGCGCGATGGTGACCGTGCCGCCCGCGAACGTCACCGCGCCGCCCGACGTGGCCACCGCGCGGGCCAGCGACTCCCGCACGTCCAGGCCGCCGGCCAGGCCGCGGAAGTGCCGGGTCACGATGAACAGGGCATAGTCGATGCCGACCCCGAGCCCGATCATCGTGCCCAGGGTGGGCGCCACGGTGGACACGGTGATCGCGTGGCTGAGGATCTGGATGACCGACAGCGTCGAGGCCAGCCCGAGGATCGCGGTCACGATCGGCAGCAGCATGGCCACCACGGTGCCGAACACGTAGGTCAGGATGACCATGGCCGCGAGGATGCCGATCAGCTCGCTGGACTCGGTGGACGGCTTGGAGACCTTCTGCCCCAGCTGGCCGCCGGTCTCCACCTGGATGCCGGCTGCCTGGGCTGGCCTGGCCGCCGCGTTGATGATCGTCTGAACGTCGCTGGTGGACAGTGAACCGGGATCGACCGACGTGGTCACCGACAGGTAGCCAGTGGCCTGGTCCTGGCTGAGCGCGGACGCGCCCTGCGAAGTCAGCGGGTTGATCACCGAGGCGACGTCCGGGGCCCTGGCCACGTCGGCCGCAGCCTGGTTCACCGCGCTGGCGTACTGGGCGTCGGTCAGCTTGCCGTGGCTGACATGCAGCACGATCGGGCTGGACCCGTTGGCCTGGTCGGGGAACGGCTTGCTCAGCGCGTCGGTCGCCTGCTGGCTGCCCGTGCCGGGCAGCGTCAGGTTGTCGCTCGTGCTGTCGCCCAGCCGGTGTGACACGCCGACCAGGACGACCGTAACGATCAGCCAGGCGGTGAGGACGAGGTAACGGTGCCGGGCGCAGAACCGCGCCAGGCCGTACAGGGCACCTGTCATGGCCAGCTCTTTCCGTGGGGTGAAACCTCTGGCCAACGTGCCTGCCGGGCCAGGCCGGTCACAAGCGGGGATCCCCGAGGGTTATCCCTACTGTTTTGCGGACGGTGCCGTGGGGGGGGTGGGCCGCGGTGCGCGGGCCGCGCCGGCTCACTCGCCGATGGCCGCGGCCAGCTGGAACCGGGACCGGATGCCGAGCTTGGCGTAGGCGCTGCTCAGATGCCGCTCGATGGTCTTTTCCGTGACGAACAGGGCCTGGGCCAGCTCCCGGTTGGTGCGTCCCTCGGCCGCCTCCCGGCACACCCGCCACTCGGCCGCGGTCAGCGCGCCCGGCCCGGTCAGCTCGGTACGGGCCCGGCGGCCGGGCCCGGCGTGCAGCTCAGCCACGGCGCGTTCGGCCAGCGCGCTCGCCCCGCACTCGACGGCCAGCTTGATCGCCTGGCGCAGCGCGTGCCGGCCCTCGGCCCGCCGGTTCGCCCGGCTCAGCTGCGTGCCGAGGTCGGCCAGCGCGTGCGCCAGCTCCAGCCGCGCCCCGCTGGGTTCCAGCACCGCGACCGCCTCGCGGAGCAGGCTGTCCCGGGCCCCGGCTTCCGGGGCGGTGCGGCCCGCGGCGCGCAGGGCCAGGCCCAGGGCCCCGGGAGCGCCGACCCGGCGGGCCAGCGCGACCTGTTCGGCGGCCAGCTGGCCGGCTAGCTGCTGCTGGCCGAGCGCGGCCAGCGCCGGGGCGGCCACGGCCCGCCAGTCGCCCGGCCAGGACAGGCCCACCGCTTCGAGCCGCCGGCCACACCAGAGCAGGTCGGCGACTCCTTCCTCGGGCCGGCCCTGGGCGATCCGCAGCTGCCCGCGGGCGACCAGGAACCTCGGCACGTAGATGTGGTCGTCCTCGATGTCGGCCGGGGCGACCCGGCGGGCCAGGGTTTCGGCTTCGTCCAGCGCGCCCCGCTCGACGTGCGCGGTCACCGCGACCGCGATGAGCTGCAGCACCGCGAAATGCTGCCCGCCGACCAGCAGCAGGCCGGTCTCCGCCTCGACCTGGGCGCTGCGCAGCGAGCCCTGGGCCAGGGCGATGGCCGCGCGCTGGCCCAGAATGAGGCCCTGCCGGGTCGCGTGCCCCTCGCGGCGGGCCCGGTCCAGCGCCACGTCCAGAAGCTGGCTGGCCAGGTCGTACTGCTCACCCAGGAGCAGGGTCATCAGGGCCAGCAGCACGGCGTCGGTCTGCACGCCTGGTGCCAGCTCGGTGCTGAGCGCGGCCTGGACCTCGGTCACCGCGGGCCCGGCCGGGCCACCGCGCAGCAGCCGTTCCTGGGCCCGGACGATCCGGGCGATGGCCGCGAAGCCGGGGTGTCCGCGGGCCTGGGCGTCGTACGCCATCAGCCGGCGGTCCAGGTCGCCGCGCAGGGCCGGGATGGCCGTGGTCACCATCAGCAGTTCGGCGCCGAGCTGGAGCGAGCGGCCCGGCTGGCCCGGCCTCAGCTCCCCGGCCAGTGTGGCCAGCGCGGCGGCGGCGGCCTGGGCCGACCGGCCACCGGACACGATCGCGCACCGGCCCAGCAGGGAGGCGGCGTCGGCGCGGGTGGGCAGGCCGGCCCGGGTAGCCGGGCCGGCCTGCCCGGGGTCCGTGCGGGTACCGTGCGGGCCCGCGGCCAGCACCGCGTGCAGATGATGCTCGGCCGCCTCGAACTGCATGGTGGCCAGCTCGCACCGGCCCAGCTCGGTGAGGATCTCGGCGCGTTCCTGCTCCGGCGGGGTCTCGGCCAGGGCCCGCTCCAGCCGGGCCGCCGCGGCCCGTGGCGCGCCGCGCCGGACGGCGCTGGCCGCGGCGGACCGGAGCGTGCTGACCCGCTGCGGATCCCCGGTCGGGCCGGTGCGCAGCAGGTGGGCGGTGACGCGTTCGGCCGGGGCGCCCTGCGCGGCCAGGATGGCGGCCGCCGCCGCGTGCCGCGCCTGGCGCTCGCCGGGCGCAAGATCGTCGTACAGCGCGGCCCGGACGATCGGGTGCGCGAACCCCAGCCGCTCGTGGTCGCTGAACAGGCCGGCCCGGACCAGGCCGTCCGCGGGCGCGCGGGCCCGGCCCGGGCTGGTGCCGGCCACCTGCGCCGCGAGCGCCAGGTCGCAGTCATCGCCCAGCACCGCGACCGCGCGCGCCAGTTCGGCCGCCTCCGTGCCGAGCGCGGCCAGCCGGTACAGCACGAAACGCCGGACCGCGGCCGGTCCCACCGTGCCCACCTGGGCGGCGGCGGCGGCTGATGGCTGGACGCCTTCGGCGTCGAGGGTGCGCAGCAGCTCGCGCAGGAACAGCGGGTTGCCGCCGGTGGCGTGGTGGCACGCACGGCAGAACTCCTCGTCCGCCTCGGGACTCAGCTGGTCCCGGGCCCAGGCCACGGTGGCCGGCTCGCTCAGCGGCTGCGGGTAGATCGCGATGGCCTGCGGGTCGGCGGCGAGCTGGGCCCACAGCTGAGCCGGCTCGGTGCTGGTGGCGGCGGGCGGGTCGGCTGGCCGGCCGGCCAGCAGCATGACGACCGGGAGCCCCTCGATGCGCTGGGCCAGGTAGGCCAGGAAACGGAGCGAGTCCCGGTCGGCCCACTGGCAGTCGTCCACCGACACGAGCAGCGGTCCGCGGCCGGCCAGGTTGGCCAGCAGCCAGTACAGGCTGTGCAGGGCCTCGAAACCAATCGCGGTGCTCGGTGGCGGCCGCTCGTCGGCCTCGAACAGCCGGGCCGCGAGGGCCGCCCCGCGGGTGAACAGCCCGGGGTGGTCACCGGGCTGGTTACGGACCACCGGCTCGAGCAGCTGGCGGACCACGCCGAACGCGAACGGCTGCTCCAGCTCCGACGCCCGCGCCGCCAGCAGGGTGAGGTGCGCCTGCCCGGCCTCGTGGTATGCCTCGCGGAGGAGCGCGGTCTTGCCCAGGCCGGGCGGCCCCTGGATCAGCAGCAGCGTGCCGTCCCCGGCACATGCCCGGCTGAGCCCCGAGCGCAGGGCCGCCACCTCGCGCTCGCGCTCCAGCAGTTCCCCCCGCCCCCCGGCCGTGCTAAACGGCACAATCGGCACGATACCTGGCCAGGTGGGGCGGAGTCAGCACCGCGCCAGGCGGGGCGGGGCCAGCCCGGCTGGCTGGCCGGTGCGGTGGGGCCAGGCCGGCCGCGGTGGCCGTGGCCGCGATCGTGGATGAGCTCTCGTTCTCGCCGCCCGGCCCGGACCGGGCGCGGGCCATCGACACCGCCATCCGGTTCCTGGAGGCCGGGATAAGCGCGCTCTGGGGCCCGGCTTCTGGATCCGGGCCGGGTGGCCCGGCCAGATACTGGGGGCATGGGCTGTGAGGTCTCCTGGTTCAGCGCGCTGTGTGACGACGACTATGAGTTCCTCGGCGTGCCGGACAGCCGGCTGCTGTCGAGCTGGGAACACTGCCGCAATATCGCGCTGGCCGCGGAGCAGGCCGGGTACGACAGCCTGCTGCTGCCGTCCGGGTACACGATGGGTATCGACTCCGTCGCGTTCGCGGCCGGGATCGCCCCGCTGCTGCAGCGGATGCAGTTGCTGGTCGCCGTGCGGATGGGCGAGATGTGGCCACCCCAGCTGGCCCGGCAGCTGGCCACCATCGACCAGATGCTGGCTGGCCGGCTCACCGTCAACATCATCTCGTCGGATCTGCCCGGGCAGGCGGTGGAGTCCGGGCCGAGGTACCGCCGCACGCTGGAGTACATGCACGTGCTGCGGGATGTGCTGAGTGGATCGCGGGCCGAGCTGCACGGCGAGTTCTTCGACGCGGCGGTGGACCCGCCGCGGCTGCGGCCGGCCCGCGGCGGCTGCCCGCCGTTCTATTTCGGCGGCCTGTCCGACGCGGCCCGCGACGTGGCGGCCCAGGCCGCCGACGTGTACCTGATGTGGCCCGACACCATGGACGGGGTCGCGGCGGTGCTGGCCGACATGCGGGCCCGGGCCGCCCGCTACCGGCGGACGCTGCGGTTCGGCTACCGGGCCCACGTCATCGTCCGGGCTACCGAGCAGGAAGCCCGCGCCGCCGCGGAGCGGCTGGTATCGCGGCTGGACGACGCCACCGGCGAAACGATCCGCCGCCGGTCCCTGGACACCACCTCGGCCGGGACCCGGCGGCAGAACGAGCTGCGCGGCACAGCTGACCAGCACGGCTATGCCGAGCCGAACCTGTGGACCGGTATTGGCCGGGCCCGGTCCGGGGCCGGGGCCGCCATCGTCGGTGACCCAGACCAGGTGCTGGCCAAACTGCACGGCTACCAGGGGCTCGGCCTGGAAGCGTTCATCCTGTCCGGCTATCCGCACGCGGCCGAAGCCGACCTGTTCGCGCGGCACGTGCTCCCGCACCTGGACCACGGGCCGCTGTTCCCAGGGCCGTGAGCTGGCGCTCCCGTTGAGTGGCGGCCGGGCTGCTGGTGACTAGTACGGCCGGGCTGGGGGACCTGGCTGTCGGGGCTGATGAGTGGCTCGCCGTCCGCGCTGAACCTGTTTCAGCTGGGATCAGATTGGATCGGTGCACTTCTCTTCAGGGCCAGCCAGGTTCGGCCTGTTTGACGCCCGCTCCCAGTACGAGGCCGTACTGGGAAATCGTCAGTCCGGCGTCAGCCCCCTGGCGCTCTTAGCCCCGCATGCCGCTGGTCACCACCAGAACTCGCATAACAACATCAACCCTCCCGAGATGCGCGTGATTGGGCCTGCGCTTCATCGCGGGTACCCCCCCGTGGATATGGGACGTTAGTCCTGGCCACCTGTGGATCACAAGGTGTATAACCTCGGCGTTCTTGTGGACTACCAGTGCTCCAGCGGATGGGCCGCTGTGGACGGCCGCGCAGTACAGCCTGCTGAGCCGCCCGGCCACGATGTGGAGCCACGCAATCACCTGTGGATTGGCCGCGGCCAAGAAACTTGGCCGCGGATCCAGATTGGTGCGGCCCGGCTGGCGCGGAGTGCGGGCCGATCCGGCCGCGGGTGTTGCCCGGCGAGGTGCAAGTGACGGGTGCCATTCAGAATGCCTGAATGGTTCAGCACCGGGCCCATCTCGCAGCGGACGTTCCATCCGCACATCAGCCTGGCTCCGCTCACCGGGCCGAGGCCATCGAGCAAGGCCCGGCGGGCCGGCCCCGTCGCCTGTGTTCGTCCGCGCAATGGTCAGTGCACGATGTTACCGCCGGGAGACGGCCTGCCCGTTGACTGCAGCTCAGAGACACCTTCCTCCGGGCTCGTCACGCTATTGCCTTACTGGCTGATCAGCCCTATCCGGCGAGTACCGCTGCCTGGCCGGCGGGCTCCGCCGTGCTGGGCCCGACTCGGTTCCTGGCCTGGGCAGCACCTGCGCATCACCCTCGGTCCCGCGGCTGAACGAACGGCAGGTCGAATGGCCGCAGGTACTGATCCGGCTGGTAGGCGATGAACTCAGGAGCCGCCGCCGCGGCCTGCCCGGTCACCGAATAGATGTTGTAGTCCGGCCCCAGCGCCGCTGCCTGCGCGTTCAGCACGCCCGGGTCGGGCACGTTCCAGGACCCGGTGTCCATCCGGTTCAGCAGTACCCGCACGGCGGTGATCGTCTCGGCCGGGGTGAACGCGCAGTGCCCGGCCCGGTGCACGAACACCTGGCGCAGCAGGCCGCCGTTCCCGGCCCGGTCCACCACGGCGCGGTAGGCCTGCTCGTTCTCCGGCACGACCAGCCCGTCGCCGGTGGTGTGCATGGTCAGCACCGGCACCGAGATCCGGCCGTCGAACGAGATGTTCCGGGCCAGGTACAGCACTGCCTTCGGGTCGGGCGCGATCCGCAGCCCGTTCTGCAGCGTGTGCAGGTCGGTGGCCAGGTTCAGGCCCGCGGCGTGATACAGCGCCGCCACTTCCTGGTCGTCGGCGGACTTGGCCAGGTCCCGGACGTAGTTGACCCCCGCGTTCCAGGATGGGTTGCCACCCGCGTCGGCTTCCAGGTTGGCCCGGAAGTCGAACGCGAACGGGAACGTGACCTGCGACGCCCACTCGAACTGGTTGGCTTCCTGCGCCGGGTAGCCGGTGGCGGCCGGCTCGGGGCTCAGCGGGGTGAACCAGCCCGGTGTGTCGCCGAGCGCGGACACCAGGGCCAGCCGGGCCCGCCCCGCCGGGGTCTGCTGCGCGGCCGTGGCGGCCGCCTCCGCCCCGGCCAGGTTAGCCGCCGGGTCGGTGATGTTGACCACCTGCACCGACGGGTCGATGAGCTGCTGGAACGCGAACTCGGCGTCGAGTGCGGTGTTCCACGTCGCCACCCCGCCGGACAGCACCCCGCACATCGGCATGGCCGCGCTGAACCGCGACGGGTAGTCCTGGATCAGCCCGGCGGTGATGATGCCGCCCAGCGAATGCCCCCACGCGATGGTCCGGGCCGGCCTGCCGTACGCCGCGCCGAACGCGTCGAGCGTGCTGATCTGGTCGGGCAGCGCGGAGGCGATGGCCCACCCGGTGGTGGCGTACGACGAGCCGGCCAGCGCGTAGCCGTGGCCGAGCAGCCACGCCCCGGTCACCGGGTCACCCACGTCCTGCGCCGGGTTGGCCGCGCCGGGCACCACGTAGCCGTGGCTGTACAGGAACAGAGTGCCGTTCCACGCGCCGGCCGGGCACTGGATCTCATCCGTCGCCCCGTCGGCCAGCGTGCCGTTCCGCGTGGTCACCGACCCGCTGCCGCCGCACGCCTGCGCGGCGCTGGCCGCCCCGGCGCTGGCGGTGACGCCGCCGAGCAGCAGCACCGCCGCGATCGCTGTTCCGGCCAGCTTCCTCGTGTGCCCCATCGCACTCCTCCGCACCGCGGCAACCGCGCTGCTGAATCGCAGCGAAAGGCAAAGTAACGCGCGGGCCGCACAGAGCGGAAGGCCCAAAAACGGCACACTCCGGGCGAACCGGCCACTGAGCCGGCCGTTCGCAGGTCAGCGCACGGCCGGCCGGGCTTCCGCGGAACCGGCCCGGCCCCGGGTGTATCTGCGCCGCGGTTGCGCGCTCTGTTCCATCAGGCACACACACGCGCCAGGCCGGGGCGAGTCGCACCGGGGGCGTTCTGGAGAATGGCGAATTTTGACCGTTTTAGGCACTTCCGGGTACGGGTGCGGCGGGCCCGCGGCCGGCCCAGGCGAGATCAGAAAAGCACTATCTGCGGGCAACGGGGCGGGTTATGCTGCAGGCAGCGTCGGCGCTGGGGGGAAAGGGCATGGCAGACGCTGAGTCCATCTTCTTGAACTACCGTCGTGACCAAGCAGAGTGGCCGACGGGACGGCTGCACGATCGCCTGGTAGAAGTGTTCGGCCACGACCGGATCTTCACCGACGTCGATTCAATTCCGCCTGGCCAGGACTTCACGAAGGTCCTGGAAACCGCGGTCGGAAGCTGCCGGGTCCTGCTCGCGGTCATCGGCCAGGATTGGACAAATTCCCTCGACGAGGCGGGGCGGCGCCGCCTGGAGAACCCGCATGACTGGGTTCGTTTCGAGATCGAATCCGCGCTCCGCCGCCCGGGAGTCCGGGTCATCCCGATCCTGATCGACGGCGCGGCGATGCCGCGGGCCGAGGAACTTCCCGGCGAGCTGGCTCAGCTCAGTACCCGCCAGGGAGTCAAGATCACCGCCAGTGCGTTCGCCCGGGACACGGACGCGCTGATTGGCTGGCTGCGCGACATCATCAACCCGCCCGTCACGGCACCATCCCAGCCGGCCCAGTCAGCGAAGTCAGCCCAGTCGCCGTTCCGGTCCCACCGGGCCGCGTTCCAGCCCCCCCGGACGCCGCCGCAGCCACACCGGGCACCGCCCGCTCAGCCGCCTCCAGCGGCCGAACCGGCACCGCCGGCCAAGCCACCCATCGCCGTGCCCGGGTACCAGGTGCTTCCTGACGACCTGCAGTGGTCCGGCCCGCTGCCCCGGAGCGTGGTCGTCGAGCGGGTCGCCGTCACGCCGGGCCAATGGGTGAAGATCGGCGATCCGCTGTTCGAGGCGCGCGGCATCAACGGCCCGGTGACGTTCTGGTCAACGTTCATCGGCCAGGTCGCGGTGGTGGGCTACCAGAGCGGCCAGGCGCTGCAGCAGGGACGGCCGGTGCTGACGCTCGGCGTATCGGGCTGGCTGTACCGGGTGAACGCCAGGATGCCGTTCGATACCGGGATTCTCTTCACGTCCGGCGAGCCGGCGCGGCAGCTCGGCGCCAGTGGCCAGGCCGCCCGGCTGCTGGTGATGGTCGACAACACCGCCAGCCGTCCCGTCCCGTGGCGGTCCAGCTGCCTGCTCTACGTGCCGGAGGGCAGGCATGCGATCTCGGCCGTCTACGAGCAGCCGGGCATGAGCTTCGCCGCCGCCACCGCGGCGGTCATGATCCGCCGGGGCAGGCGGCTGGCCGTTTCCTACGAGGCGCCGCGGGCCGCGGGCCGGGCTGGGCGGCTGCGCGCATGAGCAATCCCACCGGCACGGACCCCGGGACAGCATGAACAATCCGACCAGCAGGGACCCGAGAAAGAAGGAATGCGATGTCTGAAGACTGGAACCCGGGCGGGGCTTCGTACGACCCGCAAGGTGCGGCCACGCCCACCTGGCAGCCGCCGCCGCCCACCGCGTCGGCACCGGTGGCCGCGGTGACCCCGCACTGGGCCATGGCCGTGATCTCCATCTTGCTGTTCTGGCCGCTGGGCATCGCCGCGTGCGTTTACGCGGCCAAGGTGAAGCCTGCCCTGCAGCTGGGCGACGTGGCGAGCGCGCTGCGCTCGTCTGGCCGGGTCAAGGTGTTCTTCTGGATCAGCCTGGCCGTGTTCGTCCTGTACCTGCTCATCATCATCGGCAGTGCGTCCGGTTCCGGGTCGGGCGGCTAGCCGTCCGGGCCAGGCCCTGGACTCCGGGGAGGCGCCCGTTGAACGAGGTCATCGCCGCTGAGGCAGCGGCGGACCCGGCCGGGCGGATCCCGCTGTGCCTGCGGATAGCCGTGACCGGTCACCGCGACCTGTGTGCGGATGACGCCGCGCTAACCGGCGCTGTAGCCGGGGCGCTGGCCCAGATCGAAAGCCGGCTGCGGCCCGGGACATCAGCCACCCCGGTCGGGCTGGCCGTAGTCTCGGCGCTCGCCGAGGGCGCCGACCGGATCGTGGCCTGGCTGGCCCTGGAGCGGGGGGCGTCGCTCGAGGTCGTGCTGCCCATGCCGCCCGGCGACTACCTGGCCGACTTCGAGTCGGCCACGTCCCAGGTCGACTTCGCCGCGCTGCTGGCCCAGGCCACCACGATCACCGAGCTGGCCTGGGCGGGCGAGCGGGACGAGGCCTACGAACGGGCCGGCCGGATGATCGTCGACCGCTCGGACGTGGTGCTGGCTCTATGGGACGGGCGGGCCGCCCGCGGCCGCGGCGGCACAGCCGAGGTCGTGTCCTACGCTGAGCAGCAGGGCGTGCCGGTGCTGCGAGTCGGTATCGAGCATGCCGGGTCCAGCGGGCCCGGCGCCCTGCCGGTCGTGGCCGCGCACCTGCCCGGCACGCTCGGCCCGCTGGGCGACGAGGCGTTCGGGCAACTCGACCGCTTTAACTCGAAGACCGTGGATCTCACCGTCCAGGATCCGAAGCATCTGGTCATGCCGGGCGGGCTGGACACCGGCATGCCACCGCAGGTGCAGCAGCTGGTGGCTTATGCCCAGCCGTATTTCCACCGGGCCGAGCGGACCGCGCGGGCCTCGCAGCGGCTGTATCTCGTGCTGGCCCGGCTGCTGTACGCACTGGCCGGGGCGGCTGTGGTGCTGGTCGCGACGCAGATCATCTTCCTGAGCAAACACCCGAGGGTGGTGTGGGCCGAGGTGGTGGCCCTGGTCGCGGCGATCATCACGCTGGCCGTGGGCCGGCTGGCCCGGCCGCACGATCGCTGGATCGCCGCGCGCTACCTGGCTGAGCGCATCCGCTCCGGTGTCTTCCTGGCCGCCGTGGGCGCCAGCCAGACCGCGCCGGAAGCGCGGCCCGCGAAAACGGCGACCGCCGATCCCAACCGGGAATGGGCGGACCGCGCGTTCCGTGAGATCTCCTGCCGGACCCCGGCGCCCCCGGTGCTGGCCGCTGGTCTGCCTGGCCTGCGCCAGCTGCTGCTGCGGGCCTGGATCGATGACCAGATCAGCTATCACCAGAAGACCGCCGCCCGGCTGGCCAGGCGCCAGCGCCAGCTGACCTGGCTGGCCGCGGGGCTGTTCGGGGTGAGCGCGCTGGCCGCGCTGTTTCACAGCATGAACATCCTGGTCAAACCGTCGGAGCCCGACTTCTGGGGCTACCTGTCCATCATCATCCCGGCCATCGGCGCCGCGCTCAGCGGTTATGGCGCGCAGCGCGAGTACGCCCGCCTGGCCGAGCGTTCCCGCCTGATGGCCTTCCGGCTCCGGGAGGTCAGGCAGCACGTAGCGGACGCCAGGGACCTCGCGGCCCTGCAGCAGGCGGCCCTCGGCGCCGCCCTGCAAATGCAGGCCGAGACCGCCGACTGGTATGACGTGGTCCGGCTGCACGATTTCGAGGTCCCGGCCTGACCCGCCTGTCCGGCCGGGCCGGGCATTGCCCGGATCGCGGTAGTAAAGGAGGATCGGGAGGGCGGTGCTGCGGGCGAGGGAGGGTGCGATGGCGGGTGACGGCCGGGCTGAGCTGGGCGGCTCCCCACTCACGGTCGAGACGCGCATGGTCGTGGAGTACGGCATCACGCTGGACGGCGTGTGGCTGCCGCTGGCCCTGCTGCGGCGGCTGGAGGGACACGGGCCGTGGAGCGCGCCGTTCACCGAGGCCACCACCGACCAGGAGCGGGTGCTCGTCCGGCACGGGCTGGCCGAGCAGCACAACCGGGCCGGGCTGCACCGCGGCAACGGGCTGCCCGGCTTCCTGGCCGCCGTGCCGTTCGAGCCGACCGCCCCGCTGGAGAAGCTCGGCCAGCGGGAGAACGGCGGGCGGGGCGCACCGCCCGGGTCGGAACCGCCCCGCGGCTGACGCGCTGGCGCGGGCTGCGTCTGCCGGCGCGTCATGGGCGCCGAAGCCCGGTGTATGTCGGTACACCGTCCTACGATGTCGGTCGTGCCAAGCGTGGACGAGATCGGGTGGCTGCGGGACAACAGCCCGGCGTGGCGGCTGCTCCGCGCGGACAACGCACCGCTGGTGCTCAGCTTCCTGCACCGGGTGTTCGTCGCGGACAACGTCCGGTCCATCTCCGGGGCCGAGCTGGCCAGCCGCCTGGACGACGAGCTCTACGTGCTGAACCAGCCGGACGGCGCACGAGGCGGCCTGAGGTTCCCCAGGCCGGCTAAGGCCTACCTGGACGACTGGGCGGCGCCCGGGGCGGGCTGGCTGCGCAAGTACTACCCCGACGGCACCGATGAGCCGCACTACGATGCCACCCCCGCGGTCGAGAAGGCGCTGCAGTGGCTGGACAGCCTGCGCGAGCGCGAGTTCGTGGGCACCGAGTCGCGGCTCAAGGTGATCGTCGAACTGCTGCGGCAGATCGTGTTCGGGACGGAGCCCGATCCCGGGGAACGCGTGGCCGAGCTGCGCCGCCAGCGGGCCGCCATCGACGGGCAGATAGCCCAGATCGAGGCGGGCGAGCTGCCCATGCTCGACGAGACCGCGGTCCGCGACCGCTATCAGCAGTTCGCGGGCACGGCCCGGGAACTGCTGGCCGATTTCCGCGAGGTGGAGGAGAACTTCCGCAAGCTCGATCGCCAGCTCCGGGAGAAGATCGCCGGCTGGCACGGCGGTAAGGGTGAACTGCTGGACGACGTGCTGGGCAGCCGGGAATCGATAGCCGGATCGGATCAGGGCCGGTCGTTCCAGGCGTTCTACGGCTTCCTGCTGTCCCAGGCGCGCCAGGAGGAGCTGTCCAGCCTGCTGGACCGGGTGCACGCGCTGGCCGGGATCGCCGAGCGGGACGGCCGGCTGCGGCACATTCACTACGACTGGCTGGACGCCGCCCAGCGCACCCAGGCGACGGTCCGCCAGCTCTCCGAACAGCTCCGCCGGTTCCTCGACGACCAGGTGTGGTTCGAGAACCGCCGGGTGATCGACATCCTGCGCAGCATCGAGGGCCGCGCGCTGGAACTGCGCGAAACCGGGCACGTCCCGGTGGCCATGGAACTCGACGCGCCCGGGCCGGCCATCCGGCTGCCGCTGGAGCGGCCGCTGTACGCGCCGGTGCAGCAGGCCCGGCTGTCCAGCGACGCGGTCCGCGACGCCGACGAGGAGACCGACCCGGCGGCCCTGTTCGAGCAGGTCTACGTGGACCCGGAGCCGTTGCGCGGCGGCGTCCGCCAGGCGCTGCGCAGCCAGCCGCGGGTCGGCCTGGCCGAGCTGGTCGCGCGCTATCCGCTCCGCCAGGGGGTCGCCGAGCTGGTCACCTACCTCTCGCTCCGGGACGAGGCATTCGCCATCGTCTACGACGAACAGCACCACGACCAGATCACCTGGTCCGCCGCTGACGGCCGGGAGCGCGCCGCGACGCTGCCCCGGGTCACCTACGCCAGGAGAGACCGATGACCGCCGAACCAGACCTCGCGCTGGCCGTCACCCAGCTGATGAAGGGCGCCGTGTACCGGGACACGCACGACCGCGCCTGGCACAGCCTGCTCGGCCTGCAGCCGCAGGCCCGGGACTACGTGGACGTGCTGGGCCTGCAGGTCGTCATCGACGAGACCGAGGGTTACGCGTTCCTCCGCCAGCGCCCGGGCGATCCCGGCGACGCCGATCCGCTGCCCCGGCTGGTCCCGCGCCGGACGCTGTCGTTCCACGTGAGCCTGCTGCTCGCGCTGCTGCGCAAGAAGCTGGCCGAGTTCGATGCCCAGGGTGGCGAAACCAGGCTCATGCTGACCCGGCAGCAGATAGCCGAGATGGTCCGGGTGTTCCTGCCCGCGAGCAGCAACGAGGCCCGGCTCACCGACCAGATCGACGCGCACATCAACAAGGCCACCGAGCTCGGCTTCCTGCGCCCCGCGAAGAGCTCGGAGCCGGCCTACGAGGTGCGGCGCATCCTCAAGGCCTTCGTCGATGGCCAGTGGCTGGCCGACTTCGACGCCAAGCTGGCCGGGTACGCCGCGCTGCTGGCCGGGGAGGAGCAGCAGTGACCGGCTTCCGGCTGACCCGCCTGGAACTGTACAACTGGGGCACGTTCGGCGGCCGGGTCTGGTCGCTCGGCCTGGACGGGCAGAACGCGCTGCTCACCGGCGACATCGGCTCCGGGAAGTCGACCATCGTGGACGCGGTGACGACACTGCTGCTGCCCGCCCAGCGCATCTCCTACAACAAGGCGGCCGGCGCCGACACCCGGGAGCGGAGCCTGCGGTCCTACGTGCTGGGCTACTACAAGACCGAGCGCAACGAGGTCACCGGGGCGACCCGGCCGGTGCCGCTGCGGGACGGTTCCGCGTACAGCGTGCTCGTCGGCGTGTTCACCAACCCCGGCTACGACGCGACCGTGAGCCTGGCCCAGGTGTTCTGGCTGCGGACCGGGGACTCAGCCGGCCAGCCGGACCGGTTCTACGTGACGGCCGACCGGCCGCTGTCGGTGACCGGGGATTTCGCGGACTTCGGTTCTGACATGGCGGCTCTGCGGCGGCGGCTGCGGGCCGCGCCCGGCATCCGGCTGCACGACGCGTTCCCTGACTACGGCAAGGATTTCCGCCGCCGCCTGGGCATCGAGTCGGAGCAGGCCATGGAGCTGTTCCACCAGACGGTCTCGATGAAATCGGTGGGCAACCTGACCGACTTCGTCCGCGACCACATGCTGGAGCCGTTCGACGCGGCCGCCGCCGTGGCCAGCATCGTCGCCCACTTCGACGACCTGGCCAAGGCCCATGACGCGGTGCAGCGGGCCGAGGCGCAACTGACCGCGCTGACCCCGCTGCTCAAGGACTGCGACGCAGCCGACGCGGTCCGGGCCGAGATCGGCGCGCTCGACGCGCAGCGGGCCGCGCTGCGGTACTACTTCGCCGATGTCAAGGCCGGGCTGACCGGCGCGGAGCTGACCGGGATCGCGGCGGAACGGGCCAGGCTGGACGCTCAGCGCCACGAGCTCGAAGGCACGCTCGGCCAGCTGCGCGACCGCGAGACGAACCTGCGGGTCGAGCTGGCCGGCCACGGCGGGAACCGGCTGGCCGAGATCGAGCGCCAGCTCGCCGACAGTGACCTGGTGTGCCAGGCCCGGATGGGGAAGGCGGAACGGTTCGCCGCGCTGCTGGCCGACGCGGGCCTGGAGCCGGTGGAGACCGGCGAGCAGTTCGCCGTGCGGCGCCGTGAGATCACGGCGGCCCGGGACGCCGCCAAGCAGGACCTGGCCGATGAGCAGAACGCGCTGCTGGAGACCGGGGTGCGGGTCAGGGCCCAGCAGGACGAGGCCGCTGAGGTCAACGCGGAGCTGCGCAGCCTGCGGGAACGCAAGACCAACATCCCGAAGAAGCAGCTGGAGCTGCGCGCGTGGCTGTGCCGCGAACTGCGCATCGGGGAGGACGCGCTGCCGTTCGCCGGTGAGCTGATCGCGGTCCGGGACAGCGAAGCCGACTGGGAGGGCGCGGCCGAGCGGCTGCTGCACGGTTTCGCGCTGTCGGTGCTGGTGCCGGACGGGCACTACGCCGCCGTGTCCGACTGGATCGACGGCCACCATCTCAGGGACCGGGTGGTGTACTACCGCGTGCCCGAGCCGTCGCGGGCCGCGGCCGCGCTGCCCCAGCCCGGGCGGGGCACGCTGGCCGGCAAGCTGACGGTCAGGGACACGCCGTTCGCCGGGTGGCTGGAACACGAGCTCAGCCGGCGCGCCGGCCACGTCTGCGTCGAGACAATGGCGGAGTTCCGCCGGATGCCCCGGGCCATCACCAAGGCCGGGCAGCTGAAAGGCAGCGGCGGGCGGCACGAGAAGGACGACCGGTTCCGCATCGACGACCGCCGCCGGTACGTGCTCGGCTGGTCCAACCAGCGCAAGCTCGACGCACTGCTGGACCAGGCCGCGGCGCTGGCCCGCCGCCTCAGCGACGTCGCGGCCGGGCAGCAGCGGCACGAGAAGGCGCGGGACGCCGCGGTCGAGCGCGGCCAGGTGCTCGCCGGGCTGGACCAGACGCGCGAGTTCGCCGAGATCGACTGGCAGTCCGTGGTCATCCGGGCCGAGCAGCTCCGGGCCGAGCAGCGCGAGCTGGAGGCCGCGTCGGCCGAACTGGCCCGGCTCAACCGCGAACTCGATGAGGTCAAGAAGCGGGTCGCCACCGAGGAAGGCGCGTTGCGCACGCTGGATGGGCAGCTCGGAGGGCTCGATAGCCGGCAGCACGCCGCGGCGGGCGTTATGCAGGATGTGCGGGAGATCCTGGCCGAGGACGCGTGCGGGCCGGCCCGGGCCCAGTTCGCGGTGATTGAGGACGTGCTGGCCGGGGTGGGGCGGCCGGCGCCGGCCAGCGCCGCGGCCTGCGACCGGGCGGAGACGGAGGCCGGAACCGAGTTCAGTGCGCTGGCCGCGAGGCGCGGCGACCGGCTGGCCCGGCTGTCCAACAGGATCGTCGCCGCCATGGGGGAGTTCCGGCGGCAGTACCCGGTGGAGACGGCCGAGCTCGATGACTCGGTCGAGTCGGCCGGCGGTTACCGCGAGCTGCACGGCCGGCTCACCGGCGACGACCTGCCCCGGTTCCGGCGGCAGTTCAAGACGTACCTGAACCAGAACACGATCCGGGACATCGCCGGCTTCCAGTCTCAGCTCAACAAGCAGGCCGAGCTGATCCGGGAGCGGATCGCCACGATCAACACCTCGCTGGTCGGCGTGGACTACAATCCGGGCCGCTACATCCGGCTGGAACCGCTGCCGTCCCCGCATGGTGACATCCGTGACTTCCGCGCCGACCTGCGGGCCTGCACCGACGACGCGGTGTCCGGCGCGGACACTGACCACTACTCCGAGCAGAAGTTCCTGCAGGTAAGCCAGATCATCGAGCGGTTCCGCGGCCGGGACGGGCTGACCGAGGCGGACCGGCGGTGGACGCGGTTCGTCACCGACGTGCGGAACTGGTACACGTTCGCCGCCTCCGAGCGGTACCGCGAGGACGACACCGAATACGAGCACTACGCCGACTCCGGCGGCAAGTCCGGCGGGCAGAAGGAGAAGCTCGCCTACACGATCCTGGCCGCGTCGCTCGCTTACCAGTTCAAGCTGGAATGGGGCGCGGCCAAGTCCCGCACGTTCCGGTTCGCGGTCATCGACGAGGCGTTCGGCCGCGGCTCCGACGAGTCGACCCGGTTCGCGCTGGAGCTGTTCGGCCGGCTCGGCCTGCAGTTGCTGATCGTCACCCCGCTGCAGAAGATCCACGTCATCGAGCCGCACGTGTCCGCGGTGGGCTTCGTGGACAACCCGAACAGCAACAACTCGCGGCTGCAGACGATGACGATTGACGAGTACCAGGCCCGCCGGGCCGCGCACCAGATCGCCCAGCGGGTCGAGGTCAGCGACCTCGTCCCCGCGGCCGGGAGCTGACGTGCCCGCGGCCCGGGCCCGGCCGGGCCCGCTGGCTGACGGGCCCGCGCGGTGGACCCGCCCGGCCGGCGTCCGCGCTTCGATCAGGAAGAAGTGGGATTCCGGCGCGCTGCTGGCGCGGTTCGCGGCCGGGCAGCAGTGGGAGCCGCTGGGCATCCCGGTCCGTGGCCCGTCCGCCCGGCAGCTCGGCGAGCACCTGGCCGAGGTCCAGCAGTGGGCCGCCGAGTGGGCCGCCGCCGCGGCGGGCGGTCCGCTGCGGGTGGAGTACCAGCCGGTCGGTGGCCGGCACTTCGGTACCAACAGCATCCCGGCCCGGGCCTGGCTGGACAGCTACGAGGACGCCTGGGCGCTGCTGCGGGTGGGCGCCGAGGTGCGCCGCCTGGCCGGGCTGATCGAGGCGGCTCGCGGCACCCGCCTGGTCCCGTGGCTGACCGGCCATCCCATGCGGGCCCTGCGGCTCGCGGATGACTGGGACCGGCTGCTGGCCACCGTCGGGTGGGTCGAGCGGCGCCAGGCGCCCGGCATGTACCTGCGCCAGGTCGATGTGCCCGGCGTGGACACCAAGTTCATCGAGCGGCACAAGGGCGTGCTCACCGAGCTGCTCGACGCCCAGCTCGACCCTGGCCGGGTGGTGGCTGAGGCGCCCGACTTCGCCGGGCGCTACGGCTTCCTGCGCCGGCCGGGTTACGTGCGGTTCCGGGTGGCCGGGGGCTACCGCGGGTTCTCCGAGCTGTCGGTCCGGCCCGATGAGTTTCGTGCTGTCCCGGACGGCGTCAGCCGGGCCTACGTGATCGAGAACGAGATCACGTATCTGGCGTTCCCGGTCCCGGACGGGGCGATGGTGATCTTCGGCGGCGGGTACGCCGTCCCGGTGCTGGCGCCGCTCGGCTGGCTGGCCGGTCTCGGCGTGGTGTACTGGGGCGACATCGACACGCACGGCTTCGCCATCCTCAACCGGCTGCGCCACCACCTGCCGCACGCCCGCTCCATGCTGATGGACCGGGCCACCCTGCTGGGCCACCGGGACCACTGGGCCACCGAACCGGCCCCGACGGCCGCGGCGCTGGACCGCCTCGATCAGGCCGAGTCGGCCGTCTACGCCGACCTCGTCTCGGACGCCTACGGTCCGTCCATCCGGCTGGAACAAGAGCGGATCAGCTTCGCCGCCGTCGAGAAAGCAGTCGCCGATCGCTGACCACCGGCGCGTATCGCCTCCGCTCGATAACCGGGGTCTTAGGCGGCCTCCGCGTAGTGCTGGTTACATCCCGGCTGGGGCAGAGCCACCGCCTCGCCGCGGCATGTGGGAGCCGGGGCCAGTCACCGGCCGGAAGCCGCACGGTCGCGTGGCTGACCTGATGATCGCCAGCGTCGCGGCGGCGAACCGGGTTCCGCTCTTCACCACTAATCCGGATGACTTCCGCGGGCTGGAGAACGTCCTTACGGTGGTCCCTGTCCCAGTCCCCGCCCGGTAGGCCCCTCGGCTGGATGACGGCCGGCCGGCGGTCAGCCCGGCAGCCGGTAATCCAGGTCGGGGATGATCTCGGCCACGTCCATCTGCGCCTTCTGCAGCCGTCCGGAGTAGTCCCAGTTCATCGCCTGCCAGCGGGTGAACTGGTCGAGCACCCAGATGCCGGACTGGCGGCTGCCGTTGCCGGACAGCCCGTTCCCGCCGAACGGCAGGTGCGCCTCGGCGCCCGACGTGGAGTTGTTGACGCTCACCATGCCGGCGCTGATGCCCTGCCGGAACCGGAACGCGTCATGCGGATCGTTGGTGTAGATGGCCGACGACAGGCCATAACCAGGCGTGTTGGCCAGCGTGATCGCCTTATCCAGGCTGCCGTACGTGGTCACCCCCACGATGGGCCCGAACGTCTCCTGCAGGAACAGCGCGTCCCCCGGCTGGAGGCCGTCGACGATCGTGGGGTGGTAGAACAGCCCGGCCTCCGGATCCCCGACGAAGCCGTCCCGCGGGTTGCTGGCGCTAATTCTGCCCATCCCGCTCGACCCGAGCACCTTGTGGTGCGGCTGGATCAGGCCCAGGAACACCTCGAACCGGTCGGCGAACTTCTGGTCCAGCATCGGCCCGTAGAGCACGTCCTGGGCCGGATCGCCGACCGCGGCGGCCGAGGTCGCCGCCGCGAACCGGTCCAGGAACTCATCGTGCAGCGACTCGTGCACGATGATGCTGCCCAGTGAGGTGCACCGCTGCCCCGCGGTGCCGAACCCGGAGAACAGCGCCCCCTCCACGGCCAGCGCGAGGTCGGCGCTGGGCGTGATCACCATCGGGTTCTTGCCGCCGAGTTCCAGGCACGGCACCTGCAGGTGACGGCCCGCCAGCTCACCGATCTGCCGGCCCACCGTGGTCGACCCGGTGAACCCGATCTTGTCGATGCTGCCTTCCCGCAGCCCCTGCTCCAGCCCCCAGAACGTCGCCTCCCCATCGGCGAACACCAGGTTCAGCGCGCCCTCGGGCAGCCCGGCTGCCTGGAACAGCTCGAACAGCGCCCGCGCGGCGGCCGCCGCGTACTCGGCCGGCTTCCACACCACGGTGTTGCCGGCCACCAGGGCCGGGACCAGATACCACGAGGGCACCGCGACCGGGAAGTTGCCGGCCGTGACAACGGCCGCCGCCCCGACCGGGACCCGGAACGTGAACAGCTGCTTGTCCGGCATCTCGCTAGGCACGGTCTGCCCGTACAGCCGCCGTCCCTCGCCCAGGAAGAAGTCGCAGGTGTCGATGATCTCCTGGACTTCGCCCAGCGCTTCGCCCCGCGGCTTGCCCAGCTCGCGGGTGACCAGACGGGCCAGGGAGTCTTTGTTCGCCTCGACGATCCGGCCGATCGCGGCAATTGCCCGGCCGCGCACCGGGGCCGGGGTCGCGGCCCAGGACGGCTGCGCCCGCTTGGCCGCGGCGCACGCCGCCGCGAACGTGGCCGCGTCGGCCAGCTGCACCTCGGCCACGACATCGGTCAGCCGGGACGGGTTGGGTGAAATCACGGTGCCTGTCGGGGGACCGCCCGCCGGGCGGCCGCCGATGACCGAACCAATCGTGTTAGACATGGTCACCCTCTCGTTGCCGGTGGCTCATCGCGCCGGGGACGAGACGGGGAGCCGGGCCAGGCACCGGTCAACCGCCTCGAGGCCCCGGGCCAGGTCGTCCTCCCCGATGGTCAGCGCGGGGCGGAACCGGACCGAGCCCGGGCCGCACGGCAGCACCAGGACATGCTCTTCCTCACGCAGCGCGGTCACCAGCGTGTCCCGCTGCCCGGCATCCGGCAAGTCGAACGCGCACATCAGCCCGCGGCCCCGCACGTTCGAAACCAGGCCGGGATAGCGGCTCCCCGCCATCTCCAGCTGCGCGAGGAACCAGGACCCGACCGTGGCCGCCCGGCCGAACAGCTGGTCCCGTTCGATGACCTCCAGCATCCGCCGGCTGCGCACCATGTCGGCCAGCCCGCCGCCCCAGGTCGAGTTGATCCGCCCGCTGACCGTGAACACGTTCCCGGTTACCTCATCCACCCGGCGCCCGGCCATGATCCCGCCCAGCTGCACTTTCTTGCCGAACGCCACGACGTCCGGGCTCAGCCCCAGTTGCTGGTACGCCCATCCGGTGCCGGTCAGCCCAACCCCGGTCTGCACCTCATCGAGGACGAACAGTGCGTCGTTGTCCTGGCACAGCCGCTGCATCGCCAGCAGGAACTCCGGGCGCATGTGGTTGTCGCCGCCCTCCGCCTGGATCGGCTCGGCGATGAAGCAGGCGATGTCGTCCGGGTGCTCGCGGAACGCGGTCTCGGCCTGGCGCAGCGCGTGCTGCTCGGCGGCCACCACTTCGGGGAGATGCTCGCTGAGCGGGAACGTGATCGCGGGCACGTCGATCCGCGGCCAGCCGAACTTGGGGAAGCGGTCCGTCTTCACCGCGTCGGTATTGGTCAGCGACAGCGTGTACCCGCTGCGGCCGTGAAACGCCCGGGTCAGGTGCAGTACCTGGGTGCCGAGCGCGGGGGAGCGGCCATGGTTCTCGTTGTGCCGGCTTTTCCAGTCGAACGCGCACTTCAGCGCGTTCTCCACGGCCAGTGCGCCACCCTCGACGAAGAACAGGTGCGGCAGCGCCGGATCACCGAGCACCCGGGCGAACGTGTCCACGAAGTCGGCGAACTGTGCGGTGTAGATGTCCGGGTTAGTTGGCTTGTTCGCGGCCGCCCCGGCCAGCTCGGCCATGAACACCGGGTCGCCGGTGATGTCCGGCGGGTTGATGCCCAGCGGGGCGGACGCGAAGAACGTGTACAGGTCGAGGTACTGCTGGCCGTCCCGTTCGTCGGTGATCCACGAGCCGCCGCTGCGGCCCAGATCCAGGACGAGGTGGAATCCGTCGGTCAGCACATGGCGCCCCAGGCGCTCCCGCACATCGTCATGCCCCACGAACGCCTCCAAGAGATCAGCCAGCCCGGCAACAACTCTCGTGATTAGCAGGTTAAGCTGCAGAATCTCCTTACCAAAAGGTAGTGGCCGAAGGATTTTCCGGGGCCGGCCGGAAGATCTGCTCTCATCTCCCGAGCGACGCCGCCCGACTGCCCGGCCCGCCCCACCCGGCCCGGTCGGCCCGTGCCGGCCGCACAGCGGCTGCTGCACGACACGGTCGCTGGCGGACGGGGATAGTTTGCTGGAAAAATACAAACTTCGAACGTAGTTTCGCCCGTCTCGCCCTGCTGGCGGTGGAAATGATTAGTGACCAGTGGAGTGCCTACCCGACTCCGCCAGGCGGGAAGTTGGTATGGGCGCTCGTGATGAATCCGTGAGCCACCTGGTCGTTCAGAAGCCGATGGCTTCGCGGAGCAGCAGGACGGTGCCCCGGCCGGGGTGGGGTTCGGCGTTGAGGATGAGCAGGCGGTTGATGGCGCTGGGCTGCCCGTAGGCCGCCTGGGCGCGGGCGCTTTCCAGCGGCAGGCAGTGCTCTTCGACGCGGCGCAGCGCGGTCGGCAGGTCGGGCACCACCTTCTGCGCGCCGACGATCCAGATCGCACGGAGGGCGCCGCCGGCGTAGCCGGGTAGCTGGCTGCCGCTGGCCGAGGCGATGACCAGGGAGCCGGTTTCGGTGACCGCGTGCACGCTGCCCACGATGACGTCGGGACTGGACATCAGCCGCCAGATCTCGGCCAGGTCCCGGACGCGGTCCAGGGACCGCCCGCGTGTCTTGACCGCGTCGTACCGCCCGCTGGTGCTGATGTCCGCCTCGATGCCGGACAGGCAGAGGGTCTCGCTGGCCCCGGTGAACACGCTGGCGCCCTCGGGGATCAGGTCTTTGATGCGGGTCCGCGCGGTGGCGGCGTCGTCGAGGATTTCGACGGTGAAACCGCGTGCGGTCAGCGCCGCGGCGGCCCGGTCCAGGCGCCCCGCGGGCGCCGGGTCGGCGAACGATGTGGCCGGAATCGGGGTCGTCATGATGCCTCCTGGGGAGTGGGTGGGACGGCTGGGCCGGGTGCCGAGCCTGCCAGTGGAGTGGTGTCGAGGTACCTGACCTGGTAGACTCGCTCGGCGAACTTCCAGCCGTCGCTGGTGCGCTGGTAGTGGTCGTGGTAGATGGCGTAGTTCAGCCCCTGGTGACCGTCGCGGGTGCGGGCCAGTTCCTGGATGTAGGCGCGGCCGGTCGCGGTGTCGCCGGCCAGCTGGATCGTGCCCGGGTGCGTGGTCTGCACGAAGAACTCCCACTGGGCCTGCAGCCGCTCGCCCCCGGCGCGGATCTCCTCCCGGCCAACCAGCTCGGCGGGGATGTTGGGCATCCGCAGTACGCCGTCCGGAGTGAACAGCGAGGCCAGGCGGGCGCGGTCGTGCATCATCGCCGCGTCGGTGAACTCGCCGCGCAGCGCCTCGATCTCGACGCGGTCAGCGATGGCCTGAAATTCAGTCGTCATGATGTCACCGAGCTTCCTGCTCGCTGGATGATGTGCTCGTCTGAGCAGTACGACAACGCAGCCCCCCGGAATGTGCGGCGACAGCCCGCCGCACATTCCGGGGGGCTGCTTTGTCGAGCTGGTGAGAGCAACTGCGACCGAGGGAGCCGCCGGCACCATGACCACCCCATCCGGGCCGGGCGCGCCTGATTCGAGCCAGGGTCGGCCCGATCCGGGCCTGGACGTGATCATGAGCGAGCGACGTCAGCTGATCAATCTCACGTACCGGCTCCTTGGCTCGCTGGCCGAGGCCGAGGATGCCGTGCAGGAGACCTACGCACGCTGGTACGCCATGTCCCGGCCGCAGCGGGACGCCATCGAATCCCCCGGCGCCTGGCTGACGACGGTGGCCAGCCGGATCTGCCTCAACCTGCTCGGCTCGGCCCGGGCCCGGCGGGAGACGTACGTAGGCGAGTGGATTCCCGAGCCGCTGCCCGAACGTACCGAGTGGATCGCCGGGCGGCCAGGCGGAGCCAGCACCGACCCGGCCGACCGGGTCACCCTCGACGAGTCGGTCAGCATGGCCTTCCTCGTCGTGCTCGAATCGATGACCCCGGCCGAGCGCGTCGCGTTCATCCTGCACGACGTCTTCCGCTACTCGTTCGCCGAGGTGGCCGGGATCGTCGGCCGTACCCCGGCCGCGTGCCGCCAGCTGGCCTCCTCAGCCCGCCGCCGCGTCCGGGTGGCGCAGGCGCCCACGAGCCCGGCCGCCCGGCAGGCCGGCCTCGTCCGGGCCTTCAAGGCGGCCTGGGAGGCCAAGGACATCGACGCGCTGATCGGCCTGCTCGACCCCGGCGCCACAGCGATCGCCGACGGCGGCGGGCTCGCGGTTACGTTCCTGCACCCCATCGAAGGCGCCGAGCAGATCGCGCGTGCCTGGGTCGAAATCGCCAACCGGGCGCCCAGCACCATGACGTTCCTGGAACGCGCCGTCAACGGCCAGCCCGGCCTGGTGGCCCAGCAGGACGGGGTCATCGTGACCGTGTTCGCGTTCGGCATTGCCGGTGACCGGATCAGGCACATCTGGGCCGTGCGCAACCCCGAGAAACTCCGGCCCTGGACTATGGGCTGACCCGCGTCTGCATCCCGGCCTGGATCAGGTGCCGCGCAGGTAGTCGTGGACGAGACGGATCGCGATCGAACCCTCGCCGACCGCCGATGCCACCCGCTTGACCGAGCTGTGGCGGACGTCGCCGGTGGCGAAGACCCCGGGCAGGCTGGTCTCCAGGAACAGGGGCGGGCGGGGGAGCGGCCAGCCCTCCGGCGGGTGGCCGCCGGCCATGAGGTCGGTCCCGGTGACCACGAAACCCCACCGGTCGCGCACGATGCTGCCCGGCAGCCACTGGGTGTGTGGCTCGGCGCCGATCAGCACGAAGACCGCCGCGGCCGGGACGGTCTCGGCCGTGCCGGACAGCCGGTCCTGGAGGACCAGGCTGTCCAGGCGGCCCGTTCCACCGCCGCCGGTGACGACCGTGCTGGGCCGGACGGCGATGTTGGGTGTGCCGGCGATCTCCGTGATCAGGTAGTCGGACATGCTCTCGGCCAGCGAGGCACCCCGGACCAGCAACGTCACCTGGGTGGCGTACCTGGCCAGGTGGACCGCGGCCTGCCCGGCGGAGTTCGCCCCGCCGACCACGAACACCTGCTGGCCTTTCATCGCGGTGGCTTCGGTGGTGGCCGCACCATAGAACACGCCCGCGCCGGTCAGCGCGTCGAGCGACGGGATGCCGAGCCGCCGGTAGGACACGCCCGTGGCGATGACGACCGCGCGGCTGCGCAGCTCAGTCCCATCGGCGAGCGTTATGACCCGGTCTGGCCCCTGGACGTGCAGGCCGGCGGCCGGATTCCCGTAGACGTATTCGGTGCCGAAGTTCCAGGCCTGGGTGAACGCGCGCAACGCGAGTTCGCCGCCACTCACCCCGGTCGGGAAGCCCAGGTAGTTGCGGATGCGCGAGCTCGTCCCGGCCTGGCCGCCGATGGCCTCCGGCTCCAGCATCACCGTGGACAGCCCCTCGGATGCCCCGTAGACCGCCGCCGCCAGGCCGGCCGGGCCAGCCCCGATCACGGCGAGGTCGTACTGGGTGCTGCCCGGCCTGGTCTTCACCCCGAGGGCCTCGGCCACCTCGGTATTCGATGGGTTGGCCAGCGCCCGCCCGTCGAACAGCAGGAGCACGGGCAGCGCGGCGGCGGGGGCGGCCCGGCGCAGCAGGGCCTGGCCCCGCTCTGTGCCCACCGGGTAGAAGCCGAACGGGACCGCGTTGCGGTCGAGCAGATCCCGGATCTCGTGCGAGCGGGCGGACCACTCCTCGCCCACCACCCGCACGACCTCGAACCGGGGCCGGTTCGATCGGGCCCAGTCCTCGAGCAGCTCGGTGACGGCCAGATGGAACCGCTCGTCCGGCACCGTCACCGGCCGGGCCACGTAGCCATCGATGTGGCCAAGCGCGATCGCCTGCAGGATCGTCTCCGGGGCGGCCCGTATCCCCATTCGGTCAGCAGCAGGCACTTGGCGGCCGGGTCGAACTGGCGGACCTGGGCCAGCAACTCGGTCCCGGCCATCACGGACATGAACTGGTGGGCCAGCACGATGCTCACCGGGTGCTCCCCGTCGCGGAGCCCGGCCAGCAGACGGACCGGATCGTCCGCGGATCCAGCGCTGATGACCTGGTAATCGGCCCCGTACCGCCGGCGGAGCTCGCTTTCGGCCACGCCCCGCGCGTCCAGATCGTCACCAACAACCAGCAAGATCGGCGTCATATCCACCCAGTCATCCCATCAGGAGCCGCCGTCGATAGCGGCCGCGGGGCGGCCGGTGCGGGGGCGGGGCGGCGCCAGTTCGACCAGGATGGGGTCAGCCATGGTGGGATGGGCCGGGCCGGGCCGCTCGACGACCGCCGCGGTGGCAATGGCGAGCCGGTCCAGCAGCAGGCCGTCGAGCCCGCCGGGTGGGCCGGGGCATTCCAGCCACATCGTGCCGCAACGTCTCCGGCTGGGAAGGGCGCCGGGCGGCGGTCGCCGAGGCGGCTCGGGTGCTCCGGCCCGGGGGAAGCTCCTGATCGCCGATCTCGCCTTCACCCGCCAGTACGCGGCGTGGCTGCGCCAATGCGGGCTGGCCGATGTCCGCCGCCGCAACCCCGGCTGGCGGATGTGGTTCGGCGGCTCCTGGTTCCCAGTCCAGCTGGTGACCGCGGTCCGCTGACCGCGCGGCCCTGGCGCCAGCTACGGGGTAGTGCGCGGTGGCCCGGCGAGGTCACGCGCTCAGCCAGCGCGGTGACTCGTTATGGGGCGGTTCGCCGACCCAGAAGTGGTCATCGGCGGGCTCTCGTGGCGCCGGGGTGCTGAGTGATCCGTCCGGCCTGCCGGTGTCATACCAGGGCTGGCCGCTCCATGGGACGGCCGGCTCGCGGCGGATGACATCCAGCGCGACCACGTGGGCGTAGCGAGCATGCTGGCTGACCTGGACGTCCCTGGCCCAGCAGGCGGCGGCCAGCAGCTTGCGTGCGGAACTGAAGTCGGCGGCACTGATCCCGGCCCGGCACCAGAGGTAGACGCGTTCGCCGAATGGCTGGCTCCTGGTCAGCAGGACGTATGGGAGCTTGCCGTAGCGGGAGTGAATCCAGGCGTGAACGCAGCCCGCGCGGACACGGTGCGGCGTCGCGATGCACCACACCCGGGCCGCGAGGAACCGGCGCCCCGGCCCGAAGCACGCGGCCAGGCCCAGGGCCGCGGTCACTCCCGCCGTCAGCCCAGCCGCAACCAAGGTATCCAGCGCCAGCCAGACGGCCGCGAACGCGGTCACCCCGGCTAGTTCCCAACGCCATCGCCATGCCGCGGTGAACGGGTTGGCGCGGGCCACGGTGCCGAGGGCATAGTCCAGGCCAGCCCGGGCCTGCCGGGTACTGGCCGGGCGTGGTGACGGCATCATCGTGCTCGCCCCCGGCCCGCCACGGCGGGCTGGGCCACGGTGATCCGGCCCGTACCGCGGCAGCGGTCGCACGGCCGGTCGGTAAGAACGGTGCCCCCGCCGCGGCAGCTCGGGCAACTGCGGAGCTGGTCGAAACGAGGGTCCCGGTAAGTGCGGGCCAGCCCACCACGGCCGGCTGTGATCTGCCAGCCGTATCGGCTGCCTCGCGTATCTTCGGCCTGGAACAGCCGGTCGCCGACCGCCCTGATGAGGCGGTCCAGCCATCCGGCTGGCCGGCCGGGTTCGCCGCCCTGACCTGGGGCTATACCTGCTTTGCTCATACCATTAGCAGAGCGCGGCGGGACCGCGATGTAACGGTGCTACGAAAATGCTTAATTAACGGAAAGGTCGCTGCTCAGCTACCGTAGCGTCATGGCAGCCCGCGGGCGCCCGGTCGAGCGCCCGGCGCATCTCTCCCCGGAGCAGCGAAGACGGGCTCAGTTTCAGACTAAGCAGTGGCGCGAGCAGTGTGAGCTCAGCCAGCGGGAGATGGCGGCCGAGATCCATGTCAGCCTGCCCAGTTACCGGCCGTGGGAAAGTGGCCGGGATGACCACGCCGGACCGACCCGGTTGCAGGCTGAGCAACTGGACAAGGCGCTCCGGCGGCTGCTGGGCAGCCGGTATGGGGAGGGGGAAGCCTTTGACCTATGGGGCTGGCCCAGGCAGCGGGACATGAGCTATGACCGGGTCGTTCAACTGCTTCGATCGGTGGAATTCGATGTGCCGCGGCTGCAGCCGAATGGCCAGCCTCCGGCGGGGGTGTTCTGGGTGCACCGGGCTCGGGAGCCCAATCTGGTGCACGGCGTCTTCTCGCTCGCGGCCGCCGCCGCGACCAGGGCTGGGCTTCCCGTCCACCTGCTGCTCGACGATATTGCGGTAAACGACCGCCGGAACCATGACCTGTGCGACGAACTCGACTCCAAGATCCGGACCTGGGTGGCCTTCGCCTCAGGAGACGACGCGAAACTGTCCACCAAGCTGTACTCGGAGGTCCTGACGGAGCCATACGTCACGGAGCGTGGCTGGCCGGCCATCACCGACTATCTCAATCCCCGCATTGGCGTCCTCGATTTCTTGGTCGCCAGCAAGGTGATTTCGCCGCTCCAGTACACCATCAACGCCGAGGAAAGCGTCCAGGCCCTGCTGCGGAACGCCGAGTCGCTCGGCGCCGAAAGACTGCTCACGCCGCTACGGAATTGGCTGGTGTTCGAAAAGGAGATCTCGTCGATCCTGGAACACTCCCCGGGCGGCATGTCCGACTTCGTCGTCACCCTGGGGGGCGAGGATGAGCGGACGCTCTGGAACGCATTTCACCGGGGATGCTCGGACGAGCTGTCCTCACGGGTCCGGCATACCTACCTTCGCCCCCTCCCGATGCCCAGTTACCGGTCACCGTGGCAGGAGCGCGCCCTGTCGGCGGGGACCAACCGTTCCACGCTGACCACCTATCTGGTTAACCGGACGCCGTCGGACCGGGCTGACCTCCTCGAGTGGCTGCTCAAGACAGCCGTCCGCCTCCCGGCGTCGCTCAACCCGGGTTTCGGGGAGGGGCTTGATCCCGTGCTGGGCGATGTGGACGCCCTGCTGCGAACACCGGCCAGTGAACTGCCGCCTGCGACGGTGGGAGCCATCGCCAAGGCAGTGGTCGAGTGGCTGAATGTCTGACCGTATGGTGACCTGCTTCTGGCCACGCGAGGGCTTGTCGTAACCATTAGGTAACGAGGCGGCCCGTCCTGCCGCCACCCGGCGTCACTGATCAATAGTCTCGTGCCAGTCTTGGGCGGCCTCGCCTCGCTCTTCTGGTCGCTCCGCCGACGTCGTGGTCAGAATGGCTCAGCAAGGCGGGTGGCAGAGTGGCGCAGCGCTTGGTGAGCAGCACGCTGGATGACGTGGCCGAGCCGCCACTAGGTCGCAGTCTAACGTCCGTAGATGTGTATGTTACGTCGCAGTGTAATCGCCGATGTACCTACTGTTTCCTGCCGTCGGATTTCTTCGCCTCCGGCTTGCGGATGAGCTTCGACGCCCTTTCGGGTGTGGTGGCCTGGTGCTGCCGGTACAACGTCGGCGAGATCACTTTCCTCGGTGGCGAGCCATCCTTGCATCCATCGTTCGCCGACATGGTGTCCCATTCCCATGGCCAGGGCCTGGCCGTCCGCGTGGTCACCAACGGTGCCCGCCGGTTCCGCCGGCTGATGGAAAGCGGCCTGATCGGCCCGCATAACCTCAGCCGGGTCGCGGTCAGCGTGGACACCATGGACGAGACCGTTCAGGACGGGTTCCGTGGCCGCGGGGCCTGGCGGGACGCCATGGACACGGTCCGCCTGCTACGCGAGAACGGCGTCCTGTTCGACATCAACGTCACCGGCGTGCGATCCGTGCTGGCCGGGATCGGGGAGTTGATCCGCTTCGCGGATGAGCAGGGCGGCCGCCGGGTCAACGTGCACTGGCCGTCGAGCATCGGGCTCGGCGCCCAACTGATCGCCGAGCAGATACCGGACCGCGAGGAGTGGCACAAACTGGTTCGGATGATCGCGGGACGGGTGGAGGCGCGGCCTGATTTCTTCGTCGAGATCGAGCGCGGCTTCCTGGACGAGAACGACCGGCTGACCGGATGCGCTCTGGAAGACTTCTCGAACCTGCAGATACTCCCGGATGGCCGGGCTTATCGCTGTGGCTTGCTGGTCGACCAGGACGGCATGGCGTCGCTCGCCATGAGCGGCGATGAGTTGCGGCTGACTCGCCCTGACTCGGGTGAAGAATTGCTCAGGTCGACCATGCCGTCAGGGTGCGGCACGTGCCCGGCGATGCAGCTGGATGACCGGCGCGCGTGCATCTACGACAAGGTCAGCTCGGCCAAGCCGGTTTGACCGGGAGTAGCCTGCCGTATGCGGACGACGGGCCTGGTCATCTTTGACGCGTTCAGTACCCTCGTAACCTCGCGGCCGGACAGCAGGCAGACTTTCCGCACTGGGCTCCGCCGGGCCGGTGTCAGTGTCTCCGAGGCTGAGCAGCTGCTGCCGGTCTTCCAGGCCACGGGCATTGTCGGCGCGGTGTCGGACACCGAGTTCACCGAGTGCGAGGCCGGTGAGTGGTGCCTCCGCTGACGCCGGACGTGGGCAGCCGGCCGCCGGCCCGCGCGGCGGCCGGGGCTGGCGGCCGCCGCATGGCGTTCAGCAATAAGGAGGGTTACGCTCTCGGCAAGGGCGCGGGGCGCGCCGGGCGCGGCCGCGCAACCGGCATCGAGCGGGGGGTTGGGTCATGGCTGATTCTGGGCTGTTCATCGGGTTCGGGTTTCCGGTCCGGGGCCGCGAGCGGCAGGCGCTCAAGGTATTCACCGAGTCGTTCGACTACTACGCACGGCTGCAGCAGGACGGTGAGATCGAGAGTTTCGAGCCGGTACTGCTCGACCCGCACGGCGGGGAGCTGGGCGGCTTCTTCCTGCTCCGCGGCGAGCAGGACAAGCTGGCCCGGCTCCGGGCCAGCGACGAGTTCGCGCGGATGACCGCGCGGGGTGAGCTGATCGTCGAGAACCTCGGCATCGTGGACGCGATGCTGGGCGACCGGCTGATGGGCCAGATGGCCACGTTCTCCGACCAGATCGAGGAACTCACCTAGGCCCGCCGCGGGCATGGTGCTGGCCGCCCCGCCGGGTCGGGCCCGGCGGGGCGGCCAGTGACTGGCTGAGCCGGCTGGCTCAGTGCTGCGGGCTGGCCAGGAACCCGTCGGTGTGGCCGGCGCGGTCCACGTAGAAGCCGACCAGCTGGCCACGGTCGTTGACCCCGTTGACCGTCGTGGTGCCGATGCCGTGCGGATCGTTCACGGTGGTGAAGCCGCGCTGTGGCGTCCAGGTGAAGCCGTCGAGGGCCTGGGAGTTGCTGCTCGGCGTGTACACGCCGACGACCTCGTCGAAGTTGTTGACGCCGAGCGCCATGGTCGACGAGGCGCCGGGGGCGGCCAGGTCGATGAACTGCCCGTGCTGCTTCAGGAACCCGTCGGTGTTGCCGGTGGCCGGGTTGGTGTAGAAGCCGGCCACGCCGCCGATGTCGTTGATGGCCGCGGCGGTCAGGCTGGCCGCCGGGGCGTTCGGGTCCACGATGGGCCGGAACCGGCCGGTCCCGATGTTGTACCGGTAGCCGTGGTTGGTGCCGGCGCCGTCGGTGTAGAAGCCGACCGCGATGCCGTTGTCGTTCACCCCGAGCAGCTGGTCGACCGGCGGGCTGGCCGGCGACCCGGTCGGGAAGTCCGCGGTGCGGAAGTGGCCGTGCACGTCGACGAAGCCGTGGTTGTCGTTGACCATGTTGGCGTTGTTCATGCTGGACCAGAAGCCGACCGTGACCCCGTGGTTGTTCAGGCCGGTGACCTGGGTCTGCACCGAGCCCGGGAAGTTCTCGTTGAGGTAGTTCTGCTGGGTGTACGGCGGCAGCAGCTGGTAGCCCTTGTTCGGGTGGCCCGCCGCGCCGGAGCCGAAGTAGCCCACGATCTTGCCGTGGTCGTTGATCCCGAGCAGCTGGTTGAACGTCACGTCGTGGGCGTTGTCGAGTTTGCTGAAGCGGTAAGTGGTGTGGCCGTGTGCGGCGCCCGCCGTGCTGGCGCTGGCGGCTCCCCCGAGAGCCAGCGCGCCCGCGGCCAGCACACCCGACGCAACGCCGGCCGTGGCGATCCGCCGCATGGCCTTCCCCGTGATAGACCTCATTGCCGATCCTTTCCCCGTATGACCTAGGCAGGTCTGGGCTGTCTGCCCGCAGCACAGGATCGCCGGACGGCTCAAGGGGAATCTCGGGGGGACCAGGGGGAACCGTGGGCCGGTCACGGGGGGCCGGCTACGGGGGACCGTCATCGGGGCTGGTCAGGGGCACCGGGTCACCAGGACCGGTCACCGGGGCGGTCCGGGGCGCCGGGTCACCGGGACCGGTCACCGGGGGCGGCCAGCTTGCCGGGCCAGCGCCGCTGGTGCTCGGCCAGCACGGCCGCGCACTCAGGATCACCGGGCGGCAGGCCGCTCACGATCTGATCGGCCTGTTCGGCCAGGCGGCACGTGCCCGCGGTGAGCAGCGGGCAGGGCCGGCCGGCCTGCTGGAGCGGCCCGGGGCACTGCCGGACTTCGTAGCCTGCCGCGCGCAGCGCCGCGTTCCGCGCATCCTCGAACCAGCCGCGCCGCTCGACCAGCACCCGGCGGCCGGCGCTGTCCGGCGGCCAGCCGGGCATCCCGCCGTCGGTGCCGATGTCCAGGGACGCCACGCAGTAATCGTCGCTCGGGGCGGCCAGCGCGCAGCCGTGCCGCTGCAGCAGGTGCAGCATCGGGCCGTTGTCCAGCAAGACCACCGCGCGCAGCTCGCCCAGGCCGTCCTGCCGGGCCTGCTGGGCCAGGCCGTCCAGCAGCACATGCCCCAGCCCGGCGCCCTGATAGCTGTCCCGGACGGTCAGCGCCAGCTCCGCGATATCACCCTCGTCGGGGACGTACCGGGCCTCGCCCGCCACCGTACCCGGGTCGTCGGCCGGGACGGCCATCAGGCAGAACACGCCGCTGGCCAGCCCAGCCAGCCGGGCCAGGATGGCAGGTGCGGGCCGCCCGCTGAGGAACCGGCGCTGGAACGACCCGGGGGACAGCTCCGCATACAGCCGCGCGATGGCGGTGACATCCGCCGGGCCGGCTGGGCGCAGCACGACACGGCGCCCGTCGGCCAGCCGGTGTATGCGGGTCGCGCCCATGTCCGGAGGGTAGGCACGCCCGGCGCGCAGAGCGCAGAGACCAAAGACCCGACCACGGTCCCGCCTGGCCAGCGCGCGCACGTCAGGCGTGGCCGAAGCGGATCCTGACGCTGGTGCCGTCCGTGAGGTGGCTAGGCCGCCTGCGCCGCGGTCACGACGAAGGCCAGGATCTCCGCCTCGTAGCGCAACCGCCCGTACCGGCCGGCCGGCCCGGTATGCGCAGCCGCCCCCAGCTCGGCGCGGAACAGCAGCTCGCCGGGGCCGGTGGCCCGCAGCCGGGCCACCCACTTGGCCGGCTCGCGGATCAGCACCCGCGGGTCGTGCAGGCTGCCGGTGACCAGCAGGGCGGGCCGCGGGCCGGCCGGCACGTTGTCATACGGGCTGTACGAGCGCAGGTAGGCCAGCATGGCCGGGTCCCGGGGATCGCCCCACTCGTCCCGCTCGGTGATGGTGAGCGGGATGGCCGGGTCAAGCATGCTGGTCACGCAGTCCACGAACGGCACCTCGGCCACCACCGCGCGCCACCGCTGCGGTGCCATCGAGAACACCACGCCCTGCAGCAGCCCGCCCGCCGACAGCCCCCGGCTCACGATCCGGTCCCCGGCCGCCCAGCCCTCGCCGGCCAGCATGTCGGCGGCCGCGATGAAGTCGGTGAACGTGTTCCGCTTCCGGTCCAGCCGGCCGTCCTCCCACCACCGCCGGCCGCCCTCCCCGCCGCCCCGCACGTGCGCCACCGCGTAACCGAAGCCCCGGTCGAGCAGGCTCGGCGTGGCCACGCTGAACTCGGGCCACTCGCAGGACTCGTACGCCCCGTACCCGTAGAGCAGGAACGGCGCGGACCCGTCGCGGCGCAGCCCGCGCCGGTACGCGATGGTCACCGGGATCAGCGTGCCGTCGGCGGCGGCCGCGCTGACCCGGGTGGTGACGTACCCGGCTGGGTCGTAGCCCGGCACGTCCTGCCGCTTGCGCAGCTCCCAGCGCCCGGTATCCAGGTCCACGTCGTGCCACGACGGCGGGTCGGTCAGCGACTCGGTGCGCACGGTCACCGCGCGGGCGGCGTACTCCTCGTTGACGGCCAGGGCCAGCGTGACGTGCGGGCGGGCCGCCTCAATCAGCCGCTGGCCGCCTGACTCGCGGTCCAGCACCCGCAGCTGGGTCGCGGCGGCGTGCCGCTGCTCGATCACCACGTGCCGCCCGAACACGTCGCAGCGGACCAGCCGCGTACCGGGCGTTCCGCCGAGGATCTCGGTCCAGCTGGCCCGGCCCGGAGCCGCGGCGGGCACGCGGACCAGCCGGAACTCGGCCGCGCCGTCGTTGGTGACCAGGTAGAACTGGCCGCCGTCCGGGCCGTCGGCGTGGTCGGCCTGGTATTCGATGCCCGGCCGCCTGGGTTCCAGCGCGGCCGGCGGCGTGCCCGGCGCGTCCGCCGGGATGATCAGCGTCTCGGTGCTGTCCCGGGACTCGGTCTCGATGAGCAGGAACCGCCCGCTGCGGGTGCCCCGGACGGTGAGCGCGAACCGCTCGTCGTCCTCGCGGAACACCAGCACGTCCTGGTCCGCGCTGGTACCCAGCTCGTGCCGCCACACCTCGAACGGGCGGCAGGCGGCGTCAGTGACCACGTAGCACAGCGACCGGGAGTCGGCCGCCCAGGCCAGCCCGTAGTAGGTCCGGCCGATCCGGTCCGCCAGGTCCTGCCCGGTGGCCAGGTCCCGGATGCGGAGCTGGTAGACCTCCTCGCCGGTGAAGTCGACCGAGTAGGCCAGCAGCTGCCCGTCCGGGCTGACCTCGCGGACCCCGAGGTCCAGATAGCCGCCGGCGGCGGCCCGGCCGGCCAGCAGCAGGTTCTCGTCGAGCAGTACGGAGCCTGGCCCGGCCGCATCGCCGGCCCGGCACAGCTGCGGGAATTCCTGCCCGGCGGCCGTCCGGGTGAAGTACCAGAACCCGCCCTGCCGCCAGCGGACCGACTCCTCGGCTGCGGGGACCCGTCCGGCCAGCTCGCCGAACAGCTCCGCACGCAGCGCGCGCAGCGGGGCGGTCTGGCGGTCGTACCAGGCCCGTTCGGCGGCCAGGTAACCGTGCAGCGCGGGCTGGCCCGGGTCGCGCATCCAGCCGTACGGGTCGGCGTCATCCCCGGCCCAGCCCGGCGGCGGCCCGGGCGGGACCGGCGGCTTTTCCTGCATAACGCCCTTTCCTGGCCCAGGCCGCCGGCCAGCGCGTGGACCTCGGCGGCGGGCAACTGGTAGGAGGTGTGGCCGTCGCGGCCGGTCACGGTCACCGCCTGGAGCAGGCTGTTCAGCACCGCTTCCTCGGTGGCCTCGGTGGCCGCGGCGAAATAGTCGTCCAGCGCGCTCCCGGTGACCGGCGGCCCGGCCGGGGACCGGCCGCGCGCCGCGCGCAGCCCGGTGGCCAGGGCCAGGAAGATCTCGCCGCTGGCATGCTGCCCGGTGCTGCCGGTCCGGGCCAGGCCCAGGCCGGCCCGGCGGGCCAGCCGCTGGCAGCCGGCGCTGTCCAGCGGCCCGTCGGTCAGCACGACCACGATGCACGAGCCGGCCGGCCGGGCCGAGGGCTGTCCCGGCCCGGGGCCGGGCAGCAGCCGGCCCGCGGGCAGCCCGGCCACGGTGAGCCGGTCCCGGACGCCGAAGTTGGTCATCGTGACCACGCCGACCGTGACCCCGCTGGGCAGCACTCTGGACGCGGTGCCGATGCCGCCCTTGTAACCGAGGCAGCTCATCCCGGTGCCCGCGCCGACCGCGCCCTCGGTGGCCGGGCCGGCCCCGGCGGACCCGCGGGCCGCGGCCAGCGCATCCCGCACGTCCTGGTGGCTGACCTGCATCCGGCGTGGTTCGCTGAGGAAGCTGTCGTCGCACTCGGCCACGATCGGGATGATGACGTCGTCGACACCGATCCGTGGCTGTTCCGCGATCAGCAGTTCGCAGGCGGCGTCGTAGACCCGGCCGAGCTGCATGGTCGAGGTGAGGAACACCGGGGTCTCGGCCAGCCCCCACTCCTGCGCGGCCAGCAGCCCGGTGCATTCGCCGGCCCCGTTGAGCACCGCCCCGCCGGCCGGCACCGGGTAGCCGAACAGGTCACCGCCCGGGTCGATCACGGTGACTCCGGTCCGGGCGATGCCGCGGCCGGCCGGCGGCGGTGGCTCGTCCCGCCACACCGTGGCGTGGCCCAGGCCGGCCCCGGGCACGTCGAGCACTGACCCGCTCGGGCCGGGTGGCAGCAAGCCGACCGTGATGCCAAGATCGGTGACGCGCGGCATCCCGCGATCGTAACCCGCCGCCTGGCCACCCGCCGAGGAGTATCTGTGAGCCTGCCTGTCCCGGTCATCTGGAGCGCGGACTGCGTGCGCCACGAGCCCGGTGGCGAGGTGTGGCTGGGGGTGCGCGACGCCGGCACCGAGGTGCCGGCCCGGGCGCTGGTGCTGCGTGACGCACTGACCGCGGCAGACGCCCCGCTGGTCCCCGCACGGCCGCACGACGACGCGGTGCTGCGCGCAGTGCACGACCCGGCCCTGGTCGACCACCTGGCCGGGATCTGGGCCGAATGGGTGGCGGCCGGGCTGCCCGCCGGATACGGCCGGGACCGGGTGGTGCCGTACGTGTTCCCTACCCCGGGCCTGGTGGCCGGGCTGCCGCCGCGGACCCCGGCCGCGGTGACGGCCCGGGCCGGGCTGTTCTGCTACGACACGATGACGCTGGTCGGGCCGGGCAGCTGGGCCGCCATCCGCGGCGCGGTGGACGCCGCGCTGACCGCGGCCGACCTGGTCGCCGCGGGCGCCCCGGTGGCCTACGCGCTGTGCCGGCCGCCCGGGCACCATGTGACCCGCGGCGCGTACGGCGGCTCCTGCTACCTGAACAACGCCGCGGTGGCCGCGCAGGCGCTCCGCGCCGCCGGGGCCGCCCGGGTGGCCATCCTCGACATCGACGCGCACCACGGCAACGGCACCCAGATGATCTTCTACGACCGGGCCGACGTGTGGTACGGCTCGGTGCACGTGGACCCGGCCGCGGGCTGGTTCCCGCACTACGCGGGGTTCGCCGCGGAGCAGGGCACCGGGCCGGGCCACGGGTTCACCCGGAACCTGCCGCTGCCGCCCGGAACCGGCGATGAGGGCTGGCTGGCCGCGGTGGGCGAACTGTGCGCCGCGGCCGCCGCGCCGCGCCCGGACGCCGTGGTGGTGTCGCTCGGCCTGGACGCCGCGGCCACCGACCCGGAAAGCCCGCTCCAGGTCACCGAGGCTGGCTACCGGGCGGCGGGCCGCCTGGTGGCCGGCCTGGCCCCCACCGTGCTGGTCCAGGAAGGCGGCTACGACCTTCCGTCGCTCGGCCGCCTCGCGGTCGCCGCGCTGGCTGGCGCCGCGGCCGGCGCGGCGGGTCCGGCGGGCGGCACAAGCGCGGGTTCCCGTTAACGCGGCTTATTAGGCGGTCACGGGGATCGCCGCGCAACAACCCGCCGTTCGCCGACGATGATGCCGGTGCTGTGGCCAGGGCCGGCTCTGGTGAGCCCGCTGGTAGCGCCGCCCTGCCCAGCACACCGCCAACCCCGGGGCTGGGCCTGTGTGGTGCATTTTTCCCATATGCGTGGACATTCGCACCACATTGCGCCGGCCGCGGGTTCCCGGCCGTCACCTGAGTCACTTCAGTCCCGGCATGCGTTGACTGGCGGGGACCGGGTGTTCGCCTCTGTGCTGGCTGGCCTCGCGCGTGATGGCCAGCACGATGGGGGTCCGCGCTGGGCCAGGTGCCGAACTGGGAGCAGGCGACCCGGCAGCCGGCCGGGCTGGGCGAGGCGGCCTGGGGTGGTAGCTGATCGGGCCCTGGCCCGGGCGTAGCGTCAAATGGTGGCCATCCGGTCCCCACTCCGGTCCGCAGGTGGTGGCGCCAGTCGGCCGGGCCCGGGCTGAGCGGAACTGATCGGCGAACCGCCAGACAGAGACGATCACCTGGGGTGAGCCATCTTCCCGGAAGGAGGCAACACGTATGGAGAACGCCGCGAAGACATCCACCACCGGGAACAGCGGCCCGATCGTGATCGCCGGGGCGGGCTACGCCGGGCTGCACGTCGCCCTGCGCCTGACGGCCAAGCTGCGCCACCGTCCCGCGGTGGAGCTGATCCTGGTCGACCAGCATGACTACCACCAGGTGATCACCGAGCTGCCCCGGGTAGCGGGCGGCACCCGTGCCGCTGACGAGGTGCGCATTCCGCTCCAGGACTTGCTGGCCACGCGGGTCCGCTTCGTGCAGACCGAGATCAATGGTTTCGACGTGGCCGGCCGGCGGCTGCTCACTGGGGCCGGGCCGATCGAGTGGGAGCGGCTGGTGCTGGCGCTCGGCAGCCGGCCCAACGATTTCGCCATCCCCGGCCTGGCCGAGCGCACGCTGTCGCTGTACTCGGCCAGCGACGCCGAGCGAGCGTGGGCCGCGGTCAGCAAAGCGCTCACCGTGGCCGCGGCGGCCACCGACCCGGAACGGCAGCGCCGCCTGGCGACTGTGGTGGTCGGCGGCGGCGGCGCCACCGGAGTCGAGCTGGCTGGAGAACTGGCCGAGATCCTGCCCGAGGTGGCCCGCCGCCACGGCCTGGCGCCCGGCCGGCCGGCCGTGGTGCTTGTCGAGGCGGGTCCCACCATCCTGGCCGGCTCCTCACCGCAGCTGATCGACAAGGCGGCCAGAATCCTTGCTGATCTCGGGGTCCAGGTCCGCACCAGCGCGCTGATCGCCGCCGCGACCGAGGAAGGCTTCCGCCTCAAAGATGGCCAGCTGATAGAGGGCGGCGTGTTCATCTGGGCGGGCGGGGTGAAGGCACCCGAGCTGGTGGCCGATTCAGCGTTGCCGACCGGCCACAACGGCCGCGTCAAGGTCGACCAGTACCTGCGCGCGCTGGACCACCCGGATGTCTACGTCGCCGGCGACCTCGCGTCGGTGACCGATCCGCGCACCGGGCACGTGCTGCCCCCGCTGGCGCAGGTGGCACTGGAAGAGGGCGAGACGGTGGCCCGCAACCTGGACGCCGAGCTGAAGGGGCGGCCGCGGGAGGCGTTCACGTTCCACAACAAAGGGTTCGTCGTGTCGGTCGGGACCCGCCGCGGGGTCGCCGACGTCGCCGGCATCACCACCGGCGGGCATCTGGCCCACCTGCTCAAAGACGCCATCGAATGGGAGTACCGCCAGTCCGTCAAGCACCTGCGCGGCTGGGACCCGGTACCCGGGTAACCGCAGCCATCTTGGCCGAGCGGCCAAGCAGCGGAATATGGGCACACAACACACACCGGTTGGCGGCCTGGCTTCCGTTGGATTCTCGGTCATGCATGGCGGTTCTCGCCGGAGTGGCCGGGCCACCAGGCGCGGTTGCCGACGAGCGCGGTAAGGCTGGGTGAGAAGAACATCGCCATGACGAACGCGGCCAGGGCGATGCCGCACGATACCGCGAAGCCGACCTGCTGGAGGATCGAGTTACCAGCCAGGGTCAATGAGGCGAACGTGCCCGCCAGGATCAGCCCGGCTGACGCGATCGCCGGGCCCGCGTGCCGGACGGCGTCGGCGGCCGCCTGCCGCGGTGCCATCCCCTCCCGCGATTGCTCGCGCAGTCGCGCGATCATCAGGATGTTGTAGTCGGTGCCCAGCGCCACCACAAACAGGTACATGTATATGGGCAGCAGGAACACCAGCCCCGGCTGCCCGCCGAGCGTCTGGAACACCAGCACCGTGGCGCCCAGCGTCGCGCCGAAGCCCAGCCCGACCGCCACCATCAGATACCAGGGCGCCACCAGGCTGCGGAGCAGCAGCATGAGGATGAGCAGGATGATCACGGCGGCGACCGGGAACACGATCGCGTAGTCGTGGTTCATCGCGGCCTGGATGTCGGCGAACACCGCCGTTGTCCCGCCGACCAGCGCGTACGTGCCCGGCGGCGCGGCCGCGTGCGCCTGTGGCCGCAGCCCGTTCTTCAGCGTGTTCACCGCGGTGGTCGACTCCGGGTCGGACGACAGCGTCACCGTGTACTCCGCCGTCGCCCGGTCCGCGCTCACGTTCGCCGGCGCCACGGCGCCCACGCCGTCCATGGTCTTCAGCTTCGTGCCATAGCCGGCGATCCCGGTGGCCGTCAGCGTGCCCGACGGGGCGTGCAGGTACACCTGCGTCGGCTCTGTCGCGCCCGCCGGCAGCCCCCTCTCCAGGACCCTCAGGGCGACTTCCGACTCCGCGGTGGACGGGATGCCGGCCGACGACAGGTCGAACGTCGGCTTGAAGCTGAGGGCGCCGATAGCCAGGGCCACCAGCACCAGGCCGGAGACCCCCGCGAACACGGCTGGCCGCTTCCCGAGCGCGCTGCCGATCGCGGCGAACCGGGCACCCCTCGGCTCGCGCTGCCACGCCTTGGACGGCCAGAACACGCGCGTGCCCAGGAGCGTGACCACGGCGGGAATCAGGGTGAGCGCGGCGATCAGCGTGACCGCGACGGCGATCGCCAGTGTCGGGCCCAGCGAGCGGAAGATGCTCAGCGAGGACAGCAGCAGGGCGAGGAACGCGACGATCACAACGCTGGCCGCCGAGGCGATCACCTCGCCGACCCGTTCGACCGCGGTCGCCACCGCCTGCCTGGGAGTGTCCCCGGCACGCAGCCTCTCCCGGTAGCGGAACATCAGGAACAGGATGTAGTCCGTCCCGATGCCGAACAGCACGACGATGAGGATCACCGTCGTCTGGCTGTCCGCGTTGAGGTTCAGGGCGCTGTTCACGTCGGCGATCAGCCCCTGCGCGACCTCGGCCACGATCGCGATCGTGATGATCGGCATGAGCGCGATGATCGGGCTACGGAAGATGACCAGCAGCAGGACGAGGATCAGCACCAGGGTGGCGAGCAGCACGATCTGCTCCGCCTTGTTGCCGGACTGCTCGCTGTCAAGCTGCTGCGCGGCCGCGCCGGTCACGCCCGCGTACAAGCCCGAGCCGTTCACCAGCGGCTTGATATCGGACCGCAGCACCTTGATCGCGTCGGCGGCCTGTGTCCCCGAGCCGTTCACGATGCTGTTGCGCATGGCGACGGACGCGGTCTGCACGAGGCCGTTCGGCGACGCAGGAGCGGCCGTGACGCTCAGGATGTTCGTGATGTGCTTGCCGTTCAGCGTGCTCGCGACCGAGGCGACCTTCGCCTTGTCGGCGGGCGTCAGCCGCGCGCCGTCGGAGCGGGCGAACACGATGATCGCCGCGGCGGCTGTCACGTGCCCGGCCTGCGGGAACGCCTGGTCCTGCAGGTTCTGCGCCCTGATCGACTCGTACCGGCTGGGCAGGAAGCTGGCCTCGTTGGTCGTCGTCGGCAGGGCGGGCGCCGTGGCGATCACCGCTACCGCGGCGATGATCCATACGGCGATCACCTGCCATGGATGCCGGGTCACCAGGCGGCCGAGTGCGGCGAACAGGCCGCCAGCCCGGCGCGCTGGCCCGCCGCCCGCTCCGCTCGCGGCCTGACTGTCCTGCGCCCCCGTCCGGTGAGTCATGTCACGACCCTAAGTCATCGTCATTTGCTGCCTAGCCTTGCGTTCGGCCGGGCGCGACCCCGACCCGGCACAGGCGCGGGCGTCGCGATCCGTGATGGCCCGCCCGAGCGTTGTGCATACTTTGACGGCGGGCGGTACGGATCCGCGATCGGCCACGCGAACCCCCAATAAAGCGGGGTTAACTGGCGGAGACCCAGTATTCGAAACGGGTGTTATTCGTCCGGGTGCGGACCTGCCGTGTCGGCCTTCCCTTGCGGTGCGCACGTTAGGATGCTGCGCCCGGTGACAGCGGACCTGTGCTCAGCCGGGGTAGCCCCGTGCCAAGTCGACACGACCGCGGAGACCGAGCTTGCGGTAGATGCGGGTGAGGTTGGCTTCGACGGTCTTGACGCTGACATACAGCGTGGCGGCGATTTCGGGGTTGCTGTTCCCGGCGGCCACCAGGTCGGCGATCCGTCGCTCGGTGGGCGTGAGCGGGCTGTCGCGTCCCGGCGCGAGGCGGGCCCGCTGCGCCTGGGCTAGCGCCTGCCAGCGGACGGCGCCGAGTCCGGCGAAGACGGCCGCAGCTCCCTCGAGCGAAGCGGCGGCGTCGCGGCGCTGCCGGGCCTTGCGCTGCGCGGTGCCCAGCACAAGCAGGCAGCGGCCGAGCTCGAACGGCAGTCGGCGCTCGCGGGCTTCGCGGATACCGGCGGCGACGGCGGCCACCGCGGCGGCCGGGTCGCGCTGGGCGAGCCGCAGCGCGGCTTCGGCGCGGCTGCCGGTGATCCGCGCCCAGGGATGGTCTAGGCGCTGCGCGGCGTCCTGCAGCCATGCGAGCCGGGCGGCGGCACGCTCCAGCTGGCCGGTCGCCGCCCACGCCTCGATCAGATCAGGAGTGAACGGGAAGGCGCCGGGTTCCCCGATGCCGCCGTCTTGCAGCATGTCCGCGACCGGCCCCAGCCAGCGCAGCGCCGCCGCCGGGTCATCGACCGACAGCTCGGTCAGGCCCAGCACCGACCGGCACTGAGCGGCGGGGGCCCAGTCCGACTGTGCTCCGGCTTGAGCCAGCCCGGCGGCGGCGAGTTCGCGGGCGCGCGCGAGGTTGCCGCGGCCTGCCTCGATGAGCGAGACAAAATAGGCCGGTGCTCCCTCCTGGCCGTAGCTGCTCTCCCGGCTCCAGCGGGCAAGGGTGGCGGCGTGCGCGGCCGCCATGTCCCAGCGTCCCACCTGCCACTCGACCTGCGTCAGGTAGCCCTCGGCCCAGACAGCGCTCTCGTCGAGACCACGCTGGCGGGAGATCTCGATCACGGCATGCAGCAGGTCACGGGCGGGGTCTACTTCCCCGCGCCACAGATGCCACAGCGCCAGCAGCCCCTCCGGACCCATGACGGGGAAGGGCATCTCCGCAGACCCCGGCAGCCGGGTCGCCGCGCGCAGCTGGTCTCCGGCGCCGGGGTCCCCAGCTAGCGCGGCCCAGTATCCCTCCCCGGCCAGTGCCTCCCGCAGAACAGCAGGGTCGCCAGTCTTGCGTGCCTGGACTACGGCCGCCGCACACGGACCACGCGCCGCATCCACCCGCCGCCGCCACTCGAAACTGGCGAAGCCCAGTCGACCGCGGACGTGGGCGGCCCGGGCTGAGTCCCGGGTCGGCCAAGTCATCGCATGCTTGGGCGAGCAATCCGCATGCTGTTTCCGTCGCGTTGCACCTCCGCCCGCAGCTCGTTGAGGTAGCCACGCAGCGCAACGGGGATGCGCGGCGCCCATTCCTCACCCAAGTTGCGGACCTGCTCGAACTCGGTAGCGGCGTTGAGCTGGCCCAGCCACAGCAGGCGGCGCCGCCACGCCCGCATACTGTCGGGGTCGGGGGTGAGCCCGGCCGCTGCCTGGGCAAGCGCGGCGGCCCGGGCCGGTGCCGCGCGCGTGCTGGCATGCTGGGCGGCCTGCTCGGCCTGCTCGGCCTGCTCGGCCAGCTCGGCCAGCTCCTCGTCTGGCTCGTCGGCGCCGCGGACCAGGTGCCAGGCGGCCTGGTCCGGGTCGGTCAGGGCGGCGCCGACGGCGCGGTGCAGGCGGCGCCGCCCTGGCCCGGTCATCATGCCCTCGGCCGCTTCGCGCAGCAGCGGATGGCTGAACCGCAACACCGGATCCGGCGGAGCCGCGTCCAGCACCCCTGCCTCCAGAGCCTCATCCACCCCCCCGTCGGCCTCCCGGCCAGCGATAGTGCGCAGCAGGGCCCGGGTCGGCGCCTCGACCACGGCGGTGGCGCTGTCGCGGCCAGCGTCCTCGTGGTCCTCGCCGGAGCCACTGCTGCCTTCGCCTACCCCGTTCCGCCGCCGGGCGGGGCGGCCGCCCCGGTCCAGCCGCCCAGGGTGCCGACCGTCGTCGCCGGGGGTATGCCCGGCTGGCAGATCGCGCTCATCGCGATTGGAGCCGCGATCATCGCTGCGGCCCTGGCCGTGACCCTGGACCACGTGCGCATCGCACATCGCCACCTGACTGCGCCAGACGCCTGATCAGGTGGCCGCAGTCCAGTACCCGGGCGGCATGACCGATGGCCATGCCGCCCGGGTACACGGTGACCCACGTAGCCGGGGTAGGTCAGCCCGCCCACACGCGACCTCCTGTTGCATTAGACATAACGTCGTTGCGTCGCCACAGGACACAGTGATCACAACGCGAGAACCAGGACGAAATTGCAGCAACACCTGCGGTGACCTGCGCTAACAGGGCGATGTGCAACCGGCTGGATGTCGCATCTGAGGCAATAAATGACCCTTCGGCCGGCGGATGAAGCGCCGGTCCAGCCGGTACCAGCCTTCCCGGCCGCCGACCGACGGCGAGGCATACCAGCGCAGGCCGATACACCACCGGCCGTGCCGGTCCCGGCGCTGGCCGATCACCTGGGCCCAGACCCAGCTCCCGTCGTGAAGCTGGATCTCGGCCTCGGTGTCCTCGGGGATCGTCGAGCCGGGCACGGCGTCGGCGGGCATGGCCCGGTCCAGCATCGGCTCGCGGGACGGGTCCGAGGTGGCCACCTGGCCAGGGTGCCCGCTAGCTGGTCAGGCGTAGCAGCAGGTTGTACATTTATTTCGTAATTGTTTCCGGTGCCTGGTCAGTCCAGGCCCCAGGCCGTCCAGTCCGCGGGCGGCTGGCCGGGGGTGATGGCCAGCAGGACCCGGCCCTCGGCGGCCAGGGCCCGCAGGTGTTCCTCGTCGCCCGGCACGGTCATCCCGTACTTCTCCCGGATGGCCCGGAAGCGGGGCAGTTCCGGCCGGGTGACCACGAGCCCGCTGCCGTCCCGCGCGGGCTCAGACAGCTGACCGCCACAGCGGTCAGTCGGTGCCGGACTCCATCGCGGCCCGGTCGAGCAGCTCCTCGTGGTCCACCTCGCCCCGCGAGGCGATGGCCTCAGCCCCGCCCCGCGGCATGTCGCCGACCAGGCCGGTGTTCGGCGCCGTGCCGATCAGCTCGGCGTGCGCGGTGCCGACCATGCCTAGCCCGGCGTACTGCTCGAGCTTGGCCCGCGAGTCGGCGATGTCCAGGTTGCGCATGGTGAGCTGGCCGATCCGGTCCAGCGGGCCGAACGCCGAGTCCTCGGTGCGCTCCATCGACAGCTTGTCCGGGTGGTAGCTGAACGCCGGGCCGGTCGTGTCCAGGATCGAGTAGTCCTCGCCGCGGCGCAGCCGCAGCGTGACCTGGCCGGTGACCGCGGCACCCACCCAGCGCTGCAGCGATTCACGGACCATCAGCGCCTGCGGGTCGAGCCAGCGCCCCTCGTACATGAGCCGGCCCAGGCGGCGCCCCTGGGTGTGATAGCTGGCCAGCGTTTCCTCGTTGTGGATCGCGTTGGCCAGCCGCTCGTAGGCCGCGTGCAGCAGCGCCATGCCCGGCGCCTCGTAGATGCCCCGGCTCTTGGCCTCGATGATCCGGTTCTCGATCTGGTCGGACATGCCCAGGCCGTGCCGGCCCCCGATCGTGTTGGCCTCGATGACCAGGTCGACCGGCGTGCTGAACCCGGCCCCGTTGATGGTCACCGGCCGGCCCCGCTCGAAGCCGATCGTGACATCCTCCGGCTCGATCTCGACGGCCGGGTCCCAGAACCGCACGCCCATGATCGGCTGGACCGTCTCGACGCCGTTGCTCAGGTGCTCCAGGGTCTTGGCCTCGTGGGTGGCCCCCCAGATGTTCGCGTCGGTCGAGTAGGCCTTCTCGGCGCTGTCCCGGTACGGCAGGTCGTGGTCGAGCAGCCAGGCGCTCATCTCCCGGCGGCCGCCGAGCTGGCTGACGAACGCCGCGTCCAGCCACGGCTTGTAGATGCGCAGGTTCGGGTTGGCCAGCAGGCCGTAGCGGTAGAACCGCTCGATGTCGTTGCCCTTGAACGTCGAGCCGTCGCCCCAGATCTGCACGTCGTCCTCGAGCATGGCCCGGACGAGCAGGGTGCCGGTGACGGCCCGGCCCAGCGGGGTGGTGTTGAAGTAGCACCGGCCCCCGGACCGGATGTGGAACGCGCCGCAGGTCAGTGCGGCCAGTCCCTCTTCCACCAGGGCGGCGCGGCAGTCCACCAGCCGGGCGATCTCCGCGCCGTACAGCTTGGCCCGCCCGGGCAGCGAGCCGATGTCGTCCTCGTCGTATTGCCCGAGGTCGGCGGTGTAGGTGCAGGGCAGCGCACCCTTGTCGCGCATCCAGCCGACCGCGACCGAGGTGTCGAGCCCGCCAGAGAACGCGATGCCGACCCGCTCGCCGATGGGCAGGGAGTTGATGACCTTAGACACCCGTAAAATTATGCCGTTGATTGCATGAGTATGCAAGCGGGAACCGGGATCCGGAATACGCCAGCGGCCGGACTGTTAGAGATACATGCAAACGCATATATCTGAACGCCGGTGCGGGCGGGCTGCCGTCAGCCGCCTCCCCGGTGCGACGTGGAGGAGCAGGCATGCAGTTCGGGATCTTCTCGGTCAGTGACATCACCCGGGACCCGGTATCCGGGGAGACGCCCAGCGAGGCGGAGCGGATCGACGCGATCGTCCGCATCGCGCAGAAGACCGAGGAAGTGGGCATGGACGTGTTCGCGATCGGCGAGCACCACAACCCGCCGTTCTTCTCGTCCGCGCCGGCCACCCTGCTGGCCTACATCGCGGCCACGACCAGGAAGCTGATCGTGACCACGTCGACCACGCTGATCACGACGAACGACCCGGTGCGCATCGCGGAGGAGTACGCGATGCTGCAGCACCTGTCCAAGGGACGGATGGACCTGATGCTCGGCCGCGGCAACACCGCGCCGGTGTACCCGTGGTTCGGCCAGGACATCCGGCAGGGCCTGCCGCTGGCCCTGGAGAACTACAACCTGCTGCACCGGCTGTGGCGCGAGGACGTGGTGGACTGGCAGGGCAAGTACCGCACGCCGCTGCAGGGCTTCACGTCGATCCCGCGGCCGCTGGATGACGTGCCGCCGTTCGTGTGGCACGGCTCGATCCGCACCCCCGAGATCGCCGAGCAGGCCGCGTACTACGGGGACGGCTTCTTCGCCAACAACATCTTCTGGCCGAAGGAGCACTACATCCGGCTGATCCAGTTCTACCGGCAGCGTTACGCGCACTACGGACACGGCACCGAGCAGCAGGCCATCGTGGGCCTGGGCGGCCAGGCGTACCTCGCGCGCAACTCGCAGGACGCCAAGCGGGAGTTCCGGCCCTACTTCAACGAGGCGCCGGTCTACGGGCACGGGCCGTCGATGGAGGACTTCATGAGCATGACGCCCCTGTCGGTGGGCAGCCCGCAGGAAGTCATCGACAAGACCCTGACGTTCCGCGAGCACTTCGGGGACTACCAGCGCCAGCTGTTCCTGATGGACCACGCCGGCCTGCCGCTGAAGACGGTGCTGGACCAGCTCGACCTGCTCGGTGAGGAGGTCGTGCCGGTGCTGCGCCAGGAGATCGCCGCCCGCCAGGACCCGGCGACACCCGAGGCGCCGACGCACGCCAGCCTGGTCACGGCCAAGTACGGCGGCCGTCCGGCACGCCAGCCGCGGCCCAACGCCAACCGCGGCGACAACGTCACCGGCTCGTCCCCCTACCAGGACACCGAGCCGGACTTCCAGGCCGGGTACCCGGAGCTGTGATGGCCGGGCGGGGGCATGCCGCCAACGACGCGTGGGAGGCGCTGCTGTCCGCGCACGCGGTGCTGATGAAGCAGTTCGCGGCCGAGGACATCTGGGCCGACCTGTCCATGCGTGAGTACGACGTGCTGTACACGCTGTCCAAATGTGCCGGCCCGGTCCGGATCAGCGAGCTGAACCGGCACGTGCTGCTCAGCCAGCCGGCCCTGTCCCGCCTGGTGGACCGGCTGGCCGAGCGCGGCTTCGTGGAGCGCCAGGCCGACCCGGCCGACGGGCGGGGGGTCCGGCTGGCGCTCACCGCGGCCGGCCGGGCCCGGCAGCGCCAGATCGGGCGGCGGCACGCGCGCAGCGTGGCCCGGGCGATGACCGCCGGGCTGACCGGCGCCGAGCTCGGGGAACTCGAAACCATCTGCCTGAAACTGGCCCGCCAGCCTGGCCTGGCGGCTACCAGCTACGAGAACAACGAGGACATCTGCCCATGAACGCTCCCGTCCGCCGGGACAGCGAACCATTCCGGCTCGTGGTGGTCAGCGCCGGCACCAGCGACCCTTCCTCGACCCGGCTGCTGGCCGACCGCACGGCCGGCCGCGTCACCGCCCTGGCCGCCCAGCGCGGGCACCGGGTCACGGTCCGCGTCATCGAACTGCGCGAGATCTCGGCCGACATCTCCGCCGCGCTGGTCTCCCAGCTGGTCACGCCGAAGCTGCAGCAGGCCATCGCCGCGCTGGGCGAAGCCGACGGGATCATCGCCGCCGCCCCGGTCTACAAAGCCGGCCCGAGCGGCCTGTTCACCTCGTTCTTCGACGTGCTGGACAACGACCTGCTCATCGCCAGGCCGGTGGTGCTGGCCGCCACGGCGGGCACGGCCCGGCACGCCCTGGTCGCGGACGACCAGATGCGCCCGCTGTTCGCCTACCTGCGCGCCATGACCGTGCCGACCTCGCTGTTCGCCGCGCCCGAGGACTGGGCCGACCCGGCGCTCAACACGCGCATCGACCGGGCCGCATTCGAGCTCACGGCGCTCATGGAGAGCGGGTTCGCCAGCCAGGTCAGGAACGAGTCCTGGCGCAGCTATCAGCACGAGTTCGGCAGCGCGGGCGGCACCGAGACCGGCATCGACCTCGGCACCGACCTGATGCGCCTGGCCACTGGCGGGCCCGCCGGCTGACGGACAGCCCGGCGACAGTACCGTGAACGGCGTGCCTACCGTTGAAGCCGTGTTCCGTTACCCGGTCAAGTCCATGCTCGGCACCCGCGTCGAGCAGGCCGAAGTGCGGGCATCAGGCCTGGCCGGTGACCGTGGCTGGGCCCTGGTCGACCGGCAGACCGGCAAGGTGGCCAGTGCCAAGCAGCCGCGGCTGTGGCGGTCCCTGCTGCAACTGCAGGCCGAGTACCAGGCCGGCACCGGGCCGGCCGATCCGGCCGGCCCGGTAACGATCACGCTGCCGGACGGTACCGCGGTGCGGGCCGGCGAGCCGGGAACCGATGCTGTGCTGTCCCGGTTCGCCGGGCGCCCCGTGGCGCTGCGCCGGGGCCGGGCCGCCGGCGCCGGGATCGACCGGGCGGTGCCCGAGGAAGTGCTCGCCCACGGCGTCGGCGCCGAAGTGGCGTTCGAGTCCCTGGAACTGGCCCAGCAGGCGCCCGGGGACAGCTTCGTGGACTACGCCCCGGTTCATCTCATCACCACCGCGACGCTGGCCGCCGTGAGCGGTGCGGCTGGCTCCGCGCCCCGGCCCCGGGTGTTTCGGCCCAACCTCATCGTGGCCACCCCCGGGCTGAGTGGCTACGCCGAGAACGACTGGGTCGGCCGGCAGCTGGCCATCGGCGGTCACGTCCGCCTGGAAATTTTCCTGCCCACGCCGCGCTGCGCCGTGCCGACGCTCGCGCATGGCCAGGACCCGGGCCATCCGCAGGTCCTGCGCGCCCTGGCCCGGGCCAACCGCATCGCAGTCGAGGGCTTCGGCGTGCAGACCTGCGCCGGCGTCTACGCCAAGGTCATCAGCCCGGGCCAGATCCGGCCGGGCGACCAGGTCCAGCTCAGCTGACGGCCGCCCACGCGAACCCGTCCGGGTCGGTGAACGGCCCGGCCTGGCTGTCAATCATGAGCCGGTGCGATCCGGTGCCGTCGGGTGCGACGCCGGCGTCCTTGGCCAGGGCACGGCGCCCGTAGAGGGCCAGCTTGACGGAATGGACGGAGTGGCGAACTCGACGTACTTGCGGCCGAAGCTCCTGGCCACGGCGAGGCCGTGGCCGGTGTAGAACCGCTTGCTCGCGGCCACGTCCGCGGCGCCCAGCAGGAGCACGATCTGGTCGATCTGCCGGGTGGCCGGGCCGGTGTCCTTCCTGGCCGAGGTAGCGATCTTCCAGATCGTCCCGTCCGGGGCCTGCACGACGCCGCCGTAGCCCCAGAACGACTTGGCCGTCGGCTTCAGCGCCGTGGCGCCGGCGCCGAGGGCGGAATGGATGAGGCCGGTCACGGTGGCCGGCTGCGGCACCGTGAGGGACAGCGTGAACCCACGGAACCCGCTCGTCGGCGCCGCCGAAGCCCGCAGGCGCAGCTGGGTGTCCAGGCCGAACGCAGCCGAGTAGAACTGGCCGGCGGCCGTGGGGTCGGTCACTTCGAGGGTGACAGATTCGATGGAAGCCATGCCGGTCACGTTAACCGGGGCGCGGCGGCCCGCGCTTCTCGATTCCTGACCAGTCCGGCCACCTGTTCAGCGGCGCAGGCTGGTGCAGCTGAACATGGTGGCCAGTTCGGACGGTCCCATGCCCCACCAGTCCGTGAAGTGGACCGTGATCGTCCCGGCTGGCCGGTGGTCGCAGTAGCGGAGCCACTTGTCGGCCGTGTGCGCCCAGGCCGAGCTGGGTCCGGCGTAGCGGCGGACGGAGTACCGGAAGTCGGTGGCCCAGCCGGTGGCCAGGACCGCGACCAGCGCGGCGACCGCGACCACGGCCCTGGGGCGCGGCCACCACCGGCGCGCGTAGGTGTCGGCCGCCACGATCAGCGCCGCGTCCAGCAGCAGGATAGGCACGGTGGAATACCGGGCGCCGTGCTCCACCCGGACCGTGACCCGCTGGCCTGGGCCGCCCCAGGCGAACGCCGAGGTGAACGCGCTGAACACCAGGCCGGTGAGCACGGCGGTGACCATGAACACCCGGGGCCGCCCCGGCTGGGTGATGACGGCCGCGGCGAGAACCACCAGGATCAGGCCGCCCACCAGCGCAGCAGCACCGTTCACGCCCAGCAGGTGGCGCAGGGGCCAGGAAATATGCCAGCCCAGCGCGGGCAGCAGGACCTCGTGCCCGTAGTACAGCACCGCGTTGACCGGGTTGTGCGGGTGCAGCCGGGACAGGTGGCTGGACGCGATGACGGCGAGCTGCAGCACGCAGCCGGCCGCCCAGCCGATCGTCGCGGCGTGCTCGCGCGGGCGCCGCGGCAGCGCGTACAAGCGGGCCGCGAACAGCGGCGCGAAGAGCAGGCCGAGTGAGGTCGAGGCGGCCCCGGCGAACGCGACGACCGCGGCGATGGCCGCGCCGGACCTGGTGCGCGGCCGCCACAGCGCGGCCCAGAACACGGCGGTGAGCAGGTACCAGATGGTGTTGACGCCGTTGTCGGCGATCTCGAGCTGCGCCACCGGCAGCAGCACCACCGACAGGCCGACCAGCGCGCGGAGCCAGCGCGAGCTGACCTGGCCCGCGCTGGCGTGGTAGGCGAACAGCCCGCACGCGGAGGCCACCAGGGCGCCGCCGGCCGCGAACACGACCGAGGCCTGCCTGACCGGCACCAGCGCGGCGACCTGGCCGATCACGCGCGGGGCCAGCTGCAGGTACCCGCCGTAGGACTGCAGCAGCTGCCAGGGGTGCGCGAGCGCCCAGGGCAGGTAGATACCGGGGTCTTCGGCCCAGACGCTGTCCCAGGCCGGCCGGCCACTGAACCGGGCCAGCATGACCAGCGCGCCGAGGGCGACCACGGCCACCTGGACCAGGATGAACGCCCAGCGCGGCAGGCCAGCCCGCGGGGCCGGCCCGGCCGGCGCCGCGAACAGGCCGGCGAGCACATCGCGCACGCCGCGGCCTGCAGGCGGCGTCAGCTCTACCCCGGGCCCGGCCTGGCCCGGCGCGCGGAGCTCAGGCGCGGACACGAGTGGAACCTACCACCGGCGGCGCTGGATAAGCGGTTTTCCGGCCGCCCGGCCCGCGCTGGCCGGCTTGAATTACCTGGATTCGCCGCTACTTAGACTCGGCCTTGACCTCGAACTGGACGCGGGCGATGTCGTCGCAGATCTTGGCGAAGATCTCCTGGCGCAGCCGGTTGTGCTCCCCGTCCGCGTCGTAGACGCGGTATGCGGCGGCATCCTGCCAGTCGTTGGTGATCGCGAAGCTCCAGCCGCCGTCGCGCAGCCCGAGGTCGCATCCCACGTTCATCGCGAGCAGCCCGGGAAACCTGAGCGCAGCGATGCCGGCCAGGCCTTCCTGGAGCAGCGCGGCATCGGCCGCCCGCTGGACGGGATCTCCGGCCGGCCGCAGGCGGCCAACCACCACGTTGCGGATCATCAGCGGCACTATATCGGGAGTCCCGCACCGCCACGGCCCGGCCGGATGGGCCCGCGGCGGGGCTCGGCTGGCCACCTGAGCTTCTATTCACGCGCCTGGCCCGCTAAGACCGGGAGGAAACGGGCATCTGCCGTACCAGATCCGTGAACAGTGGTGCCTGGCGCTCAGCGGGTCAGGGCCGGGGCCCGGGCTGGCGGCGCGGTCCGGGCTGGCGCCTCAGCGTCCCGGCCAGCACCCGCACCGGGCGCACCCGCATCCGGCCTGCCAGCACCTGGCGCGCCGGCCGCCTCGGCCCGCTCGGCAGCGTGGCCGGTGAACCACTTGCCCGCGGCCGGCAGCAGAACGGTCGGCACCACCAGGGGCAGCAGCAGCAGCTGCAGCCAGTCCCACAGCGTGTTCCCCTGGTAGCCGGTCCAGCCCCAGTGCAGGACGTAGCCGCCGAACACGGTGGCGGCCCAGGCGGCCACGAGCACCAGGAGGCCCGTCTTGTGGCGGCGGCGCAGCGGGCGGCCTGCCGACGGCCAGGCGACCAGCGTGGTCACCGCCGCCGGGAGCAGCAGCAGCCCGTACCAGCTCCAGAGCGTGTTGCCGGAGAAACCGGTCCACCTGAGCGGGACCAGGTAACCCACGGCCACGAACCCGGCAAAGGCCACGGCCGCCACGCCGAACAGGGCATGCCTGGCCCGGCTGATGGACCGCCCGTGCTTGATCCACAACGGCAGGGTGCCGATGACCACCGGCAGCAGCAGCAGGCGCAGCCAGTCCCACAGCTGCTGGTTGGCCTGGAAGCCGGTCCACTGCCAGCCGCGGATGTACCCGCCCCAGAGCAGCAGCGCGGCCACGCCCAGCAGGGCGCTGAGACCGTATTTCCTGGCCCGCTCGCGACCCGCCGTGGCGGGCTGGTCCGCCGCGGGCGGCCTGGGCTCGGCCATCCGCCGCTGCACGTCGTCGGCGGACGGCGCCCAGGGCAGGCCGAGTTCCGTCAGCCGGGCCGACACCGCCCCGTGCATCAGCGTTCTCGCGATGCGGGTGACATCGGCCTGGCTGCCGCTGGCCTCTTTCTCCAGGTCGGCAATGGCGCACAGGCCCAGGAACTCGTCTGGTTCGATGATGGTGGTCAGAGCCGGCATGGCTAGGTCCTCCCCCTCGTCCGGACAGCCGTGTGGCGCGCCGCCCTCGTCAACGCGCCACGTCAGACACGATGGCCGGCGGCTCGGGGGGAACCGGGCGGGTTCGGGGGGAAACACTGGGGGGCGCAGGCCAGCGGCCCGCTGCGCCGCGGTCCCGGCCGGCCGCCGGTGGCTCCGCGGTCCCGGTCAGCTGGCCTCACGTACTGGACGCCGTCGGCGATCAGCGCCCCGACCTCGGCCCGGGTGATCGCGGCCACGTCCGCGGCCAGTTCCGCCCGCGAGGAGTAGAACTGATCGGTCTCGCCGTGATCATGACTTTGGTGGCGCCACATAGCACCACCAAAAAGTCATGATCACGGAAAAGGATGTGCTAACCGTTCAGGTCGTAGACGGTTAGGCCGCTTACGGTCCGGGCGGTGAAGTGCTTCGCGACCCACGCGGTGATCTGCGACCCGTAACCGGACCCGCCGCCCGCGCCGCCACCGGTGCCGCTGGCCACGAAGTAGTGGATCTCGTGCGCGGCGACCAGCCTCTCGAACTCGGCCAGGGTGGGCGCTGGGTCAGAGCCGGTGAAGCCGCCGATGGCCATGACCGGGACCCCATCGCTGCTCAGCTCCAGCGAGGCGGCGCTGGCCGAGCCGACGGTGGCGGCCGCCCACCGGTAGCCGGGCGCGCCGGTCTCCAGCCGCCTGGACAGGGCGCGACTCACGCTGCCGCCCCCACCCAGGGCCGGGGTGCCGGACCGGGACGATGTGCCACCCGCGCGGGTACCGGTGCCGCCCGGGAACTCGCCGGCGCCGGGCCGGCTGGTCCCGGACGGCCCGGTACCCCGCTCGCCGGCGCCGGGCCGGCTGGTCCCGGACGGGCCGCTGCCCAGCTCGCTGGCGCCAGTCCGGGCGCTGCCCGTGCCGCCCGGCCCGCCGGGTGAGCCGGCCGCCGTCGGGCCGGCCGCCGTCGGGCCGGCCGCCGCGGGCCCGGCCGCCGGGATCGAGCCGCCGTGGGCGGTGGCCGCGGTGTCGAGGCTGTAGGCCAGCGGGCCGCCCAGTCCAGCCAGCACGGCGAGCAGCACCGGGACGACGGCCAGCGCGGTAGCGCCCCCGGTCCTGGCGTTCAGCATCGTGCCGCCCCGGCCGGGCCCGGCCCGCAGCCCGGTGCCGGCCAGGATCAGGCCCGCCGCCGCGGCGCCCGCCGCGGCGGCGATCACCCGCAGCCACGGCATCCAGTCCGGGCTGCGGCCGAGCAGCACCCACGCCCACCCGGCCGTGACCAGCAGCGTGCCAGCCAGCACGAGACGGGCGGGCCAGGTGTCCCGGATCCGCCACAGCGCGACGGCACCGATGCCGGCCAGCGCGCCGATCGCCGGGGCCAGCGCGACCGTGTAGTACGGGTGGATGATGCCGGACATATAGCTGAACACCAGGCCGGTCAGCACGAGCCAGCCGCCCCAGACCAGGGCCGCGGCCCGGGTCCGGTCGGTGCGCGGAGACCGCCACGACAGCCAGAGCAGCGCGGCCAGCGCGATCAGCGCGGCCGGCAGCAGCCAGCTGATCTGGCTGCCCATGTCGGACTGGAACAGCCGGGTGATCCCGGTCGCCCCGCCGAACAGCGAGTTGCCGCCGCCCCCGCCGGATGGCGGCGTGCCAGCCCGGGCGCCGGTGCCGCCCAGCCGGGCCGCCCCCTCGCCGAGCCTGCGCACCGCGCCGCCCCCGGCCGGGTTCTCGCTGCCGTCGAGCCGGCCCAGCCCGTTGTAGCCGAACGTCAGCTGGAGGATGTTGTTGTCCGTCGAGCCGCCGACGTACGGCCGGTCCGCGGCCGGGGTGAGCAGGTCGATCACCACCCACCAGCCGGCCGCCGCGGCCAGCCCGGCCACCCCGGCCAGCAGCTGCCACAGCCGCCGGCCCAGGCCCGGCTGGCCGGCCCACAGGTAGGCCAGCCCGAACGCGGGCAGGACCAGGAACGCCTGCAGCATCTTGGTCAGGTAGCCGAGGCCCAGCAGCGCGCCGGTGAGCACCACCCAGCGGGTCCGGCCCGACTCGATGGCCCGGGTGATGGTGTACCCGGCCAGCGTCATGACCAGCACCAGCAGCGCATCCGGGTTGTCGAAGCGGAACATCAGGGTGGCCACCGGGGTGAGCGCCAGCACCGCGCCGGCGGTCAGCCCGGCGGCCGGGCCGAACCAGCGGCGGACCGCGGCGTACAGCACGCCGACCGCGGCCACCCCCTCGGCGGCCTGCGGGATCAGCAGGCTCCACGAGCTGAAGCCGAACACGCGCCCGGAAAGCTCCATCACCCACAGCGACGCCGGGGTCTTGTCCACGGTGATGAAGCTGCCGGAATCCAGCGAGCCGAACAGGAACGCCTTCCAGCTCCTGGTGCCGGCCTGCACGGCCGCGGCGTAGAACTCGTTGGCGTAACCGCTGCGGCTCAGGCCCGCCAGGTACAGCACGGCCGTGCCCAGCAGCAGGCCGAGCAGCGCGGGCCGGGCCCAGGCCGGGTCGCCCGGCCGGCCGCGCGCCAGCCGGGTCATCCAGCTGCCTGGCCCGGGGCGGCGGCCGTGCCGCCGGGCTGGCCTCAGCTCGGTGGAGATGGCGTTCACCGCGCATCACCGCGGTGCCCGGGCCGGAACACCCAGCCCCGGTACAGGCCGAACCGCACCAGCGTGGCAGTGAGGCTGGCCGCGATCAGCACGGCCAGTTCGGCGGCCCGGCCCGGCTGCGGGCTGACCGCGTGCAGTGCGGCCAGCGCCGCCGAGGTGAGCGCGAGGCCGATGCCGAACGCGATCAGCCCGCGCGCCTGGTGCCGCCCGGCCTGCCGCCGGGCCCGGATGCCGAACGTGACCCGCCGGTTGACCGCGGTGTTGGCCACCGCGGTCAGCAGCAGGCTCACGGCGTTCGCGGCCAGCGCGGGCAGCACACTGCGCAGCGCCAGGTACAGCAGCACGTAGGCCGCGGTGCTGGCCACGCCGACCACGGCGAACCGGGCCAGCTGGCCGCCCAGCCGGCCCGCCGGGGCGGCCGGGGCCTGCAGCCGCGGGCTGCGCAGCGCCGGCACCCGGATCGTGCCGCGGGCCAGCCCGGCCCGGACCCGGGCGATGCCGCGCAGGTCAGCCACGGCGGTGGCGGCCACGTTGACCCGAGAGTCCAGGTCGTCGACCCAGTCCACCGGCACCTCATGGATGCGCAGCCCGGCCCGCTCGGCCAGGACCAGCAGCTCGGTGTCGAAGAACCAGCCGGTGTCGGTGGTCAGCGGCAGCAGCGCGCTGGCCGCGTCCGCGCGGATCGCCTTGAACCCGCACTGTGCGTCGGAGAACCGGGTGCCGAGCGACGCGTGCAGCAGCAGGTTGTAGCAACGGGAGATGACCTCACGCTTCGGGCCGCGGATCACCCGCGCGCCGCGGGCCAGCCGGGTGCCGATGGCCACGTCACTGTGCCCGGACAGCAACGGGGCGACCAGCGGCAGCAGCGCGTCGAGGTCGGTGGACAGGTCCACGTCCATGTAGGCGTACACGCGGGCCGGGCTGGCCGACCAGGCCGCGCGCAATGCCCCGCCCCGGCCGGGCCGGTCGAGGCGGACGGCGTGCACCCCGGGGAGTTCAGCTGCCAGCGCGCGGGCCTGGGCCCAGGTACCGTCGCTGCTCCCGTTGTCGGCAATGGTGACACGGGCCGGGAACGGGAACGCGTCGTCCAGGTAGCCGCGCAGCCGCCGGACGCTCGGCCGCAGGTGGCGCTCCTCGTTACGCACCGGGACCACGATCTCGACCTGCGCCGTCCCGGGCGGCGGCCCGGCCGGGACGGCCGGCCGGGTCCGCGATATGGATTCGGTAGTAGGCATGCTCCAGATTCTCGGTAACCATGCTTTACCGTGGCTTAACTGTCTTTCTGTGCCGCCCATGAACACGTTCCAGCCGGAATGCGGATAACCTCAGAAATTGCTCTCAGCCGGTGTCCATTGCGAATCCGGTGCAGCGGACCCGGCCAGCCCGGAATAGGGCAGTCGCTTTTCGCCCGGCCAGCCCCGCGGTGCGGCCCGCTCGGCCGGGACCCGGGCGAAGCCGCGCACGTCGGGGAACGGCGGCTCGACTGGCTGCAGGTCCACCTGGCAGGCGTTGAGCAGCATGGCGAGCATGGAGACGTTGCCCAGGCTGCCAATCCGGGCGGCGATTCCCTGCTCGCCCAGCACCGCGACGGCCGGGCCGAACGTGCCGTCGGACACGAAGGGGTCAGCCAGGATCTCGGAGCTGAACTGGTACACGATCTGCTCGTCCGGACGGCCGAAATCCGGTTCCCGGCGTGTGCGTTCCACGAGTACTGCGCGTCGAAATGCCGGGCCGCGATGAGCAGGCTCAGTTCGCGCAGCCGCGGGTCCAGGGCGGACTCGAACCGGCAGTACGCGCCGAGCGCCTCCACCTTCTCGCACAGTTCCGGGCTGCGCAGCCAGACCAGGAACGGCCCGCGCGTGCCGCCCCGGCGGCTGGTGATGCGGTCGCTGATTTCCTGCTGGCGGGGGGACAGGTCGGTCAGGGCGGGCAGCCGCATGTCAGGTCTTCCGTTTCTGGTGTCCGTAGCGGGTCGTGACTTCAGCCTGCAGACGTCCGTTCCGCGTTGTCTACGCCGCTGAGCTGGTATCCGTGCCGGTGGCCGAACGCTTAGCGTTCGCGTTACGCGGGCTGGGCCCGGGCGGCCCGGCGGTAGCCTCCGAACCGGAGCCCCGATTGCGAGCGGGAGAGACCGGGATGACGGTGATCAAGGCAGCCACGGTGCCGCGGCTGGGCCGCGGCGGCGGTGTCGAGACGATTCCGCTGATCACCCGGCAGAGCGCGGCCGAGGAAAACAAGATCACGACCGGGATCAGCAGCTACCCGCCCGGTACCGGGGCGCCACTGCACCTGCACAACTGCGACGAGCACGTGACGCTGCTGGCCGGCGCGGCCGAGGTGGAGATCGCGGGCCAGGTCACGGCGCTGGAACCGGACGACACCACGTACGTGGCGGCGGGCATCGTGCACGCGTTCCGCAACACGGGGGACACCCCCGGTGAAGATCCTCTGGGTGTACAGCTCGGCCTACGTCACGCGCACGTTCGCGGCCACCGGGGAGACGGTGGAGCACCTGTCCCCGGCCGACCAGATGGTCCCCGGCGCCTGAGCTTCCCAGCGGCCCGCACCCTCAGCATCAGCGCGGCGCCTTCTTGCCTCGCCGGGCCGCGCAGGTGATCAGCACGCTGTTTTGCTGGCGATTGCCGGGTCTGAGGTGACTCAGGTGACGGCCAGGAACCCGCGGCCGGCGCAATGTGGTGCGAATGTCCACGCATATGGGAAAAATGCACCGCACAGGCCCAGCCGGGGCTTTTTGCGGCCAGGCGGTGTGGATTGAAGCACTGGGGGCCGGCCGCAGACTGGCCCGGCTGGGCCGTCGCGGGCCGGCCACCGGTCACCGGTCACCGGGTAGCGCTTGACCGCCCGGCCTGGCCGGCCTAGCGTGGCCTGCATCGTCGCAACAAATTGTCGCCAAAATTGGCTGACTCTTGGTGGCCAGGGCCGGCGGCTCGGGTGCGGAGGGAGATCACCACCATGATCGTCGCCAACCGCCGGCGGCTGGCCGGCGCGGAGCCGCGGGACGGGGCGTGGTGACCGCCGGGGGGGAGCCGCCCGGGACGGGCCGGCGGCTGCTCGTGGTCAGCGCGCACGCGGCCGACTTCGTCTGGCGGGCGGCCGGTTACCTCGCGCTGACCACCGAGGCGGGCGCCGAAGCGCACGTGGTGTGCCTGTCGTTCGGCGAGCGCGGCGAGTCACCGGGGGCCTGGAAGCAGCCTGGCATGACGCTGGACAAGGTCAAGCAGATCCGCCGGGCGGAGGCGCAGGCGGCCGGGGACGCGCTCGGCGCGGTGATGCACTTCCTGGACAAGGGCGACTACCCGCTGCCGGCCAGCGAGGAGATGCTGCTGGAACTGGCCGGGCTGATGCGGGCCACCGCCCCGGACGTGATCCTCACCCACGCCCGGGCCGATCCGTACAACTACGACCATCCGGTGGCGGCCGACCTGACGCTGCGGGCCCGGGCCATCGCCCAGGCACCCGGCCGAGAATCGGCCCATCCGCCGCTGGGCGCGCCGCCGGTGTTCCGGTTCGAGCCGCACCAGCCGGAGATGTGCGAGTTCCGCCCGGACGTGCTGGTCGACATCACCCCGGTGTTCAGCCGTAAGACCGCGGCCATGGCCGCGATGGGCTCCCAGGAGCACCTGGTCCGCTACTACAGCGAGCTGGCGCAGCGCCGGGCCGTGCAGGCGGTGCGCAACGGCGGCCCTGCGTCGATCCGCTATGCCGAGGCCTACCAGCGGGTCTTCCCGCAGGTGAGCGCGGTGCTGGCATGAAGCCGGTGATCGTGGTGGACCCGCCGCGGGCCGACCCGGCCGTGGTCGCCGAACTCGGCCAGCTCGGGGTGGCCACGGTGCACGAGGCGGCCGGGAAAACCGGGCTGCTGGGCAGCACGCTGCGGCCGACCTGGGCCGGCGCCCGGGCCGCGGGCAGCGCGGTCACCGTGCTGTGCGGGCCGGGCGACAATCTCATGGTGCACGCCGCCGTGGAGCAGGCTGGCCCGGGCGATCTGCTGGTCGTCACCACCACCTCGCCGTCCAGCGACGGGTTCATTGGCGAGCTGATCGTCACGTCGCTGGCCGCCCGCGGCGTGACCGGCCTGGTCACCACCACCGGGGTGCGCGACGTGGCCGCGATCACCGGGGCCGCGTTCCCGGTCTGGTCCCAGCACGTCAGCGCCCAGGGCACGGGCAAGGCCACCGCGGGCTGCGTGAACACGCCGGTGGTCATCGGCGGCGTGGTGGTGCACCCGGGCGACGCGGTCGTCGCCGACGACGATGGGGTGGCGTGCATTCCGCGGGCGCGGGCCGCCGACGTGGCGGCCGCGGGCCGCCGCCGGGTGCAGCGCGAGGACGAGTCCCGGGCCGCGTTCGCCCGGGGGGAACTGGGCCTGGACCGGTACGGCCTGCGGCCCGTGCTGGACCAGCTGGGGGTCAGCTACGTGCGGGCCGGCCCGGGGGGGCAGCAACCGGGGCAGCAGCAGCCGGGGGAGCAGCCGTGACCGGCGACGTAGCCGTGCTCGACGCGCTGCGGGACGCCATCCTGGACGGCGAGTTCGCGGCCGGCCAGCGGCTGATCGAGGCGGACCTGTGCGAGCGGTTCGGCTGCAGCCGGTTCGCGGTGCGCGCCGCCATCCCGGTGCTGGCCAGCGAGGGCCTGGTGGAGCTGCAGCGGCACCGGGGGGCCCGGGTCCGGGTCATCCCGCTCGACGAGGCGATCGAGATCACCGAGGTGCGCCGGCTGCTCGAGGGCCTCACCGCGGCGCGCGCCGCCGAGCGGGTCACCCCGGCCCAGGCCGCCGAGCTGGAGCAGATCATCCAGGAGATGCGCGACGCGGTGGCAGCCGCCGAACTGCTCCGCTACAGCGAGGCCAACGCCCGGCTGCACGGCCTGATCCGGGCGATCGCCGGGCACGGCACCGCCACCGTCATCATCGAGCGGCTGCGTGCCCAGCTGGTCCGGCACCAGTTCGCGCTGTCCCTGGTGCCCGGCCGCCCGGCGGTGTCGCTCACCCAGCACGAGCGCATCGCCGCCGCCATCGTGGCCCGCGACCCGGCTGCGGCCGGGACAGCCATGCGCGATCACATCAGCAGCGTCATCGACGCGCTCAGGGACCTGCCCACGGACCAGGCCAGCCGGGCCCGGGCCGGCACGGAAGGCGCCGCGCGTGCGGCCGGCGCCAGGAGGTGAGGACGCCATGACAGCCGGCCAGCCGGTCCCGCCCGGCGGGCGGTGCCGCGACATTGCCCACGTCGGCGCGGTGGAACTGCGCACCGCGGTTCCCGAGCAGACCGTGGACTTCTTCGTCCGGCTGCTCGGCATGTCCGAGGTGGCCCGCGAGGGCCCGCGGACCTACGTGCACGCCTGGGACGACTACGAGCAGTTCACGGTGTGCGTCACGGAGAACGCCACGTCCGGGATCGGCCGGACCTGGCTGCGGGCCGCCAGCCCGGCCGCCCTGCAGCGCCGGGTGCAGGCCATCGAGGCCAGCGGGCACGGTATCGGCTGGACCGACGGGCAGCAGGGCATCGGGCCCGCCTACCTGTTCACCGACACCGACGGCCACCAGATGGCGCTGTACTGGGACACCGAGTGGTACCAGGCCCCCGAGGGGCAGCGCCCGGCGCTGAAGAACCAGGCCGCGCCGTTCCCCGGCCGGGGCGCCAACGTCCGACGGCTGGACCACGTCAACTACCTGGCCGCGGACGTCCCGGCCGTCGCCCGGTTCCTGCCGGGCGTGCTCGGCGCCCAGCTGACCGAGCAGATCGTGCTGGATGACGGGGTGCCGTCGGCGGTCTGGTACCACGTGGCCGACAAGAGCTACGACCTCGTGTACACCAGCGACTGGACCGGGTCGGCCGGCCGCCTGCATCATGTCGCGTTCGCCACCGACCAGCGTGAGGACATCCTGCGTGCCGCGGACGTGATGCTGGAGGCGGGGATCCACATCGAGACCGGCCCGCACAAGCACGCCATCCAGCAGACGTTCTTCCTCTACGTGTGGGAGCCGGGCGGCAACCGGATCGAGCTGTGCAACGCCGGTGCCCGGCTGGTGCTGGCCCCGGACTGGCGGCCCATCTCGTGGACCCAGGCCGAGCGGGCCAGAGGCCAGGCGTGGGGGCTGAAGACCATCGACACGTTCCACACCCACGGCACGCCGCCGGTGGGCGCGGCGCCCGTGGACGCGGCTGCCGTGCAGCCGGGAACGCCCGGATGACCGCGGTGGCGCCGGTCACGGTGGCGGTGCTCGGCCTGGGTGAGGCAGGCGGCCGGATCGCGCGGGACCTGGCCGCGGCCGGGGCGCGGGTCCGCGGCTTCGACCCGGCGGTGCCCGCCCCGCCGGGTGTCGAGCCCGCGGCTGACGACGCGGACGCCTGCCGGGGGGCCGACCTGGTGCTCAGCCTGACCACCGCGGGAGAGTCGGAGGACGCGCTGCGCCAGGCGCTGCCCGGCCTGAGCGGTCCAGGTGGCCCGGCCGGGGCCGGCCGCCCGGGGCAGCGCACCGCCTACGCCGACGCCAACACCGCCGCCGCCGGGCTGAAACAGCGGCTGGCACGGCTCGCCGGGCAGGCCGGGGTGCCGTTCGCTGACGTCGCCATCATGGCGCCGGTGCCGCCGCGCGGGCTGCGCGCACCCATGCTGGCCTCCGGCCCGGCCGCGGCCGAGGTGGCCAGCTTGCTGGGCGGCTGCGGCGCCTCGGTCGGGGTGCTGCCCGGCCCGCCCGGCGCGGCCGCCACCCGCAAGCTTCTGCGCAGCGTCTTCTACAAGGGCATGGCCGCGGCGGTGGTCGAGGCGCTGCGCGCCGCGGAAGCGGCCGGCCAGGCCGACTGGCTGCGCGGGCACATCGCGGCCGAGCTGGCCGCCGCCAGCCCGGCCACGGCGGCCCGGCTGGAACAGGGCAGCTACCAGCACGCCCGCCGCCGCGCCCACGAGATGGCCGCGGCCAGCGAACTGCTCGAGGAGCTGGGTGTGCCGCCCCGCGTCGCCCGGGCCAGCCAGCAGTGGCTGGAGGAGCTGGCCGCGGGCACCTAGTACCCTCAGGAAGCTGGGTCCCCGGCCGGGTGACCGGCGGCCCGGAAGCGAAGCGGCAGAAAGAGGTTAGCGATGACTGCTGGCAAGCCCGAGGTTGACTTTCCCGGCGGCGAGCCACCGGCCGAACTGGAGGTCACCGACATCTGGGAAGGCGAGGGCCCAGCCGCCGGCGCGGGTGACAGCGTGCAGGTGCACTATGTCGGGGTCGCCTATTCCACGGGCGAGGAATTCGATGCCAGCTGGGACTGGGGTGAGCCGCTGTCGTTCCAGCTGGGCGCCGGGCAGGTCATCGCGGGCTGGGATCAGGGTGTGCAGGGCATGAAGGTCGGCGGCCGGCGGCAGCTGATCATCCCCCCGGGCCTGGCCTACGGGAATCGCGGCGCCGGGAACGCGATCGCACCCGGTGAGACGCTGATCTTCGTCTGCGACCTGGTCTCGGTCTGATCAGCAGCCCGCGCCCGAAGCGGCCCGGGCCGGTGCCTCAGCAGCGCTAACCCCTGGCTGATCAGGGTGCCGAGCAGCTTGGCGTAGCGCATCAGGTGCACATCACCGACGTACTGGTCGCGGACGTGAGCGTGCGCGGCCTGTCCCATCCGGGCCACCTGGTCATGGTCGCCGAGCAGCAGGCAGGCCGCCGAACCGAACGCGGCCAGATCGGCTGGATCGCGCAGTAGCATGCCGGTGCCCTCGCCGATCTGGTCGGTGATCCCGCCGACCGCCGAGCCGATGACTGGGCGGCCCTTCCACATGCCCTCGGACACGGTCAGCCCGAACCCTTCGGCCAGGCTCTTCTGCGCGATGATGGTGGCATACCGCTGCAGCGCGTTGACCATGGCCGCGTTCTCATCGATGTCGTCGAGCGGCAGGGTCACCAGCAGGATCCGGGCCCGGGCCAGCGGCGGCAGGTCGTGCCATTCCAGCAGGCACTCCCCGTACACCGCGGCGCCCTCCGGATCGTCGCTGACGTCCTTGACCGACGGGCCGACCAGCATCAGGTACCCGTCACCGCCGGGCACGACGTAGTCGGCGAAGCCGCGCATGACCCCGGCCATGTCCTTGAGCCGGTCCCAGCGGGAGACCTGGACCAGGACCCGGTCATCGGGCCCGGGACGGCTGTCGCCGACGACGACCGCTGGCCGGGTGACCGTGCCCACCTCGCCGTTGCGGCGCACGAACTGTGCGGGCACCGGCGGCGCCGCCCCGTCCAGGACGCCCAGCCGGGCCAGGATGGCCTGCACGGCGCCGGCGTCGAGGTCCTGGTTCTTGGGTGAGAACGGGTCGATCGACGGCGGGATGACCCAGGTCTTCTCCGCGGGGATCCACGATGGGACATAGCTCCGGCGGGAGAACACGAACGCCTCCGGGGCGCCCAGGTGCGGCCGCAGGAACTCCCACGCCGCCCGGGTCACCTCATTCTCCCAGTCCACGCCGATGTGACAGCGCCACACCACCCGGGCGCCCGCCTCGGCCAGCGGCGCGGCCAGGCCAGCGGTCTGCGGGTCGTGCAGCAGGACCACGTCGCCGGGCTGGACCTGGGCGATCAGCTCCTTGGCGTTCGCGGCCAGCATCTGCGCGTAATGCCTGGCGTCCGCGGCTCCGAGCGGGGCACCGGACTGGCTGCCGTGGATCTGGTTGTGCAGCCGCTTGGTGATCGCGAAGAACCCGGCGTCGCCGCTGATCACCAGCCAGCCGATCGGGACGTCCATATCCTGCACGTACCCGACCAGGACCTGCAGCATCTCGGCCACCCCGCCGCCGGTCGCGGTCGAGTTGACGTTCCAGATGGTGCCCCCGGCCAGCGCGGGCCGGACCCGGCTGGCGGCCTCGGCCAGCTGGATGAACCGCTCGGCGCCGATCACGGGTTCCAGCTGGGAAACCGGCCTGCGCGGTACGTCCACAGCATGCACCAGGCTCACGGCATCCGCCTTTCCGCTCGCACCCAGCCCGGACGGGCTCGTGGCCGGCGTCCAGGAGCTGTGCCGTTACGGCTGAGCCTAGGACACCGGCCCCTGCCGTGAACAGCCGCTTAACGGCCGGTACCCCGATCCCTGGTCCCGGTGTCCCGGTTTCAGCCGCCGAGCACCGTTCCGTCCGGGACGTGCGCCGGGCCGGCCACCCGCGCGTTGCCCACCGCCACGACGCCCGCGCCGAACGTGACGTCGCCCTCGACCTCGAGCCGGCGGCAGCGGCGCAGCGACGGCGCGCCAGCCGGGAACCGTTCCTCGAAGTCGGGCAGCAGCTTGTAAAAGCTCTTGTCCAGGGTGACGACCGGCCCGGGGCCGTCGAAAGCGGGCCTCATCTGCCCATCACCGGTGAGCTCGTAGGCATCAGAACGCACGACCAGCAGGTCGTCCGTGGTCTTCACCGGGGCGAACCGGGAGCGCGGCACGTGGATGGCCCGGGCGCCGGGGATCGAGCTGAACGCTGCGCCCATCGCCCACTCGAGCTGGATCACCGGGGTGCTCGCCGGGTCGCGCGGGTCGACCGTCTCCCGGTTGATGATCAGGGGCAGGGCCGGTGCGGCCGGGTCGGCGGCCTGCAGGTCCCTGAGCGCGCACAGGTCGATCCAGATGTTGTTCGTGTTGTACCAGCGCCAGCGCTCGACGTCGGTGAACGAGGTGTCGCCGTCGGGCACCTGCGCCGTCTCCCGCAGCACCATCCGGTCCTGGTAGCGGGCCAGGTGGCCGCCCTTGCGGTCGGCCGCCGTGCCGCGCACCATCTCCAGCGTGAACGGCACCTGCTGCGCTTCTAGCCAGGCCGCGATCCTCGCATCAGCGAGCGCGCCGAGGTTGTCGGAGTTGGACACGAACGCGTACCGCAGCCCGGCGCCGAGCAGCGCGTCCAGCGTGCCGGAGGCCGCCAGCACGGTGTAGATGTCGCCGTGCCCGGGCGGGCACCACTCCAGCCCCGGGTCGGGCGGCCACTGCACCGGCTGCAGGTCAGCCGCGCGGAGCTTGGGCTCGCGGCCCTGCAGGAAGTCCGGCGGCAGGCCGGGCACGCGCAGGCCGTCGTAGCGGCCCAGCACGTCCAGCGAGGGATCGCGGGTGGCGGCGGAGTCCATCAGGACGAGCGGCAGCCGGGCGCCGTACCGCTCGCGCAGGGCCAGCACCTGGGTGGCCAGGACATCCAGGAAGCGCACGCCGGGCTTGACCTCCAGCAGCGACTTCGGCCCGGACAAGCCCATGCCCGTGCCCAGGCCGCCGTTGAGCTTGACCACCACGAGCTGGTCGAGCACCGCACGGGCCCGGCCGGGAGCGGGCTCGGGCAGCTCGTCCAGGCCGGGCAGGTCCGGCACCGGCTCCAGCACGTCGCCCGGCAGGTATCCGGCCCGGCGCTCACCCAGTTGCCGGAGGCGCCTGCCGAGCGCAGCCAGCTCAGCGCCCTGGACGCCGCCGGCCTCGGCCTTGGCCAGCACGGCGGCGGCATAGCTGGGCATACTCATGTGCTGATTCTCCTCTCCCGGTGAGCCGGCCCGCCGGGGGGGCGCCCGGTCGTTCCTGCGGCCGGGGACAGGTCTGTGTTCGGGCCCGCGCCCGGACGGTGATCCGGGAACCCTGGACGGTAACAGACGCGGGCGCACCATAAGCTTCGGCAGGGCAGGCCGCAGCGGTCCAGCCGGAAGATTATGAGCGACCCGGGACGGTGGCATGACCTCAGCACGTGACCTGGCCGACCGGATGCATGAGCGGTGGCTGGCCGAGAACCCGTTCGCCGCCACCATGTACGGCATCCCCGGGTACGACGATCTGGTCCCGGACGAGAGCGCCGCGGGCCAGCAGGCCTGGCGGGCCGAGGCGGCCGGGTTGGGCCGCGAAGCCAGCGAACTGGCCGCCGGGCCGCTGACCCCGGCCGAGGCCGTCACGGTCGACTGCACGAAACAGGCCGCCACCCAGGAGCTGGCGGCCATCGATCTGGCCGAGCCGGAGTACACGGTCACCGCGATGCAGTATTCCGGCCCGGCCGCGTTCCTGGCCGTGGCGGCCCGCACGGTGCTGGTGGACCCGGCCGCCGCCGAGGCCTACCTGACCCGGCTGCGCCGCAGCGGCACCTGGCTGGACCAGCTCGGCGAGCGGCTGCGGTCCGGGGCCAGCCGCGGGCGGCTGCCCGTGGCGCCGCTCGCCGAGCTGGCCATCACCTGGGCGGAGGGCGTTCTGGCCGCGCCAGGCAGCAGCCCGGTCCTCGCACCCCGCCCGCCCCAGGGCTGGGCGCGGGCATCGGCCTGGGCAGAGGAACGCCGGGTGGCCGCCGCGGAGGTGGTGCACCCGGCGCTGGCCCGGTGGGTAGCCACGGTCCGTGAGCTGCTGCCGCGGGCCCGGCCATCCGACCGGGCCGGGCTGGCCTACCTGCCCGGTGGCGAGGAGGATTACACGAGGGCGGTCCGGATCTACACGACCCTGCCGCTGTCCGCGGGCGAACTGCACCAGACCGGGCTGGACCAGATCGAGGCGCTGCAGGCGCGGGCCGTCGAGCTGGGCGCCAGCCTGGGGCTGTCCGGGCTGGCCGAGGTATTCGGCGCGCTGCGCGACTCGGCCGGGAAGATCGCCCCGCAGGAGGCCATCCGGCAGGCCACCGCCGCGGTACGCCGGGCCGAGGCACGAGCGGGGGAGTTCTTCCCGCAGCCGCTCCCGCCACCGTGCGAGGTCACGCCCATGCCGGGGGTCGTGGCGGTGAGCGGCGCGGCGCCGCACTACACCCCGCCCCGGCTCGACGGCGGGCGGCCCGGGACGTTCTGGTTCAACACCGGGCGGCCGACCGCCGGGACCGGGTGGGACATCGACGTGGTGGCGTTCCACGAGGCGGTCCCCGGGCACCACCTGCAGCTCTCCCGCCTCCAGCTGCTCACCGGCCTGCCGGCCCTGCAGCGCCAGCGCAGCCTGGCGGTGTTCTCCGAGGGCTGGGGCCTGTACGCCGAGCAGCTGGCCGAGGAAGCCGGGCTGTACACGGACGAGCGCGGCCTGCTCGGCTCGGTCAGCACAGCGCTGATGCGGGCCGCCCGGCTGGTGGTGGACACCGGCATCCACGCGTTTGGCTGGAGCCGCGAGCGGGGGCTGGAGTTCATGGCCGGGCACGTCCCCATGCCCCGGGAGTTCCTGGCCGACGAGGTGGACCGGTACGTGGTCATGCCGGGGCAGGCCCTGTCGTACCTCACCGGCAAGCTCGAGATCCTCCGGATCCGGGAGGAAGCCCGCAACCGGCTCGGCCCGGCGTTCTCGCTGCCCGCTTTCCACGGCGCGGTCCTGGACCACGGCTCGCTCCCGATGCCGACGCTGGCCCGGAGCATCGTGGGCTGGCTGGATCAGACGGCCGACCCCGCGGGCCGGCGGCTGTGACCGCCATGGCGGGGAATGGCGGCCTGCCTGAACTGGATCCCGCGGCCGTACTCGAGGCCATGGCCGGCCACCCGCAGCTGCAGGTGTTCGTCGGTGGCGGCCGGATCGAGACGCTGCCGGCCAGGCCGGCCCGGCGCCGCCTGCTGCTGGACGTGATTGCCCAGGCTTTCGAACCTGGGGTGCGCTACCCCGAACCCCGGGTCAGCCAGTTCCTCGGCGCGATCTACCCCGATCACGCCGCGCTGCGCCGGTATCTCGTGGATGAGGAGTTCCTGTCCCGGGCTGGCGGGGAGTACTGGCGCAGCGGCGGCACCGTGCTGCCCGCCCCGGCGCCAGACCCCCCGGCGCCGCCCGGCGGCGGTGGCCGCTAACTGATGCGGCGTGGACGCGACCGTAGCGGCGTTAGGCCAGCGTGGTGAGGTACGCCACGTCGACCTCCCACTTGACGGGGTCGGGCTCCTGGGCGGGGTCGGTCAGGTAGTGCTCGGCCCGGCCACCCCAGGCCGGCCCGGTCGTGTCGAACTCGATCCCGTGCTCAGCCGCCCACGCCTGCAGCGCCGCGTTGCTGGCCACCAGGCCGTCGTACGGGCCGGTGTGCCGCAGCACCGCGTACCGGCCCGCGGGGAGCGTCCCGGGCTGGATCCGGTCCGTGCCGGTGACCGGGGCGCTGACCGGGACGCCCAGCTCGATCTGCAGCTCGCCCGCCATGTCGATGACCAGGTAGCGGATGAACGGCGGCCCGCCCGGGGCGATGCCGTGGCGGCCCAGCCAGCCGAACAGCTCGGGGAAGCCGCGGTCCACGGCCGGGCCGATGCCGTCCATGGTGACGGTGGCCGGGATCCCGGCGTAGTGCTGTTCGGCCCGCGCCTGGATCTGCGGCTCACTGCTCATGTCATGTCCTCCGTTCCCGGTGCCGTGCTCTTACTATGACGGGCCGCCGGCCCGGTTTTCACCGGCCGGGGGTGAGTTCCCCGCGGCCCGGCCGTCACTACTGCGGGGCCCGGCGTTCCTAGCTCCCGGGCGACTGCGGAAGGAGTAACGATGGCGCTGCCGGTTGTGCACTTCGAGATCATCGGGACGGACCCGGCCCGGCTCCGGGACTACTTCGGTGCCCTGTTCGGCTGGGAGTTCGACACCAGCGCGCCGGTCGCGGCCGCGGTGTCCGACCCGGCCGATTACGGGTTCGTGGACCGGGTCACGACCAGCGACGGAACCGGGATCCCGGGTGGCGTGGGCGGGGGCGCGGGTTACGAGAGCCACGTGCTGTTCTACATCGGCGTGCCCAGCGTCGAGGAAGCGCTGCGGCGGGCGGAGGGCCTGGGCGGGAAGCGCCGGATGGGCCCGGAGCGGGCGCCCACCGGCCTGGTCGTCGGCCACTTCACCGACCCCGAGGGCAACCTGATCGGGGTGGCCGGCCCCGCCTAAGCCGCTGACCGCGGCGGTCAGGCCCGTTCCATGCCGAACCGGGCCATCAGGTCGCGTTCCTCATCGGGCGACGGAGGCCGGTCCCGGTGCCACAATTCGTGCAGCGCGGCGAAGTAGGCGTCCATGGCCGGGGCGTGAATGACCAGGAGCCGGGCCGGCTGGCCGGACGTATTGCCGAACGTGTGCCCGGTGCCGCGCGGGACCAGCACGAACCCCTCCGGGCCGACCTGCAGGTCCTGGTCCCCGACGGTGACCAGGACCAGGCCGTCGAGGACGAAGTAGGCCTCCGAGCAGTTGGTGTGCCGGTGCGGGGGCGGCCGGCGGCCGCCCGGCGGCAGCGTGCGCTCCATCAGCGACAGGTCGCCGCCGTCCAGTTCGGCCAGCGCCTTGAAATACATCACACTGCCCCGCGCGGTGTACCGGGCATGGCCCTCGCCGGGCCCCAGGACATCGGTCACCGGCCCAGCGTCCCATGACCAGCGGTCCGCCGGGCCTGCCGCCCGCGCGCCGGCTTACCGGACGCCGGTCAGGCGCGGCGCGGCTTGGCCGCGTACACCCCGGCCGGGAACCGGGCCAGGGCGCCGTTGAACAGCCCGGGTGTCTCCCAGTACATCGAGTGTGGCGCGCCCGGCACGATCTCGACCTGGGCCTGGGGGAGCAGCTCCCCGGCCCGGCGCGGGCGAAGCCTTTAGTAGTCGCGCACCTGCCGGGTGTGGAACGCGACGCCGAAACCCTGGTCCAGGACGTCGTAGGCCGGCTCGGACATGCCGCTGACCCCGAACCGGATCCGGATCTTCCGGTAGCGCATGGAAAACGCCATGACGGCGTCGGCCACATCGTTGTTCCCGATCCACTTCGGGCTGATGATGGCCCGCAGGCCCGCGGCCTCGTCGCGCTCCCCGCGGAGCATCTCCTCTGCTCTCGCTCTAGTTCTGCGACGTGCCGGGGGACCAGGGAACCGGAAATACCCAGCGTCCGGGCCGCTGGCTGAAACTGCGGGACTTCGTGGCCCCGGCGAAGCTCCGCATCAGAGTGAGCTAGTGCTATGGACGCGCTATTTCGGCCCGGCCAGGCTGGTGCGACAATGTGTAGGGTGAACACTACTCAGTTCGAGAAGATCGGGGCCGGGCGTGGCTTCTTCGCCGCCCTGGATCAGAGCGGCGGCAGCACGCCCAAGGCGCTGGCCGAATACGGCATCGGGCCGGATCGCTACAGCTCCGACACCGAGATGTTCGACCTGGTGCACGCGATGCGGACCCGGGTGCTGACCAGCCCGGCATTTGACGGCTCGCGCATTCTCGCGGCCATCTTGTTCGAGCAGACCATGGAACGGGACGTCTGCGGCGTGCCCACGGCGCAGTATCTGTGGGACGAGAAGAACGTGGTGCCGATCCTCAAGGTGGACAAGGGGCTGGCCGCCGAGCAGGACGGCGTGCAGCTCATGAAGCCCATCGACACCCTCGATGACCTGCTGGAGCGCGCGCGGCGGCACCGGATCTTCGGCACCAAGATGCGGTCGGTGATCAAGGACGCCAACGAGACCGGGATCTCGGCCATCGTGGATCAGCAGTTCGGCTACGCGAGCCGCATCCAGGCCGCGGGCCTGGTGCCGATCCTCGAGCCGGAAGTCAGCATCTCCAGCCCGCACAAGGTGCAGGCTGAGACGCTGCTGCGGGATGCCCTGGTCAAGCACATCGCGGCGCTGCCCCAGGACGCCCCGGTGATGCTCAAGATCACCATCCCGACGCGGCCTGGCCTGTACGGCGAGCTGGCCGCTGATCCGCGCGTGCTGCGGGTCGTCGCGCTGTCCGGCGGCTACAGCCGCGACGAAGCCTGCGCCCTGCTGGCCCGCGATCCCACCCTGATCGCCAGCTTCTCGCGCGCGCTGCTCGAAGGGCTGACTGAAAGCCAGACCGACGAACAGTTTAACGCCCAGCTCGGGTCGTCGATCGAGCAGATCTACCAGGCATCGGTGGACAAGGAGCCGGTCGGCTAACCGTCCAGCGGGGCGGGCACTGCGACCCCAAGGGCCCCGGCCGCGCCGCCCAGCGCGGGCCACTGAGCGGCGTGGGCGCGGTCATCGCGGTGTCGCAGGTGTTCTACGGCGGTGTCCTGGTCATCGCGGTGACCATCTCCACCCTGCTGCACCGCCGGGCTACCTAGTACGCCCAGCCCGGGGCGCTCTCCGTCAGGCTGGTCAGTGCGGCGCGGGTCGTGCGGTGCCGGCTGTGCTCAGGAGACGTTGCGCACGGCCTCGGTGACGGGGGTGTCTCCGCCGGTCAGCTCGAGTGTGCGCTGCCGGGTACCCGGCGCGTCGAGCAGGGCCGCGATGACGGCGGCGACGTCGGCGCGGGAGACCGCGCCGGGGGGCACGGGCGGGGCGGCGAGCCGGACCCGGCCGGCCGGGGGATCGTCGGTGAGGCGGCCGGGGCGCAGGATTGTCCAGTCCAGGTCCCGGGAACGCAAGTCGGCCTCGGCGGCCGTCTTGGCCGTGATGTAGGCGGCCCAGACTTCGTCACGGCCGGGCTGCGGCGGGCGGCCCGCCCCCATCGAGGAGACCTGCACGAACCTGCGTACCCCGGCCTGCTCGGCGGCGCTGGCCAGCAGCACGGAGGCGGCCCGGTCGACGGAGTCCTTGCGGGGCACGCCACTGCCCGGGCCTGCGCCGGCCGCGAAGACCACCGCGTCAGCCGCGGTGAGCAGCGTCGCGACATCGCCGGCTGAGGCGGCCTCCAGATCGCAGGTCACCGCTTCGGCGCCGGCCTGCTGCACGTCGGCGGCCTGGGCCGGGTTCCTGATCAGCCCCACGGCCTGGTCACCGCGCCCAGCGAGCAGGCGCGCCAGCGCCAGCGCGACCTTCCCGTGCCCGCCCGCGATCACTACGCGCATCCCGCCAGCCTACTTCGCAGATCACTGGCAGCAGGGCTGACTTGCGCAGCGGGCGGCCGGCTGACGTGGAATTCGGTCGTGCGCAGACTTGGCCGGCGGCTGTCGCGTGGGGCGAGTTTGCGCAGGCCCGGCCGGGTCTGGCCAGAGCGGGCCGGCTCCCCCCCGGCGCGGAGAGCTCCGGCCACCCCCCGGCGCGGAGGGCTAGAGTGCCAGCGCGCTGGGGAAGCGAGTCTGGAAGTCGAGTATCCCGACCCACACCGGTGTGATGGCGATGCGGGCCATCGGTTTCCCGCGCAGCCTGCTGATCCAGGCCGGACCCTGCGCTGGCCCGAAATATCGGGTTGCTGAGAGCTCGTACTCCGGGGCCACGTCATCCAGCAGCTCGATGCTCGAGCGCCCGCGCACGAGCAGCACCTTGTGCGGGAAGGAGTTATCGTCGATCGTGAGCGCCACTCGGGGATCGGCGGCCAGCGCCTTGAGCTTCGGGGCGTTTTGCGGCGATCCGATAATGAATTGATCACCGTTCCAGTGAAACCAGACCGGCACTACCCTGGGGCTGCCATCCAGCCAGGTGTAGGCCAGCCGCGCCGGGATGGCCGAGTCCAGGAGCGCTGCAGCGACAGGATCCTGAAGCAGTTCCAGGCTGCCCTGGCCGGTCATCTCTGCTCTCTTCGCTGAGCGGGGAGTGGTTGTGAGGTGACGAAATAGTACACGTGCGCGCTTAACAAGAACATGGCCAGGGGCATGCCGTTGCCGCCGGAGCCGCTAGTGGATCACTTGGTCGGCGGCAAGACAGTGCGTTCGTCCGGCGCCGGATCCGGCCGCCAGATGACTACGGTCCACTGAGCGCGACGACGGTCCAGCGGTTGCGCCGCAGCCGGCCTCTCCAGCCGGTCGGTTCGGGCGGCCAGGAATAGGCAGTGCCGATGCCGTTCTTCCTGACGAATGCCTGAGGGATTGTTTCTCGGCGCTGCTGACGATCGGCGCCCAGCGCGCGCCTGCCTGCCGGTTCGCCGCTATCTGATAATGAGCAGCTTCGCTGCGTCTGGCCCGCGCGCCGCAAAGATTGACGAGATTATTCGCATCCATGCGCGGCATTCTGTCATAATCCGACGGCTGGCTGCTGGGTCACCGTACCGCCGTCTCGCTGGCCCAGCTGGTCCGTGGGCGCATTTCAGCTTCCGGAATGGCTGAAGTGATCGAGGATCCGCTGGGCGTAGTAGGTCTCCCAGGGCTCACTTGACTTGGTGGTGGCGTATTCCTTGTCGAGACTGACGAGCAGATAGGTCAGTTCGCTCCGGACAAGCTTGGCGCCCAGCAGCGATGGCAGTTCGGAGAGCCTGGCCAGCCAGTCGGCGTACCAGGTGGCCCAGTCGTCGTCGGCACCATCAACGATCCGGAACACGCGATGATGGGTCTCGCCGGCCTCGTGGAGCAGGCTGCTGATCTGTTCGGTAGTGGTCGCTGCCATCGTCTGGTCCCCCCGGTGCTGGAAGGTGTGGCGTGTTACGCCGCCAGTGTCAAGCCTGCCCCAAAGCCGCTGCCCGCACCGCAGAAGACCGTGACATCCGCAGAAGCTGAGCGGCACAGCACTCGTGTTGCGGCGATAAGCGGCGAATCGGCCGGTCGTCAACCCTTCGCCGCCCGCCGTGGCTGAGCCCTTGCTAACCCGGCCAAGCGGCCTGCGTCCGGTCGGCGCGCCGGAGGGACGATTGGCCCTACCAGCGGAACCAGGCTGGCGGTTGGCTGGGCTGCGAGGAGGCGCCAATGGCCGTCTCGGACTCGGCTCAGTCGGCCGGGGGAACGCTCGCTATCCAGGAGAAGGCCAAGCTCCGCAAGGTGTTGCGCCGGTTTGACCTGGTGCTGTTCACCGCGTGCGCGATTGTCGGCCTCGATAGCGTGGCCGCCGTGGCGCAGGCGGGCGCGCAGGCGATCACCTGGCTGGCCATCTCGCTGGTGGTCTTCCTGATCCCGTACGGGATGCTGGTCGCCGAGCTCGGCTCCGCCTTCCCGGTCGAGGGCGGCCCGTATGAGTGGGCGCGGATGTCCTTCGGCCGGGGCGCCGGCGCGGTAACCGCGGTCCTGTACTGGCTGTCGAACCCGATATGGCTGGGTGGCACGCTGACAGCCACGACGATCGCCGCCCTGGACAGCTTTATCCTGCACCGGTCCCTGGGGACGGGCTGGGAGATCGCGGTCGGCCTGGTGTTCACCTGGGTGACGGTCGGGATCGCGATCGTGGCGTTCCGGATCGGCAAGTGGGGCCCCAGCATTGGCACGTTCGTCAAAATCGCGGTCGTGGCCCTGTTCACGCTGCTGTTCATCGCGTTCCTGGTCCAGCATGGCCGCCCGGCGGGGGCCTCCACTGCCGCCGACCTGAGGCCGTCAGTGACCGGTTTCCTGACCGCGATCGGGATCTTGGTGTTCTTGTGGGTCGGGTTCGAGGTGTCCAGCGGCGCGGCGGAGGAGATGCGCAACCCGCGGCGGGACGTGCCCGTGATGATCGCCGAGTCAGGCGTTCTCGGGGCCGTGCTTTACGGCCTGGTGATCCTGGGGATCGTCCTGGTGATTCCGAGAATCAGGCTGTCCACGGTGAGCGGCTTCACCGACGCCTACAGCGCCGTGGCCGGGATCCTGCACTCACGGCCGCTGGATGTGTTCTTCGCGATCCTGGTGATCGTGACGCTGGTGGGCAGCGGCTCGGTGTGGCTCGAAGGCGCCGACCGTACGCAGGCCATCGCGGCGCTGGACGGCGCGGCACCGGCCTGGATGGGGCGCTTCGCCAGCTTCGGCACGCCGATCGCGGTAAATCTGTCTTCCGGGGTGATCGCGTCGGTGATGTGCGTGCTGGTTTTCGTCCTGTCCCAGGGCCGGCTGGCCAGCTTCTTCGCGGTGATGCTGGCCCTTACGGTCTCCACGACAGCGCTGTCGTATCTGTTCGTCTTCCCGGCGCTGGTGATCCTGCGCCGCAAGTACCCCGGCGCCGACCGGCCCTACCGGGTACCCGGCGGGCGGGCTGGCGCGTGGATCGCGGTGATCACCACTGAGGCGTTCGTCATCCTCACCGCGATCACCCTGCTCTGGCCCGGGGCGATCAACGCGCTGTTCGGCCAGTCCTATTCGATCGAGACCAGCTGGGGCGTGTCCCGGGTGTTCTTCGAGCTGGTGACGCTCGGCTCGCTGGCCGTCATGATCATAGTCGGCCTGGCCTTCTGGGCGCTGGGCGAGCGCAAGCGGCGCGCCGGTGTGCTGGGCATCAACGTCGCGGTGCAAGGCTCCTCCGGGGGCGTGCCCCCCGGCCAGTGACATAGCCGCTGCGTCCCGGTGTGGGCGCTAACGGTGAGGGTGATACCCGCGAAGCTGCCCTGGCCGGCCTGCGCGAGGCGCTTGACGGGCTGCCGAGCCTGGCGCGCCGGCCAGCTCTCACGATTGGCCACGGCCCGGTATTTCAGTACGTGATGCCGGGGAACTGCACGCGGGCGTGCTCCAGTTGGCTGGCCCACTCGCGGGGCCAGCCGAAAGCGCGGGCGGCCTGGCCGCTCATGTCGGCGGCCGCGGCACCGCTGGTGAAGTGGATGTACTCGCCCCAGTTCATCCGCCGCGGGTAGGTCCCGCTGGAGTCGCGTGGGAAGTGCCGGGCCAGCTCCCGGAAGAACCTGTTCATGACCTCTGCCCGGCCGCAGTCCCGCCATAGCGGGTAGAACCAGTCGCGGAACCAGCGGGTCCCCCGGCGGGGGAAATCGTCGGTGTTGCCGGTGAACCGGCGGTAGACGGCCTTGGCCTCCCGGTCCATGCCCAGCGCCGTGTACAGGTCATAGATGTAGAACTCGGCCCACTTGCTGTCGCCCCAGATCTCATACGCCGGTGAGCAGTGGGCGCCGTTGCTGGCGCTCTCCACCGAATGCCCGATCTCATGAGCGGGCAGCTCGCGAGCCAGGGTGTTGCCTTCCCGCCAGGTGTCCAGCCCGCAGTCGCTGACGTTGTGGTAGTCGTGGACCGGGCTGACGTAGTAGCCCGCGTGGCCGCCGCCGTGCCGCCCAGCGTGGTGGATGGAGTAGATACGCGGGTCGGGCCCGAACCCGTCGCCGTAGGTTGCCTTGGAGTACTGCCAGGTCACACTGATGAACTGGGGCAGCCACCGGACCTCGGCCCAGCGCACGCCGGGGTCCACGTAGATCGCGCAGTGCTCGTCGCTGTGGTAGAGCCGGAGCAACTGGCGGTGGTCGAACCAGTGCTCCTGCCAGGTGGCCGGCGGGTCAGCCAGCGGACGGTCCGGCTCTGCCTGCACCTGGTCCTCCCACCTCTGCGGGGACGGCCCGGCGGCGTTCGCTAAGCCCTCATCAGCGCGATCGTATGACGGAACGCCCTTGATGTGCGCAGATCGCACCGCCAGCGAAGTTTCTGCCGTTGCTGGGGCGGTCCCCGGGAGCCGGCCCTACAATCTAGGGCCTGGCCGACCGCAACGAAGCCGACCAGACCTGGAGGGGCAGTGGACGTTCCCGACCCGTCCCTCTAGAGACGCCGCCCGGAGGCTTCTTGGCCGCCTCCCTGAGCGTACCGGCAGAATCCTGGAGAGGCTCGCAGCCACTCTCGATGAGGATCTCGTGGTCTCCCCGTTCGGCTATACCGCCCGGGACGCCCACGGCGCTGAATACCAGGAGCGGGCCGTGCTGCTCCCCGTTGGATTCGACCTTGGCCAGCTGCTGGTCGGCCTTGCGCACGCCGGCCAGACCGACCCAGCCGCGATCCCCGCCATCGACGCGGAGATCTTCCCGGCCTACCTGGCCGGACTGGCGGCCGAGGACTACCAGGCCGACCCGGCGCAGGTCCGGGCCGGCTACCTGGGCTCGCTGGCGGCGCGCTCAGCGCTGTGCGCGATCCCGTTCGAGGCGCTCGAGAATGCCGTGCCCGGCGAGCAGACGGTAGCGATGTTCGCGGGCCGGATGAAACTCACCAGGCTGATGCTCGACATGGCCGCCGGGCCTGCCGGCCCGTGACCGGCCGCAGGCGAGCTCGCCGGCCGCTGGGCCGTGATGGCGATGCCGGCCAGCCCGCATCTGCCGACGCCACGGGCAGCCCGCTTGGTCGCAGTGCTCGACGAACGTGCGCCGACCACGCGCACGCGAGCTGCCCGGGCCGGGGAGCCGCGGTACCGCTGGCTTGCGGCGGTGAAGGCAGCCGTTCACACCCGGTACGGGCCGCCGGAAGTGGTCCGGGTCGTGGAGGTGGACACCCCGGCGGCGGTGCAGAACGAGCTGCTGGTCAAGGTCCAGCCGCCGTCCCGTTTACCGGATGGTGGCTGCGCAGGCCCGGTGGCCACGCTTCTCGAGGTAACGCTGGTGGTATTCCTCGGCCCGGTAGAACGCGGACGCCGGGGTGATCTGAGTGACGATCTGCCGTCTGCGCGATTGCTGCTCGGCGTCACGTGAGGCGATCGCGGCGTCCTGCTGGCCAGCGTTGTGGTAGAAGATCGCCGAGCGGTACTGACTACCGAAGTCGAAGCCCTGGCGGTTGCGGGTGGTCGGATTGTGAATCCGCCAGAACGTCTGGAGCAACTCCGCGTAGCTGACCTGGGCCGGGTCGAACCACACCTCCACCGCCTCAGCGTGCCCGGTGCGGTGCCGGCCGACCCGTTCGTAGCTAGGGTCCGCGACGTGGCCGCCGGTGTAGCCGGCCGCGGTCCGCAGCACCCCGTGGATCTGGCGGAAGGCCGCCTCGACACCCCAGAAGCATCCCGCGGCGAACGTGGCGCGCTCGGCTCCGTCCGGTCCGTCACCCCCGAACGGGAGCGCCGGCGCCGGGTCGGCGGTGCGGTTCCTGAGCTTCATCACGTCATGACCCCCTCGAACTCCCTGTGCCAACACGAAGCCAGCGCCAGGGATTCCTGCCGGGGCGGCACGTACCGGCTGCGCGGACGCTGCGCCGGGAGCTCGCGCGGTACCGCGCGCAGGACCTTCACCGGGTAGGAGAAGGCCGCCGGGCCGAGGATGGGGCCAACCACCCACCGCAACGGCGCCAGGTACGGGAGCCGGTTGCCCGCCAGGCTGGTCACCGCCGCGCGGCAGGCGTGGGCTGTCCGGCACCGGGCGCGTTACGGCGCGTGCTGCGGTGGCAGGCTGTAGTAGTCCTGGTAGATCCGCTGGGCCTGAGCGCGGGCGGACTCCCAATCCCAGGTACGCGGGTAGTACCGGCTGGGGCTGAGGGACCTGACGTAAGGGGACGGGTCTGGCTGCAGGCTTTCCAGGACGTGCCCGGCGAGGCCGGCTGACCCGGAGACACCATGTGCATTGCAGGCCGCCGCCATCACCAGGCCCCGCACGCCGGGCACCGGTCCGACAATGAAGCGGCCGTCTGGTGAGAACGCCGGGAATCCGCGGAAGACCTCGCGTACCCCGGCCTCGGTGACCCCGGGCGCCAACGTGGCGAAGGCGCGCGCGAAACCCGATAGGACATCCCAGTCTGGTGGCACGGCCAGGGCCTGCCCGATCCTCACCCCACGCGGGTCGAGGCTCTGCCCGTTCGGTTCCCACCCCCCGCAGAGCAGTCCCTGCCCTTCGGCCCGGGCATAAAGGCGCAGGTCAGGGAGGCGGAGAACTGGCAAATTGCTGTGCCAGCCCGTGACGGCCTGGGTGACGAAGTACTCATGACGCACCGGCACGATCGGGAGGGGCTGGCCGGCCAGCGAGGCCACGGCGCCGGCCCATGGCCCGGCCGCGTTGATCACCATGTCGGTCGCGACGGCGCGCTGGCCGGCGCGCACACCCCGCACCGCGCCGCCGATGATGCGCAGTCCGGTCACGGTGGTGTGCGTCGCGAAGGTGACTCCCCGGTCACGGGCGGCGCGGGCGTAGGCAGTCACCAGACTGTGCGGCTGGAGGTAGCCGTCGGTGGGGCACCACAGCGCCGCCGTGACCTGGGTGGTGTCCAGCATCGGGCACAGCGCGGCCAGCCGGGCAGCGGTGAGGAACTCGACCTCGAGCCCAGCTGACCGCGCCACCACGGCCAGCGCCTGGAACTCGGCCGCCCGCTGCGGCGTCGCCGCTATCCGCACGCTCCCGGTCTGGCGCCAATCCGCTGGGTAGCCGGTCTCCCGTTCGATCCGGGCGTAGCACGCAACCGAAGCCATCGCCAGCGTGCACCGCTCTTTTGTGGCGCGGACCTGCCCGACCAATCCGGCGGCCTGTCCCGAGGTCGCCCCGGCCAGCTCGCCCTGCTCCACGACCTGGATGTCCCGGTAGCCCGCCCGGGCCAGGACATAGGCCACCGCGCATCCGATAGCCCCGCCGCCGACAATCGTCACCTCGGCGTCTCTGACTTCGGCCACCGGAACCTTCCACGCCGCCGGGCGCCCAGGACACCACTGGCCATCTCCAGCCCGGCGCCGCGCCCAGCATACCGACGGATGATCGCCCGCCCGTATCGGCCAACCAGCTCTCCATAGCTGTGTGCCGCCATCGGGCGGATCAACGGCCGCGCTGTGCGGCCGGCGAACTCTCATCATTCGCCGTAAGATCGCAGCTAGCCGTGCCCGGAAGGAGCAGCGCCGGTGAACCTGAGCAGCTGTCTGGTGCAGCGCGGGCGCCGGCCCGCCGGTTGCGGCTGACAGATGCGGGTCGTGGTGGCCGGGGCGGGCTTCGCCGGGCTGATGGCGGCGTGGCGGCTGGCTCAGGGTGGCTGTGACGTGGTCGTGCTGGAGGCACGTGACCGGGTCGGCGGCCGGGTGTGGTCGCAGGAACTCGTCCCCGGCGACCCGCGGACCGTGGTCGAGCGCGGCGCCGAGTTCGTCCTGGACGGCTACGACGTGCTGCGCGGCCTGCTGGACGACGCCGGCCTGGCGCTGGCCGGCACGGCCATGTCCTACTACGAGCGGGAATCCCGCGGCGGTGACCCGGTCTCCGCGCCGCAGCTGGCGGACTGCGCCGCCTGGGTGGCCGCCGCGGCCGCCACCGCCCCGCCAGGCACCTCCCTGGCCAGCGTGCTGGCCGGCTGGCCCGGTCCGCCCGCCGCCCGGGCGGCCTACCGGTCCCGCATCGAGACCACCGACGGGGTCAGCGCCGACCTGCTCGCCGCGGCCGCGGCCGGGGACGTCACCAGCGCCTTCACCAGGCGGCCGACCTGGCGGGTAGCCGGCGGCAATCAGCGGGTGGCCCGGGAACTGGCCGCCCGGCTGGGCCCGGCGGTCCGGCTGAACAGCCCGGTCCGCTCGGTCGAGCACGGCCGGCACGGGGTCCGGGTGCACACCGGTGACGGCGCCGCGGCCGGGGACGCCGTGATCATCGCCGTTCCCATGGCCGTGCTGCGCGGCCTGCCGATCCGGCCGCCGGTCCCGGGCCGGCAGCGGGCTGCCTGGGCCCGTAGCGGGCTGGCACACAACGCCAAGCTGCATATGCCGGTAAACGGGCCGGCCGGGGCTTCGGCCGTGCAGAGCGTGCCGGGCCGGTTCTGGACCTGGACCGCGGCTGACGCGACGGGGCAGATCCAGCCGGTGCTGCACGCGTTCGCCGGCACCGAGCCGGGGCTGGCCGCGCTGGCCGTGGCGGACGGCCCCGCCACCTGGGCCGCCGAGGTGGCGGCGCTGCGCCCGGAGCTGGCTGCTGATCCCGGCACCGCGCTGCTGACCACGTGGAACGACGACCCGTGGGCGGGTGAATCATACTCGGCGGACACCATCACGGTGGCCCCCGGCGACAGCGACCTCATCGCCGCCCCGGTGGGCCGGATCCATTTCGCTGGCGAGCACACGGCCGGGGCCTGGGCGGGCCTGATGGAGGGCGCGCTGCGCTCCGGGGAGCGCGCGGCCCGAGAGGTGCTGGCCGGCCAGCACCCGGCCGGCTGACTGGCCGGGAGCCTGCCGTCCTACCTGTCCGGGTGTGGACCCGGCCGGCGGCCCCGGGTGCTGGCCGCGGTGATCGGCTCACTGGTGTTCCTGGCCAACCGGGACCGGCGCCGAGGCCACTGGGCCGGGCCGGCCTAGCCTTCACCCGGCCGGCCCGCCGAACTGCGCGGCCAGCGCGGCCGGGGCCCGCATCCGCCACGCGTCGGTGATCAGCTCGCGCAGCCGGCCCGCGTCCACCTCGGCCAGCCGCAGCATGACCAGCGGCCAGCCGTCGTAGCCGCGGGTGGTGAAGAACAGCCGCGGCTCGCCGAGCAGCAGGGCCTGCTTCTCGGCCTCGTCCCCCACGAACAGCACCGCGATGTCGGTCCGCAGCACCCGGCCCTGGCCCGGCTGCCGCTCGGGGTAGGACCAGATGAACCCCTTGCCCGCCACCCGGAAGTCGAAGCCGTCGCAGTCGATCTCCGCCACGTGCGGCAGGGCCAGCGCGATCCGCCGCACATCATCCTCGTCGGCCATCATGTTCCCTCCCCGGCCGGGCCGTCCGCACTGGCCCAGGCTAGGCGCTGGCGCTGACAGCGCGCCGGTCACCCGAGCGCGGCGAACAGGCCCGCGGACTGGAACACGGGTGTGCCGCCGAGGACCGTGGCCAGGATCTGGATGTCCGCGATCCGCTCCGGGTCGGCGTCCAGCGGGTTCCCGTCCAGCACCACGAGATCAGCCCGCTGGCCCGGCTCCAGCGAGCCGATCTCGTCCTCGCGGTGCATGGCGAACGCCGCCTGCTGGGTGTACATGGCCAGCGCGTCCCGGGCGGGCAGCCGCTCGCCGGGGCCGAGCACCCGGCCGGCCTCGGTGCGGCGCAGCACCGCATCCCGGATGCCGACCAGCGGGCTGGCCGTGATGACCGGGGCGTCGGACGACCCGGCCACCGCGATGCCCGCCCGCCGCCACGAGGCGAACGCGTACAGCTGGTCGCTGGACTCCGGGAACGCCGCGGCGAACCCGTCGCCCAGCGCGGACAGGAAGCCCGGCTGGCTGGCTACCACCACGCCGAGTTCGGCGGCCCGGGCGGCCAGCGCCGGGTACATCGCCCCGGCGTGCTCGATCCGGTGCCGCCGCGGGTTCCGCGGGCCGCCGTCCCCGGCCGGGCCGAGCACCGTGGCGTACGCGTCGAGCACGGCCTCGATAGCCCGGTCACCCTGGGCGTGGATGCAGACCTGGAAGCCGTGGCCGTCGAAGTCAGCGACCATCCCGGTGAGCTCACCCCGGGAGAAGGACAGGATGCCCGAACCGTACGGCGGGACCGGGTAGCGGCCGTGGATGGCCGCGGTGCGGCTGCTCATCCCGCCGTCGGCCCAGATCTTCACCGCATCGGCGGTGAGCCGGGCCGAGTGCCGGCCGCGCAGCCCCGATTCGAGCAGCCAGTCCACCTGGTCGTGCACGACCAGCCCGGAGATCCGCATCGGCAGTGCGGCGCGGTCGTCCGCCTCGGCGAACGCGGTCAGCGTGTCCCGGCGCACGTCCGCGTCACACGCGGCGGTCACGCCGAGCGCGGCGAAGTGCTGGCCGGCCAGCTCGATCAGCCGGGCCCGCTGGGCCGCGCTCATCCGGGCCAGGTCGGTCCGGAAGTTCCGCTCGAACAGCGTGAACATCGGCCCCTCGTACAGCACGCCGTCGAGCCGACCGGCGCCGTCCCGGCCGAACGCGCCGCCGGGCGGGTCGGGCTGCCCGTCGGTGAACCCGGCTTCCTGCAGTGCGGCCGAGTTGAGCACGCAGGCATGCAGCGAGGTGTGGTACAGCACGGCCGGCTGGCCGGGCACGGCCGCGTCCAGGTCGGCCCGGGTCGGGTGCCGCCCCTCCCGGAGCTTGTACTCCACGTAGCCGTGCCCGGTCACCCACGAGCCGGGCGGGGTCCGCCCGGACGCCTCGCGCAGCCGGGCCTGGATAGCCGGGATGTCCGGTGCGGACGGCTGGCTGCAGTCGGCCCCGGCGGCCAGGTAACCGACATCGGACACGTGGCAGTGGGCATCGATCAGCCCGGGCAGGACGGCCGCGCCGTCCAGCCGGACGACGGCGGCGCCCGGCCCGGCCGCCGCGCGGACCTGGCCGGCCGGGCCAGCCGCGGCGACCCGGCCGTCCCGGACCAGCACTGACCACCCCGGCCCGCCCGGCCCCGCACCCGCCCCCATGGTGACCACGAACGCGTCCTCGAGCAGCATGTCCATCAGGCATCCCTCCGCACGGCAGGGATATACCCGGGCCTGCCCGCACGATCCCGCACCGCAGCGGCGCGGGCACCCGGGGCGGGCGGCACGAACGTATACAGAATTACCGCGGGATCCCGTTACTGCCGCTCCGCGAAGCCGAAATTGGTGACCGTACCGATGCAATGCGTAAAACATGGCCGGGGTAAATGAACCCGGGCCGCCTGCCTGGTATGCTCCGCAGCCAAAGAGGGAGGGGGCCAGGATGGCACAACAAGTTAGCGTTCTGCTGCTGTGTGACCTGCACGACAACGGTGACGTCGACGCGGTGGAGACGGTCTCATTCGGGGTCGGCAACTCCGCTTACGAGATTGATGTGTGCGCGGCCCACGCTAAGGAACTCCGGAGCAAGCTGGACCCGTTCGTGGATCATGCCCGCCGGGTCGCCGGAGGCCGGGAGCGGCGGCCCGGCCGCCGGGCGGCCGACCGGGCCCACACGGCCGAGATTCGCGCCTGGGCAAAAGCACAGGGACGGCAGATAAGCGAGCGGGGCCGTATCCCCGCTTCGGTCGTAGCCGAGTACGAGCAGAGCCACTGACGGCCGTTCCGCCCCGCCGTTTTGCGCGATTGGCGCAGAGCTTTTCCGGGCTGCCGTGCAGCGCGTCCCGGACGGCATTACCGGCCGCCGATCCCGCGGGGCCGGCTCGTGCCCGGGGTGGCGGCGGGGCAGCATGGTGCGCATGGCAACCGAACTGCTGCTGCTGGGCACGGCTGGCGCGCCGCTGCCGGTAGCCGGCCGGGCCGGCATCTCGTCCGCGCTGGTGGTGGACGGCCGGGTGTTCGTGGTCGATTGCGGCCGCGGAACGCCATCCGGGTACGCCGGCGCCGGGCTCGACTTCGCCCACCTGACCGGCGTGTTCCTCACCCACCTGCACGTGGACCACGTCGGTGACCTGGCCGGCCTGCTGCTGTACCCGTGGGGGGTCCGGGTCAGCCCGGACGGGCCGGTGCCGCCCGTGCACGTGTACGGGCCGGGCCGGCCGGCCCAGCTGCCCGACGGCGGGGCGGACGGCTTGCGCCGCCAGACCGTCATCCACCCGGAACTGCCTGACCCTGGCACCAGCGACCTGGTCGGGCACGTGCTGGCCGGCTACGCGTACCACCTCAACGTGATGCCGCTGGACGCGGCCATGCCGGACCCGGCCCAGCTGGTCCGGGTAACCGACATCGCCCTGGACCGGGAGCCCGGCCACCCCGCGGCGCCGGCCGTGGTCCTCGACGGCCAGGGGGTCCGGGTCAGCACGGTCGCGGTGACGCACGGCCATGCGAGGCCGGCCCTGGCCTACCGGTTCGACACCCCGGACGGCGCGGTGGTGTTCTCTGGTGACACCACCGTGAACGACGACCTGATCGCGCTGGCCCGCGGGGCCGACATCCTGGTGCACAGCGTGGCCGACCTGGGCTACCTGGCCCGGCACGGCTGGGCGGGCGCCGCCCTGGACCGGATGGCCGGGCTGCACACCGACGTCACCGAGGTGGGCGGCGTGGCCGAGCGGGCCGGGGTCGGCGAGCTCATCCTGACCCACTACCTGCCCGCCGAACCCGGCGCGGTGAGCGAGGCGGACTGGGCCGGGCGCGCCGCCCACGGCTTCCGGGGCCGCGTCACCGCGGGCCGGGACGGCCTGCGCCGGGCCGTGCCGGCTCCTGGAGCAGAGCCTGCGCGGGCACAGTGATGCCCGGCCATCCGGCCATCCTGGCCGCGGCGGCGCGGGTCACCTCCCCGGTGCGGCCGGCCCGGGCCCCGATGGCGACCACGCTCGGCGGCCAGGCGGCGGCCCTGACTCGCCTAGGCTGCGGCGCACCCCGTTGTTAGCCTGGTTCGTGACGATACGCCCGTTGCCGGGCCAGCACGCTCAGCCGCGCGTGCGCGTGGCTACCGCATGCTGAGGCTGGCGTTGCGCCGGAGGAGCGGGGCCCATGGCCGAGAATGTGGCTGACCTGATCGTGGCGACGCTGCGCGCGTCCGGGGTGCAGCGGGTCTACGGCCTCCCCGGTGACTCGGTCAACGGGTTCACCGACGCGCTGCGCCGGGACGGCTCGATCACCTGGGAGCATGTCCGGCACGAGGAGGCGGCCGCGTTCGCGGCGGCCGGTGAGGCCGGGCTGACCGGCCAGCTCGCGGTGTGCGCGGCCAGCTGCGGGCCGGGCAACCTGCACCTGATCAACGGCCTGTACGACGCCAACCGCAGCCGGGTCCCGGTGCTGGCCATCGCGTCGCACATCCCACGGGACCAGATCGGCTCGGACTACTTCCAGGAGACCCATCCGCAGAACCTGTTCCAGGAGTGCAGCGTCTACTGCGAGCTGATCAGCGTGCCCGAGCAGATGCCCTGGGTGCTGGACATCGCGATGCGCACCGCGGTGCAGCGCAGCGGCGTGGCCGTGCTGGTCGTCCCCGGTGACGTGCTCTTCGCCGCCGCCCCGCCCGGGTCGGTGGTGTCCGCGATCCGGGCGTCAGTACCGGTGGTCCGGCCCGCGGATGACGCACTGGCCGCCGCGGCCGACGTGCTCAACCCGGCCAGTGCGGTCACGATCCTGGCCGGGGCGGGCTGTGCGGGCGCGCACGACCAGCTCATCGCGCTGGCCGACACGCTCCAGGCCCCGGTGCTGCACGCGTTCCGGGGCAAGGATGCGGTGGAGTACGACAACCCGTTCGACGTCGGCATGACCGGGCTGATCGGGTTCACCTCCGGGTACCGGGCCATGGAGCACTGCGACGCGCTGGTCATGCTGGGCACCGACTTCCCGTACCGGCCGTTCTTCCCGCACGGCGTCCCGGTGATCCAGGTGGACGTGCGCGGCGAGCAGATCGGCCACCGGGTGCCGGTCGACGTCCCGCTGGTGGGCACGGTCCGCGACACCGTGGACGCGCTGCTCCCGCTGCTCAACCGCAAGACCGGCCAGGCCCACCTGCACCGGATGACCTCGCACTACCGGCGGGCCCGGAAGCGGCTGGATCATCTGGCCGAGAGCAGCCGGGACCGCTCGCCGCTGCACCCGCAGTTCGTCGCGGCCACCATCGACCGGCTGGCGGCCGACGACGCGGTGTTCACCGCGGATGTCGGCTCGCCGGTCATCTGGGCCGCGCGGTACCTGCGGATGAACGGGCGGCGCCGGATCCTCGGCTCGTTCAGCCACGGCTCGATGGCCAACGCGCTGCCGCAGGCCATCGGCGCGCAGGCCGCCGAGCCCGGCCGGCAGGTGGTCACGCTGTCTGGCGACGGCGGGGTGGCCATGCTGCTTGGCGAGCTGATCACGCTGCGCCAGCAGCATCTGCCGGTCAAGGTGGTGGTGTTCAACAACGGCGCGCTGGCCTTCGTCGAGCTGGAAATGAAGGCGGCCGGGATCGTCACCTACGGCACCGGCCTGGACAATCCCGACTTCGCCGCGATAGCCCGGGCGGCTGGGCTGTTCGGCGCTGCGGTGCACAAGGCCGGGGATCTGGAGCCCGCGCTGCGGGACGCGTTCGCGCACGACGGCCCGGCCCTGGTCGATGTGCACACCGACCGCCACGAGCTGTCCCTGCCGCCCAAGCTCACCTACGGTGAGATCAAGGGCTTCACGCTGTATGCCACCCGGACCATCCTGTCCGGGGAGGGAAAGGAACTCGTCGAGCTGACCAAGACCAACGTGCGCGACCTGGACGTGGAGTGACTTCATGACCACAGTGGACGAGGTGCTGGCCGGCTACGACGGCCTGGCGGCCGGCCAGGAGGCGTTCTACCAAGACCTGCACGAGCACCCCGAACTGTCCCACCAGGAGCACCGCACCGCCCAGCGGGTGGCCGGGAAGCTGCGCGACTACGGCTTCACGGTGGCCGACGGCATCGGCGGCACCGGGGTGGTGGGCAGCCTGGCCAACGGCCGCGGCCCGGCCGTGCTGCTGCGCTGCGAACTGGACGCACTGCCGGTCAAGGAGGACACCGGCGTGCCGTACGCGAGCACGGTGAGGACCCAGGACGCCAACGGCCACCTGGTGCCGGTGGCCCACGCGTGCGGTCATGACCTGCATATGTCCTGCCTGCTCGGCACGGCCAAGCTGATGGCCGAGCACCCCGGCCAGTGGAGCGGGACCCTGCTGGCCCTGTTCCAGCCGGGCGAGGAGACCGGGGACGGCGCCCAGGCCATGGTGGACGACGGCCTGGCCAAGCGGATCCCCCCGCCCGACGTGGCGCTGGCCCAGCACCTGCTGCCCGGCATCGCCGGGACGGTCGCCACCTGCCCGGGGCCGTTCATGACCGCCGAGGACAGCATCAGGCTCACCGTCTACGGCAAGGGCGGGCACGGCGCCATGCCGCAGCACACCATCGACCCGGTGGTGCTCGGGGCCATGATCATCGTCCGGTTGCAGACCGTCGTGTCCCGGGTGGTCGCGCCGGCCGACACCGCGGTGCTGACCGTGGGCGGCATCCAGGCCGGCACCGTGAGCAACCTCATCCCGGACCACGCCACCCTGCTGCTCAACCTGCGCAGCTATGCCGAGCCGGTCCGGCTGCGGATGCTGGACGCCGTGCGGCAGATCGTGCGCGCCGAATGCGCGGCCTCCGGCTCCCCCCGTGACCCCGACTTCGACACGCTGGCCAGCTTCCCGGTCATGACCAACGATCCGGCCACCACCGACCGGGTGGCGGCCGCGTTCGGCGTGCAGTTCGGCGACAACGCGCTGCGCATCGAGCCGCAGACGGTCAGCGAGGATTTCCCGAACATCCCGAACGCGCTGGGCATCCCGTACACCTACTGGTCCTTCGGCTTCACCGACCGGCAGGTTTACCAGACCGCGGAGAAGGAAGGAAAGCTCGAAGACCTGCCGACTAACCACTCGCCCAAGTTCCTGCCCCCGATGCAGCCCTGCCTGCGCGCCGGTACCCAGGCCCTGGTCAACGCGGCCATGGCCTGGCTGGCCAAACACTGACTGGCCAAACGCTGAGGAGACGCGATGGTTATCCGCTGGCAGCCCCTCACCCCGCTGGCGGCGGTGGCCGGCGGCGCCCTGGCCGGGGCCGTGGGCACGGTGTGCCTGGATGCGGTGCAGTACCTGCGGTACCGCCGCGGCGGCGGCACCAACAGCCCGCTGGCGTGGGAGTTCGCGCCCGTCGAGACGTGGGCCGACGCCCCCGCCCCCGGGCAGGTGGCCAGGCGGGTGATCGAGGGCTTCACCCAGCGCCAGCTGCCGGACCGCTGGGCCTGGCTGACCAGCACGATCATGCACTGGGGGTACGGATCGTCGGCCGGGGCGGCCTACGGCGTGCTGGCCGGCTCGCTGCGCCGTCCGCACCCGTGGTACGGCGTGCCGTTCGGCGCCGCGGTCTGGGCCACCGGCTACCTGGTGTTGCCCGAGGGCGGCCTGTACAAGCCGATCTGGGAGTACGACGCCAAGACCCTCACCGACGACCTGGCCGCCCATCTGGCCTACGGCGCGGGCACCGGGGTGACGTTCTGGCTGTTCGCCCGGCTCCGTTAGGCCCGGCGGTGGCCCGGGTAACCCTTCAGCCATGAGTGGCGAGGCACGTGCGGGGGTGGTAGCGCCGCCGGGCACCGAGCGGCCGCGGCGGTACCGGCCGAGACTGCGCTACGAGCTGATCGACTGCGGTCTGCACGGCCACGAGCTGCTCGGCACCGACGCCGCCCGGCTGCGCGACGAGGACGCGCTGTTCGCCCGCGAGGCGGACGGGCTGCGCTGGTACCGCTGCCTGCGCTGCGACTCGTGGCTGCCGTTGAGCCCGCCCCGCCAGCCGGCCACCGAGTACCCGCCGCGCCGGGCCGATGTGGTGCTGCCGCTGCGCGGCCGCCCGCTCCGGGACCGGTACGTGCTGCGGCTGATCGCCCTGGACCGGGTGCTGCACTTCCTGGTGCTGAGCTCGCTGGCGGCCGGGCTGTTCCTGTTCGCCAGCAACAGGACCATGCTGCATTCGGACTTCACCAGTATCCTCAAGGACCTGCAGGGCGGGCTGGGCGGCCCGGTCAACAACAGCCAGCACGGCATCGTGCACGACCTGCAGCGGCTGTTCGCGGTCAGCATCCGCAACCTGTACCTGGTCGCGGCCGCGGCGGCCGCGTACGCGGCGCTGGAGGGCACCGAGGCGGTCGGGCTGTGGCTGGGCCGCCGCTGGGCCGAGTACCTCACGTTCGTGGCCACGGTGGTGTTCGTGCCGTACGAGATCTACGAGCTGACCAAGAGCATCACCTGGCTGAAACTGCTCACGCTGGTCATCAACCTGCTGATCGTGATCTACCTGCTGCTGGCCAAGCGGCTGTTCGGGCTGCGCGGTGGCGGTAAGGCCGAGCGGGCCGAGCGGGACCGGGACTACGGCTGGCCGGCCATCGAGCGGGCCACCCCGGACACCGGCGCCCGCATTGCGCCGCTGCCCGGTGACCGCATCACCCCGCTGCCCGGCGACCGGGCCGTCCCGCCAGCAGGCTGACCCGGCCGCAGCCCGGCCAGCCGGATCCGGCGGCGGAACACTGACGTGCGCGCCGGGGTTCTGCCGGTGATGACCGCGAGCGGAAGGAACTGGCTGTGACGGCTCAGCTGCGGGATCAGCTCGGACGGTTCGGGATCTGGCGGGGCGGCTACCAGGTTACGGCGGAGCTGGCGGCCGGCCTGCAGCAGTGCGGTTACGGCACGCTGTGGCTCGGCGGCTCCCCCGACGGGGACCTGGCCCAGGCCGGGGAACTGCTCCGCGCCACCAGCTCGCTGACCGTCGGGACCAGCATCGTGAACATGTGGAAGGACAGCGCGGACGAGGTGGCCCGCTCGTTCGCCCGGGTGCAGGACCGCTACCCGGGCCGGTTCGTGCTCGGCGTGGGCGCCGGGCACCGTGAGGCGACCCGGCAGTACGAGCGTCCGTATGACACCCTGGCCAGGTACGTCGAGGCGCTGCTGGACGGCGGCGTGCCGCGGGAGGCGCTGGTGCTGGCCGCACTGGGCCCGCGGGTGCTCCGGCTGGCCCGGGACACCACGGCGGGTGCCATTCCCTACCTCGTGCCGCCCGGGCACACCCGGCTGGCCCGGGAGATCCTCGGCCCCGGCCCGCTGCTCGCCCCCGAGCACAAGGCGGTGCTCGACGCGGATCCCGCCCGGGCCCGCACGCGGGGCCGGGCCCGGATCAAGACCCCGTATCTCGGCCTGATCAACTACACCAGCAACCTGCGCCGGCTGGGCTGGACCGACGCCGACCTGAGCGGCGGCGGCAGTGACGCGCTGGTCGACGCGCTGGTCGCGCACGGCACCGCGGATCAGGTCGCGGCGCAGCTCAGCCAGCACCTGGCCGCCGGGGCCGACCACGTGGCCATCCAGCTGCTCACCGAGCCGGACGCCGACCCGATGCCCGGGTACCGGGAGCTGGCCGGGGCACTGAAGCTGAGCTGACGCCGCCACGGCTGGGCCGGCCCGGTCAGCTGCCGGTGCGGGTTACCCCGCGTACTTCTGCACCAGCGCGCCGACCCGGGGCAGCGCGGCCGTGACGTGCTTGACCGCGCTGCCGCGCACGCTGTTGTAGGCCCTGACGATGGTGGGCCGTTCGGACTTCGCTGCCTGGGCGTCGGTCACCTGGAGCAGGGCCTCGGCGACCTCGTCGCCGCGTTTGGTCAGGTAGTCGCCGAACTCGGCACCGCCCGAGGTGGTGAAGTCGGCCCAGAACGGGTCGAGCTGGTCCACCATGTCCGGCAGCAGGTCGCCCACCATGAACCGGATGTGGCCGGGCATGAACGTGTTCACCGTCTTGTAGGCGAGCTTGACCGCGGTCCCGGACACGCCGGACTTGTCCGACAGCTCCTGCCCGATCAGCTGGTAGCAGTCGTCGGCGACGTGCGGCTCGGTGCCTGGCGCGAGCAGAATCTCGCGAAGCGTGGCGGCCATGGGTATGTGTTCTCCTTGTTGCCCGGGTTGCCCAACGGGATGACGCGCGCCTCGTGCGGCGCGCCCTCCGTCACTAGACGGTGCGCGGCGAGCCCCGGTTTACCGCCGTCCCAGGCGGAATTAGCCGCCTTGAGGATGTGCGCGGCTGGGGCCGGGATAGATGCTGGGAGGTCGTGGAGGCGCCAGATGAGGCCCGCACCGGCCGCACTGCCTGTCGAGGGTGAGCTGCCTTCGCTGGCCGGTGCCACCGGCTGGCTGAACTCGCCGCCGCTGACCCGGGCCGCGCTGCTCGGGCACGTAGTCCTGGTCGACTTCTGCACGTACACCTGCATCAACTGGATCCGGTCGCTGCCCTACGTCCGGGCCTGGGCCGGGAAGTACTCCGGCCAGGGGCTGGTCGTGCTCGGCGTGCACACCCCCGAGTTCCTGTTCGAGCACCGCCTGGGCAACGTGCGCCGGGCCGTGCGGGACATGCAGGTCGGCTACCCGGTGGCGACCGACAACGACTACGCGATCTGGCATGCCCTCGGGAACCTGTACTGGCCCGCCTGCTACTTCGCCGACCCGCAGGGCCGGATCCGGCATCACCAGTTCGGCGAGGGCGGGTACGAGCAGTCGGAACTGGTCATCCAGCAGCTGCTGGCGGGCAGCGGGGCCGACCTCCCGGCCCACAGCGTGCTCCCGGTCACCGCGCAGGGCGTCGAAGCGCCGGCCGACTGGGCCTCGCTGCAGTCGCCGGAGAACTACGCCGGCTACGAGCGGACCGAGAACTTCGCCTCGCCCGGCGGCATCGTCCCGGGCGGGCGGCACGGCTATGCCGCGCCGTTGCGGCTGCGGCTCAACCACTGGGCACTGTCCGGCGAGTGGACAGTGGGCGGGCAGGCCAGCACGCTGGACGCGGCCATCGGGCGGATCGCGTACCGGTTCCACGCCCGGGATCTGCACCTGGTCATGGGGCCTGCCCAGCCTGGCGCCATGGTCCGGTTCCGGGTGCTCCTGGATGGGCGGCCCCCGGGGGCGGACCACGGCCTCGACGTGGACGGCCAGGGCACCGGCACGGTGACCGGGCCGCGCCTCTACCAGCTCATCCGGCAGCGCGGCCCGGTCACCGACCGCACGTTCGAGATCACGTTCCTGGATCCCGGTGTGCAGGCCTACTCCGTAACGTTCGGCTGACCGGCCCGGTCACAGGAAGGACTTGCGGGGCGTGGCCACCGAGATGTGCGGCCAGCCCAGGATCGGCGCGCCGGGCGCGATCAGCCCGCAGTCACCGGGCTCTTCGTGAGGGACAGAGCCGCGGCCGGGCGTTCTGATACAGGCGGGTCAGCCCCGGCGATTCCGCGCGGATCGCGGCCGAGGCACGCGACCAGCCGGTCGCTGGGGCTGGCCAGCCGGGGCACCGGCACGGGCGCGGCGAACTGGCCACCCGGGGCGGGTCCGGTGATCACCAGCGGGACGATGTCCAGCAGGCCGGTGGCCAGGGCGGCCGGGATCGGTCGGCCGCGCCCCGGCCCGCGGGCCGCCGCGACGTCCCAGCCGTGCACCGCGATCTCGGCCGCGCCCACCGTGGCCACCATCGCGGCGGCCAGCAGGCTGGGCGGCATCACCCCTCCCTCCCCGGGCGGCGGACCGCGGGAAAGCATCGCTGGGCCACGTTTCCCAGCCGCCCGCTCCCGCGCATCCGCCGGTATCCGGCCCCCCAATCATCCGGCTGCCTAACGCCCCCGCCGGGCTGGCCACCGGCCCAGGCTGGCCCCGGCCGCCGGGTGCGCTGTTAGCGTTCCGCCATGGCAATCCCGCTCAGCGATGCGACGCTCAGGCTGGTCGATGGGAAGAACTACGCGGTGCTGGCCACCGTGAATCCCGACGGCAGCCCGCAGACCTCGGTGGTATGGGTCGGCCGGGACGGCGGCGATCTGCTGTTCTCTACGGTCGAAGGGCGGGTCAAGCACCGCAACATGGTCCGCGACCCGCGGGTCAGCGTCAGCGTGATCGACTCGGCTGACCCGGAGAACTACGTCGAGCTGCGCGGCCGGGTCACGATGGCCCCCGACCCGGGCCGCCAGCTCGATACCCAGCTGTCCTGGAAGTACGACGGCCAGGACCCCGGTCCGGACCGGCCGGGCGCGGTGCGCGTGGTCGTCCGGATGGAGGTCGAGAAGGCCACCGGTTCCGCGGCCCGCTTACGGCCGCGCCGCGGGTCCGGGTCGGGCTGGTGACCGCACCGCGGCCGTAGCCGGGCCGGTATGAGGCCGGTACCAGACGCGGCGTATTTCTCATGCCGGAGTTCGGCCCGCGGGCCGGCGCATCCCGGGCCCGCCTCTGCCTAGCGTCGGTCGTGCCCGGGCCGAACACAGTGGATGAGGTGATCGGGATGCTAGTCGGCTTGACGACACTGGCCTGGCTGGCCCTGGAGATCGGCATGCTGATCCGCGACCGGGTTCGCGGCACCGGCCGGATGACCCAGGACCGCGGAACCCTGGTGCTGAACTTCCTGGTCATCACGGCGGCGCTGCTGGCCGGGGTGGCGCAGGGGATGCTGCGCGGCGACCCGGCCTGGCAGTTCGGGTCCCGGCCGCTGGCCGCGGCGGGACTGCTCCTCATGTGGTCCGGCCTGACCCTGCGCATCTGGGCCATCCGGGTGCTGGGCCGGTCGTTCCGGATGACCGTCGAGGTCGACCCCGGCCAGCAAGTGGTGGACCGTGGCCCGTACCGGTGGCTGCGGCACCCGTCCTACACCGGGATCCTGCTGATCACGACCGGCCTGGGACTGGCGTATGGCAACTGGCTCTCGCCGGGCCTGCTGGTCGTGCTGCCTGCCGCGGTCACCACCCGCCGGATCTTCGTCGAGGAAGCCGTGCTTACCGGCGTCCTCGGCCAGCCATACGCGGATTACCGGACGCGGACCAAGCGCCTGGTCCCGGGGCTGTGGTGAGCGGCCGGCCAGGCCAGCTGGGTCAGCCCGGGCCTCCCCCGGGCACGTCGCCGCCGGGCAGTTCATCCGCGATCTCGGCGAACATCTCGTAGTTCCAGGTCAGCGCGCCCGTCCGCAGGTCCTCGATGACACCCTGCAGCCAGGCCAGCTCGGCATCGGTCACCGCCCGCCGGTACTCGTCGTCCATCAGCGTGACCCGGGGCAGCGTGCCCGCGTACTGGGCCAGGTCGGCGTCGATCGCGGCCAGCGTGCCGGCCAGGGCCTGGGCGCGCTGCTCCAGGGCCGCGAGCGCCTGCTCCGGGCCGAGCAGCATGAGGAACGACAGCGCGGCGGGGAACTGCGGGAACTCGTTCCGCGGGACGGCGACCAGCCGGGCCAGCCAGTCACCGGCAGCGGCCCGGCCCGCCTCGGTCAGCTGGTAGACGGTCCGTTCCGGGTACCGCTGGTCGCGCTCGGTGTGCAGCACCGCCACCAGCCCGGCCTCCTCTAGGCGGCGGATCGTTTTGTACAGGTTGGCCCGCTGGCCGACGTTCACCACCCGGTCCTTGCCCCACAGCTTGATCAGCCGCTGCATCGCATACGGGTGCAGCGGCCCGGCGTGCAGCAGGCTCAGCACGGCGACCGCGAGCGGGGAAGGCCGGATCGTCTCATCCATCGAGCTCAGTCTACTAGTTTCTGACGCACTAGTGCGGGGCGGCGGCCTGGCGGGATGGTGGGGTGGCGGGTGTGGCCGGGCGCTCCGCGGTGCCGAATCATAGTCGTCAGGAAACTAGTTCGTATAAGTTAGTTGCCTGGAGACTACCAGGCGCGTAATGTCGCGCTCACCGGCCCAGATTGCGCCGGCTCGGCTGACCACGAGGGAAGGCAGCAGATGACGACCACCATGGGCGCCGCGACCGGCTCGCGGCGCGGGCCGGCGCCACTACTCGAAGCGACCGGGCTGACCGTCAGCTTCGGCAACGTGACCGCGCTGGACGGGCTGGAGCTCACCGAGCCGGCCGGCCAGGTGCTGGCCATCCTCGGCCCGAACGGCGCGGGCAAGACGACGTTCGTCCGGACCATCGCCACGTTGCTCCGGCCAGACCGCGGTGAGCTGCGGGTGCTGGGCCATGACGTGGTGCGCGAGGCGGCCCAGGTCCGCCGCGACATCGGGCTGGCCGGCCAGTTCGCCGCGGTCGAGCCGGCCATGACCGGGCGGGAGAACCTGGACATGACCGCGCGCCTGTTCGGGCACGGCCGGCGTGCGGCCCGGCAGGCGGCCGCGGTCATCCTCAGCCAGCTCGGCCTGGACGAGGTGGCGGACCGCCGGTGCGGCACCTACTCCGGCGGCCAGCGGCGACGGCTGGACCTCGGCGCGAGCCTGGTCGGTGCGCCCCGGCTGCTGCTGCTGGACGAGCCGACCACCGGCCTGGACCCGGTGGGCCGCCGCGAGGTCTGGGCCGCGGTCCGCGGGCTGGCCGCGGCCGGCACCGGGATCCTGCTGACCACGCACTACCTGGAGGAAGCAGACGAGCTGGCCGACCAGATCGTGGTCATCGATCACGGCCAGGTCATCGCGTCCGGCACGCTGAGCCAGCTCAAGGCCAGCGTGGGCCGGGATGTGATCGAGCTGTCGGTCGCCGATCCCGCGCTGCTCGATCCGGCGGCCGGGGTCCTGGAGCAGGTCATCTCGGTCCGGCCGCGGCTGGACCGGGCGGCCCGCCGGGCGCACGTCCCGGCCGCGGGCGGCGCCGCTCAGCTGGGTGCGGTGATCAGCCGCCTGGCCGGGGCGGCCATACCAGTCGAAGAGATCGGGCTGCGGCGGCCGACCCTGGACGAGGTCTTCCTCGCCCTGACCGGCCAGTCCGGGCCATCCGGGACGCCCGCCGATAGCTATCAGCCAGCCGGGAGGAGCCAGCCATGACCATGACCGGGACCATCAGCCGGCCCGCCCGCGCGCCCGGGGCGGTCGCGTCGGCCGGGCAGGTCGCCCGGCGCGCGCTGCTCAAGTACATCCGCACGCCCAGCCTGAGCATCATGAGCATCGTCCAGTCGGGCATGTTCCTGTTCAGCTTCCGGTACGTGTTCGGCGGCGCCATCCACGCCGGGCCGACGAGCTATGTCGACTACCTGGTCCCGGCGTACGTGGCCACGATCGTGCTGTTCACCGGCGGGGGCATCGCGGTCGCGGTGGCCGAGGACCGGGCCCAGGGTTTCACCGACCGGCTGCTGTCGCTGCCCGTGCCGCGGCTGTCCCTGGTGCTCGGCCGGGTGGTGGCCGACTCCAGCACCAACGCCTGGTCGATCCTGACCACGGCCGCGCTCGGTTTCGCGTTCGGCTTCCGGCTGCCCGGTACCGGCGCCGATGCGCTGGCCGCGTTCGGCCTGTGCCTGGTCTACGCGGTCGTGTTCACCGTGGTGTTCATCGTGATGGGCCTGTTCGCGCCCAACGCGCAGGCCGCGCAGGGCATGTCGCTGATCGCGTTCGTGTTCGCGTTCATCTCCAGCGCGTACGTGCCGGCTGATTCCATGCCCGGCTGGCTCCAGCCGTTCGCCAAGTACCAGCCGATCACGCCCATGGTCAACGCGGTCCGGGCGCTGCTCACCGGCTCCAGCAGCAACGTGGGCCTGGCTCTGGCCTGGTGCGCGCTGCTGCTGCTGGTGGCCACGCCGCTGGCGGTGCTGCGGTACCGGAAGGCCTGACCGGCCGCCTGGCTGGGCGGCTGGCTGGGCGCCTGGCCGGGCGCCCGGCTGGGCGGCTGGCTGGGCGGCACGGCCCGGCATAGCCTGGGACCGAGCGGAGGGAGGCGGACATGCCCGCCGAGCGGATGCTGCCCAGTACGGAAGCCGCGGATCTGCTGGCGCTGACCCGGGAGCTGGCCGCCGCGGAACTGGCCCCGCTGGCCAGCGAGTACGAGGCCGAAAGCCGGTTCCCGCGGGAGAAGTTCCGGCTGCTGGGCAAGAGCGGCCTGCTCGGCCTGCCCTACCCGGAACGCTGGGGTGGCAGCGCGGTCAGCTACGAGGTGTACCTGCAGGTCCTGGAGGAACTCGCGGCGGCCTGGATGACCGTCGCGGTCGGCCTCTCGGTGCATACCATGTCCTGCTATCCGCTGGCCGCGTTTGGTACCGAGGCGCAGCGGGACGCGCTGCTGCCGGACCTGCTGGCCGGGGATCTGCTCGGCGGCTACGCGCTGTCCGAGCCGGAGGCGGGATCGGATGCGGCCGCGCTGCGTACCCGCGCGGTCCGCGACGGCGAGGCGTATGTCGTCTCCGGGACCAAGGCGTGGATCACCCACGCGGGCGCGGCTGACTTCTACGCCCTGATGGTGCGCACCAGCGACGACGGCAGCCGGGGCATCAGCTGCCTGCTGGCCGACGCGGTCACGCCGGGCCTGCAGCCAGGGCCGCTGGAGCACAAGATGGGGCTGACCGGCTCACCCACCGCCCAGCTCCGGCTGGATGCCGCCCGCATCCCGGCCAGCCGCCGGATAGGCGCGGAGGGCGACGGCCTGAAGATTGCGCTGGACGCGCTCAACTCGGGGCGGCTGGGCATCGCGGCGTGCGCGGTCGGGCTGGCCCAGGCCGCGCTGGACGAGGCGGTCGGCTACGCCCGGCAGCGCACCCAGTTCGGCCGGGCCATCATCGATTTTCAGGGCCTGCAGTTCCTGCTGGCCGACATGGCGGCGGGGGTGGAGTCGGCCCGGGCCACGTACCTGGAGGCCGCCCGCCGCCGTGACCGCGGGCTGCCGTTCCGCCGCCAGGCCAGCATCGCCAAGCTGGTCGCCACCGACATGGCCATGAAGGTGACCACCGACGCGGTCCAGGTGCTCGGCGGCGCGGGCTACACCCGCGACTTCCCGGTCGAGCGGTACCTGCGCGAGGCCAAGGTGCCGCAGATCTTCGAGGGCACCAACCAGATCCAGCGCATGGTCATCGCCCGCGAGCTGCGCAGGCCATCCTGAGCCGCGGCCGTAATGTCCCCGTACAGATAGGAACAGCGCGTGAAGGTGCACATCGACTCCGGCCGGTGCCAGGGACACGGCCGCTGCTATGACCTGGCCCCGGGGCTGTTCGGTGACGACGACGAGGGGTACGGCCAGGTGCTCGGCGATGGCGTCGTCCCGCCCGGCCAGGAGCGGGCTGCCCGGCTGGCCGTGGCCAACTGCCCGGAACGGTCGATCGATCTGTCCGAGGAGACCTGACATGACCGTGGATGACCGGTTCGGCCCGGACTTCCGGGAGCCGGGCGAGGATCCGTTCCCGGTCACCCGCAGCGAGATCATCACCGGCCCGGTGGCCGACTGGGCCACCGACTTCTCCCACCTCGAGCCGGAGTGGTCCGCCGACCCCTACCCGATCCAGGACGACCTGCGGCAGCGCTGCCCGATCGCGCACACCGGGCGGTTCGGCGGTGGCTGGCTGCCGACACGGTACGCCGACGTCGCCGCGATCGCCTACGACACCGAGCGCTTCTCCTCACGCGCCATCATCATGAGCAACGTCCGGCCGCCCCGGGAACTGGCCCCGGCCGGCGGCTCGCCGCCCATCTCGTCCGACCCGCCGTTCCACCACCACGCGCGCAAGCTGCTGCTGCCCGCGTTCACCAGGTCCGCGGTCAGCCGGCAGGAGCCAGCCACCCGGGCGTTCTGCCACGCGCTGCTCGACGCGGTGCAGGGCCAGGACGTGGTGGACGCGGCCCGCGACTACGCGCAGCACATCCCGGTCCGGGTCATCGCCAACATGCTGGGCTTCCCGCCCGAGGACGGCCCGCAGTTCCGCGAGTTCGTGGCCGACCTGCTGGAAGGCATCAACCTGCCCGAGGAGGAGCGCATCGAGCGGGTGAACCGGCTGTTCGACTACCTGGTCGCCCAGGTCGACGAGCACCTCGACCGGCCGCGGGACGACCTCACCAGCTACCTGCTCAACGCTGATCTGGGCGGCCGTAAGCTCGACCCGGACCACGTAGTCGGCACCATGGCCCTGCTGCTCATCGCGGGTATCGACACCACGTGGAGCGCGATCGGTGCGTCGTTGTGGCATCTGGCCGGCGCCCCTGCGGACCGGGCCCGGCTGGCCGCCGAGCCTGGGCTGCTGCCGGTGGCCATGGAAGAGCTGCTCCGCGCGTATGCGCCGGTCACCATGGCCCGGCTGGTCACCGGGGACCTGAACTGGCGCGGCGTGGACATGAAGGCCGACGACTGGATCCTGCTGTCCTTCCCGGCCGCCAACCGTGACCCGGCCCAGTTCGACCGGGCCGGCGAGGTCGTCATCGACCGGGAGGTCAACCGGCATGCCGCGTTCGGCCTCGGCATCCACCGGTGCCTTGGCTCGCACCTGGCCCGGATGGAGCTGCGGGTAGCGCTGGAAGTGTGGCTGGACCGGATCCCGGTATTCAGCCTGGCCGACCCGGACGCCGTGACCTGGGCCGCGGGCCAGATCCGGGGGCCGCGCACGCTGCCCCTGCAGATCCGTGGATGACGATGAGCTGCGCGCGTCGCCCGCGGACCGGACCGGGTCGCCGAGCTGCCCCGGCCGGGTATCGACGCCGACGCCGACGACGTGGCCGTGCGCAGCAGCGTCAAGAACCAGGCACCACAGCACCCGGACCTGCCGGTGATGCTGCGCATCACGCTCTCCGGCGCCGTGGACAGCGGGCATATCCGGGCCCGGCCGCGGCGCGGTCTCTTCCGGCCCCGGCGGGTGCGGCCGTGACCATGCCGGACCGGCTGCCGCTGCCGCCGCTGCCCACGCTGCGCGGCGGGCGGGTCATCCTGCGCGGGTTCCGCGATTCGGATGCCGATGACCGGCTGCGCCATCCCATCGACCCGGAGGAAGAGGACGGCTACGGCTCATTGTGGCGGCGGGAGTGGGACGGCCGCCGCTATCACACCCGCGAGCGGCTGACCGCGCCCCGTGGGCCGGACCCGCCCGGGGAGTACAGCTGGGCTGTCGAGCACGCGGGCGCGTGCACCGGCAGCGCCCGGCTGCGGGCGGACCCCGATCAGCACTGCGCCACCTACTCGGTCGGGTTGTTCGTGGCCAGCCTGCGCGGCCAGGGGCTGGGCCGCGAGGTGACCCGGCTGGTGCTGTCCTGGGCATTCGGCGAGCTTGGCGCGCATCGCGTCCAGCTCGAGGTGCTGGCCGGAAACCGCCGGGCCATCAGGTGCTACCTGGCCTGCGGGTTCCAGCCGGAAGGTACCCGCCGGGAGGCCGAGCTGTACCCGGACGGGTGGCAGGACATGATCCTCATGTCGGTGCTGTGCTCGGAGTACCCGCCGGCCTAGCCGTGGTCAGCGGCCCGGCGCGGCGACCAGTTCCCTGATCAGGTCGGCGTGCCCGTTGTGCGGGCGTACTCCTCGATCATGTGCTGGTCGCCCGGCGCAGTGAGCACCCCACCGGCCGGCCGCCGCGGCGGCTGGTCCCGGCCTCGGTCCGGTAGGTGCCGATGTTCGGCGACCCGGACACCCGCTTCCGCGAGCTGACCGGGATGCTGCTGGACGCCATCGCCCGGCCCCGGCCCCGCCCGGATCCGGCCGCCCCGGACCCGGCCGGCCGCGAGCTGAGCCCTCAGCCGCCGTCCTCGCCGACGGTGTGGAACTCCACCCGGTAGAGCAGGGTGTCGTCGCCGACCGGGCCCGCGTGGGCGGCCCGGCGGCGCAGCGCCTCGAGGTCCCGTTCGCCGGCGCGGCCGACGTCGGCCGGTGTGATGGCCGCGAACGGCACCAGCTCAATGCCGTCCACCTCGATCTGTCCCGGGCCGACTGGGTACCGGCCGCCCTGCCGCACGCGCGGCCGCTGCCACAGCCGGAATGACACGGTGATGTCGCCGCTCAGCACGCTCTCGCGCAGCTCGGGGCTGAACTCCATGATCCGATGCTACGTCTGGCCGCCGGGCGGCCAGAAACTGTCGGCGGGTCCGGCTATCGTCGAACTAGTCTTCTAACAACCATCAGGGCCAGGGAACTCACCGGTTGGGAGGTGATCCACGGTGTGCGACCGGTTACCCCGGCCGACCAGCGTGCGCGGCGCGCTGGACGTGCTGGGCCAGGCACTCGACTACCTGAACACCGCGGATCTGGCCGCGCTGCCGGTGAGTGGCCAGGCGGAAGCGCTGAAGTCGCTGGAAGCGGCCGAGGCTAAGCACACTGCGGCGCGGTCGGCCATGCTGTCCGCATTCAGCGCCGGCGGTGGCCCGGAATCCGATGGGCACGGTGCGGCCCGGGTCTGGCTGCGCTGGCAGACCCGGGTCACCCGCGGGGCGGCCGCCGGGGCGGTGGCCTGGATGAGACGGCTGGCCGCCCATCCGGTGATCGGCCGCGCGCTGGCCGCCGGGGAGATCTCCGCGTCCTGGGCCCGCGAGCTCTGCGCCTTGACCGACCGGCTGCCCGCCGGCGTCCGGGAGGACGCCGACCAGATCTTGTGCCAGGCCGCGGCCGAAGGCGCCGGCCTGGCCGACCTGGCCCGGCTGGCCGAGGCGATCTGCCAGCGGACCCGCGGCCCGGACGCGGACGACGATGACCGTTTCGGCGACCGGTACTTCCACCTCGGCCGCACAATCGGCGGCGTCGGCCGGGCTCAGGGTGACCTCACCCCGGGCTGCACGGCCGCCCTGTCCGCGGTACTGGACGCCCTGGGCAAGAAGGCCGGGCCGGAGGACCTGCGGACGGCCGCGCAGCGCCGCCATGACGCCCTGGAAGACGCCTGCCGCCGCCTCATCGCCACCGGCATGTTGCCTGCCCGCGGCGCCCAGCCCACCCAGGTGCAGGTTCACCTCGGGCTGGCCGAACTGCGGGACCTGCCCGGCGCCGCGGCCACCGAGCGCGCCTGGATTCGCAGCCAGGCCGCCGGCGAGGGCGCCAGCCAGGGCCGGCCAGGCTGGCTGACCGGCGCCGAGGCGCAGGCCGCGGTGTGCGATGCGACGTTCATCCCGGTGGTCACCGGGCAGGTTGACCCAGCGGCGCTGGGCCGGCTGACCGGCGCGTTCGCCGCGGCGCACGGCCGGCCGCTGACCCCGGGGGGTAAGCGGCGGCTGGCCCGGGCCCTGCTGGGCCTGGCCATCGATACCGTGTCCGGGCCCGGTGGCCTGGCTGCGGCCCTCCGCACCCAGCTGGCCGGCCTCTCCCTGTCCTTCGCCACCCCGCTCACCTCCGTCAGCCTGCCACTGGACGTCGGCGCGGGCCGCGAAAGCATTCCCGTCCACCTGCGCCGGGCGGTCACGCTGCGCCACCCGCACTGCGCCTTCCCCGGCTGCCGTCAGCCAGCTGGCGTGTGCGACGTGCATCACCTGGTGCCCCGGGCCGCGGGTGGTGTCACCGCCCTGCACAACCTGGTGCCGCTGTGCCGGTTCCATCACCTGATCGCGATCCACCACTGGGGCTGGGCGCTGCGGCTGAACCCGGACGGCACTACGACCGCGACCAGCCCGGACGGGCGCCGCATGTACCACAGTCACAGCCCGCCCGGGCGCGCCGCTTAGGTCCCTGGTTGGCCCGTGTTGCGCCGTCCCGGCTGCGCTTACAAGATGTGCCCATGACGGGAGAGTCGCCGGAGCTACGTGCTTCGCACCAGGACCGGGAACAGGCCGCCGAGGTCATCCGGATCGCGGCCGGTGACGGGCGGCTGACCGCGGACGAGCTGGATGACCGGCTGGAGAAGGCGCTGACCGCGCGTACCACGGGCGAACTGGCCCAGCTGACCGCCGACCTGCCCGCCGCGCCCGGCCCGCCCGGCGCGGTCACCGCGCAGCCCAAGGACCTGGTCGAGATCGAGTGCCTGGGCGGGAACGCCAGCCGGGTCGGCGACTGGGTAGTCCCCCGCCGGATGGAGATCCGCGCCACGGGGGGCAACGTGAAGCTCGACTTCACCGAGGCTGTGATCACCGGGCCCACGCTGCAGATCGACGCCGCTGTGCGCGGCGGCAACCTGATCCTGGTGACCAGACCCGGCCTCGAAGTGGACGCCGACGGGGTGAAGATGGTCGGCGGCAGCCTCAAGCTCCGGCCCGCCCGGGGCCCGGGCCAGCCGGTCCTGCTGCGGGTGGAGCTGGCCGGCGCGGCCTGGGGCGGCAACGTCGTGGTGCGGCCGCGGCGGCGGACCCTCTGGCAGTGGCTGCTGCGCCGCCCCCGAGAATGAGGGCATGGCGTGGATCGAGCTCGATGGTGCGGTGAACGTACGCGACGTGGGGGGCCTGCCCACCGAGGACGGCGGCAAGACCGTGGCCGGGCGGCTGCTGCGCGGCGACAACCTGCAGGATCTGTCGGCCGCTGACGTCGACCGGCTGGTCCGCGGCATCGGCGTAAGCACCGTGGTCGATCTGCGCAGCACGGCCGAGCTGCGGGCCGAGGGCCCGGCGCCGCTGGACGACGTGCCCGGGGTGCGGCATGTGCACTGCCCGGTGCTGCCGGAACAGGGCACCGCCACCGACGTGGTGGCCGACGTGCTGCTGACCCGGGACGAGGCGGACCGGTCCCGCTACCCAGCCGACCCGCGGGCCGGCCACTACCTGGGCTACCTGGAGGACCGCCCGGATCAGATGCTGGCCGCGATGCGGGCGGTGGCTACCGCGCCCGGCGCGGCGCTGGTGCACTGTGCGGCGGGCAAGGACCGGACCGGGGTGGTGGTGGCGCTGGCGCTCAGCGCGGTCGGCGTCCGCCCGGACGCGGTGGCCGCCGACTACGCCGCCACCGGCGACCGCCTCGAGCCGCTGCTGGCCCGGCTGCGCCGGTCGCCGACCTACGCGGATGACGTGGACACCAGTCCGGCCAGCGCGCACCGGCCCCTCGCGGGCACGATGTCCGCGTTCCTGGAGCAGCTCAGCGCCCGGCACGGCGGGGCCGCCCGCTGGCTGGCCGCACACGGCTTCGGGCCGGGCGAGCTGGGCCTGCTCCAGGCCAGGCTGCGCGAGCCCTGACCGCCGCGGCCACCCAGCTGGCCCGGCTACCTGAGCAGCTCGCGGGCGATCACCAGCTGCTGGATCTGGCTGGTGCCCTCGTAGATGCGGAACAGCCGCACGTCGCGGTACAGCCGTTCGGCGGGCACGCCGCGGATGTAACCAGAGCCGCCATGGATCTGCACCGTGCGGTCCGCGATCCGGCCCACCGCCTCGCTGGCGAAGTACTTGGCCGCCGACGGGGCGAGCCGCCGGTCGGTGCCCGCCTCGTACTGCGCGGCGGCGTCCAGCACCAGCGCCCGGGCGGCCAGGTACTCGGTCTGCGAATCGGCCAGCATGGCCTGGATGAGCTGGTATTCGGCGATCGGGTGACCGCCCTGGGAGCGTTCCTTGGCGTAGCTCACGCTCTCCTCGATCAGCCGGGCCGCGACCCCGACACAGACTCCGGCGATGGTCAGCCGCCCGTGAGCCAGGCTGCGCATGGCGGTCCGGTACCCGGCCTGGGCCGCCTGGCCGACCAGTGCGTCGGCGGGCACCCGGGCGCCGGTGAACGCCACGTCGGCGGTCCACGCACCGGCCTGGCCCATCTTGTGATCACGCGGGGCCACCGCCACCCCCGGCGTGCCGGCCGGCACGATGAACACCCCGATGCCCTTGCCCGCCGGGGCGTCCGGGTCGGTGCGGGCGAAGACCAGGAACATGTCCGCGGCCGGGGCGTTGGTGATATAGCGCTTCAGGCCGTCGATGAGCCAGCCTGCCCCGCCCCCCGGCCGGGCGCCCATTCCCCCTTCACCGTCCCCCGGCACGGGCCGCGCCGTGGTCACCAGCCGGCTCGGGTCGGACCCGGCATCCGGCTCGGTCAGCGCGAACGACGCGACCACGTCGCCGGACGCCAGCTGGGGCAGCCACCGCTTACGCTGCTGCTCGGTGCCGGCCGACACCAGCACCTGCCCCGCGATCCCGTTGTTCGTGCCGAACAGTGAGCGGAACGCCGGGCTGGCGTAGCCGAGCTCGATGGCCACCCGGACCTGCTGCGTGACCGACAGGCCCAGCCCGCCGTACTCCGTGGGCAGCGCGTAGCCGTACAGGCCCATCTCCTTGGCCTGCGCGATCAGCCGGGCCGGGATCTCGTCAGTTTCGTCGATGCCGGCCTCGGCCGGCAGCACCTCGCGCCGGACGAACTCGCGGAGCAGGCTGAGCAGTTCGTCGAAGTCGGCCTGGTTCACCATCTGCCCAGTGTCACATCCCCTGGCCCGCACCGGTAAGCCAGTGAGCCCGCAGCGGATTCTCAGCGTTTCCCCAGAAATGCGGGCGATACTGGTGCCTGGCTGGCAAGCTCAGACAAGGCAGCCGGAAACAGCACGGGGGCGCGCGGTTTTGCCCGGCCGGGCCGGGTATCTAACCCGAGCCGCCTGGCGATTCGGATCTCAGCTGGGAGGTCCACAAAATGGCTCACGTCAGCTGCCCGGTGACGATGCTCCGGGGGGTGCCGGTGATAGCCGCACCCGGGGAAATCGACGCTGGCAACGCCGGGTCGCTGCGGGCGGTACTGGCGGAGACCGCGGCCCGCGGGCACGCCACCATCGTGGTGGACCTGACCGCCACGCAATTCTGCGATTCGGCCGGCCTGCATGTACTGATCCGCGCGCACCGAATGGCGGTCGCCGAAGGCGGTGAGCTGAGGCTGGTCATTGGCTCCGGGGCGGTGCTGCGCACGTTCGCCATTACCGGCGTGGACCGGGTGATGCCCAGGTTCCCGGACCGGGCCGCGGCGGTGGCCCCGCTGCCCGCGGTGACGATCGACCCGGCCTGGCTGTCCTGGCCCGGCATCGTGTCGGCCGCCTGACCGCCGCCCGCCTGACCGCCGCCCCCGGCCGGGGAGCGTGGTCAGGCGCGCCGGGGGAACTGGCTGAAGTCTGGCGCCCGCTTAGCCTTGAACGCCTCCCGGCCCTCCTGTGCCTCGGGCGTGCCGTAGAACATCAGGTTGGCGTCGTGGGCCAGTTGCTGGATGCCCGCGTAGCCATCCTCGGCCGCATGGAAGCTGGCCTTCATCAGGCGCAGCGCGAACGGGGACAGCGCGAGCATCTCCCGGCACCAGGCGACCGTCTCCCGCTCCAGGTCGGCCAGCGGGACCACGCGGTTGACCAGGCCCATGTCCAGCGCCGCCTGGGCGTCGTAGCGGCGGCACAGGAACCAGATCTCCTTGGCCTTCTTCATCCCGACCAGCTGAGCCAGCGAGCTGGCCCCGAAACCGCCGTCGAACGAGCCGACCCTGGGACCGACCTGGCCGAACACCGCGTTGTCGGCGGCGATGGTCAGGTCGCACACCACGTGCAGCACGTGCCCGCCGCCGATGGCCCAGCCGGCCACCATGGCCACGATCGGCTTGGGGCAGCGGCGCATCTGGACGTGCAGGTCGGTGACGTGGAACCGCCCGGTGGTGTTCGGGTCGGCCTGGTAGCCGGTGTCGCCGCGCACCCGCTGGTCACCGCCTGAGCAGAACGCCTTGCCGCCCTCGCCGGTCAGGATGATGACGCCGACCGACTCGTCCTCGCGGGCCACGGTAAGCGCGTCGGACATCTCGATCAGCGTCTGCGGCCGGAAGGCGTTGTGCACCTCCGGCCGGCAGATGGTGATCTTGGCGATACCGTCGCTGGTGGTCTCGTACCGGATGTCGGTGTACGTACCTGACGCCTGCCAGGGGGTCTCGGTCGCAGCGGAGGTGGTGTCAGTCATGGGCCTCATTCTTCACACCGGGCCCGCGCTGGCCGGGACCCGGGGGACATCAGTCCCGGCGGGCCACGCCGGCCAGGTTGCCGGGCCGGCTGGGATCCCCGGGCCGGCCAGCCGGTGCGCCGGGCCGCCACAGCAAGACGTCCATAACCCCCCGGGCCGGCCAGATGGAAACCGCCGGAGAAGACCAGCAGCAGCCCGGCCGGCTGGCTGAAGCCGATGAATGGCCCGGCCCGCGTCCTGGTCGGCCAGGACGTTGTGGCTGCCGCCGAGCAGGTAGTCATAGGCCCAGGCGGCGTCGGCCCGCTGAGTGTCCACCCCCGGAGGCGGCCAGCTGGGCAGGTCAGTCATCCCGCCTCCTATGCTGGACTGGTGCGGCCCGGGCTGCGCGGCCGGACACGGGCCATAAGCGGCGCGGCAAAGCCTGGATTGTGACCAGAAATACGGTACATTTCGTGGTTGCACGATGTCGCAGGGTATGGGCAAAGGCGGCCTGGACCTGCGCTGCCCGCGGGTAGCTGACCCGCGCCGAATAGGCCCGGAATAGACGGCTTCGCGCCCAGCGCGCCGCCAGGATTGGTGCGGATGCAGTGCGGTCACAGATAACCGGGGACGACGGCCGGGACGCCGACCCGGCCGGTGTCGCCGCGTTCACCCTGGATCCGTCCGGCGCGGTGGCGTCCTGGCCGGTGCTGGCCGAGCAGCTGTTTGGCCGCGCGGCCGACGAGGTGGCCGGGCGGGACGTCTGGCCGCTGCTGCTGGCCCGCGCCGACCACCAGGAGCGGATGCGGCAGGGCCTGGCCGAGGCGGCGGCCGGCCGGGCCTGGTCCAGCGTGGTGACGCTGGCCCCGGGCTGCGGCGGCGGCCAGCTGGCCGTGCACTGCGAGCCCCTGGCCGGGCCGGGCGGCGGCACGCTGGTCATCGCGCAGCGGGCCGTGCCGCCGCGCCCCGACCTGCTCCGGGAGGCGGTGGCCCGGGTCGGCACCACGCTGGACCTGACCCGGACCGCGCGTGAGGTCACCGAGGTGGTGGTGCCCGGGTTTGCCGGCGCGGCCGCGGTCTTCGTGCTGGAACGGCTGCTCACCGCTGAGGAGCCCATCCTGGACCAGGCGAGTTCCGCCGCGGTGGTGCGGCGGCTGGCGGCCCGGCTGGCTGGCCAGCCCGCGGCCGTGACCGACAACCTGCTGCGCCCGGGTGAGGCCTTTCTGTTCGGCGCGGAATCACCCAGTTACCGCGCGATGACCTCGGGCAGCCCGGTGGTCACCGGGTACCTGGACCGGGAGACCGCGGACCGGCTGGCCCGCCGTCCGGGCGGCCGGGAGCCGGACGCCAGCTACACCTCGTTCCTGTCCGTGCCGCTCATCGCCCGCGGCGTGGTACTGGGCTGCGTGACGTTCGCCCGGGTGGTCGGCGCCCCGGGCTTCGACCAGGCCGATACCGAGGTGGCCGCGGAACTGGCGGCGCACGCCGCGGTGTGCATCGACAATGCGCGGCTGTACCACCGGGAACGGCGGGTCGCGTTTGTGCTGCAGCAGGGCCTGGTGCCCGCGGAGCCGCGGGTGCCGGAAGGACTGGAGGTGGCGGCCCGGTACCTGCCGGTCGGCACCAGCATGGTCGGCGGGGACTGGCACGACATCGTCGCGCTGCCCGGTGGCCGGACCGCGCTGACCATGGGTGACGCGATGGGCCACGGACCGGAGGCCGCCGCGGTCATGGTCCAGCTGCGCACCGCCGCGCATGCCCTGGCCGACGTGGAGCTGGCCCCGGAGGAGGTGCTGCGCAGGCTGGACCGGATGGCCGCGGCCATGTCCGGCACACCGTACGCCACCTGCCTGTGCGCGGTGCTCGACCCGGCGGACGGCTCGTGCCTGCTGGCCCGGGCCGGGCACCCGCCGCCAGTGCTGGTCCTGCCGGACGGCCGGACCGAGCTGCCCGAGCTGCCCGCCGGGCTGCCGCTCGGCCTGGCCGCCGGCTCGTTCGAGGCCGTCCGGATCGGCCTGGCTCCCGGTACGGTGCTCGCGCTGTACACCGACGGCCTGGTGGAGAGCCGCACCCGGCCGCTCGAGGACGGGCTGCAGGCGCTGCGCCAGGAACTCGGCGCCGCGCTGGCCAAGCCGGGTGGCAGCCTGGATGGCGCGTGCGAGGAGGTCATCCAGGCGCTGCGGCAGCGCGGCGAGGACGACCTCACCCTGCTGCTGGCCCGGATCCGCTGACCGGCCCGCCGGGCTGGCCGCCCTGGTTCGCCAGCCGGCTGCCGGATCTGGTTCGCTGCTAGGCATGACTTCGCTCGCACCGGTGGACGCCGTCCAGCCCCCGTCCTGGTTCACCACCGCTCTCGGCGCGGCGGCCGAGCCCGGCGCGGCCGAGGTCGCCGGGGCCACCATCGCCTACCGGGCTTGGGGCCAGCGCGCCCAGGGCGGCATCGTGCTGGTGCATGGTGGTGCCGCGCACGCCCGCTGGTGGGACCACATCGCCCCGCTGCTGGCGGCCAGCCACCGGGTGGCCGCCCTGGACCTGTCCGGGCACGGTGACAGCGGCCGCCGTGACGTGTACCGGCTCGATGTGTGGGCCGAGGAGGTGCTGGCCGTCGCGGCCGACGCGGGGATGGCCGGGCCGCCAGTGGTGATCGGGCACAGCATGGGCGGATTCGTGACGCTCCGTGCGGCCGGCATCTACGGGGCCGGGCTGGCTGGGGCGGTGGCCATCGACTCGCCGGTGCGGGACATCACCCCGGAAGAGCGCGCCGCCCGCGAGCAGCGTGCGTTCGGGCCGCTCCGCGTCTACCCGACCCGGGAGGCGGCCATGGCCCGGTTCCGTCCCATCCCGGATCAGCCGGTGCTGCCGTACATCGCCGAGCACGTAGCGGCGACCTCGGTCCATCAGGTGCCGGGCGGCTGGAGCTGGAAGTTCGACCCGCGTATCTTCGCCCGGCACCACCTCGTCCCGGCCCTGCTCACCCGGCTGGACTGCCGGGTGGCCCTGTTCCGGGCTGAGTACGGACTGGTGTCAGCCCAGATGAGCGAGGTCATGTACGACCGGCTGGGCCGGATCGCCCCGGTCATCGAGCTCCCGGCGGCCGGCCACCACGTGATGCTGGACCAGCCCATCGCCCTGGTCACCGCGATCCGCACGCTGCTGTCCGACTGGGAGCACTCGGAGCCCGCCACCACCCCGCGCCCCGCCGTCCGCTAGCCGGCCTGGCTGGGGCCCTCCAGCGCCGGGACCAGGGACGAACGGCCCTGCCCGGGGGGCACGGGCGCGCGCCTACTGGATGAGAGAGCACTGTGGAGGGGGAATGAAGCAGAGAGTGCCCACCCGGGCCTGGTACTCGCCCGGACGGCCTGGCCGCCGTCCGCGGGTCCTCGTGGAAGACGATCATCCGGCGCTGGCCATCTCCGACTTCTCCCAGTTCGGGCAGGCCGGCTTCGACGTGGCCTACTGCTCGGGCCCGGGGGTGGGCCCCGGGGACTGCCCGGTGCTGCGCGGCCAGCGGTGTGCCCTGCTCGACGGGGCCGACGCCGTGCTGCACGGGCTGGACCCGGGGCTCGGCGTCGCCGTGGCCATCCAGCAGCACCGTCCCGGGCTGCCCGTGGTCAGGCCGCCCGGCGGGTGCTCGGTACCCGGCCAGATAGCCGCGGTGCGCCAGGCCCTGGCCCGGCCGGGCCGGTAAGCGGCGCGGCATGGCGCGGCGGGTGCGGGGCTGGCGGAAACTGGCCGGTGCGGCCTGGGGCCCGCCCATGGACCCGCAGTTCTACGGTGACCTGGACGTCGACGCGGCCGCCCTGCTGAGCTACATCGACCACATCAGGGCCGCCACCGGGGTGCACGTGACCATGACGCATCTGGTCGGCCGGGCCGTTGCGCACGGGCTGGCCGAGGTGCCGGAGCTGCGGGTCCGGATCGCCCGCGGCCGGGAGCACGAACGGGACTCCGTGGACGTGTTCTTCATCGTTACCGCGGGCGGGGGCCAGGAACTGACCGGCGTCAAGGTCACCGGCGCCGACCGCAAGCCAGCCGTGGACCTGGCCCGCGAGGTCAGCGAGCGGTGCACGGCCATCGGTGCGGGCCACGACCCTGACCTCGGCCGCGGCAAGGCCCTGCTGTCCAGGCTGCCGCCGCGGCTGCTGCGCACCGCGCTGCGCGCCGGTGCCTGGCTGACCTCCGACCTCGACTGGGACCTGAGCCGGTTTGGCATGCCGCGGCAGGCGTTCGGCGGCGCCATGATCACTTCGGTCGGCATGTGGGGCATCAGCCACGCGTACTCGCCGCTGGCCCACTACTACCGGGTACCGGTGCTGGTCCTGGTGGGCGCGGTCCGCCCGGTGCCGGTGGTGGCGGGTGGCCAGGTCGTGGCCCGGCCCATGCTGACCCTGACCGCCACGTTCGACCATCGCTACGTGGACGGCTTCCACGCCGCGCGGTTCGCGGCCGCGGTACGCGACTACTGCGCGGCACCGGCCCGCTTCGAGCCCGCCCTGCCCAGCGGCGCGGCGCCGGCCCGCGCCACCGGCTAGCCAGGCTCGTCCGCGGCAATCTGCAGCGCCTTGCTGGTGTACACGCGGTAGCCGGCCTGGCGGTCGTAGCCGTGCACCTCCGGGGTGTCCAGGCTGCGCATGAAGGCCAGGATGTCCGCGCTGAACAGCTGGCCCGGCACCAGCACCGGGAAGCCCGGGGGATATGGCGTGACGAACGTGGCCGACACCACCGGCTGGCCGGTGCCCATCCGCTGCCCGACGTCGTCAGCCTGCAGGTACTCGCAGTAGCTGTCGTCGTAGGCCAGGAAGAACGCCCGGCGCACGTCCCCTTCCGCGGTTCCCCCGTCCCGGAACGCCGGGTGGAAGCCGCTGAAGCCGGGCAGCGGCGCACACGGGCTGGTCTGCCTGAGCACCGCGCGGGCCTGCGCGGCCTGCTGGGCCGGGCTCATTTCGGCCTCGTTCTCCTCCAGATCACGGACGATCTTGACCAGTACCTCGATGAGGTAAGCCACCGCGCTGCGGGTGGTGCCGATGTTCGTCATGAACAGCACGGTGTTGCGCGACGTCTTGTTGATCTGGATGCCGAACTTGTCCATCAGCTGCTCACGCTTGAACGTGGCTCCGTCGATCCCGGTCGGGCCGATGTACAGCGTGATCCGGGACGGGTCCAGGACGAACTCGTCGGCGGCCCACGCGGTGGCCATGCTGGCCAGCCCGTCGGCCAGCGGCCGGTCCAGGCCGGAGGCCCGGAACTCGGCCGGGATCAGCTCGGCGGTGGTCAGCGTGTGCATGTACCTGGCCAGCACCGGATGGGTGTCGATGGCCTCGCGCAGCCGCATCGCGCCCTCGACCTGCCGGGCCACCATCTCGTAGCCCTCCAGCGCGGCCTGCCGGCGGCCGATGTCCAGCGAGGCCAGGATCTGGTAGTTGGGCGAGGTCGACGTGTGCGTCATGTAGGCCTCGTGAAAGCTCTCCGCCACCTTCTGGGCAAAGTCCTGGTCGTGCACATGGATCATCGAGCCCTGGCGCAGCGAGGTCAGTGTCTTGTGCGTGGACTGGGTCGCGTACACCCGGATCCGGGCCCGGGCCGGGTCGGGCAGCAGCCGCCGGGCCAGCAGCGATTCGTCATCCTCCGCGCTGGCCCGGGTGGCGTGCTCGGTGGCGTGCTCGTCGTACCGGCGGCGGTACTCCGGGCTGCGCAGCTGGTAGGCGAGCGAGCGGGCCGCCCGCATGGCCGTCCGCGGCCGGTAGACCGGGTGGAACCGGGCGAACGCGAACCACGCCTCGTCCCACAGGAACACCAGGTCAGGCTTGATGGCCAGGCATTCCTCCAGTACCCGGCCCACGTCGTAGACGATGCCGTCGAACGTGCAGTTGGTCAGCATCAGCATCTTGACCCGGTCCAGCTTGCCCGCGGCCCGCAGCGCCAGCAGCTGGGATTTGATCTCCCGCACCGGCACCGCACCGTACATCGAGTACTCGTGCAGCGGGTACGCGTTGAGGTACACTACGTGCGCGCCCGCCAGCATCAGCCCGTAGTGGTGCGACTGGTGGCAGTTCCGGTCCACCAGCACGATGTCGCCAGGGGCGATGAGCGCCTGCGCTACGATCTTGTTCGCCGTCGACGTGCCGTTGGTCACGAAGAACGTGTGCCGCGCGCCGAACGTCTCGGCCGCGAGCTGCTGGGCCTGCCGCAGCGGGCCGGTCGGCTCGAGCAGCGAGTCGAGCCCGCCACCGGTGGCCGACGTCTCGGCCAGGAAGATGTCCAGGCCGTAGAAGCCGATCATGTCGTTGATCCAGTGCGAGTTGACGATCGACTTTCCCTGGGAGATAGGCAGCGCGTGGAACACGCCGGTGGGCTGGTGGCTGTAGTGCCGCAGGGCCTCGAAGAACGGCGTGCGGTACCGGGCGCCCACCCCGAGGAGGATGCTGCGGTGCAGCTCCAGTGAGCCCTCCTTGGCGTGGAACACCCGGCGGAAGTGATGGCTCAAGTGACCGGCGATGTCCTCGACGCCGATCTCTGTCATCAGGTACAGATCCAGCTCGGGCCGCAGCGTGGCCAGCTGCCGGGCCAGGCTCTGGGTGCGCTCCTCCGGGCACTGGCCGGCCAGCTCGGCGGCGATGCTGGCGTCGGCGAACTGGGCCAGGCGGGACAGGTCGTGCGGGGCCACCGGAGCGAACCGGCGGCGGATCACGCAGGCTTGCAGGTTGGCGTTCAGCCGCGCGGCCAGCATGGCCTCCTCGGCGCTGCCCACGATGACCAGCTCGTAGACGAAGTGATCACCCGGCCGCCGCCAGCTGCGCATCTCCTCGCGCAGCGCGTGCTCCTGGGCCGGGGTGAGCGTCTCGACCACGAGTACCTCGAAGTACGGCCGGGCCACGGTGGCCGTCCCGGCCGCGGCCGGCCGCGCGGCCACCGCGTCGGGGTCACCGTCCCCGACTGACCACCCGGTGCCGTCCCGGTAGGACTCGGTGACCAGGGCCCGGCTGATCCTGGCCACCAGCGCCGCGAACCGGGTGTAGCTGCCCGCCGCGAACAGGTCCCGGGCCCGCCGGTACACCTCTGGCCCGGGGAACGCCCAGTACCGCTCGAGCGGCCCGAGGTCGTCGAGTAGCTCCCCGGTGGTCTCGATCATCTCGTCGGCCGGCTGCGCGGTCAGGAACGCGCCGGCCAGCTGCCCGCTGGCCTCTTCAAGCCGGGACCAGGCGTCGGAGCGGGCCTGCCACCAGCTGTTGTACGCGCGGACCGGGGAGGTCTCGGCCATGTCGTCGCTCCTGCCCACGGGCTGCCTCGCCTTGCTTGAATATTCCCGCGCGGCCCAGGCCGCAGCAATGAGCCGGGGGATTCGTTCATCTCCCATTCGGCGTAACCGGGCCTGGGCGCCATGTACCGCCGGCTGTGGGCCGCGTTGAGCTGCTGGGTCAGGCCGGCCGGGCGGCCAGGTCGTAGCCGAACTGAAGATCCTGCCGCAGCGGCCCGGCCACACTGAGTTCGCGGCGCAGCTCGGCGGCGAATGCCGCGGCCTGGCCGCCCAGCACGACGCGGGACAGCACCGAGGTGGAGAACACGAAGCCGGCCAGCTCGCCCGGGGTCCACTCCCGGGGCTCTGGGAACTGGTACGAGCCGGACAGCCGGAAGCCGGCTTGCTGCAGGATGACCTGATCCGGCCGTTCCTGGCGGGCCTGGTCGTACCCGGGCGGCACCCGGCCAGCCGCGAGCCGGGCCTGCCACCGCCGCATGGTCGCGGCCATGGCCTGCTGCCAGGGTGCCGGGCCGTCCCACGGCGACCCGCCCCACAGCCGGGCCAGGAACCCGCCGGGCCGCAGCCAGCGGTAGGCGCGGGCCGCCACCGCCGCCCGCGGCATCCGGTGGAACGCGTTCCCGATGGCCACCAGGTCAGCCTGCTGCCCCGGCACGGCCAGCCGCTCGGCCGGGCAGGTCAGCACCCGGATGGCGGTCAGGCCGGCTACGGCGGCCTTGTCCCGGGTGACCCGGGTCATGTCCGGTTCCTGGTCCACCGCCCACACCTCGGCGAACCGGTCCTGCAGCGCGAAGCTGACCTGGCCGGTGCCGCAGCCCAGGTCGATGAGCCGCCCGGTACCGTCCGCGCCCGTCCGCCGGGCCAGGTCTTCGATCAGCGCCCGGGGGTAGGGCGGCCGGAACCGGTCGTAGTCCGCGGCCGCGCCCCGGTAGAGGTCACGGCGGAACGGGGGATCGGGCACCCGGCCAGTCTGTCGGACCCAGGGCGCAGGATGGGCACATGCCGCTGCAGAACCGGGTCACCCCCACCGGGGACATCGTGGCCGACCCGGGCCGCGGGCTGATCATGGGCAACCGCGGTTGCCTGCACGGCCCGGACCGTCAGCTCGGCACCAGCCGGTGGCGGACCACGGCCTGGATCTGCTGCGTGCTGGACTGGAACGGGCGCCGCCGCGACCCGATGCCGCCAGGCCAGTGGACCGCGCTGTTCTTCCTCGACGAGGCGACCGCGCTGGCCGCCGGGCACCGGCCGTGCGGTTACTGCCGCCGCGCCGACTTCGCCCGCTTCGCGGACGCGTGGCGCGCGGCCCGGCAGCTGCCCGGCCGGCCGCGGGCCCCGGACCTGGACCGGGTCCTGCACCGGGAACGGGTGGACCGGGCCCGGCGGCAGCGCACCCATAGCGCGCCCACCGGCGAACTGCCCGACGGGGTGCTCATCCGGGTGCGCGGCACGGCCGGGCTGCTGCTGGCCGGCCGGCTCCGGCCGTGGTCGTTCCAGGGGTACCGGGCCCCGCTCCGGGGCCCGCTGCCCGCCGAGGCCGAGGTGCTCACCCCGCCGTCCACGGTGGCGGCCATCGCGGCCGGCTACCAGCCGATGGTGCACCCATCGGCGCTGCGATGATGGCGCCATGATCGGACGCCTGCACCACGTGATCGTGGACTGCCCCGACCCGGCGGAACTGGCCGCGTTCTACTCCGCGCTGCTCGGCCTCCCGGTGACCTGGCAGGAAGACAACTTCGCGGTCGTCTCGGTGAACGGCACCACGTCGGGCATCGCGTTCCAGCGGGTCGCCGGCTACCGGCCGCCGCGCTGGCCGGACCCGGCCTGGCCACAGCAGATGCACTTCGACGTCATGGTGGACGACGTGGCCGCGGCCGGCCCGCAGGTGCTGGCCCTGGGCGCGCGCCCGCTGCCCGGCGGCGACGGGCCGGTCTACGCCGACCCGGCCGGGCACCCGTTCTGCCTCATTCCCCGCCCGGGGTGGGCGCCGCCCATCGGGACCCCGGCTTGACCTTGCCCCGGGGGAAAGCGGCACGGTGCGGTCATGACCATAAAAGCAGTCGCGTTCGACATTGGCGGGGTTCTGGAAATCACCCAGCCCGGCAGCCTGGCCCCCACCTGGGAACCTGTCCTCGGCCTGCGCCCAGGCGAACTCGCCCAGCGGCTGGCCGGGGTGTCAGCGGCCGGGGCCGTGGGCGCCATTTCCGAGCCGCAGGCCGGCCAGCGGATGGCCGAGATCCTCGGCCTGGACGCCAGCCAGTCCCGGGCGTTCCTGGCCGATCTGTGGGACGAGTACCTCGGCACGCTGAACACCGAACTGGCCGCCTATTTCGGCCGCCTGCGGCCGCGCTACCGGACCGCCATCATCAGCAACAGTTTTGTCGGCGCCCGGGACCGGGAACAGCGGCGCTACGGTCTCGGCGACCTGGCCGACCTCATCGTCTACTCGCACGAGGCCGGCGTGTGCAAGCCCGACCCGCGGATCTACCAGCTGGCCTGCCGCGGCCTCGGGGTGCGCGCCGCCGACATGGTGTTCCTCGACGACGTGCCGGAGTTCGTCGAGGCCGCGCGGCAGGCCGGCCTGCACGCGGTGCTGTTCCGAGACACCGGCCAGGCCATCGCCGACATCCAGGCGCTACTGGCGGGCTGACCCGGCGGCCTGCCGCGGGGCTGCGGCAGGCGGTCAGCGGCGGCCGGCCTGGGTAGGTTGGCAGCAGGGCGCGCGGCGGGCGCAGCCCACGGGCAGCCGAGGGAGCAGCCATGACCCGGTTCGTGCCGACGGAGGATGGCCGGACGCTGGCTGTCGAGGAATACGGCGATCCCGCCGCCTGGCCGGTGCTGGTGCACAACGGCACGCCCAACTCCCGGCACATGTACCCGCCGGTGGTGGCGGACGCGGCCGCCCACGGGCTGCGGCTGATCAGCTATGACCGGCCCGGCTACGGCGGGTCGGCGCCGCACCCGGGGCGGGCCATCGCGGACTGCGCGGCCGACGCCCGGGCCATCTGCGCGGCGCTCGGCCTGGACCAGGTGGCCATGTGGGGCATCTCGGGTGGCGGCCCGCACGTGCTGGCCTGCGCGGCGCTGCTGCCTGACCTGGTCGCGGCGGCCGCGTCACTGGCCTCGATAGCCCCGCACGGCGCGGCCGGCCTGGACTGGTACGCGGGCATGGGCCAGGAGAACGCCGACGACTTCCGCCAGTTCTTCACCGACCAGCGCGCGGCCCGGCAGAAGATGGCCCGGGACCGCGAGGAGGCCCTGGCCGCCACACCAGACGATGTGGCCAAGAACCTGCAGACGCTGCTGACCCCGACCGACGCGGCCGTGCTCACCGGCGAGCTGGCCGAGTACCTGGTCTGGTCGGCCAAGGAGGGCCTGGCCCCGGGCGACGAGGGCTGGTGGGAGGACGGCGTGGCGATGGCTAGCCCGTGGGGCTTCGAGCTGGCCCAGATATCGGTGCCGGTGCTGCTGATGCACGGGCGGGAGGACCTGTTCGTGCCGTTCGGCCACGGGGAGTGGCTGGCCGCGCACATCCCGGCCGTGGACGCGCGGCTGCTCAGCCACGACGGGCACCTGACCCTGCTCGAGAACCGGGTCGGCGAGGTGCACGGCTGGCTGGCCACCCAATTCTGACTGGGCGGTTACGGGCGGCCGCGCCGCCAGCGGGGCTTGCGCTTGTCCAGGAACGCGTGCATCCCCTCCCGGGCGTCCGGCAGCTGGCTGGTCGCGGCCATCACCTCGATGGCGTAGGCGTACGCCTTGGGCTGGTCCAGGTCGATCTGCGCGTACAGCGCCTGCTTGCCGATGCCCTTGCTCTCCGCCGAGCCCCGGGTGACCCGGTCCAGCAGATCGTGTACCGCGGTGTCCAGCTGGGCGGCCGGCACCACCGCGTTCACCAGCCCCCAGTCCAGCGCGGTGGGCGCGTCGATGACATCGCCGGACATGGCCATCTCCATGGCCCGTTTCCGGCCCACGTTGCGGGCCACCGCCACCATCGGCGTGTGGCAGAACCAGCCGCCCTTGCCACCCGGCGCGGCGAACCCGGCGTCCTCGCTGGCCACCGCGAGGTCGGTGCTGGCCACCAGCTGGCAGCCGGCCGCGGTGGCCAGCCCGTGTACCCGGGCCACCACCGGCTGCGGGATCTGCTGGATCAGCGTCATCAGCTCGGTGCACGTCACCAGCAGCGAGCGGACCGCAGCCAGGTCGGCCTCGGCCACGTCGGCAAAGTCGTGCCCGGCGCAGAAGACCGGGCCGGCCCCGGCCAGCACCACGCCCAGCGCGGGGCTGTCCCCGATCTCGCGGAACGCCTGGATCAGCTCGCGCATGTGCGCCAGCGACAGGGCGTTGCGCCGCTGCGGCCGGTTCATCGTTACGGTGGCGAAGTCCCCGGACTGGTCCACCAGGATGTGCTGGTACTCCATGGCCATCCTCCCTGAGGGCAGCCTACGCGCGATGAACCGGCCCGGCACGGTACGGTTCCTGCGCGCCCGGCGGGAGCTGAGCAGGGACCGTGACCCTGATCGCCCGTTCCGGCCCGGAGCCGGGCCGGACGGCTCGGTGACCGTGCAGCATGGTGGCCTGGAGCCCGATGCTGGCTCCTGGTTCGGCCACATCGTGCCCGGGACCGGGCAGCGGCGGATTTGCGGGCTGGTCCGGGCAGGCCCGCGGGACTACAGCTAGGGGGCCACCCGGCACGCTCTGGAAATAATGGCCGGGCCGTGTCGATTCCGCGGCCCGCCGTTCGAAGCATCAGCAGAGGGCCGGACAGCCGCGTCCGGCCCGGCCAGACAAGGAGACAGCCAGATGCGGTTCCTGATGACGACCACGGCCGGTGACCCGCCAGACGAGGAGATGATGACCGACATGGGCAAGTTCGTCGAAGAGCTGACCCGGGCCGGCGTGCTGCTGGCCACCGGCGGGCTCGACCCGGTGGGCACCCGGGTGACCGCCTCCGGCGGCCAGGTCACGCTGACCGACGGGCCGTTCGCCGAGGCCAAGGAGGCCATCATCAGTTTCGCCCTGGTCGACGTGCGGTCCAGGGACGAGGCCATCGAGCTGGCCAAGCGGTTCTGGCAGATCGCCCGCACCGGCGAGGGTGCGATCCAGCAGGTCTACGGGCCGGAATAAGCCGGGGGCCCGGCCCGCCCTGGTTGCCCGGCCCGGGCTGGCGGTGATCTGATCGGCTGGTGACCGCTGCCGAGACTCACCGCGCCATCGACGCGGTGTGGCGGCTCGAATCGGCCCGGATCATCGCCGGCCTGGCCCGGCTGACCGGCGACCTCAGCCTGGCCGAGGACCTGGCCCAGGACGCCCTGGTCGCGGCGCTCAGCCAGTGGCCCGGGTCGGGCATCCCGCCCAGCCCCGGGGCGTGGCTGATGAGCACCGCCCGGCACCGGGCCATCGACCGGCTGCGCCGCGACGAACGGCTGCGCCGCAACCTGGGCCAGCTCGGGCACGAGCTGCAGGCGAAGCAGCAGGCCGCGGTGTTCGACGGGCCAGCCGATACCGAGGCCGCGCTGGACGCCGGCGAGGTGCAGGACGACCTGCTCCGGCTGATGTTCGTGGCCTGCCACCCGGTGCTGTCCGCCGAGGCGCGGGTGGCGCTGACGCTGCGCCTGCTCGGCGGGCTGACCACCGACGAGATCGCCCGGGCCTACCTGGCCACCGAGCCCACCATCGCGCAGCGGATCGTCCGGGCCAAGCGGGCCCTGGCCCGCAAGCAGATCCCGTTCGAGGTGCCCGCGGCCGGGGAGCGGGCGGCCCGGCTGGCGTCCGTCCTGGAGGCCATCTACCTGATCTTCAACGAGGGCTATACGGCCACCGCCGGACCGGACTGGGCCCGGCCGGAACTGTGCTACGAGGCCCTCCGGCTGGGCCGCATGCTGGCCGAGCTCAGCCCGGACGAGCCCGAAGTGCACGGCCTGGTCGCGCTGATGGAGATCCAGTCGTCCCGGCTGCGGGCCCGGGCCGGCCCGGCTGGCCAGCCCATCCCGCTGCTCGAGCAGAACCGGGGCCGGTGGGACCGGCTGCTCATCCGGCGCGGCTTCGCCGCGCTGCTGCGCGCCGAGCGGCTCGGCCAGCCACCCGGGCCGTACGTGGTGCAGGCGGCCATCGCCGTCTGCCACGCCCAGGCCGCGTCGGCCGCGGACACCGACTGGCCGCGCATCGCGGCGCTGTACCAGACGCTGGCCGCGGTCGCGCCGGGCCCGGTGGCGGAGCTCAACCGCGCCGTCGCGGTGGCCATGGCCTACGGGCCGGCCCGCGGCCTGGAACTGGCCGACGCGCTGGCCGGCCAGCCCGAGCTGCGCCGCTACCACCTGCTGCCCAGCGTGCGCGGTGACCTGCTGGCCAAGCTGGGCCGGCCCGCGGAGGCGCAAGCCGAGTTCGCCCGGGCCGCCGGGCTGACCAGGAACGAGCAGGAGCGCGCGGTGCTGCTCCGCCGGGCGGCCGAGTGCGGCGGCCAGCCGTGATCCGCGGCCCGGGCGCGCGGGTATGCCTGCAGGGGTGAGCGACGCGACCAGCGGGCTGCCCGGCGGGCTGCGGCCGATGCTGGCCAGTGCCGGGCCGCTGCCTGCCGGCGATGAGACCGGCTGGGCCTACGAGCTGAAGTGGGACGGCATCCGGGCCCTGGCCTACCTGCAGGACGGCCAGGTGCGGCTGGTGTCCCGGCTGGGCCGGGAGATGACCCGCGCCTACCCGGAACTGCACCAGCTGCCCGGCCCGCTGCCGTGGTCGCGGGCGGTGCTGGACGGGGAGATCGTGGCCTTCGACCCGGCTGGCCGGCCCAGCTTCGAGCTGCTCCAGCAGCGGATGCACGTCAGCTCGCCGGCCCGGGCGGCCCGGCTGGCCGCGGCCGTGCCGGTGACCTACCTCGCGTTCGACCTGCTCTGCCTGGACGGCCAGCCGATGCTGGCGGCCGGGTACGCCAGCCGGCGTGCGGCGCTGGAAGGGCTGGGGCTGCCCGGCCCGTACTGGCAGGTCCCGCCGTCCTTCACCGGGTACCGGGGGGCTGACGTGCTGGCCGCCTCCGGGGAGCACGGCCTGGAGGGCGTGGTGGCCAAGCGGCTGGACTCCCGGTACGAGCCGGGGGCCCGGTCGGCGGCGTGGCGGAAGGTGAAGCACACCTACCGCCAGGAGGTCGTGATCGGCGGCTGGAAGCCGGGCGAGGGCGCGCGCAGCGGCCAGATCGGCTCGCTGCTGATCGGCGTGCACGGGGCCGCGGGACTCGAATACGCCGGGCACGTGGGCACCGGGTTCACCGCGGTCACCCTGCATCAGCTCGGCCGGCTGCTCGGCCCGCTGCGCCGGGACAGCACGCCGTTCGGCACCGCGATCCCGGCCGAGCACGCCAGGAACGTGGTCTGGGTGCAGCCCGTGCTGGTCGCCGAGGTCGACTTCGCCGGGTGGACCTCGGCCGGCCGGATGCGGGCCGCGTCGTACAAGGGCCTGCGCGCGGACCGGGACGCGGGCACCGTGGCCCGCGAGCCGGGCGGCCCGCCGCGCCGGTGAGGCCGGGCCGCTGGCCGGCGGCTGACGCTGGCCACAGGCCCCGTACCGTAGTCCCGTGGCCGTTCATCTCCCGGTGCGGCTCGGCCCGGCCATCACCAGGCCCCGCGAGCAGGTCGAGGCGGTGCTGGCCCAGAGCCTGCGCGAAGTGGGCCCGGACGGCCGGGCCGCGCTCGCCTGGGCCTGGGCGCTGACCGGCGGCCGGCCGTCGCCGATCACGCTGTCCCTGGCCCCGGGCTGCCCGCCGTCCCGGGCCGAGATCCTGGCCGAGGCGGCCGCCGAACCCGAGGGCTCCACCGCACCGCCCGGTGTGCCCGCCGAGTTCCGCGACCAGCTCCGGGAGACCCGTGCCGTGCTGAGCTGGCTGGCCGGCGCCAGCGACGAGATCCCGGTGGATGACGGCGACCGCGGGCGGCTCATCGGTGCCCGGGGCGGCTACGCCCGGACCGATGCGGACATCCGCCGCGTGCACGAGCAGGCCCTGCTCGGCCTCAAGGCCTTCGACCTGCCCGAGCCGCTGACCGCCGCGGCGGCCCGGCATCCCTGGCGCTGGGACCCGGAGTGGATGAACGCGGCCTGGCTGCGCGGGGTCCGCGACCTGCTGGGCTGGGTGCTGGGCGAAAGCGTTGCCTCGCCGCTCGGCCGCCCAGCCGCCGGGCCGCCCAGCCGGTACGAGCTGACCTGCGAGGCGGCCGCCGCGGACGGCGTGGTGCTGCAGGGCCGCCCGGGTGGGCGGCGGGTCGATCCGGACCGCTACCCGCCGCCGCAGTACGGCGAGGGCTTGCAGGCCGCGGTGCGCTGGCTGCGCGGCGAGACCACCGTCCCGCCGGTGGACGCCGCCGGTGACGGCCCGTACCGGCCTTCCCGGTAGCGGATCAGCACCGGCCGGGCGGCATCCACGGCCCACCCCGACCACCACCACGGTGGCGGTGGCGGCGCTGGGCATGGCCGCGGCTGAGCGGCGCATACCCTGGCCGCACGCGGCCGGCGGACCGAGGAGACGAGCAGTGCCCAGCGCGAGCGGGAATCAGCCCACCGGGGGCAAGGGCAGGAACCGCAGTGCCAAAGCGGCCCGGACCGCCGCGGCCCGGGCCCGGGTTTCCGAGATGCGCGCCGCGGAGGCCCGGCGCAAGCGCCGCCGCACCTGGCTGGCCGGGATCGGCGCGGCGGTGCTGGTCATCGTGGTGGCGGTGGGTATCACGCTGGCCGTGACCCTGGGCGGTGGCGGGACCGGGCCGGCCAGCACCGCGGGCGGGACACCGAAGCTGAGGCTGGCCGCGCTGGGCACGCTGGGCCGGCTCCAGGCCGTGCCCGCCGCCGGGCCGCTGGGGCCCGAGGGGGTGCCGATCCCGGCCGCCCCGCCGCTGACCGGCACGGCGACCAAGGCCACCGGGCAGCAGGTGGACGGGATCGGCTGCGACACCACCGAGCAGACGCTGTTCCACATCCACGCCCACCTGACCGTCTTCGTGAACGGCGCGGCCCGCCAGGTGCCCGCCGGGATCGGCATCCCGGGCGCCCAGGGGCAGCGCACGCCGGGCGGCACGTTCATCGACAGCGGCACCTGCTTCTACTGGCTGCACACGCACGCGGCCGACGGCATCATCCACATCGAGTCGCCGGTGCAGCGCACGTACACCCTGGGCGAGTTCTTCAACGAATGGGGCCAGCCGCTCGGCCCGGACCGGGTCGGGCCGGCCGCCGGGAAGGTGACCGCGCTCTACAACGGGCACGTCTACCTGGGCAACCCGGCCGGCATCCCGCTGACCCGGCACGCCCAGATCCAGCTCGATGTCGGCGCGCCGCTGGTCGCCCCGGAGAAGATCAGTTTCCCGGCTGGGCTGTGACCCGGCGGATGGTGGCCAGCCAGGCCTCGGCCGTGGCGGCGCCGAAACTGCGATTGACGTCGAAGCGGGCGGCCGTGATGCTGCTGACGTCCCAGCCGGCCGCGAACGCGGCCCGCAGCTCGTCCTGGCGCACCCGGCGCGGGCCGGCCGGGCCGGGCTGGTGTTCGCTGAAGCACATCAGATAGCAGGTGCCACCCGGCCGGAGCACGCCGGCCAGGCTGGCCACATACGGGCCGCGGTCGGCGTCGCTGAACGTGTGGAACACCCCGCAGTCGATGATGGTGTCGAACGTCAGGCCGAGCTCCCCAAGGTGCAGCGCGTCGGCCACCTCGAAGCGGGCCGGCACCCCGCGCCCGGCCGCCTTGCCGCGGGCCAGCCCGACGGCCCGCGGCGAGATGTCCACCCCGAGCGCGGCCGCGCCGTGCTCCGCGGCCAGCAGCGTCTGCTCGCCGGTCCCGCAGCCCACGTCCAGCAGCCGCCCGGTGAGCAGGCCCGCCCCGGCCAGCCGGGCGAACGCCGGCTGCGGCCGGCCGATGTCCCACGGGGCCGGGGTGCTCCCCGGCGTGTACATGTCGTCCCAGCCTGGTGTGGCCGTCATCGGCACCCTCCGGTTGCGGCGCGCCCGCGCGGGTGCGGTCCGCCCGTCCATCGTGCCACCGGCCGGCCCGGTGCGTTATTCGGCGCGGCGGTACCAGCGCCCGCTGACCAGGGTCCAGCCCAGCCAGCCGGCCGGCCCCCGGTAGACCACGGTCAGCCTCGGCTGGCCGGGCGCGCTGGCCACGGTCACCGTGCGCCGACCGGGATCCGCAGCGGCTGGTAGACGGCCAGGTCGAGCTGGCCCGGCCGGGTCGCCCGGCGGCCCTGGTTCAGGGTCAGGTCGCCAGCGGTCACGGCCACGCCCCCGCCGCGGCGCCCGCGGCCGCGTCACTGGTGATCCGGCCGTCGACCAGCCGGGCCACCCGGCCCGCGTACCGGGCGGCCAGGTCCGGGCTGTGCGTGACCAGGATCAGGGTCTGCCCGGCCGCGTTGAGCTCGGCCAGCAGCTGGCCGATGGCCTGGCCGTTGGCCGTGTCCAGTGCCCCGGTCGGCTCGTCGGCCAGCAGCAGGGCGGGGGAGTTGACCAGGGCGCGGGCGATGGCGACCCGCTGGCGCTCCCCGCCGGACAGCCGGGCCGGGTAGGCGTTGCGGTGCCGGGCGATGCCCAGCTGGTCCAGCAGGCTGGCCGCGCGGGCCCGGGCCTGGCCGCGCGGGGTGCCGGCCAGCTGAGCCGGCAGCAGCACGTTGTCGGTCACGGTCAGGTCATCCAGCAGGTTGAAGAACTGGAAGATCATCCCGACCTCGCGGCGGCGGAACCGGGCCACCCCGGTCTCGGTGAGCGTGTCGACCCGCCGGCCGGCCACGGTGACCGTGCCGCTGGTCGGCTTGTCCAGCCCGGCGAGCAAGTTCAGCAGGGTGGACTTGCCGCTGCCCGACGGGCCCATCACGGCGACCGCCTCGCCGCGCCGCACCACCAGGCTCACCTCATCCAGCGCGGCCTGCCCGCCTGGATAGCGCTTGGTCACCGTATCCACCGAAACCAGGGGGTCCACCACTCTCATGACACGATCCTGATCCGCCGCCGGATGGTGCGCCATGGACCGGCCCCCACCTCGCGGGTCGGCCTAGACCCACCGGGCAAGTAGTAAAGGTTATTGACTATCAACTATCTTGTCTATAGTGTCGGGTATGGCCGAGCCAGACCGCATGGAATACGCCACCCCGACGTTGATGCGCGCCGCCCGCGGCGCGTACGCCCAGTCCATCCGCGCCCAGCTGCAGGCCATCGGGGTCGACGACCTGCCCAGGAACGGTGCGTTCATCCTGGCCGGGATCGACACCAGCGGGGGGCCCCGGCAGGACCTGCCGGCCGGCCTGGGGGTCAGCAAGCAGGCCGTGAGCCAGCTCATAGACACGCTGGTGAACCGGGGCTACCTCACCCGCGGGCCCGATCCCGCCGACCGCCGCCGGATCAGCCTGGAGCTGACCGGGCGCGGGCAGGAGGTGGTAGACGCCGTGCTGCACGGCGTGGACGACGTCAATCACCGGCTGCTTGAGCAGGTCTCGGCCGGCCAGGTCGAGGCGATGCGCACGGTGCTGGCCACGCTGGCTGAGATCAAGGTCAGCGGCCTGCAGAGCGGCGCGGGCCGGCGCCGGCCGGCCCGCCAGTTCCGCCGCTTCAGCCCGGTCTTCCCGGTGCGTGACCTGGCCGCCGCGCTGGCCCACTACGCGGCGCTCGGCTTCGGCACGCTGGCCTACCAGGGCGGCGGCGAGTACGGGTTCGCCGACCGTGACGGCACCGGGCTGCACCTGGCCGCCGATCCGGACCACGATCCCGCGCACCACCACCCGGCCACCGCGTACCTGTACGTGCGGGACGCCGACGCGCTGTACGCGGAGTGGAGCCGGCCCGGCATCGGCGGGCAGACCCGGCCGGTGGGCCCCACCCCGTACGGGCTCCGCGAGGGGTCACACCTGGACCCGGACGGGAACCTGATCCGGTTCGGCTCGCCCGCGGCCGGGGAGTAACGCCCGGCGGCCGGTTCACCGCAGCCGGCCTGGCATGCTTGCAGACGTGGTGATGAGCGTGTCCAGCCCGGTCCTGGTCGGCCGGTCCGGCCAGCTGTCCACGCTGCGTGACGCGCTGGCCGAGGCCGGCCGCGGCTGCCCGGTGACCATGCTGGTCGGCGGGGAGGCGGGTGTCGGCAAGTCCCGGCTGCTGACCGACTTCGCCGCCCGGGCCCGCCGGGACGGCACCCGGGTGCTGGCCGGCGGCTGCCTGGAACTGGGCGCTGACGGGCTGCCGTTCGCCCCGTTCACCGCGGTGCTCCGGGAGCTGGTCCGGGACCTCGGCGCGGCGGGCATCGCCGGCCTGCTGCCCGCGGGCACGACCCGCGAGCTGGCCCGGCTGCTGCCGGAGTTCGGCGAGCCAGCCGCGGCGGAAGACGCGGGCGAGGCCCGGGCCCGGCTGTTCGAGCAGATCCTGATCCTGCTCGAACAGCTGGCCGGGACCAGCCCGGTGCTGCTGGTCATCGAGGACGCGCACTGGGCCGACCAGTCCACCCGGGACCTGCTGGCGTTCCTGATCCGCAACCAGCAGGCGCTGGACGGCCTGCTGCTCGTGGTCACCTACCGGTCCGACGAACTGCACCGCACCCACCCGCTCCGGCCGCTGCTGGCCGAGCTCGACCGGATCAGCTGGGTCCGCCGGATGGAACTCGGCCGGCTGTCCCGCCGGAACACCGACCAGCTGGCCGCCCGGCTGCTCGGCCACCAGCCCGCCCCGGACGTGCTCGAGGCGGTGTACCGGCGCACCGAGGGCAACCCGCTGTTCGTCGAGGCCCTGCTCGGCGAGGGCGAGCTGGTCCCCGGGCTGCCCGAGTCACTGCGCGACCTGCTGGTAGCCAGCGTGCGGCGGCTGCCGGAGGAGACCCAGGACGTGGTCCGGGTGGCCAGCGCGGCCGGCGAGCGGACCGGCCACGCGCTGCTGGCCGCGGTCACCGGGCTGGACCTGGCCGGGCTGGCCCGCGCGCTGCGGCCCGCCGTGGCGGCCAACGTGCTGCTCACCGATGAGGACGGGTTCGTGTTCCGGCACGCGCTGATCCGCGAGGCGATGAGCGAGGAACTGCTGCCCGGCGAGAGCACCCAGCTGCACAGCCACTTCGCCGAGGCGATCAGCGCCGATCCGGCGCTGGTGCCGCCCGGCCGGGCCGCGGTCGAGCAGGCCCATCACTGGTACGCGGCGCACGACACGGCGTGGGCGCTGGTCAGCGCGTCGGCTGCGGCCGCGGAATCCGGCCACGCGCTGGCCTACGCCGAACAGCTCGCGATGCTGTCCCGGGTGCTGGAGCTGTGGGACCAGGTGCCCGGGGCGGGGCAGCGCATCGGCAGCAGCCGGCTGGCCGTGCTCGAAGCCGCCGTCCGGGCGGCCGAGCTGGCCGGCGAGTTCGACCGTGGGATCGCGCTGGCCAAGGCGGCGCTGCGGGAGGTGGACATCGACGCCGAACCGGTCCGCGCCGCGCTGCTGTTCGAGGCCCGCGGCCACCTTACGTACCTGCTCGGCCGGACCGGCTTCACCGACGACCTGCGCGAGGCCGCCCGGCTGGTGCCGGCCGACCCGCCCACCCCGGCCCGGGCCCGGGTGCTGGAAGCCCTGGCCCACGACGTCCACCACCGGATTCACTGGGACGACGCCGACTTCCTGGCCGGCGCCGAGGAAGCGGTGACGGTGGCCCGGCAGGCCGGTGACCCGGCCACCGAGGCGGCCGCGCTCGTCACCCTGGCCTGCGCCCGCCCCCCGGGCCAGGACCTGCCGGGCATCCGGGCCCTGCTGGCCGAGGCCCGCGCGGTGGCCGCCCGGGCCAAGGCCTACCAGCCGCTGCTCCGGGCCGTGATCACCGAGTCGGACCTGCTGGAGGGGCTGGGCCAGCACGAGCAGGCGGCCGAGGTGGCCCGGGACGGGATCCGCACCGCCGCCGAGTACGGGCTGGCCCGGACGTCCGGCGTGACCCTGGCCGTCAACCTGGCCGAGCCGCTGGTGTCGCTGGGCCGGTGGGACGAAGCGGCCGAGGTCATCGAGCGCACCGATCAGCTGCTGCCGCCCACGCTGCTCCGGTCCTCGCTGTGGCGGCTGTCCGGGGACATCGCCGTGGCCCGGGGCGAGCTGGCCGCCGCCGCCGAGTCGGTGGCCGCGATCCGGGCCGCGCTGTGCGGCACCCGGTACAAGGACGAGCACCAGCTGGCCCTGGCCCGGCTGGAAACCGAGCTGGACACGGCCCAGGACCGGCCCGCCCAGGCGCTGGCCGTGGCCGGGGACGCGCTGGACCACTTCGACGTGCGGCGCTCCGCCCGGTACGGCTGGCCGCTGCTGGCCGCCGCGGCCCGGGCGTGCGCGGCTGCGGACCGCGATCCCGCGCTGGCCGCGCGGGCCGCGGCGCTGCGCAGCCGGCTGCGCAGCGTGGCGGGCCAGCTCCCGGTGACCGGGCTGGCCCAGCCGGCGCACCAGCTCACGTTCGCGGCCGAGATGATGACCGGACCCGGCCACCCGGACGGCGGCGCCCGCGCCGCCTGGGACGCGGCCACGGTGGCCTGGGAGGCGGCCGGCCAGCCCTACCCGCGGGCTGTCGCGCTGCTGGCGGCGGCCGGGGCCGCGCTGGCCGCGGGGGACCGGGACGGCGGCGCCGCGCGGCTGCGCCGGGCCGCGACCCTGGCGCGCGACCTGGGCGCCCAGCCGCTGAGCGGGCAAATCGCGGTGCTCGCCCGGCGGGCCCGGGTCCCGCTCGGCGGCGGGACGGGCCCGGGCGACGGCCCGGCCCCGGTCACCGGGCCGGACCGGCTGGGGCTGACCGCGCGCGAGTTGGAGGTGCTCCGGCTGGTCGCCGCCGGGCAGAGCAACCGGGACATCGCCAGCAAGCTGTTCATCTCGGCCAAGACGGCCAGCGTGCACGTGTCCAACATCCTCCGCAAGCTGGGCGTGACCAGCCGCGGGGAGGCCGCCGCCACCGCGCACCGGCTCCGCCTGTTCGACTCGTTCCCGGCGGCCAGCGAGGAGCCGTCGGCCCCGGCTGCCCGGGGGCGTTAAGCAGCAAGACGTCAGCCGCGGCGCGCTACCCCAGCGGCGATCATGGAGCCGGGCCCGGGCCGGGCGTCCCGCGGCCCGGCGGCCGGCCAGCTGGCCGCGTCCACGATGCCCGCCGGCTCCAGGTCCAGACCGTCGAACAGGGCGGTGATCTCGGACCAGGTATGGGCGTAGATGCGGGTGCCGTCCTGGGCGTTGTACGTGCTGGCAAACTGCGCGCCGGCCTGGCCCGGGGCGTACCCCACCGAGATGATCAGGTACGAGCCGGGCGCCAGCGCCCGGCTGAACCGGGCTACCACGTCCCGGGCCGCGGCCGCGTCCAGGAAGTGCAGCACCCAGCACAGCACCACGCAGGCCGGCTCGGCCAGGCTGAACCCGGCGGCGGCGATGGCCGGGTCGGCGAGGATCTTCTCCGGCTCGCGCATGTCCCCGGCCACCGCCACCACCTGGCTGGTGCCGCTGGCCAGCAGGGCCTGCGAATGGGCCACCGCCACCGGGTCATGGTCGACGTAGGCCACCACCGCGCCCGGGATCACCGCCCGGGCCGCCTGGTGGGTGGGCAGCCAGAGCGGTTCGGCGCCGCCGGCCCGCACCGGCGAGGTAGGCAGCCCGGAGCCGATGTCCAGGAACTGCCGGACGCCGTGCCCGGCTACATGGCCGATGGCCCGGGTCTGGAACCGCTTGTTGTCCAGCGCCTGCTGCGCGATGCTGGGCCGCTGCCGCCGGATCGCCTCGGCCGCCGCCCGGTCCGCCGCGTAGTTGTCCTTGCCGCCGAGCCAGTAGTCGTACATCCGGGCCGTGTTGGGCCTGGTCACGTCGAGCGGCTGCATGGACCGAAGCATAACCCGCGGCCGGCCCGTGAATGCAAACGTGTGCGGTGGGCACTGCTGCGCCGGCCGGTGCCCGGGCGGGGCCCGGCCGGGCAAGATTACCGGATGGACGTTCGGTTCGTGGGCAGCGGCGACGCGTTCGGCAGCGGCGGGCGGGCGCAGACGTGCATCCAGCTGTCCGCGGGCGGCCAGGTGCTGCTGGTCGACTGCGGCGCGACCAGCCTGGCCGCGCTCAAGGCGGCCGGGCTGGACCCGGCTGAGGTGGCCGCGGTCGCGGTCACCCACCTGCACGGGGACCACTTCGGCGGCCTGCCGTTCCTGATCCTGGACGGCCAGTTCTCCCGGCGCACCGCCCCGCTGCTGGTCGCCGGGCCGCCCGGGACCCAGGCCCGGCTGGCCGCGGCCATGGAGACCCTGTTCCCCGGCTCCAGCCAGGTCCAGCGCCGGTTCCCGGTCCAGGTCACCGAGCTGGCCACGGACGGGACGCCGGCCCCGCTGGCCGGGGCGGTGGTCCGCGGCTGGCAGGTCGAGCACGCCTGCGGCGCCCCGCCGCTGGCACTGCGGGTCGAGCTGGGCGGGGCGACGTTCGGGTACTCGGGCGACACACAGTGGACCCCGGCGCTGGCCGAAGCGGCCCGGGGCGCGGACCTGTTCGCGGCCGAGGCCTACACCTACGACCGGCCGGTCCGCTACCACCTGGACTACCGGACGCTCTACGCCCACCTGGGCGAACTGCACGCGGACCGGATCGTGCTCACGCACATGTCCGGCGCCATGCTGAGCCGGCTGGCCGACGCCGCGCTGCCCGCGGCCTACGACGGCATGACGGTCCGCCTGGGGTGAGCGGATGAGCGCTGAGCGAATCACCGTGGTCAGCGGGGTCGGCGCCGGCATCGGCCGGGCGGGAAGGGACGCCGGCCGAGGCCGGGCCGCGCAGCAGGGACTACGAGCTGGGCGACGCCGGGGGCAGCCACGCCATCAGGGCCGTGCGGCCGGGCTGGCCGGGGCCAGGGCCGCGCTGGCCGTGTCCCAGTCCGGCAGGCCCGGCGGGCCGCCGAGCGGCGCCCAGAAGTCGGCTCCGGGCGGTGCCTCGGCCCGGATGCGCGCGCCGCCGGCCCAGGCCGCGGCGAAGCCGAGCCGCCACGAATGGAGCAGGGTCCGCGTCCCACCACCGGCCGCCCCGGTGCCGCGGGCCGCTTTCCCGCCCGCCCGGCTGAACAGCGGGTCGCCCTCGATCGGGTGGCCGGTCCAGGCCAGATGTACCCGGATCTGGTGCCGCCGCCCGGTGACCGGGTGCACCGCGAGCAGGGTGTGCTGGCCGTCGCCGGACACCCGGAGGAACGTGGTCACCGACGGGTAAGTGCGTACTTCCTGGAACTCCGCCCCGGGCGGGATGAACCAGCAGCTCCGCGTGGCGTCGAACGCGATCGACTCCCGGCTGGCCGCGATCCGGACCCGGTTCTTGCGGCCCACGCTGAGCGGCAGCTCGATGGTGCCCCGGCTGGGCAGCCCGGCCGACCGGGTGATGGCCAGGTACACCTTGTCCACGGTGCGCTTGCTGAACTGCCGGGTCAGGTCACCGTGCAGCCGCAGGTCCTTGGCCAGCAGCACGGCCCCCGAGGTGACCTTGTCGATACGGTGCGCCGGGTACAGTGTCTCGCCGGCCTCGGCGGCCAGCCGGACCAGGTCCGTCTCGTGCCGCTCGCCCATCACCGCCAGCCCGGCTGGCTTGTTGAGCACCAGCACGGCGTCGTCCTCGTAGCAGACGGCGCCGGCTCGGATCTCGGCCCACCGGGTCACCGGCCAACCGTACCCGGCCGGGCACCGGCCGTCGTTTCACCGGCTGGCTACAGGGGCACAATTCCGCCGTAAACAGCGGACGACGCGCGGAACAGCAGCCGCCGCGGAGCCGCCGCTTGGCCGGTGCGGGGCGCGGATCCGCGGCAACACGTGACGGTGAGGCCCATCGTGTGGGGAATCGGGGAATCAGCGCGGCGCCGCGGGCGCTGGCTGGCGGTCATTACCGGCGCAGCCGGACTGCTGCTCACCGCGTGCACCGGCGGCGGCGGCCCGGCGGCCGGCGGCGGGCACAGCCCGGCCGGGCACAGCCCGGCGGCCCGGGTGGCCGGCGCGCCGGTCATTACCCCGGCCAACGGCAGCCAGCACGTCAGCACCTCGGCGGCCATCACGGTCACCTCGGCGGGCGGCCCGATCCGCAGCGTGCAGGTGACCGCGGGTCATCACCAGGTGCCGGTCAGCGGCCAGCTGAGCACGGCCCCGGGTGGCAAGCGGGGCACCTGGCACAGCACCTGGGCGCTGCACACCGGGCAGCGGTACACGGTGACCGCCACGTCGGCCGGGCTGGACGGCGGTAAGGCGGTCAGCAGCACGAGCTCGTTCCGCACGCTCACCCCGGCTGATACGTTCACCACCGAGATCTACGAGGGCTATAAGCAGACGTTCGGCGTCGGCATGCCGATCATCCTGTACTTCAGCCAGCCGATCACCCGCCGCGCGGCCGTGGAGCGGGCCCTGCAGGTGACCAGCTCGAAGCCGGTGTACGGCACCTGGTACTGGGACGGTGACAAGACGCTGTACTTCCGGACGCAGAGCTACTGGCCGACGCACACCACGGTGAGCTTCGACGGGCACCTGGACGGGGTGGAAGGCGCCAAGGGCATGTACGCCACCGCGGACCTGACCCAGACGTTCCGCATCGGCGGCTCGCTGATCGTCACGGCCAGCACGGCCAGCCATTACATGCACGTCTACCGGAACGGCCAGCTGCTCTACACCTGGCCGATCAGCACCGGCCGGCCGGGTGACGACACCCCGGACGGGACCTACCTGACCATCGACAAGGCCAACCCGGTGCTGATGACCGGCCCCGGCTACAGCCTGGAGGTGCCCTGGTCGGTCCGTATCACCTGGAGCGGCGACTACCTGCACGACGCGTACTGGTCGGTGGGCGAGCAGGGGTCCATCAACGTGAGTCACGGGTGCGTGAACATGCCGCCGGCCGACGCGGAGACGTACTACCTGATGGAGAACCCGGGCGACCCGGTCATGATCACCGGCAGCCCGGCCGCGGGTACCTGGGACAACGGCTGGACGGTGTGGTTCCTGTCCTTCAAGAAGCTGGTCAGGGGCAGCGCGCTCGGCGAGGCGGTGCAGGCCGGCCCGCAAGGCAGCCGGTTCGTGAACCTGTCCGCGGTGCCGCCGTCCACGGCGTCCTACCCGCTGCAGACGGCCACGCCGGGCAGCGCGGCCGCGTCGTAGCGGCCCTGGCGCCGGGCCGCGGCTGTACCGCGGACGGCCGGTGCCGCTGGCATGGTGGCGGTAACCTTGGGGTCAAGCGCGGGTACAGTCTGGTTGTTGTCAGTATCACCCAACCGGCCCCGGCGGGCTGCCGTCGCGGCCCGGGCAAAAGGCCGGCCCGGCCAGCTGGAATGGAGGGCCTTTCCGCCTCGGCCAAGCAGGATGTGCGGTTCCTGCGCAGCCGGAATGTCCACCTCTGTATCGATCGCGGGTCTGTTGTGGGTAGACGGATTAGCGCCCTGGTGGGGGGCGGTGTACTGGCCGCCGCGGCGGCGGGCTGCTCCAGCGGCGTGGCCCCGCTGAGCGTTCGGTCGCCCGCCCCGGCCAGCACGTCGTCACCGGCCCATTCGTCACCGGCCCGCTCGTCGCCGGCCCGCTCGTCGCCGGCCTGGCTGGGCTCGCCAAGCCCGGCCACGTCGCCCACTCCGCCGCGGCCCGCGGCGCACATGGCCCTGCCGCTGCCCGCCGGCACCCAGCGCAACCTGCCCGCCGGTGTGTTCTACCTGCTCGCAGGCAAGGGGCTGGCCAGCCTGAACGTGTGGCAGGTGACCGCCGGGGGCCGGGAGCGGCAGCTCACCCATAACCGGCGCGGCTTCGGCATCGACGCGTTCGACGCGTCCCGCGCCGGGATCATCCTGGCCGACGGCACCAGCAGCGGCGACGACCTGGCCCGGCTGACTCCCCATGGGCCCGCGCTGCTCCGGCAGACCAGCGGCCGGCTGGACCTGCTGCATGGCAGCTCACCAGATATCCGGGACGACGGCACGATTGGTTACGTCACCCCGCCAGCCCGGCGGGGCAGCCGCGCCGGGACCGAATTCGTGATCTGGACCCGGCGCTCGTTCGACGGCCGCGGCAGCGTGCTGCTCCGGCAGCACCACCCGCTGGCCGGCCCGGTGTTCGGGCCGCACGGGCAGATCGCCGTGGAAGGCTGGGTCGGGCCGCCGGGGCAGCGCAGGCCGAGCGTGATCATTTACCGGGAAGGTACGGAGCGGCGGCTGCTCACCGGGATCGACGCCATCCCGTCCCTGGTGGCCTGGGGCCAGCAGGCGCCCGCCCTGGCCCTGGCCTTCCCCGCGCACGCGGCCGAGCTGCTCTTCCCGGGCGGCCGGCGCCAGCTGCTGCCGGTCGGCTGGCAGCCGCTGGCCTGGAACCAGGACGGCACCAGGCTGCTCATGCAGTCCGCTACCGCGCTCGGCATCTGGTCGCGGTCGGCACCGGGGCGGGTAGCCCGGATCGGCGCCATCACCCGGGGCATGCAGATCTTGCAGGCGGACTGGCTGACCCGGAAGGCGCCACTGTAGCGACGGGGCGGAAGAAACCGGGCCGCGGCCGGGTTCCCGGCTATGTGACCGACGTACCGCTGTCTATGCTCGACCTGTCCCCGGTGGCCGCGGGCACCACCGCCGGCCAGGCACTGCGGCACACCACCACCCTGGCCCGGCGCGCCGAGGAACTCGGCTACCAGCGGTTCTGGGTCGCCGAGCATCACAACATGCCCGCCATCGCCAGTTCCGCACCCGCCGTGCTGATCGCGCACCTGGCCGCGTCCACCAGCACCATCCGGGTCGGCTCCGGGGGGGTGATGCTGCCCAATCATGCCCCGCTGGTGGTTGCGGAGCAGTTCGGCACGCTGGAGGCGCTGCACCCGGGCCGGATCGACCTGGGTATCGGCCGGGCCCCGGGCACCGACCAGCTCACCGCGCTGGCCCTGCGCCGCACCATGGAAGGGCTGTCCGCCGAGGCCTTCCCGCAGGAGCTGGCCGACCTGATCGGGCTGCTGCGCGGTGCGGTGTTCACGGGGGGCGGCCTGCTCGGCGGGGAGGAAGGCGCCCGGCCGTCCATCACTGCCACCCCGGGCCAGGGCGACATGCCCGCGATCTGGCTGCTTGGCTCCAGTGGGTACAGCGCCCAGCTGGCCGGCCTGCTCGGGCTGCCGTTCTCCTTCGCGCATCACTTCAGCGCGGTCAACACCGTGCCCGCGCTGGCCCTGTACCGGCAGTACTTCCGGCCGTCGGAGTGGCTGCCGCGTCCCTATGCGATGGTCGCGGTGAGCGCGATCTGCGCCGACACCGACGAGCGCGCGCAGTGGCTGTCCGGGCCGGCCGCGCTGTCCTTCCTCCGGTTGCGGGCCGGGATGCCCCAGCCGCTGGCCAGCCCTGAGGAAGCGGCCGCCTACCCTTATTCGGAGCGGGAGCGGGAGTTCACCCAGGACCGGTTCACCGGCCAGGCGGTGGGCTCGCCGGAAACGGTCCGGCAGCGGCTGGCCAGCCTGCTCGAGCAGACCCAGGCCGACGAGCTGATGCTGACCACGATGGTGTACGACATCGGGGACCGGATGCACTCCTTCGAGCTGATCGCGGACAAAGTGGCGGGCAGCCTGGCCCGGCCCGGGCCCTGACCGTCCTGGACGCCTGCGCCGCGTTAGCCGCCTGATCCGGGGTAGTCATGGCCCCTGATCCAAAGAGGGCGGACGTGATGGCAGATAACAGCGCTACGCTGCAGGCGGTGCGGCCCGCGGCCAGTTCGGCCGAGTCGGCCGGGGAGCCGGGATTTTCGGCGGCAGTGGCCTGCTGCCGCGGTACGGGGCGGGCTGCCTGCTGGCCGCGGCGGTCATCGCGCTGGCCTTGGTCGTACCGGCCTTGGTCGCGCCGGCCTGGCTGGCCGCGCTGATCATCGGGGCCGCCTGGGTGGCCGTGGCCGTGGCCGGCCTGTCGGCCGTGGCCGGCCGGAGCCAGCTGGGCCGGGCCACGCGGGCGGTGCCGGAGCAGGCGGCGGCGAGCGTCCGGGCTGACGTGGCGGAAATCAAGGAGAGGGCACACCGATGAGCGCAGCAGACAGCAGCCGGGGCGGGCGGGCGGCCCCCGGTCGCGCCGTCCCAGACGACCCGCAGGCGCTGGTCGACGAGATCAACCGGACCCGGGCCGAACTCGGCGAAACGGTCGAGGCCCTGGCGGCCCGGGTAGATGTGAAAGCCCGGGCCCAGCAGCGGGCGGCCCAGGCCGGCACGGCGGCCTGGAACGCGGCCCCGGTCCCGGTACGGCGCGGTGCGCGGCGGGTGGCCGGCACGGCGGGCCAGTACCGGATGCAGGCCGCGGTGGCCGCGGGTGCGGTGCTGGTGGCCGGCTGGCTGGTGCTCCGGCGCCGCCACCGCTGAACCCGGCCGCTACCGCTGACCCAGGGTTCACGCCGGCCCACGGCTACCCGGCTGCGGGCGCGTTCCCGTCCGCGGCCGGGAAGCAGGTCAGCTGGCCCCCAGGTCAGCTGGCCCAGCGGCGGAAATGCGGCCTGGACTGGTGCCGCCAGGTGCGGTTGGCCTGTTTCTTCAGCCGATCGGCCCGCTCGGACTCGCGCTCGTACAGCAGGCCGTAGCTGAACGCGTTCTCCCCGGCCAGCTGGGCGCCGATGCCCAGTTCCCGGTCCACGCCGCGGGCCACTATGGCGTCCTGGTGGTCGCCCAGCACCGTCTGCACACGCTTCATCTGCCTGGTGAACCGCCGGGCCGGCTTGCCAATGGCCGGGCTGACTGCCTCACCCGCGTACCGGGCCCGCTTGGCCGCCTTACGTGCCTCGTGGTACGCGACGTCCTGGTCGGGGCCGGGGCGGGCCCGCTGGGCCCGCCGTATCCGCTTGGCGGTGCGCCGGTAGGCGCGCCGGGCCTCGGCCGGCAGCACGCGGCCGGCCGGCCGGGCGGCGGCGGCCGTAACGGGCGGCGCGGAAACCAGGTCGTCCAGGGCGTCGAGCAGCGCGAAGTACCGCTCCGAGTCCAGCGCCGCCAGCGCAGCTTTCCGCGCGGCCGCCTGCACCGGGGCGAAGTGCCCCTGGACCCGGGCCATGACCGGACCGAGCACCAGCTCCTGCGGGGTCGCCCGGATGCTGCGCTCCAGCCGGGTGGCCAGCACCTCCGCGTCCCGGGCCGCGCCCAGCACGATGCCGAGCCACTTCAGCTCGGCGGTCAGCTGGCTGGTCCGTGACTCCGGGATGACCTGGCCGAATGACTGCAGCGTGCTGCGCAGCCGGCGGGCCGTGACCCGCATCTGGTGCACCGAGTCGGGCTCGTCCAACCGGACCATCGGGTCGAGCGCCTTCAGCCGGGCGACCTGCTGCTCCAGGAACGCCAGCACGACCGCGCCCGCCGAGCCATCTGGAGCCTGCTGCCGCCCGTTGCGGGCCGCCGGCTGATCGGCTTCAGCCAGCTGATCCGCCAGGGCGCGTTCGAGCTTGGCCGTCCGGGATGACGGCCGGAGCCCCTCGCGGCGGAGCCACGCGTCGGCGTCCTCGAGCAGCCCGGGGCGGCCGCCGGTCAGCTCGACCTCCACCTCACCCCACTGGGAGATGGTGGTCTCCTCGCCGAGCGTCTGCGCCGAGACGTCGTCCGCCGCGATCTCGGCCAGCGAATCACCTGCCGCGTCGACCAGCGTCAGCACCTGGCGGCGGGTATTGATCCGGGCCACCGGCCGGAGCGGGCCGCCCCGGGTGTAGACCCGGACCAGCCGGGCCAGCTCAGCTGGTACCGTGCGGCCGCCGCGGCCCAGCGGCTGCCTGATCTCACGCCGGGTGCCGCCGCCCAGCGGCAGCTTCAGGTGCCAGCCCGCATCGTTGCCACCGCGGCGCCGGCGGAGCGTGATCCCGTTACGGATCAGCCGCAGACCGTCGGTGTCGTAATACTCCGCTTCCAGCACTTCTTCGTGCGGTGCTGAGGCGGCGGCCACCTGCGGCAGGCGGTCCAGCCGTGGCATCGCCCGGCCGGGCTGGGCCTCGTACTTCCGTTCGGTTTCGTTGGCATTGGTTGCACTCATGCGCGGCCACTACCCAAGGACAGTCGGGGAACACCAGCCAACCCTGATTGGCCGCCGTGTTTGGCGGCTGGCTCCCGGGTACTCGTTGGGCGCTGTCCGTAAATAGGGAGGTTCCCAAATGTCAACCGGGGCCATTATTGCGATCATCGTGGTGATTCTGGTCGTGGCCGCGCTGCTCATCGGCCTGTCGGCAGTTAACCGCCGGCGTCGGCTGCGCGAGCGCTTCGGGCCAGAGTACGACCGCGCGGTCAACGAGCGCGGCAAGCGGGAAGCCGAGGCCGAGCTGGCCGAACGAGAACGCCGGGTCCGCCACCTTGATATCAAGGAGCTGACCCCCACCGCACGCGCCCAGTATGCGTCTGAATGGACCGCGGCGCAGGAGCAGTTTGTGGACGCCCCCCAGGCCGCGGTAACCGGGGCGCAGACCCTGGTCACGGCGGTAATGGACGACCGCGGCTACCCCACCGACGCGTTCGACCAGATCGTGGCGGATCTGTCGGTCGAGCATGCTGCCACGCTGGACCACTTCCGCGCCGCCCACGACATCAGCCAGCGAGCGGCTGCGGGGACCGCGTCCACCGAGGATCTGCGGCAGGCGATGATCCACTACCGCGCGCTGTTCACCGAACTGCTCGGCCAGCCCGGCAGCTCGGCCGGCCAGGCCCAGCTCGGCACCGGCCAGCTCGGCACCGGCCAGCCGCCGGTAACGGACATGCGGGAGAGTCCCGCCGTCGGCCAGAACCGGGCCGCCGCTGCCCCGGCCGGGACCCCGCCCGGTGACGACGTCACCGGCGAGCCCATGACCGGCAGCACCGTGTCCGGTAACCCGGTCCCCTCGCAACCGCAGGAGAGGTGAGCGATGACCTCGCGACGAGAAGACATGATGGACGCACGCACCGCCGACCCGGCGGGCCAGAGCGTAACCCCGGACCTCAGCCTGGATCAGGCCGTGCGGCCGCCACGAACCGAGCCGGGACCGGCCCAGGCCGCCGGCAACAGCACCGTTCCGGACGGCCCGGCCGCCGCCGACGACGACCTGATAGTCCTGGACGACCCGGCACCTGAGGGCGGCCGCGCGGCTGCGGGCGAGCGCGCCGCTGCGGGCAACGTGACCGTAGCGAACGAGCCCGGCCTCGCCAACCAGCCCGGCGCCGTGCCTGCGCCCGGCGCGGCGGCGGGCGGGACACTCGCCGATGACGGCGCGGACACCACACCGGCGGCCGCACTGGCCGAACAGCAGTGGCCGGGCATCCAGGCCCTGTTCGTGGACGACCCGCACGGCGCGGTCGAGCGGGCCGCCGCAGCGGCCGGCGAGGTGGCCGCGGCACTGGTCGCCCGGCTGGAGCGGGAACAGGCCGAACTGCGCACGTCCTGGCGCGGCGACACGGACACCGAGGGCCTGCGGACGGCTCTGCAGCGGTACCGGGCGTTCTGCGGCCGGCTGGAAGGCGTGGCCTGACCAGGGCTACCCGGCAGCGCTACCGGCGAGCTAGAGCTACAGGCCAGCAGGCCCAACCCCCCGGGCCTGCTGGCCTTTTCCTGCCCGTCCCGGGCGGGCACCGGCTGGACTGGGCCCCCCGACTGGGTAGGTCTAGATTCAGCACAGGACGGCGTAGGGAGGCGGCAGCGTGCGGTCAGCAGTGGGCTCGGTAGCAGAACGGCTCGCGCAGTGGGCCGCTGACCTCACGCCGGCCGAGGAGGATCTGCGGCTGGCCGAGCGGTCGCTGGCCGACACGGTCGCGGTGGCGCTGGCCGCGCGGGCGCACCGGGTCACCCGGCTGGCGGCCCGGCTGCCCGAGGGGCCGCGCTGGGCGGTGGCCGCGCACGTGCTGGACTTCGATGACCTGCACATGCCGTCCACCACGCACATCAGCACGGTGTGCGTGCCAGCCGCACTGGCGCTGGACGGCGGCCCCCGGGCCTACCTGGCCGGCGCCGGGGTGATGGCCCGGCTCGGCACCGCGCTGGGCTGGCCGCACTACTCGGCCGGGTGGCACGCCACGTGCACGGCGGGCGCCCCGGCCAGCGCCGCCGCCGCGGGAGTCGCACTGGGCCTGACCGCGGACCAGATCGCTTCGGCCATGGCCCTCGCGGTGCCGGGCGCCGGTGGCGTGCAACGGGCGTTCGGTACCGACGGCAAAGCCTTGCAGGTCGGGTTCGCGGTCGACGCCGGGATCCGGGCCGCCCGGCTGGTTGCGGCCGGGGCCCGGGCCGACCCGGCGGCGCTGGATCAGTGGCTCAGCCTGGTCCGCGGTGATCCCGGCCGGCTCGACCTGGCTGGCCCGGCGGTCCCGGGCGGGCTGGCCATCAAGATCTACCCATGCTGCTACGCGCTGCAGCGCCCGATCAGCGCCCTGGCCGAACTGGCCACCGGCGGCCTGGCCGCGGCCGACGTGCTGAGCATCGTGGTCCGCACCCCGGCCGCCACCGTGACCCCGCTCATCCATCACCGGCCGGAGACCGGCCTGGAGGGCAAGTTCAGCCTGGAGTACGGGGTGGCCGCCGCGCTGCTGGACCGCTACCCGGGATTCGGCAGCTTCACCGACGCGGCCGTGCAGCGGCCCGCGGCGCGCCGCCTGCTGGAGCGGGTCGAAGCCAAGCTGGGCGAGGGCGGGACCGGGCTGCTCGACGGCGACTTCACCGCCGAGGTGCTGGCCGGGGGCGGCTCGGTCAGCGAGGTCAGCCAGCAGTACCCGCCCGGCTCGCCGCAGCGGCCGCCGTCCCCGGACCAGCTCCGGGCCAAGCTCACCGACTGCGTGTCCGGGCTGCCGGTTGATCCCGCCGCGCTGACCTGGGCCAGCGCTGCGGAACTGCTGCGCGAGTACTGCTGATGCGGGATCGGCCGCCCCGGCCGGGAAGGACATGCCGTGGATGAGCTGACCGAGGACGAGCGCGCGATCGTGCGCCTGGTCCGCGAGTTCGTCGACCGGGACGTCAAACCGGTCGCCCACGACCTCGAGCACCGCAACAGCTACCCGGGCCAGCTCATCGGCCAGATGAAAGAGCTGGGCATGTTCGGCCTGGCCATCCCGGAGCCGTGGGGCGCGGCCCGGGTCACCACGGCGTGCTACGCGCTGGTCACCGAGGAACTGGCCCGCGGCTGGATGAGCCTGGCCGGCGTGATAGGCGGGCACACCGTGGTGGCCAAGCTGCTCCTGGACTACGGCACGGACGAGCAGAAACAGCGCTACCTGCCTGGCATGGCCACCGGGGAGATCCGGGCCACGATGGCGCTGACCGAGCCGGGCGGCGGCTCTGACCTGCAGGCCATGCGCACCACCGCGCGCCGGGTGCCCGGGGATGGTGCAGCGGGAATGGGGAGGCGGGCGGGGAGTGGGGGCCATTACGAGGTCAGCGGGGCCAAGACGTGGATCAGCAACGCCCGGAACTCGCAGCTGATCGCGCTGCTGTGCAAGACCGACCCGGCGGCCCGGCCCGCACACACCGGGATCAGCATCCTGCTGGCCGAGCCCGGCCCGGGCTTCACCGTGTCCCGGGACCTGCCCAAGCTCGGCTACAAGGGGGTGGAAAGCTGCGAGCTGGCCTTCGACGGCTTCCAGGTGCCCACCGCCGCGCTGCTCGGCGGGCGCGAGGGCCACGGCTTCGCGCAGATGATGCGCGGCCTGGAGATCGGCCGGATCCAGGTCGCCGCCCGCGCGGTCGGGGTGGGCCGGGCCGCGCTGGAGGATGCGCTGCGCTACGCCCAGCAGCGGGAGAGCTTCGGCCAGCCGATCTGGCAGCACCAGTCGGTCGGCAACTACCTGGCCGACATGGTCACCAAGCTGACTGCCGCCCGCCAGCTGGTGCTGTACGCGGCCCGCCGGTACGAGTCGGGTGAGCGCGCGGACATGGAAGCGGGCATGGCCAAGCTGTTCGCTTCTGAGACGGCCATGGAGATCGCGCTGAACGCGGTCCGCATCCACGGTGGGTATGGCTACTCCACGGAGTTCGACGTGGAACGCTACTTCAGGGACGCGCCATTGATGATCGTCGGCGAGGGCACCAACGAGATCCAGCGCAACGTGATCGCCAGCCAGCTCATCAAACGCAACTCGGTCGCCCCATGAGTGACGCTGACGGGCACGGGCGGCCGCTGGACAGCGGGCGGCCGCTGCACGGCATCACCGTGGTCGCGCTGGAGCAGGCGGTGGCCGCCCCGTTCGCCACCCGCCAGCTGGCCGACCTGGGCGCCCGGGTGATCAAGGTGGAGCGCCCCGGCAGCGGCGACTTCGCCCGGCACTACGACCAGACCGCGCGCGGCCAGTCCAGCTACTTCGTCTGGCTGAACCGGGGCAAGGAATCCATCGAGCTGGACCTCAAGTCGCCCGATGGCCGGGCGGTGCTGGCCGCTCTCGCAGCACGGGCCGACGTGCTGGTGCAGAACCTGGCCCCGGGCGCGGCCGAGCGGGCCGGCTTCGGTGCCGCCGAGCTGACCGCCCGGCATCCCCGGCTCATCTACGGCTCGATCTCCGGCTACGGCCCGGACGGCCCGTACCGGCAGAAGAAGGCCTATGACCTGCTGGTGCAGTGCGAGGCCGGGCTGCTCTCGGTGACCGGCACCCCGGACGAGCCGGCCAAGGCGGGCATCTCGGTGGCCGACATCGCGGCCGGCATGTACGCCTACACCGGCGTGCTGACCGCGCTGTACGAGCGGGAGCGGACCGGCCGCGGCGGCAGCTTCGGCGTGGCCATGCTCGACGCGCTGGGCGAGTGGATGAGCCAGCCCTACTACTACAGCGTCTACGGGGACCGGCCCGCGGTGCGGACCGGCGCCCGGCACGCCTCCATCGACCCATACGGCCCGTACCCCGCTGCGGGTGGTAGCCAGGTATTCCTCGGCATCCAGAACGCCCGTGAGTGGGCACTGCTGTGCGAGCAGGTGCTCGGCCGCCCGGAGCTGATCGACGACGAGCGGTTCGCCAGCAACACCGACCGGGTCGTGCACCGCGACGAGCTGACCGAGATCATCTCGGCCGTGCTGGCCGAACAGCCCGCCGGGGAGGTGGAAGCCAGGCTCGAGGCGGCCGGCATCGCCAGTGCCCGGATGCGCACCCCGGCCGAGTTCGGCGCCCATCCCCAGCTCGCGGCCCGGGACCGGTGGCGCGAAGTGGATACCCCGCACGGCCCGCTGCGCGCGCTGCTGCCCCCGGTGACCGCGCCCGGCCGGGAGGCGGCCATGGGCCCGGTGCCCGCGCTGGGCCAGCACACCGCGGCCATCCGCGCCGAACTCGGCTTCCCGCCCGATGACCCCGCCGCCCCTCGCGCGGCCAGCCCGCCCGACCTCCCAGCGAAGGGAGCACGTCCGTGACCACCAGCCCGCTCACTGACTCACCCGGCACCGGCCTGCCCCACTTCTCGCTAGTCATCGACGGCCAGCCGGCCGAACCGGTGTCGGGGCGCAGCTACCAGAGCATCGACCCGTTCCGCGGCGCGCCGTGGGCCACCGCCGCCGACGGCGACAGTGCCGACGTGGACCTGGCCGTGGCCGCCGCCCGGCGCGCGCTGGCCGGGCCGTGGGGCCAGCTGACCGGGTTCGGCCGGGCCCGGCTGATGCGCCGCCTGGCCGACCTGATCGCCAGGGACGCCGGTCAGCTGGCCGCGATAGAGACCCGGGACACCGGGAAGCTGCTCCGCGAGATGCGCGGCCAGCTGGGCACCATCCCGGACTGGTTCCATTACTTCGCCGGCCTGGCCGACAAGCTGGAAGGCTCGACCATCCCGGTGGACAAGCCGAACTTCCTCGTCTACACCCGGCGCGAGCCGGCCGGCGTGGTGGCGGCCATCGTGCCGTGGAACTCGCCGCTGCTGCTGCTGAGCTGGAAGCTCGCGCCCGCGCTGGCCGCGGGCTGCACCGTGGTCGCCAAGCCGAGCGACTACTCGCCCGCGTCCGCGGTGGCGCTGGCGGGGCTGATGGCCGAGGCCGGGTTCCCGCCCGGGGTGTTCAACGTGGTAACCGGATCCGGCCCGGCGGTGGGCAAGGCGCTGGCCGCACACCCGGATGTGGACAAGATCGCGTTCACCGGCTCGACCGCGGTCGGCGCCGAGGTGGCCAAGGCCGCGGCGGCCAACATCACCGGCGTGCTGCTCGAACTCGGTGGCAAGTCGGCCCACGTGGTGTTCGAGGACGCCGACCTGGCAGCGGCGTGTAACGGGGTGGTGGCCGGCGTGTTCGCAGCCACCGGGCAGACCTGCATGGCCGGCTCCCGGCTGCTGGTGCAGCGCGGCGTGCATGACGAGCTGGTGGCCAGGATCGTGGCCCGGGCCCGGGCCATCAAGCTTGGTGACCCGGCCGACGGGACCACCGAGATGGGTCCGCTGGCCACCGAGCCGCAGTACCGGAAGGTGCTGTCGTTCTTCGAGTCGGCGGCAGGTGAAGGCGCCACGGTGGCGGCCGGCGGGCAGCCGGAGCAGCGGCTGGGCGGCTACTTCGTGCAGCCCACCGTGCTCACCGGCGTGACCCCCAGCATGACCGTGGCCTGCGAAGAGGTGTTCGGCCCGGTGCTCGCGGTGCTCCCGTTCGACACCGAGGAGGAAGCGGTCGCGCTGGCCAACGACACCCGGTACGGGCTGGCCGGGGCGGTGTGGACCAAGGACATCCACCGCGGCCACCGGGTGGCCCACGCGCTGCGGACCGGCACGGTGTGGATCAACGCCTACCGGGTGGTCGGGCCGGATGTCCCGTTCGGCGGGTTCGGCGTAAGCGGGCTGGGCCGGGAGAACGGCATCGACGCGGTGCACGAGTACACCCAGACCAAGGCGGTCTGGGTCGAGCTGACCGGTGGCACCCGGGACCCGTTCACGCTCGGCTGACCGGCCGCTGCCGCGCACTACACCGCGGGGATGCCCGCCCACTACGCTGCCGGGATGACGGACAACGCACTGCACCGCATGATCAGCCAGCAGCCCGGCGTGCTGGACCGGATCGCCGCGCTCGACCTGGCTGGCCCGGCCGCCACCCTGACCGCGGCCCGCCGGGTCATCCTGGCCGGGACCGGCACCAGCCAGCACGCTGCCGAGCTGGGTGCGCTGCTGCTCGGGCAGGCTGGCCTGGACGCGCGGTGGTTCCCCGCGGCCAGCTGGGCCCGGTGGGGCCCGGGCCCGCAGCCGGGCGACGCGGTGATCGTGATCACGCACACCGGGGAGACGGCCTACGCGATCCGGGCCCGGGCCGCCGCGCTGGCCGCCGGGGTCCCGGTGCTGTCCATCACCGGGACCGGGGTGGACTGGCCGGACGCCATCCACACCGTGCCCAAGGAAGAAGCCGAGACCTACACCGTGTCCTACACGGCCGCGCTCGCCGTGCTGGCCCGGCTGGCCAACCTGGCCGGTTCGGCCGACGGGTCGCCCGGGGCGCTGCGTCTGGCCGCCGCCCAGATCAGCGCCATGCTGGCCGAGCCAGGCGTGGACGCCGTCCCGGTCCCCGCCCGCAGCCTGGCCATCGTGGGCCCCGGGCCGTGGGGGATCACCGCCCGGGAGGGCGCGCTCAAGCTCCGCGAGGGGGCCCGGATGCTGGCCGAGGGCTACGACTCCGAGCTGTTCCTGCACGGCTCGGCCGTGCCGCTGACCGCGGCCGACGGGGTGCTGCTGCTGGAGCCCGCGGCTGACCCGGACGGGCTGACCGCGGCGGTCGGCGCCGCGGCCGCCGCGGAGGGCATCCCGGTCGCCGCGCTGGGCGGGCCGGACGGTGGCCTGTCGCCGGTACTGGCGCAGCTCCCGATGACCGTGCGGCTGCAGCTGCTGGCCGGGCGGTTCGCCGCGCTGCGCGGGCAGGACCCGGACACGGTGATCACCGGCCACTGGGCCGATCCGGAGCTGTGGCAGCTCGGTTCCCGGTAAACCTTTCGCCTTGGGCAAGGCGTCTCCAAGTGGGACGGAACTGCCCTAATATTCGGCAAGCTGGCCGCGTGGGCGTTGCGGCGATCGAAGGCGGGAACAGGTGCGGAGCTGCGAAAACGGGCATGCCAATTCCCCCTGGGCCGAGTTCTGCACGACGTGCGGGGCCGGCCTGCGCAGCGGCGCGCCCGCTGACCTGCCCTACGGCGGGCAGTCCGGCACCGAATACGCCTCGGACTACGCCAGCGGGTCGTTCGCCGAATACATCGCGGCGCTGGGCGAGGAGGCGGGCGGTAAATCCGGCCCTCCGGTTTTCCGGCCTGGCCCATTAACGGGGGCCGCGCCGGGCGGCGAGCCCGCGCGTGCCCCGGGGACCGGCTTCCCGGTCATGCTCAGCGCCCCACCGGCCGTCCCCCCGGAGACCGCCGCGGAAGCCCCCCGGCCAGGCCATGGCCGCCGCTTTAGGTCCTGGCCGGATGCCAACGGCCGGAACCCGGGCCGGCTCCTCGGCCCGGATCAAGGCCGCCCCGCTGGCCCGGATCAAGGCCGGCCCGCTGGCCCGGGGCGGGATCGCGGCGGGCCGGCCACCAGGCCCGGCCCGGTGCTGACCGCCGACGCGCTCGCCGAGCTGCGCTACCGGAAGCCGAGCCGGACCAGGATGCTGGCCGCGCTGGCCGCGGTGGCCGTCCTCGGCGCCACCGGCCTCACCGGCACGCTCGTGGTCATGCACTCCGGTCACCTGGCGGCGCGGGCCGGCCCGGCCCAGCCGCGCGGCCCGGGGCGGCCCGGCTCCGGGCCGGGCGGGGCCCCGGCCCGGCCCAGCCAGACCGGCGGGGCCAGCCAGGGGGTGGCCCAGTGGACCGGGCCGGCCCCGATCGCCGCGCCGGGCCTGGGCAGCGGGACCACCATCACCGGGCTGGCCTGCGCGCGGGCTGGGGCGTGCTATGCGGCGGACAGCTCGGGCGCCGTGCTGGCCCGGCGGCAGGCCGGGCCCTGGCCGGTGGCGGCCACCGACCCGGCCGCCGGGCTGGTCGCCATCTCCTGCGCGTCCGCCGCGACCTGTGTGGCCATCGACGCCCAGGGGGAGTCGATGGTGCTCAGCCAGGGCAACTGGACCGGCCCAGCGCCGATCGGCACCGGGTCCGGCACGGTGACCAGCGTGTCCTGCACCAGCGCGGACTTCTGCCTGGCGGTGGACACCATCGGCCAGGCATTCACCTACGCCGGCCCGGCGGCCGGCTGGTCCCAGCAGACCATCACGCCCAGCGGCCAGGCGCTGAACTCGGTGTCCTGCGCCAGCAGCTCCGACTGCGTGGCGGTCGGGGCGGGCGGCGACGTGTACAGCTACACCGGCTCGGCGTGGAGCGGGCCGGACGCGGTGGACAGCGGTCACGACCTGGTCTCGGTGTCCTGCCCGAGCGCCGGGTTCTGCATGGCCCTGGACTCGGCCGGCCAGGCGGCCCAGTTCTCCGCGGGGCAGTGGACGGTGCAGCCGCTCGGCTTCACCGCCACGGCCGTGTCCTGCCCGGCCGTCGGCACCTGCCTGGCGGCCGGCCGGGCCGGGGTGGCCAGCTACGGCGGTGACCACTGGACCGCGCCGTCCGCCGTGGACCCGGCCGGCCTGAGCCTGCTTGACTGCGTGGCCGTCAACTCGTGCACCGCCACCGACCCGGGCCGCAACGTGCTGTACTACACCGCCTCGGCCAAGTGAGCCGGCCCGGCCGCCCGGCGCCGGTCAGCCGCCCCCGGCCGGCCGCCTGCGGTCAGCCGCCCCCGGCACCGGCCGCCCCGGCACCGGCCGCCCCGGCACCGGCTGGGCACTTCTCACGCGCTCGGCCCGGTTAAACTGGGACAAAACGGTCAGCATTGGTACCGTAGCCGTGAAGAGTGCGGATCGGGCCGACCCAGCTGTCCTGGAACCGGTGCTGGTGTGGCCGATGGGGCCCGTGGGGTCCGCTGCCGCTGCCGATCAGCCCAGACCACTCGTGATCATGACTTTGGTGACGTCCCGGCGCGTCCCGGCGCCACCAAAGTCATGATCAGGAGCGGTCTAGCGGGCGGGAGGATTAGCCTGCGCGGGTGGCGGAGTCGCGAGATGAGCTGAGCGGGCACCCGGATCAGGTCCGCTGGGACGCCAGGTGGGCCGGGGCAGCGCCCGCGTTCCGGCCGCACCCGGTGGCGGAGCAGGCGCTGGCGCTTGACCTGCCCGCCGGCCCGGTCGCCGACCTGGCCTGCGGGCCGTCCGGCAGCGCGCTGCTGGCCGCCGCGCGGGGACGGCGAGTGACCGCCGTCGACGTGTCCGGGGTCGCGCTGGGCCTGCTCGGCGGGGAGGCCCGGCGGCGCGGGCTGGCCGGGCTGATCACCCTGGTGCACGCCGACCTGGCCGCCTGGCGGCCGGACCCGGGCGGCTATGCCCTGGTGCTGGGCACCGGCTTCTGGGACCCGGCCGTGTTCGCCGTGGCGGCCGGGGCCGTGGCCCCCGGCGGCGTGCTCGGGTGGGAGGCGTTCACGCTGGACGCCCGCCGGGCCCGGCCCACGCTCGACCCGGCCTGGTGCCTGGGCCCGGGCCAGCCCGCCGCGCTGCTGCCGGCCGGCTTCGCGGTGCTCGCCCAGCAGGACGTGCCCGGCCCGGCCCGGGATGCCCCGGCCCAGCCCGGCCAGGACCGGGACGCCCGCCGCCGCCTGCTGGCCCGGCGGCTGCCCGAGCCGCCCCGGGGTGACCACGGCTGACTAACCGCTGCCGTCCTCGGATGGGACGTCGAGCTCGATCACGTCGGTGTCCGGGCGCGGAACCGCACGGCGGCCGCTGGCCCGCTGCCAGTACGTCTCCTTGCCGAGCAGCGACTCACCGAACCGGTCGAACTCGGTGATCACCTTCTGGGTGGCCGCCGTGACGGCCGCGCTGGTCCGCTCGCCCAGTTCGGTCAGCTGCCGGGTGACCTCGGCCTCGATCCGGGCCGTCACCTCGTCCCGGGCCAGGTCGTGCAGTTCCCGCTTGGCGTCGCGCACCGCGGCCCGCAGGTCCTTGGTAGCGGCGTGGGCCTCGCGGATCATCTCACGGCACTCGCCAACCGCCGCTTCGAGCCGGTCGACTTCGCTCACGGCCACCCCCTTTGCTCGTTAGCCGGGCCCGTCCTGTCCAGTTTGGGCCGGTACCGGAAGGAGGTGCAAATGCCACTCTAACAAAGCTTACATGTCTTATTATACGAGATATAAGATATGCAGATGTGAGACAGCTGGTTACGCTGGCCGCATGGAACTGCTCGAATGGGACGCCCGGAGTTATGACGCGCTGCCGCTGCCGCACCAGCGCTGGGGGCCGCGGACTATCGCCCGGCTCCAGCTGGCCGGGGATGAGACGGTCGCCGACCTCGGGTGCGGCACCGGCCGGGACGCCCAGCAGCTGCTCCAGGTGCTGCCCCGCGGCCGGGTGCTGGCCATCGACGGGTCACAGCAGATGCTGGCCCAGGCCCGCAGCCGGCTGGCCGGTGAGCTGGACCGGGTGGAGATCGTCCAGGCCGATGTGCGCGAGCCTGTGCCCGCCGGGCTGGCCGGGCACCCGCCGGTAGACGCCGTGCTCAGCGTGGCCACGCTGCACTGGCTGCCCGACCACGCGCAGGTGTTCCGCACCGTGGCGGCGCTGCTCAAGCCGGGCGGCCAGTTCGCCGCCGAGGCGGGCGGCGCGGGCAACATCGCCCGCATCGTGGCCGCGCTGAGCCAGCTGGGGGCCGGCGACGGCACCGCCATCTGGAACTTCGCCGGGCTGCCGGAAACTACGGACCGGCTGGCCGCGGCCGGGTTCACCGCGATCGACGTCCGGCTGGTGCCGGACCCGGCCCGGCTGGACGCGGGCCGCCAGTTCGAGGCCTACCTGGCCACCGTGGTGCTCGGCGCCCACCTGCGCGACCTGCCGCCACGGCAGCGGGCCCCGTTCGTCCGCGCGGTGGCCAGCCGGCTGCCCGAGCCGGTGGTGGACTACGTCCGACTGCAGATCCGCGCCACGCGCGCCGTAACCGCGCCGACCTGGTGAGCGCCAGACCGTCCCGGTAGCCGCGGAGCTGCTGCCCGGACGGCCGGTGCTGGTGTGATAGGTGGGGTTGCTGGGATCGGCCGGTCAGCCTATGCCGGGCAGTTGACCCGCCGCGACTCGGTCGGAGGGGCTCACCCCCGCGGCCGGCTCCGGCGCCACCGGAGCCCACCCCGCGGGCCGGCTCCGGCGCCACCAGGGGCTCACCGGGCGCGCCCAGCGCTTCCCAGCCGGACACCCCGGCCGGCCGCCCAGCGCGGCCCGGCCGGGCCGCGGTGATGGGGCGCGGTAATAATGACCCAATGCATTCCCAGATCACCGGGCAGGCCCGGCCCGGGCCACTGTCCGGGCTGCTGGTAGCGGACTTCGCGCGCGTGCTGGCCGGCCCGTACTGCACCATGCTGCTGGCCGACCTGGGCGCCGACGTGATCAAGGTGGAGAGCCCAGCCGGTGACGACACCCGGCGCTGGGTGCCGCCCACCCGGGACGGGGTGGCCACCTACTACCTGGCCATCAACCGGAACAAGCGGTCCGTGGTACTGGACCTGGCCACCGAGGACGGGCTCGCGGCGGCGCACGAGCTGACCCGCCGCGCGGACATCATGGTGCAGAACTTCAGGCCCGGCGGGCTGGCCCGGTTCGGCCTGGATTACCAGGCCACGGCGGCCCGGAACCCGGGCATCGTGTACGCCTCGGTCAGTGGCTTCGGCGCCGGGGCCGGGAAAGCGCTGCCCGGCTATGACGTGCTTGTCCAGGCCATGTCGGGCCTGATGAGCCTGACCGGCGACCCGGCCGGGCCGCCCCAGCGGGCCGGCATCTCGCTGGTCGACATCCTGGCCGGGCTGCACGCCACGGTAGGCATCCTGGCCGCGCTGGAACACCGGTCGCAGACCGGCGAGGGCCAGCACGTCGAGGTCAACCTGCTGTCCTCGGCGCTGTCCGGGATGGCCAACCAGTCCAGCGCGTACGTTGCGGGCGGCGTGGTGCCGATGCGGATGGGCAACTTCCACCCCAGCCTCACCCCGTACGAGCCGCTGCCCACCCGCGATGGCGACCTGGTCATCGCGGTCGGCAACGACCGCCAGTTCGGCCGGCTGTGCGAGGTGATCGGCGCGCCCGGCCTGGCCAGTGACCCGCGGTTCGCGCAGAACGCCGGCCGGACCGCGCACCGGGCCGAGCTGCGCGCGCTGCTCGCCGAGCGGCTGGCCGAGCGCACCTCGGCTGAGTGGTCCGCGCTGCTCACCGACGCCGGCATCCCGTGCGGCCCGATCAACACGGTGGACCGCGGCGTGGCCACCGCGGCCGAGCTGGGCCTGGAGCCGGTCGTGACCGCGGGGGAAGGGCCGGCCGGGATCCCCGGCATCCGGCACCCCATCACGCTGTCCGCCACCCCGGCCGACTACCCGCTGCCGCCCCCCGCGCTCGATGAGCACGGCCCGCAGATCCGCGCCTGGCTGGCCGCGCCACCCGGCGGCGCACGCCCGGCACCGCTACCGGACACAGGAGAGACCAGATGACCGAACGCCCGGGCCCGGCTTACCCCACCTCGCTAGGCGACTCGGACGCTGACACGATCACCGTGCTCGGCCATGACCTGGCGGCCGATCTGATGGGCCAGGTGTCGTTCGGGGAACTGGCGTTCTGGCTGGTCACCCAGCGCCGCCCGACGCGGCAGCAGGTCCGGGTGTTCGAGGCGGTGCTGGTGGCGCTGGCCGAGCACGGCTTTACGCCGACCGCGATCGCGGCCCGGCTCACGTACCTGAGCGCGCCCGACTCGGTGCAGGGAGCGCTGGCCGCCGGGCTGCTCGGTGGCGGCTCCCGGTTCCTCGGCGTGACCGAGGACTGCGGCGCGTTCCTGGCCGCGGCGCTGGCCGGGGCCGACCCGGGGCGCCCCGCGGACGACGACGACGCGGGCTGGGACGAGATCGCGCGGCGCGCGGTGCAGCAGGCCCGGGCGGCCGGGAAGTTCGTGCCCGGGCTCGGCCACCCGGTGCACAAGGTCACCGACCCGCGCACCCCGGTGCTGCTGCGCATCGCCGACGAGGAAGGGCTGCGCGGCCCGCACCTGCGGCTGTGGGCCGCGGTCGGCCGGGTGCACCCGGAGGTGCTCGGCCGTACCCTGCCGCTGAACGGGGCCGGCACCTGCGGCGCGGCCCTGGCCGACCTAGGGCTGCCGGTCGAGCTGCTGCGCGGTTTCGCCCTGCTGGCCCGGACGGCCGGCCTCCTCGGCCACCTGGCCGAGGAGCGGTGGCGGCCGGTCGGCATGGACGTGTACCTGGGCGTCGACCGGAACACGGACTATCGCGCACCGTGACCCGGGGCCGGCCGCCGCGGAACCTGAGACGGTCCCCGGGCGGGGCCGCCCGGGTCACCAACGTCGAGCTGTTCTTCGACCTGGTGTACGTGTTCGCGGTCACCCAGCTCTCGCACTACCTGATCGATCACCCCACGGTCGGCGGGGCGCTGCAGGCGCTGCTGCTGCTCACCATGGTCTGGCTGGCCTGGGCCTACACCTCCTGGGTGACCAACTGGCTGGACCCGGAGCGGATCCCGGTCCGGGTCATGCTGCTCGGGCTGGCCCTGGTCAGCCTGGTCTTCTCGGCCGCGCTGCCGGACGCGTTCGGCGGCCGGGGGCTGGCCGTGGGGCTGGCCTACGCGGTCATGCAGACTGGCCGCAGCCTGTTCGCGGTGTGGGCGCTGCGCGGCGACCGGCTGCAGCGTAACTTCCAGCGCATCCTGGCCTGGTGCGTGGCCAGCGGCACGCTGGCCGTGCTGGGCGGCCTGGCCGCCGGGCAGGCCAGGGAACTGCTCTGGCTGGCCGCGGTGGCCGTGGACATCATGGGCGGGCTGGCCGGGTTCTGGACGCCCGGGCTGGGCCGGTCCACCACCCAGGACTGGACCATCGAGGGCAGTCACTTCGCCGAACGCTGCCAGGCGTTCATCCTGATCGCGCTGGGCGAGTCGATCGTGGTGACCGGGGCCACGCTGTCCCGGCTGCACCAGGTCACCGGCCAGGAGGCGGCCGGGTTCCTGGCCGCGTTCGTGGGCAGCGCGGGGTTGTGGTGGCTGTACTTCCACCGCAGCGCGGAGGCTGGGGCCCAGGTCATCGCGCGGTCCGCCGACCCCGGGCGGCTGGGCCGCAGCGCCTACCACCTGATCCACCCGGTCATGGTGGCCGGGATCATCGTGGTCGCGGCAGGCGACCAGCTCGTGCTGGACCGGCCCAGCACAGTGGGGTCCGCGCCGGTGTCGGCCATGCTGCTCGGCGGCGCGGCGCTGTTCCTGGTCGGCCACGCGCTGTTCAAGGCGGTGCTGTGGCGGGTGGCATCCCGGGCCAGGATCGCCGGGGTGGCCGCGCTGGGCCTGCTCGGCGCGGTGGCCCCGTACCTCACAGCGCTGGTCCTGAGCATCTGCACCGCGGTCGTCGTGCTGGCCGTGGCCACTGCCGACTACCTGACCGAACGCGGCCCCGGCCCGGGTAGCGCGGATGACGCGGCCGGCGCGGTCAGCACGCCCAGCGGGGCCGGCCCGGCCGGCTGAGGATTCCGGCCGGCAGCACCGATGCGCAGTTGTGAGGAACCGGAACCCGGCTTCCCGTGACGCTGACCCGAAAATGAATCCTCAGCCAGGCAGGCGGCAGCACCCGGCGTAGCGTCAGCGGAGCCGGGTGAAGGTGGTGCCTTGGGGTCAGGCTGCCTGGTTTCCTGTTCCGGCAGGATGCGGGCC